>FWPV01000405.1_pt1 | contig 138306 bp, 129 predicted proteins | sample 2228371 | NCBI WGS metagenome assembly FWPV01 (sample SAMEA103939776, study PRJEB20133) | metagenome | reverse complement strand
AGGTGATGCGCTGGCATGTTCATCCCTCAGCGATTCAACGTGCTGTTAAAGAAGCAGTGAAAAAGGCAAATTTACCTAAAAAGGCAAGTTGTCATACCTTGCGTCACAGTTTTGCGACCCATCTTCTTGAAGCAGGTCATAACATCCGGACGATTCAGGAGCTCTTGGGGCACAAGCATGTGAATACCACCATGATCTACACCCATGTGATACGGAAGAAACCTTCTGAAATCAGGAGTCCTTTGGATGGTTTGTAGATCTCTTCATGAGGCGATGTTTTATAAAAATCTTGATGCTTATGAGGTTCAATGTCTCCTTTGCCCGAGGGAATGCATAATCAAAGATGGGAAAAGAGGTTTCTGCAGAAATAGGGAAAACCAGAAGGGCAAATTATACTTCATCGTTTACGGAAAGCCTGCGGTTGTCGATATTGGCCCCATTGAAAAGGCTCCTATCTACCATTTCATCCCTGGCCATTTCAGACTCTGCATCACCTGTGCCAGTTGCAACTTGAGATGCAAACATTGCCAGAACTGGCATCTCTCCCAGAAGAGCCTGGAGGAGTTGCCCCACCTTTCCTATTCCCCTGATGAAATCATTCATGAGGCCCAAAGGCATCGCCTTAACTCCATCTCCTTTACCTACACGGAACCAACGGTCTACTATGAGTATCTTTATGACATTTCTGTGGTGGCCAAAGAGCATGGGATAAGGACTTCAATTGTCTCCAATGGATTTATAAACCGAAACCCCCTTGTGAAACTTTTAAAAGTCCTTGATGCAGTAAAGATCGACCTTAAGGGCTTTAGCGAGAAATTTTATAATGAAGTCTGCTCGGCAACCCTTAAGCCTGTCTTGGAATCCCTTCTCACCATCAAAAAAGAGAACGTGTGGCTTGAGATTGTCAATCTGGTCATTCCCACCCTCAATGACGATTTAAGAATGATCGATGGGATGTGTCGTTGGATTAGAGAAAATTTAGGGGAGGATAATCCCCTTCATTTCACAAGATTTTCCCCAAATTATAAAATGGCCCACCTTCCTCCAACTCCTATTTCCACTTTAGAGAATGCTTATGACATTGCAAAAAAGAATGGGTTGAGGTATGTTTATATTGGGAATGTGCCTGGCCATATTTACAATTCGACCTTCTGTCCATCCTGTCATCAAAGACTCATTCACAGGGACCATTTTGATGTCATCGAGATCAATCTGATTGATGGGAAATGCAAGTTTTGTAATTTTTCGATCCAGGGGATATGGTCATAGTCCCCTTTTTTCTCATTGTCGAGGAAATGATTAAAAAGAGGATCGGAATCAAATATTGCGGTGGATGTAACCCAACTTATGAAAGAGTAGAGATGGTTGAGAAGATCAAATTCTTAGTGGGAGGCCAATTTGATTTCCTCCCTTATGACCGAGAAGGTCTTGATGGGCTCCTCCTTGTTCAGGGCTGTGAAAGGGCCTGTGTTCTGGAAAGTCTAAACCCAAGAAAAATTCCCTACCTTTCTGTCACCAAAGCAACAGAGGAGAGGGAAGTGGTCAAGTGGTTGGAACATTTTAATGAAGAAAATGATAATTGAGAGAAATCTTTGGTTTTTATGGTTTTTACATTAAAATGGTATTAGAATTAAATTAAAGGAGAAAAAAATGAAACGGATCGTTACCAAAGAGGACTACATTCAAAGTCTGAAGGATCTTCATCACGTGGTCTATTATAATGGAAAGCGAGTGGAGGATATAACTGAACACCCGGCTATTCGTCCTCACATCAATTCCGCAGCGCTCACCTATGAGCTTGCCCTCCGACCAGAACATGAGGATTTAATGACGGCCACCTCTCATCTCACTGGAAGGAAAATCAATCGATTTACCCATATCCATCAGAGTGTAGATGATCTTATCAAAAAAGTTCAGATGCTCCGACTTATCGGGCATGAGACAGGCTCCTGTTTCCAAAGATGTGTGGGATTTGATGCCCTAAATGCGGTCTATATGACCACTTATGACACCGACCAAAAATATAAGACCGATTATTTTGAACGATTTAAAAAATATCTCCTCTATGTCCAAGACAGCAATGTAATGCTGGTAGGGGGGATGACTGATACGAAAGGGGACCGTTCCCTTTCCCCAAGCAAACAAGCAGACCCAGACCTCTTCACCCACGTCGTCGAGCGTCGGTCCGATGGTATTATTATCCGTGGTGCCAAGGCGCATATGACAGGAGGAGTCAATTCTCATGAGATTTTAATCATGCCGACTCAGGCAATGAGGGAAGAAGATAAGGATTATGCCCTTTCCTGCGCAATCCCACTGAATGCCCCCGGGGTGGTCCTCATCTTTGGCAGGCAAACGAATGAAGAACGAAAATTCGAAGTGGGATTTGACGCTGGAAATCCACGATTTGGATTGGTAGGAGGAGAGGCATTGATCATCTTTGATAACGTTTTTGTTCCCTGGGAACGTGTATTTCTTTGTGGGGAATATGATATGGCAGGCCTATTGGTCGAAAGGTTTGCCACGTTACACCGGCAGAATTATGGAGGTTGTAAAGGAGGGGTCTCCGACATATTAATTGGAGCCACTGCCCTTGCTGCCGAATATCAGGGGACGGCTAATGCCTCTCATATCAAAGAAAAATTGGCTGAGATGATGCACCTCACAGAAACGATCTATGCAGGATCAGTAGCTTGCTCAGCCATGGGTTATAAGACCCCCTCTGGAGCCTATTATGCGGACCCTCTCCTGGCCAATACGACCAAGCATAATGTCACGCGTCATATTTACGAAATTGCCCGTTTGGCCCACGATATTGCAGGTGGAATTCTTGCGACCATGCCTTTCCAGGGTGATCTGGAAAGCAGTGAGGTAGGACATTATGTTAAGAAATACCTGGCCGGAGCAAAGGGGATTCCGGTGGAAGAACGAATGAAAATCCTTCGGCTCATTGAGAATATGAGCGGAGGGACTGCCCTGGTCGAATCGATGCATGGCGCTGGATCTCCACAAACCCAGAAGGTGATGTATGGAAGGTTGGGAAATCTCGAACAGAAAAAACGCTGGGCCAAAAAGATCGTAGGGATTGAATAATTCTAATCAACTTGGATAACAATTCGAATGGGATCACCAATTCTTTTATGGAGGTGCTCCAATCCTCTATTGACCTCTTCTAAACGAAACCTTTCTGTAACAGAGTTTGAGAGGTCTAATATTCCACCCCCTATGAGGTTAACCACCGTTTGGATCTCTGATGTTGTTGAACCATAAGAGCCGAGTAAGGACAATTCAGTTCGGACAAAAGAAGTGGGGGGTGGAAGGTTGATTGCCTCGGGACTGAGGCCAACCACCACGACCCTCCCTCCAATTCTCACAGAATGGATCGCTTGTTCAACCGTCTCCCTTAAACCGATAAACTCAACGGCAAGGTCAACTCCCATTCCATAGGTGACTCTTTTAATTTTTTGAACAGGGTCCCCATCCCTCGCCTGAATGACCAAATCGGCCCCAACCTTTCTCGCTCTCTCAAGTGTTGAATCGTTCACATCAATGGCTATGACAAGGGAGGCACCGCAAACCCTGGCAATTTGAACCCCATGGATTCCCAACCCCCCACAACCAAATATTGCCACCTTCTCTCCAGCCCTTAACCCCCCTTTTTTGGTCAGGGCATGAAAGGGAGTGGCAACTGCATCAACCGCAATCCCTCCTTGTTCAAATGGAATTTGAGGAGGCAATGAGATGAGATTTTTTGCGGGAATTTTTAGGAACTCCGCAAGTCCTCCTTCGGCATGAATTCCGATGACACGCCTTGATAAACAGATCTGAGAATTTTCTGAAAGGCAATTGATACATTTCCCACAAGTAAGAAAGGGATTGATGGCGACCCTGTCCTCAATTTTCCAATCTTTGACTCCAGGCCCTATCTCTGAAATAACCCCAGAGGGTTCATGGCCGAGGGTGATGGGAACGTAGCTTGTTGGAGTCACTCCTTCATAAACGATATGAATATCCGACCCACAGATGCCACAGGCTTTTATACGAACGAGCACTTCCCCTTCCTCCAAGTCAGGGATGGGGATAGACTCTATCCTGAGGGGTTCTCCTACTCCATAAAATCTGGCAGCTCTCATCTTTCCTTTCATTGGATCTCCTTTACCAAAAATTTTCTAAAAGATTAGCAAAAAATCGTTTCCATGTCGATGAATATTCCACCTTGAAAAAAATGGATTTGAATGATATGGATTATATGGCCAAGGAGGAAATAGAATATCCATTCCATAAATGGAGGGAGAACAGTGCCTATATTGATCACAGGAGGAGCAGGTTTTATTGGAGCCCACCTTGCTCGAAAACTACTCGAAGAGGGTGAAGAGGTGGTTCTGTTTGACATCTCTCCAGAATCGAGATTGATTCAGCCTATCCAGCATCAAGTCAAAATTTTCAAAGGGGATTTATCCTCATGGAGTGACATCTTTGAGGCTATCCAGAAATATCATGTTAAGGGGATATATCACCTTGGAGCATTATTGGCAGTAGAGGCTGAGGAAAATCCTCCCAAAGCCTTCCGGGTAAATGTGAATGGAACTTTCTATGTCCTCGAGGCCGCACGCTTTTTTAAACTGGAAAGAGTGGTCTATATCAGCAGTATTGCCAGTTATGGGACTGGTGTCCCTGAAAAGGTCAATGAAGATGTGATCCAAATCCCCACCAGTATGTATGGGGTAACAAAAGTGATTTCAGAGCGGTTAGGGGAATATTACTTCCGAAGATATGGGGTGGATTTCAGAGCACTTCGATTTCCAGCGGTAATTGGCCCTGGCAGGGGTAGAGGGGGGGCCACCGCTTACTCTACCTTAATCGTTTCAGAGCCCGCTTTAGGGAGACCCTATCAGATTCCTGTTCAAGAAGAGGCACAAATTCCCCTCCTATATATCAAAGATGCGATCCAATCCCTTTATTCCCTTTATAAAGTAGAGAAAGAAAAACTTAAACGTAGAGTCTATAATATTGCAGGATTCTCTCCCACTGCTAAACAGTTAGCCGATACAGTAAAAAGGCAACTTCCCAAAGCTACCCTTGAATTTAAACCAGATCCCCGATTAGTCTCTATTATTCAAGATTGGCCAAAGTATTTTGATGAAACACGAGCCAATCAGGAATGGGGTTGGAAGACTCAATACCAATGGGATGATGCCATTGCGGATTTTATTCAAGAAATTCAATCTAACCCACATCTCTATGATTAAACCAATGGGAACTTCCCATTGTCTGACGAGCCAGTTCGTTATGAGAATATTTATTATTGACATCTTTCTATCTCTTTGATAAAAATAAAACCATTCTTTTTAAAAGGAGGTGAACCTGAAAAAAGCATAATCCATAATTAAGAGATTAATCATTTCCCATGCATTAAAAAATTTACAGTTTTTGTTGATGGATTGATCCATCAGAAGGGAGGGGACCAATATGTCAAAAGAGTTGTCAAGGAGGAAGTTTTTAATTGTAATGGGGGCAACCGCTTTATCAGCAAGATCGCTTAGTGCAAAGAAAGTTTTTAGCCAGGCCAAGAAACCTATTCCCAAAGACCCGCTTAAAATCGCTGCGGTTAGCTTTTTAACAGGGGCAGCCGCTGCCCCATTTGGAATTCCAGGGGATAATACCTTTAAGATGTGCGTGGATAAAATCAACGCCGAAGGAGGGATTCTGGGTCGTAAAATTGAACTTTACAGTAAAGATGAAGCAGGCGGAGTGGATGCTCAGGTGAAACTCTGCAGAAAACTGATTCTCGAGGATAAAATGGATGTCGTTTTGGGATACATCTCATCCGCAGATTGTCTGGCTGTCCTTCCCCTTTCTGATGAATTGGGAGGATTGATCATCGCCTATGATTGTGGAACCCACGAATTGATGGAAGGGACCAAATCTCCTTATGAAGTTCCCAAATTCAAACTTGGTTTTAGAAGCAAGGCTCACCTCGGGATTGATAATGTTGGATTGGCTCTCTATATTAAAAAATATTATCCCAAAATTAAAAAGATTGCTGGGATTAATCAAGACTACGCCTGGGGAAGAGACAGCTGGCTTATCTTTGAGACGGCTATGAAAAAACTGATGCCACAGGTTGAAGTGGTAAAGACCTTGTGGCCTCCCCTTGGGAATACAGATTTTACCGCTCACATCAGTGCCTTGATGGGAGCAGAACCAGACATTGTTCATTCCTCCCTCTGGGGTGGAGATGCAGTCACCTTTACCAAACAGGCTTTGGGAATGGGATTCTTTAAGAAGATCCGTATGGCCTATTCGAGAGGAGAACCTTATCCCCAAGAGGTCGGAAAGGATTATCCGGAAGGGCAGATCATCTGTTGTGCAGGAACCCATTACTTCCTGTTTACACCAAAAGATAAAGCCTCTGCCGACTTACAGAAATGGTTTGTGGCGGAATATAAAAAGCGATATGGAAAATACCCCACCTATCCATGCTATCATGCTTACCAGGCTATTTATGCCTATAAACATGGAGTGGAAAAAGCAGCCAAGGAAGTGGGAGGGTGGCCATCAATTGAAGATATTGCAAAAGCCATGAGGGGTTTAACCTTTCCCACTCCTTCAGGGCCATTGACGATTCGGGAAGATCACAATGGTTATGAGGATTGTTTAGTGGGGGTATCAAAACTCACGCCGAAATATCCATTTCCAATTCTTGACAAACTGGAGATATTCCCAGCGGCTCAAGTAAATCCCCCGGTTGGAATGAAAACTGTGGATTGGATCAATAGTTGGAAGTAGGAATTCCTTAATAATTTTGACAGCAACGGTGACGAGGCCCGTATTCATAAAGGGGGAAAGGTTTTAATCGAAACTCGTACCAAATTCTTGGATACGGGCTTTGTAACCGTAACCCAAATAGTTTAACCTAATCCCAAACTGGGTTCATAGCCCTTACTTACCACCTCATTGAATTGGATTAAAAATCGTATAGGAACGATGTGGTATGTGGATTGTTTATACCCTTAACGGCTTTTACTTTGCTGCCCTCCTATTTCTCATCTCTTTGGGTCTTAATATCATCTTAGGGGTTATGGGAATCCTCAACCTGGCTCATGGCTCATTGTATGCCATCGGAGCCTTTATTGCTGCCTGGACCATCATTGCACTCCAGATGAAAGTCCCCCCAATCTTTTTATATATCACCCTCTTGAGTGGATTGGCGCTTTCAGGAATCGTGGGGTTTTTAATGGAAAAATCCCTTATCCGATTTATGTATAAACGAACCCTGGAGTATCAACTCCTTCTTACTTTCGGAGCACTGATGCTTCTTGAAGATGTGATCAAGATGATATGGGGAGGACAAGCCTATTATGCCTCTGCCCCTTTTGACCTCTTGGGAAAAGTCAATATTGCAGGAAATGTTTATCCTGCTTATTTCTTATTTGTAATGTTTGTGGCTTTTATTGCTGGGATTATGATCTGGCTCTTTATGTTTAAAACAAAATTGGGGATTATGTTACGGGCCATCTCCCTTGACAGAGAGATGGCTACGGGATTGGGTTTGAACATCAATAGGTTGAGCACCTTCGCCTTTGTGTTAGGTGCAGGTTTGGCTGGACTGGCAGGGGCCTTGGTGGTCCCAACTACCCCAGCCCTATTGGGTTTCGGTCATGAACCCCTTATTCTTGCCTTTATTGTAGTTGTGGTGGGTGGACTTGGGAGCCTAAAGGGTGCTTTAGTAGGCTCTCTTATTGTAGGGTTTACCAGGTCCTTTGGGATTGCCATCTTTCCTGAGATTGAACTCCCTTTGCTTTTTTTGATTGCTGGAATCATTTTAGTGGTTAAGCCAGAAGGTCTTTTCGGGAGATAAAAATTGTCCTTTAAAGAAAGACTTAAAAATCCAAGGTGGATCATTTATATTTTGGTCTTCATTGCCTTACTCTTTATTCCAAAAGTTCTATCCATCCATGACCTCATGCTCTTCGAATATGGGATAACCTTTGCCATTGTAGGATTGGGTTTCAATCTTCTCCTTGGATATACCGGTCTGCTTTCTTTCGGCCATGGGGCCTATTTCGCAGCAGGTGCTTACTCCGTTGCCATGATTGGAAAATACTTACCGCAGGCTTACTCGATTGAGATTTTGATCCCGGCGGCTCTTTTCTTTTCGCTCATCCTTTCCATCATCTTTGGTTTTGTCTGCGTGAGACATACCCGGATCTTCTTTTCCATCCTTGCCCTCTCTCTCTCCATGCTTCTTTATGCACTCCTATTCAAACTTTATCATATCACTGGAGGATCGGATGGACTCCGCGTTCCTCTTCCGACCATGCTGGGTATCACCCTTAAGGGGATTAGGAGACCTGAATTTCTTTCAGGAACTTACTACTATTTCTTATTAGGGATGTTCACCCTCAGTTTCCTGGTCATGAAGGGAATTGTGAGTTCGCCCTTCGGCAAAGCCTTACAGGCCATTAGAGATAACGAGATTCGGGCCGAACTGATTGGCATCCGGGTGAGGCGCTATCGATTCTATGCCTTTATCATCTCTGGAATGTTTACGGGGTTAGGAGGCGCTCTCTGGACTTTTGTAAACGGCCACGTCACAGCAGATCTATCTCATTGGGTCTTTTCAGGTGAAATCGTTTACATGACCCTGTTGGGTGGTTTTGGAATATTTGAGGGGCCTATCATCGGGGCAATGATCTTTACTTTTTTAAAATTGTATGCTATGGGGCATACCCAATACTGGATGTTCGTCATCGGTGGGACCCTCATTGTTCTTGTCCTCCTTCTTCCCCATGGGGTTGCCGGAGCCATTTCAGGACTATGGACGATAATTAAGAAGAAAGGGAATTGAGCGTTTCATGTTAAGGACAGAAAAGTTGAGGAAATATTTTGGATTTGTAAAAGCGGTTGATAATGTCGATTTAGAAATTAAACAGGGAGAGATCGTCTCTATTATTGGGACGAATGGGGCCGGGAAAACAACTCTGGTCAATCTCATTAGTGGTTATTTGAGACCGGATAGCGGACGCATCCTGTTTTTTGAAAAGGATATCACTTATGCCTCTCCCTATATCCGGATTAAAATGGGGGTTGGACGGAGTTTTCAACTGATTCAACTTTTTGGAGGAATTACAGTTCTGGATAATGTCCGAACCGCCCTCTTTTCAAGATATGGAATGATTCGGAGAGGGCTTCTGCCAGCTGACCGTTATTCCTCTGTTACGGAAGAGGCGATAGAGATTCTTAATAATTTTAATATGGGGGATAAAAAGGAATTGACCCCTAAAGGCCTTTCTGAAGGGGATTTGAAGATTCTTGACATTGCTATTGCCTTTGCTTTGAAATCGAAACTCTTGCTCTTGGACGAACCTACCAGCGGTGTTGCCACTTCTGACAAATTCAAGGTGATGGACTCCATTGTCTCTGCTATCAGAAAGGAAGGAATATCCACATTGATCATTGAACATGATATGGATATTGTTTCAGGATATTCAGATCGGGTAATTGTTATGCACGAGGGGAAAATCATGGCCGAAGGGAAACCAGAAGAAGTTATGGAAAATAAAGAGGTCAAGGCCACGGTTTTTGGTATTATGGGTTAGGAGATGTTACTCCAAATTGAACATTTAGACGTTTTCATAGGGTCAACCCAAATTTTACGAAATATCTCGTTAGGAGTCGATGACGGAGAGATCGTCTGTCTCTTGGGAAGAAATGGAGCCGGAAAAAGTTCCATTATAAAAAGCACCATTGGTCTCTATCCATCTCGATCTGGAAAAATTCTTTTTAAAGAGAAAGATATCACCACATTTAGTCCGAGAGAAAAAGTCCTTTCCGGAATTGGCTATTCTCCCGAAGATACCCGAATATTTACAGAGTTAACGGTTGAAGAAAATATCAACCTTTCCACATGGGTTGTGGGGAAAAAGGAAAAGTTTGATGATGAGAAAATATTTAACATTTTTCCTGCCATTAAAAAATTCTTAGATAGAAAAGGTCTTTATCTTAGCGGTGGAGAGAAGAAGATGGTCGCCATCGCCCGTGCCTTAGCGCTCGATCCATTATTATTGCTCTTGGATGAGGCTTTTGAGGGACTGGCTCCGCTTGTGGTCAACCATTTTATAGAAGCACTTGGTCAGATTAGAAAAATGGGAGTCGCCATTCTATTGGGAGAATCCAATGTTCGAATTGTTTCTCAGGTTACCGAGAGGACCTATATTGTGGAGAGGGGCGAAATAATATTTGAGGGAAACCCCAGACAAATTCTCGAAAATGAAAAACTTTTAAAACTCGTTGGGAGGTAATTTCGATTTTGAATTGAGCCTGTCACGGGCAGGGATCGGGGATTTTGAAAAGGCGCATTTGGGAGAACTGATATGATTGAAAAAATCACATTATTTCGGACAACCAGGCGAATTCTTTTTGGTCCTGGAGCAGTTGAAAAGATTGGGTCGGAAGTTCAACTCTTAAGAGGTAAAAAAGTACTAATCGTTACTGATCCTGGCGTCATTCAGGCTGGTCTTCTTGAAAACGTTAAAGCATCCCTTCAGTCCATAGGGCTTCCTTTTGTAATATTTGATGGTGTGGAGCCTGATCCGAGGATCGAGGTAGTTGAAAAGAGTGCTCAATTAGCGAAAAAAGAAGGGATCGACCTCATCATTGGCTTTGGTGGAGGAAGCTCTCTTGATATTGCCAAAGTAACCTCTATTCTTCTGACCAATCCTGGAAAGATTGATGAGTTGTTTGGAATCGATCTTGTTCCAAATCCTGGGATCCCTGTGATTCTGGTTCCAACCACTGCAGGAACGGGAAGCGAAGTGACTCCCATTGCCATTCTTTCTGATACGAAAGAAAAGTTGAAAAAGGGAATTGTTAGCCCTACCCTCTTTCCAGAAGTCGCCATTGTGGATCCTCAATTGACAATCGGCCTTCCTCCTTCAATAACTGCCTTGACAGGAATGGATGCTTTAACCCACGCTATAGAAGCCTATTACTCTGTTAATGCGACTGGATGGACCGACCTTCTTGCCCTCAGGGCGATGGAGCTAATCTCAAAAAATATAAGGGTAGCTTTTGCTCACGGTGAAAACCTCATCGCCCGCTCAAACATGATGGAAGGAAGCCTGCTTGCTGGAATTGCTTTTGCGAATGCTGGGGTTGGAGCTGTTCATGCCTTTGCTTATCCCCTCGGCGGTGAATTCCATCTTGCCCATGGTCTGACCAATACGCTGATGCTTCCCTATGTCATGCGTTATAATATCATCGGATGTCCTTCAAAGTTTGCCCAGATGGCAAAGGCGTTCGGAGAGAAGGTTGAAGGGCTTTCTGAATTGGATGGGGCTGAGGCGGCAGTGAGATTTGTGGAGCGTCTTTCAGATGATCTGCGAGTTCCAAGAAGGCTTAGAGATGTGGGAATCCCAGAGGATGCCATTCCAAGGCTGGCCGAGGGGGCTATGAAAGTCACGAGGCTTCTGGCTAATAATCCAAGAAAGGTAACCCTTGAAGATGCGATTGCTATTTATAAATCTGCTTATTAACCATCCAGCCCAAAAAAGGGAAATCAGATGAAAGGGTTTTTTAATAAAATTTTAAAAATAAACCTTAAAGCCCAAACCTTTAAAGAAGAAGCCATTCCTGATTCAATTTATGAGACCTTTTTGGGAGGGAAAGGACTTGGGACTTATCTCCTGATGAAGGAAAATCCCCCTGGAGTTGATCCCCTTTCACCCGATAATAGACTCATCTTTTGCACGGGACCGATTACCCATACAAAGATCTATGGTTCCTGCAGGCACGGTGTTTTTACCAAGTCCCCACTGACCGGAATCTATTCAGAATCCTATTCTGGAGGAAAAGTCGCAGAGCCCATGAGCCGAACAGGTTACGATGCCTTTATTTTTGAAGAGGCATCACTTGACCCAATCTGGGTCGAAATCTCGGATCAGAATGTAACTTTTCATGAGGCTAAGGACCTCTGGGGAAAAGACACCTACTCTACCGAAGACGAAGTATTACAAAAAACCAACCGGAAGGGAGCCGGGGCTCTAGTCATTGGCCCGGCAGGTGAAAACCTGGTTCGATTCGCTGTCATTGAAAACGATTACTGGCGATCCCTTGGAAGAACGGGAGTGGGCGCCGTGATGGGCTCTAAGAAATTGAAAGCGATTGTCTTTCATGGCGATAAGAAAAAAGAGGTAGCCTATCCGGATAGAATTGAAGAGTTTGCCAAGGAGACCCTCGAAAGGGGAAAAGATCACCCTGGCGTTCAAAGTTATAAAAGGTTTGGAACCCCCATGCTGGTGGCCATGAACAATGCCGTGGGAGGCTTCCCCTCTAAATACTGGCACCTTGGAACCTTTGAGGGTTGGGAGAAAATAAGTGCAGAGGCCCTTCTGGAACGATGTCAGGTAAAGCCCAGTGCCTGTCTTCGGTGTTTTATTGCCTGTGGAAATTTAAGCGAGGTGAAAGGGGGAAGGCACAAGGGTCTAAAGATTGAAGGACCTGAATATGAAACCATCTTCGCCTTTGGTGGACTCTGCATGGTTCATGAGATTGAGGAGATTGCCTATCTCAACGATATCTGTGATCGTTTGGGGATGGATACCATCTCTGCCGGAAGCCTCTGTGCCTTTGCCATGGAGGCCTCGGAGATGGAACGCATTCATGAAAAGATTGCCTGGGGTGAGGTGGATAAGATTGCCCAACTCCTTTATGACATCGCTAACAAGAAAGGGATTGGGGCCATTTTGGCAGAGGGAATCCGGTATGCTGCGAGGCAATGGGAGATGGAGGATGTGGCGATCCATGTGAAGGGGCTTGACCCTGCAGGATATGAGCCGAGAGTTCTTAAGGGAATGGGCCTTGCCAATGCCACCTCCGATCGAGGGGCCTGTCATCTGAGGGCAACTTTTTATAAGGCAGAACTTTCTGGAATGATCCCGATGGATCAGATGGAGGGAAAGGCCAAACTCTTCCTCGAATTTGAAGATCGGTTCAATATCCATGATTCCCTTATCCTGTGCCGTTTTTATAGGGACCTTTACTGGGATTGGAATTACCTCTCAGCCATCGTTGAGATGACCACCGGTCTCAAATTAGATGAATCAGGATTAAGAAAAATATCCTCCACCATCCAGAATGAGACTCGAAAGTTTAATCTCCGTGAAGGCCTCGACCCGAAAGAGGACACCCTCCCCAAAAGATTCTTCGACGAACCCCTGGGTAAGGAACAGAAGACTCTTCGAAGGGAGGACCTTCAAAAGATGCTTCAGGATTACTATGCCTTAAGGGGTTGGAGCCCTGAAGGAATTCCAAAAAATTCATAACCCATGGTCGGTTTGAAAAGGGATTATACCCCCTTGCCTATAACTTCTACCGCTTGACTCTCATCTAAATTTTAGTTATTTTTTTAAAAATTAAAAAGATTCGTCAGCGTTAGTACTCTATGGAGGAAAGGTGGAAAGAAGAGAGGCTTTACGGTATCTGGAAAATGCAAAAGAGACCTTAGGGAAGTCCTCTATAGAGGATAATCTTTATACCGATGAGAAGTATGTAAAGTCCGCCTTTGGCATAGCCTACCTCGGGGTCTTAAAGGCCATCGATGAATATCTTTTGAACAAAGGCCTCATCAAAAAAGAATTACCTAAAAAGGTAGAAGAATACGAGAAGGCCTTAAAAAAACACCTCTCCGTACGGAATGGAATGCTTTTAAAACAATTTCATGCTCTCTATAATGAGTTACACATCGCAGGGTATTACCGAGGGAATCTGTTCCATGTTGAAGCCGTGAAGGCTATATTCAAGGCAGCTAAAGACTTTATTGAAAAACTTAGATAATCCCTCGATTCTTTTTCATTGACATCCCCTTCCCTACCCGAATAGTATTAACCCAATGGAGATCATAATACCCAAAGAATGGTATACTATTTTGAGCGTTTTAGAAAAAGAAAAGGGCATAGCCATCATTTTGGGAGCGACTGATACAGGGAAAACCACCCTTGCAAAATTTTTAATCACCCATCTTTGCAAACAAGGGTTGATCGTCAGCCTGGTGGATTCAGACATTGGGCAATCGTTTCTTGGCCCTCCCACCACGATTGGTTTTTCCGTATTTAAACCCGATCCCGAATGGGAAATTCTATTATCCACACCTGAGATCTTTTTTGTTGGGTCCACTACGCCTGAGGGGCATTTCCCAATCCATCTTAAAGGGGTTAAAAGGATGGTGGAAAAAGCCTCCTCCTGTGGTTCGGATATCGTCTTAGTCGATACGACTGGGTTTGTTTTGGGTGAGAGTGGGAAAGAATTGAAGAGAAGAAAAATCGATCTCCTCTCCCCACAATTCATCCTGGCTTTACAAAGGTCTGATGAAATAGAGACTATTTTGGAGGCTTACCAAGAAAACCCTTCAATAAAAATTTTTCGTCTCCCGGTATCTGACCAGGTTAGACCCAGGTCATCGGAGGAACGGCGGGCCTATCGAACCAATAAATTTCAAGACTATTTTAAGAAGGCTTCCATTCAAGAGGTTTCCCTGGAAGGTATTCAAATCGAAGGAGAAGTCCTGGACCCTTATGGAGAACCCATTCCATTAGATTGGGCGCTCAAGGTCAGTGGTCTTCTAATAGGATTGAAGAATCGGAATGACGAAACCTTAGGGTTGGGAATCATCAAAAACTATTCCGGAGAGAAAAAAACGATAAGAATTCTCACGCCCCTGTCTGATCTAAGTGCAGTCATAACCCTCCAACTCAGTTCTCAAAAAGTAATCCTTGTCAATGAAAAAGATAAGGGTTAACCCCTTTTATAGTAAGGAGTTATTTTATGACCTCAGGGAAATCAATTCAGGAACTAAACGTTGGGGATTCGGCTCAAATTACAAGAACCATCACGGAAAAGGATGTGGAAGAATTTGCCAGGGTCATAGGAGATTTCAATCCCCTCCATCTGGATCCGTCTTATGCAGAGAAAACAGTTTTTAAAGGAAGGATTGCCCATGGGGCATTTTCCCTTGGACTTATTTCAAATGTGTTAGGAAACATCCTTCCGGGTCACGGCACAATCTACCTTTCCCACGAGATTAAATTTCTTGCACCCGTTAGGATTGGGGACACCCTCACCGTAAGAGTGGAAGTAGTTGAATTGATTCCAGAGCGAAACCGGGCGAAATTTAGGACCACCTGTATCAATCAGGAAGGAAAGATCGTGGTCGATGGTTTTGCTTGGGGAATGCCTCCTAAAAAAGATTAGTCTTTTTTTTCAGGGACAGTCCTTACAAATTCTTAAATCGCCTGTTTCTTATAAGACCTTAGGGACTGATCAGGGATTTAAGTTTTGGAATCCTCTCGCTTCTCTTTTTGGCAACCAGGGTAAAAGCCCTTGGCACATCCGCCATAAGATGTTTTGACTGTTCTGCAGCCACCTGATAAAATTTCAAGAGGGTCTCTTCCATTTTGATGGCTTCCGAAATGGCATCCGAAAGACTCATCTCTTTCGGAAAGGTCTTTTTAAACTGGTAATCCTCTGGATTGAGGTCAAAGGCAAAACACCCTTCAATTGCATCTGTGATGACACCATAGTAGGCCCGTTCAACCTGGCTATAAAACTTTCCATTCTCTTTTGCAAATGAAAGGAAAAGGTCTTTGTCTTTTTCAAATCTTTGGGCAAGTTCCTGATAGACTTTTGTAGACTCATTTTCAAGTTCTTTGGTTAAACTGATTGCTCCCGAACATGTACTAATCCCCATGGATATTTACCTCCTCTATCCTAACCTGACGTTGCGAAACTCATGGTGTTAGGAGAATTAAAAAACTCGAAATTCGAATATCGAAATCCGAAACAATTCCAAAATTCGAATGTTCAAATGACCTAAAGAAAATTGGCTCACACTTCAGATTTTGAACATTAAAAATTGTTTCGAATTTCGGATTTCGTGCTTCGGATTTCATTCTTAAAACCATCTTTGGATGACCACTTTGCTTTCGGTAAAGAACCGGATTGCTTCTTTTCCTTGAGTATGCAAGACACCATAAAAGGAATCCTTCATTCCGCTAAACGGGAAGAAGGCCATTGGGGCCACAATTCCAATGTTGATGCCTACGTTCCCACTTTCTACATTGTAAAGAAAGTATCTGGCATCTCTTCCACTTTGGGTGAAAATCGCATCCCCATTCCCGAAGGGATTGGCATTACAAATTTCAACCGCTTCTTCCAAGGTCTTTGCACGCATCACACTCATGACCGGGCCAAAGATCTCCTCTCTTCCTATTCTCATATTGGGGGAGACGTTTTCAAAAATGGTCGGGTTCAGAAAACAAGTCTCGGGGTAATCTCCTACGATCTTTGGCTTTCGTCCATCTAATACGAGTCTTGCCCCTTCTTGAATCCCGCTCTCAATATATCGGATGATATTGGCTTTCTTTTCTTTATCCCTTACTGGTCCCATCTGAACCGATTCATCAAGCCCATACCCCACTTTGATTTTGGAGGTCATATCAACGACCTGCTCCAAAAAATTCTTATAAAACTTATCATCATCTCCCACAATGAGGAGATTGGCTCCAGACAGGCACCGCTGGCCGGCATTGCCAAAAAAGGAAGTCATCAGGGCGGCAATGGTGGCAGGGACATTGCAGTCAGGCATGATAACCATGAAGTTTTTTGCGCCGCACTGAGCAATGACCCTTTTTCCGGTCTCACCACATTTTTTATAAATTACATCCTTCCCTGTTGGGGTGGACCCAACAAAGGTGATCCCTACAATATCCTTATGTTCTAACATCCCATTGACAACGGTTCTTCCGCCGTTGACGACATTCCATACCCCGGGTGGAAAACCCGCCTCTTCAACCAATTCGGCCAATCTCGTCTGGCTAAGGGGCACCTCACTGGAGGGTTTGATAACAATGGTATTGCCTGTTGCTACCGCATAGGGAGCAGACCAAAGGGGAATCATAAATGGAAAATTGAATGGACCAATGATCCCAAATACTCCTAAGGGAGTGGGGACAAGATATTCATCAATCCCGGTGGCAATATCTTCTGAATAGTAGCCCTGCATTAATGTGGGAATGCCACAGGCGACCTCCACATTCTCTATGCCCCTTCTTGTCTCCCCTCTTGATTCATCAATCGTCTTCCCATGCTCCATCGTCTGGATCCGACTTACCTCTTCAAAATTTTCTTCCAGCAATTCTTTTAAGCGAAAGAGGTACCTCGACCGAGCCAAGGGAGTGGTCCTTCTCCATTCCGGATAGGCTGCCTTTGCGGCGGCCACAGCCGCATCGATCTCTTCCCTGGTTGAAATCGGACACTTCCCGATGACTTTACCCGTTGCAGGGTTGACTACATCCACAATCTGACCTTTCGAATCAACCCATTCTCCATTGATATAATTTTTTACTTCTTTCACTCCCTTAATCGGTTCTTCAAGAACGGCCATCTTCATTTTCCTCCTTTTAACATTGGATTATATTCCCAAATAGGCTTCTCTGACGTGGTCGTTGTTTAATAAATCCTTCCCTGCCCCCTCCATCGTGATCCTCCCATTCTCTAAGACGTAGGCCCTGTTTGCTAAATTAAGAGCCTCATTCACATTCTGTTCCACTAAAAGTACTGTTACCCCCTCTTGGTTGACTTTCTCAATCGCCTCAAAAATCTTTTTTACAATGAGAGGACCTAATCCAATAGAAGGCTCATCCAGAAGAAGAATTTTAGGTTTGCCCATCAGTCCCCTCGCAATCGCCAACATCTGCTGTTCTCCACCGCTCAGGGTATGGGCCAATTGTGTTCCTCTTTCCTCCAGTACTGGAAAAAGGGAAAAGACCCATCTCAACATCTCTGGCCTACTCTTTCGAACAGTTGGATAATAGGACCCCATCTGAAGGTTTTCTTTTACGGTCATATAAGGGAAAAGTTTCCTTCCCTCTGGAACATGAACGATCTGGTAACCAAAAATTTGGTGAGGAGATAGATGGTGAATGGGTTTCCCATCGAATTCAATCGTCCCATTGCTTGGATGGAGAATCCCCGAGATGGTCTTTAGGAGAGTGCTTTTCCCAGCCCCATTGGCTCCTACCAGTGAAACAATCTCCCTTCCCTGGACATTGAAGGAGACCCCCCAGAGGGCTTGGATTTTCCCGTAGTAGACATCGATCTGAGAAACCTTAAGCATAGCTCACCCCGAGGTAGGCCTGAATCACAGTGGGATCCTTAGAAATTTGGGCAGGGGGGCCCTCTGCAATCTTTTCTCCATAATGCATCACTACCAGACGATCGCAGATGGGCATAATGAATCTCATCACGTGTTCCACTAAAAAGATGGTAATTCCCCGTTTCTGAATCTTCCTCACGACCTCGACAAATCGTGTCACTTCAGAAGGGTTTAACCCGGCAATGGGTTCATCCAATAAGAGTAATTTCGGTTGGGTGGCCAAGGCTTTCGCCACCTCTAATAATTTCAAATACCCCACAGGTAATTCCCCTGCAATCTTTTCCTTAAAATGGAGAAGGTTGAGGAAATCGAGGGTCTCGACCGCAATAGACTCCGCCTTTCTTAGGGACTCTGATTTACTCAGGGCTGATACCTGAACATTTTTTAACACGGTCATCTTACTAAAAGGTTTCACCAATTGAAATGTCCTGGCAATTCCTTTACGGCAAATCTCATGGGCCTTCATTCGTGTAATCTCTTCCCCTTGAAAATAGATCGATCCGGAATCAGGTCTTAAGAACCCGGAGATCAAATTAAAAAAGGTCGTCTTCCCCGCCCCATTCGGTCCGATCAACCCAAGGATTTCCCCTCGTTGGACGACTAAGTCCATTTTTGAGACTGCTTTAATCCCACCAAATCTTTTATTGAGATTTTTTGTCTCTAAAAGGATATCCATTTCTACCCTGACCGTAGCCTATTCCTTTGTTAGAAATTTTTTCCTTAAGCCGATTAACCCTTCGGGCATAAAACGCATCACCACCACAATCACAAGTCCATAAATGAGAAGGTTAGCAGCAGGAGAGATCACCCTAAAAATTTCAGCGATGGGAACTAAAAGGAGAGCACCAATGATCGGTCCTACAATCGTCCCCATCCCCCCCACAATGCTCACAAAGATCATTTGCATGGAAGTATGAACGGTCATGACCACATGGGGGTTAAAGTAGAGTTGGTAACTGGCGAAGAAACTTCCTCCAATGCCTGCAAAAAAGGCACTGATGGCAAGGGTGAGGACTTTCAATTTGGTGACATCAATCCCAATGGCTCTGGAAGCATCTTCGTCCTCTCTCATTGCAGAAAGATAATACCCCATTCTTGAGACTGAAATCGCATACATTACCAGGATAGTTCCGACCACAAGGCCCAGGATGATGTAATATTCCACCACCCTCGGAGCAATCTCAAAATGGATGGAAAGTCCGTCATCCCCTCCGGTGAAGGTATCCCAGTTCTGGGCCACAAGTCGGATCACTTCAGCGGAAGCAAGGGTGGAAAGGGCAAAATAGGGTCCTCGTAAACGAAAGGTGATGTAGCCGAGAATAGTTGCGTAAAGAGAAGCCAGAAGTCCTCCCAAAACCATTCCAATCCATGGAGAAAGCCCTGTCTTTAGATAAAGCAGAGTTGAGGTATAGGCTCCAATCCCATACATGGCTGCATGGCCAAAGGAGATCTGGCCTCCAAATCCCCCCAAGAGATTCCAACTCTGCCCGAGAACAATATTAAGAAGGACAAGAATAAGAATATGCATCACATATTTGCTGGGGCCAAAAATGGGAATAGCCATCAGAATGGCCAAACCAATGAGACTATAGATAAGGTTAAAATTCCTGGTTTCCATCGGTCTTTTTAAAGTCTTGATCTCCCAAAGAGACCTGAAGGTTTAAATAGAAGAACCAGAACAAAGATGATCAATCCAAACGCATCTTTATAGCCTGCAGAAATGAAGAGGGTTCCCAACTGTTCGGTAACCCCTAATAAAATACCACCCAGGGCTGCACCCACAATGGAACCCATTCCTCCTAATACAACGACGACAAAAGCCTTCACAATATAGACGAAACCTACATAGGGGTAGACATAAAAGATGGGGGTAAGTAAGACCCCTGCTGTCCCTGCCATAGCAGCACCAATTCCAAAGGCGATCAACATCATCTTCTCTATATTGACCCCCATGAACATCGCAGCCTCTTGGTCTTGAGCAGTCGCCCGAATAGCCCTTCCTGTTTCCGTAAACATAAGAAAGATTGAAACTGCTGTGACTAATATGGCTGAAGTAAAGAAAGCAAAAAGCAGTGCAGAACTAACCGATATTCCCGCCAGGGAGTAGGAGGCACTCACCAACTGAGCAGGGGTCGAACGATAATCTGCCTTCCAGATTAACTGAACTAAATTGGTGATCACTAGGGAGAGCCCTGCGGTGATCAAAAGCGTTCCCATCTCACCCCCTGCTTTGGCGACTGGGGAGACCAGTGTCCTAAAGATGATCCAACCGATAAAAAAGAAGACAGGCAGGGCGATAAGGAGAGGAGGAACCTCTCCTCCCCCTATTAGAATGACAAACCAATAGGCCAAATACATTCCCAACATGATTAGATCGCCATGAATCATATTGATCACCCTCATCACTCCAAAGATGATCGTCAATCCAATGGCAATCAACCCATAGATTGATCCGATGAGGATTCCATTTACAATGGCTTGAAGCAGGATATCAAATTTTGGCATCGCCTTCTCTCGAAAGGGTTAAATGGAGATGGATGTATCGTTTAAAAACCCAATAAAAAATAAGGATCAATATTTTCCTGGATAGATCCAATCAGCCTCAGCCACTTCTTTCGGCCAAACATTGACCAGTTTCCCATCCTGCCATTGACTGAGAACCACCTGACCATTTTTTAAACCATTGTTCTGATTGGTATAGCCATCAAAGTTCTCAAATTTCACTCTGCCGAAGGTGGTCATCATATCGGTCTTGGCCAATGCGTCTCGGACTGCCTCACGGGTGATGGCTTTGGCACGTTTTAATGCGTCTGCAATCACATAAACTGCAGCATATCCTTCTGCCTCATGCTCTTTGGGATATTTACCGAAGCGTTGCATAAATTTTTTCATAAAGGCTTGAACTGCCGGGTCTTTTGGATTCCCCGACCAGGGACCGGTGGAATAGACATGGTTCCCTGCCACGGTGGCCTGTTCGATGAACTCGCTGATGCTAAACCCTGCTCCTGCTCCAGAGAACATCTTGGGTTTCAATCCCAATTCTCTCGCCTGCCTTAAGATGAGAGCAGAATCAGGAATGTTAGAGGCCATGAACACAAGATCAGGATTGGCTGCTTTGGTTTTGGTAAGAAGGTCACGATAGTCAAGGGCAAGGGGGGGATAGACTTCTGAAACAACAATTTCATACTTGTTCTCCTCAAGAAATTTTTTGAATGGCTCTGCAACCCCTTTTCCATAGATGGTATTTTCGTAGAGGCAGGCTACCTTCTTAACATCAGTTGCCACATTTTTAAGAAATTGCTGAAGCGGAACAGAATTAAACGACGAGGCTGGATTTAGTCGAAAAGTCCACTGAAAGCCTGATTTCGTTACAATGTCTGCCGAGGGGTGATCCACCAGGTAAGGCATCTTTGCTCTTTCACAAATCTGGGCAATGGCGTAACCCACCCCACTCAATCTCCCTCCGATAATGGCAATGATCTCTTTTCGAGCAATCAACTTCTCGGCTGCAGTTTGACCAAGATCCATTTTATCTTGACTATCCTCAAAAACGATCTTGATGGGTCTTCCCTTAATTCCCCCCTTAGCATTAATCTCATCGGCTGCAATGTTATAGGCCTGATAGAATTTTGTTCCAAAGGCGGCGTAGGGGCCTGTAACCGGTTGAACAGTTCCAATATAGATTGGTTCTGCAGCCATCGAAAGGGGTCCTGACATTAAAAATAGACATCCAATACCAAACAATGTGAAAATTAAAAATAACTTGTTTTTCTTCATATCTCCCTACCTCCTTTCTTCAGTAAACGATACACCCATCCCATAAAATTTTTTCATAAGATGACCCTCTCATATAAGAATTGAAATGTCAAACCATTTTTAAATAATTTGATTTTAGGATTGAAGTAATGGGAATTAAGTTGTCTTTATAATATAGATAGTTATTTTTGTCAAGAATTTTTTATAAATATTATAATATTTATTATTTATTTACAACCAATTGAATTAATTAATTTTTTAATTATTTTTTAACTTTTTCAATTTCGATCTCTTTCCCAAAGGTTTCATTGATTGCCTTTCTAAGTTTTTCAAATTCTTCTTCGGTCTCAAACTCTATAACGAGTTCTTTATCATCGAGAACTCTTAACCGTCCAAAACGGTTTACTATTTCAATGACCTTTGAAGGATCGACCGTCACCCAACCTTTCATCCGTCGAACTAACTCCTCACCGCTAAATGCTCTCTCAATGATCAACTCTACTTTTCTTTCCTTGGCTTCCCATCCGATAATAGCGGGCTGAACAATAAAAGGGGTTACAGGGTCATGCATGGCTGCACAACGAAACCAAAGTTTTGCTCGAATCATTTACCCTCCTCCTTCTCAGGCGCCCATGTGATCCACGCCTTAAAGAATAATAACCCTTTTTATATTTTTATTTAAAAACGTTGTCAAGACATCCCCAATGGAATCTCGATTGACCTTGACAATAGTCTTTGCTATTCGTTATTTTTTAAAAGTGGACCATTCTTCATCCCTTTTATCAGATTTTGCCACCTTTAATAAAAAAGGAGTCAACGATGGACCTTCTTAAAGCCATTCAGGAAAGAAAGAGTATTCGGGCTTTCAAACCCGACCCTGTTCCCAGGGAAAGAATTGAAGAAATCCTAAAGTATGCAACCCTCGCCCCTTCCGCCATCAATCTCCAACCGTGGGAATTCATCATTGTGACAGGGGAAGAGAAAGAGCGATTGGGCCGAAGACTTATCAAAGCCTATCGTGAGAAGCAGATTTCCTGCAGTCCTGGAAATGTGAAACCCCTTCCAAAGAGCATTGCTAAACGGGGGGCCAAGACTCTCGAGATGATGAGTCCATACTTCAGAGAGATGGAAGTTGATCCCGATCGATTCATTAATGAAGGCAGTTGCAACTTTTATGGAGCCCCTGTGGCCATCCTGGTCTGTCTGGATAATTCCTTTCCCAAGAGTCGTTTTGTAGACATCGGTATCCTCTTGGGATATTTGATCCTCACGGCCCATGAGTTTGGGTTATGGACTTGTCCTATTGGCTTAATCGTCGCCTATGAAGATGAGATCAAAGATCTGCTCAATATCCCTGAGAATAAAATGGTTGTGATTGGAGTGGCCGTGGGATATCCGGATTTGGAAAGCCCGATCAATCGTTTTAAATCTCAACGAGAGGATTTTGGAAATTTTACCCGGTGGATCGATTAAAAAATATCCATCAAGTCCACCCTCTCTATGGAAAAATTCTTATGAGGATTCTATCCCCAAAAACATCTCCTGTCATTCTAAAAATCTTCCTTCACCTCTGTTTCATCTTCTCCTTTTCAATGTTGATCAGTTCCCGCCTAAGAACCTTCCCCACCAGGGTTTTTGGAAGGTTTTCAGTGAATTCAATGTATTTAGGGATTTTATAACCCGCCAATCTTTCTCGACAGAATCTTCGAATCTCATCCGCGGTGGCTTGTTGTCCCTTTCTTAAAACCACCCATGCCTTGACGGCCTCTCCCTGGTACTCATCTGGAACTCCTCCCACGCCAACCTCATGGACAGCAGGGTGGGAAGCAATCACCTCTTCTACCTCACGAGGCCATACCTGAAATCCACTTGGTTTGACCACATCTTTCTTTCGATCGACAATAAAAAGATAACCCTCCTCGTCCAGATACCCCAAATCGCCTGTATAAAGCCAGCCTTCCCGGATCGTCTGGGATGTCTCCTCTGGTCTTTTCCAGTAACCTATCATCAGTTGAGGGGCACGCATTAAGACCTCCCCCACCTTTCCTGGAGGCAAACTTCCTTCGCCAGTCTCAGAGTCAGCAATTCGAATCTCAACATCTGGCAATGGCGTTCCCACTGAGCCGGGTTTATAGGGTCCATGTAAGGGGTTCACTACTGCAGCCATCATCGATTCTGTGAGGGCATAACCTTCGACCAGCCTTCCTCCGGTCAACCCTTCAAAACGGTTCTTTATCTCAGCCAATAAGGAGGAGGCTCCAGAGATACATAGCTTCATGGATTTAAAATTCACTCTCCCTTTCTTTACCTTCGGATGATTCAGCAGAGCGTTAAAGAGAGTGGGCACCCCAGGAAAGAAGGTTGGACGAACCTTTTGAATGGTGGCCACCAAATCATCGATGTCACGTGGATCGGGGATGACCGCAAAAGAGTCCCGTCCAAAGAGGCCAACGGCCAGAACTCCTGCATTGCCATAAACATGAAACAATGGAATGGCCAACAAGATAATATCTTCCCACTCGGCCGTAAGGGTACTAAACCATGCACGCAATTGCATTCCAGTCATCAAAAGGGCGTGGTGAGAGCCTACTGCTCCCTTGGGTTCACCCGTGGTCCCTCCGGAGAAGAGGATCAGGGCGGGATCTTTAGGGTTGATTTTTAAATTTGGCCTTGGAAAACCTGAATAACGTTTCAAGAGATGGCCCAACCAGAGGTCTCCTGATTGAAGCTGGATATGGTGACCTTCCTTCTTCTCTCTGAATAGGGTAAAAAGCAGTCTCAGGAGAGGAGGAAGATACTCCTTAATATTGGTAGCGATAATGGTCCTCACGCCTGTAAGGGATTGAATGGATTTTATCTTTTTGTAAAATCGGCTTAATACCACCACTATTTCACTCCCGCATTCATTCAATAGGCGTTCAAGTTCACGCTCGGTATAAAGCGGGTTGATGGGGACAGCAATGGCTCCAGCTTTCCATGCCCCAATCTGGGTGATAAGGGATTGTGGGGAGTTGGGTAAAATCAAAGCCACCCGGTCACCCCTCTCTACTCCCAACTCAAGAAGGGCATTGGCAAAGGCATCACTCAACTTTTCTAATTCTAAATAGGAGAGACGTTTTCCTTTGAATATCAGTGCTGGATGCTCTGGTCTCTGCCGGACCGTCTCCCGGATGACATCAAGGAGCGTCTCCTCTGGATAAGGTTCTAACGAATGGGGCACTCCCTCATCGTAATTCTTTAGCCATGTAAATTTCATAAAGGCCTCCCCTTACCGTAATAATATATATAAAAAATCATTGGGGTCAAAGGATTTTTAAAAATTCAATGGGGATTGGAGGTTGACTTCGCCCCAATTAAATCATAAAATCGTCTTACATTGGGTGAGTTCCTATGGCTGATCATATCCATTATAAATTCCATCCATCCCTTTCCCTAAAAATGACTCTTTTCCCTAAATTCTTAACGGGTCTCTTTTTAACAGTAGCATTTTTTCATCTTGTCGGGTGTGAATCGACCTGGAATTATATCAATCAACCCACCCTCAAGAGGGATGTGGTGGAACTCTTCAAATCCCATGGGGTAGTCTTAAACAATCCCCATTGTCAAATGGTTGGAACCAGCCGAAGTGCGATATGCGAACTCCATCTGACTCCTGAACAGGTCACTCTGATGATTAAGGGTCTAAATCTGAAAGAGGTAAAATTAGAATATTCCCCTGGGGAAAACCCTTGGACAAAAATCCCCGAATCTAAAAAGGGTTGCCTCACCTCAAAGTTTTTTCAAGGGGTAAAAAAGGTAAACATATACCTCTCCGAAAGAAGGTCTCCTGAGCTCCGATTGAAAAGTGGCTCGGCGTTTGAATACTTCATCCTGTTCCAGGATCTTGAAACAGACAGAGTCTGTATCCAGATCTCTTATGCGTATGGATAACCATGGGGAGTATTGTGAATCTAATAAAAAAGAGGGCAACTTTATTAGGGTTCATCTTGATTCCGGTGGTGGTTTTCGCTGTAGTGGAAATCTCCTCTGGAGAAGAGGCAAAATCGATCAGAGAATTTCCTCTTCCTGGATTTGGAATCCTTTTATTGAATCTCCCCAACTCCTGGCATGATGAAATCTACAGACCCAAAGAGGATCAACCCCCATCCATTATTTTAAGGCCAAAGTCAGGGGATGAGTTCTACTGCTGGATAACTATCCTCTGGCCCAAAGACGGAGAAACCGGCTTCAACCACCCTGACAGGATAAAGTCTTTTGTAAAACAAGAGGGAGATACACTTCTTGACCGGGCAGTTGAACCCCGACTCCTATTGCAGGAGTTACAGGGGAGTCACAGTATCGGATATTTCTTTACGCTCACTGATAAATCTCCCAAACGAGGTGAATTCCGATACATGACTCGAGGAGCCATCGGCGTGGGAAATCTGCTTCTCTGGTTTACGCATCTTTATCATAAAAAAGAATCCCCCTCTTTAAAGGAGGTCCTTCATATGCTCCAAGAGGTAAGGCAAAGAAAAAGGTTGTTTCATTGATAAGAGTGAACGCAATATTTATTTTTATCATAGATTGGGTTACAAAACATTCAAAACAGAGACCGTGACTAAAAACCTCAATCTCCCACTGATGGAAAAATTTCCCAAGGAGGGAAAAATGGAGACCATAAAAATAATGCCTTGCCTCGATATGAAAGGGGGGCGTGTGGTTAAAGGGGTCCATTTCATAGACCTGAAGGATGCAGGAGACCCGGTTGAAAATGCCTCTTTTTACGAAAGGGAGGGGGCCGATGAGATCGCCATGCTCGATATTTCGGCCACCGTGGAAAACCGTAAGACCCGCTTAGATTGGGTGAAGAGCGTCTCCTCTGTGCTCCGGATTCCATTGACTGTAGGCGGAGGCATTTCCACTCTCGAAGATGTTGAACAGGTGTTAAGGGCGGGAGCCCAGAAAGTTTCCATCAATAGTGGGGCAGTTAAAAATCCGGATTTGGTCAGACAATCTGCCAAGGAATTCGGAAAGGAGAGAATTACCATCGCCATTGATGCAAGAAGAAATAAAGCGATGCCCTCTGGGTTCGAACTGGTTATCTCGGGGGGCACAAAACCGGTTGGGAAAGATGCGGTCCTCTGGGCCAAGGAGTGTGAGGAATTGGGCGCCGGCACTCTTCTTCCCACAAGTATCGATGGCGATGGCACACAGACAGGCTATGACCTTGAGTTTATAAAAGCCATTTCTGAGGGAGTGAAAATTCCGGTAGTGGCCTCAGGTGGTGCAGGAAAACTTGAACATTTTTATGAGGCAGTGACAAAAGGAGGGGCACAGATTCTACTGGCGGCTTCAGTTTTCCACTACCGTATCCTAAGGATAAAGCAGGTAAAAGAATATTTACGTGAGAAGGGATTGAAGGTTAACCTGCCGTCTTGATTTGGATTGGGGATGACGATATGGAAAAAGAAATCTTTTGGCTAATGGCAAAGGCCTCTGGCTTGGAGTTAGATCCTTCTCATCTGGAAGAACTTTTCGCTTATGTTCAGAAGGTTTTTCCAACCTTGAAACGGATAGAAGAATTAAACCTGATCGGGCTTGAACCCTTCATGCCCTCCCCCTCCTTAGAGGAATCCAAATGACGGACCTTAAGGAAATCTGCTCGCTAAACCTCCTTCGCCTCTCCCAATTGATTCAAAAAAAGGAAATCTCTCCTGTGGAGGTTGTGGAAGCCTATCTCTCCCGAATCGACTCCCTCGACCCCCAACTCAACTCCTTCATTACCCTCCTTCCCGAGCAAGCCAGGGAATCGGCCAAACAGGCAGAAAAAGAAATCCTCTCGGGAAGGTATTTGGGTCCTCTTCACGGCATTCCCTTCGGGTTAAAAGACCTCTACTACGTAAAAGGGATAAGGAATACCTCCGGTTGTAAAATCTACGAAGATTTTATCCCGGATGATGATAGTACGATAGCGCTGAGGTTGAAGAAGTCAGGAGCGATCCTGATAGGAAAACTCAACATGCACCCCCTCGCCTATGGCCCAACCGGAGAGAATGAGGAGTACGGCCATATGCATAACCCCTGGAACATCGGACTGATTGCTGGAGGCTCCAGTGGAGGGAATGGTTCTGCAGTGGCCTCTGGCCAGTGCCCTTTCGCAATGGGGAGTGATACAGGAGGCTCTATCCGTATCCCTGCTGCTCTATGTGGCATCGTTGGATTTAAACCTACCTATGGTCGTCTCAGCCGGTATGGGATGACCGCTTTGGCCTGGAGCCAGGACCATCCAGGTCCGATGACACGTACGGTTGAGGACTGTGCTCTGCTCATGAAAGAGATTTCAGGATATGATCCCAAGGACCCCACCTCATTAAACCTTTCGATCCCAGATTATCCCAAGGCCCTTACAGGTCAAATTGAAGGACTTCGGTTGGGTGTAGTGAAAGAATTTTTTGAGGTTCCGATCGCACCGGAGGTAAAAGATTCTTTCTGGAAGGCAATAGATCAACTGGTTGAATTGGGAGCAATTATTTCTGAAATCTCATGGCCCCTCTATCATCATGGCACGGCCATTGCGAGCCTCATTCAGATGGCTGAGGCAAGCGCCTATCATCAAGAGTTAATCAAAAAGCATGGATCAAAAATCTATCCCCCTGTTCGGCTCCGTTTGGAGGCAGGAGTTTTTATTAATGCCATTGATTACATCCAGGCCCAACGCGCTCGAACCCTTTTTTATTATCAGAGCCTAGAACTCTTTAAAAATTTGGATCTCCTTGTCACTCCAACCCTTCCCGTCACAGCCTTTCCAATCGGAACGACTTCTTTGCTGGTGGACAACCAAAAAGTCAATGTCGTCTCCCTCTTAACCCAGTATACCCGTCCCTTCAATCTCAATGGGTTTCCTGCCATCACTGTCCCCTGTGGTTTTTCAGAGGAGCAACTTCCCATCGGGTTACAATTTGTGGGTCGCCCTTTAGATGAGGAAACCGTGCTAAGGGCTGCCCATGCCTACGAGCAAGCCACCCCTTGGCATCTAAGGAGACCTCCCCTTTAAACATTTGAAGACCTCCTGCTGATAAGGATTGATCAGGCTCCCACTAACAGGAGGTTACCCTACCCTTTGGGCTTGCAATGACATCTCTATTGGCCATTGTTTTCTGGGATAACCAGGCCTGCCCGAGATGGAAGCAGAACGAAGAAGTAATCTCTTGGTATTTAGAGATGACCCCATTTCGCTCACAATGATTTTACTGTAGGTTAGCAAATTTTGTCATTCCTGCGGAAGCAGGAATCCAGAAAACGATCTAATGAAAGAATCTTCTGGATACCCGCTTTCGCGGGTAGTTGGCTCATGTTCACTTTGTTCACATTTCGCCTATTTTCCCTTCGCCTCAAGGCGAGGGGTTTCCACCATCCCCGATGTTGAAACTACAAGTGATTTTGTATAAAAGGGATTCGGGTTCTAATTTCGAATTTACCCTATACGTCCAATTGTCGGGGGAGGGTGAATATGCTACATTAAGGTTTGATGAAAAAAAGGTTCCCTCCCCATGGAATCATTGGGATCTTTATCCTCATCCTTTCGGAGACCTTTCTTTTCCAGAAGGTCGATCCCTTCTACAGTTGGTTTTACTGTTTTGCCTGGTGGTCTTATATCTTCATCCTCGACGGAATCGTCTACTATTTAAAAGGAAACTCCCTCCTTATTCATCGAACAAAAGAATTCTTTCTGATGATCCCTTGGTCAATCTTTATCTGGTTGATCTTCGAAGCGGCCAATCTCTCCTTAGAGAATTGGTATTACATCAACCTCCCCCATTCGATTGTGGAAAGGTGGTTGGGTTATGGAATCGCTTATGGAACTGTTCTCCTTGGCCTGTTTGAAACCACAGAATGTTTAGAAGCCCTGGGACTCTTTAAAAACGTATCCACCAGGAAGATAACCTTCTCTCAGAAAGGGCATCAGGTTTTGATTGGTCTTGGTGCATTCAGCCTTATCTCCTCTTTAACTTTTCCCCGTTACTTCTTTCCTCTCATCTGGGTTGGATTTACCTTCCTTCTGGAACCTTTCCTCTATTGGTATGGGGGAAGATCCCTATTGAGGGATCTCGAAGATGGAAATCCGAGGAAGATATATCTTCTTCTCACCGCGGGTCTAATCTGCGGGCTTCTCTGGGAGTTCTGGAACTATTGGGCTCGTTCAAAATGGATCTATACGGTTCCCTTCTTTGAAGAATTAAAAGGTTTTGAGATGCCGGTGCTCGGTTTTTTGGGTTTTCCTCCATTTGCCATCCAGGCCTATGGGATGTATAATGTTATTTCACTTTTTCGGTTTCAAAGGGGTTGGGAGGAAGATCGTTATCGCTTACATCCTGAGAATCGAACAAGGCCTCTGACCATGGTCTTAACCACTCTCCTGATTGGAAGTTTCTCCATCCTTCTGTTTAAAGCCATTGACTCTAAAACGGTTGACTCCTTTTACCCACAAATTAAAGATGCCTATTGGATTGAATCAAAATATCAAGTTGAACTTCCAAAGGTTGGGATCTTCTCGCTTGAAGACCTCACTGAAAAAACAAGAGGGAGAAAAGAGAGAGAGGAATTGGCCCTTCGGCTCTCCCTCCCCAAAGAAGACCTAATCTCATGGATTGAAAAGGCCCAACTGGCTCAGTTGAAAGGGATAGGAGTTAAGAACCTCCGTTTTCTCGAGGCAGTGGGGGTTCATTCGATCTCGGACCTTTCGTCGGAAAACCCAGATGAGCTTTTTAAAAAATTGAAGAAACTCTTTGGACCCTCCGCTCCCAGGAAAGCAAAATTAAAGATTTGGGTGAAGGAAGCAAAGAAAAAAATTTATTCTTAAAGGGTGACTTATGAAATATGGTGCCATGAATTTTCCAATTAAACCCCTCCTGGAGGAGATCGAAGCCATTGGCCAGATGGGATTTGACTACGTGGAACTCACGATGGATCCGCCGGAGGCGACCCCGGATAAGATCCTCTCCCAGAAGGAATCTATTCTTACCCTTCTCAATCATTTTCAGATGGGAATCGTGGGCCATCTTCCAACGTTTGTCTGGACCTCCGACCTTTACGAGAGCCTCCGGAAGGCCTCCGTCCAGGAAAATTTGAATGCCTTGGAGGCCTCAGCCGAGTTGGGAATTAAAAAAGTGGTGCTTCACCCTGGATACATCATGGGGTTGAGCAAATTCATCTTGGAGAAGGCGAAGGAGTACGGGATGAAGTCGATCGAGACCATTTTGAAAAAAGCAGGAGACCTCGGAATCACCCTCTGCATTGAAAATATGTTTCCTCAATCCAATTTCCTCACCCAACCCCAAGAGTTTCAAGAGGTATTCGATACCTTCCCTGACCTCCGTCTGACCCTGGATATCGGTCATGCCAACCTTGGGCCTGGAAAGAACAGAGCGCTGGAATTTATTTACCGATATGGATATCGGATCAGTCATGTCCATGCCAATGACAATTTTGGGAAAGAAGACAATCACCTTCCCATTGGTGCTGGAATCATCGACTTTGAAAGGATTTTAAGAGAACTCAAAGAGAGCGGTTATGACGAAACGATCACCCTGGAAGTCTTCTCGAGGGACAGGGACTATCTCAAGATCAGTAAGGAGAAGGTTCGTCGGATGTGGGAAGATTTATGAGGGCCTTTCTTAGGTTGGGATCTTCTTTCTGGATGGGAAAGAGATCACTCTGAAAGTTTGATCAAGGTCCCAATTCTCCTGGCCCGATGGAGGACCCTTTTGAGAAGAAGGGCCTCAGGGACGAGGTAGAGCGCAATTAATCCGAACCCATAGACCAAGACCGGGTTTATTTCCGTCTCGAAACCATAGAAGGAGCGGAAATATTCCAGGAAATAGGTGAGCGGAATAGCCCGGGCAATCTCTCTGAGCGGAAAGGGGAGGATAGAAATCGGATAATAGATTCCACAGATCAACGACATCAGACTGGTCAAAGACCAGGCCGCCACATCTGCCTTATATCCAAAAAGGAGGAGAAGAATACAGACACTCATCCCGATGATCACCGAGGTGAGAAAAAGACCCAAAAGAAATAAAAGGAGTGGTCCTATCCCTGGCCTCAAAAAATCGAAACTGAAGGTAAGATAACTAAAAAAAGAAAGCAGGAGAAAAACAGCAAAGGATCGGAGGACACCGATCAACCAAGCCCCTGAAACCAAATCAAATAGATGAACCGGAGCGATGAAGGTATGTTTGATGGATTTGGACCAGAGGTCATAAAGAAGGACATAGGCCACATCGATCTGGCAGACCTGAATCACGCTCATCGCAATGATTCCGGTTAGGATGAAACCGGACATCTCTGGATTTAACTTCAAGAAATGGGTTAAAAGCCCCACAGAGAAGAATCCTACCACGGGCCAGAAAAGGATCTCAAAGAGGCTGAAGACGTTCCGTTTCGTCATGATCCAATTCTTAAATACAAACGCCCATATCTGAATCAGTCTCTTTTGCAAATTCGATAAAGACATCTTCTAAATCCGTCTGTCCCAGGGTGACCTTTTCAATGACGGCCCCTCCTCGAGAGAGTAAGGCCATTAAATCCCCTAATCTCCTTTCGATGTCATCCACGATGATCTCACATAAACCTTCAGAGATTGTAAAATTAATGACCCCCTCCGCATGAAGCAAACTTTCCTCTAAGATCGTTCCTCTAAATTTTATCTTCAGGATATCCCCGATTCGAACCATTCGCTTCAAATCCTGAGGAGCACCAATCGTTAGAATCTCTCCCCTCTTCAAAAAAGCGAGACGATGGCAGAGCGATTCTGCTTCTCTCATATTATGGGTGGTCAGAAGAATGGTCATCCCACGCCTTTGATGAATGGAAAGAATCTTCTCCCGGATTCGAACCGAGACATCCGGGTCAAGTCCTACGGTGGGCTCATCCAAAAAGAGAATTTCAGGATCGTTGAGAAGTGATTTGGCTAAGGAGAGCCTCTGCTTCATCCCCGTGGAGAGGCGGTCGAAGGGGACCTCTTGATATTCATGGAGATCGAAAAGTTCGATCAACTGTTCGACTTTTTCCTCTCGTCTCTTCCCGATCAAACCATATAGCATGCCATAAAAGTGAAGGTTTTCTTTTATCGTGAGGCTCCAGAGAAAGTTCGCATTTCCACTGGAGATATTTACCCTCTCTCTCACTTGATGTCCATTCTGGAGGACATCGATTCCGAGAATACGGACCCTTCCCCGGTCCGGTAGAAGCAGGGTCGAGAGGATGGAAAGGAGCGTGGTCTTCCCCGCCCCGTTGGGGCCAAGGATCCCAAAAATTTCCCCTTCCTCGATCTGAAGCCCGATATTCTTTAGGGCTTCCTTTCTCTTCTTTCCCATCCAACCTGACCGAAAGGTCTTAAAAACCCCTTCTGCTTCAATGACAAGTTTCATTGGTCTTTCTTAACCGAGGAGTTCCAAAGGTCCAAAGTTTAATGGAAATTTTCTTAAAAATCCTGAATCCTTGGACCCTTGAACCCTCGACACCTTTCCCTTTTAAGAATAAGTATATGATGGAATGGGTGATTTGCCAAATGGAAATTTAATGGATGGAAAGGAGAATCAATATTTTATGTTATAATTTAAATCAATGGATAAATTCATCGAAATTGTTGGAGCCAAATCCCATAATCTTAAAAATATCTCCTGTCTGATCCCGAGAGGGAAGATGACTGTCATTACAGGTGTTTCAGGTTCTGGCAAGTCGACCTTAGCCTTTGATACCTTGTTTGGAGAAGGTCAGAGACGGTATATCGAATCCCTGTCTACCTATGCTCGCCAGTTTCTCCAAAAAATGGATCGGCCTGACGTGGAAGCGATTCACGGAATCCCTCCAGCCATCGCCATTGAACAGAGGAACACAGTAAAGAATGCCCGTTCAACCGTTGGGACTGCCTCAGAAATCTATGATTATCTGAGGCTTCTTTATGCAAAAATTGGAGAGGTCTTCTGCCCCCAATGTCATCTCAAGGTGTCAGGGGATACAACGGAAAGGATCGTGGAAGAGATTCTGAGTCAATATGAGGGAAAGAAAATTTCCGTCCTATCCACTGTTCAACCTCAGCAGGGGCAATCCATGGATTTGAAGGTAAGGGATCTCATAAAAGAAGGTTATTATCGAATGTGGGAAAATGAAGAGATCATTGATCTGACTCAAATCCCGCTCACTGAGATCCAGGACCGAACCTCATTGCCCATTCTGATTGACCGACTGCAGATTCATGAAAAAGAACGCTCACGTTTGGCCGAGGCCATCCAGAAGGGATTTCAATTGGGAAAAGGGAAGGTCGAGGTGGTGAGCGAGAAAGGAACCTTCCATTCATATAGCAGAACCTTCTCCTGCAATCGTTGTAAAAGAAATTTTTCTGAACCTGAACCCCTTCTCTTCTCTTTTAATAGTCCTCTGGGCGCCTGTCCCACCTGCCAGGGGTTTGGGAAGATCATTGAAATCGATTGGCAGAAGGTGATTCCAGACCCAGGGAAGACATTAAAAGAGAAACCCTTTTCTCCTTGGAACACCCCTGCCTATGAAGATCTCTATCAATATCTATGGGAAGCCTGCCGGAGATATCGCATTCCAACCCAAAAACCCTTTAAAGAACTTTCTCCTGAACAAAAGGATATTTTAATGAATGGCAAGGGTGAATTTATTGGGCTTAAGGGCTTTTTCGATTGGATGGAGGGAAAGCGATACAAGGTTCACTATCGAGTCTTTCTGAGCAAGTATCGGGCCTACATCCCCTGCCCCACCTGCCATAATACCCGGCTTAAGGAAGAGGCCCTTTATGTTTTGATCGGGGGGAAAAACATTGCCCAGCTCTGTGATTTTCCGATTCAGGATCTCCAGATGTTTTTTAAGAACTTAAGCCTTCAGGAGTTTCAAAAAAAAGTGGCTCAGCGTCTCCTCGATGAGATCAACCACCGAATCGGGTTTATGATTGATGTGGGCCTGGGATATCTCACCCTTTCCCGCCAAACCCGAACCCTCTCCAATGGCGAATATCAGCGAATCAGCCTGGCAAGGGCACTCGGGTCTTCCCTCACAGAAACCCTTTATGTCTTGGATGAACCGAGCATCGGGCTTCATCCTCGGGATACCCATCGTCTTATCGAAGCCCTCCATCTTCTTCGAAAAGGAGGGAATACTGTAGTGGTGGTGGAACATGACCCAGACCTGATCCGCGCCGCAGATTGGGTTATCGATCTTGGTCCAGGAGCCGGAAGGGACGGAGGAAATGTGGTGTTCCAGGGTGAGATCAAACATCTGTTAAGACATCCAACTTCCCTCACCGCTCAGGGTTTAAGAGGGCAGAGGTCGATGCTTGAAAAACCCCCTTTGAGAAAACCCAAAGGTTGGATCTCCATCCGAAATGCTCGGGAACATAACCTCAAAGGAATTGATGTAAAAATCCCTTTAGGCGTAATGGTCTGTATCACCGGTGTCTCTGGGGCAGGAAAGACAACGCTTGTCCATCATATTCTCTATGCAGGGGGGAAGAGAAATGGAGCCCCGGAATTTGAAAAAGGGGCTTTCGATTCAATCGAGGGCTTAGAACAGATTGATGACCTTATCCTGGTGGACCAATCCCCCATTGGAAAGAGCCTTCGATCCAACCCCGCTACCTACATGAAAGCCTTTAGTGACATTCGAGACCTCTTTGCCCAAACCCGGGAGGCGAAAAGAGCGGGGTTGAAACCATACCACTTCTCTTTTAATACGGCGGGGGGCCGATGTGAGACCTGCGAAGGGGCAGGAGTCCAGGTGCTGGAGATGCAATTCTTAGAAGATGTCATCATCACCTGTGAAGCCTGTGATGGGAAAAGATTTAGGTCCGAAATATTGAGGATCAAATACCGTGATAAGAACATTTCAGAGGTGCTCAATATGACGGTCGAGGAGGCATTGACCTTCTTTGAGGATCAGCCTCGAATTACCCAAAAACTCCAGGCTTTAAAGGAGGTGGGATTAGGTTACCTCACCCTTGGCCAATCCACAAGTACCCTGAGCGGGGGGGAGTCCCAACGTCTAAAACTGGCAGCCCACATTCAGCAGGGTCAAGAAGGTAAAAACCTCTTCATCTTTGATGAACCCACCACCGGACTCCATCTGTATGATGTTCAACTCCTTTGGATGGCCTTTCAACGACTTCTTTCACAAGGCCACTCGATCATTGTGATTGAACATAACCTGGACCTGATCCGGTGTGCCGATTATATTATTGACCTTGGACCGGAAGGAGGCGAGGAGGGCGGAAGAATTGTTGCTGAAGGAGACCTACAATCGATCATGGCTTCGCCACAATCATATACAGGACAGTTTCTAAGACAAAGAATGGGCAATGTCAATTAGGTTTAGGTGAGGAAGCCCGTTTAATTTAAAGGTCAAGGTTATGTCCAAAGAGTTAAGCCCACTGGCCTAACCCTTTGCCAAAACCGGCATCTTTGCCCTAACCTTCACCCTCGTTTCGTTATACTTGGCTTCTTTGCTTGATACAGCTCAGCATCTGTTCCAGGCGGTTTTTATCAAACCCAATCATTACCTCATTACAGGCTGAGATCACAGGGACACTTCGAGCCCCTGAGATTCGAACCATCTCATCCAGGGCTTGACGGTCTTGGGTAACATCGTATTCCTTAAAGGAGTAACCATTGCGCAAAAGATACTCTTTTGCCATCTTACAGTAGGGTCAAGTGGGGGTAGTATAAATTTTGATTTCTTCTGGGATCATCTTTGCTCCTCCTTTCGTTGTCGATATGTTTTCTTTCTCGTCGCATCTATTTATCTATTTTTACATAGGCCTCCTGCAATTTGTCAATAAGGAATCTTGACCCAAATCCCGATTTAGAAATCGAAGCCCTTTTCCGTGAGGGCAAGGGGAGGGAAGCGTGGAAATCCATTATTACCCAGAAACTGATCTGCCCCTTTTTCCTAAAATTGGGATATAATTGAATTTATGAGTTTAATGAAAAAGGGAGTGAGATGAGAGGGAGGATCAGGGGGCTTCAAAAATCGGCAGAGGATTTCCGTTACCTTCTCGATCGGGGTTATCCGAGAAGACCCTCACTTGAACTTATAGGGAATCGTTACCAGCTTACCTCGGACGAACGCCACCTTCTCCATCGAGGAGTCTTTTCGGCCCGAGACTCAACCTCAAGAAGAAGAAAGATCGTTTCAGCCCAGGAGGTTCGAAATAGAAATCTTGCCATTGATGGTTATAATGTTTTAATCACCATAGAGGCAGGACTTTCTGGTCGTCCACTCATCCTTGGAGACGATGGTTTTGTGAGGGATATCTCCGGAGTTTCAGGAAGTTTTAAAAAGACAGAAACCACTGAGAAGGCCCTCCAGTTGATCTTCGATAGGTTGAGATGGATCAAACCCAGAAAAGCCCTCTTTCTCTTCGACGCACCAATCAGTCGGAGTGGAACACTGGCTTTGGAAATTAGAACTCGGTTAAAGGAGATAGGCCTTCAAGGAGAGGCGATGGCGGTCAAGGTCCCGGAAAAGATTCTTATCGGTTTTCGGGGAGTGATTGCTTCCAGTGATACCGCCATCATCGACCAATCCAAAAAGGTTTTTGATTTGGCAGGGGACATCCTGAAAAGTGAGAATTTTTTGAAGTCCCTTATTCGTTTGAGTAAAAAAGGAGGAGAACTTGGAAGGAGGTGATAAAGAACGCTGGGCGATCTTAACGATGGTCTACCTTTCCATTCTCTCTTTTGCCCTCCTCTTTCAATCCATCCCCCCTATCCTTCCCCTGATCAGCCAAGAGATGGGCCTCACCTACGCACAATCCGGTCTCCTGATGGGTCTCTTCGCCCTTCCAGGCCTCTTTCTGTCCCTGTTTGGAGGTTACCTTTCAGACCGTTATGATATGAGAACCCTCGGGGGGATTTGCTTCTTATTGATGATTGTTGGGAACCTTTGGGTGGGATTTGGGAAGGAGTTTTGGGTTTTAGGAACAGGCAGAATTCTTGCAGGAGCAGGTGCTTTTTGTCTCTCTGTCCTTCTTCCAAAAATTCTTTCTCAATGGTTCATAGGAAGAGAACTGGGTTTGGCGATGGGAATTTATAACACTGGCATCCCTCTGGGTTCGGTTATCTGTTTTGGACTTTTTGGGAAGATTGGTCTCTCCTGGGGTTGGCGTCTTCCCGTCCAATGGGTAGGGGTCTATCTCTTCCTCGTCTCGATCCTTTTCTTAAGAGTTTACCGACTCCCTTCTCCCTCTGTCATGAAGCACCAAAATCGATTAGGATTCTATCGATCTTTAAAAGAGATGGGCGCTCCGATCTGGTGGATTTCCCTCTCCTGGCTCTGGTTCAATGCTGGATTTGTCTCCTTTGCCACCTTCTCCCCTGCCTTCTTCATTCAAAAAGGCCTAACCCTCCAACAGAGTGGTTATCTCATCGGGATTCCTCTTTTAGGGTCTCTCCTCCTCAGTCCTCCAACCGGATACATCGTCGATCGATTCAAACATCAAGAGTGGCTCATCGGAATAGGAGGGCTTACTCTTTCTTTCCTTACGATTTTCTTCAATTTCAGTTCCTCTTTTCTCTTTCTCGTGATCCTGATGGGAATCTTTTCTGCCCTTGTTCCCTCTCCCATCTATTCCCTTCCTCCTGAGATATTGAAACAAGAAAAGGTTGGGCTTGGATTTGGCATTCTATCCACCTCTTCGAGCCTGGGTCTCTTTATTGCCCCCTACCTGGTTGGAAAGGTCAGGGACACGACAGGATCTCATGCCTGGAGTTTCATCCTCACTTCCCTCTTTTTCCTCCTCGTGATGATTTCCATTTTCCTCACTTATCGCTTTCGACCCTCTTCTAAAGAGAACCTTTCGTAGTATTTCAGGGCTCTTCTAAAAAATCCTTGACAACCTCAATCTAATTGGCGTATAAAAAGATAAAATTTTGGATACAGTATACAAAAAATAACACCGATTTCCTGAAGAGGGAAGGAGGATTTGTGAAAGGGATAAAAATTGGAATTCGAATTACCGGAAGAAAGTCCCTTCGTGAGGAAATCTACGAATCCCTTAAAAAATCCATCCTTCATGGGAAATTAAAAGGGGGGCAACGCCTGATTGAGGAACAGTTAGCCCATCAGATGGGGATCAGCCGTACCCCTGTCAGGGAGGCCTTCCACAAATTGGAACGAGATGATTTAGTCAGGCGCCGCCCTCAAGGAGGATTCGTTGTTCGAGAATTTACCCAAGAGGATGTGGAGGAAATTTTTGGAATACGAACCGCTCTCGAAAGTTATGCGGCTTACCTCGCTACCCTTCACATTACCCCTGATGAGATCTCAGCCTTAGAAAAGAAGGTTAAGGAGGCAGAAAGGGCCCTTAAAAAGGGAGAGGAGGACAGGGCGGTAGAGGTTCACACTAAATTTCACGACCTTCTTTACAACGCCTGCAAAAGCCAAAAATTAATTGAAATAATTAGTAATTTTCGTGACTATTTTTACCGATATCGTTATGCCCTTCTCCATACAGAAGGCGGGATGGAAATCTCCATCCAAGACCATCTCCAGATGTTGGAGGCGATGAAGAGAAGAAATCCAAGACTGGTGGAGAGGTTAGTTCGAAAACACTTAGAAAGAGGGAAAGAGATTATTTTAAGAGAGATCCAGAAGGGAAAGACCGCCCCTTAACAGGAGTAAACCCCGTTAGAAAGTTTTCAACTTTCTAACGGGAAAACTCGCAAGGGGAATCAAATCCCATGTTCTCTAAAAATGAAACAATCAACCTCCCCGAAGCAGAGCAGAGGGGCTTTCTAACGGGGTAAAAAGGTGGAGAAGAAGATTCGAATTTTAGTAGCCAAACCAGGGCTGGATGGCCATGATCGGGGGGCAAAGGTGGTGGCTCAAGCCCTCCGGGATGCTGGAATGGAGGTGATCTACACCGGTCTTCATCAGACCATTGATCAAATTGTCCAATCCGCCATCCAGGAAGATGTGGATGTGATCGGCCTATCCATCATGTCCGGAGCCCATCTCCCCATCTGTGAGAAACTGATGAAAAAGATGAAGGAGAAAGATATCGAGGATATCCTGGTCGTAGTTGGAGGAGTCATCCCCAAACGGGATATCCCTAAATTAAGGGAGATAGGGGTGAAAGGAATCTTTCCCGGAGGAACCCCTTTCGATGAATCGATCCGTTGGATCAAAGAGAACGTAAAACCAAGATCGTGATCCATGAGGGTGACTTGCAAAATCCCCCTTCACGATCTACGCTGGAGTTAAAGATGGGAGTAGCACGATATATTAAAAATGAAAAAGACGAAATCCTCGATGTGATCCTGCAGTCTGGCATTCATATCAAGCCGGTTTATACAGAAAAAGATTTAAAAGAGGTAGGGTTCGATCCCGAGAAAGACCTCCCTCTTCCAGGGGAGTATCCCTTCACCCGTGGAATCCATCCTCTTGGTTATCGGAGCAGGGAGTGGACCACCCGTCAGTATACAGGGTTTGGGACTCCAAGGGAGACTAATGAACGTTTTAAACTGATGATCTCCCACGGTCAGACTGGCCTGAACGTGGCTTTCGATCTTCCCACTCAGATGGGTCTCGATTCGGATGACCCCTTGGCAGAGGGTGAGGTGGGAAGGGTCGGGATGGCGGTGGATTCCCTTCGCGATTTTGAAGTGGCCTTCCAAGGAATTCCCCTCGATCGGATCGGGGTCGGGCTGACCATTAATGCGGTGGCGAGCATCATGCTGGCCATGTTTCAGGTGACTGCAGAGAAGTTCGGATACCCCAAGGACCGTATCAGTGCAACCCCTCAGAATGATATCCTCAAAGAGATGATTGGCAGGGGAGCCTGGATCTTTCCGGTAAAACCGTCAGTAAGGCTCATCGGAGACACCATCGAATATTCAATGAAAGAACTTCCCCGAACCAATCCAGTCAGTGTCTGTGGTTATCACATTCGTGAATCCGGATGTTCCCCTGTCCAAGAAATTGCCTATGCCTTTGAGATCGCCAATACTTACATCGAGGAAGTTCTCCAAAGAGGATACTCCATTGATGATTTTGTTAGAGGCTTTACCTTCAACCTCAATGTTTTTGGAAACCTCTGGGAACAGGTTGCCAAGTTTCGTGCAGCCAGAAAACTCTGGGCAAAAAATTTGAAAGAGCGTTATGGCGCCAAGGATAAACGCTCTCTATTTTTGAGAGGGATTTTTGGGGGGGGAGGTTACGGACTGACAAAGGCCCAGCCTGAAAACAATATCATTCGCGGGGCCTACTATGCTCTGGCGGCCGCCTTGGGCGGGGCTCAAACCACTGCTCTCTGTTCCTTTGATGAGGCCTATACTATCCCTACTCCAAGGGCAGCTCTGCTCTCCCTCCGAACCTTCCAGATTCTCATGGAGGAGGTTGGCCTGAGGGATACGGTAGACCCGCTGGCAGGTTCCTACTTCATCGAAACCCTGACCAAGCAGATGGAAGAAAAGATCCTCGAAGAAATGGAACGGATCGACGAGATGGGAGGAATGATCAAGGCGGTGGAGACTGGCTATGTCCAGAGAGAAGTGGCCAAACAGGCCTATGAATTTGAAAAAGGGGTGCAGAGGGGAGAACTGATCAAGGTGGGGGTGAATAAATATACCGAAGGAGAGGAGATGGAGGTCGAGCTTCACGAATATCGCCAGGAGTCGGCTGAAGAACAGATTAAGCGTCTTCAAGAGGTGAAACGAGAAAGGGATAATCGAAAGGTCCTCCAGTTATTAAAAGACCTTGAAGTGGCGGCAAGGTCCGAAAAGAATGTGATGCCTTACCTGGTGGAATGCTGTAAGGCCTATGCCACAGTAGGAGAAATGACCAAAGTCTTTAAAGAGGTTTTCGGAGAGTTTAAAGAACCCTCAATCTTTTGAAGAGAAAATTTTAAAAGAAACGTTGGGATCGAATATGATGGAAAAATTTTATCGGTTAGGCTGTGACATTGGGGGGACTTTCACTGACTTTGTCCTGCTCAACGACCAAACTGGAGAGTTGAAGATCTATAAATGTCTCACCACGCCCAAGGATCCCTCCGATGCAGTGGAACATGGAATAAGAGAGATGGAGAAGATGACCCCAGGCTTCGTGGAAAGACTGGATGAGGTCATCCATGGAACCACCTTGGTCATTAACTCCATCATTGAGAGAAAGGGGGCAAGGACAGGTTTAATCACCACCAAGGGGTTCCGGGATGTCCTGGAAATTGGAAGAGGGATACGATACGCTCCCTATGATATATTTGCGGAATTTCCAAAACCTCTGATCCCGAGACATCTCCGCTTCGAAGTCGATGAAAGGATTCGGAGTGATGGGAGCATTCTAAAACCCCTCGACCCTGAAGAGGCGAGAGAGGTCGTTCGAACCCTGCTTGGGATGGGGGTAGAATCGATTGCGGTCTGTCTGATCAATTCTTTTGAGAACCCCGTCCACGAATTGATGCTTAAAATGATTATTGAAGAGGAAGCCCCTGAGATATCCATTTCGATTTCCTACCAGGTTTTACCTCAGATCAAAGAGTTCGAGAGAACCAGCACCACGGTGACCAACGCCTATGTTAAGCCCCTTACAGGAAGGTATCTTTCCAAACTTGACGCAAGGCTTCGCTCCCTTGGCTTTCAAGGAAAACTCTTCATCATGCTCTCAAGTGGAGGGGTGACCTCCGTTGAAACCGCAGCGGAGTTCCCTGTCAGGGTAATTGAGTCCGGCCCAACCGCTGCGGTCATCGCAGGCCAATATTTTGGAAGGCTCTTCAATATTTCAGAAATGTTCTGTTTTGATATGGGAGGAACCACAGCCAAGTCCTGCCTGATCCAAAAAGGGGTGGCAGGGGTCGTTCCCACCTTTGAAGTGGGTCGCGTCCAGAGGTTCATGAAGGGGAGCGGTCTCACCATTCAAGTCCCAGTGGTCGATTTGATGGAGATTGGTGCAGGGGGCGGGAGTATCGCCAAGGTGAGTCGAATGGGCACCCTCCAGGTCGGCCCAGAAAGTTCTGGAGCAGATCCAGGACCCATCTGTTACGGCATCGGAGGAAAAGACCCCTGTGTCACTGATGCGGACCTTCTCTTAGGCTATCTTAACGAAAATTACTTTCTCGGTGGAGAAATGAAACTGGATAAAGAGGCAGCCAGAAGGGGAGTCGAAGAAAAAATAGCCAAACCCCTGGGGGTCTCCTTCATTCAGGCGGTTTGGGGAATTCATGACCTGATTAACGAAACCATGGCGGCTGCAGCCAAAACCCACATTGCCGAAAAAGGAGGAAACCCTAAAATTGTGACGATCGTTGCTTTTGGAGGAGCAGGACCGGTCCATGCCTATGGTCTGGCAAAAAAATTGGGAGCCCCTCGGATTCTCGTTCCACCCAATGCAGGGGTGGGCTCAGCCCTGGGGTTCTTTACTGCCCCTCGAGCCTTTGACCTTTTGAGAAGCCATAAGGTCTCTTTAAGTTCAGCAGACTTTAATGAAATCGAGAAGATTTTTAAACAACTGGAGGCTGAGGCGACTACCATCCTCAAGAAAGAAACCCAAGAAAAAGAGATTCAGTTTGAACGGTCTCTCGATATGCGCTTTGTTGGACAGGGATCCGAAACCCATGTCCCCCTCTCCCAAAGAGATTTTACAAAAATGAAAAGGGAGGAGGTTCGTCGCCTTTTTGATGAGGTCTATCAACGGCTCTATGGCAGAACCTATCCTGAATCAGAAGTGGAGTTCATCAATTTCAAAGTAAGAGCCAGCCTTCCAGAGCGGTTAATCCAATTCCCCAAAATAGAGGTGAAAGGAAAATCCCTCGAAGAGGCGATCAAAGGAAAGAGGAAAGCCTTCTCTCCTAAGGTTAGGGATTTTATTCCTTATACGGTTTACGACAGATATCGTTTATTCCCAAATGCAACCTTCTCAGGACCTGCCATTATTGAGGAGAGGGAATCTACGCTCATTGTTGGTGAGGATGCCAGGGTCTCTGTGGATGATTTTGGATTTCTGTGGGTGGATCTTAAATAAAAATAATACAAATCCCCCTCAATCCCCCTTTTACAAAGAGGGAGGTATTTCACCTCCCTTTGGCAAAGCCTGCCTGCCGGTAGGCTGGGGAGGAGGAAGGGATTTTATAAAGCCTTTTTCAAACGATTAAAGTTTACTCATTCTTTCAATTCGTTATCATTCGTATAATTCGTGTCCATCAGGGAGAAAAAAATGGGAAAAAAATTCGACCCGATTACCTTGGAAATCCTCTGGAGAAGATTGATTTCTATTGTGGATGAATCTGACAGCACCGTCGCCCGGACCGCCTTCTCAAGTCTCCTCAGGGATGCTCACGACTATACCTGCATGTTTACCGACCAGAAAGGAAGGGAACTTGCCCAAGGGACCTTTGCCACCCCTGGCCAATCCGGAGCCATGGCCTTGGGGATCAAAAATCTTGTCAACAAACTCCCTCCAGAGACTTACAAGCCTGGTGATGTCTTTATCACGAACGACCCCTGGGCCCTTGCAGGACACCTGAATGATGTCTGTGTGATGAGCCCCATCTTCTATAAAGATCGATTGGTGGCCTTTACTGCCTGTGTCTTTCACCATTCGGACATCGGTGGACGGGTCTCCTCTGACAACCATGATGTCTTTGAAGAAGGTCTTTTCATCCCTCTGGTGAAGCTTTACGATGGAGGGGTGCTCAATCAGTCCTTGATCGATATGATTCGCTGGAATGTTCGAACCCCGGATGAGGTGATAGGAGATATTCGTTCCCAGATTGCAGCCAATCATGTCTGCTCAGAAAAGATTTGTCAGATGCTCCGGGAGAATGACCTGGATGATTTAGATGACCTGGCAGACCAGATTATTACCCGCACAGAAAAGAGTATGAGAGAGGAAATTGAGAAGATTCCAGATGGGACCTACTATGCCGAGGGAAAGATCGAGCAGATGAAGGGCCAACAGGAGGTGGTCATTAAAGCAAAAGTGGAGGTCAGAGGAAGTGATATCATTGTTGACCTTGAGGGTTCATCTCCTCAGGTCAACTGGGGAGGGAATGTCGTTTACAACTTTACCTATGCCTATGTCTTTATGGCGTTGAAAAGCATGTTTGGGCCTGACATCCCCAATAACGATGGTTGTGCAAGACCCATCACGCTAAAGGCTCCTGAAGGAAGTGTGGTTAACTGCAAATTTCCTGCTGCAGTGGCTGCCCGTCTGGTCATCGGTCATTTTATTACAGAAATCATCTACCGAGCTCTTTCCGAAGTGGTTCCCAACAAGGTGATCGCTGGAAGTGGAGGGACTCCTGCCCAGATGAACGTCTTTTACGGAAAGAGAAAGGACGGGACTCCTTGGCATTCGGTGATCATCCGGGGTGGAGGAATGGGAGCCAGTGCCACCAGTGACGGCAATTATGTATATATCTTTCCGGCCAATGGAGCGAACACCCCGATTGAGATCTTCGAGAGCGACACGCCCCTCCTTGTGGAGAGAAGGGAACTGATCACAGACTCTGGCGGCCCAGGGAGAATGAAGGGAGGTCTTGGTCAGAGAGAGGTCTTTAAAGTTCCAGATGATGAGTATGCCCCTCTTCCCCCTGTCAACTTAGGCATTCAGGCAGGAAGGCATCTTCTCCCACCAGAAGGGCTTTTTGGCGGTAAGCCAGGAGCCAAGGCACAGTTTTTAATCAACGGACTTCCTGGAAATCCATTTGGTTTAACTCAACTGAAACCTGGAGATGTGGTCATCATCGATGCAGCAGGTGGAGGAGGATACGGAAATCCATTGGAGCGAGATATCGAGATGATCGAAAGAGATGTGCTGGAAGGATACGTTAGCATCGAACGAGCCAAAGAGGATTATGGAGTGGTGATTGATCCCAAAACCCTAAGGGTGGATAAGGAGGCCACAAAAAGATTGAGGGAAGGTTTAGCAAAATAAATGAAGGAGTCATAGAGATGGGAAGAAGTTTCATGCCAAAGGTTCGAACGGAGAGGGAGTTAAAGAGGCTTCAACTGGAAGGGCTCCAGTGGACAGTCAACCACGTCTACAAAAATTCAGAATTCTATCGAAAACGTTTTGACGAGGCAGGGGTCAAACCCAAACATATCCAATCCCTTAAAGATCTCTCCAAACTCCCTTTCACCACTGCGAAAGACCTTCAGGAAGGCTACCCCTTTCCACTCAGGTCTGTTCCTTTTGAAAAGATTGTGCGGATTCATGCCTCCTCTGGAACGACTGGAAAGAGAAAGGTTCTCTGCTACACCCAAAAAGATATTCAAGACTGGGCCAATATGTTTGCACGCTGTTATGAAATGGCTGGAGTAACCACAAAGGATCGGGTTCAGGTCGCAGTAGGATATGGAGTCTGGACAGCAGGCGTGGGTTTCCAGTTAGGGGTCGAACGAATCGGTGCGATGGCTATTCCCGTTGGACCTGGAAATCTCGATATGCAGTGTCAATTTCTGGAGGATTTCCAATCCACCGTCCTCTGTGCAACCGCCTCGATGGCCATTCTGATGGGAGAGGAGGTTCAGAGAAGAGGCCTTCGAAACAGGATTGCTCTTAAAAAAGTGATTATGGGGTCTGAACGGTCAAGTGAGGCTATGAGGGCAAAGATGAAAGAACTTCTCGGAGTGGAGCATGTCTTTGACATTACGGGTCTTACAGAACTCTATGGTCCCGGAACAGGGATTGACTGCCCCTACCATGAGGGCATCCATTATTGGGCTGACTATTATATCCTGGAACTCTTAAACCCTGATACCCTTGAGCCAGTTCCACCGGGGGAAACCGGTGAAATGGTTGTGACCACCCTTCGGAAAGAGGCAGCACCTCTGGTTCGTTATCGAACCAGAGACCTGACCAAACTGATTCCCAAACGATGTTCCTGTGGCTCGATTCTTCCTCTCCATGACCGCCTATTAGGTAGGTCAGATGATATGTTCATCTTCAGGGCAGTCAATATCTACCCTGGTCAAATCGACCATATCCTCTCCAATACCCAGGGGGTTGGGAGTGAATATCAGATCCACCTGGAACGTAAAGAAGACGGCAAGGATTACATGACGATCAAGGTGGAAAGGGCAGAAGGCGGAAATCCTGAAAACGATCAAGTCCTGAGCCATCAGATCGAGGAGGAGATAAAAAAACAGATTTTAGTCAGCGGGAAGGTGGAGATTGTGGAGTATGGGAGCCTTCCGAGGTCAGAGCGGAAGAGCAAAAGGGTCTTTGACCATCGAGAAATTTAATTCAGAAAAAGGGGACAGGCTACTTTTTGAGCATGATCTTAACCGAGGAGCTAATAGTTTTTAAGGGAAATTGAAAAATTGAAAAGGGAATCAACAATCCGGTAGACTTAGGGATTACGAAATCTAATTCATTTGACTTGACTTTGATTTAAATTCTTTATAAGGTTTTCTTAAAATTAAAAACATTTAAACAAAGAAAGGAGGATGACAGATGAGACAGAAGAGTTATTCGAAACGATTGGTTCTATTTGTTATTGGGGTTTTGGGAATTGCCCTTATTGGGAGTGGGTTTTGGGCAGTTCCTGCCCGGGCTCAAATCACCTTGAGTTATGCCAATTTCCCACCCGCTCCTACCTTTCCCTGTGTCCAGATGGAAAGATGGAAGACAGAGGTTGAAAAGCGAACTGCAGGTAAGGTGAAGGTGAACACCTATCCTGGGGGGACCCTGCTCCATGCAAAGAATATGTTTGATGGGGTAGCGGCTGGAACGGCAGACATTGGATGCACCTGCCCGTCCTATTTTCCTGGAATGTTTCCGGTCGTAGAGGCGGTGGATCTCCCAGTGGGGTGGCCAAGTGCAACGGTCGCAAGCCTCTCCCTGCTTGATATCGTCAACAAATATAAACCCAAGGAACTTGAACGATTCAAAGTAATAACCATGTTCACCTGCCCCCCTGCCAATATTATGTCCATGAAACCTGTTCTCAGTTTGGAGGACCTTAAGGGTTATGAATTAAGAGCCTCCGGGACTGGGGCAAAGGTTATTGGGCTCCTTGGAGCAGCCGCAGTTGGGATGCCCCAATCCGACGTTCCAGAAGCCCTTCAGAAGGGGGTCATCAAAGGGAATGTTTCCTCATTGGAAGTGATGAAAGATTTTAATTATGCCCAATACTGCCGTCACGTGACTGCCAATGTGAACCTCTTTGTGGTCTCCTTTGCAGTGGTCATGAATAAGGCGAAATGGGAATCCTTACCCGCCGATGTCAAAAAGGTTATCGACGACCTCAGTCGAGACCAGGCTATCTGGACAGGGCGATACGTGGACAACCACGTAAAAGAATCTATGGCTTGGTCTAAGAAGACCTATAATGTCCAAGTTTATGAACTTTCCCCCAAAGAGATTTCAAGATGGTATTCCGTCCTCAAACCCATGACCGAAAAATATATTAAAGATGTAGAGGCCAAAGGTTTGCCCGCCAAAGCCATCCTTGATGATGTGATGAAATTGAAAGAAAAATATTCAAAGGAATATCCGGATTGATGAAAGGTTCTAGAAAAAGAAGGGGGAAACATCCCCCTTCTTTTTCTAATCTTTCATTATCTTAAAAACACGGAGCGAACTTGAATGGTCTCTTTTCTTGAAAGGCTGAGCAATCGTTTAAGTAAGTGGTTTTCCTGGGTGGGGGGCGTCGCCCTTCTCACCTTGACCGGGATTGCCTGCGCCAATATGGTTTTAAGACCCCTTGGATCTCCTCTCACAGGAGCCTATGAACTGGTAGGATTTTTGGGGGCTCTGGCAGTGGCTCTTCCCTTAGGCTATACACAAATTTTTCGAAGTCACATCTCAGTCGATATCTTAGCCACGCGATATTCAAAAAGGACCAACCGAATCGTCAATGGGATTTCCTCCTTCCTGTGCATGATCTTCTTCATTTTAGTAGGTTGGCAAACCGCAAAGTATGCAACCCTCATCTGGAAGAGAGGGGAGACTTCCGAAACCCTGAGGATCATTTATCATCCTTTTGTCTATGTGGTTTCCATCTGCTGTTTTCTTCTGGCATTGGTTCTTCTTATCGACTTTCTTAAATCTTTTGCCTTTGAAAAAAAGGAAGAATAGATGGTTGGACTGATTGGAATTGTCGTTCTTCTCCTAATAATGATCGTTCTTCAGATGCCTGTGGGGTTTTCAATGGCCCTGGTGGGCTTTTTGGGATTATGGTATGTCACCGGTCTCAATTCTGCCCTCTCCATGATTGGGACGGATACCTGGGCAAATTTTTCTTCCTACAGTTTAACGGTGATCCCCCTCTTTATTCTCATGGGGACAGTCTGTTTCTATTCAGGAGTCAATAAAAACCTTTACGAAACCGCCTACAAATGGTTTGGCCGAACCCGAGGTGGAATTGCCATGGCCACGATCATGGCGTGCGCTGGATTTGCGGCGATCTGTGGTTCAAACAATGCCACCGCTGCCACCATGACGACCGTGGCTTTGCCGGAGATGAGAAAATACCGATATGATAAAGCCCTTTCTGCGGGCTCGATTGCCTGCGGTTCAACCTTGGGAGTGGTCATTCCACCCAGTGTGGTTCTGATCGTCTATGGAATCCAGACCGGCCAGTCGATTGGGAAACTCTTTTGGGGCTCAACGCTTCCAGGAATCCTGATGGCCTTGCTCTTTATATTCACCATCTACCTCCTCTGCCTGGGCCATCCAGAATGGGGTCCTGGCGGGCCAAAGGTTAAAATCATAGATAAGATCAAGGCGATTCCTGGAATGGCTGAAATGATCATCCTTTTCGGTCTGGTCATGGGAGGCCTCTACACAGGAGCCTATACTCCAACAGAGGCAGGGGCTGCAGGAGCCTTTTTCGCCTTTCTGATTGCCATCGTGATCAGAAGAAAACTCTCTTGGAAGGGGTTTGTTTCAGCGATCCTCGATGCCTTGAGGGTCACGTGTATGGTCATTGTCATTGTTTGGGGGGCTGTGATTTTTGGCCGGTTTTTAACCATCAGTAGACTTCCCTTTGAGGCAGTCGACCTTGTCTCCAATCTTCAAATTCCTCCTCACATGGTAATGGTAGCCATTCTGATTATCTATGGCATCGCAGGAATGGTGATGGATGCCCTGGGGTTTCTCTTGATCTCCATCCCCATCTTCTTCCCGATCGCCATGAAATTGGGATATGACCCAATCTGGTTTGGTTGCATTCTGACCGTGGTGACGACCATGGGGGCAATCACCCCTCCTGTTGGGATCTGTGCCTATGTGGTTTCTGGAATGGCAGAAGATATTCCTCTTTCGACCGTCTTCAAAGGGGTATTCTGGTTTATCCCTGCTTATTGCGTGACCATGGCGATCATGATTCTTTTCCCGGAAATCGCGCTCTTTTTACCAAGTCTGGTGAGGTGATTTTGAAAAATTCAAAATGGATATATTCGCTTTTTAGTTCCTGGAGGCCTCTATGAAAAAGTTTGACTACTTCAAACCCAAAACCCTCGAGGAAGCCCTCTCCCTCCTCGACCAATATGGAGAAAAGGCAAAATTGATTGCAGGAGGAACCGATGTCATCGTCATGATCAAACAGAAGAAGATGGCTCCAGAGGTGCTCATCTCCCTCAAAGAAGTCCAAGGGCTCGATCGGATTGAATCCAATGAATCTTTAAGAATTGGTCCGATGGTGACCCATCGAGCCATTGAAAAATCGGAGATAATCCGAAAGAACTTTTCTGCTTTGGCAGATGCGGTCGATGTTTTAGGTTCAGTCCAGATTCGAAACGTCGCCACGATCGGAGGAAATCTTTGCACCGCTGCCCCATCCGCTGATACTGCCTCCCCCCTTCTTGTCATGGGGGCCCAAGTAAAATTGAAAAGTTTAAAGAAAGAGAGAACCTTACCCCTTGAACAATTCTTTACAGGACCAGGGGAGACCGTCTTAGAGAGGGATGAAATTTTAACAGAGATCGTCATCCCCAAGCCACTTCCCAATACAGGCTCCGCGTATTGGAAACACCAGAGGCGACAGGCCCTTGATCTTCCCATCCTTGGGGTAGCGGTCCTCCTCTCTCTGGATAAGTCAACGGTAACCTGTTCAGACCTCCTCTGCACTACCTCTCCAATCTCCACCATCCTTCATGCTCTTGAGGGAGAGGAAGTGGTCTGTAAAGAAGCCCGAATCGCTCTAAGTGTGGCTGCTCCTACACCAATGAGGGCAACCCAGGCTGAAAGTCTCCTTAAGGGTAAAAAACTCAGTGATGAACTTTTGCAGGAGGTGGCTGAAACCGCTGCCAAAGAGGCTCAACCGAGGGATACGATCCGGGGAGAGGCATGGTATCGAAGAGATATGATCCGGGTTCTGGTGAAGCGGATGGCCATGCGTTGTATTGAAAGGGTCCTGAGCCCTGAAGAAACGATTTTCCCAGTGAGGATGTGGTGAGTACTATTTTGAAAGACAGGTTAGGGTTAAGGTCAAGGTTAAAAAGCCTGTTTGGGCAAGATAAAATGGTAAAGGGTTTAGGATAAAAAACACCTCCCCAAAAGACAAAACCGGCATCCTTACCTATACCCTATTACCAAATACCTATTTTCCACTAAGGGAGAATTTAAGATGAAACAGACCATCTCTTTTATTTTGAACGGAGAGACCGTGGAGGTTGAGATTGAACCTCATCTTACCCTCTTGCAGGTATTGAGGGATAAGTTGGAACTTACGGGAACAAAGGAAGGCTGTGGGATGGGGGAGTGTGGGGCTTGTACTGTCCTCCTCGATGGAAAAGCAGTTAATTCCTGTATTCTTCCTGCCCTGGAGGTAGAGGGAAAAAGTGTTACCACCATTGAAGGGTTAATGGACATTCAAGGAAATCTCCACCCTATTCAAAAGGCCTTCATCGAATACGGAGCCATCCAGTGTGGGTTTTGTACGCCGGGAATGGTCTTATCGGCCAAAGCCCTTCTTAACGAGAATCCCAAACCGACAGAGGAAGAGATCAGAAATGCCATTGCGGGAAACCTTTGTCGCTGTACAGGTTATCTTCAGATCATCCAGGCGATCAAATCTGTCAGCGAAGAGAGATAGGTCTATCTGGTCTATCTGGTCTATCTGGTTTATCTGGTTTATCTGGTTTATCTGGTTTATTTAGTTTATCTGGTTATTGGGTGAAAAAAAGAGACTAAAGAGACAATTAAGGGAGGATTTATGCAAGAGTTCATCACTATTGGCAAACGGATTCCAAAGATGGATGCGGAGGAGAAAGTGACAGGGAGGGCCATCTACATCCATGATCTTAAACTCCCCGGAATGCTTTATGGAAAGATTCTCTACAGCCCTCATCCCCACGCCCTCATCAAAAGCATTGATACTTCTAAGGCAGAAAGACTTCCTGGCGTAAAGGCGGTGCTGACAGGCTATAATATCCCATCCATCAAATTTGGATTCTACAAGGACAATACTCCTTTGAAAGCCAATAAAGTCCGTTCCTGCCGAGATGAGGTTGCTGCTGTGGCTGCCATCGACCCTGAGATTGCCGAAGAGGCCATCGACCTCATTAAGGTTGAATATGAAATCCTTCCTCCAATCTTTGACCCTGAAGAGGCAATGAAAGAAGGGGCGCCGCTCATTCACGAAGAGCATGTGGGAGGAAAGGATAAAAAGCCTACGAACGTCCTTAACCTCCCATGGAGACTGGTAGTGGGAGACGTGGATGAGGCAAGGAAAAACTCGGCCTTCATTGCAGAAGACCGATTTAAGGTGACCTGGGTAACCCACTGCTGTATGGGAACAAGCGGATGTTTGGCCCTTTTCGATCTTAAAAATAATCTCACCATCTATAGCATCACCCAGATTCCCTCTCTTGCCCAAAGAGACTTCACTGATGCCCTTAACGCTATGGGTTTGAAGGAGAAAAAGGTCAGGGTAATTAAGACGACCATTGGGGGTGGGTTTGGAAGCAAACTGGATACCTATGCCTTTGAGTATATAGCCATCCTACTGGCCTATAAAACGAGAAAACCTGTAAAGATCCTATTTACCCGTGAAGAGGAGTTCTTTGCCACCTCACCCCGTCAGCCTGCCATCATCGATATTGCCCAGGGATGCACTAAAGATGGCACCCTTACCTTTCGCGATATAAAAATGATTCTTGACAATGGGGCCTATACCTCCTGGGGAGCAACGACTCCATCGGTCATGATGATGCCGATCTCTTCTCTCTATAAAGTCCCAAATGTCCGATATATAGCCAGATGTGTCTATACCAATAATACGTATTCTCAGGCTATGAGAGGATATGGGAATCCACAGGCCACTTTTGCCATTGAGTCTCAGATTGATATCCTTGCAGAGATGGCTGGCATTGATCCCCTCGATTTCAGATTGAGAAATGCGAATACCCCTGGAGAGATCACCCCTCAGAATTTCAAAATTGTGACGTGTGGATTGAGGGAGTGTATTGATGCAGTTGCTCAAAAATTGGATTGGCGTCAAAACAGAGGAAGAAGGGATGGGAGAGGCATTGGAATGGCATCGATGATCCATGTGGGAGGCGGGGCTCGTGTCTATAAATCAGATGGATGCGGGACAATCATTAAAATTGACGATTTTGGGACGGTCAATGTGATCACCGGAGCTACGGATATGGGACAGGGCTCAGATACGGTGATCGCTCAGATTGTTGCCGAAGAACTCGGGGTGAAGATCGAAGATGTGGTGGTTATTCATACCGATACCGATGTCTGCCCCTGGGATGTAGGAGCCCATGCCAGTAGAACTACCTTTGTAGCAGGAAACTCGGCCCTTGGAGCGGCAAAGAAAATCAAACAGATGCTTCTTGAAGTCGCCAGTCAAATCCTCGGTGAATCTCCAGAAAATATGGATATTAGAGACCGAATAGTCTTCTCCAAAAAAGACCCGGAGAAGAAGTCTCCCCTTGGGAAGATTTTAAGGTCAGCCCATTATACCACAGGGGGGAAAATGGTGATGGCCGAATATTTCTACGACCCTAACAATGAAAATCTTGACAGAGAATTTAAGGGAAATCTTTCCGTTACTTATTCCTATGGAACCCACGGGGTTGAAGTTGAAGTGGATAAAGAGACAGGTCAGGTGAAAATCCTTAGATATGTAGCAGCCCACGATGTGGGTAAAGCGATTAACCCCATGCTCCTTGAAGGCCAGGTCTATGGAGGGGCAACCATGGGGATTGGCTATGCACTGACCGAAAGGCTTATTCTTCAGGATGGTAAGGTGATGAACCCGAACTTTCTTGATTATAAACTTCTCACTGCAAAGGATGTCCCAAATATTGAACCCATTGTCGTCGAAACGAATGATCAATACGGGCCCTTTGGCGCCAAGGGAATTGGTGAACCGGGATTGGTCCCAACTGCGCCTGCCATTGCCAATGCCATTTATGATGCGGTCGGGGTTAGGATCAAAGAGCTTCCAATTACCCCAGAGAAAATTTTAGCCGCTTTGAAGAAAAAAAGGGAATAAAGAAAACCCAACCCATAGAAATCCTAATTTCCTTTCTTGTGCAAAAATGTCATCAAAAGTGTATTTTTTTCATAAATTGCACACTTTCAAATTCTCAAACCAAAAGTTTTAATCCTTAAATTTCCCTTCTAAAAAACTTAAAAGGCTATAAATTTCAATTGGATAGAACTATTCTGTCAAATTTTATGAAAATTTTGAACATTTTGGAACAAATTTTGCTTTTTTTAATCCTTGCCTTCTCAAAATAATGATATCTTTCCCTGGGTCCTTAATAAGGTATAGATTTTTTTAAAGTGAGTAAAGTATGGAAGATCGGATCTTAATTGTAGATGATGAGGTTACCATTACCAACGTCCTCTGCCGAAGACTGATGAAAGAAGGTTATTCCTGTACCACTGCTCATAATGGAAGGGAGGCGTTGACCCATTTTTATAAGGATAATTTTTCAATCATCATTTCAGATATCAGAATGCCTGAAATGGACGGTCTGGAACTTCTCAAGCAGATTAAAGCCATCCATCCTGCAACGATGATGATTATGGTGACCGCCTATCCTGAAATTGATATGGCGGTAGAGGCCATGCGTCTGGGAGCCTATGACTTCCTTATTAAACCAGTTGACTTAGATTTGGTGGTCTTTAGTGTCAAAAAAGCCTTAGAAAAAAGGAGACTTGAGATGGAGGTTGAAGCCTATCATATGAATCTGGAAAGACTGGTAGAGGAGAGAACAGAAAAACTCAGTGAATCCTATCGCACTCTTAAAAAGGCACATCTCGATTCTGTAAAGGTTCTAACCGAGGCCATCGAAGTGAAAGACCCTTATACCCGAGGGCACTCGGATCGGGTAAGACGGATGAGCCTTCAAATCGCTAAAACCTTAGGATTCTCAAAAGAGAGACTGGAAAGTCTGGAATATGGGGCTTTGCTTCACGATATTGGAAAGATAGGCATTAAGGATGAGGTTCTTCAAAAGCAAGGGCCCCTAAACTCCAAGGAATATCAGGCCATTCAGGAACATCCACTGATCGGGGTGAAAATTGTCGAGGGAATCGACTTTTTCAAAGACAAGATTCCTATGATTCGCAACCATCATGAACGATACGACGGAAGTGGATACCCTGATGGTCTAAGGGGAGAGGATATTCCTCTTGAGGCAAGGATCATTGCGGTTCCGGATGCCTTTGATGCGATGAACAGCCTGAGGCCCCATCGCCGAGCCTCACCCCTTGAAGAGATTTTGAGGGAAATGGAGATGTGGAAGGGCAAACAGTTTGATCCAAGGATTCTTGAAATATTTTTAAAGGAAAAGGTTTATAAATCATAGAGTTGGAGAAACATTATGAAAGAGATCATGACACCCCGCGAGGCTGCTGAATATCTGAGCGTCCATGTCCGAACCATCTACCGATTGGTTAAAAACGGAGAGATCCCTGGACGTAAGGTAGGTGGAAGTTGGAGGTTTAGAAAGGAGGCTCTGGACGAATGGCTTTCAGGGAAAGAGAACCCTTCTAAGAAAGAAAAAGGATGACATAGCAGAAGGATAGGGGAGGAAAACCTGAACCCTTGAATCCTTGAACCCTATTAAACTTTTTTAAAAAAGGGACTTAAGAATGGAAAGTAAAGTGCTTGTAGTGGATGATGAGAAAGAGATCAGGGAGGTGCTTTCAAAGGCCTTATCCCGGATTGCTGGGTTTCGGGTAGAGGTCGCAGAAAATGCGGACGAAGCCCTCCAAAGAATTCAAAAGGAGAGGTTTGACCTTGTGCTTACCGATTTAAAAATGCCTGGGAAGGATGGCCTTCAACTCCTCTCAGAGATTTCGAAAACGAATCCAGATATTTTGACCGTGATGATGACAGGTCATGGAACCATTGACTCTGCCCTCGAGGCCATGAGGAGAGGAGCAAGCGACTACCTGATGAAACCCCTCAATTTGGAAGAAATCATTGTTCGTCTTAAAAAGGTCCTTGAGGAAAGACAGCGATTTGTCAGGCTCAAGGACTTCGCCACTCAACTGGAGAAGGCCAACCAGGAATTAAGAAGGCTGGATGCGATGAAATCTGAATTTGTCTCCGTGGCCTCTCACGAGTTGAGGACCCCACTTTCTGCCATCAAGAACGCCGTCCAATTAGTCCTCAGTGGAAAGGCCGGAGAGATTAACGAAACCCAGGCCAAATTCCTCTCCATGGCAGAAAGGAATATCAATCGCCTGACCAATATTCTTAACGACCTTCTGAATCTTTCCAGAATTGAGTCAGGAAAGACGGAGTTCAATTTTCAGGAATTAGACCTGAAAGGAGTTATTGAATTCGTTGCCAATTCTTTAAAACTTCAAGCCGAAAAGAAATCGATTCAACTCAAATGGGACATCGCAGACCCACTTCCAAAGGTTTACGGAGATCGTGAAAAAATTGAGCAGATCTTAACCAATCTCATTGGAAATGCGATCAAGTTTACTCCTGAAGGGGGAGAGGTTCTGATCATTGCAAGGCCCTTCTTAGAGGATGAATCCCGATCTAAGAAGATGGTATCTATCTCTATCCAGGATAATGGCATCGGTATCCCCAATGAACATTTAGACCAAATTTTTGAAAAGTTTCACCAGGTGGAGGGATCGCTCCACCGCTCCACAGGTGGAACTGGGTTGGGGCTGGCCATTACCAAAGGATTGGTGGAAGCCCATCAAGGGAAGATCTGGGTGGAAAGCGAATTGGGAAAAGGGTCCACATTTACTTTAACCTTGCCTATCTCTGAAGGGGAAAGAAGAGAGTCCTCTTTTCGAACCCTCCTGGATCGTGAGTTTAAGCGCGCCCAGGAAAACTTCTCCCCGCTTACCCTTTTCCTAATTGGAGTCCAAGACCATGAAGGAAGGGTGAACAATGGGATATTGGATCAACTTGAAGCAACCATAAAAAAGTGTCTCTGTCGAAAGTCTGACATCCTGTTGAAACACAGGAAGGAGAAATTCATCGCTGCCCTATGTGAGACAGACCTAAAAGGAGCCCAAATCATCCAGCAGCGAATCGAGGAAGAAGTGAGAAAATTTGTTCCCGTAGGGTTGGATAGGCCCCTGCCCATCCGGGTAGGAAGAGCTACCTATCCTGATGAGGCCCTTTCAAAAAGGGAACTCTTTGGAAAAGCAAAGGCAAATTTAAGGGGGTAAAGATGAAACCGAAGAAGATTTTAATGGTGGACGATGAAGTGGATCTGGTCGAGACCGTTCGTTTTCCACTCGAGATGGAAGGATACCAGGTCCTGGTCTCTTACAATGGTGAGGATGCACTCCATCAAGCAAGAAGGGAAAATCCTGACCTGATCATCCTCGATGTTATGTTGCCCAAACTCGATGGGTATAAGGTCTGCCGACTTCTTAAGTTTGACGAAAGATACAAACATATCCCGATCCTTATGCTGACTGCAAAAACTCAAGAAAAAGACAAACTGATCGGGAAGGAAACAGGAGCAGATGAGTATATCACCAAACCCTTTGAGATTGATGAGTTAATCCAGAAAGTGAAAACGTATCTGAACAAATAATTTATTTCGAATTTCGGAATGCAGATTTTCGAAATCCGCATTCCGCAATAGGATTCTGATTATTCTAAAGTGTAAAGGGAAATGAAATGCCTTTTTTTAAATACCGAGTAAGAGACAGGATGGGGAAATCGCTGATTGGGACAATCGAAGCCCCTTCGCTTCAGGCCGCAGGGGATCAACTCTACCAGCTCGGATACTTCCCCATCTCCATTGAGGAAGGGGAGAAATCGCTTTCCCTGGACCTCTCCTCAATCTTGCGTCGATTCCAAAAGGTGAAGTTAGAAGAACTGGTTCTTTTTACTCAACAACTTTCCACCCTCTACAAAGCAGGGCTTCCCCTTCTTCCAGGCTTGGAAAGCCTAAAAGAGCAGGTCGAGAACAAAAAACTAAAAGAGGTCATCACAGGAATCTGCAGGCAGGTTGAGGGAGGAAGCCCCCTTTTTGCATCGATGTCGCAATACCCTGAAGTTTTCCCTCCGGTCTATATCCACATGGTTCGGGCCGGTGAGATTTCTGGAAGGTTGGGTGAATCGCTTGACCGATTCGTTTCCCTGGCAGACCGTGAATTGAGAATCCGCCAAAAGGTAAAGGATGCAACGCGGTATCCGAAGATAGTCATCGTCTCGGTCATCCTGGCCTTTATCGTTTTGATCTCCTTCGTCTTTCCAAGGTTCTCGCAAGTCTTTGCAAGATTTAACACCCCCCTTCCCTTGCCGACCCGTATGATGATTGGGATCAACCATATTTTTCAGTCTTACTGGTATCTTTTCACAATGGCCCTGGTCATTCTTCCATTCCTTTTAAGAAAATATCTCCAGACCGAAAGTGGAAAAGTCTTCTGGGAAAGATTGAAAATGAAGATTCCAGTCTTCCGTTCCCTTTTTATGGCAGGTGCTCTCTCCCGTTTTGCTCATACCTTTGTGATGCTCAATCGAAGCGGAATCCCAATCCTTCAAACCCTTGAGATTACCTCACAGACCACCGAGAATCTCATCCTCTCGGAGGCGATCCAAAAAATTACTCAAAAAGTTAAAGAGGGAAGAAGTTTGGCTGAGGCGATGAGAGAAACCCAAAAGTTTACCCCCCTGGTTCTCCAGATGGTTTTGGTAGGGGAATCTTCAGGAACCCTGGATGAGATGATGATGAGAATAACAGAATATTATGACCTTCAACTTGAAAATGCGATCAAGAAACTGTCCTCTTACATCGAACCTTTTTTAACCCTATTTTTAGGACTGGTCGTTCTATTTCTGGCCCTGGCTGTATTTTTACCCTGGTGGAATTTGGCTCAATTGTTCAGGTAATTCATCCTAAACGATGGACAAGGAATGAAGAACGATGAACCGAAGAAATATAAATTTCGGATTGCGGAATGTGGATTGCGGATTTAAAATTCCGCATTTTCGATTCCGAAATCCACATTCGGGAATGAGTCTCATCGAATTGATTGTGGTGATGCTTATCATTGGAGTGCTTTCCGCTACCCTGCTCCCTAAGTTAGACCTTGCCATTTCAAATAAGGCATCCGTGGAGGGATCTGCCTTTATGGTATCCTCTGATATCCGATATGCCCAGGAATATGCAATGGCTAATCGGGTGTCAAAAACGGTGACATTTACTTCAGGCTCTTCGCTTTATAATTTCAGCCCCCCCCATAGCCTGGATCCATCTGGAAGGCTTCCCTCTGGGGTAATGATAACGAAGGATCTCAGAGTAAAATTTAACTCCTTAGGAGAACCGACCTTTGAAATCGGAGATGGAACGGTAACCCTTTCGGGGAATGGACAGACGAAAACCATTCGGGTCGAAAATCATACAGGAAAGGTGAAGATTGAATGAGAGTTCGGAAATTCGTAATGGGGGAAAAGGGGTTCACCCTCATCGAGATGATCATCTTAGTTGTGATGGGAGGGATTCTTCTGCCGGCTATCATCGTCCCATTTGCCACAGGGGTAAAGGGGAGCACCAAACCGGAAATGGCCACCACTGCCATCTATCTGGCTCACGATAAAATGGAAGAGTTTATGAAGTTTAATTATACCCAGCCTGCGTTAAATCCCACTAACCTTACTCCCTATGCGAACGCCCCAATTCCAAATTATCAATGGCAATGGGAGATTATGTATGTGGATAACAATTTTGCAAATCCTGATCTCGTAACGGATCGGGGATATAAAAGAATTCTTGTCCGAGTGAAGGACCCAGAAAACGATTCCTATGAACTCTATTCAGTGGTCACAAGATTTCCATAGACGAGGTAGAAATGGGAAGAAGAGTAGTCATTCTGAGGAGCGAAGTGACGTGGCAATCTAATGAGATTGCTTCATTTCGTTCGCAATAGTATTAAGGGGATATATGATCTTTAAGTTATCAAGAGGTTTTACTTTAATTGAAATAGTGGTTGTGATCGTGATCCTCGCTATAGTTTCGGGAATAACGGTCTATTTTGTCGTCAACAGCCTGAAGGTTTATGCGATGACTGTTCGACAAAAAGAATTGCTTGACGAAGGGAAATTGGCTCTGGAGAGGATGGTTCGGGACATTCGGGACGCCAAGAGCATTACTACACCTTCCTCAGGAGGTTCTGGGGACACCATCACGTTTACGAGAACCCATTCAACTGGTTCGGGCCAGGATTTGGCCAACGAAACCATCACCTACAGGTTAAATGGGAGCAACCTTCAAAGAGAAAAAGCCTCATATACACCTCCTTACCCTCTCCTGGCCTCCAATGTTTCTTCGTTTACGGTATCCCGTGGAGCGGCCGGAAATGACGAGATTACTCTGGCTCTCATTCTCTCCCACCCCACGGGGGAGACGGCAACCTTGCAGACAAAGGTTTACCCGAAAAATCTGTTAGAGAATCCAACTTATAAAAACTTTTTTAACAACTGGCAGGAGGAGTTAAGCAACTAAAATGGAGTGGAGAAAGACTCAGAATTATAAAAAGACTCAGAGGATACCCAATGCTCTCTCCCATCCTCTACATCCCTTGCATCCTCTGAATCCTTTGCATCCTTTTAAAAACTCCAGAGGCCTCTCGGTTCTCTTCCTGGTCGTGGCTATGCTTCTGATGGTAGCGATCGGGTATGTCTTTTCCTATCTGATCCCGACGAAACAAAAATCGGTGATCTTCCCTATTTACTCCAATCAGGCTTTCTTTATTGCCCAATCCGGGGTCGAGTTTGCCGTCCGATTCTGTTCTGAAAAAGGATGGAGAGGGACAACGGATGGAAGTCCTTCTCGTTTAGACTTTGATCGTTTAAACGATGTGGGAAATAATCAACGTCCCCTTGGTAAAGGAAGGTTTACAATCAATTATAATCCTTCCACGAATCTCTTGACTTCTACAGGGGAGATTACTAATTCCACCGGAAATAGGGTTGTTAAAGTATCAAATTTCAATCAACTTTTAAGACTGAACTTTATTATCTCTCCCATACCAACAAATAGTCCTCCCCATTGGTGCAATGGAACACGACGGGCGAAGTTTTTTATAACCAATGTTGTTAGCACGAATGTGGTGCTATGGTCTTTTTCTGCCACTTGGGAACAGACAGGTGTGGCAAGACGGATTACAAGAATTGATATGGATGGAATTCGAAAATATACGGGAACATATTATAGTGGAGATGTCCCTCAGAATTTAAATCGTCCCATAGGAAATCCAAGTCAAACTATCATTCCAAACGATGTTATCACCGTGGTGATCTATTGGAATCAAAATATTTCAAACGGAAGGAATATTGTAATCACTTTTTATTCTGGTCCAAATGGAACAGGAGAGGCTTACCCCTTTAATCTTGATTCAGCAAGCGATTCTTTACCAGACAGGAGTGTATTTGGAATGCCGGAGTGTTAACCCTCCCAATAAAAAAGGCCGTCATTTGTGGAAACTCAAAGAAGACGATCATTATCAATGGTAGGCCTAAAAATGAAAAAGGATTTAATATGAAAGAAACAATCGGATTGGATATTGGCTCTCATTCTATTAAACTGGTTGGGGTCAAAAAGACCTCAAGGGGGATAATCCTCACCCATCTGGGAATTAAGGAAATCCCTTATGGGAAAAAGGATGAAAAGGAAGTCTCCGAACTCCTGAAGGAACTGGTCAGGGAAGTTGGACTCAAAAATAAAAAGGTAAGCACCAGTGTTTCTGGATCAGGAGTAATCATCAGACGAATCCTCCTCCCTTCTATGCCAAAAGGTGAATTGAGTGAGGCAGTTCGATGGGAGATCAAGGCCCATCTCCCCTTCCCTATCGAAACTGCTCAAATCGATTTTCATCTCCTCGATGAATTTATTGAGGAGGGAGTGAAGAAATTCGATCTGATGGTGGTCGCCTGTCCTAAAGACCTTATCAAGCGAACTCTTGCTATGGTGGAGGGAGCAGGGCTTCAAATCACCCATCTCGATGTGGCGCCATTTGCCCTCTGGAATGTTCTAATCTCCTCGAATCTTTTTAAACCCGATGAGACCATTGCCCTCGTAGATTTGGGAGCGGAAAAAACGGGAATCCATATTTTTAAGGATGGGACGCTCCAATTTTATAGAGAAATCCTCCCTGCTGGAATGGATCTCACCCGAGCCCTAACTGAAGAAATCCCTCATAAGGAAAGCCCTCAGGCTCTTTATGAAGAGGCAGAGAGGATAAAACAGGAGATCGGGATCCCATCCGAATCTCAACCAAAAGGAAAGTTTGAGGAACCGATCAATCTCTCAAAAATCACATTCCTCCTCAGACCATTGCTTGAAAGGATCGCAGGAGAGACTCGACGCTCCATGGACTACTTCAGGACCCAATTCAATGTAGACCGAATTCACAGAGTTCTTTTGACTGGTGGAGGGGCGGGGTTAAAGAACCTCCTCCCCTATCTTGCCGATGAACTAAATTGCCCTGTTCAATATCTCAACCCCCTTAAAGGATTCCTTTTTGACTCAAAGAAGATTGACACTGAAACCATCGAGCAGAAAGGCTCCGCCTGGACGGTTGCCTTTGGATTGGCCCTTCCTGAACCCAAACGGATTGAACTCCTTCAATTGGAAAAACCCTTTTCCCTTAAAGTTCAATTCATCAAGTGGATTCCCATCATCGCTCCTCTTATCACCCTAATTACCTTCATTTCCATCATATGGGTGATGGATGGAAAGGTAGCAATGACCCAGAAGGAACTGGAACGAAATCAGGCAAAGGTTACAGACATCGAGACATTAAGGTCCAAACTGATGCTTTTAAAAGAGAAAGAAGAAAAAATAAAACAGGAACTCTCATTATATCCCTCCTCAATTTCTACTCCAGTTCCTTACCGGGCCATATTAAGTGAAATCCATCAGATATTGCCTGAGAATATGACCCTCACCCACCTTGAAGTCCATAGGAAGGGGAAACCTTTGAAAAAAGAACTCAAAGGCTTAATGGCACAAACCTCAGATTCTGAAAACGAGGAGAAGGAGATCTATTTTGCAGGCCTTGTCTTTGGAACAGACTTAAACTGTCTGAATTCCTTAGCCCAGTTCATTGAAAGGCTCGAGAAATCCCCCTGGTTTAAAAACGTTAAATTGATCTCAGCCGTGGAAAATAAATCTTACAATTGGCCATCGTCAGAGTTCGAGATTCTCTCTGACCTTGCCCTGAGCGACGGAAAAAGAACGGAGAGGCCATCCTTATGAATCTGAAGAGTAGAGAAAAACTTTTCATCCTATTCGCAGGTATTGCTATTTCCATTCTGATTTTTGACCGCCTCTACTATTCTCCTCAGGAACGGAAACTCTCAAGGCTTCGTGCAGAGATCAAGGCGGTCGATCTTAAACTGAATGAGTTTCTCTTGGTGGCCAAAGGGGTGGAAACGATCGAAGCAGAAGTGGCCCGTCTCGAGAAGGAGTTAAAGGGTCTGAGTGGGCGGACCCTTCGGGGTGAGGAATTCGGGGCATTTCTCAAACATCTGGCCAAGGAGAGTGTCCCCAACCAGATGAAACTGATCTCTCTGACTCCCCAAGAGGAGAAACGCTCTCCACCAGAGGATAAGTCAGGGCGATCTTCCCCTCCATACCGAAAGATCAATGTCCAGATGGTTTTCCATTCCACCTACGCCAAACTTGGGGATTATCTGAAAGAGATTGAAGAATTGCCCTTTCTGATCCAGGTGGATCATCTTTCTGTTGAAAAGAGTGAGGAGACTTTTCCTCCTTTAAAAGTCACGATGGGGGTGAGTCTGTATATCCTCGAAGAACCAGAAGCGGTCAAGGGTTCAAGGGGTTAAGGTGCTAAGGAATTTGGTGAGGAGGAAATTTTGTGGATCAAAAGAAAACAGCGATTTCCATCATCTTCATTTCAGGGCTTATTTTATTAGGGTTACTTCTTCTAAATCCGGTTTCAACGACCGGCCAAGTTAGAGAAAAGAGCTCCCTGTCTCGTCAAACCCTGAGGGATCCCTTTGCCCTGCCTTCAGGAGTCCATCCCCTCTCGAGAGTCGAGCCAGTGATTGAGGGTAAAGAAAAAGTCTCACCGCCAGAAGCCCCTCCCTTCGTGGTCAAGGCTATTCTGATCGGGGAAAAGATTCGTTTGGCTTCCATTGATCGGCACATTGTCACCGTAGGGGATAAAATTCTTGAAGAAAGGGTTCTGGAGATTGAACCAGATCGAGTGGTCTTAGAAAAGGGAGGCAAAAAAAGGACCCTTTATCTAACCCATAGCCCAATTCGTTTAACCGTGGAAGAGAGATAAGGAGGAAAAGATGAAAAGAAAAATCTTTTGCGTAACCATTTTAAGTCTATTTCTAATAATGGGTTGTGCGACTGCACCCAAAAAGGAGCGGGTGAAACTTCCCTCTTCGAAGATGGAGGCTCCCCAACCCCAGCCTCCTCCAGAAGAGAAACTGAAAGAGATAGTGGTTCCCCAGAAAGAGGAGGCTAAGAAGGTTCCTGAAAAACTCTACTCCTTCTATGCCAGAGACTCCAACATTCAGGATATCCTTCTCGCCTTTTCAAGGGAGGAGGAGTATAACATCGTCATTGACCCTGAATTGAGTGGAAAGGTGACGATTGACCTCAAACGAGTAACCTTAAAGGAAGCCCTGGAGGCGATTCTCACCCCCCTTGGGTGGACTTATCGGGTCGAAGGAAAATTTATTAAAATCATGAGACCCCAGATGGAGACCCGGCTCTTCACCCTCAACTATATTGCGACTAAAAGAGGTGGAAAGAGGGAAATCTACGCCAGCACAGGAGGAAGTCTTCAGTCAGGTGTCCCTCTTGGAGGGCAGACCACCATCACCTCCACTGGAGCAAGAACAGGTTACAGTGACCTGGTCAGTGTAGATGAAATGGACATCTGGAGCGAGATTCAGAAGGGATTAGAGGCGATTGTATTTGGAACCGGAGAAGAGAAACCAAAGGAAAGTTTAACCGAAAAAGAGAAAACCACCTGGACAAGGGTGGATGAAAGGGGAAAGAAACTGGTAATCAATAGAGCGACCGGAATTATCCTGGTCACCGATTATCCAAATCAATTGAATAAGATTGCCTCCTATCTTGAATCTGTTGAAGGAAGCTCACAGCGACAGGTCACCATTCAGGCAAAGATTATGGAGGTGATCCTTTCGGACGAACATAAGGAGGGAATCAATTGGAAAGTAATCGAAGGGCTTCCCCGTTCAATCAATTTAGCCTGGGGGCTCACCAATAAAACCAAAACTACAGGATATCCTGGCACAAGCAGTGGGTTTATCATCTCTGATACGACCTCAGGTAGCACCATCCCGGTCCCTGGCACCTTTAAGATCAGTCCTTATGGAGGGATCTTTGCCCTCGGTCAAGCAGGCTCTGAAGTGGCTCTTTCGGACATCATGCAGGCAATCTCAGAACAGGGGGATGTAAGGATTCTTTCGAGTCCAACCATCTCCACCCTCAATAACCAGAAGGCGATTATTCGGGTTGGAAACCAGGATGTCTATTTTGTAACCGGTGCGGTGGCCACTCAAACCACGGTGACCCAGATCATCCAGCCAGTGACGATTGATATTGGAATCATCTTAGATGTGACCCCTCAGATTGCTGAAGATGGAACCATCCTGATGAATATCCATCCGAGCATCACGGAGAAGACAGGAGAAAAAACTACCCCGGATGGAAGGACAACCTTTCCACTGCTGAGTGTGAGGGAGACCGATACCACCGTGAGGGTGAAAGACGGCCAGACGATTATCATTGCAGGGCTCATGCAGGAGAAGAACGAGGAGACCTACACCGGTGTCCCTGGTCTGCAATCGATTCCCCTTCTTGGAGGGCTATTCCGCCACAAGGTCGAGAAGAAAAGGAACTCAGAGTTGGTGATCATGATCACCCCCACCCTTCAGGTAGGAAAGAGAGTAGAGGATTTTACTAAGAAATAAAGTCTTTAGTCAAAAGGTAAGGGTAAAGGCGAAGATGCCCGTTTTGAGGATGGGTTAAGTGGTTAGTCTTAAAATATTTAAACTTAACCTTTTGAACATAAACTAAACAGGCTTCTTAACCCTAACCCAATGACCAAAAAAAACAGGAGTTTGAAAGATGTATCTCGAATTTTACGGTTTGAAAGAGAAACCCTTCTCTTTAACGCCTGACCCCCAATTTCTCTATTTGAGCGAGAGCCATCGGATTGCCATTGACTCCTTGCTTTACGGGATTGAACAGAGGGAAGGGTTTATGGTGATCACAGGAGATATCGGCACAGGAAAGACGACCATCTGCCGGGCTATTCTCAATAAAATAGGGCCCCACGTAAAAACAGCAGTTATCTTCAACTCCTTTCTCAGTGAAGAAGAACTTCTGGAGTCGATTCTTTTGGAGTTCGGTTTTCCTTCAAAGGGAAGGACAAAGAAAGAAAGGATTGATGCATTAAATAAACTTCTGATTCATCTCCTGACCCATGGGAAAAATGCAGTCCTGATCATCGATGAGGCTCAAAACCTCTCCATCCCTGTATTAGAGCAGATCCGGATGCTCTCTAACTTGGAGACCGAAAAGGAGAAACTCCTCCAGATTATTCTCTTTGGTCAATTGGAACTCGAAGAGAAACTTCAGTCCCCTGCTTTAAAACAATTAAATCAACGGATTGCCATCCGCCACAATCTTCGTCCCCTTAACCGAAAGGAAACCGAGGCCTATATCTACCAGCGTCTGATGGTGGCAGGTGCCCAGGGAAATATCATTTTTTCCAAATCCGCTCTCGATGAAATCTTTAAATTTTCGAAGGGAACCCCGAGGTTGATCAATCTTCTCTGCGAGAGGGCCCTTCTGGCTGGATTGGTCGAGGAGACCTTTGAGATTGATAGGGAGATTGTAAAAAAAGCAAAGGTCTGCCTTCTTGGAGAGGAAAAAGTTGGGGAGTCAGCCCCCTTTTTTCCCAAATGGTTAACCCCTTTGAGAACCACTCTACTAATCCTCTTATTCTTTGCCTTAATGCTCCTTGGAATCACTGTTTATGATAACCTCACCTCCTTTCGAAATACTTTTCTCACAAAGGTAGAGGAGGTCTATGCTCAAATTTCTGGGGAGGTCAAATCTTTTCATTTAAACTCTCCGGCCAAGGATCAAAATTCTCGGGAGGATAAACCCCTGAGGCCCCTCCAGGAGGAGAAAAGATGAGCCTGATTATTGATGCCTTAAAGAAGGCTCAGGAACTCAGATCAAAAGACCTGAGAGGTGAAATCCTCTTGAGGAATGCCTATCCCAAAAATAAGAAAAGGATTAAGGGGTCAGGAAAACAGTGGGGGGCGGTTGGGTTTGGGGCATTGGGAGTTTTCCTCTTCCTATTTTTGGTTTTAAGACCGATCTCTCTTCCCCCTTCTCCATCAACCCCTCAGGTCATTGCTTCTTTAAAGAAAGGGGAGTCGGCCCCCATCGAGGAGGAAAAGGGCTTTGAAATTTCAAAAGAGGTTTCCGGTCAAGAGCCATCCGGAGAATTAAAGGGTCAATCAAATTTGATTGAATCGAAGGGCAAAGAGAAGGAAGAAAGTCCAATCTCCCCTCCCCCCTCTTTTGGAGAAAAGTCTTTAAGTCGAGTCAATTTGAAGAAGGAAAAACATGATCAAACTCCTTCTTCAACCCCTCTCCCCTCTTTAAAGGAAGGGACTTCAGAGAAATCTATCAAAGTGGAAGGGGATGGAAAAAAGGAACCCACACTCTCATTTGAGGCGATCAACCAGTTTAATTTAGGGGTCTCTTATCAAAATCGGAAAGACTATGTTAAGGCCATTGAGGCATACAAAAGGGCTATCGAGTTGGATCCCAACTATATAGAGGCCTACAATAACTTAGGAATTCTCTATCAGGAGATTGGCGATGATCATAGCGCCTATGAAACTTATCAAAGACTGATCAACGTCAACCCTGACTATGAGAAGGTCTACAACAATCTCGGCTTACTTTTTTATCAGAGGGGTCAATATGGAGAGGCCCTGGAGGCTTTTCAAAAAGCCCTTACCATCAACCCCAAAAATCTCGAAAGTTACCTCAACCTTGGGGTCATCTACAAGAAACAGGGTCAATGGGAAAAGGCGGTTTCGTCCTATCAGAAAGCGCTTTCTATTAACCCCCTTCATAAGGAGACCCATTACAATATTGGCCTTCTCTATGAACAGAGGGGAGAGATCGAATTAGCGGTTGGACATTACCAGAAGTTTATCCAACTCGCTTCCCAATCTTATCCAGAACTGGCCTCCAGAGTCCAGAGGCATTTAAACGTTCTCATAAAGGCCAGAGAAGGTAAATAGAGTGGAGAGCCTGTTAGGAGATGATTTGTGGGAGGGCAAAGAAGAATTATTAAGGAGAGGTAAAAATGGTGGAGGAGAAGAAAAGTTTTGGGGATTATCTGGTGAGCGTCGGAGTGATTACCTCCGAACAACTCAAAAGGGCCATCCAGGAGCAGAGGCGTGGAGGAGAAAGGCTTGAGCAAACCATTGTCCGCTTAGGATATGCCAAAGAAGAGTTGGTCATTCAATGCCTGGCCGATTACTTCAACATCCCCTTTGTTGACCTCGACACCTATTTAATCGACGAGAAGGTCTTTAAACTCATCCCTGAAGAGGTGGCTCGACGTCATCTCATCATTCCTCTTTTTAAGATCGGGGATACCCTCACCATTGCAATGTCCAATCCCCTCAACTTCCTTGCCTTAGATGAGGTGAGGAGTAAAGTGAAGATCGATGTGGAGATTGCCCTCAGTACCGAGAAGAAGATTAAAAAGGCCATTGACCAGCATTATGGGGTCACTTCGGCGATGGTGGATACCACCCTCAAGCAATTTTTAAAGGGAAATGCCGGTGCAACCGCCCCAGAGTCAACCGATTATCGAAAAACTCACGAACTCTCCATGAAGGAAATCCCTGCAGGTCCGATGGAGGAGGCCCCTGCTTCAAGAATGCTGGATTTAGTATTGATTCAGGCCATTCGAGACCGGGCCAGTGATATCCATTTTGAACCTGATGAAAAGTCTCTCCGGGTTCGCTTCAGAATAGATGGGTTTTTATATGAAACCTTTACGCTTCCCAAACAGGTCCACCCCTCCGTCAACTCAAGGATTAAGATCCTTGCAGAGATGGACATTGCTGAGACCAGGCTTCCCCAGGATGGAAATTTCAACATCAAACTGGAAAATCGAAGCTTTGAGATTCGTGTATCGACTTTTCCAACGATCTATGGCGAAAATGCGGTGCTCAGAATCCTTGACCAGACCAGCCCGCTTCTTAGGCTTGAGGAGTTAGGTTTTTCTTCGGAGATGCTCAACCAGTTCAAACAACTCATCCAACGACCCCATGGGATTATCTTCGTCACCGGTCCTACGGGCAGTGGGAAGACAACCACCCTCTATGCCATCCTCAACATGATCAACTCTAAGGACAAGAATATCATCACCATTGAAGATCCTGTGGAATACCGACTCCCGCTCATTCGGCAGACCCAGGTTAATCCCAAGGCAGGCATTACCTTTGCGACGGGATTGAGGTCCATTTTAAGGCAGGACCCTGATGTCATTATGATTGGTGAGGTCCGGGACTTAGAAACCTCTGAAATTGCTCATCAGGCTGCCCTGACTGGACACCTGGTGCTAAGCACATTACATACAAATGATGCTCCGGAGGCGATTACCCGGCTTCTCGACATCGGGGTAGAACCCTATCTGATCTCTTCTTCGCTGATCGGGATCCTCGGTCAGAGGCTCGTTCGAAAGATCTGTCCTGATTGTAAAACCTCCTATCCAATAGATTCAAAAGACTTAAACGATCTGGGTGAGGAAGCCAAAAAATTAAAAGCCCCCTTAACCCTCTATCGTGGGAAGGGTTGTAAAAACTGTAAACAGTCAGGATACCTCGGGAGGACAGGAATCTTTGAACTCCTCATCGTCAACGAAAGAATTAAACAACTTATCTCTGAAAAGGCTTCCACACAGACCATTCGTGAGATTGCAAAAAAAACCTTCGGGATGGTCACCCTGAGGGAGGATGGTTTAAGGAAGGTATTGAAAGGGGTCACCTCGCTGGAGGAGGTCAACCGAGTGACCTTTTCGTAACTCCTTTAACCAAAAAGATTATATCTCAATATCCAGTAAATCGCTGCCAATCCATCTTTCCAGTTTATCTTTTTTCCCTCGGAATAGTCCCTTCCCCAGTAGGAGATGGGAACTTCATAAATCCGTAAACCCATTTTGGCAATCTTGGCGGTGATCTCGGGTTCAAAACCAAATCGGTTGCTCTCAATCTTTATTTTCTTCAACGCCTCTGCCCGAAACACTTTGTAGCCTGTCTCCATGTCGGATAGATTCAAATCGGTGAGCATATTGGAAAGGGTGGTGATAATCTTATTCCCAACCGCATGCCAGAAGAAAAGCACCCGATGGGTCCCCCCCAAAAATCTTGAACCATAGACTACATCAGCCTTCCCTTCAAGGATGGGTTTAATCAAATGAGGATATTCAGAGGGATGGTACTCGAGGTCCGCATCCTGGATGATCACAATGTCTCCCCTGATATAGGGGATGGCGGTTCGGATAGCCGCTCCCTTGCCCTGATTCGTTGGATGAGAAAGGATCGTCATCTCATCTCCTTCACAACTTTTAAGACATTCACGGGTTCCATCATTTGAGCCATCATCCACTACGATGATCTCCTTATCGTAGGGAGTTTCTTTCACCCTCTGGATAACCTCGAGGATCGTTCGGGCTTCATTATAGACAGGAATGATGACCGAAATCTTCATCTCAGATCCTATCCTTTCCCCCTACCGCAATCAGGGATTGCCCAACCTGGATGGGAATTATTTTCTCCATGAAGATAAAAGCAGGTAGCATCCGATCAAAGAGCCTGACCTGTCCCTCTGGCAAAAGGGGCTTTCTAAGAATAGTCCCATTCAAAAACCATCCCAATATACCAAAAAAATTGAAATAGGTTAAGGACAGGACTTTGAAACCACTCTGAGAAACCTTTTGCCCCAGTTCTTTTCTGGAATATCGACGGATATGCCCGAGCTCACGATCCAGTCTGTTATAAAGTCCTTTCAAAGCCGGAACCAGAAGGATTACTCTTCCCCCTAAAGGAAGAAAATCATAGAAATTCCTTAAAACCCTCACATCCTCCTCAATATGCTCCAACACATTAGAACAGACAATAGTATCAAAGGGGGTAGATAGATTCTCAGGGGGGTTGTGCCGAATATCCCAGAGAAAGATTTCCTTCAAATGGGGATGTCCTCTGAATTTTTCCCCTGCAATTTGGAGATACCTTTCATTCAGGTCAGATATTCCAACCCAATGATGGCATAGAAGAAATCTTGTTAAATTACCAATCCCACAACCCACTTCCAGAATATTTTCCCCCAAAAAGGGGGCAATTCTTTTATAAATCCACCCCTGATAGGAGACTGCTCCTTCCATGCGGGAAAGGGTGACGGTATTGGTCCTTTCATATTCGTTCATATCCACCTATGTTACTCTCCTCCTCCGCTTCCCAAAAACAATCCAAACCAAACAACCAGCCATCCCTAACAAGGTGATCCCTGCCCCGAGTTTAAAACTCAGTGGATCGTATATGAACTCTATACGATGACTTCCAGATGGAATAAAAATGGCCCGAAAGTTATAGTCGGCTCGATAAATCTTCACTTCCCTTCCATCTATAAAGGCCTTCCAACCCGGATAGTAGGTTTCGTTTAAAAACAGGATGGAATCCTCTGAGGTGTGAACCCAGAGGTGGAGACGATTGTTTGTCTCTGATATCCACTCAATTTTATCCATTGAATTAATGGACTTCGAACTTTTTGGACTATTTAAGGAAAAAGAAAATCCCGGGTCCTCTTCGAGAAGGACTTCTTCCTTTACATTTATCTCCTGGTTCTTGATCTTTAACAGGATTGATTCTTTATCCATTACCTTGACCTCTTTAACCAGCCATGCCCTTTTGGGAGGGATTCTACTCTTATATAATTTGATTGTCGGGGCCTGGAGAAGTTCCTCCCTTTCTCCAGGAAGTCCTTCGGTGAGCGAATAGATTAACTCAAATCTGGGATCCTCAATAGGAGTGACAGAAATCACATATCCTATTCCATATAACTCAACCAATGGGGTGGAGGAGATGGATGGAGTTTCCGTGAGTGCTCGATAGAGATCATTGGTTCGCTTTAACCGAATCACATCGATCCCCCAGATGTCCCTTAAAAAGTAAAGAAGATTGAGTGAGGGAAGATGCCTTTCCTTCACCCCCTTTAAGAGAGAAGGATCGGGAATAAAGATAGGGGTATCCAGGGAGATGGTTTTTGGGGTTGAAAATATTCTGAATTCCCCGGGGTCAGAGGATATCAATTCTAAGATTTTTGTTTTCTGAAAATAGTCTCTGGTTCTCTCCTTCCCGTAGAAGCCCATATTTCCAAAGAGATCTGCAATAAGAAAGAAGATAAGAAGAACTTGAGCCCATGCTTTCCATCTTACTTCATAACCAATCCTTAAGAGGAGGAAGAAGAGGGTGAGGTAGAAGAAGAATCTTTGGGAATGATAGAGGTTTGTCGATATGGGATTATAATGAGGAAAGTCAATTCCCCTCTTCTTTAAGAAATCTAAGATTTCTTGTTGGCCAAAGATGGAAAAGAGGAGAATGAATCCTGAAAATAGCGAGAGCGTAATGAGAAGGTATTTAAATCCCTTTCTCTTACCCTTCAAAGAGAAACTCTTTAGTCGGTCAAACCCGAGCCCTGCAGTGACTGACAACGTCAGAATAAAGAAATAAAGGAATTTTACAGGATATCGTATCCCGTTAAGAAAGGGAATATATTTAAATAAAAAGGGATAGATGGGATTATAATGGCCCAGGGAGAATAAGATTGAAAAGATCATCATGGAGAGGAAAAGTTTTCGATCTTTTCCAAACGCCCTCTCCCCGTGGGGAGAAGGAGAAGTGAGGAGATAGGTCAGGCTTAAAATAAAAGGCAATCCCCCTGTATAAAGGGTTTTTAGCCAGCATTGGGAGAGCCAGTATTTTTTCATATCGAGGAAGTATCCATAGGCATCTGGAAGGAAGAAAAGAAGAAGGTCCTTGGGGGCGAAACTCCATATCGTGGCCTCCTGATAGGAGACCCCTTGACTGCGTATGGAATTCATCCATAGTTCAAGAAAAGGAAGAAGTTGAATTGCAGAAAGGATGAAAAATAAAACAGAGACCCTGAGCAGACTCTTCACCCTTTTCGCATAGAGCCCCACAGAGGTGAACCAATTTTTCATTCTGGCCATGTCCCTGAAATTAAGACTTATCGGAATTTGGATTTCCGCAGAATTTCCCTTCTCGAATAGGGACGAATGGGTAGAGGGTAAAAAAATTACCATCAGAAGGAGAACGAAAAAATTTCCATAAACGATTTCAATCCCTCCTCCCAGGAAGGCAACGGTCATAAAAAATGCAGTTAGAAGTTGATCTTTAAGGGACCGCTTTAATATTACCCTTCTAAAAAACAACAAAATAAGAGGGGTCCATACCCCTGAAAGAAGAATGGTGAGAAGGCTATGCACAGAAAGCAGATAGCCACTCAACATGAAGATTAGCCCTCCAATAAAGGCTCCAGATAGAGTTGACTTCAAATCCCTGAGAAAAAGGTAGGTGAAAAATCCCCCTAAAAAGAAATGGAGAAGGATGATCAAGTTGAAGGCTATATCAAAAGGAAGGGTGAAAAAAAGCCAATTAAGTGGATAAAGGATAGCATGTTGGGGGTTGGCAAAGAAAGGATGGCCTGAGAACTGGTAGGGATTCCATAGAGGGAAATCGCCTCTTTTGATACTTTCAACCCAGAAAAATCGAGGTGGAATGAAATAGGGGGCAAGGTCTCTTTCGATTAGGAGAAAACGGCCTTTAAAAAGATCGTAGAAGAATATTAAAACAGAAATCAGAAAGGCCAAGGCCACAAAAAAAAGGGATAGCCCCCTTTTTTTAAGGGAGCCAACGCCCTTATCCATAAATCGAATCATACCAGACTATTTCGAAAAGTAGCCTGTCCCTTTTTACCAGGTGGTCACAGTAGCATAATAAATTGTCCCATAGGTTGTAGGAACATTAGGGGTTGGAGTTAAGGTAAAGGTGTAGACATTTCCTCCTGCGGTCATCACAAAGGTTGTATCTCCATAAGTATAAGAGACACCTTGAATCATGGCGCTCCCAACAATAGCACCCATGGTGTAGGAGCCAGGGGTCCCTCTTACCAATCGCTCAGCAAAAATTAATGAATTGGCACTCCTTAAAGCACCTAAAATCCCTCTTGCCGTGCCATCTGAGGCATCCCTGGTCAGATCAATATATCTTGGAATAGCCACAGATGCAAGAATACCAATGATCACAATAATTACTATCAGTTCAATCAATGTAAAACCCTTCTGATTTTTTACCATCTTCCTTTCTCCTTTCTAAAGAAAGTAGATTACCAGGTTGCAAAGGTTCCAGCCCCTGCAGTGATTGAACCAAAAGTAGTAGGAGGCTGAGGAGTTGGAGTAAGGGTAAAGGTATATACATATCCACCTGCTGTCATCACAAATGTAGTAGCCCCATAGGTATAACTAAACCCTCTCAATTCTCCCATGCCCGTTGTTCCTGCTATCACCCCCATTGTATAGGTTGCCGTATTGTTTGTAACCAACCGTTGACCAAAAATCATTGCATTTGCGCTTCTGAGGGCCCCTAAAACTCCTTTTGCTGTCCCATCTGCCGCATTTCGAGTCAAATCAATATACCTGGGAATAGCCACTGCCGCCAAAATCCCGATGATGACAATAATCACAATCAGTTCAACCAGAGTAAATCCTCTTTGATTCTTTCGCATTGATCCCCTCCTCAAACCCCTTAATATATTGACCCTTTTGATAACAAAATCAAAATATTTTGTCAATAATTTTTATAAGAAATCTCTAAAAAATCCCTTTTTTTGTCACTCCCTCGAAAGTGGTGTTCAAAAATTACCCTTGAAAAACCTGGATTCCTGCTTTCGCAGGAATGACAAAATTATATCAAGAAGTATTCTTACAATAACTCTTAAAAGAACCGAAAGCAATCTTCATTCCGAAATGTTTGGTTCCATCAATGTTCTTTAATTAAAAATTATAATATTATCAATAACTGTATTTTATCAAAAATTTATAACTTATTGAAATATAAAATATTTTTAAACCCATGCTTGGTCATTCTTGCGGAAGCGGGAATACAGTAAAAATCATTTCCGCCACCCGCCCTCAGCCAGAGGCTTTCCGCCTGAGGCGGATCCGATTCTGTCGGATAAAATCAATAAATTCTGGATGCCTGCTTTCGCAGGCATGACAAAAATTTGCTAAACTACAGTATCAATAAGTTAAAAATTATAGTTGAGTTTCCAAAAATTGGAAGGATAGAAATGACCATTTTGGGCAATCTTAATAACAAATTTGTCCCTTTTTCTTACTGCTTCTTAACAGATTTTATTTAGAAAAGATGTTCTTATCTTCTTATCGGTTCTCCTCTTACCTTGATTAATTCTGCTACAATACTTACAGCGATCTCTTCAGGGGTTTCAGAGTTAATCTCAATTCCAATGGGTGCATGGACACGTTTCAGTTCTTCTTCTGGAACTCCTTTTTCAATCAATAGATCGAAGAGCGTCCGGATCTTTTTTTTCGACCCAATCATCCCAATATAACGGGCATTGGTTCTTATTGCCTGCTCCAGGACCACCCCGTCATAGAGATGTCCCCTTGTGACAATCACAATATAGGAGGTATCATCAATGGAAAGGTGATCAAAACTCTTTTCAAACTCGGTGACAATCACTTCATCAGCCTCTGGAAATCTCTGGCGATTGGCAAACATCTCACGGTCATCAAGGACGACGACCTTAAAATCCACCTTCTTTGCAAGGGGAGCCACTTGCTGGGAAATATGTCCTCCCCCAAAAATAAAGACCGTGGGTTCAGAGACGATTGGCTCTAAGAGGATCTCAAATGTTTTATCTCCTGAAGGGAAGACCAAAACTCTGGGTTTCCTTTCACTCAATACCTCCTTGCTCTCTTTCAGAATCTCTCCTTCTAACCCCTCCAAACCGGATAACGACCCTACCCTTTCCCCAGAAGTCTTGATCAATAATTTAGTTCCATTTTCTTTTCGAAAATCCTCCTTAGGTGAAACCAGGGTGGCTAAAATCGCCGAACCCCCCTTCTGCTTGATCCTCAGGATCTCCTGATAAATATTCAAAAACTCTTCCTTTAGGGGTTCTAAAAGAATGTCAATGTCTCCACCGCAGATCAGCCCTCCCTCTGCCAACTGTTCAGAAGTGAGATTAAAATGAAAGACCTTCCTTTTCTCCTCTCTAATGACCTCTTGAGCTCCTTGCCATACCTCTGCCTCAATGCACCCTCCTCCAATTGAGCCAATCGTGCTGCCATCCGCTCGAATCAGATATTTTGCACCCACTGCCCTTGGAGCAGACCCAATACGATTGATGAGGGTGGCCAGGGCCAATCTTTCCTTTTTCTTAAGGGCTTCCACAATCTCAAAATAGATACCTTCCATAAATATTCATTCCCCCAATCTATTTCTTTCTTTTTAACTGAATCCTCCCTCGCCTTGAAGGCGAGGGTTTCCTAAAACTTGTCGACCTCAAGTCGACTTGGGTCCTAAGTCCCTCTTCTTGGTCATTCCTGCCTCCGCAGGAATGCCAAAATTTACTAAACTACAGTTATTTAAAATCAATAAATTCTGGATGCCTGCTTTCGCAGGCATGACAAAAATTTGCTAAACTACAGTATTTTTAGTACGTAACTCAGGGCTTTGCCCTGACATAACCCAACTCTGTGGATTGTCATTGCGAGCGACCGTAAGGAGCGTGACAATCTAATGAAATCCTTGCCAATGATGTGTGGCAATCTCTTATAAAAATACGAGATTGCTTCAGTCGTTTCACTCCTTCGCAATGACATCATGACACAGCCTCGAGGAAGGAAAGGTATCGCTGCCTGCCGGAAAGCAGGAGGGTGATAAAATTATATTCTACCTATTAGATACCTTCCATCGAGATTCCTATTCCCAATCTATTTCTTACTTGTTAAACTATTCGTAACATTTTAGTTCTTTGAAAAATCATTTAATAAAATCCCTCCCAACCTCCCTTTTCTAAAGGGAGGAGAAGTTCATCCCCCTTTGAAAAAGGGGGTTTGAGGAGGATTTGAGGTTTTACGATATCCTATCATCCCCCTTTTTCAAAGCGCTAAAGTGTTACAACTATTCTAATTCGTTCTGTTGAGATTGTAAAGATCACAGCCCTAAGGGCTCTTGGTTTTTGGGGATGGTTTTCCAGGCTTTGGAGAAATTTCTATACCTTTTTCTTTCGAATGGGCAAGAGGAAGGAGAAAAAGTTGGTAAAAAATAGGATCGGTCCATAATTCCACCTCTGGGGCAAGATCTCCTACCAGGCCAGAGAAGGAAGGAACGTTATTATAGGCATTTAAATGGGAAGAAAGGTCTTTTAAGGATTTAAAGAGTTTAATCGATGCACTGAGATGGGAAGGCCTCTCCTTAAGCAATTTGAGTTGCTGACTCCCGATTTCGAGGGATTTTTGGTCTTCTTCCAGTTTAGAAAGCCAAAACTTCCCTTCTTGATATCGTAATTCTGTTTCGCCGGTCTGGATAGTTTGAATAAGTTGGGAACAGACTTCTCTGGCTCTTTCTACGATTTCACTTAATTGATTCAACAACTCTGCCCTCTCTTTTTTTGAAAGTCTAACCTCCTTGGATGAAATCTTCTTCATAAAATAGGAAAGGGAATATTCCTCTGCAGTGGCTGGAGGAATTAAAATCCAAAATAGAAGTATAAAGATAAAAAAATGTTTCTGCAATTTCATGGTCCTTTCTCCATTGGGTCAAAATCAAAAATTATTTATAAAGATCTTATGACTTTAACCACTGGTGGCTCTTCCTTCACCTGACCCCAAATGATCCTTTCAATCTTGGAATTCTTTTTTTTCATAATCTTTTCAGCAATCCGTTGGGCCTTCTTCAAACCATCCTGTATATCAACTTTATTAAGAAAGGCGACCCTCCTCGATGATTCAGGGCTTCCTTTAAATACCCCTTCCGGATGGGTCACCAAGATCGCCATGGCCTCTTCTGAAATTCTCCCTCCCATAGGAATCCCTGTTAACTTCGATATCCGTTCGGGCTGAAACACGTTCTTGTCATTGAGTTCCATTCCCAGGCCATCGACCCCTAAAATGGCCACCACCGTTGTGGTTTTAAGGGGAATGACAGGTTCTTTTTCCCTGGGTGCCTTCACCGGGCGACCCGACGCTCCATCTGCTTCAATGATAAGGTAGTCCATTTCTTTCAATTCCCATAGGGCTTCTACGCAGTTTAATGAAATCCCATTTAACTTTCCTGATCCAATTCGTTCGCTGGCAACGGTCATATGTTTTTGCTCAACAAGTTGATCATAAACAGACCTTTTTATGGCCCCCTCATCTTGATCCACGATAAGAAAAGGCGTCTCTTCTTTTGTAGGTTCCATAATCTTGGTGGTGGTTGTTGTCACTACCCTCTTTCCATCAAAGACTAACTCCTTTGCCAGGCGAAACATTAATGTAGTCTTCCCCCCTGCGCCAACCAGACTGATCATCTCCCTTGCCCCGAGTCCCAAAGCCTCTGACAGGATTCCTCTAATACCTGTCTTTTGTTTATCGTTCATCGTTCTGATAGCATCACTTATTAAACCAAAAAAGAATCGCCTCCAAGACTCCTCCTCCGATGGCCCTGGCCTTATCCGAGATGGTAAAGCAGTTTTCCCTCTTCCCTCTTGGATCAACATCACCCACCTTCATCCCCTTTTTCACCTCAACCCCGTCCCGAAGAAGCCCTCTCAACACCCCACTGATTTTTGCAATGACAGGATAATCATCCACCACTGCAACCACCGTCCCTTTATGAACTCGGTCACCAATCTTCTTATCCGTATGAAAAATTCCTTTTTTCATGGTTCGGAGAAGCCTTTCAATGGTGTAACCTCCAATATCTCCTGGGATCCCTGTATCTGGCTCTGCCTCCCCTTTTAAGATCATCCTCCCCAAATGGTGACCCCGGTTTGTCTCGATTACAATATGGACATCCTTTCCTGCGTGAAATCCTGGACCGAGTCCGATGACTAAAGGGGCGTCGTCAATCTTTGTCCCTAAATTCTTTTTCGCCATGATGGCATCAATCAGGATATCAGGGTGTAAGAAGTTCCTTGTCTGCTTTCCCTCAGGGTCAATGAGAAGTGGAATTCTCCCTTTTTCCCAAACCGAGGGAATTTTTTCAGGGGTTGAAATCCGTTCTGCCTTAACCCCTTCCACTTCCTTCTCACCATCATAAATTGCTTCACAAAAGGAGACCTCTCTTCTAACTGCAAGGGGGTGAGAAATCTCCAACAGACAGAGCTTAAAATGCGACTGGTAAAGTCGGTGTGCTACCCCGCTGGCCATTTCCCCTGCTCCCCTAATTAATATAATCAGTTCATTCATTCCTTTTTTCATTTCACCTAACTCCCTTTCCAATTCCTTCTCCTCTCATATCCTAAATGGAGAGATTTTTTTAAATCTCATTGTAGCGCAACCCTTTAGGGTTGCTTATAAAACCTTGCTTTCCGACTGGCAAGCAAGGCTAAATCCTTGCGCTACGGATCACCCTTCGGGTAATTTTAACCCCTTTTTATAATCTTTCCATGTATCGATGTCCAGTATGACCCCCTTCGATTTTGACTGGAAAACTTTTACTTTTTTAGGATATTTTTCTAAAATAGACCTTCCCCCAACATCCCCTCTAATCCATTCTAACTCCTTCTTATAACATCGATCAAAAAGGACTGGATTCCCTTTCCTCCCATCATAGGAAGGGAGAACGATCTCTCCTTTCTTAGGAGTAAAGGTTCGAATCAAAGCATTGATGGTTCGGGTTTTAAGAAAAGGCTGGTCTCCAAGAGCGATGAGAATTCCCTGGCTTTTTGGATCAATGGCCTTTAGACCTCTTCGGATTGAACCGCTCATCCCTTTCTCCGGGGATGGATTTAGCACAAACTTTACTTTCTTAACTCGAAATAGATTTTTAAATCCCTCTTTTCGGCGGCTCAGGACAACCACCAACTCTCCAATGTTTGACCTTAATAGGGTTCTAAGACAATGTTCAAAAATCGTCTCCTTACCCCACGGAAGCGATAACTTATCCACACCCATTCGTTTTGATCTCCCTGCTCCAAGAAGTATGGCAGAGACTCTAGGTATCATTCTCTTTTTAAAATCCTCTATCTAAAAATAAGCCATTCAGCCTTGTAAAAATAAAAATTGATCATGGCCTAAAATTAGGTTAATATAAAATTTAATCTTTATTTTTAATCTCTGTCAACCCCAATTGCTAACAAAATCTCATTTATAATGGACTCCTATTAATGAGACCTTCTTTCTCTCATGCCACTTGCTTGTCAGGTGAAAGGAGAAAGAGAAGGAGGAAAAGATGGTCTACACCACTTTAACGACTGGCCAAACCTATTGGCCTTTTAAAAAGTACTTAGAAATTTATAACCGCTCTATCAAAGACCCTGAGGGATTTTGGGCGGAAGAGGCCCGCAAATTAGAGTGGTTTAAAACCTGGGATAAGGTTCTCGACTGGCAGCCCCCCTATGCAAAATGGTTTGTGGGAGGACAGCTCAATGCTTCTTACCTCTGTATAGACCGCCATGTCAAAACCTGGCGAAGGAGTAAGGTGGCTATTTACTGGGAAGGAGAACCTGGAGATACGCGAGTTCTTAGTTACTCTACGCTTTATCGGGAGGTAAATAAATTTGCGTCTGTTCTCAAAACCCTTGGGATCCAAAAAGGGGACCGGGTCGCTCTTTACCTTCCCATGATTCCTGAATTGCCTGTAGCCATGCTGGCCTGCGCCAGAATTGGGGCCACCCATACCGTCATCTTTTCTGGATTCAGTTCCCAGGCATTGGCGGACAGGGTCAATGACACAGGGGCAAAACTTATAATTACTGCAGATGCAGGTTTCAGGAGGGGGAAACCCATCGCTTTAAAACGGATTGCTGACGAAGCGCTTGAAATGACCCCTTCGATTGAGAAGATGTTAGTGGTAAGAAGAGCGAATATCCCCACCGTGATGAAGCCCAATAGGGACCTCTGGCTTCACGAACTGCTCGATAAAGCCAGCCCCTTTGTCAATCCGGACCCCATGGACTCCCTTCATCCGCTCTACATCCTTTATACTTCGGGAACAACTGGGAAGCCCAAAGGCATTGTTCACGGAACAGGAGGATATCTCACCTTCAACCATTCTGCCTATAAATGGGTTTTTGATATTAAAGAGGAATCGGTCTATTGGTGTACCGCAGATGTGGGATGGGTTACCGGACACAGTTCAATTGTTTATGCCCCTTTGATGCATGGAGCAGCCATCGTCCTTTATGAAGGAGCCCCGGATTATCCTGCGATTGATCGGTGGTGGGATATTATCGAGAAGTATGGGGTAACCATCTTTTATACCTCTCCAACAGCGATCCGGATGTTGATGAGATATGGAGAAAAGGAGATTGAAAAACATGACCTCAGCAGTCTCGAACTTTTAGGAAGTGTAGGGGAGCCCATCAATCCCGAGGCTTGGACTTGGTATTACAAAAATATTGGAAAGGAGAAGTGTCCGATCGTCGATACCTGGTGGCAAACTGAGACAGGGGGGATTATGATCGCACCCACCCCCGCGATAGAATGTGCACCTCTGAAACCCGGCTCAGCCACCTTTCCTCTTCCTGGCGTCCTGGCAGATGTTGTCAACGAGAATGGCGAGAGTATGCCCCCTGAGGAGAAGGGCCTTTTGGTGATTAAAGCGCCTTGGCCTGGAATGTTATTGGGGGTCTATGGAAATCCAAAAAGATATGAGGAAAGTTACTGGTCCAAATTTCCTGGAGTCTATAATACCGGCGATTATGCAATTCGTGATCGAGATGGATATTTCTGGATCTTAGGAAGGGCAGATGAGGTCCTTAAAATTGCTGGACACCGAATCGGAACCATAGAGATCGAGGATGCAGTGGTCTCCCATCCTGCTGTGGCAGAGGCTGGGGTGGCCAGCATCCCTGACCCAATTAAAGGTGAAGGGATTGTCATCTTTACTATTCTAAAAGAAGGATTTTCTCCTTCAGCGGGGTTAAAAGAAGAACTGAAAGGATTTGTTCGTAAGTCACTTGGGCCAGTCGCAACCCCCGAAGAGATCTACTTTGTTTCAAAACTACCGAAAACCCGCAGTGGAAAGATTTTGAGAAGGATTTTGAAGGCAGTAGCTACCAGTGCCAGCATTGGAGACCTCACTACCCTCGAAGATGAATCCTCAGTTGAAGAGGTCAAAAGGGTCTATGAAGAACTAAAGAGAGAAATCTGAGGCTTTTCTCCAATTTTTTTTGAGCATTCAACGTTATTAAGAGTATGGCTTTTTGTCCTTGCCATCAGCATTCATAACTTTTTAAAATGTTTTAAGGAAATTTGTCCTCTTCCCCCGAGCTTTTCATGGGCTCGTTGATGAATTTACAGTCTGGCTATGAAGTTTTTAGTTCAAGATTTTAATTTTTAATCCAATGGAGAAAAAATGGACCAATTTAAAAACATTCTAATTGGAGGAGAGGCAGGTCAGGGGCTCCAAACCATAGGTTTCATCTTTGCTAAAAGTTTAGTCCGAAGTGGTTTTTCGCTTCATGTGAGCCAAACCTACGAATCAAGGGTTCGAGGAGGACACAATACCTATTCCATTCGCTTTGGAGTTCAAAAGGTTCAGGCTCCTCAAGAGGAGATTGACCTTCTCATTGCACTTAATGAAGAAAGTATTGATCTTTACAAAGATAAACTCTCCATGAACAGTTTCATCATTGGAAATGTAGATTTGAATCGAAAGGAGAAAAATTGGATCGGTGTTCCCTTTCAAACCTTTGGGAAAGAAATTTATTGGAATACCGCAGCCATAGGAGTGGCCGGAGCCTTATTAGGTTTGGATCGGGAAATTTTGGGGAAAGTGATCAAGGAGGTTCTTGGAGAAGAAAAAGGGAGGGATAACCTTAAGGTTCTTGACGCAAGCTATCAATGGCTTAGTTCTAATCCTTTTAAAATGGACTTGTTCCGTTCCCCTTCACCTCTCCCTCCTCATCTCCTCATGAATGGCCATGAAGCGGTTGCCTTGGGGGCAATTTCAGCCGGATTAAAATTTTGTGCCTTCTATCCGATGAGCCCTTCCACTTCGATTGCACAAACATTGATCGATTGGTCTAAGGAGATGGGCCTTTTGGTGGTTCAAGCCGAAGATGAGATTTCCGCAATCAATATGGCTTTAGGGGCTTCGTATGCAGGAGCCCCAAGCCTCGTTCCTACCTCTGGAGGAGGATTTGCCCTGATGGTGGAAGCCGTGAGCCTATCTGCGATCAGTGAAACACCGGTCGTCATTGTCATCGGCCAAAGGCCTGGGCCAGCCACAGGATTGGCGACCCGTACGGAACAGGGCGAACTCTGGTTCGTCCTTCATGCCGGTCATGGAGAATTCCCAAGAGCGATTTTTGCTCCAGGTTCTATTGAGGAGTGTTTTTTTCTGACAAGAAAGGCTCTCGAACTTGCAGAGAAATATCAGGGGCCTATGTTTGTTCTCACGGATCATTTTCTGGCCGATTCTTATAACGATATTGAACCTATCGCTGTGGAAGGTTTCTCTTGTATTCATCCTGGAACGGACCCAAACGAGGTTCAATCTCCCTACCTTCGTTATCAAATCACAGAGAGTGGGGTTTCTCCTCGATTGCTTCCAGGATTAAGTAAACATCTTGTCGTCGGAGATAGTCACGAACATACAGAAGATGGACATATGACCGAGAATCTATCGATTCGGCCGAAAATGGTGGATAAGCGTTTGAGAAAAGCCAAGGGGATTTGCTCTGAGGTTATTCCTCCGACTTTCCGTGGGAGACCAAAATCAGATATTCTTTTTATTTGTTGGGGCTCCAGCAAAGGGGCTGTAGAAGAAGCCGCCACCCACCTCTCTTCAGAAGGGAGAACGGCCTCGATGCTTCACTTTTCTCAAGTTTGGCCAATGATTCCTGAACAATTCCTCCATTATCTCGAAGAGGCCAGACAGGTGGTTTGTGTAGAGAGTAATGCCACAGGTCAACTGGCACAATTGATTCGGAGGGAGACAGGATTCCTGATAGAAAATAGGATTCTTAGATATGACGGATTACCCATCACCCCACAATATATCTTACGAAATCTGTAACACTTTAGCGCTTTGAAAAAGGTATGATAAGATATCGTAAAACCCCAAATCCCCCTCAATCCCCCTTTTTCAAAGGGGGATGAGCTGATCCTCCTCGGGTGGATATGAAAGATTTTTCAAAGAACTAAAATGTTACCGAAATCTTAATCCTTAGAGAGGGATACCCTTATGGTTACTTTAAAAGATTATGGGGAATATAAGACAGCCTGGTGTCCTGGATGTGGAAACTTTCCACTTTTAAAGGCTCTTAAACTGGCTCTGGTTAGAAAGGGGCTTGAACCCCACCAAGTCCTCATCGTCTCTGGGATAGGTCAGGCCGCTAAGACCCCCCATTATCTTAATGCCAACGTCTTCAATGGACTTCACGGCAGGAGTCTCCCTGTGGCCACCGGAGCGAAATTGGCCAATCCTGACCTCGTCGTAATTGCAGAAAGTGGGGACGGCTGTATGTACGCCGAGGGAGGAAACCATTTTCTTGGGGCCATTCGTCGGAATATTAATATTACAGTCCTCGTGCATAATAATCAAGTCTATGGTCTCACCAAGGGACAGGCAAGTCCAACCTCGGACGAGGGGTTTGTCACAAAGGCGCAACCGGATGGGGTGGCAGAATCTTCTTTCAATCCTGTAGCAGTGGCGGTAGCCATGCATGCGGGCTTTGTTGCTCGAGGGTTTGTAGGAATGGAAGACCATCTTGTCGAAACCATCGTGGAGGCAATCAATCATCCAGGCTTTTCTTTAGTCGATGTGTTACAGCCCTGTGTCTCCTTTAACCGGATCAACACCTTTAAATGGTATAGAGATCGCTGTAAACCCCTTCCTTCTTCTTATAATCCTTACGATTGGGAATCTGCGATGAGAACCGCAGAAAGATGGGGAGATGAAATTCCGTTAGGGGTCATCTACAAAAATGACCGGCCCCCTTATGAAAAGCATTTCACTGTTTTAAATAAAGGCCCTCTGGTTAAACAGGGACTCGATCGCTCAAAATTCAAGAGGGTGATGGAGGCCTATCTCTAAATCAACTAAAAAAGGAGGAAAATGACTATGATACCCCAAATTAAAAAAATTCTTTATGCGACCGATCTCAGTAAAAACTCATCCTATGCCTTTTTGTATGCGATTGATATGGCTAAAAAACATGATGCAAAGATTGTCATCCTCCATGCCATAGAGCCCATTCCACGTTATGCAGAGCTTTATGGAGCCCTCACAGAGGAATTCAGAAAGAAGCAGGATGAAGAATTAATAGAATCGATGAGGGATGGTATCCAACGGTTTTGCAAAAAGGCAGAGGAGCAAATCGGTCCTCCATGTGTGGACCTCATCTCTAAGGTCCTCGTTTCCAGAGGACACCCTCCTGAAGAAATTTTAAATGCGGCTGAAGAAGAAGGTTGTGATGTGATCGTCCTTGGGACGCATGGGAAAGGATTCTTGGCCCATACCTTTTTGGGAAGTGTCTCCAAGGCGGTCCTCCATCGAACCCGTAAGCCTGTCTTTATCATCCCGTTGCCTTCAGAAGAGGTGAGGATGGAGTGGTTTGAAATCTGAAAATTTGAGCCACTGGAGAAGAAAAATGAAAAAGGTCGCCTTGCTCACAGCTTTGATTTTCAGTTTACTCCCTCCCTTCCTTTTGGCTCAAGGAGACATAAAAAAGGAGAAAGGGATTCCCCTCAGTCAGGAGACATTGGCCTGTTTGGATTGTCACAAAACCTCCACCCCTGGGATTGTTGAAGATTGGCTAAAGAGCCGTCATTCAAAGACAACCCCTGCTTCGGCCATGAAAAAGGGAGAAAAGAATAGGAGGATCTCTGCAACCCAGGTCCCCTCCTTTCTGGCCCAAGTAGGGGTGGGTTGTTTTGAGTGTCACGGGTTAAATCCGAAGGACCACCAGGATAATTTTGAGCACGAAGGGTTTAAAATAAACATCATTGTTACACCAAAGGATTGCGCAACCTGTCATCCGGTGGAAGAAAAACAATTTTCAGGGAGTAAGAAGGCTCATGCAGTAGGAAACTTAGTAAAAAACCCTGTATATCACACTCTCGTAGAGACGATCATCAGCAAGAAAACCATCGATGAAGGGAAAGTGATTCAGAAAGATGTCTCTGAGTTTACCCGCCAGGAGACCTGCTTTGGCTGCCACGGAACAGAGATTAAGGTCATAGGAAGGGAGAAGGTTGAGACGGCATTGGGAACTATGGAAGTCCTCAAACTGATCAACTGGCCCAATCAAGGCGTAGGCAGGATTAATCCAGATGGAAGTTTAGGGGCCTGCTCATCCTGCCATTCTCGACATCAATTTTCCATCGAGGTGGCTCGAAAGCCGTATACTTGCTCCCAATGCCATCTTGAGCCCGATGTCCCTGCATGGAATGTCTATAAAGAAAGCAAACATGGGAACATCTATTCGTCAAACTTTCAAAAATGGAATTTTAATGCGGTCCCGTGGAGAGTGGGTAAGGATTTTCAAACCCCGACCTGTGCGAGTTGCCATAATAGTCTGATCGTAAATTCGGAAGGTAAAACGATTGCTGAAAGGACTCACGATTTTGGTTCAAGACTGTGGGTAAGGCTCTTTGGGTTGATTTATTCTCATCCCCAACCCATTCAGGGAGATACCTCCATCCTGAAAAATAAGGACGGCCTTCCCCTCCCTACTACCTTCACAGGTGAATTTGCAAAGGAAGGGCTAATTAACGAAAAAGAGCAAAAAAAGAGAAGGTCAGCCATGTCCCATCTATGTGTTCAATGCCATGCCACCTCCTGGACCCATAACCACTTTGCCAAAATGGAAAATACCCTCAAGGAGGTGGATGAGATGACCTTTGCCTCCACCTTGTTGCTTCTTGAGGCATGGAAATCCCATCTCGCTGAAGGTCTTCCTCATGGTAAAAATCCATTTGATGAACTCATCGAACAGGCCTGGGTCAGACAATGGCTCTTCTATGCGAACTCCATAAAATATGCCTCAGCAATGACTGGGGCACCCGATTATGCCACCTTTAAAAATGGCTGGTGGAATTTAACCGAAAATCTGAGGTGGATGAAAGATTGGATTGAACTGAAGAAGAAGTGAGATTTTCCATTCAAAATGAAAAAGGAATAGGATAGAAAGAGGAAAGGAGGTCTTTTGATGGATGTGCTCAAAAAACCACAATGGTCCCCCTATGTCGCAGGTGCCTTGCTTGGGATGGTCAGTTGGTTTTCCGTGCTCACTGCAGGAAAATATCTTGGGGTCTCGACCACCTTTGTCCGAGCCATCGGGATGATAGAAAGTCTCTTTGCCCCTGAACATGTGGCTACCCTCCCCTATTTTGTTAAAGAGAAACCTATCATCGACTGGCAATGGATGGAGGTGATTGGAATTTTAATTGGGGCCTTTATGGCCTCAAAACTTTCTGGAGAGTTTAAAAGTCGTTTCGTCCCTCCCATGTGGGAGAAACGATTTGGCCCTGACCGTTTTAAACGATGGTTTGTAGCCTTTATAGGAGGGATCATCTTGATGTTTGGGGCTCGAATGGCGGATGGCTGACCCTCTGGCCATGGAATCAGCGGTTCGCTGCAATTGGCTGTCAGTGGCTGGATTTCCCTCATTTTCTTCTTTATCGGAGGAATGATGATGGCCCGCCTGCTCTATGGGAAAGGGGGTGAGTAGGAATGGGAACGCTCCTTTTAGGGCTCATTACTGGAATCCTTTTTGGGTTCTTTCTGCAGAAAGGCCAAGCCTTAAGATATGATCGTCAACTTGGGATGCTTCGATTAAAGGATTTTACCATTCTCAAACTGATGGTCTCTGCGATTCTGGTCGGGATGATCGGAATTTACTTCTTTGTCGATATGGGATGGGGAAAACTCAGCATCAAACCTACCGTATTGGGTGCAAACCTATTGGGTGGGTTGATTTTTGGATTGGGCTGGGGGATGCTGGGCTACTGCCCAGGGACGGCAGTCGGAGCCACAGGCGAAGGCAGATGGGATGCCTTCTGGGGTGGGATACTCGGAATGCTTGTTGGAGCAGGAATCTTTGCCGAGGCTTTCTCCTTTCTTAAGGACGGCCTCTTAAGGTGGGGGGATTTTGGAAAGGTAACGATTCCAAAATTACTGGGAATCAATCACTGGATCATCATTCTGATCCTTTGGTCGGGAATGTTTCTAATCCTATGGGTGATTGAAAAAAAGAAAAAATAAGGAAGGCCTCCTTTTCTCCCCAGGGATAGGAGACCTTCCCTCTTTTTAAAAATCGTCAAATCTTTTCCTAACCTGTAAGGGTAGCCAAATAGGCTGCTCCTAACTTATCGATGTGAGCCTTAATGTTTTCAAAGGTGTTTAAATGTTCCTCTTCATCCTTAAGAAGTTCTTCAAAAAGTTCTTTGGAAATCTGATCCTTTTCAGAGGCACAGATGACAGAGGCTTCGTTATACATTTTAACGGCCTGTGCCTCAAGGCCAATATCCGTGGTTAACATATCTGGAATTTTCTGGCCTTTCTTGGCAACCATATCCGGTTTTGAGGTCGGTTCTCCTTTCAGAAAAAGAATCCTTTCAGCCAGTTTTTCAGCATGCTTCATCTCCTGAATCGCAATTTCCTTCAATTTGGTGGCCAACTTCCCAAAATCCTGATCCTCAAGTTCATAGTGATGGGCCATATACTGGGCAATTGCAGATAACTCCCTCGACCTCGCCTTGTTCAATAGATCAATAACCTTCTGACTCATATCGTCTCCTTTCTTTAAGGTTTTTAATAATTTTATTTCTAAAATCTTCGATAGTCAAGTAAAAATAGCCAGGTTTATAGTGTCTCACCGAAACGGAGGATTGATTGGGTGAATTGGATTTCCACAGTAACCCGATGGGTTATTAACTCCTCGTAATTCAAGGCTAAAGCCTTGAGTTACAATATTCTAAAACATTTCCTATTCCAGATGGACTATGTGAGGTTTTCAATAAGATGCCCCTTGTAAAAAGGCCTTTGAGATGTTAGGAACTATTTAATCCTTTTAGGAGGGGGAGATGATTGTTAAAACCTTTTGTGCCCGAATGGACCATGGAGGCTGTGGAATCTTAGTCCATGTCGAGGATGGAAAGATTGTTAAGATCGAAGGAGATCCAGACTCTCCTTTAAACAGAGGAACGCTTTGCGCAAAAGGAATCGCCCAGGTCGAAAGGCTGAACCACCCGGATAGACTTAAATATCCGATGATGAGAACTGGGAAGAGAGGCGAAGGGAAATGGACCCGTATCTCCTGGGATGAAGCATTGAATAGAATTGCCGGGAAAATTCAAGAAATCATAGAACGCGAAGGACAAAGGGCCATTTCTTTTATCCAAGGAACGCCGAAAGGGCTCGAACTCTATTTGATGATTCGATTGGCCAATCTCCTCAACGTCCCCAATATTGCGACCCCTGGAAATATTTGCCATATGCCCAGGGAGACCGCCTCCAATCTCTCCTGCGGGTTCTTTCCCATCCCAGATTATGATCACCCTCCCTCTCTGGTCCTAATTTGGGGGAGCAATCTCTTTCAGACGAATGAGGAAGGAATTTTAGGCATCCAATTAAAGAGGGCGATTGATCGGGGAACAAAATTGATTGTGATTGACCCCAGAAAGAGTCCAGCCGCATCGAGGGCAGAGCTCTGGTTAAAGCCCAAACCCGGGACAGACCTTCTTTTGGCCCTGGGGATGTTAAGGGTAATGGTGGAAGAGCATCTTTATGACAACCCTTTTGTTGAAAAATGGACGATAGGGTTTCCGGAATTGATCGAGCATCTAAAAACCTATTCATTGGATAGGGTCTCTGAACTCACCTGGGTTTCAAAAGAGGAGATTGTCGAGGCGACCCGTCTCTTGGCCAAGACCAAACCTGCCTGCATCCAGTGGGGAAATGCTCTGGAACACAACAATCACAGTGTTCAGTGTGCAAGGGCACTGCTAATCCTGATGGCCCTCAGTGGAAACTTGGAGGTTCCTGGGGGAAATGTAAAGCGAGAGGCCCCTCCCCTGATGAGACCGGGAGAGTTAGTCCAGAGTAAAAAGTTTCCTGACAAAAAACAAAAAATCATGACCCCTGAGTTTCGATTGGCCACCCTGATGGGCTTTGTCCCTTATCAAATGATTGTCAAAGCCATCCTCACGGGGAAACCCTACCCCATCCGTTTCATGTATATCCAAGGTTCCAATCCACTCCTCAGTTATGCCAATGCCAAGGAAACCTCTGAGGCCCTTCAAAAACTTGACTTTCTCGCTGTCTCTGAAATATTCCTCACCCCCACTGCCCAATTGGCAGACATTCTCTTGCCGGCAGCGACCCACTTCGAGTTTGATGACATTGGACATTACGGCCTTCCCCAAGGATTTATTCTTGCCCGACCCAAAGTGATTGACCCCCTGGAGGAATGCTGGCCAGATACAAAAATTCTAAACGAGTTAGGAAAAAGGTTAGGCTTGGAACAGTATTTCTGGAAGGACATCCGCAATTGCCTGGATGAAATCCTTCAACCCTCAGGGATCACCTATGAGGATTTCAAGCGGATAGGAATCTTAAAGGGGAAATGGGAATATCGAACTTATGAGAAAAATGGGTTTAACACCCCTTCCAAGAAGTTCGAAATCTATTCCCAGCAGATGAAGGAATGGGGGTATGCTCCACTCCCCACCTTTCAAGAAGGGAAGGAATCTCTTATCCCCTCTCCTGAAAGCCAGAAAGAATACCCTCTGCTCCTTACTTCTGCAAAAGATCCTTTTTACTTCCACTCCTCTCTTCGAAACATTCCTTCCCTTAGAAAAAATTCCCCGGATCCGATTGTTCTTGTTCATCCCGAGACCGCATTAGATCTCGAGGTTTATGAGGGAGATTGGGTCTCCATAGAGACAAAAATCGGGACGATTCGTCAAAAGGCTAAACTGGACAGCGAAATAGACCCAAGGGTGGTGATTGCCAGTTTTGGCTGGTGGTTTCCGGAAAGAAAGGATATGGAACTCTCGGGTTGGGAGGAATCAAACCTCAATATCCTGACTGACAACAACCCCCCGTATGAACCTGCCATTGGGTCTATACTTCTAAGAGGGATTCCTTGTCGGATTAAAAAGGGTGGTTAAAAGGAGTTTGACAGAATTCTTCTGCTATGGTATCGATACCCCAAGAAAATGAAAACCTTTCGTAAAATTATTTTTATCTCATTGATTGGAATTTCCTTCCTTCTCCCTCATTCCAATGCCTCTTCCTCGGCTGTAATCACAGATATCAGGTTCTGGTCTGCTCCAGACCACACCCGGGTCGTCCTGGACCTTTCCGATCCCATTCAGTATGAAAGCCTTGCTCAGGAGACACCCCTTCAATATCACTTGATCCTAAAAGGAGTCTCTCTCCGAACACCTAAAAGGGAGCTAGAGATCAACGATCCTTTTTTGATAAGGTTGAGTTTGACCGAAATAGAGAAGGATAAGGTGAGATTAATCCTTTATAAAAAGAAGGCTCTCCATGTCAACCTCTTTCCCTTGAAGCCTTACTTCGATAAACCCCATCGCCTCGTCATCGATCTGGTCGACCTCATCCAGGAGAAAAAGGAACAAGAAGAGAGACAGAAGCAAAAAGAGACTGCTCCAAAGGGAACCAAAATTATTGTGATTGACCCAGGTCATGGAGGAGAAGATCCAGGAGCCGTCGGTCCTAAAAAGACGATGGAAAAGGATGTGGCCCTCCAAGTTGGAGAAAAGATCATCCGTCTCTTAAAAAAGGAAAAGGGAATCCAAGGTTTCCTCACTCGAAAGGGAGACTATTTCATTTCACTGGAAGAGAGGGTTAAAATGGCAAGGGAATATGGGGCAGACCTTTTCATCAGCCTTCATACCGATGGAAGTTTTAACCCCCAGGCCCGTGGGTCTTCGGTCTACTGCCTCTCCCTTTCAGGGGCAACAGACGAAGCAGCCAAGATCTTAGCCGATAAGGAGAACATGTCTAACATCCTGGGCGGGGCAGTTCTGAGACCCACCTCGATCGTAAAAGACCCTAACCTCAATCAAATTCTATTAGACCTTATGCAAAATAACTCCATGAAGGAGAGTTTCCGATTTGCTGAAATTCTCCTTGAAAATATTAAGTCCATAAATGGATTGAAATATCCCTCCTACCGCCAGGCCAACTTTATCGTGTTAAGGGCTCCGGACATCCCCTCCATCTTAGTGGAAATGGCCTTCATCACCAACCGAGAGGATGAGGCCCTCCTTAACCGAAGCGATTTTCAAGAAAAGATGGCGAAGGCCATTGTTCATTCGATCAAAAAATATCTTGGACCCTAGGGGGGAACTATAAAGGGTTTTTTTAGATCCCTCATCACTGTAAACCAACCTTAAATAAGAACCTTTTAAAAATATTTGACAAACTCAGCCTCTCCGATGTATAAAATAGAGAGCCACGAAGGCTTCGCTTCTCATGAAGGGAGGCAATAGGTGGCTTTTTTATTATTGAGAAATGGATAAAAAGAGAAAGACCATTGCTGTGATTGATGGCCAGGGGGGTGGCATTGGGAGTGTGATCATTAAGCGCCTTCGAGAGGCCTTTTCAGAGAAGGTGGAAATCATCGCCCTGGGGACCAATGCCATGGCCACAGGGATGATGCTAAAGGCTGGAGCAAACAAAGGGGCTTCTGGAGAGAATGCCATTGTTCAAACGGTAAGGGCGGTTGAACTCTTGACCGGTCCCATCAATATTCTCCTTGCTCACTCCATGATGGGAGAATTAACCCCTAAGATGGCTGAGGCAATTGCTTCCTCCCCTGCAATAAAATGCCTTCTTCCCCTTAAGATAGCAGAGATTGAGATCATCGGGGCACCCAAAGAGCCCCTCCCCCATTTAGTTGACCAGTTGGTTAAACGAATCGAAGAAATCCTATCCGCTTGAAATGAGGAGGAAAAGATGTGTGAAGCCAATGCTTATCTCATCAAAGAGGGAAAGGAAGAGTTAATTTTGGAAGACCTCTCTCTCCTGCGACCAGAGGATGGCGAACTCTATTTACAGAACATCTTTGGAGAACAAAGAAGGATTAAAGCCAAAATTAAGGAGATGAATCTCCTGGACCATCGGATTCTTCTTGAAGAGATTTAAGGGAATTATCTTTCGCTCCCCTTGACGAATTAAAAACATCTGTTAGGATAAAGGGGATTTACGAATCTATAGATTGAGGCCACGAAGGCTCAATTCCACTGAAGTGGATGCTTTCGTGGCTTTTTATTTGAAGAAGGAATTCCCATGCACATTCCAGATGGATATCTCGGACCAGAGAGCTATGGAAGCCTCTGGGCAACAACTACCTCATTTTGGGTGATCGCTTCAAACCAGATAAAGAAGAAACTCAAAGAGGCCCAGATCCCATTTCTTGCCATGGCCTCTTCCTTCACCCTTCTGGTAATGCTTTTTGCTATCCCCCTGCCCGGAGGAACGACAGGCCATATTACAGGAATGCCTCTCGTTGCAATTACCCTGGGACCATGGGCATCAATCCTCTCATTGTCTGTGGCCCTTGCCATCCAGGCCATCCTCTTTGGGGATGGTGGAATCACTACCCTTGGAGCCAACTGTTTTAATATCGCCATTGTCGGTTCCTTTGTGTCCTATGGTTTGTATCGATTTTTTAGTGGGACGGCTCCAAAGGTCAATGAAAAGGAACTGTTTACCGATCATCCACTCCAAAGGAGAGGACCCCTTTTACCGAAATGGTTAGGAGCTGGAATCGGAGCATATTTTGCCATTAATATAAGTGCCCTTCTGACTGCCTTGGAACTGGGAGTCCAACCCGTCATCCATCAAGGTTCTGGAACTACCTCCTATTTCCCATTTCCCCTCGAGATAACCATCCCTGCAATTTTAATTCCCCACCTCACCATAGTAGGTGGATTGGAGGTAATGATCACTATGATTGCTCTAACGTTTCTACAACGAATCGATATCTCAAAGAAGAACTTCTTAGGGCTGATGATAATCCTTTCTGCTCTTTTTAGCCCTCTTTTTATAGTTGGAGAACTAAGGGCCCATGAATTTTGGATTGAACAAAGAGGAAAGGAGTTTGCCTTGGTCTTTGGTCATGGAACTCATCGAGAAGAATTTGATATAGCAAAAATCAAAGGGATAAAGGCATTTGATCAAGAAGGGAAATTGTTAGAGATAAAAAAGGAGGCGAAGAAAAAGGAAGTCCTCCTTCAACCCTTAGGAAACCCCTCCCTGATGATGGCCATCATCGATAATGGCTACTGGTCTAAGACCATCTATGGGTGGAGGAATCTTCCGAAGAGGAAAGCCTCCAGGGTGGTTGAAGCGATCCGGTCTCTTAATTGCTCTAAGATACTTCTTTCATGGGGAAATTGGATCAGCCAGCCGTTAAAAGAGGTTCCTCTGGACCTCATTCCCATCAATAATCCATTTACCATGAAACCAGGAGAAATGTTGGTGATTCGAGCCACTTATGAAGGGAAGCCTTTAAGGGGAATCGAAGTGTTTGGAGCCAACCATAACCTTCTTGGGAAAACAAACCCAGAAGGGGAGTTCAATTTCCTTTTCACCCGGGGAAACCAAAGAATTGCCATCTCCCATAAATTGCCCTTAAAGGATGATCCGGATGCAGATTCTCTTCATCTTACCACAACCTTGAATTTTGAGGTAAACCCATGAGAGGAAGAAATTTATGGAGAATATTTATTTGTTTGTTTTTGATGACAGGGGGAACCTCTGGAAAACTTTACGCACATACGATTCATTATGAGGTTCAACCCAAAGGGATCTCAGCAAAAATTTTCTATTCCCCGAGGGATTCGGCGAGTTATTCTGAATTTGAGATCTATGGACCTGGGGATACAGAACCCTATCAAGTTGGAAGAACCAATCGGGCTGGTTTTCTTTCTTTCCTCCCTGATCGACCCGGGACCTGGAGAATCAAAGTCCTTGGAGAGTCCACCCATGGTTTCCACGGGATTACCTTTGACATAAAAGTGGACAAGGCATTTGATCTGGAGTCTTTTGATAAGCCTTTGGTAGCCACGCATACAAAGGTGATCGTGGGGGTAAGTGTGATCTTCGGTCTCTTTGGGATTATTTCTCTCTTTCTTTCTCGAAAAAGGAAAACTTGAATTTGGAAGGAGGAAATTGGGATGACAAAAAGAGCGATTGTGGGACTGATGTTCATGATTTTAACTCTTCTTCCTCTCCATGGGTGGGCCCATCACGGAGGAATCAGCCTGGCGATGGGTCCAGGATCCCCCATTGAGACGAATTCACCTTTTACCCTTCCACAAGGGGGAATGGTATTATCGGGTCGTATAGAACATGTGGAATGGCGAAAATTCAATTTTGCAAAACCGGAGAATAAAGACCATTTTACTTTTTATACCGTTGGTCTCTCTTATGGAATTACCCCTTACCTGACAGGAAGTATCTTCCTCCCTTATAACATAAAGTCTCAAGACTCCCTTGGCACGAATCGAGGCATAGGAGATGTTAAGCTCAACTTCCATTTAGGACTAAATTATGATCCTAAAAAGAGGTTGAATCTGAATGCCCCTGAAGACACGGCCATTTCTGAAGGAGGTAAAAAGGTCTACCTCTCCCTCATCAGTGGAATTACCCTCCCTACAGGGAAGAATAAAAAGGAACTGGGGGGTGAGATCGACCCTGGAATGCAACCTGGTTTTGGGAGTCCCTCCTTTTCGATTGGAATGGCAGCCTGTCGGGAGATCTTCCATCCCTTTTCGCTCACCTTCGATACCTCTTATGAGATATTTACCCGAAGAGAGGGATTCAAATTTGGGAATGAATGGAGGGTGAATCTTGCAGGAGTCTATGGGCTTTATAGAAAATCCGAAAAATTATTATCGCAGATGGATGGCGTTTTGGAATTGAATCTCCTTCGAATCGCAAGAGATAAAGAGCATAGGGAGAAGTTAAGGGCCACCGGAGGAACCATCCTTTATCTTTCCCCAGGACTCCGCATAGGTTTTGCCAAACCATGGAACGCCAATCTTGGACTTTTGATGAAGTTTCCTCTCTGGAAACATCTCAACGAGAAGAGAGAACAGCAGGGGGCGGAGGGCCTTGAAAAGTATAGAGGAATTTTGACCCTTTCCTTCTTCTTTTAATCGATTATTCCATGAGCAACCCGATTCCTCCCTTTATTCTTCAAAAGGGGGCCTTTGAGACCCCAATCCGGAAAAGAGGAGTCCCTCTTTCCTATTTGGACCAAGGCCTTCATGCCCTCTCTCAGTTCCTCTTGACCAGTTACATGGAATGGGAAACGGCCTCACAATCAGGTCTATTTCAGAAGATTGATTCAAGAATAAAAATCTTCTTTCTCATCTATTTTATTGTCATTGTCAGTCTCTTAAAGAGTCTAACCTCTGAGATGATCCTGGGAATCCTGATCTTCACTCTTGGTATCTTCTCAAGGCTCCCCCTGGTCCAATTTTATAAAAAGATTTTGATCCCTGGAGGAATTTTTGGTTTTCTCATCCCGCTTCCCTCTGCCCTCAATCTCTTTACTCCCGGAGAATCTCTGTTTCCCCTTTTCCCTTTACCAAAGTTCTTTATGTCCAACGCTTCTCCCTTACCGGAAGTCATAGGGATTACCCGGGAAGGGCTTTTAGGAGTATTGATGATTACCTGTCGAGTCATAAACTCTCTTTCGATTACCTTGCTGGTTATTTATACGACCCCATTTTCTGAGATAATGAGAGGGTTTAATTTTTTTCGACTCCCTTGGGCCATCATTATGGTGACGACTCTGACCTATAAGTATCTCTTTCTCTTTGTCAAAATGGTTCAGGAAATGTATTTAGCTCGGAAAGCCCGATATATGGGTGGAGAAAAAGGGTCAGCGATGAGGTCATGGGCAGTAGGAAGAATGGTATTCATCCTCCAGCGGTCTCAGGGGCGATTTGAAGAAATTTATCGAGCGATGGTTTCAAGAGGTTTTACAGGAAAAGCAAAGATTCCATTCGTTCAACCGCTTCACCCCAAAGACCTTTTGGCTGGAATTCTCCTTTTTCTTATAGGAATTTTATTTCTATTCCTGTAGTGTCTTTGATATAGGAAGGCAATATGTCAGTAATCTTCAAGGTGGAAGAGATTACTTATCGGTATTACCGGAAGTTTACCGCTCTAAAAGAAGTGAGTTTAGAGGTAAAGGAAGGAGAACTTCTGGCTATCGTAGGGGCTAACGGGAGTGGAAAATCTACCCTTCTTCAAATCATGGATGGATTGATCTATCCGGAGAAAGGGAGGGTTTTATTTAAGAACCTTGAAGTGACTGAGAAGAGCTTAAAAGAGAAAAGGTTCCTTAGAATGTTTCGGACTCAGGTAGGATTTATCTTCCAAGACCCGGATATTCAACTTTTTTGCCCAACGGTCTTTGAAGAACTGATGTACGGCCCTCTCCAGATGGGGTTGAGCCAGGAGGAAGCCGAGCAAAGAAGTATTCAAATCTTGAATATGCTCTCTATTTCCCATTTAAAGGACCGTCCCTCCTATATGCTTTCAGGAGGTGAAAAAAGAAAGGTGGGGATAGGCTCTGTTTTGACGATGAATCCCGAGGTGATTCTGTTTGATGAACCTACGAATGGCCTGGATCCCAGAACTCAGGTTTTTCTAGTCGAACTCCTGTTAACCCTTCATCAAGCAGGAAAAACGATTCTCTTTGCCACCCATGATCTGGAATTGGTAGCCGAGATCGCAAGCCGTGTGGCGGTGCTTTCGGAAGACCATCGCCTTGTGAGGGTGGATAGCGCTGAAAATATTCTTTCGAATCAGGATTTCCTCCTCCAGGTTAACCTGATTCATGAACATGTCCATCGACACGGAGAGATCGTCCATCGCCATCGTCACTTCCATCCCCTCCCTCATCAGCATGAAGATTAAGGAGGTCTTAAAAGATTCCAAGGGGAGGATTAATCCTTTCGCATTCGAGCCACAAAAAATCCATCCATCCTATCCCTCGGTGGGAAGGTTTTAAAATACCCATCCAGAATAAAAAGATGGCATTTCTCTGAGAGGATATTTTTGAGCGAGTCCAGTTGAAATTGAGGATCCTCCTTTAAAAACCTTTCGATCACTCCCTCATTCTCTTCAGGAAAGACGGTGCAGGTGCTATAAATTAAAATACCTCCTTTTCTCACCAAGGGGGCAAGGCCTCTTAGAATATCTAACTGGAGACCGCTTAATCTCTGAATATCTTCCTCCTTCCTTTTCCATTTTAAATCGGGATTCCTTCGAAGGGTCCCAAACCCTGAACATGGAACATCCGCCAGAACTCGGTCAAACTTCTGGGTTCCAACCATAGGAGGGGGATAGGTCGCATCTCCTTTCACGGTCTTGACAATCGTAATTCCCAATTGGTGACAACGCCTTTCAACAGAGGCCAACTTTTCTTGACTCAGATCTAGGGCATAAATGCTTCCTCGATTTTGCATCCTTTGAGCCATGTGCGTGGTCTTCCCTCCAGGACCTGCACAGGCATCCAGAACCGACTCTCCCGGTCTTGGATCCATAAGGGCAGTCACCAATTGCGAGGCCTCGTCCTGGATCACATAGAACCCTTCTGAAAGCAAAGGAAGTTCTGAGACAGGTGGGGGCTCTTTTAAAACAACCCCCTCCTCTGAGTAAAAGGTAGGAGAAGGATTCAGACCTTTTCTCTTCAACACCTCCATAAGGTCTTCTCTCCCAATCTTGAGGGTGTTAACTCTAAGCGTAAGTGGAGAAATCTCATTATTAAAGAGACAGATCTCCATCGCCCTCTCCATCCCCATCTCCTTCATCCATCTCTGGATCAACCAGAGCGGATGGGATTGAACAACAGAGAGGTAAAGAGCAGGTTCTTTTTGGGCATCAGGATAGGCCCAATCCTCTTTCTCCCTGAGAACAGCGCGAAGAACCGCATTTACAAAACTGGCTCCCCCTCTGTTTCGAACCTTTTTAGCCAATTTCACCGATTCATTGACCGATGCAGAAACAGGGACTTTCGATAAGAAAAGGATTTGATAGAGACCCAGGCGAAGGAGGTTAAGAATCGTCAATTCGATTTTATCGAAAGGAATATGGGAAAACTTCTGAATAATCCAATCCAACCTTCCTCTCCAACGAAGGGTTCCATAACATAACTCCGTGAGAAAGGCTCGATCCAGGCGGGTGAGATGGGGGTAGGTTTTAAAGGAATGGGAGAGGAGTCCATCCAGAGGGTCTTCCGTCTCTTCAACCTGATTCAGGATTTCAAGGCAGATCTCCCGGGGGTTTTTTCTCCTCAAAATCTCCCTGTCCTTGCCATCTCCTCAAGACGTGCAATTCGCTCCTCAATAGGAGGATGAGTGCTGAAGAGGGAAAGAATTCCACCTCCCCTTAAGGGGTTGACAATAAACATATGAGCGGTAGAAGGATTGGCTTCCATTGGAATCCGTTTGGCGGCTAACTCTAACTTTCCAAGGGCCTTGGCCAAAGAGAGGGGATGGCTGAGGTGTGCTCCTCCTGCATCTGCCAAATACTCCCTTGAACGAGAGATTGCCATTTGAATAAGAAGGGCAGCAATAGAGGCAATAATCGAGAAGATGAGGACAACAAGAAAATTTCCTCCTCCTCCACCTCCTTCTTCATCAGAACGACCTCCACCAAAGATGGCACCCCATTGAGCCATTCGGGCGAGCATCCCGATTGCCCCTGCCAGGGTGGCTGCAATCGTGCTGACGAGAATGTCGCGATGCCGGATGTGGGAAAGTTCATGCCCGATCACTCCCCTTAATTCATCTTTGGATAGAATTCGCATCAGCCCTGTGGTCACGGCTACCGCCGCATGTTCAGGATTCCTCCCAGTAGCAAAGGCGTTTGGCGTATCATTCTCCATGATATAAACCTTCGGCATCGGCATTCCGGCTTTATTCGCCAGATCGCCGACCATCTGATAGAGTTCAGGGGCTTCGGAGGGTGAGACTTGCTGGGCCCCATACATGCGAAGGACGATTTTATCGCTAAACCAGTAGGCAAAGAAGTTCATCAACGCTGCCAGAATAAAGGCGTAAACCACCCCACTTCTTCCTCCTATGGCAGAGCCAACCAGAATAAATAGGAAAGTTAACACAAGCATTAAAAGAAAGGTCTTAAATTGGTTCATCCCGAGATCCCACCTCCTTTTTGCCTAAGAATATAATTATTTTGGAAGGATTTGTCAACTTCTTGAAAAATGCATTTAAGAAATAAGATGAAGGAGCTGATCTGAGATAATGAAACGATGATTCCTTTTTTAACGCATCCTTGGACGAAGGATAAATTTCTTAGGGCTCAGGACCAAGGAAGTCGAGGAGAGCATTCTTTACTTTTTGAATATCTGCCCGGGTATTGATACAGGGCCCGTACGGGCGTTCATTAAGGATACCGATGACCGGGATGGGGTAACTATCTTGAATTCCACTGGTGAGGTCAAGTTCACAAGCGACCGCCACAATGGCCTCAGGCTTATTCTCCACGATGATCCGGCGAGCCAGGGTTCCGCCTGTTGCCACTGCAATGTGGACTTGATATTGGTCTGCCAGTTGAATCAGGTCCTTGATCTCACATTTCCCACACCCCTTACAGTTCTTAATATTTCCTGTAATCTTGATCTGGCAATCGAAATTTTGGATGCAGTGGGGAAGGAGGATTAACACTCGTTGGGGTTTGGTCCGATGTTGGTTGGAACGAACCAGATGGTTATTCAACTCAATAAAGGACTGTTGCACCCTCTCCTTGGATACCCCCACCAATCTTCCCATAAGAATCATAAAGGGAAAAAGCACCTTGGTCACCACCCCCCTCAACTTGTGGGAGAAGAGGATATCCCTTCTCCATAGAATAGTGAAGACCAGAAGCAACCCTCCTGCAAGCATCAAAAAGACCAGAGTGGCCAGCCCGATGGTAAAAAGCAAGGGAAGAAGAGGATGAATATTCTTCAACCCAACCAGAGGCACATACCAGAGAAGAAAGATGAAGAAGAAGAGAATGAAACAGGTCAGAACCAATAATCCGATAAAGATTCTCTTTTTAGGTCTATTTTCCAAAAAACCTCCAATGCCAAGTACCAAAACCCGAAGTTCAAAGGAAAAATATTTTAGTGAAACATCCCTTCCCTAAATTATTTTCAAATTCCTTTCCCATTTGAGATTCAATTTACCCAAAAACTGTACCAACCTTAACAGGGTGTCCGGAGAGGAATTCCCTGACCTTCATCCTCCTCTTTCCCTCCAGTTGAACCTCCTTGATGAGAAAAGAACCACTTCCGGTCTCCACCTCTATAAAATCTGACCCTACCCAAACCACTCTTCCTGCCTCTCCCTTTGATTTTCCTTGCCGCACCTCTCCTGAAAAAATCTTCAATAGACGACCCTCCCATTCCGTAAAGGTACCCGGCCATGGATTGAGCGCACGGATTTGAGAATCGATTTCTTTTGCCCCTCTTTTCCAATCGATTCGGCCATCCTCTTTTTTAAAGGGAGGGGCAAAAGTTGCTTTTGAATGATCCTGAGGAATTGGGGTAAGCTCTCCCTTCTTCATCCTTTCAAGGGTTTCCATCAACACCTCTGCACCCAATAAGGCCAGCCGGTCATGAAGACTCTCGAAGGTCTCTCTTTCTGTAATCACTAACTCCTTCTGTAAAAGTAGGGCTCCTGTATCCATCCCCTCATCCATCTTGATAGTGGTCACGCCTGTTCTTGTTTCTCCTTTGAGAATCGCCCAGGAAATGGGGGATGCCCCCCGGTATTTTGGAAGGAGAGAGGCGTGGACATTGACGGCTCCATACTTGGGAATATCGAGAAGGGGTTTCGGTAGGATTTGACCATAGGCGACCACTACCATAAGGTCGGGGTGAAGGGATCGGATGGTCTCATGGAAACCCTCCTCTTTCACCTTTTCGGGCTGTAGAATAGGAATTTTATATGGTAGGACAAACTCCTTCACAGGGGAAGGAACCACCTTTCTTCCCCTCCCCTTTTCACGATCGGGTTGGGTCACTACCGCTACCACCTGATCAGTTCCCTGGAGAAGAGAGGAGAGGGTGGGGAGGGCAAAGGATGGGGTTCCAAAGAAAATGATCTTCCAACTCTCTCTCAATCGTTCTCTTCCTTCTTTTTTGCCTTTTTCAATCTGTCTCTATAGACCGCTCTTTTTAATCGGCTGATTCGATCCAAGATAAGAATACCATTGAGATGATCAATCTCGTGTTGAAGGGCGATGGCCAATATCCCTTCTCCCTTGATCTCCATCTCTTTTCCGTCCGGGGAGAGCCCTCTGACCCATATCTTCTCTTTTCGCTTCACCTTTTCCACACACTCTGGAACGCTCAGACATCCCTCCTCATATTCAATCTCGCCTTCCTCAGAGACAATTTCTGGGTTAACCATAGCAAAGAATTCTTGATCAGGATCCATCGGGCTTACATCCACGACGATGACTCTTTGACTCACTCCAACCTGGCAGGCAGCCAATCCAATCCCATTGGCCTGATACATGGTTTCCCTCATATCTTCGATTAACCTCTTCACTTCCCCATCAATTCTCTCCACTTCCTTGCTTCGCCTTTTAAGTAAAGGGTGAGGATATTTTAATATTTCTAAGACCGCCATTTTCAAACCCCTGATCGTCTTTTTAAATAGAATAACATAAAAAGAGCGAGGATGACCAGAAGGATTCCAATGGTCTGAGAGGTGGAAAGAAGGGGTTCCCAAAAGAACCCACGGGGATCTCCCCTGAGCATCTCGATAAAAAAACGGCCAATGGAATAAAAGAGGATGAAGAACCAAAAGGTCTCTCCCTCAAAGGATTTCCTTCTCCCCCACCAAATTAGGAAAAAAAAGAGGACTAAACCCATCCCTGCCTCATAGAGCTGAACAGGGTGAAGGGGAACATTTAAAGGGGCTAAAGAGTTTGGGTCTCTGAAGACCACAGCCCACGGAAGGGAGGTCTCCTTCCCATAACAACAGCCAGCAGAAAAACAACCCAGCCTGCCAAAGAAAATTCCCAGTGCCATCGAAGGGGAGACCAGGTCTGCCAGCTTCCAGACAGGCATTCGGTGGCGTTTCATATAGAGGAGGGAGATTCCAAAGGCCAGGACGAGCCCTCCATAAAAGACCAATCCTCCTTCAGAAAGATCCAGTATCTTCAATGGGTTTTTCCTATAGGAATTGAAATTGAGCAGGACATAGAGGATTCGTGATCCTGCAATGGCCGAAAGGACACCGTAGAAGAAGAGGTCGACCAATCTTTCGAAAGGAACCGAGATCCCTTCCCTTTTCGCCCTCCAGATGGCATAGGCTGTCCCGAAGGCGAACCCCAGGATGACAAAAAAACCATACGAATAGATATTTAAACTCCCCAATCGAAGAAGGATGGGATTCATCGTTCGGAGTTACGAGTAATGAAAAAAATAACAATTCCTCTTGGGAATTTGGTTCATCCCTACCTACAGACAAGGGAATTGATTTAAGATTTGGGCCTTTTCTTATGATCTTGAAATATGAGTTTAAAGGCCATGAGAGCGATCCCGAGGGTGATGGCAGAATCTGCAATGTTAAAGGCAGGCCAATGATAAGAAAAGAGATGAAAATCGAGGAAATCTACCACTTCCCCAAAAATGATTCGATCGATCAGGTTTCCGATAGCCCCGCTCAGAACCAGGGAAAGAGAAAAGATGAAGGACTTCTCTCTCTCCTTCACTTTAATGAAGAAATAAAGGATGACCCCAATGGCCACCAACGAAACCACGATAAAGAGAGAAGAAAAAGGCTCTCCTCTCGCTCCCCCCAGGATTCCAAATGCCCCTCCCTTATTTCTTACGTGAACAAGATTGAAGAACCCTTTGATGACCTCAACACTCTGATAGAGATGTAACTTTTTCTGGACAAGATATTTGGTCCATTGATCCAGAATGAGAATCGTTAGAAGGAGACTAAAAAAGAATGGATACTTTCTCTTAATCATCAAATGAATCAGAATTGTTTGAGTTCTATTGGCTCACTCGATCGAGCGTTTCCCTCACCCCTGAATTGCGTTTAGACACTTCTGGCAAAGGGTGGGATGGTCAGAATATTGACCTACACTCGTATCATAACTCCAGCATCTTTCACATTTTTGGCCATCTGCCCGAAAGACCTCCGCCCTCACCTCTTGCCCCTCTTGACTGAGTTTAAGGGTGACCGAGGAGACAATAAAGATGGAGGATAAATCCCTCTCATAGGGATGAATAAACGGGTAAAGTTTTTCCGGAAGATAAAGATGAACCTGGGCATCGAGGGAGAGTCCGATCTTCTTTGACTTTCGAGCCTCTTCTAAGGCCTTGGTCACCACTGCCCGAATCTCCCAGATCCTCTCCCAATCCTTTTCTAAGGTCTCATCTAAATATTCAGGCTTCACTTCCGGAAAAGAGGCAAGATGGACACTTTCGACCTTCCCCGATTCGCGAGGTAGATGGTTCCAGACCTCCTCGGTGGTAAAGGCAAGAATGGGTGCCATCAGGGTGGTGAGGCTTTTCAAAATCTCATAGAGGACAGTCTGCGCAGACCTCCGTCCCAGCGAATTAGGGGAAGAGGTGTAAAGACGATCCTTTAAAATATCAAAATAAAGGGAACTCATCTCAACCGCACAAAAGTTCTGAACAGTATGATATACCCCATGGAATTCAAAACGGTCATAGGCTTCTCTGACCTTGGCGATCAGTTTTTGAAGACGGTGCAGTGCCCAACGATCGATCCCTTGAAGTTGTGAGTAGGGAACTCGATCTTTTTCCGGATCAAAATCGTAGAGGTTTCCCAATAAGAATCGATAGGTGTTTCGGATTCTAAAATAGGCATCTGCCAGTCGCTTCAAGATCTCATCGGAAATCTTGATATCATCCTTGTAATCCTCTGCAGCCACCCAAAGCCTAAGCACATCTGCCCCCAATTGCTGGATGACCTCCTCTGGGGCGATGACGTTTCCAGCCGATTTAGACATCTTCTTCCCTTCTCCATCGACGACAAATCCATGGGTAAGGACAGCCTCATAGGGTGCCCTTCCTCGGGTTCCAACGGATGTTAAAAGGGAACTGTGAAACCATCCCCGATGTTGATCGCTCCCTTCAAGATAGAGATGGGCAGGAAATTGAAGATCCTCTCTGGGTTCTAAGACCGCAGCATAGGAAACTCCCGAATCAAACCAGACATCCAGGATGTCCATCTCCTTCGTAAACTCTTTTCCACCACATTGAGGACATCGGGTGCCTTCGGGAAGAAGGCGGTTTGTCTCCTCTTCAAACCAGACATCCGCTCCCCTCTCTTCAAATAGCCTGATGACATGGTTGATGGCCTCCTGGGCAATCAGGGAATATTGACACACTTGGCAGTAGAAAACCGGAATGGGAATCCCCCACGCCCTCTGTCTCGATACGCACCAATCCGGTCGATTCTCGATCATCCCATAAATCCGATCCCTACCCCAGGGAGGAACCCACTTCACCTCGTTGATGGAGCGAAGGGCCTCCTTTCTTAATCCATTCTTTTCCATTGAGATGAACCACTGCTCCGTGGCTCTAAAGATGATGGGGTCATTCGTTCGCCAACAATGGGGGTAGGAATGTTCTATCGTTTCTTCCTTTAACAAAGCTCCTACCTCGGCAAGTTTTCGGTTCACCGACTCATTGGCATCAAAGACAAATTGGCCAGCAAAAAATGGGACATCCTGAGTAAATCGACCCTCATCGTCCACCGGGCTATAAATCTCCAGTCCATATTGAATCCCACTCTCATAGTCTTCCTGACCGTGGCCGGGTGCGGTATGGACACATCCTGTCCCGGTATCCAGGGTGACATAGGAGGCGAGGATGAGGAGCGATTCACGCTCCAAAAAAGGATGTCTGCACTTTAGACCTTCGACCTTCTGCCCTGGAAATTTTGCCAACACCTCATAGGTTTGAATCCCGAACTTCGCCATCACCTCCTCCATCAGGGCCTCTGCCATTAGATAGACCTCATGGCCGATATCCACTGCGACATAGAGATAATCCGGGTGGAAGGCGATGGCGAGATTCGCAGGAATGGTCCAGGGAGTGGTGGTCCAGATGATGACGTAGACAGGTTTCTTTTTTGGGTTTGGGAAAAGGGTTTCCCCTTCCGAGAGCAATTTAAATTTTACATAGATTGACGAGGATCGGTGGTCTTCATATTTCACCTCTGCCTCTGCTAAGGCGGTCTTACAGGTAGGACACCAGTGAACAGGCTTTTTCCCTTTATAAACGGATCCATTGAGAAGAAATTTTCCAAATTCTCGGACAATGGTAGCCTGGTATGAAAAATTCATGGTCAGGTAGGGGTTCTCCCATTCCCCGAAAACCCCCAGGCGTTTAAATTCCTCTCTCTGGATATTCACGTAGTGGGCTGCATACTCCCGACATCGTTTTCGAATCTCAACCAGGGAGAGGGACTCTTTCCTTTTCCCAAGACTCTTCTCCACCTCATGTTCAACAGGCAATCCATGGCAATCCCATCCTGGGACATATCGACTATCAAACCCGGACATAAATTTCGATTTGACAATAAAATCTTTTAAAATTTTATTGAGGGCTGTCCCGATATGGATATTCCCGTTGGCATAGGGAGGTCCATCGTGAAGGATATACTTTACCCTTCCCTTTGATTGCTGAGTAATTTTTTGATAAATTTTTGTAACTTCCCAATGTCTCAGAATATCAGGTTCCCTTTTTGCCAGGTTGGCCTTCATGGGAAAATCGGTTTTTGGAAGGTTGAGCGTATTTCGGTAATCCATCCTGTTCCTCACTTTTTGCAAATCTTTACCCTTCTCAAAGCCTTCACTCTATTTGAATCGGGTCAAAAAACCCTTTAAAATGATTTGATTAACATAAAAAAGAAAGGTTAGCAAGGAAAAGAATAAACCTAAACCGGGCTTCCGACAGAGTCGGATTTGCCTCTAACGGAAAAAGATATTAAGTAGGAAAACGAGGGTCAAGATGGCAGAAAAAACCAGTTTAAAAAAGAAAAAGGCAACTTCCCAGTTTTTAAAGAAAAAGGGGAGGGACTCTTGGTTAAAAGAAGTCCCTAAAACTTTATCTTCCCTTCAGGAGGCCTATCGGTTAGCCCAAAGGGCCTCTCAGGTTGGTTTTGATTGGCCCAATCTTGAAGGGGTCTTAAAAAAGTTGGAGGAAGAGTTGGCTGAATTTTATGAAGCCCTTCGCTCAAAAAACCGTAAAAGGATTTTTGAAGAGACAGGAGACCTCCTTTTTGTATTGACCAATCTGGCCCGTTTCCTCCAAATCAACCCCGAGCAAGCCCTAAAAAATACATTAAAAAAATTTCGGTCACGGTTTCAATATATAGAATCCTCTCTTGATCTAAAAGGAAAATCTCTCTCTCAATCCAATTTGCCTGAAATGGATCAACTTTGGCAGGAGGCAAAGCAAGTGGAGGAGAGACTTAAATAAGAAATTCCGCTACATTGATATTATATTCATTAGGATCGAGGGCTTTGACGATAGTTCTTTTATAGGTTTTTGTCGTTTCGTCAATCTCTCGAAGGTCAACAATATTTCCCTTTCGGTATTCCCCATCGCTGTAGTAGACCAGACAAACCTTAGGGCGATCGATCAGTTCACTCTCTTCATGGATTTGGGTAACAATCCCCATTTCATTGGTATTCAATAGAACCAGGGTCCCAAGTGGAAAGATTCCGATCATATTGACAAAAACCTTGACCAGGGCAGGATCGAAGTCTTTTCCACTTCGTTCTAACATGAATCCTAAGATCTTTTCTGAAACATAAGGAAATCGGTTGTAGACCCTCGGCCTTACCAAGGCATCATAAAAGTCTGCAATGGTAATAATTCTTCCAAAAAGGCTAAGCCTCATCTTTCGACTCAACTTCGGGTATCCTTGCAAATCGTATCGGAGGTGGTGTTCGAAGGCGCCATCGATCATTCGGGTGGAAAGTTCTCCCCATTCTTTCATCCTCATCACCGTTTCAGCTCCGATCACCGGATGGGCCCTGATCACCTCCCACTCCTCTGGACTCAATTTTTCTGTTTTATTCAGAATCTCTTTGGGGATCCTGGTCTTCCCGATATCATGGAAGAGACCTGCCATGCCCAGATGGGAGAGGTGTTTCTTGGGAATCCCAATTCTTTGGCCTAAGGCAATAGAATAAATCGCCACATTGACGGAATGATTAAAGGTATACTCATCATAATTCTTGATATTGGCCAATCCTAATAGGGTCGCCTCATCCTGCATGATGGCATTGACTGCATTCTGCATGAGGCGCTTAGCCTTTCGGACATTGAGAACCTTCTGGTTATTAATGCTTTCCACCACCTCTTTAACAAGACCGATCGTTTTAAAATAGATCTCTTTCGAATATCGCTTCAAATCCTCCGAATCGACAAAGATCTCCTCATCCCTGAAATACTCCAATTTACCGACGCTGAACCCTTCGATATCGCGATATTCCAATTGTTTCTTTACATAGAGGTAGTTACTCTCGTTATTCTCTTCGAGCCCGGAAAGGAGATAGACAAAATCCTTAAGAGGTTCTGCCTCAACCTCTTTGGAAAACTCAATCTCGCCAATCCATCGTCTCCTCATTTCCTGGAGAAAGGCCTTAAAAATGGGATACTTATCAGCCCCTACATTGATTTTAATATTGTTGAAGAAAAAATTGTCTCGAACGATTTTAAAAAAGAGATGTCCCTCTGATTTGATCACCTGGTTGATGGCTTGAAGGCACTCCCTGGTGAGACGATCGATGTTGACATTCTTTCGGTCGTAGAGAGTGGTTCCTTTGAGGAGGCGCGAAAATTTTATAACAAACTCTGTCCCGAGGAGGGTGGGAAGATGTTCATGATCTTGAGCAGAAGTTTTTTCAACCATCAGCTCCCTGACTCCTTAAAAGGACGGCCTCTCAGGGCCTGAGAGCAGGCCTCTCGAATGGATTCTTCTTTTGAGTTCCGCCCTGATTCTAAGATGGCCATGGCCTCCGGAGTTCCGATCATGGCCAAGGCATTGGCTGCTCCCATGCGGATTTCATCTACCTTCCCTCTCCCAAAAAGACTTTTTCTCTCTAAGAGTTGTTGGAGAATGGGAATGGCCTCGTTCGACCCTGTCATTCCGATTGCATCAAAGACTGCCTTGATCTCAACGGGGTCTCTTTTATTAAAATCTTTTGCTTGAACCACCTCCAGAAGGGGGACAAGACCAGCCTTTTTCCCCACCTTTCCAAGATTGAGGGCAGCCATGGCGCGGATTCGAAAATCTCCGTCGGTCAGTGCCCGGGTGAGAAGATGAATTGCCTTCATTCCTCCAATTAAACCTAAGGCAGTGATTGCCTCCCTTCTCACTCTGACATCCTCATGACCAAAAGCCTTCTGGATGTAGGGAAGGGATTGTTCTTTACCGATCCGACCCAAAATATAGAGAATATTTCGCACAAGATACCACCGTTTATCGTCGACAAAGGGGGTAAAAGACTCGATGGCATTCTTCCCGATTTCAGAGAGGGCATCGCAGACGACCCTTCGGGTCTTTGAATTCTTCAACTCACCCAGCAATTTGATCAGGGGTTTGATCGAATTTTTTTGAAGAAGGACCAGATAGGCATTGACCTCCTCTAATTTAATCCCTTCCTCTTTTTCTAAGATTCTTCCTATCCGCTCGATCCGTTGTTCCTCGCCTGCCTCATGGATCAATTTTCTAACCATTTCGATCTGCCAATCTTTGAGTTCACAGGTCTTTAGGGTGATGTAGACCCGTTTTAAAAGATCACCCGCCTTCTGGAAATCGCCTACCGTGATCAAAGCATCCAAGACTTTTAGGAGGGTATTGACCGCATCCTGAAAGGGTTCGACCTCTTTCTCCAGGGTGATGATTTCAAAGAGGATGTCCATCACATTGAAGACAAAGGTTGGATCAACCTCATTCTCGACATCCTTTTTTAATGCCTCTACTTCCTCAGGGGTGAGAGAATAGACGCTTCGATTGGTTATAAAGGGAAGAGGTTCTTCCATTACCTTGGAGAGGATCTCGTCCAGATCCATTCCCTCCTCTGTCTCCTCTTTTAAGAGATCAACTTCGACATGATGGGCAATGGGTTTAAAGATCAGATTTTTCCTAAATTGATCTATATTTTCTGGAATATGAATGGGGGTGTCTTCCAGAAATTCATCGGTGGCCAGATATCCAATATGCGTGAAATCCTTCTCCCATATCAGGGTGACCAGATCATCCTCTAACTGATTGATATTATCACTTCGTTTAATCACATCGATCAACCCGTCAATTTCCCAATCCTCGATTCCCTTCATAAATCGCAATTCCCTCAACCCATCTTTGTAAAAAAGGAAAGCGAGGCTTGTCTTAATGTCTCTATTTTCATAAAGGATCTTCCCCTTAAAGGAGAAGTCATATTCTCCAATCTGTATGGTGAAGAGGTCATACTTATTTAAGAAGAAATTAAATTTTTTGATCAACTGTTCCCGAAATCCTTTTAAGGTGGGGTTATCCGGTGGATAAAAACGAAAGGCCTTAATCGCCTTAATGAAAGAACTGGTTAAATCCCTGGCCAAAAAGAGCTCCTCGTCCGCCTCCACTCCTTCGACCAAAGGCATCTCCCCACTTAAATCCAAGGCCTTCTTCTCTGCTAATAGGTCCTCTGGCATAAATGAGCATTCCTCTTATAACTTTTTGATTTGATTTATATTTACGTATTTTAACAGGGTTTGTCAATATTTTTTTGGGGAGGCCTCAAAAAAAATTAAAATTCACTTTAAATGGGAATAAGATGTGAAAGAGTTCATTATTTATAAAGAGGGAGGCTTTCATAGAATTCTTTCCTCCATAAAGGCTCTATTGAATAATCCTGATCGGGATGATATCTTTACGATTAATGGCAATCTCTTCAGCCCAAGGAACCCTTTATATTGTTTCTACCCCTATTGGAAACCTTGAGGACATCACCCTCAGGGCCCTGCGGATCTTAAAAGAGGTGGATTTAATCGCTGCAGAGGACACTCGGCGCACTGGCCTTCTTCTCAAACATTTTGAGATTAAAACCCCCCTCACCAGTTATTTCGAAGGAAATGAATTTAAAAAAAGAGAATGGATCCTCTCAAAATTGAAACAGGGAAATCAAATCGCCCTTGTCTCTGACGCCGGAACGCCTGGCATCTCAGACCCTGGTTATCGCCTCATCCAATTGGCAATTGAGAACGAAGTTCCGGTTGTTCCCATCCCTGGGCCCTCCGCCCTTATTACTGCCCTCAGTGTGGCAGGCCTTCCCACCGATGCCTTTCTCTTCAAAGGCTTCCTCCCTCACAAATCCAAAAAGAGAAGGGATTTGCTCAAAGCCTTAGAAAAGGTTCGGGAGACCCTTATCTTTTACGAATCCCCTCACCGTCTGGGTCAAACCCTGAAGGACATCCTTGAAATTTTGGGTGATCGTAAGATGGTGCTCACCCGAGAGTTGACCAAAACCTATGAAGAAATTCTAAGAGGAAGGGTGAGCGAAATTCAAAACCAATTAGGCGAGAGGAGGATGAAAGGAGAAATCACCCTGGTGATCTCTGGAAAGACCCGAAAGGAGGAATCTCTCCTTAACGCCAGAAGGGACGGGTAAAGATCACCAAGACGGTGAAGAGTTCTAATCGACCCACCAACATTAAAAAGGAGAGAACCCATTTCCCCAGGGTTGGAAGATGGGAGTAATTGTCTACAGGACCAACCTTCCCTATCCCCGGCCCTACATTTCCAAGGGTCGCCGCAACCGCTCCCACTGAAGTATCAATGTCCAGACCCAGTCCTGTCATGACCAAAACGCTTAAGAAGAAAACCAATATATAGGTCGCCACAAATCCCATGATGTTTAAGACCAAAGCCTCACTCACGGTTCGATCCCCCATCCGAATCGGAAAGATCCCATGGGGATGGAACAATTTTTTTAATTCAGAGGCAATGAATTTGAAGACGACCATCACCCTCACTTGCTTCATTCCTCCCCCTGTGGAACTGGTGCAACCTCCAAACATCATTAAAGCCAGAAGGAGGATCTGGGCTACGAAAGGCCATCGTTCATAGTCTTCCGTAACAAAGCCAGTCGTGGTGACAATGGAGACAATCTGAAAAAGCGATCCCCGGAATAATTTTTCAGAAAAAGCGTCTCCATTCGCCAAACGCGCCATTAAGACTATCCCCGTCGTCACCAGGATAATTCCTATAAAGAAACAAAATTCTGGATTGGAAAAGTAGCGGTGGAGTTTTCCCCTTAAGGCCCAATAGTGGAGTGAAAAATTGGTCCCCGCAATCACCATAAAAATAATGATGACATAGTGAATATAAGGAGAGGAATAGGCGGCGATGCTATGTTGGGTAGGGGTAAATCCACCGGTGGCCAGGGTCCCAAAGGTGATACAGAGGGATTCAAAGAAAGAGAGCCCTCCCAATTTTAAAAGGAAGACCTCCATCAAAGTGAAGATCAGATAAGCCCCCCAAAGGATTTTTGCCGTCTCGCTAATTCGTGGAGAGAGTTTATCTTTAATCGGGCCTGGGACTTCTGCTTTAAACAGTTGGACCCCTCCTACTCCCAGAAAGGGGAGAACGGCTACAGCCAGAGCAATCACTCCCATTCCCCCTAACCACTGGGTCATATTTCTCCAGAGGAGGAGGCTTTTAGGGAGGGTTTCGATATCGGTAAGGATGGTGGCTCCTGTGGTCGTGAATCCGGACATGGTTTCAAAAAAGGAATCGGTTAAAGAGGGGATGTAGCCTGAAATCATAAAGGGGATTGCCCCATAGAGGGAGAAAGTCACCCAACAGAGCGTGACGGTTAAAAAGGCTTCGCGGATCTGAAACTCAGAGGGTCGTTTAGTGAGAACCCGAAGGAGGAGACTTAAAGTCCCCATCCCCACCATTTGAAAGAGATAGAGGAAATGGAGCCCATCCCTCTCCCAGATGGAGAATCCAAGAGGGATGAGGAAAAACCCGCTCAGGAGGAGCCATAGGCTTGAAAGGAGGTAAAGAATATTCGAGATTCTCAAGGTTTCCTCTTTATGAAAACTTCTTTTCAATGGAAGGGATCGCCTGTGGAAGTACGACGACGATGGCCTTATCCCCTGGTTTTAAAGCACTTCGGCCATAAGGGATGAGAACTTCATCTTCTCGGACGATGGCGGCAATGATGGATCCCTTAGGGAGACCGAGGTCCTTTAAGAACCTTCCGGTCAATTTGTTGGATCCCCTAATCTCAAACTCAATGGCTTCTGCATCGATTCCATGAAGGGTAGCAGCAGAAAGGATAGCCCCTCTTCTTATAAATCTCAATATGGCACTGGCGGTGGCCAGACGGATATTGACCGTGGAATCGATTCCGATGACGGGGAGGAGAGGAAGATAGGTTTGTTTGTTCACCAAAGCAATCGTTTTGTGAATGCCAATATGTTTGGCAAGCAAACATGAGAGGATGTTGATCTCATCATCCGAAGTCACCGCAATCAAGGCATCCATATTGAGAAGCCCTTCCCTTGCCAGCGTATCGATTTCGGTTCCATCCGCTTGAAAGACAGCCGTCCGTTTAAGTTGAGAGGCGATTTGAACGGATTTCTCCTTATTGGATTCCACCAAGGTCACCTCCATCTTTTTCTCCAATTTTTCAGCCAATCCCCTTCCCACCTTTCCGCCTCCAAGGATCATTATCCTTTCAAGTTTCTCATCCATCTTCCCGGTCAGGGAAAGGACTTGGGAAAGGTTTTCTCTTTTGGTGACCACAAAGACTTGATCATTTTTACTAAAATAGTCTTCGCCTGTCGGAATGATCGTCCTATCCCCTTTGAGCATCGCCACCACTCTAAAATTCCTTCTCTCTTCTTCTGTGCCAATATCCTTCAAGGGTTGGTTGAGGTAGGGACAATTCGTATCAAGTTTGAGCCCCACCAATAAGATCCTTCCTCCCTCAAACTCGATGATCTCAGAGGCCGAGGCTCTCATTAAAAGACGGGCAATCTCTTCGATGACCTCCCCTTCTGGGTGGATAAAGAGATCGATTCCCATATCTTCGGGTTTTAAAATGGAAGAGGGAAGATAATACTCTGGGTTGCGCACCCGCGCAATTCTTCGTTTCACTCCCATCTTGGAAGCCATCATACACGCAAGGATATTGACCTCATCCACTCCTGAGGCAGCAATTAAGAGGTCGGAGGACTCTATCCCCGCCTCCTTTAAAACAGTCTGGCTTGAGGCATTCCCTTGAACCACCGCCACATCCATCGCCTCTTGAACATGGGCGCATTTATCAGGATCAATATCGATAAGCACCAAATCGTGTTTTTCAAAAGAAAGTTTCTTGGCTAAATAGAACCCAACCTCTCCTGCCCCGATGATGACAATCTTCATCTCTTCTCCACCGTTAGGATTCCTATCGGACCCTCTGGATATCCTCCTCCTTCCCTACAACCACTAAGATGTCGCTGTCTTTGATCACGAAGTCGGCTCGAGGAATCATCAGGATTCTTTCTGGAAGGACTTCCCGGATGGCAATCACTTCAATATGATAATGGCTTCTCAGATGGAGTTCACCGATCGTCTTCCCTATAAAATGTTGGGGAGGCGCCAGCTCACAAATGGTATAATCCTCTGAGAGGGGAAGAAAATCAAGAACATTTGGGGAGATTAGGCTTTTGGCTATTTTTTCGGCCATCGCTTTCTCAGGAATGACCACCTCCGTCGCACCAACTTTTTCAAGGACATGCTTATGGTCTTCGTTAGGAGCCTTCACGATAATCCGTTTGACCTTCATCTCTTTGAGGTGAAGAGTAATCAGAGTAGCAGAAGCCAGATCCTCACCAAAGGAGATAATCACGATATCCTCCTCCTGGATCCCGATGGATTCCATCACCTCTTTATCTGTGCCATCGGCAAGGATGGCTTTTGTTGAATGCTCTCTAATTTTCTGAACCATCTCTTTATTTTTGTCAATCGCGATCACCTCAAATCCATTCTCATAAAGGTCTTTGGCAATATTGAAACCGAAAATTCCCAATCCGATCACCACCACGCGTTTCATTTTTTTCTCCCCCAAGTTTAATTTTTTCAGGACTCCGAATTCCTCAAACCACCCTCCAAAAATTATCCCACCATGACCCCCTCTTCCGCAAAAGTAATTTCTTTTTTTCCTGTTTCTTTTGAAAGAGAAAAGGCGAGGGTTAGAGGCCCAACCCTTCCTGCAAACATCATCAGGATAATGGCCAGTTTCTGTCCGTCCCCCAATTTCGAAGTCACCCCCATCGAAAGCCCAACCGTTCCAAAGGCAGAAACCGTTTCAAAAAGGTACTCTACAAAAAGGTGACGACTCTGAGGGGAAGGAAGATTCCCACTCCCCAAAATTAAAAGGAAAGAGGTGATGATGGAGATGGAAAACGCAGAGGCAAAGATAATCGAGATGGTCCGACTGATATTTCCTCTTGGGAGGGTCCGACTAAAGAGGGTTACCTCCTCATTCCCCTTCAACCTATTCCAGATCATGAGGAGAAGAAGCGCAGCACTGGTCGTCTTTACGCCTCCACCTGTTGAACCAGGAGAAGCCCCGATAAACATGAGGATCAGTAGAAGAAGGAGTGTCGCATTCGATACCCCGCTTATATCCACCGTATTAAACCCTGCGGTCCGGGGAGTGATCGATTGAAATAGGGAAACCAAAATTTTAGTCGTCACTGAAAAATCCCTCAGGAGATGGTTTCTTTCAAAGAGGTAAAAGAGGAGGGCCCCTAAAACAATCAGGAGGGACGTCGTGATGAGGACGATTTTCGTATGAAGAGAAAGTCTCTTCTGGACCCCTCTGAAATAAGAAAGCACCTCATACTGCACAATAAACCCGATCCCTCCTAAGACAACCAATCCCATCACGGTTAGGTTGATGATGGGATCTGCCTGATATCCAATGAGGCTGTTTGAAAAGAGAGAAAAGCCTGCATTATTAAATGCTGAAATCGCATGGTATAAGGCTTTGTAAAAAGCCATCCCTAACGAGTCCTCCTGAAAAAAGCGAAGAAATAAAAGCAACGTCCCAATGGATTCAAAGGCAAAAGCAAACCCGAGGATAGCTTTCACGATGATGAGGAAATCTCTTCTGGGGGTATGAAGAAAAGTGGATTGAACAATCTCCCTTCCTTTAAAGGAAACCCCTCTCCCCATCAGGACAAAAAAGAGGGTAGAAAAGGTAATAATCCCCAAACCGCCGATTTGGATAAGAAACAGGGTGATGAGTTGACCTATCAGAGAAAGGTCTTTCCCTGTATCGACCACGACCAATCCTGTAACACAGACCGCAGAGGTTGAGGTAAAAAGGGCGTCGATAAATCGAAGTGAACCCTTTGGGGTGGATAGGGGAGACCAAAGGAGGAAAGTCCCAATCAGAATAACCGTGGCAAAACTGAGAATAAATATTCTCGGTGGAGAGAGATGCTTTGAAAAAAAGGTTTTGATTCGAATAGGTATCCTCACGATCACTCAATGAAACCCTGGACCTTCATCCTCCCTTGTCTTCAGACATGGATGCCTGCTTGAAAGATTCGGAAAAGGGACTCAAATTTAGAAGATATCCGCAGAGAAGATATAGATCTCCGTATCTTTATCCTTCCAGGCATTAGAGGGAAGGCCTGCCTTCTGACAGGTATGTTCCAAAAAGGTCTTCCGATCCCATCCATATTCAGTTGCCACCTGAGGAAGCAATAGGCCTGAATACCATCCTCTCTTGATGTAGATCCCATGCTTTCCCACCTCAATCTCATTAATATCGGTAATCTTTTTCAATGGAGTCAGAACAGAGATCTCAATATCCAATTCTGGAACCTCTTTCTCGGTAACCGGTGGGAAACGGGGATCCTGAAAGGCAGCCGCTTCAGCCATCTTCTCAATAGTCTTATGGAGTGGACCTTGGCCTTCAATATACCCAATGCATCCCCTCAATTCCCCTCTCTTATGGAGGGATACAAAGGCCCCCCGATTCTCTTTGAGTTTAAGGGAATCCACTTTAAACTCTGGAACCGCTTTCCCTTTGGCCTTATGTTCAATGACCGTCCTGGCAATATGGTGTAGGATCTTTTTCTCTTCTTCATTTAAACCTAAATTGACACCCACCTTCTTCCCTTCTTTCATCTTTTCCACACCTCCAGAACCCTTATAAAATACTCCTGCCGCATAGCCCACCACCCGTCCCTTCTCGCCTGTCACATCCCCAGAATTGAGATATTTAAGGACCTTTCCCCTATTCGCCCCCAACATCTTAGAGGCAAGCATGACGGAAAGAATGGGACCTCCTCCACACGCCTCACAACGACCTTCCTTTAAATCTCGATTCAAACCCGCAGGGTCAAACCGGTCAATATGATTTAACACCACCCTATCCAGTAACACTGCCCTTTCATAGGAATGGAAGTGAGATAAGTCAGAACTGGCAACCAGTAATGCCCTTTTCCCTTCAACGGCTTCAGCCATTGCAGAGGCCAGTTTTTGGCAGGTCTCCCAACTCCAATAGGGTTCCATCACTATCGCAACGAGTTTAAATGACTTTAAGACCATTTGAAGAAAGGGAAGTTGAATCTCCAATGAATGTTCCTGGGTATGGGCCTCAGGAATGAATTGAAAATCCTTTCGGCCCTCCATGATCTTTCTCGAAATCTCAACATCCACTGGAACAATACCAAGAGGAGTCCGAAATCCTCCCCGGTCATAGAGGGAGGCCCCTTTAAATAAGGCGTGATGGCTCGGAGCCACAACAATCACCGTATCAAATGTTTTTCCTTCAAGAACCTTGTAGGCATAGGCAGCCACCTGACCTGAATAGACATATCCTGCATGAGGTGAGATTAGAGCGACGATCTCCCCCTCCAATTTTTCCCCTTTCACCTTCTCCAAATATCTTTTTACATCCCGGGAAAGGGTTTCTGGATCGCCTGGATACCACGACCCTGCATACACAGGCTCTCGAATCTCTTTCATCCCCTTCTCCTTCCCCTTCATGGGATTCTGAGCCTCACACCGAAAACCGAGGAGGCTCAGAAAGATCGTCAAAAGAGGAATCATCCCATATCGGATTACTCTTCCTGAGCCCTTAACCCTTCCTTCTCTTTTTGTATCCTTCGCTGTCATGGAGGGCTGTTGGTTTCTACCTTTTACTATCCAATAGAAGAGTGACCGGCCCATCGTTTATAAGGGAAACCTCCATTTTGGCTTGGAACTCCCCGGTCTGGATAGGAATGCCCTGTCCTCTCAATTCTGAAATAAACCGATCATAAAGTGTTTTGGCGAGGATGGGCTCTTCTGCTTCTGTAAAGGAGGGCCTGCGACCCTTGCGACAATCTCCATAAAGGGTGAACTGGGAAACAATCAAAATCTCTCCCCCTATCTCTATGAGGGATAGGTTGAACTTCTCCGATTCATCTTCAAAGATTCTAAGATGGGGTATTTTTGAAGTGAGATAGTGAAGGTCGCTTTCACCATCGCCCCTGGCGATTCCTAAAAAGACCAATAGTCCTTTCCCAATCTTACCAATCACTCGCCCATCCACCCATACCTCAGCTGATTTTACCCTTTGAACGACAGCCCTCATCTTCTCGTGTCTTTTATTCTTTGCTCTCTTTTTCTTTTTTGGCCTGAGCAATCACCTTCTCAGCCAATTGAGCAGGAACCTCCTCATAATGGGAAAATTCCATGGTGAAGGTTCCCCTGCCTCCTGTTTTGGCATTAAGGTCTGGGGCATATTTGAGCATCTCTGCCATCGGAACATTGGCCTCAATCACTTGGTAATTTCCCTTTGCATCGACCCTCAAAACCCTCCCCCGGCGACTGTTCAGGTCACCGATCACATCGCCGATGCTTTCATCCGGGGCAGTAACCACCACCTTCATGATCGGTTCAAGAAGAACTGGATTGGCTTCTTGGATCCCCTTCTTAAAACACATGATCGCCGCAATCTTGAAGGCCATCTCTGAAGAATCGACCTCATGGGACTTTCCATCATAGAATCGCACCTTCACATCCACCACAGGGTACCCCGCCAGAACCCCACTTTGCATCGCCTCCAATATCCCCTTTTCTACCGCAGGGACAAAGTTTCTTGGCACGTTCATCCCGACCAGGGCATTCTCAAATTCAAACCCTCCTCCCCGGGGGAGCGGAGAAATATCGAAATGGACTTCTGCAAATTGGCCTCGCCCCCCTGTCTGTTTCTTATGTCGATAAATCACTCCTTGTTTGGATCCACGGATCGTCTCCTTATAAGGGACTTTGGGGGTGCTGAGGTTTACCTCGACCCCAAACTTCCTCCTTAACTTTTCAATGATAACCTCCACATGGGTTTGGCCCACCCCAGAGAGAATAATCTCCCCCGTCTGTTCATCCCTGCCCATGGTCATGGTGGGGTCCTCTTCATGGATCCGTGCCAGGGAGGCAGTAATCTTCTCTTCATCTCCTTTGGTTTTGGGGGTGAGCGCATAGGAGATTACAGGAAGAGGAAGTTTTGTCTCCTCAAAAACGATCGGTTTTTTCTCATCGGAGAAGGTATCGCCAGTGGTAGTCTCTTTTAGCTTAGCGACAGCTACCAGGTCCCCTACGGTCGCATACCCAATGGGTTTCTGCTTTTTCCCCTCCATTAAGAAGATTTGACCGATCCTTTCCTTCACATCCTTTTTAGAATTATAAACGACCGAGTCTGCACTGATGCTTCCAGAATAGACTCTGAAAAGGTTCAGTTTTCCAGCAAAGGGGTCTGCAATTGTCTTAAATACGAAAGCAGAAAATGGGCCATCCTCTTTAGGCTCCCGCAACTCCACCTCTCCCGTCTTGGGATTCTTTCCTTGAACAGGGCCTCGCTCCAGGGGTGAAGGAAAACAGGAAATGAGGAAGTTGAGAAGGGGTTGAATCCCGATGTTCTGGAGGGATGAACCACAGAGGGCAGGAACCAGCCTTCCATCCATCGTCCCCTTTTTGAGGCATTGGAGAAGTTCCTGCTCAGAGATATCTCCCGACTCCAAATACTTCTCCATCAGCTTATCATCCATCTCCACTACGGCCTCCACCAATTTTTCTCGGAATTTCTCCACCTCCTCTTTCATCTCGGGAGGGATTTCTTTAATCTCGAACTGCCCACTCCCATCCTCCTGATAAAAAAGTGCCTTCCTCTGAATCAAATCCACCCCCCCTCTGAAATCCCTTTCGCGACCGATAGGGATTTGAACCGGGACTATCGTTTGGGAGGGGAAGGTCTTCTTCACCCCTTCAACCACCTTAAAGAAGTCTGCCCGTTCCATATCCATCTTGCTGACAAACAAAATCCTTGGAACTTTAAATTCATTGGCATAACCCCAAACCGTTTCAGTCTGCACCTTCACCTCTGAATTTCCCCCAATCACTATAATGGCTCCATCCACGACCCTCATAGCCGCCTTTGCCTCAGCAATGAAGTTTGCATATCCAGGGGTATCGATGATATGGAACTGATGTTTATCCCACTCAAAGTGAGAAAGTGAGGCACTGATGCTAATTTTTCGATTAATCTCTTCGGGCTCGAAATCCATGATCGAAGACCCATCATCAACTCTTCCAAGGCGATTGTTCGCTCCGGTATCGAAGAGGATGGCTTCGCATAGAGAGGTCTTTCCTTCCCCTCCATGGCCAAAGGTTCCGATGTTTCGAATGTGGCTGGGTTCAAAACGTTTCATTGTTCCTCCTTTTCTCTGACGAATCTTCTAAAAATAATCGGATATATTTTAAACTACTTTTCTTATAATGGAAAGTCAAATTTTGTTTTTAGGGTAATCGCTCAGTCTCTCGGGGAAATTCAATTCACCCGATCTTCCCCACGCTTCAGTGACGCATTCCTTTTTTAGACTGACCCCTTCTTTGACCGGGGATAATGACTCTCCTTATTCACCCCCCAATCTCCTTCAGGTTGACACCTAAGAGGGTTTGACTTAGAATCTTGACCTGAGGGAGGTTCCAATGAAAAAAAGCCAGGTTTTCTTTTCGGATCTGAAGGTGGTATCCGGAAAACCTCTTCTGGATAAATTAGGGGTCTTGTTGGATAGGGTGAACCTGCAGGAGAAGATTCGGGAGAAGGACTTGGTGGCTATCAAACTCCACTTTGGCGAAAAAGGAAACACGGCCTATGTCAGACCCATCTTCTTAAGAAAAATTGTAGACCGGGTCAAGGAATGTAACGGGAAGCCCTTTCTCACCGATACGAATACCCTCTACATCGGAACACGCTCAGAAGCGATCTCCCACCTTACAACCGCCTACCAGAATGGTTTTTCCTTCTCGGTGGTGGATGCCCCTATCCTGATCGCTGATGGGCTAAGGGGAAACAGTTCAATTAAGGTTCGGATTGACCTCCCAATCTTTAAAACCGTTTCGATTGCCCGGGATATTTATATGGCAGATGTCCTTATCTGTGTCACTCATTTTAAAGGTCACGAATTCTCTGGGTTTGGGGGGGCATTAAAGAACCTTGGGATGGGATGTTCCAGTAGAGAGGGGAAGTTAAGCCAACATTCTAATATCTCTCCTCGAGTAAAAAAGAAGGCCTGTAAGGGGTGCGGAGTCTGTCTTCCTTGGTGTCCCCAAGAGGCCATCGCCATGGAATCTTCTGAATTAGAAACCGCGGAGAGAAAACGGGTCGCAGTGATTGACCCTCAGAAATGCATTGGCTGTGGAGAATGCATTCTTACCTGTCCTAACAGCGCTATCCAAATTCAATGGAATGAATCCATCCCCATCTTTCAGAAGAAAATAGTGGAACATGCCTATGGAGCGGTTAAAAGGAAAACAGGAAAGGCAATCTATCTTAACTTCCTTTTACAGATCTCCCCTGCCTGTGATTGTTATGGGTATTCGGATACGCCCATCGTTCAGGATATTGGCATCCTTTCCTCAGAAGACCCGGTCGCCATTGATCAGGCCTCAGTCGATCTGGTCAACAGGGAAGCAGGAAATCAGGCCTCAAAACTACCGAAGAATTGGGAACCCGGAGGCGATAAGTTCAGGGCCCTCTATCCTGAAGTGGATTGGAGTATTCAGCTATCCTATGCGGAAGAGATTGGCCTTGGAACCCGCCATTATGAACTGATCAAAATCTAAAAAGGGAATTCCTCAGGGTCATTTCTCTTAGTATTTTACTTCTTTCAAAAATAGGCCATGGGCAGGGGCTGTTGGGCCTGCCATGGTTCGGTCCTTCAAATCGATGATTCTTCTAAACTCTTGCGAATTGATTCTTCCTCTTCCCACTTCAACCAAAGTCCCGACAACGGCCCGGACCATCTGTTTTAGAAACCCAGTTGCTTCGATTTCAAAACGGAGAAGACCTTCTTTCTCTCTTTTCCATTCGGCCCGTATCACCTTTCGGGTTGCGGTTCGGGTGGGCGTCCCCATGGAACGAAACGAAGAAAAATCGTGCTCCCCGATCAGATATCGGGTTGCCTCTTTCATTTCTTTAAGATTTAATTTTTGGGGGATATGCCAACTGTAATGATGATGAAAGGCAGAGCGCAGAGGGCGATTCAGGATCCGATACTCATAAACTTTGCTTTTGCAATTTTTTCTGGCATGGAAATCTCCCTTAACCTCTTCTACGGCCCGAATCACGATATCTTTCGGGAGTAGGCTATTCAAAGCCTTTTCCATAGAATGAAGATCCATGCTGCTATTGGTTTTGAAGTGAGCCACCTGTCCCAAGGCATGGACTCCTGCATCGGTTCTCCCTGACCCGATCAGGCGAACCTCCTCACCCGTGAGCTTCTTTAAGGTTTCCTCAAGAACTCCCTGGATGGTTAGTCCCTTGGGTTGAACCTGCCACCCCTGATACTCTGTTCCGTCGTACTCAATGGTAAGTTTAAGGGTTCGCATCTTTGGTTTTTTTAAACTTTGCCCCCTGTCTTTTACCCACCAACCTTAATGCCCATCCTGGTTCGTTTCGTATCGCACCCTCCGGGCAGACTTCTTGACAACAGAAACAGCGAATACATCGGCCATAATCAAAAAGGAATTTCCCTCCCTCCCTTCTTAATGCCTTCGGAGGACAGGCCTCCATACATTGATGACATTGAGTACAGAGTCTTTGCTCGATCAAAGGTTTCAGACTGAATGCATTCTTCAAAGCCCTTCCCAAAAACCCGGGCAGGTTCCAATTGGGGAGAGAGAGTTTTGGAAACTGAAAGGGGGGAATCTGGACATTGTTCACTCTTTCTCCTAAGACCTCCACTTCGTCTTTCCCCATCCCCTGTTCAAAGGCAACCCGATTGGTAAGTAAAGATTCTCTTGAGATTCCTAAAAGGTCACAAACGATTTGATCAAGGGAAAGGGCGTCTTCGCTTGCGAGAATCAGTCCTATTGGAATAGGTTTCCCACTATTGGGACCATTGCCTTCCATCCCCACAATTCCATCTAAGACCGTGAGAGAAGGTTTGATCGCCTGATAGAGGTCGACCAGGATTTGGGCAAAGACTCTTCGGTTTTCACCTGCCTTAAGGTGCCAGAGGGCTTTTCTTGGCCCTGGGATGCAACCGAAGAGATTCTTCACTCCCAAGGTAAGGAGCATCAAGGTGTGGGTCTTCCATTTTGGGAGGTTGATGATCACATCCGCATCCAACACGGCTTGATCGATCTCTACCTGTTTAAATATTTTTACACTCTCTTTGGAAAGGAGGACAGGCCGGTTAAACTCTACAAGAGGACAACCCATCGCCTCGGCTACGGCTTTGATTCCAGCCTTTTCCGCAGTCTTTGCCAATCCTCCAATTGAGGGGCTATCCCCAATAAACGGGATTCCCCCTCCTTCCCGGACGATCTGAATCATTCCCTTCACAATCAAAGGATGGGTGGTCACGGCTTGTTCAGGGGGTTTTCCATAGAGGAGGTTGGGCTTGAGGAGAACACGGTTCCCTGGTTTGATAAACCGATGGATCCCCCCAAGAAGATGGATGGCTTCTCTGAGACTTCTTGAAACCTTTTCTTCCTCGTATTCTCTGCACTTCACGATGGAAACAGAAGGCTTCATAACCTATAGATTCTCTTTCCCTGTGATCTCTTGAGGAACGATCTCAATCACTGCCGTTCTTTTTAGGACCCTTTCAGGGATCTTCTTTTCATACCCTTCGGGTTGGTATTTTTCCATCAGCCTTTGGAGAACCCTCCTCTTCTTTACTCGCTCGTTGATGAAGGTGGCCTTTCCCTTAATAATAATACTCCGGTAATAATAATTGGCTTTACAACCATACGTTTTTGAAGAAACATAGGCGATGGGCTGATCGATTTCGAAACAGATTGGGCTACCCCGCTTGATATCCCTGATCTTTTCCCCTTTTTTCGAAGAGTGGATATAGATTTTCCCATCCCAGTAGAGATAATTGACAGGTTTGATCACTGGAATCCCTTTCTGATTGATGGTGGCTATCCTTCCGACGGAGGTATGTTTTAAAAGGGCGATGATCGTTTCGTGATCTTGCAATTCCCTTTCTGGATGTCTCATCTCTCCGGCCTCGATTCTATGGTCGGGTATAGGGGATGGGGTTGGGTGTAAAAATCGATCAGTCTGATCTTAAGAAATTCGGATTACTCCATCTTTAAATATCGGAACAACTTCTGTAATATTCGTTTGGGCACAAAAAATGAGATCCTCTCCCCCTCCCAATTCAAAAAGGTCCTTCCCGTGGGAGGAGAGATGAAAGGCTCCCATGAGATTTCCTTCAAATCTTTGATATAAAAAAAGGGCACCATAAGAAGCGTCCGTCAAGGGGATGGGCTTTCCCCCATTCTTGAGGATGAGATCGATCAGCATCCCCGCACATACGGTATCTTCAAGGGAAAACCCTCCCCTGTTTCCAGAAAGGAAGAGGAGGAGGTCTCTGTCTAACTCTAAGCATTTTTTTGCAACCCTTTCTATGTTTAAAAAACTCCCAATAAAAATTTGGTCACCCGAGGAGACCGAATGAAAAGCCCTGGTGCCATTGGTCGTCGTTAGAATGATCCGCTTCCCTTTAATCCTCTCCTCGCAGTACTCCCTGGGTGAGTTTCCAAGATCGAATCCTTCAATCCTTAGACTATTCCTTTCCCCTCCTAAAAGAGTGGTCCCCTGGGGAAAGGTTTTAGCCTTCTCTTTCGCCTCTTCAATGGTTTCCACGGGAATCACCTCAAGGGCACCCTGGGAGAGGGCAAAAACGATGACGGAGGTCGCCCTGAGGACATCAATCACAACAACATTTTTTTGAGAAAGGATTTTAGGACTGGGGGGAATGGGGATAAGTTGGGTATCAATTTCCATAAATAAAACCTATCATACCCGTTCTTTAAATTGCAAGGGGTAACCTGACAACGATAAAAATTAAAATTCTTCAGAGGGAATCTCCCTTTGGAGGGGTGGTGCTGAGGATTTGCGTTTGCCAGAGTTTAAAGATCTGGTTCAGTATCTCTTTCTTTGTCTTCAGCATCTCCTGTTTGGAGCGACATCGAATCTGTCCTGCCGCCGCCCCTGGATGGCCGTCTCCAATATTGAGGGTTCGCATGATCTCCCCAATATTCTTACTCCCTTCCGATCTATTCCCATTAATCGAAAGAGACATAGAGAACCCTAAATGATTACTTTTCACCCCCTGGTGGTCGATCAGGTTATAAACCTCCACAACTCCTAAGGCATGAGGGTAAATCAAAAAGGCCAGGTTTTTGATGAGATTGGGTCTGCGTTGATAGGGAGTCACGTCAATGACAATCAGTTCCTTTCTCTCATCTTCCTCCAAAAAATAAGAAGCATCTCGGATGATTTGAAGCATCCTCCCCTCCTCCTCCTGGTAGTGTCTCCATCTCCTTTGAACAAAGTCCAGACGGGAAACCTCTCCAAGGGGACGGACTTGAATTTGTTGAAATAGGTTTCTCATGTATTGGGTCTTCTCCTCTGGGGAGGGAAAAGGAAGTTTGAGCGTTAAATCGATGATTTTTCCAGGGGTCTCCCTTCTCCAGTCTTCAATCGAGGGATAGGCAAAACTATCAATCATATCCGCTTCCTCTACTGCTCCTAAAAAATAGGAAGGAATTCCCATCTGCTCGGAAAAATATTCATAAACGACCCGACTGCAACTCGGTTTTGAATCGAAGCGTCCGGGAATGGATTTCGGATCGATCTTTCTGTAGGATAATTCCTCAAGGTTCCCTTCATGATGATCGAACCAGAGCCCGCATTGGAGGGGATAGGGTAAATCGCAGACCACATCTTGATCTGTGATCATAAGCTGAGAACGAGTGATCGTCATCGGTCCTGTAAAAATGACCTTTTGAATTTTCAAAACCCATCCGCATAGGGAGGCGCTTACAATTCCATCAAAGTCATGATGGGTGATAATCCTCTCATAGGCCTTGAGCCTGTTATTCCTGGATAAATCCACTGGCTAAATCCTTTCAAAAAATTTTAAAAGAGAAAGCATGGCAAGTCAATTTTCAAGGCACCTCCTTATGGAACTCTATGGCCAGTGGAGGAAATGTTCTCTCAAAAATATCCGGGAAAAGGGTGAGGAGAAGGCCCCGGCCGTAAGGACGGGGATCTTGTCTGAAACTGTTTGGAATTTAAGATAGAATAGTTAAATCTTGATAAAGAATGAAACCATTGGGTGTTGTGGAGAAATGCAAGAGAGAAGGTTAGTTAATCTTCTCGACCTCATCAGGCCCATAAAATAGAGAGGGTCTTTGAGCCCCTTGATCATTGAAGAATTAATTTTCTCCTTTTTTATTGGAGGATTCCCCACGATGCCGTTCCATCTTCTCCTGGATCAATGCCCCCAGACTGTGGGTGGAAGGGCTCTGGTTTGATAGGTATTTGTCAACCTCTGCCTTATCCAACTTCTCTTTTAATCCCTTGATACTGAGACCAATCTTTCGTTCTTGTGGATCAATATGGAGGATGACTGCTGATACAGTATCCCCTACCTTGAGGACATCCGAGGGCTTTTCTATCTTTTCCCTGCTGATCTCAGACACATGAACCAATCCTTCAATCCCTTCCTCCAATTCGACGAAGGCACCAAAGTCAGTCAAATTGGTTACCTTCCCGGTCACCGTCTCTCCTCGTCGATATCGCCGGGTGATTTCCTTCCAAGGGTCGGGTGTCAACTGTTTAATCCCGAGAGAAAACCGTTCATTTTGGGGATCGATGTTTAAGACCACCGCCTCCACCTCTTGTCCTTTCTTATAAATCTCCCCTGGGTGTTTAATCTTCTTGGTCCATGACATTTCAGACACATGAACCAGTCCATCCACCCCCTCTTCAAATCCAATGAAGATACCGAAATCAGTGATGGTCTTTACCTTACCAACCACTCTTGTGCCAACAGGATATTTTTCCTCGATCAGAGCCCATGGATTGGGTTCGATCTGTTTCATCCCTAATGCGATGCGACGTTTGACGGGATCGCAATCTAAAACCATCACCTCCACCACATCTCCAATTTTAACCACCTTTGAGGGATGCCTCAGTTTCTTACTCCAGGTCAATTCAGAGATATGAACAAGCCCTTCTACCCCTTCTTCCAGTTCAACGAAGACCCCATAATCGGTGATATTGACTACCTTCCCTTTTATTCGAGCCCCTACCGGATACTTCTCTTCGACAGAATCCCAGGGATCAGGAAGAACCTGTTTTAATCCCAAAGAGACCTTCTCTTTCTCAGGGTCGAAGTGAAGGACCTTCACTTTGATATGGTCTCCTACAGAGAGCCTTTCTGAAGGGTGTCCGATTCTCCCCCAGGAGATATCGGTGATGTGAAGCAGGCCATCCATTCCCCCCAAATCGATGAAGGCCCCATAGTCGGTGATGTTTTTTACAGTTCCTTCGAGGATATCCCCTTCTTTGAGATGTTTGAGAGTCTCCTCCTTCAATTGTTTCCGCTCTTCCTCGAGAATGGTTCGGCGTGAGAGGACAATATTGTTTCTTTTCCGATTGAACTTGATGACCTTGAATCTCAATCGTTTTCCAATTAAACTATCCAAGTTTCGGACAGGCTTCAAATCAATTTGAGAACCAGGCAAAAAGGCCGTAATTCCACCAATATCAACCGAGAGACCTCCCTTGACTTTCGAAACAACTTCCCCTTCGATGATCTCCCCCTCTTTGCAGGATCGGCTAATATCCCTCCAAAGTTTGATTTTATCGGCCTTCTCTTTTGAAAGGATCAGCAATCCTTCCTCGGTATCCTTCCTCTCCAATAAAACGTCAATCTGGTCTCCAATCTTCATCTCGACCTTCTTGTCCCGTTTTAAAAATTCCTGCATGGGAATCTGGCCTTCAGATTTATAGCCAACATCTACGGTCACATGGTCCGGAGTGATATCCACCACGATCCCCTTGAGGATTTGGCCCTCTTCCAAAGTCTTCATGCTTTCCTCATAAAGCTTCTTAAAATCTTCCGTTTCTTCTCCAGGATAAGCTTTTTGTAACTCTCTCTTTTCTCCTTCCTCTGGAGGGGCTTCAACCATGAACCCCCCAGAAGTCCCTTCATCCTTCATCATCCAATAAAACCCCCTTTGCCAATGATTAACACGTTTATACCACACCCTTCCATAAAATACAAATCTTTTAACACACCCTCTGATTTAGATTCCGAATCTCCTGCTTCACTTCTTGAATAATCCAGGAAGGGGTGGAGGCCCCTGCTGTTAAACCCACTCGCTTTTTGCCTAAGAACCATTTTGGACGAAGTTCTCCGGGAACCTCGATGTGGTGGGTATTGGGTTGGATCTCCTTACAGATTGAGGCTAAACGGAGCGTATTCCCACTATTATATCCCCCTACGACAATCATACAATCCACCTTTTTGGCAATCTCTATGGCCTCCTTCTGCCGAAGGGTTGTCGCATGGCAGATCGTATTAAAGACCCTTATCTCACGAGTCTTCTCCAGACATGTCCCTACAATCTCTTTAAAAAGGGTAAAGGATTGGGTGGTTTGAGCAATAACTCCTAACTTATCCCAAGGCCCTAATTTCTTTAGGGTTTCCACATCTTCTACAACCTCCACTCCATCGCTTTGGTAACTTCGAATGGCTTCAACTTCAGGATGGTGAGCCTCCCCTACAATCAGGAGGGAGTAGCCGTGCCGATGGAGAAATTTTGCATAGAATTGAGCCCTCTTCACAATGGGACAGGTGGCATCGATCATGTGTAGTCCCTTCCTTTTGGCCTGCTTCAATTCCTCAAACGAGACTCCATGAGAGCGAAGGATCACGGTTCCTTTGGAGATGTCTTTGATGCTATCCCTTACCTCTATTCCTAAGGACTTGAGGTACTCCACCGCTTGAGGATTGTGAATCAGGGGACCCAGGGTGTATAAATCTTTTGGATACTTCTTGGCTGCCTCAAGGGCCATCTCCATTGCCCTTTTAACGCCAAAACAGAACCCGGAAGACTTAGCGACGAAGATTTTCATCTCTCCTTCTCTTTTCCTCAACCTTTTTTAACATCTCCTCCACCACCTCTTCAATAGATAGATGGGTGGAATCAATAAGGATTGAATCCTCTGCCCTCTTGAGGGGAGAGAGGGCTCGATGCATATCATTATGGTCCCTTTGAATTACCTCCTCTAAGGTTTCCTGAAAATCGATTTGAAACCCTTTTGCTACGAGTTCCTGAAATCTCCTTTTGGCCCTCTCTTCGGGTTCGGCATCCAGATAAAACTTCACCTCTGCTTCTGGAAAGACGACTGTCCCGATATCTCTTCCCTCTAAGACTGCTCCCCCTTCTTTGGCCATCTCCCTTTGCATCTCTACGAGAGCCTCCCTTACCCCTTTCTTTTTCGAAATCTCTGAAGCCAATCGGCTGATTTCAGGCAAACGGATGGCTTCACTGACATCTTGCCCATTACAGTAGGTGTGGACCTCCTCACTTATTGAGACGAAGGTAATATGGAGAGAAGAGGCCAATTGGTAAAGGTCTGATTCATCTTCCAGCCCGATCCCCTTCTCTTTGATCTTTAGGGCAACTGTTCGATACATGGCGCCGGTATCGATATAGGTGTAGCCCAATCGTTTTGCTAAAGACCTTCCTACCGTACTCTTCCCTGCACCAGAAGGCCCATCAATGGCAATGGTTAAACCCTTTTTTTCAGTCTTCACCCTATGGCCTCTTGAAAGGGTAGGACTGGTTTATCATATCGGAGAGGAATTTTCAAGGAAAAGGGGAAAAGGGATTCTGTATAAATGGAAGTCCAAAACTTTCAGCAACCCCTTGGTGAACCACCTGCCCATGGATCAGGTTGAGCCCTTTTCGTAGGGCCTCGTTCTCTTCCAAAGCCCTTTCATGTCCTTTATCTGCAATTTGGAGAATATAAGGGAAAGTGGCATTGGTGAGGGCAAATGTGGAAGTTCTTGGATAGGCTCCTGGAATGTTAGAGACGCAATAATGGACAATCCCTTCTTCAATATAGGTGGGGTTTTCATGGGTGGTGGGATGGGTGGTCTCAAAACATCCCCCTTGATCGACGGAGACATCCACAATGGCTGAACCAGGTCTCATTCTTCTGAGCATGGCTCTGGTTACCAATTTAGGGGTAGTGGCCCCTGGAATGAGGACAGCCCCAATGACCAGATCCGCATCGGTAATCTCCTCTCGAATCGTCATTCGATTGGAAATAAAGGTGGTCACATGACCCTGGGTGATGTCGTGAAGATAACTCAATCTTTCCGGTTGGACATCTAAGATACTTACTCTTGCCCCAATCCCAACCGCCACCTTACAGGCGTTGGATCCTACTACTCCTGCTCCAATAATGACCACCTTTGCAGGAGGAACTCCAGAGGCCCCACAAAGGAGAACCCCTTTGCCTCCATGTCCAATTCCCAAGGCCATCCCTCCGGCAAAGATGGATGCCCTCCCAGCAATTTCACTCATGGGCCTTAATAACGGAAGGGAACCATCCCGTTCCTGAACGGTTTCGTAAGCCAAGGCAATGATATGCCGATCAATCAATTTAAGAGTAAGTTCTCGATTGGCAGCAAGATGGAGGTAGGTGAAAAGGATCTGCCCAGGTTTCATCCACTTAATCTCCTGGGGCAAGGGTTCTTTGACCTTTACAATCATATCCGCATCGGCCCAGATATCCTGGGCTTTTTGAATGAGGGTTGCTCCGACCCTTTTATATTCCTGGTCTGTAAACCCACTCCCCTCCCCTGCACCTTTCTGGACCAGCACCCGATGGTGATGGAAAACCAAGGTATCGACGCCTTGAGGTGTGATGGCAACTCTCTTTTCGCCCTCTTTAATCTCCTTTGGAACACCTATGATCATCCCTTTCGCCCACTCAACCTAATCTAAGAAATTACCCACCAAAGTATATGGTAATCGCTCAGTCTACCGTGAAAATTCAATTCACCCGATCTTCCCCACGCTTCAGTGACGCATTAAAATATATGATAAAATCCTCTTGCAATGAATTCAATCCATATTTAAAATAGTTCATTCCATGCTTTAAAAATTGGGGTGGGTTCGGAGGGAAAGGATGAATCGAAAAAGATTTGAGTCAGAGAGATTGGATGAGGCCTCTTTAAAGAAACTCACTGAATTGGCCCGATTGGCTCGAGGCGATATATTGAAGATGACCACCCTGGCTGGGTCAGGCCATCCAGGGGGGTCCATGTCATCAATTGACTTCTACTTGGTTCTCTACTCTTATGCCAATCTTGACCCTGACTCTCCTTATAATCCAGAAAGGGATCGAATTGTGGTCAGTCATGGTCATACCTCTCCAGGGGTCTATGCAGCGCTTGGAAGGGTCGGTTTCTTCCCGATTGAGGCGGCAATTGTCAATTTCAGAAAGGCAGGAACCCCTTTTGAAGGTCATGTTGAGAAAGGGGTCCCTGGCGTGGAATGGAATACCGGAAACCTTGGGCAGGGTTTGTCTGCAGGATGTGGGTTCGCCCTTTCCTCAAAATTATTGAAGAGGGACTCCCATGTTTTTGTCACGATGGGCTGTGGAGAACAGCAGAAAGGTCAGATCTCTGAAGCCCGGCGTTTTGCCATCAAATATGATCTTCATAACCTCACGGTGATTATCGATTACAACTGTCGCCAAATAAGCGGAGTCACCTGTGAGATTATGCCTCAAAATATTGCCAAGAATTATGAGTCGGATGGATGGGAAGTGATTGAGATCGACGGCCACCAATTTCAAGAAATCTATACTGCTTTTCGTAAAGCCATCTCAGCCCATCGGCCGATGATGATTCTCGCCCATACGGTCATGGGGAAGGGAGTCTCCTTCATGGAAGGGAAAGAGGAGTTTCATGGAAGGGCCCTTACCCTTGAAGAATATAAAAAAGCGATTCAAGAATTGGGGGTGGAGGATGACTTAGAGCATTATCGTGAGATTCGAGAAAAAGGGGGACTCCCCTACCCTAAAAGTAAATACCCTTTGGAACCTGTAACCATTCAGACCGGGACGCCAAGGAATTACGGAAAAGACCAGAAGTTGGACAACCGCTCCGCCTTTGGAAATGCTCTTCTTGATCTGGCAAGGGTCAACGTTCAAAGAGGAGGGAATCTTCCCATGGTGGTATTCGATTGCGATCTGGCCTCCTCAGTAAAAACGGCAGGCTTTGCAAAAGAGTTTCCAGATCACTTCTTCCAGGGAGGAATTCAGGAACATAACACCGCTACCCTTGCCGGTGCTATCTCGACGACTCCCCTTCTCTCTTTTTTTGCGGATTTCGGGGTCTTTGGCGTGGACGAAACCTACAATCAACATCGCCTCAACGACATCAATGAAACGAATCTCAAACTCATCTGCACCCACAACGGTCTTGATGTGGGTGAGGATGGGAAAACTCATCAATGTGTCGATTATATAGGAGTGATGAGAAATCTTTTTGGATACAAGATCATCATCCCCGCAGACCCCAATCAGACCGATCGGGTGATTCGATATGTGGCTCAAACCCCTGGCAACTTTCTTGTTGCAATGGGACGCTCCACCAATCCTATTATCACCACGGAAGAAGGGAAACCTTATTTCGCAGATCCCTATCAATTCCAGTATGGGAGGGCCGATCTCGTGAGGGATGGAAAAGACGGAGCGATCATCACCACAGGAGGAATGCTCTTTAGAGCCATCCAGGCCTGGGAGAAGTTAAAGGGGAAGGGAGTTGAAGTCCAGGTTCTTAATCTCTCTTGCCTGAGCGATTTAGACATCGAAGCCATTCTCAAGGCCTGTCAAACAGGGACGGTGATCACCTACGAGGACCACCACATTCAAACCGGCCTGGGATCTTTGGTCGGCAATGTGATCGCAGAACATGGTCTTCCGATCCGTTTTCACAAGATGGGGATCACCCGATACGGAGATTCAGGGAAACCAGAGGAGCTCTTCAGGAGGCAGGGGTTGGATGTTGAAACTCTTGTCCAGGTCGTCCTGGAGGAGGTCAAAAGGACTTAGGATGAAATTTGGGAATCGGGGTTTCTCTTTTATGGATCTTCTCATCTTCGACATGGATGGAGTATTGATTGACGTCTCACGGTCTTATCTTCGAGCCATTCAGAAAACGGTTCAACTCTACCTGGAGACCTGTTTTGGCTTGAAGAGGACTTCTGAGGATCTCATCGGAGAAAAAGAAATCTTCCTCTTCAAATCCGTGAAGGGATTTAATAGTGATTGGGATGTCACCCATGCCATCCTCCTCTATCTCCTTTCCCTCTCTAACCTTCCTCCGGAAAAGAAAGAAAAGAGGTTTTCCTCCTGCCAAGAGATCGTGGAGTATCTTAGAAAGAAAGCCTCTTCGCTGGTGAAGGGAAAGCCCTTTCTTTCTAAAAACAAATCTCTCCCCTCCTTCTTAGAGAAGGTGAAAAAAAATGGGGGAGGGTTGAAAGGGGTTGAACGCTCCCTCCATCAATCCTGGAGGGGCTGGATCTATGGATCAGGGGACATTCAGAATGAAAACCTTGTAAAGCGAATCTTTCAAGAGATCTATCTCGGAGATAGGTTTACCCCCTGTTATCACCTCCCTCGCCTCTTCTATAAGGGGAAAGGCCTCTACCTGGAGGAGAGATTGATCATTTCAAAAAAAATCCTGGCTCTCCTTAAAAAAAGTCTATATCTGGGGATTGCCAGTGGAAGAACCCGCTTTGAAGCAGAGATGGCCTTGAGTCGATTCCGGATAGACCAATTTTTTGAGAGTGTGGTGACCCTAAACGAATGTGAGGAGGAAGAGCAACGCATCTTTCAGACTTTAAGAAGAAGAATAAAACTCTCCAAACCCCATCCTTACTCTATCCTCAAGGCCATCCAAGAGATTGGGCTCCCCCATCCCAGATGCGGTTATGTGGGAGATGTGGTTGATGATATGCTGGCTGCCCGTCGAGCAAAGAAGAAGGTGAATCTCATTGCGATTGGTTTTGTTGGAGGGACATACGGGAAGAAGAGAATGATAAAAGAGTCTCTTCTTAAGGCCGGGGCAGATTGGATTATCGACCACCCCAACCAACTTCTTCAACTCACCTCTTTTCCCTTCCAAAATAAATCCTGGGGATTGTCCTCTTGACAGGCAAATGAGGGGTCAGGTCTTGCAATCATACATTTGACCTTATCCCCCCTCCACCCGTTTTATTGCCCGACTTATCGTCGCATAATGGAAACCCAGATAATCCGCAATCTCCCTCATCGTATAACCATAACAAACATAAGCATCATAAATGGCCCTATCCCATGCTGTTCTTTCTTGACCCTTTTCCCCTTTGAAGAGCTCCCTCAACGAAGGCCTTGCCACATATCTCTGAACCCTGGGCACCTCCTTTATCCTTCCCCTCTCATCCAGCAAACCTCTTAGTTGGTTGATAAATTCATCTGTCCCTAAAAATATCTGTCCCTTTAATGTCTCCCAGGGTGAGTCCTTACCAATCCCTTCCATCACAAATCTTCTATATCTCTCCATCGCCACTCTCCTCCTCCCACCAAATTGTGAAAGTACCCAATCAATCGTCAGAAAGGATGGCCTTCTCGCTAACCCAATCGTAGCCCTATAACTGCTCCACCTCCAATCCTCAGGCCTCCTTATCAAACCCACCCTAAAAGGGTTTAACACTACATAACGACAGAGAGACAATAAATGATTGTCCTTCTCCACAAGGATCGCCTTATATCTCCCTTGAAAAAGATGACCCACCCTCCCATACCTCTGATTGAACCCTTGAGTATAGACCCCATTCAACTCTCTCATTCCCCTCGATAAATTTCCATCCGGAGTCTCAATCAAAAGATGATAATGATTCTCCATGAGACAGTAAGTATGACAGACCCATTTAAACCTCTCCACCACCATCGATAGGATATCTAAAAATATCCCCCTATCCTCATCATCTATAAAAATAGCCTGTCTGGCATTGCCTCTGGAGGTGACATGATAAATAGCTCCTGGAAATTCAATCCGAAGAGGTCTCGCCATGGAAATACCTTATCAAATAAAATGTATCATTGCAAGACCTGACCCCATTTACATACACAATCTCCATAGCGGCCAGAATATGGGCGGTCTTTGCCTTGCCGATTCCTTTTATTTTTCGCAAATCCTCATGTCTCGCGGACAGGAGTCCTGAAATTCCGCCAAATTTCTCAATCACCTCACGGGCAAGCTCAATGGCATTCTGACCCTGCCTGCCTGTGCGGAGAAGGATTGCCAAAAGCGCCGCATCACTTAGTGCCTCCGGTCCCTTTTCCAGAAGCATCTCTCTCGGACGTTCATCTTCCGGCCATTCCTTTATATTACTTCTTTTCATTGCTGGTTTAAACCTTTTAATAAGCATGTTTTTTTTAATAAGCATGTTTTATGAGTCACCTATCCACCTAACTTGCCTCCAATATACCAAAAATAGGAATTTCTGGCAATTCGGTTTATAGCATTTCTTTTGCCATAGGGGTTATTCACCTAAGGTGTTGATTAAAAAGTATTTTTTAAATATTGTGAGTGGATTCTGATGGTCAAAAATCGATCAAAACTTAACCTCTATGCGTAAATTGTAAATCGGCGCCCTTTCCCCCTAAGAGGCTCGGCCTTCTCTTTGACAACTCAGCTCTGCAGGGCTGGTTGTTCTTAACCCAGTCACCCTTCACCCAACTGAATCCTCCCTCGCCTTGAAGGCGAGGGGTTCCTAAAACTTGTCGACTTCAAGTCGACTTGGGTCCTAAGTCCCTCTTCTTGGTCATTCCTGCGGAGGCAGAAATCCAGAAAACGATCTAATGAAAGAATCTTCTGGATACCCGCTTTCGCGGGTATGACGAAATGATTGAGCTCGTTTTTATAGTTGGCTCATGTTCACTTTGTTCACATTTCGCCTATTTTCCCTTCGCCTCAAAGCGAGGGGTTTCCACCTTCCCCGATGTTGAAACTAAAAAAGAAGCCTTGGGTAGTATAATCCCTCGCTTGGCGAGTCAAACAAATGGGGTCGCATCTTGAATTGTGAATTAGCGTCCTACTTAACCTCCATTTTTCTTGAAGAACGTGACTGTGACCGGGGAAGCCCCTGACTGAGAAACACAAATTGTGAATCAAATCATTTAGTGCTTCTTCTATTGCCTCGTATAATGGGATAGTCGTCAGTGCAGGGGATTAATTTCTTTGAGCAAATTTTTGAAAGTGACCGCCCATATTTTTTTATCTAATGAAAAGGTATGCTCTCCTGCATGGATCACATCCAGAGATTGGAGATGAAGATCGGACAAGGCATGACGCATGGAAGGAGTGATCTGTGGAGAAGTCGTCCTCTTTATCTCAAACCCTATCCGCCTACGCCCTCTGACAATCAGAAGATCCAATTCTACTCTTCCATGGGTCGCCCAGAAGAAACATTCCTCCCAACTGACGCCGAGATGATTAATGACCTGCTCAAGAACAAAGCCCTCCCATGAGGCTCCAACCTTTGGATGGCTTTCAAGATCCTTAAGCGTTCTGAGGCCTAATGATGTCTTCGGAGAAGGCCTTAAAGCATTTCTATTTTTTTACGGTTTATCAGCATGAGAAAAGCTTACCTTGAAAATTCTGTCCGATTAATAGAAATTTCAAAGTATCAAAAAGGCCTTGGATCACCTCTGTGCCATGAGTTTTGCCCACCTAACCTATTAACCAGAAAGGAAATTTAAAATGGTTCTTCGCGTAATTGAGTGGGTTATTTTAGCCTTTTTTCTCCTCCTGGTTAAAGAGATTTCTCTTTTTTCCCCCTCTTTGGGAAAGAGGTTTCTCTATTTTTTCCCCTCTTTGACAAAGAGGGGTCAGGGGAGATTTTATTCATCATAAATCACTCCATATTCTTTCCATCACTCCTGTGTCATGTTTCTTCTCAGATTCTGAGATAAGACCTTCAACTGTTTATCATAAGGAAGCATTGGTTTTTAAAATCCCCCCTCGCCCCCCTTTTCCAAAGGGGGGAGCGTTTTGGTTCTCCTTTTCCAAAGGGGGGAGCGTTTTGGTTCTCCTTTTCCAAAGGGGAGGGTTTTGGTGCTCCTTTTCCAAAGGAGAGGGTTTTGGTAC
>FWPV01000407.1_pt1 | contig 138839 bp, 109 predicted proteins | sample 2228371 | NCBI WGS metagenome assembly FWPV01 (sample SAMEA103939776, study PRJEB20133) | metagenome | reverse complement strand
GACCGCTAATTTCGCGAATGAAACGAATTTCGCTAATTGTTTGATTATTGAATTAGCGCAATTCGGATAATTCGTGAAATTAGCGGTCTAATAAAGGCTGAGCGAGGCGACGGACCGCTAATTTCGCTCATGAAGCAAATTTCGCCAATTTTTTGATTTTTGAATTGGCGTAATTCGGGTAATTCGTGAAATTAGCGGTCTAATAAAGGCTGAGCGAAGCGCGGCGGACCGCTAATTTCGCGAATGAAACGAATTTCGCTAATTGTTTGATTATTGAATTAGCGCAATTCGGATAATTCGTGAAATTAGCGGTCAAAAGATTATACTTTGATAGCAATAGCCCATATTTTAATTTCCGATGGATGCTTTATAATCATTACCCTCCGCAAAACAGGGTCGGCTGCCTGATCGGGGCCGACCCTGATTTTTTGATTGAAGTTTGGCCGTTAACAATTTTTGAATTATGATTGGAGCATTGGAGTAATGGAATAATGAATAGCAGCAATGGAACCGCACCACTCCGTTACTCCAAAAATTCGACCTTAAAAGCAGGCATCATGGAGCATGGCGAATATTGGAGATCGGGGTGAGATAAAATTGCCAGGGATGGTTTGGGTGCTTCCTGAGCATGATTTTTCGGTGGGATGTCAATTCTGTGGGAGCAATAACGGAAAATATTCGTTTAATTAGAAACTTTTGTCGATAATAATAATTCCAAATGCGGAGGCATGAAATGAGATATTATCTAATAACGGTTTTAATTCTTGGGCTGATCTTTGTTTCCACAGCACCAAGCCAGGAAGCGCCGCCTGCCAGCGAGAAAGCTATCGTAAATGAACATCTGAAGCCTTTCCTGCCGTTCGTGGGCAAAACCTGGCGAGGGGAATTCGCCAATTCTACGCCCGAAAAACCAATGGTGGATATTTCCCGTTGGGAATTGGTTTTGAACGGGCAGGCTATTCGGATATTGCATTCGGTCAATGACGGAATCTATGGCGGCGAAACCATCATTATGTGGGATAAAGAAAAAGAGAAGCTGGTTTTCTTCTATTTCACCACCGCAGGTTTTTATACCACAGGGACCTTCTCTCTGGAAGGGGAAAAATTTGTCAGCCACGAAATGGTGACGGGGAATCAGAACGGCATCACTGAGGTGAAAGCCACTGGGGAGTTGCTGCCCGATGGCCGAATGCACAGCAAGTCCCAATATTTGCAAAACGGAAAATGGGTCGATGGGCATGAGATTTTCTATAAAGAAGATCCGACGGCCAGAGTGGTGTTTAAATAATCCTGTCTCCCATTTCAGTCGTTCAGAATCTTTGATAGGGTATGAAATTCAAAAATCAAAGGAAAAAAAACATGAGCGCAATTCGAAAAATAAAACAGATTTTAAAAAGCAAGCCCACGCTCGAAGGGGCGGGCGTGAAGCTAAAACGAGTGTTCGGCTATTATGAAAAGCCCTTGCTCGATCCATTTTTGCTGCTGGATCATTTCGGTTCACCGAATCCCGAAGATTACATCGCTGGCTTCCCCTGGCATCCGCATCGGGGCATCGAGACGGTGACCTATATGCTGGCAGGCGAGGTGGAGCACGGCGATAGCCTGGGCAACAGGGGCATAATTTACTCGGGCGATGTGCAATGGATGACGGCGGGCAATGGGATCATCCATCAGGAAATGCCCAGGCGATTCGAGGGCAACATGCAGGGCTTTCAGCTCTGGGTCAATCTGCCCAAGTCGCATAAAATGATGGATCCCAGGTATCGAGATGTCAGGAGCGAGACGATCCCTGAATTTTCACCCCATCCGAATGTGAAAATCAAAATCATCGCAGGCCAGTTACATGGGACGAAGGGGCCTGTGCAGGATCTTGTTGTTGATACCGAATATTTTGATGTCGCCATCGCTCCCAATACTGAGTTCGAAATCAACACCAGGGCCGATTATAAAACGTTTGCCTTTGTATTTGAAGGCAGCGGCTACTTCGATCCTGATAGCAAGAATGCCGTTTTAGCCGATCATCTGGTGGTCTTTGATCAGGGGGACAGTGTGAAAATCCGTACCGCAGCAGATCCCGTTCGGTTTCTGTTTGTTTCGGGCAAGCCATTGAACGAACCCATCGCCTGGCGCGGGCCGATTGTGATGAACACGGATGAGGAGTTGATGGTGGCGTTTCAGGAGTATCGGAACGGGACATTTATTAAAAATAAATAGCACACGGATAGCACGGATGACACGCCTGCCTGCCGCAGGCAGGGATTTTCACAGATTAAAATTATTTCTAATTGGAGGGTAAAACTATGTTGCATGCGAACATTACCGAAAAAATCATTAAAGCATTCTATAAAGTAAACAATTCTCTTGGCTTTGGGTTTTTGGAAAAAGTTTACGAAAATTCTATGGCAATCGCTTTGAAGAAATTAGGGTGCAAAGTTCTACAGCAGCAAAGTATCAAGGTCTATTATGAAAATGAAGAGGTCGGCGATTATTATGCTGATTTGATAGTTGATGATTTAGTAATTGTTGAATTGAAAGCTGCAGAAAGTCTTCGTGAAGAGCATGAGGCTCAATTGATTAATTACCTTAAAGCCACCAAAATTGAAGTAGGATTGCTTTTGAACTTTGGGAAGAAGCCAGAATTTAAACGAAAAATTTTCACTAACGATCAGAAATAACCATAGAAAAATCCGTGTGAATCTGTGTTATCCGTGTCATCCGTGTTCCATTAAAATTTCAAATAAAGTGGATAATCAAAATGAAAGCAATAATCATTTCAGTCATGGCTCTGGTCGTTGCAGTAGCGGCGATCAATTTAATTTCACAGGATAAAACGAAACAGGTTAGCGATATGAAGTTCAATAAACTTACTCCAGAGGAAGCACGAGTAATTCTTTACAAGGGAACGGAAAGGCCGTTCACAGGCAAATATTACAATCATAAAGAAAAAGGCACCTACACGTGCAAGCAATGCGGGGCGGCGCTGTATCGCTCTGAGGATAAATTCGATTCGGGGTGCGGCTGGCCCAGCTTTGATGATGAAATTCCAGGGGCGGTCAAGCGAGTGCCCGATGCCGATGGGATGCGGACGGAAATCATCTGCGCCAATTGCGGCGGTCATCTGGGGCACGTGTTTCTGGGCGAGGGATTTACGCCGAAGAATACCCGTCATTGCGTGAATTCGATCTCGTTGAATTTCATCCCTGCGAGCGACCAGGCGGCCGACAAAACTGAGAAGGCCTATTTTGCAGGTGGCTGCTTCTGGGGGGTGGAATATTTCTTTCAAAAAGAGAAGGGCGTGATCTCCACTCGTGTGGGTTATATGGGCGGGCATCTGAAAAATCCGACGTATGAGGATGTCTGCGAAGGCAATACGGGTCATGCCGAAACCATGGAAATTGTGTTCGATCCTGCACAAACCAATTATGAAACGTTAGCTCGCTTGTTCTTCGAAATTCACGATCCCACTCAGGTCGATCGCCAGGGACCCGATATTGGCCATCAATATCGATCGGAAATTTTTTATGTGAATGATGAACAGAAGCAGATTGCGGAGAAGTTGATCCAGATTTTGAAGGATAAGGGCTACCAGGTTTCCACGAAGGTGACGAAAGCGGATACGTTTTGGGTAGCGGAGAACTATCATCAATCATATTATCAGAAGACGGGGCATCATCCGTATTGTCATGGATACACCAAAAGATTTTAATTCCAACGGATTGAAACAACCCAACGGATAAAAGAAAATTCCAAACAACAAAGAACAAATTTCAAATAACACCCAACCTGGACGAGCCAGAACCAAAAAGATTATAGAACGCGGATGACGCGGATTACGCTGATCTTCGCGGATTTTAATTTGATTGTTATCCGTGCAAATCCGCGTCATCTGCGTAATCAGCGTTCTATAAAATCTTTGTACAATGGGCAAGAAGTTTATTATTTAGATACTAATGTCAAAATTTCAATGAACCAAATTTTTGGAATTTTGAGCATTGAGGATTGAAATTTATCCGCCAAAGGTCGGACAGGTTTGTGATTTGTTTGTTTGTATTTGAAAATTTTAATAAGAGGATTAGGTTGAAAGATGTAACTTTTTATGACCGTGCATCCATTCGTTCTTGCTCACGGATCGCACGTCCCAAAGATGAGATCTGCTCGAAATCAGGATCATTTTCAAATACACCCACAATCTGTTGCCACCATGGTTGGGCAGCATTTTTGAAAAGATAGGATTTGATCGCCTTGATTTCGTTTTCCAGCAAATCGATTCTTTTTTGTAAGGTCATTTTTGTTTTCATGGTCATAAAATAACAAAGATAAAGAAGAAAAGCAAGGAATTTTTCAAATGAAGCAAGATTGAAACCACGATCTTCCAATTCATAAGGATCAAACAATGAAGGACAATAAAAATTTTTCTCCCTACATCACTCCTGCGCTATTTGATTTCTTCAGAGACCTGAAGCGGAACAACGACAAATTTTGGTTTGAAGAGAACAAGGAGCGTTACGAATCGGTGGTGCGAGGGCCGCTGTTGAAGTTCATTGCCGATTTTGCGCCCTACCTGGCAAAAGTCAGCCCGCATTTCGAGGCGGATCCCCGCAAAGTCGGTGGTTCCTTGTTTCGCATTCATCGGGATATTCGCTTTTCGCCTGATAAAAGTCCCTATAAAACCCACGCAGGCATCCAGTTCCGCCATGAAGCGGGCAAAGACGCCCATGCTCCTGGTTTCTATCTGCATCTCGAACCCGATAATGTGTTCACAGCTATCGGCGTCTGGCAGCCCGATGCAGAGACGTTGGGCCGAATTCGGGATGCTATTGTAGCCCGCCCCGATCGCTGGCAAGAAATTTTTGCCGATAGCAAATTGGCATCGACCTTCACGCTGGAGGGGGATAAGCTGAAGACTGCGCCGAGAGGCTACGACCCCCAGCACCCGCTAATCGAAGTGCTGAAATTGAAAGACCTCTATCTCTATGCTGAATTGAGCGAGCAGGAGGCCTGCCGCAACGATTTTATCGAGCGCTATGCAGAACTCTGCCTGGTATCTAAGCCGTTTATGGAATTTTTGACTGCAGCGATTGGTTTGGCCTGGTGATCCGTTGAAGAAGAAGTGTAATTGGCTAACAGCGTTTGAAATAAAGCAGTCTTTTTGACCTCGCCAAGCTCTCTTATGAAGCAAGAGAGATATGACTCTTTGCTACAAGGAGCAGGGGATATGCACGCAGGGTCTGAAATAGCAGTGCTTGAAATGATGGCGATGGTTGAAGATTTAATAGCTTCGTTCAGCCACAAATTTAGGGCTGAGAAGAGGGGATCACAAGGCTGAATGCACGATTGATCCTGGAAAATTCTCTCCTTTCACATCGAAGAGCCCCGAAATTCTAAGACGAAGCTTTATATTCTAGGACACACTCGAAACACACGAAAATTGGTTGAATGAATATTTTATCGGACAAAAATTTCTGGTAATCCAAGCGCGCTTCTGGCGAAGTGTATTCATTTTTAGCTGGCATGGTTCAGATTAAAAAATTTGGATTAAAAGTGAATTATATTTGCTTCACCAATTACCAATCGATAACGAATCCAGCCGGTTTTTAGCCTGTTGAAGGTTTGGTTTAAGCCTCAGCGTTTTGAGATACATATCTCTTGCTTTTCTAATTTCCCCCAGTGCTTCATAATTAATACCTAATCCAAAATATGCGGGGGCGTAATTCGGATTCAACTCGAGCGCTTTGAGCAGTTGCGATATGGATTCCTCGTATTCCATTTTTTGATAAAGGACGGTTGCGTTCTGAATATAATCGGCAGGAGTTCTGGCAGAATCGATCAGCATGCGATCGAAGTGAGAATCAAAAAAACGCTTGGATGCGCGATCGAATCGATTCAAGGCATAGGCTTTGCGATACAGCGCCAATGCTGTCGTCGTATCGCCCACAAGTTCATAGCAGGTAGCGCGAAAGACCAGTTCGGTGCTCTTATAATAGTTGTCCAGGATTAGTCGAACCATTTCTTTTGAATCTCCTGTTGCCTCAATATTGAAGAGATAAGGGAAAACCGGTTCCCGATAGTTTGCCAGGAGCTGCAACATCTGACACCAGTTAATGCGGGTCTCGCTAGTTTTGGGGCATGAGAATTCGAGATGTGGCGTTGCATCTCGATGGAGCCGAACTCCTTCGGTGAGCTCTTTGCTGATTTTGCTCCCGAAAATGAACGAGTCAAGAACCTCATAACTATTGTCGATCCCCACTGATGCGAGCTGCAGCATGATGGCGGGTTGCTTCATCTGATTGCAGATTCTTTTATAATCGATCTTGAAATCTGAACTGGAGCTGCCAATAACGATGGCATAGCGACTTGGGAAGTTATTCTGATACCATAAGGTCGTGCTTGGGAATATAGTCAGAAATGTTCCGAGCATTGTCTTGAAATCTTCGATCGAAATTTTAAATAATGGGATGACGCTGCACATGATGCCATCAGGCTTGAGCAATTTTTTGCAGGCTTGAAAGTGTTCCATGGTGTAAAATCGCGCGTTTCCATTGAATGCTGAATGGCCGATGTCATTGATGATGACGTCATATTGCTTTGAGGAATGGGCCAAATAATATCTGGCTTCGATGGGAACGACGTTCAGATTCTGGCTATGATTGAAGTTATATCGATCGCCGTTGATGAGCGAAGCGATGCGAATCATTTCAGTTCGCGGTTCCAGGCAATCGACCTGACGGATCTGGTAATTCAGGACGCTGGCAATGGTTTCGCCGTCCCTGAAGCCGATCACCAGCACGGTTTCGGGACGATTATGGAGCATAAGGGGCAGGTGGCCGCAGAGCATCTGAATAGAAGCAAATTCCCTGGTAGTTTCAGCGATATTCACCGCATTCAGGATTAATGACATTTGCTGTCGGGAGCGACGATAAGCAATCGCAACCGTGGTTCGTGGGCTTTCTTTAATATAGACGACCTGTTCATCTGGAAATCGGCTTTCTATCAATTGGCTGATGAGATTGGTTGGAACAATCAGTGTCAGGCTGAAGATCAGCGATACGATGCCGAAAATGATGCTGGTTCGGATCAAATTGCCGTATCGAATGGATGTCAGAAGCAGCACTGTCAGGCCAATCAACAGATTTAGCAGCGACAGGAGGGTCAGGGTTTTTTGGGTACCAGCCAGGTGGATCAGGAACGATGGGGTGATAATCAGGCCCATCGCGGCTCCGAAGGTGTGCGCTGAAAATATCGTCCCAAAGCTTTTGCCTCGTTGTTCGTAGTCCGTCAAATAAATTTTGAAGATCAATGGTAAGGTCATCCCCATAAAAATGGCGGGAATTAGTAAAATGAGTACTGCATCATAACTTTGGATCAACAGGGCAGCCAACCAATTTTCAGAAGCGATGAGCGATGCGAATAATTTGCGATTGATCATCGGGATCTGGGGAAGCAGGATAATCGAAATGACTGCGAAGGTGCCGATGATAATTTGAATGATCGCAAAAACAGAATAGAGGTTGTTTTTTTCCAAAAAGCGTGGATAAAAGAAAGCCCCGAGCATTAACCCAGCGAAAAATAGAGCCAATGAGATATAGATTCCAGTGCTACTATCGCCAGCGATAATCATCAAGCATCTGTGCCAGATGAAAAGATATGAACATGAGAAAAATCCGAATACCGCGATGCTGAACATGATCGATCGCTTGAGGAACGGAGAACGGGCAGCGTTGATCTGGGCGAGATGTTTTAGTTGTTGATTATAGAATTCGGTTTCGATATTGATCGTCGGATCAATTTGCTTTAATATAAATTTGATTATCCCTGCGCTGAGCAGATAAAGCATGGCAGCAAACAGCAGCGACCGTTGGATTCCGATGACTGGAAACAGGATCAGCAATATCAGAAAGCATCCGATAGCGAGGCCAAAAGCATTGATACCATAAAGATTGCCGATCTCTCGGCTTGCTCGATCTGATGTCTGAATGAGAAATCGGCCAAGTACCGGGAAAAGGGCTCCCAGGAGAATAGTGGGAAGGATGAACACTGTAAAAATCGAAGAAGCTTGAAACGCATGCAATGCCAGGCCATTTGTTACAAACCGATTGAACATGATTTTATTTGTGGCAGTTAGAAGACTGAGCATCGGCGAAAGGAGCAGCAAATAGATGCCGATACCTAAAACAATCCAGAAAAACGCCTGAAGTTCCTTCCGTTTTCGATCGATCCATTTACCCCCAAAATAGCTGCCAAAGCTCATTCCAATGAGAACCGTGCACAATACTGCGCTGCTACTGAACAGCGTGTCGCCGAACAGCCATTTGCACTGCCGAATCCAGCTCGCAATGGCAATAGAGGCACTAAGCCCTGCGAGCCAGAATAAAATGATGATGATCTTTCGTATGATGGTACGACGGAACAAACTTCTATCTGGAATCATAGGTACTTTTTTGATGATTCAGTTGGTCACTTATCGCTGGGAATTTACACAAATTCGATGACAAATCAAAATTAAAAAGCGATGCCCTCATATAAGATTCAATTAGGAGAACATCGCGTTTTTCTGGGCACTTTTTATGGGGAAATTATTTTAAGAGACAGATCTTTCTGAATGTTTTGTAATTAATTTCAATGGGCAAATTCATATCGAAATAGGTTGGAAGCAAAATCACGCCTTGATGGATCTGAGTATCAGAGATGGGGCCACCGAACGGAACATCGTCGTCAATTGGGAACATATCATTGCTATCAGGATGATTACTGGGGGACCATCTTTTCCCGTTTTGTTCGAACACTAAGCTCTCTGGTGCAAAATTGTCATTGACGAATGGCATAGTTGAAACTGAGAAAATGAGCGGCGTCACTGGTTTATTGAGAATCTCCTGGGCCAATTTTGTCACTCGCTGATCGTACGCAATGAGCATGGTGAGATCAATATTGCCCTTTTTTGATGAACGAATGAACAATGGAGTGATCTGAGTCTCCCCAGGGATCCGCTCAAAAATATTTGTTCGCGAGTTGATATTTAGCACTTTAATAAACCGCATCGTCAGTTCGTTTTTGGGAGCTGTGTTCGCATCATCGTGATTGAAGGCGAAGAGCAAAGCAATTGTCAGTGCATATACGAATAATTTAAACTTCATGGCCGTGTCCTTTCATGTCATCTTTAACTCTGCGATTCATGTTGCTTCTACCATAGAATTACGCAATTCCTGTGCCAATAAGAAGTGCTCGGATTAATTTGCTTATAAATAGAGATATGTGTAATTACTCTATTGCAATGAAACTCCTTTTAATTGCAAAAATGAGGCTCGGTCAAGAGACACTGTCTCATGTCTAATACAGTAAGCATAGTGAGTTATCGATGCAATATTCAAATTGAAATGCCGATTTTTAAAATTGAAATAGCCAGTATCAAAATGCTGGTCGTGATAAGGACCAGGGCTGTTTTTGAATGAGCAGAAATTTCTGCCTCGATGTTGATCTCTGCAGTTTGATAAATCTGTCATTCAGGGCGAAGCGAAGGAATCTCATAATCCTTTAGACCAATGGATTGCCTGGTCGCTTCGGTCCTTGCAATGAATCGACAATTGATGTTTTGTAGCTGTCTATCTACCGTGATAAGAAATGAAGAATGGGCATCCTGCCCTGCGGCGTTTTTAAGGATTGAATGGATTAAAAAGCGAAGTTAGTCTATCGTGGAGCGATGGATCGGGTGGGATGATTCTGCGTCGCGCGCTGCTGCAATGCCAGCCGAGACGTTCACCTTTAATAGGATGAAGCCGCCAAGCAAGAAAAATACTACGAGCGATAAAATGCTCAGTCTGCTGGCTCCTGAGATCTGGCTGACAAGGCCGAAAAGCAATGGGCCGGCAATGCCGGCAAATTTGGAGCTGGTGCTGAAAAATCCGAAAAATTCGGCGGTTTTATGTTTGGGTACCATGGCACCGTACAGCGATCGGCTGAGGGCCTGGCTACCGCCCTGGACAGTGCCGACCAAGAACGCGAGAATATAGAAATGCAGTGCATTTTGCATGAAAAAGCCGCCGATACTGATGATCAAATAGACGCCGAGCGCCAACAGAATAGATATCTTGGCAGTGATTTTTTGGGCCAATTTGCCGAACAAAAAGGAGCACGGCACACCTACGAACTGCGTCAGGATCAACGCCAGGGTCATATCAGCCACACGAATGCCGATCTCATCGCCATAAGCGGTCGCCATCTTGATGATTGTGTTAATTCCGTCATTATAGAGCCAGAACGCGATGAGAAAGACAAGCAATTGTTTGTAGCGCGCTACTTCGCGGTAGGTGGCGGCCAGCCGGGAAAAGCCGATGGCGACGACATTTCGAGAAGTAGAGTGGGATCGAGAGATAGGGGGCTCAGGGACATGGCGAAATAGTGGGATCGAAAATACTGCCCACCACACTGCTACGCTGAAGAAGGAAACGCGGAGCGCAAAGCCAAGGTCTGGCATGCCGAACCATTGGTATTTCGCGATCCAGAGCGCGTTCACAATTAGCAGTATTCCGCCGCCGACGTAGCCAAAAGCATAGCCTCGGGTAGAAATTTGATCGATGTCGTTCTTTTGAGCCAGATGAGGCAGGAGCGATTCATAAAATATGTTGGCCGCAGCAAATCCAAAATTGCCCAAAATATAAAGCAAAGAGCCGAGCAACCAGGTATCGCTGCCAATGAACACAAATAGCGCCGTAGCAATGACTCCCAGCGCTACGAACAGCGCGATATAGCGCTTCTTTCCCCCAGTGTGGTCGGCGATGGCGCCCAAAACTGGGGCGATCAGCGCCACAGCGATCAATGCGATGGAAGTGGTGTAGCCCCAATAAGCTGTAGCCTTGTTTTCGGCAAGCCCAGCATTGGTCACCAGCGATCGATAGAATGGCGGAAACAGCGCTGCCATAATCGTTGTCGCAAAAGCAGAGTCAGCCCAGTCGTACATGCACCAGGCATTGATCGCAGTCCGATATTGCTTCGGATTTGCAGGAAGCCCGGGTTGGGACATAGCGGTCGATTCGATTTTCATGGACGATTCAACTTCTTTCATTACCAGGCGTTTGATGCTTTAGCATTTCCATTCTTATCACATCCCATGGACGGCGCTCGATTTTCTTTCAGTGACAAAACAGCATTCGGGACAGAGCAATTCGTTTGATCAGACTTCGGCTGAGAATATGCGCTCGAATATCGCCAATGAAGGAATCGATCAGATTTTCCTTTAGCGAATCTGCAATATAATCCAAATCGCTAAGCCAGCCGAGCAATCAAGTCTCAGATGAAATTTTGATAGCACTGCAGCCCCAGATAGAACGAACCATGGCAAGTTCGATAGTAAAAATGGCAACATCGCGGTTTCCAGGCGTACATCCAATTCGAGCAGTGGGGAATAGCCGCGATAAAAAGCTTTGGGCTGTCTTTTGAAATTAGGCGATTGAGATAAGAACTGCCTGTTATGATGAATAAAAAACCGCAAACACTCGCCCGAAGCGTATGTTGCGGCTCAATAATACAAAAAAAATTTGACAATATCAATAGCTAATCCGACACCTTCTGGACAAGGCGCACCAAACGATTGGTCAATCCTCGATAGCTTTTTCCTGGCGAAACGATCAGTACCAGGGTTACGGTTTGCCCGAAAGCGTTGAAGATGCGAAAAATGATCTTGCGCTTGTTGCTTCCTTCGATGCTCAATTCTTTGATTTCATCGATACCGGCCATGACATCTGCCATTTGTTGGATTTCCTGAAACAGGATGGCCATTTCCACGAGGCGATCTTCGGGGATAACCTCAGCAGCCTTACTTTGGGCTAAAAGCAAGCCTTCTTGAGAAATCAAGTACGCCATCTCATAATTGCCTTCCGTAACGACTTCTTTCATGAAATTTTCAATTTGTTCCTGAGGAGCTAATTCATCGGTCATGGCATGTCTATCCTTCTGTTAAGCGGGTTGATGAATATGCTGAATGATCAGATTGATAATCGCCTTGAGCGTTTCAAAGACGCCAATGCCGCGCGTCGCAATTCCTTTAAACGAAGGCACCTGGTAAAAATTAATCCGTTGCTGAAGCGTTTCCAGGTCATACTTATTCGGCACATCCCATTTGTTGTACTGAATGACCAATGGGATGTTTTGCATTGTTTGTCCTATGGTGATAAGATTCTGTTCCAGGTCATACAAAGCTTCCAGATTATCATCCATTCTCCCCAATTGCGAGTCGGCTACAAACACCAGGCCATCCGCGCCGGATAGGATGACCCGACGGCTATGGTGATAATATACCTGGCCAGGCACAGTGTAGAGATTGAAACGCGGTTTTTTGCCCAGCACCTGGCCGAACTCTAATTGGAGGAAATCAAAAAAAAGCGTTCGATCTTCCTTGGTCTTGAGCGTGATCAAATCACTTCGCAGCGATGGATTGATATGATCGTAAATATATTGCAGGTTGGTTGTCTTTCCACTTAAGCCTGGACCATAGTAAACAATTTTTAATGTGATTTCTTGTTGAGCCCAATTGATAAACATACTATTTCAAGCCAAGCTGAGTTGGCGACCATGACGAATCTATGATCGAATACCAATGGTTGATTACAGTTTGAAAGCGCGGTCGAGTTCTTCATTGAGATATTTATTAAAATCGATATCCAGAAACTGAGTGGCTTTTTGTTCTTCCTCTTTTGCGGTGTAAATCAGTTGGCAGAGGGCGTCGATGGCTCGTTTGGTATAGATTCGGATCATGCCTAACGCGGTCTGAGCACTAAAGACCAGGACCAGCAAAAAATTATCTCCAACGTTGGAGAAATAGACATTGTGGTTTTCTCCCTCATGAAAGATATATTTGAATTGTTTCTTTTCGCCGATGAGTTTCGCGATTTCACCGGTTGCAGCAAATCCGCCAGCAGCTAATGCCGCCATGGCGGTGACATTAATCTCGGTCACTGCGCCGCGTTGGGTGATCGGATGGCCGTTCATATCAGAGAAAATAATGGCGCGCGCTCGCGTCTTTGCTGCCAATTCAGATAATATCTCGGAAATCGATTTATACATTTCTCCGGACAAAACAATCGATTGTCCGTTATCTCCATGTCCCAGGTCCATCGATATGCTCCATTGATTACTGTTCATCTCCCAATTAATAGACGATTGGCTAAGAACTCGGGCAATCCGGCTGAGATAATTTTTTGATAAGTCTTCTGCACGTCGTAGGTCACTCGTATTTCCTCAAACAACTGCTGGTCGGTATCAAGAATCCCAAACGCAGCCGCTGGATTACTATCGCGCGGTTGCCCGACACTTCCTACGTTAATGATGTATCGATGCGGTGATTCTAATGCCAGACTTGTACCTGTATAAACGTGGTAACGAGGCCAGTTCTGGCCCCTCTGCTCAATAAAGATGATCGGTCGATGAGAATGACCGATAAAACAAATTTCACTCGAAAATTGTGAAAAGTAATATCTGGCGTCGCTAAGCGTTAAGATATAATCCCACGAGCGAGGATCACCTGGATTGGCGTGAGCCAAAAAGCAATTATCAATCTCTCCTGTGAACGGCCACGAGGCCAACTGCTGGTAGCTTTCAGCCGTCAATTTCGGGACTGTCCACTCGATCGCCTCTCTGGCATATTGGGTGAAATTCTCCAGTTCCGACTGATCAATACAGGCATAATCGTGATTCCCCGTAAGGATCAGCGTACAATTTTTGGTCACCAGTTCAATACACTGGTTCGGATCGGGGCCATAGCCAACGACGTCGCCGAGACAGATGATTCGATCGATATTGAGCCTCTCAATCGCTTTCAGCACCGCCTGCAGCGCTTCGAGGTTGCTATGAATGTCCGAAATGATGGCATAGCGCAATCAGTCACTCCTCCCTCGGCAGTTCCGGTTGAAATTAAAGCCGCATAAATATAATGGATAATTCGGTCTTATGCAAGGATAATTTTGTTTTTGTCAAGAAAATAACTTTCACAATAGCGAAATCGGATCGATATCGATTTGGATCTTAATGCCCTTGTGCGGCGACTGAGCTTTGAATTGTTGTAACGCCTCCAGCAGGTGGCCTCGAAGTTTATCCCCCTTTGGATCTTCGGCTTTATTGACCTTGATGATCAATTGCCATCGAAAATTCTTTTTAATCTTGGACAGGGGAGCTGGGATAGGTCCCAAAATTTTTCCCAGGGTATCATGAATGTTCAAGCTTTGATAGAACCGCTCGGCCGCCACCTGGACCGCCATTTCGTCTTCGCCTTTGATTAAAATGTAAACCAGCCTTCCAAATGGCGGATAATTCAACTCCTTTCGAACTGGCAATTCGGACAGGAAAAAATGTTTGAAGTTATGCTGTTGTGCGAATTTCAGGCTGATATTGTCTGGAGAATAGGTTTGAATGTAGACTTCGCCCACAATATTTTTGCGACCAGCGCGACCAGCGACTTGCGTTAACAGTTGAAAGGTACGTTCTGAGGCGCGGAAATCGGGAAAAAGCAGACTGGTATCGGCGGAGATAACGCCCACTAAGGTGACATTTTGAAAATCAAGTCCCTTAGCAACCATCTGGGTCCCCAGCAAGATGTTGTATTTTCCCGAGCCAAAATCCCTCAATATCTTGTCATGCGAAAACTTTCGCGTGGTTGTGTCCAAATCCATGCGGATGATCCGTGCCTCGGGAAAAATCTGGCGAATTTCCTGCTCCACCCGCTGCGTGCCAATGCCTTGAAATAAAATGTCGACGCCGGCGCATTGGGGACAGCTCTCGGGTGCGCGTTTGGTGAAATTGCAATAATGACAGCGCACCGATCGATTGCTCAGGTGGTATGTCAGAGTGATATTGCAATTGGGGCACTGTTCGACAAACCCGCAATCTTTGCATTTGATGCTGGTTGAAAAGCCGCGCCGATTTTGCAGCAGAATAATCTGCTGATTCAATTTGAGCTTTTCGAGAATTTTGTCTTGGAGTGGTTTGGAGAAAATCGAAACATTTTTTCCTGGGAAGCGCTTGCGCTGCTGCAGCATGTCGATAATGGTCACCTCGGGCATCGGGATGTCGTCGATGCGTTGCGGCAGTTCAAGAAGCTGATATTTACCTCGCTGGGCATTGAAATAGGACTCGATCGAAGGGGTAGCCGATCCCAGGAGCACTACCGCCCGATTCAGCATGCCGCGATACACCGCCACATCCCGGGCGTGATAGAGCGGTGGAGTGTCCATTTGCTTATACGAGGCTTCGTGCTCTTCATCGACAATGATCATGCCCAGATTTCCGAGCGGAGCGAAAATGGCGGAACGCGGACCGATGGCGATCTTCAGTTCCCCGCGTTTCAATCGACGCCATGAATCGTACCGTTCCCCTGGGGACATTCGACTATGGAGGACCGCCACCTGGCCCGGGAAGTTCGCGGTAAATCGGCTGACGGTTTGCGGGGTGAGCGCTATTTCTGGCACCAGAACGATCCCGGTTTTGCCCCTGGCGATTGCGTGCTTAAGCGCTTCAATATAGACTTGTGTTTTGCCGCTGCCGGTAACTCCATGGATGAGAAAGGTCCTGTATGCGCCCTGGTCGATTGCTGCGACAATGGGATGAAGTGCCCTCTGCTGGTGCTCGTTCAATTGGATCGACATTGCCATCGGAGCGGCTGATGATGAATAGTAAGAGCGGAAAACTTCTTTCTGAAATTTTTCCAGATAGCCCTGCTTTATCAGCCGGTTGATTATCTTATTATTGAAGCCTGGTTGGGTCAGCAGGTTTTGCTGGGGGATCTCGCCAGCGTCCAGCACTATTTTGAAGCACTCCCAATCGCCCGGGCTGTCCTGGGACAGGGTATTTTGGGTGTCCTGGATTTTCATTGGATCCTCGAAACCCTGAGCAACCCGAATCCAGGTCTCGTATTTCGGCCGGACGGTCGGCCTGCGCAATTGGAGAGATCGCGTCACCAGACCGTTTTCGACCAAACGATTGATCGAGAAATTCAAACCAGAACGACGGACCTGTTTCCGAAGCTGCTCGATGGTCAGCTCGCCCGATTGCATGAGCAGGTGCAAAATCTGCGCCTGAGTGGGTGCATGATTGGTTTCAAGATACTGGTGAACCTGGTCCTGGCTTGCCTGTAACGCAATGGTGATCTGCGATTCAACATTGATCCCTCCTGGCAGCATTGCTTTAATCGCTTCGCCAATGGGACAAATATAGTAATCGGCGATCCATCGGGCTAATTGCAATAGATCCGACTGGAGCGCTGGCCCGTCATCCAGCAGATCATAGATCGGCTTCAGATCGCTTCGATCACATTCGGTGAGCAGCGCAAAGACATAGCCAGTGATTTTCCGTTGCCCCAAAGGAACAATAACCCGATAACCCGGGCAAAGGCTTGCCTGCAGATCTTCTGGGACCTGGTAAGTATAGGTCTGGTGAACCGGGATAGGGACGGCTATTTCGGCAAATTTCATTTCATTCGAGCATGCTAAGATCAAAGATGAAAAGCTTTGATTTCATGATGAAGTTAAAAAAAATAACGCTAATTTGCAAACGAAAATTTTCGGCTATGCCCGGTTGGTTTTCGGTTGATTGATTCACCAGCAGAATACATTTTCAGACTGTCAGCGGGATAATTAAAGGGGAAAGGCAGATAACCAGGGGGTACAATCCGATATCGCGATGCCGTGCCAGAAAGTTCATTTATAAACCGAAACGCTGGTAAGATCAATATCAGCACACTCCACAAAAAAATGGAACGGAATCAATGGGCGGGTTGTTATTATTGTAAATTCCAAATGAATTCGCGATACCGATCCTTTGGTTTCGGCCGCTTTATCCACCACAAGTTCTGGAGGCTTTATGAGAAGCAGATGGCTCATTTTCTCGTTGGCAATAGCGCTCATTCCACAAATTGTTTTCGGGCAGGAGAAATATTGGATATTTTTTCGAGATAAAGCCTATTCGGCTCACCAAAAACAGGTTCAGATAGCCAGGGCGCGAGAACATCTGACACTTCGCGCATTGCAGCGGCGTGCCAAAATGATGAATCCACACGAATTGGTGGCGGAGGATGATCTGCCGCTGTACCCGCCTTATTTAGCGCAATTGGCCAGCATCGGGATTCATCCCATTGTTCAATCTCGTTGGCTCAATGCGATCAGCGCGAGGATGACTCAGGATCAGATCGCTCAGGCCAAAGCATTGCATTTTGTTCAGCAGATCAAACCCGTTGCCAGCTATAGACGTGAGTTGCCCGAGGCTGCGTCGGTCAAATGGCTGACCAAACCAGCGGACCATCGGCTGGATTACGGGCCATCGCTGGATCAAAATCAGATCATGCATGTTCCCGAGGTTCATGATTTGGGATTAGATGGCAGCGGCGTGATCGTCGGCATGTTGGATACGGGCTACGATTATAAGCAACACGAGGCGTTTTCTCAGATGAAGGTGATCGCGGAGTACGATTTCATCAATGATGATAGCACCACACAAAATGAGGCAGAGGATAACGATGCTTTCAGTCAGCATAATCATGGCACTTACACGCTTTCAGCTTTAGGGGGCTTTCAACCAGGACGTCTGATTGGTCCTGCCTATGGGGCTTCGTTTCTGCTGGCAAAGACCGAGGATGTTCGCTCAGAAACGCGAATTGAGGAGGATTATTGGGTGGCAGGCATCGAGTGGTTGGAGGCAATGGGCGCCGATGTGGTCAATAGTTCGTTGGGCTATAATGACTGGTACAATTATGAGGACATGAATGGGAGAACCGCTGTTACCACCGTGGCAGCCGATCGGGCGGTTCTGAAGGGAATGGTTGTGGTCAATAGCAATGGCAATGAGGGAAATACGCTATGGCACCACATGATGGCCCCGGCCGACGGATTTCATGTGATTTCGGTGGGTGCGGTTTACAGCAGCGGGGTCCTGGTTGGTTTTAGCTCTCGCGGGCCCACTTACGATGGTCGCATCAAGCCCGATGTGGTTGCGATGGGCGCGGACGTTATTTCGGCGCAACCGAATACCATCAGCGATTATCGCGGCGTGAGCGGGACTTCGCTATCCAGTCCGCTGGTTGCAGGGGTGGCAGCATTGATATTGCAAGCCCATCCATATCTGACGCCGTTTGAGGTGAGGGATGCGTTGCGCGAGACCGCCGATCGCGCGCAGAATCCTGATAACGACTATGGCTGGGGGCTGGTGAACGCCTATGAGGCGATCTTTTATCACGGCCTGTTTTTCAGTTCACAACCAAAAATATTTGCCAATGAACAAACAGGACACCTGGTGAAAATCCAGATCTTCTCCAAATTCAGTTTGAATCAGGATGCGCTGTTTGTCTATTATGCTGTTCCAGGCCTTACATTTACTCCGATCCATCTTGAGCCAACCTTGGAGCCCAATGAATATCAGGCATGGCTTCCAAAAATGCCGCTCGGTACTGAGGTCAAAATTTATTTCTCTGCTGCGGACGAGAGCGGCGATCTCAAATATCATCCCCATCGCGCACCAGAGGAGTACTTCACTTTCATCGCATTCGATTCATCGATTACTCGGATCGAACCACCACAGGATTTTCGCCTTTATCAAAATTACCCGAATCCGTTTACCAGTCGGACCACCATTCGCTACGATATTCAGAAGCCAGCTCCGGTGACATTGACGATTTATAACATCCGCGGCCAACAGGTGCGCAAATTGGTCGACGAGTTCTTGAATCCATCCGATTATCAAAGGGAATGGGATGGCCGGGACGATCAGGGAAAAATAGTTGCCTCGGGCATTTATTTGTTCCGATTGCAGGCTGGAACATTCTCGGCAGTAAAGCGGATGGTCCTTTTAAAAGAAAAAGCCCGATAAGCTCAAAGATGATGTTGCCCCTGAATTTCTCGCTTCAAGCGAATGGCAAACGACAAATGGCGCGGGGAAAATTTCATCGATTTTTCAGCATAGAGGTCAAGTGGAGTTGCTGAAACTAGAGGGAATTCATCAGCGCTTAAATTTCAAGAGTGAACCCTGACGATTAATATTGAATTTTCTTTGCCCACGAAATACACGGTGTGACGCGAAAGAAGAAAAATAGAAAGAGCTTTCAGTGGCTTTTCGTGTGTTCCGTGGGCATCTTAAAGATCAAAATGTCATTTTAAAATTTCGAGGGATAAAAATTTTTAAGGCCACGGAATTGGCACTGCCACGAAAATGAATTTTTTATGAATCGCTTTTTCCGTGTGAGTTCTATTTCCGTGTCCAACAATTCTGAGAGCTTTCGTGACTGAGACCAATATCAAAAATTTTGAAATGAACCAAGCCAGAGGAATATAAAGACCCTTTGCCCACGAAATACCCGGAATGATGCGAAAGAAGAAAAATAGAAAGTACTTTCAGTGGCTTTTCGTGTGTTACGTGGGCATCAAAAAATATAATTTTTCATTTTAGGATTTCAGGCAGAACTTCATGATTTGTGATCTTTGCTATTGCTATTTGATCTCTATGTCCAGGCGCGTTAAATAACGCGAACGAAGCGATGATCACATTTTAAGATTTTGGATACGATTTTCTTTCGATGGAGCATCGATCAAAAAACAATCCGTCACTCTGAATATATTTCCGCTCATATCAAAAAGGGACATCCAATATGTTACAAATTGCTACGTTAGAAGATATCAAGAATGGCCGGGTGAGTGATGTCTATTTCGAACGAACGCGCCAGGTGCTCGAAGCTTTGAACATCAATAAGCGCGTGACGGCCGAAATTGTGCTCAAAAGATTTCCCGCTGAATATCAATGGGGCGTCTGGTCTGGGGTGGAAGAAAGTCTGGAAATACTGGCTGGGCTGAATATCGATGTCTGGGCTATGCCAGAGGGAACAGTTTTTGGCACGAACCAGCCCTTGATGGTGATCGAGGGACCTTACCTGGAATTTGGCATCTACGAGACTGCGTTATTGGGCTTTCTATGTCAGGCATCAGGCATTGCGACCAAGGCTGCACGATGTCGCATTGCCGCAGGCCAAAAGCAGCTCATTTCCTTTGGGGCGCGTCGCATGCACCCCAGTATCGCGCCCATGGTCGAGCGAAACGCCTACGTTGGTGGGTGTAATGGCGTCGCTGTGATGAAAAGCGCTGAAATATTGGGTCTCGAGCCCAGTGGCACCATCCCCCATGCCCTCATTTTGATCATGGGCGATACCACGGCAGCAGTAAAGGCTTTCAATCAAATTATCGACAAAAAGGTTAAGCGGGTCGCGCTGGTGGATACTTTTCTCGATGAAAAGTTCGAAGCAATTAATGTCGCTCGGGCTCTGGGTGCGGATTTATTCGGCATTCGGCTAGATACCCCGAGCAACCGGCGCGGGAATTTCCTGAGCATTCTCAAAGAGGTGCGTTGGGAATTGGACCTGCGCGGATTTCAAAACGTCAAAATTTTGGTTTCTGGGGGGATCGATGAGTATCAGATCTTGACCCTTAACGAAGTAGTGGATGCTTATGGCGTTGGCACGGCCATCTCCAGTGCGCCGGTTTTGGATTTCGCCTTGGATATCGTTGCCATCGAAGACGAGCCGATCGCCAAGCGGGGAAAGCCCTCTGGCAAAAAAGCGGTGTTCCGCTGCCCAGTCTGCTATCAGACCATTGTGATCCCTTATCATGCAACGCCAACCCCGGTCTGCAATTGCGGACAGCAGTATCAGGCGTTGTTGAAGCCTTTGATCGAAAAGGGGAAATTTATCGAGAAATATCCTTCAGTACATCAGATTCGCGATTATGTGCTGAGTCAATTGCCCAATTTCAATTTGTAGCTTGATCCTTGTTCCAAGCATTAAATTTGAATGCTTCCATTCCATTGCTGCTCAGTCAGATTCGCGAGATGGCTAATTTAGAACCTATCAACATCGCACTTGATCCTCGATGCGGGGGTGCTTGCTTTGGTCGCTTCAAAATGGGGAACGATAATGAGTCCCTCTTTGAAAGACTATGCCCGACATGATATGGATTTCGGGGGATGGCAGAATTAAATCTGCCGAAATAGTACGATGATCCAGGGGACATGGAGACCATATAATGTAATTCAAAAAAAGATGGAGGCAAAAATGAATCGACTCGGAATCACTTTTGTCCTCATGTTTTCTCTTGCGTGGAAATTGAGCGTTGCATCGGCTCAAATTCGAACGTGGGAGCGACAATATGGTAAGCCGAATCGCGCTGAATTCGCCTGGGATATCGTGGAAACATCGGAAAATAATTTCGTGGTCTGCGGTATCACGCTGGGGAGCGTGCCATGGGACCTGGATGGCTGGATCATCAGCATCAATTCAAATGGCGATACGCTCTGGACAAGGCAAATTGGCAGCATGGGGATCGGAGCGGGGCAAGATTTCCTGACCTGCGTGATTTTGAACGATCGTGGTGAGCTGGTTCTGACCGGAAACCGGTACCAGTTTCCTTACAGCAAGCAGGTTTGGTTTTTGAAATTCAACACCAATGGTGATCTCCTGGTTGAAAAGAGATTTGGAGGTAAATTGGAAGATAATGGGAACAAGATTATCCAGAATCAGGATGGAAGCTACTTCCTCATCGGTGACACGCAATCATTTGGCACGCAGCATGGCGGAAAAGATATCTGGTTGTTGAAACTAACCGCCGATGGCGATACGCTCTGGACCAAAACCTATGATCTCGGTTTTATCGATATGGCAACTGGGATTATTCCTGTTAATGAGAACCAATATCTCATTATTGCAGTGAGCTGCACGGCCAATTGTGGGGATATGTTCCAGAAGGGATTTGCAACATATTTCGTGATTGATTCGGTGGGCAATATATTAAGGACCCGATCGTTTTCTGAAGGACCGAAAAACAAATTTCTGCATATCAGTCCGACAAATGACGGGGGTGCCATTATTACGGGAGCGACCAGCCTCAGGGAAAAATTTCCGAGTGAGGATGTCTGGATCATGAAATTGGACGCCAATTTCGATACAGTATGGACCAAAACCATCGGGGGATACGGGAGGTATGACGGCGGGCATAGCATTGTTCAAAGCAGCGATGGCGGCTATTATTTGGCTGCTTATACCCAGACATTCCAATCTCCTGAAATGGATTTTGATAATTGGTGGCTGTTGAGATTGAATGCCACTGGTGACACGCTATGGACGCGTCGCTGGGGCGGCCCTTTGAACGATGATCCCTATGCCATCAGACTCACATCGGATGGGGGGATCATCATGGCTGGCTGGCGAGATGCCAATTCCAATCCCTTTTATAGCTTGTCGATTGGGGATGCAAAATTTTATGTCATCAAAACCGACACGATGGGACTGGTGAGCGGTTTAACAGACATTTCATCCCAACCGCCTTTGCGGTTCGAATTGTATCAAAACTATCCTAATCCGTTTAATCAGAGCACACTCATTCGCTATCAGCTTTCAGAAGAAAGCCAGGTCGTGCTCAGCATCTACGACCTGCTCGGGCACAGGCTGGAGACCCTGGTCACTGGGAGACAACCAGCCGGGAGCCACGATGTCCAATGGAATGCCAGCGGATTTGCCAGCGGGGTGTATATCTATCGACTGGAATCGAAGCATTTTTCCCAGGCCAAAAAGCTGGTGCTGATCCGTTAGCTTTTTAACGTTTGGTGACTGATTTTTAAAGTGAATTATTGGCCCAGCTATCGTTTGGCAGGATCATCAATGCAATCCGCTCCGAATATGCGGGCACAATTCACCAGAAACAGAGAACTCACGATTTGCCGAAAGTTCCAGCAAAGGATCTATGAGTCCACTCTAAAAACCAATAATCGGCCTCTCTCATTGGGAGCGAAGTGAAACGAAGCGAAGCAATCCTTTCTGCCAGTTGAGATTGCTTCGGCACAAAACGCCTCGCAATAATTCGTGCAAATAAAATTATATGATTTTCGACCTTTTTAGAGTGGACTCATCTATGAAAAAAACACCTTGCGATTAGTGGGCATTATTTTAGCTCCAGGACCAAGGACACGGGGAAGGCAACTTAATGTGCGCTTCCCCAAAGAAAAGCCATTTTTTATGTACAACAATAATCAGGGCGCCGCGACACCGGTCGCGCCAATAAGCTCAAAGTCGATTGAGCAATTCTAAACAGAGGAAGGCCCAATGAAAACCTTTCAGTTCTCTATTTTAGGCGCAATTGCAATCTTGCAAATTTGGTGTTCTGGACTGCTTGCCAATGATGCCTCTCGTGGTCAGCTTCAATTTTCTATCACGCTGAGCGGACATCTGATGCTGGGGCTGGGCTATTGCTATTTTTGGAATGCCCATCATGCGGTGCAGGGGGCTTTTTATCTGGTGCCAGAGCGGGGATTGCCATACGGAATAGCTGGGGGCTACCGGTTCGATTGTGACGAAGGGGAATGGCGGCCAACCATTGGCGCAGAGGCCATGGTGTTGGCCAGCCCACCTGATCCGAATCAGCGAAAGTTCCTGCCGATGATAAAGATCGAGCCAGGCGTGATATATCAATTAGCCAGTGATCATGAGCTTCAATCGCGACTCTGGATCGCCTATTTCCTCAAGAAAACCAGGGCCAGGTTAGCGCCGATTGGGCTCGAGTTCGGTTATGGCAAGCGCTTTTAATATGGGATACTCGATTCATTCAGAAATCATTTTGGACAACAAAGACTCCCAGCAATATTTGATAATTATTTTGCCTGTTAAATCCACGGAGATCATCATGAATTCAATGCTTCGAAGAACTATCTGGCTTGTGGTTCTAATTTGTCTTATGCCATGGTTACCCGCATTCAGCGAAGAGATCACGATATACGGTGCGGTTCAGGATCGGGAGAACGGTGCTCCGTTAGATTCGGCGTGGGTGGAGATCGCAATTCCTTCCCTCCAGTTATCTGACCGGGTGATCAGTCGATCGGATGGGTCTTGGAGCTTTAGCTTCCAAACCACAGACATCTCAATACCGACGAATCCCATGCCCAGCTCTTTTTCTTTGGACCAGAATTATCCCAATCCATTTTCAAGCCAAATGGGAAGCCCTGCGACACGGATCGCTTTTTCGATCTATCAATCAGGGGAAGTGACGCTTCGGGTGTACAATGTTTTGGGACAGGAACTGGATAGAAAGACAATTTTTTTGAACCGCGGCCGCTACTTCGTCGATTGGACAGCCAAGGGGACGCCAGGGTTTCGCTTCTATTCCATCGAAATGAACCAACAGCGCCTGACGCGAAAGATGCTTCAATTGGACCATGGCAATGGTGGTTTTGGAGCGGTTCACGCGATGCCTGAGGGGCTTGATCGCCCTGGGCTGGAAAAGCCGGCGAGTTTTGCGGCTACAATCAGGGCTACGAAACTTGGCTACGAGCCAGATTCCGTTGACGTGATGATCCCCAATGACGTTCCCATCGTGGTGGAATTGGATTGGCTGCATCGCAAAGCGCTGGTGATTGATCTGCATAACGACGTGCTGGAGAAGGTGATTGAAAATGGCTATCAATTAGGCACAAGGCATAACTATTACCACTCGGATCTTCCCAGATTTTTTGACGGCGGCGTGGATGCCCAGATGTTCGTTGTTTGGGTCGATCCAGATCGATATTTGAACATTGCCTATCAGAAGGCGCATCAATTTGTCGATGCGTTTGAGGAGCAGGTGGCGCTCAATACCAATTTGCTTGCCCAGGCAAGAGATGCGGACGAGCTGGTTCGGATCAATGGTCAAGGCAAGCTCGCTGGGGTGCTGGTGATCGAGGGCGGTCATGCCATCGAGAATGATCTCAATAAATTGATAGCGCTATATCAGCGCGGAATGCGCTATTTGACCATCACCTGGAACAATAGTACGGATTGGGCAACTTCAGCCAGAGATAGCCGCACGCGAACTCGAGGTCTCTCAGAATTCGGCAAACAGGTCATCCGCACGCTGGATTCGCTGGGCGTGATCATCGATGTCTCCCATGTGGGGATCAAAACCATCGAGGACATTATTGCCACCACCAGAAATCCGATCATTGCGTCTCATTCTGGGGCGAGGGCATTGAACGATCATTATCGCAACCTCTATGACGACCAAATCAGGGCGATTGCCAGCACCGGCGGCGTGATTGGCGTGGTTTTCTATCCCCCCTTCCTTGCCCCGTACGGTCGCGTGGATATCAATACTGTCATCAAACATATCGATTACATCGTCAATTTAGTCGGAATCGATCACGTGGCGTTAGGATCGGATTTTGATGGCATTGAGACCACTCCAATCGGATTGGAAAATGTCTCGAAATTTCCCGACCTCACCCTGGCGTTGTTGAAACACGGTTATTCTCATGCAGAGGTGAAAAAGATTTTGGGGGAGAATTTCCTGAGAGTATTTCGGCAGGTTTGTCATTCAAAGGGATAAAAGGATCCATCGAACCGGTCCGATGGGAGCGGATAATAGAGAAAAAGACGGAAACGGTCTTCACAGAAATTGATGGTGGGAAATTGCGGAGCCTAAGATGAAGATTCGGGTGATGATGTTTGTTTTGTTATGGTCAATGACATGGACCATCAATCTGACACAAAGCCTAGCGCAGGCGAATAATGAGATTGAGCAGGGCATCGAATTATTTAACGCCCAAAAAAATGCGGAAGCGAAACAACTGTTCGAGTCGCTTGCCAGCGGCAAAGCGACAACCCCGCTGGTCGCCTATTATCTTGGAAGGATTTATATTCGTGAAGGGAATTACGAGAAAGCGATTCACTGGCTGGAGCAAGCGACGGCATCTGCGCCCAACAATTCAGATTACTACTTTTGGCTTGGTCGCGCTTATGCGATCAAAGTTCAACGCGTTGGGCTATTGAAGAAAGCAGGGGCGGCCAAGCAGATAAAAAATGCGTTCGAGCAGGCGGTGAAATTGAACCCAGACAATCTCGAAGCCAGGATGGCGTTGCTCCAATTCTACGCCTTTGCCCCTGGCATCATCGGTGGGAGCAAGGATAACGCTCGGGAGCAGGCCGAGCAAATTCGACAACGAAGCGAATATCAAGGCCATTTGGCGTTCGGGGTCATTCATGCTGTCAACGAAAACTTTGATCTCGCCGCACAGGAGCTTCGCGCCGCCATGGCCTTGAAGCCAGATGATCCCCAAGCCTATTATCAATTGGCTTTTCTTTACGCCAGACAAAAACAATGGGATCAAGCCTGGGAGTTGATGGAGCAGTTGTCGGCCAGGCGTCCAGAAGAGACGACCGTTCATTTTTATTTGGGGCGATTGGCGATCATGTCGGAACAAAGGTTGAATCAGGGAGAAGAGCATCTCAAGAAATACCTGGAGACCGAACCGAACCCAGACCGGCCTTCCCATGCGTTCGCGCGGCTGCTGTTGGGGGATCTTTACAAATTGAAGGGAAACAAACAGCAAGCAGCGGCTGAATATCAGGAGGCGCTAAAATTAGATCCCAATTTCGAACCAGCTAAAAAGGCATTAGACGAGATTAAAAAATAAGCTCGTCTCGTTCTAATGGATTGATCGATTGATCAAGCCATCGCCCCATGGGAATGAAAGTCGTCGAGATCAACAGGGCTGGTCAGATTTCAGGATGAAACCACCCACAAAAAATCTGACCAGCGCAATGAAGATCGTCAATAGCTCCGTCTGCGGATTATGCTGAGGGTAAGTTCAATACTGAATCCACTTGATCGCCTCTTTGATACTGGCTTTTTTGCCATACATCAAGATCCCCACCCGATAGATTTTAGCCACCAGGCCGATCATGACGCCAATAGCGAGCAGCATGACAAAGATCGAAATTATTGCTCCAGAGGGAAGCGTTGGATCGCTCACCGCAATTCTCGCGAACATCACCAATGGGGTAAAAAATGGGATCAATGACGTCCAGAATGCCATCGGCGTCTCTGGATTTTTGGCCACAGAGAACATGATAAAATAGCTGATCAGCACCAGAAATACCAACGGCATCTGATATTGCTGGCCTTCATCTTCTGTTGTGACCATGGCGCCAACAGCGGCGAATAACGTGGAGTAAAAAATAAAGCCCAGGAGAAAAAACGCAATCATGAACATGAACACTGCCGGTGAGAAGTGAATTTGCTTTAGCACATTTAACAGTTCTGGGAGATTAATGCCCATTTTAACGAACAGGGGTTCCCCGAAATGGACAATGGCAAGAATGATCAAGCCCATAAGTGCTAACTGGACCAGCCCCAGCCCGCAGATGCCAATGATCTTGCCGATCATTAATTCAAGTGGCTTAATCGAGGAAATGATCGTTTCGGTGATCCGCTGGCTTTTTTCTTCGATGACGCTGCGCATCAGCGTTGCGCCGTAGATCATGATCATGAGCAGCATAATGTACGTGAGAAAATAGGTCAATATAAAGCTCGAAACGCCACTTTTCTCGATTTCACCCTTCTCGGTAATCTGGCGGCTTACCAGACGAACATATCCCTGCGCCATCTCCCGCCGGATCAGCTCGGGCGATAGGCCCAGGTTCTCCAAACGGATATTAGCAACGATTCTGGATAGCGCCCGCTCGAAATCCCGTTGCTGTTCAAAATCGCTCACGCTTCTTGCCGAATAGCGAACCTCTCTGGATTGTACAACATCCTCGGGTATAATGAGATATCCATCGATCTTCTTATTCATTACCAATTGCTGATAATCCGTCATCGCTTGGTCAATTTGGCTAACAGGAACATCCTGTCGGACGAGTTTATATTTTAATTGGCCATTTTTAAGTGTGTCCGGAAGCATACGAACAAAATCATCGTAAATTTTTCCTGTTTGATCCACGACATAATAGGTACGGCTGGCAGGCTTAAACAACACCGAAAAGATAAAAATTCCTCCAAAAATCAGAACCAACATCACAGGAAAAATCAATGTGCCGATAATAAAACCTTTGGTCTTGGCACGCGTCAAAAACTCCCTCCGCATTACAGGCATAATTTTATGGTTAACCATTTTTCCCTCCAATCACGTTTTATTGCCCAGCTTTGATGATTCATTCTTATGACACCCCGAACTGCAATAGTCCAGGGGAGATTAGATGAAAGCAAAATTATCTTGAAAGGGCTATTCTGATATATTGCTTCAGCGATTCGAGCGCTCCACTGCATCGGACCAATCGGCCGGAAGGTTTAGCCCCATCATTGATAGGTAAGATCACAGCCTTGCTGAAATTTATCGGAGCCCTAACTCTTGCCCACGGTCTCGATGAAAATCTCATTCAACGAGGGCTCTTTAAGTTCGAATCTTTTGATGCGGGCGAATTTCATGGCCTCAGCGAGTAATGCTTGTGGATCAGCGTTTTGATGCAATTGGATCTCGACATAGTTGCCATAGTAGTCATATTTTTTGATTAAATCCGATGTCTTTAAAAATTGTTCATCACCCTCGAATTCGATGATGACGTTCTCCCGACCGAACCGCTTCTTGACTTCAGCTAAGCGGCCAGCGAGCACATTTTTGCCATTGTTGATCAATAATATCTCATCGCACAGCTTCTCTGCGCTCTCCATGAGGTGCGTAGAAAAGATGATCGTCGTTCCCTTATCTTTCAATTCCAGCATGATGTCTTTGATGAGATTCGTATTGATCGGATCCAGCCCCATAAATGGCTCATCTAAAATGAGCAGTTTCGGCCGGTGAAGAATGGTGCCGATGAATTGAAGCTTCTGCTGCATGCCTTTTGAGAGCTCTTCCACTTTTTTCTTTTTCCATTCCATCAAATCGAGCCGTTCCAGCCAGTAATCGATGGCTTTTTGGGCCTCACTTTTCGCCATCGACTTTAGCTGCGCGAGGAACAAGAGCAGGTCTCCAACTTTCATTTTGCGATACAGTCCCCGTTCCTCTGGGAGATAACCGATCTGGTTGCATGCGGTCCTAAAATCGCCATTATTTAAAATCGAAATCCGGCCCGAGTCAGGAATGATGATGTGATTGATCATCCGGATCGTGGTGGTTTTTCCAGCGCCATTAGGACCGAGCAGGCCAAAACTGACCCCTTCCTCGATCTCAAATGAGAGCTGATCTACTGCTTTCAAGCTCCCAAACGATTTGCTGATATTTTCGACCTGGAGTACCTTCATTTTTCCCTCCGCAATGTGACCATCGAATATTGAAGATTTCGGTATTATTGAGAAAAGCATTTCAACTGATTCATCACAGTCTAGCATGAAGATCGTGTGTGGCTTGTATCGAGATGCTAATCAGTCAGATCAACATGCCAAACCATCGCTGCTGCTGAATAGCTGCGCGAATAGACCCAATTAAGCGATGGTTTTGGTTTTTGGATAGCTTATTTACTGAATTTTTGTCGGAAGGTTTCAGAATTGACTAAAACAATTTCAGCGATTGGGCTGCTCGATTGAAGTTTTGCTTGCATGATTAAACTTTGTTCACTATCTTCTCAGTGGAGAACTTGTTATAAGAGGCATTTGCTAACTGCGCTCACGGTTTTGAAGTCATTCGGAACGATAGGATTTCGCTTTTATGAAGCTATCTAACGCCGCAGGACGATCGAAAAAAAGTGGTGTAAAACATCACTGGAAATTCATGGAAATAATCCTGATTGCATGAAATAAAAAATGGGCTGTGCTATTGTGCCCGTCCAGCAGCGATTTCTATTATTGTTGGACCTGAATGGCAATGTTATTGGGCATCTCTACCTTAGCAGGAATCACCCTTTTTTATCAGAATCCAATTTTCGCAGCAGAGATAGACGTGCAGTTCTGGGCTGGTTTACCTCGCATGTTTAAATTGATTTTTAACCTCCGAGATGCGAATAAAAGCCAAATCTGATGTGAAATGATAGTCAAAGAAATTGAATCCAAATCGATCCTTCGGAAACATAAGCGAATAGATTCCTGGTTTGTTTCGCGCTATGGGATGAATTTTTATCGCGGCTGCGCCCACAACTGCGTTTACTGCGATGGAAGAGCCGAGAAGTATCAGGTTGAGGGAGAATTCGGGCAGGAAGTCGCCGTGAAGATCAATGCAATCGAAATACTTCGCCGCGAACTGAGCCCAGGCCGGAAACGAACGCCACTTAAAAAATGCTTTATGATGATCGGCGGAGGGGTCGGCGATAGCTATCAGCCCGTCGAGGAGAAATATCAATTGACTCGTCAGGCGCTGCTATTGATGGCAGAACTGAGCCTGCCAGTCCTGGTGCTGACCAAATCGACGCTGATCGAGAGAGATCTTGACGTCCTATTGCAGATCAATCGACAGAGTCGGGCGATCGTCAATTTCAGCTTTTCTTCGATGGATGAGCGGATTAGCGCTATTTTCGAACCCGGCGTTCCATCACCTGCTCGCAGGTTAGAGAGCATGTCAAAATTCAAACAAACTGGAATCCCCTGTGGATTATTTTTGATGCCTGTGATTCCGTTCCTCACAGATACCTCAGAACAGATCGAACGAGTATTTCAAGCGGCAACAATGATCGGCATCGAGTACATCATTTTCAGCGGCATGACGCTCAAACCTGGCCGGCAGACGCAATATTTTTTTGAAACATTGAAAGAGCATTTTCCCGAGCTTCTTCCCAGATATGGGGCTATTTTCCAGCCGAATCAATGGGGGCAGGCGACCAAGCAGTATTATGATGCAATCCATCGGAACTTCCTTGCCATAGCAAGAAAGTACAAAATACCGATTCGGATGCCAGTGCATCTGTTCAACGACCTGCTCGATGAAAATGATCTGGTTGAGGTCATTTTGGGCCAGGTGGATTATCTCTGCAAGCTTCAGGGCCGGTCATCGCCGTTTGGCTACGCAGCCTATTCAATCTCGCAGCTCCATCAACCGCTCTCGTCGCTGCGAGGGCAATTGCAAAATTTAAACGGAATAGGCCCAACCACCGAAAAAATCATCCTTGAAATTCTCGACACCAAAGGATCTGGCTATCTGAAAAAAATGTCCAGCCTGGAGCCATTTTAGTACTTTCGTCCAAAGCAGCATAATCAATTTCTCGAATGATTATTCAGCGGTGGTCCTAACTGGTGGCACTCACTAAATCGATCTATCTATCAATCGAAAATACTTGTGGTGGCCGAAATCATTGAGGGCCCTGAATTGGAGCTGACTCGAACAACTATTTTTCATTGAACACCGGTCTCTGATTGCTTAATATTGTTCACTCGTCTCGAGGCGGGCGCATGATAAAGATACTGGTTTTGAAATCATGAAAAATCGCAATTCATTTTTTGGTGCTTAGTTCAGCAAAAGTTCATTTTGGTCATGGCTGATATGCGGGAATCGGACCTCGGGAATTTGCAATACCAAAATTGTGCTTGTTTCTCACACATTTTGATTTTATATTTGAAAGCGACATCTAACCTATCATGAAAGGGCAGGACATGTTAAAATGATAAATTCATAGGTTGTCAAATCACTGCCTTGAAGAATGGGGGTGTACAAATCTGTGGATGGTTTGGGGAAAATCCAAGCGTGGAATTAATTGTACGGTCGGTCAAAAAATAGAGGCGGCGAAATGTCCGAATTCGTCAAGATGATTATCTTTGAGAATGAAGTGGAGGCCCGACACATGGAGGCCATTCTAAAAGAACGGAATATTCCTCACTTCATTCGATCCTACCATGATTTCGCTTTGAATGGTCTATATCAATTTCAAAAGGGGTGGGGCCACCTGGAAGCACCAGAGGAATTTCGGGACGAGATCGAAGAAATCTGTGATGATTTGATGGCCGGGACGAGCGCTCCTGAAGAACCATGATGCTGCTCCATTTCAAATGGTCGAACAATCCATCGATGGAGCTGAAATGGCAATCCGATCCAGGGTTATTGCCTTTGGTGGGGTAAATAGCATGCCGAATCGTCCTGGGACTATCTTTGAACAATAATTTGAACTGGGGATGCGAGTCGTTCGTCCCTGGATTGTTCACCAGCGAAATCGATTCATCAGAAGCAATTACCGATTGGCAGTGCGGTCAGGCTTGAGAGCCATACTCAAAGAATGAGACGATCCCTGAAATTCTACCTCAAATTCTAAAATAAAGCTTAATGATTATAACTGCCCTACGAATCTGCCAGGCAAAAGGCGGACAGGCCACACGGAAATAAACCAAAGGCGCTTTTTGTTCTTTAAATTTCGTGTCATTCTGGTTATTTCGTGGGCAAAGAGTTATCACTTTCAACCTTCTCGGCTTACTTTAGAAATTTGGGTTCTAAAATAAAAAAATTGCCCCTCGAAACCCCCGGAAATGCAATAAAGGCGATTCTTCATCTTTAAATTTAGGGTCATTTCGTGTATTTCATGGGCAAAGTGTATTCAATTGGAATGGTTCATTTCAGAAATTCAGGTTAAAATTTTTTCCACTTCGACCAGCGAACTGGATGGATCAATTTGGATCGAGAAATTGCGCTTTTGGAACACGGCGATCATGCGAGGATTATCGGTCGTGGTTTGGGCAACGATCTTTTTTACCCCCCAGTGTTGCGCGATCTCGATGCAATAGTCGGTGAGCAAACTGCCCAGGCCCTTATCCTGCCAGGCATCGGTGACCAGCACGGCGTATTCTGCTGAATGCAGGTCAGGATCTCCCACCAAACGTCCCACCCCAAGAAGCTTTCTGCTTCCATTTTCGTTCAATTCTGCCACGATGGCGATCTCCCGGTCATAATCGATAAAGCAGTAACGCACCGCCACTTCGTGATAAGCCCATTGGAAGAAATAGCGAAATCGCTGATAGATGGATTCTCGGGAGCAACTTGCCAACATATCCATCCACATCGGTTCGTCCTCAGGCTTGATTGGTCTCAAAATAACTGGGGTGCCATTTTTCAACACGGCGATCCGCACATATTCCTCGGGATAGGGGCGCATGGCTAAATGCGAATATGGCTTCATCGCTTTGCCAAGCAGGCTGCGGTCGATTTGCACCCGCGCGTCCAGCGCGATGATCTGGTTTGGCGTAACCAATAGAGGATTTATATCCAGCGCTTTGATCTCAGGATAATCGGCGGCCAGATAAGAAAGCCGGATCATGATTTCGATTAGCTGCGGGATGTTCATCGCAGGTCGACCTCGATAGCCATTGAGCAAGGGCCAAATTTTGAGCGATTCCAGCATTCGCCGGGACAATCGCTCATTTAATGGCGGCAGACCGATCGCCCGATCGCCAAACAATTCAGCAGTAATTCCGCCGAGCCCCACCATGATGACCGTTCCGAACACCGAATCCTTTTTAATTCCAAGGATCAGTTCAACGCCTTCTTCATCCCTGATCATCTGTTGCACAGTAAACCCGTTGATCCTTGCATCGGGTCGCCGGGTGGCGATGTTACTGCTGATCTGTCGATACGCATGGATAACTGATTCAGCATCCCACAGGTCCAGCATGACGCCACCGACGTCGGTTTTATGAGGAAGATCCGGGGATAGAACTTTCAAAACCACTGGATAGCCGATTTGTTCGGCGACCGACACGGCCTCCTGTTCTGATCGAACCAAAAAGGGGCGGGTCACTGCGATGCCGTAAGCATCCAATAATTGCTTGGAAATGTCCTCGGTCAACAGTTCAGGCTGATGCGCAAATATCGAATTGAATTGAGTGCGGAGCTGATCGCGATCAATCGTGAATTGGACTGGGATATCCTTTGGGGTTTCATAAAGACTTTCGAGATTTCTGGCATAGGCAACCATGGTCATGAAAGCGCGGACAGCCTGTTCTGGAGTCGAGTAGGTTGGAATGCCGCGATCGTTGAGCCAGTGGATCCCATCGTGCATACTGTGTCAGCCCAACCATGCTGCAAGCAGCGGTTTATGCGTTTTCTCTGCCAGCTCGCTGATGCGCTGGGCGGTGAGCGTGGGATCGGTCATGGCCTGCGGGGTAATGATAATGAGCACTGCGTCGACGTTCGGGTCCTCCAAAACAATCTCGGTGGCGCGGGCAATTCTTTTGGGCGGGGCATCTCCCAAAACGTCCACGGGATTGCCGTGGGACCAAAAATGGGGCAGATTCTCATTCAGCGCAGCGAGGGTATTGGCCGATAATGTCGCCAGGATGCCGTTTTCGGCGATCAGCGCATCGGTAGCCATCACCCCCGGTCCGCCAGCATTGGTGATGATCGCCAATCGCGCGCCTTTGGGAATTTTATGGCGTCCCAGCAGCTCGGCGACATCGAAAATCTCGCCAATATTGAACACCCGAGCGATGCCGGTCCGTTGAAAGGCCGCATCGTAAACCGCGTCCTCAGCCGCCATAGCCCCAGTATGAGAAGCTGCAACCTCAGCGGACTCGGGAAATCGGCCAGCTTTGTAAGCCACGATCGGCTTGGTCCGGGCGAACGCGCGGGCGGCGGTGATGAATTTCCGAGATTGCTTGATGGATTCGATGTACAAGAGGATCGATTTGGTGGATTCATCCTCACCGAAATAATCGATCAGATCGCCAAAATCGACATCCACCGTATTGCCGATCGAGACAAAATAGGAGAAACCAACCTTCTCCTCCAGCGCCCAATCTAAAACCGACGTACAGAGCGCCCCGGATTGGGAGATGAATGCTACATGCCCCTTATTGGGCATTCCCTGAGCAAAGCTGATATTGAGATTCGCCCCTGGCACGATGATGCCAAGGCAATTCGGCCCAATGATGCGCATCCCATCAAAACGTCTGGCCTCGGAGCGAATTTGATCCTCCAGGTTTCTGCCAGCCTCACCGATCTCTCCAAATCCAGCCGAGAGAATGATGATCCCCAGAATCCCATTTTCGCCGCATGCTCGAACCAGGCCCGGAACTTGATCAGCCGGGCTGCAGATCACTGCTAAATCTGGTGTCTTGGGAAGACTTTTCACATCTGGATAACATTGAATGCCGAGGACGGCTTCGCTGGTGGGATTCACCGGATAGACGACGCCGCGAAAACCGCCTCCGATCAAATTGCTCAGCACCCTGCCGCCGACACTTTTGGGGTTCGGCGTCACTCCGATCAGCGCGATACGCTGCGGTTTAAAAATGCGATCCAGCTTATGTATATCCACTGCTTGCTCCTATGAAATGATTCTCACCTGGCCACTCTGTTCTGTTTTGAATTTTTCCTGCCACTTTCATTTTGGCCCATTGTTGGTTCAAATATAGTGAATTTTGCAGTCTTTTACCACATATTTTTCGCTTGCAAATATCAAAACTTAATACTATATTGGTTGGGAATTAGATCGATTTTAATGGGATGAATGATAGAGGTTAACGTTGCTTTCCCGGAGCAATGGTTGTACGCTAATGACGATCCCATTCAATTCCATCCTCATCGGGGAGGTAATTCCGCTTCGGCGGCTAATGAAAGGTGTAATATGATCAAAAAGCTCGTTGCAGTCCTGTTTATTCTGATCTGTTTAAATTCACTTGTAATCGCTGGCTCGCCAAGCTTTGACAACCCGAAGCGATTTACTTCGGAATTCATGTTCGGTATTCGTTTTCCGGTGGCCAAACAAACCAGCGACGACATTTTATCTGGCTTTTCGTTGCGGTTCGCTTTGGGCTATCAGCTCACCAAACATCTGGAACTGTTCAATCTCGCCTTTGATTTTGGGAGTTCTTCGCCCCAGAACCCCGATTACTACTATGATTATTACTATGGGCTGATCCAGGAATCGGTAAACATCTATGGTTTTCCGCTGACCATGCGTTATCGCTTTCAGGTTAAAGATCAACTTGAGGGGTATATCGGCGCAGGCGCAGCTTATTATTGGTTCATCACTCGGCTGGATCACCCCTATTTTGGCGAATTGAAAAGCTCCCGCAAACGCCATGGTCCTGGGGCAATCTTCGAAGCCGGCGTGTTCACCGATGCGTTCAGTGATAAGGTGTTAGTGGGATTGATTTCCAATTTCACTTATCTCAAAACTCATGGCAAAACGCTGACCAAACCCGCCAGTGTTGTCGATGAGAAAGTGACCCGTATTGATCCCTACTTGAGTTTCGGCATCTCTGTTCGCTATTATCTGGGCAAATAGGGATTCCCCATGACGAAAGCAATCTCCGCTGAGACTCAAAATAGCGATGTTATGAATGTCAATTGGCCGCAAGGTTGCGTTCAAATTTATACGGGGAATGGCAAGGGCAAAACCACAGCGGCATTGGGGCTTGCGCTGCGCGCTGCGGGCCACGGTTTACGGACCTATATCGGTCAATTCATGAAAGGACAGCCGTATGGCGAGCTAAAAAGTTTGCGCGCCATCCCGGAGATTACCATCGAGCAATTCGGCAAAGATACTTTTGTACATATTGAACAGCCGAATGCTGAGGACATTGCGCAGGCGCAGGCTGGGCTGGCCAAAGCCCATGCGGCCATGCTATCAGGCCGATTTCAGCTCATCATCTTAGATGAAATTCTGGTCGCAATTCATTTCAGATTGTTGACGGTTGAGCAAGTCCTCGATTTTTTAAATGACAGACCGAAAGCAATTGAAGTGATTTTAACTGGTCGATATGCGCCAAATGTGCTCATCGAAAAAGCTGATCTGGTCACTGAAATGATCGAGGTGAAACACTACTACCATCAGCGAATCGCTGCACGCGATGGGATTGAGCGTTAGTACTTCGCGGACAATCGCCGGATCAGTTCCTGCTACGATGTCGGGCTCAGGCTATGCTTCAAAAATGTAATTCAATGATTGATGAGACAAATCGCCAAATGCCCCTGTTATCGAATTCATCGGTTTGTCGAGTGCAACCCCACGCCATCACTCAATTTGTTCTACGCTTGCTATTGAGAGAAAATTTTCGAAAGCATATTGAGAAGCACAGCAATTGAGGACAAAAATTTTGCTTGACTTTTTCAAAAAAAATAATTATACATTATTCCACAAGAAAGCGGGACTTAACAGAGCCATAAATCATGCCGATTTTGAATCCTGGGACAAAGCGGATCATATTAGCCAGTCAATCACCGCGACGCATTGAATTGCTCAAAAAAGTCATCCCGACGTTTGAGGTTAGCGCAAACCATTTTGATGAGCCCATGCCTGAAATTTCAGCCCCTGAGCAGTTGGTGATGTCTCTCTCTCTGCATAAAGCGGCAGCAACCGCGCGGCAGATTGCATCTGGCATTGTGATTGGTGCGGATTCGGTGGTTGTATTGGACGGGAGGATTTTGGGCAAGCCCCGGCATCGGGATGAGAGTTTCCAGATGCTAAGTTCTCTGAGCGGCCGTGTGCACCGGGTTTATACTGGATTCACTATTATCTGCACACCAGAGCAGCGGACAGTCAGCGATTATGAAGTCACGGCGGTGAAATTTCGAACACTGGAACCCTGGGAAATTGAGGCTTATATTGCATCGGGTCAAACATTCGATAAGGCAGGGGCATACGGGATTCAAGATGATGCCGCAGTCTTTGTTGAGTCCATCACAGGCGATTACTACAATGTCGTTGGGTTACCGCTTACCAAATTATTTCTTGCCTTGAGGATGATTTTAAGCGAGGAAGGAAAAAATTGAGAGAACAGGACCTGGTTGCCTTTGGCAATAAGCTGAAGAAGTTTCGACAGGAACACAAACTGGAACTGAAGTCCATTGCTGAACGGACCAAGATCAATATCAGCTATCTCAGGAATCTGGAGGAGGGAAATTTCGATTTTTTACCCGAACTCTATGTTCGGAGTTTTTTGAAGCTTTATCTTCAGCAATTAGGGGGGAATTGGTCGGATTTATTGGACGAGTATGATGATATTCGCTCCAAAAATACGGCCAAGATGCTTGTGGTTCCCGAGATTAAAATAACAGAACCGCCAAAACGCTGGAATTTGCGTGTCCAGCTAACTGCGCTCATCAACAAGCTGAAACCCTACCTCCGACAGATGCATGCGGTCTGGTTGGGGCTACTCGTCGTTATCCTATTTTTAGGGGTGCTCTCGTTTGTGAAATTCCAGAGAAGTCAGACAGAGGTCCAGGCTCAACCCGAAATTGCCGACCAACAACCGAACATCATCATCAATGACACAAGTTTTGCGCCAGTCGATAGCAACCAAATCGCTCCGCTCGCTGAAACGCTTACCCTTGAGCTGAAAGCGCTGGAGAAGACCTGGCTGCAGATCGTGGTTGACGATAGCCTGGCAAAAGAGCTCACTTTCGAAAGCGGTGCCAGCGGGCGATGGCAGGCCCGGGATCGCTTCAAACTACGCATCGGCAATGCGGCCGGGGTCCGATTATATTTGAACGGCCGGGATTTGGGCAAGTTGGGACACGCTGGCGAGGTCGTTAAATTTGATTTGACTGATCAGGGAATTCAAAAAAGCACCCTCTAATAAACGCCAACGAGAAGGTATCATGAAACGGAATATTATCCTTTTGCTGATCGGATTCATGTTGTGCTGCGCTTATAATCAACCAAAGTCGGATCGCCGCAGTGCCCAAGCGCCTTCGCGAGTGATTTTGACCGGGGAACTAACCGAACAACAATTGCTGGATCAGCTCTCCTCTTATCGCACTGGGAAAGCGGCGTATCTGCCTGACAGTGAAGCTATCGCTGCTCTCCAATCGTTGAAATCCGAAATCCATATCATCGTGTTTTTGGGGACCTGGTGTCCCGATTCTGAACGAGAGGTCCCGAGATTTCTGAAGATCATCGAGCAGGCAAAAGGGACGCCAATAACCTATCAGCTTGTAGGATTAGACCGATCGAAACGCGATGCGGCTGGTCTGGCAGAACGATTTCAGATCGAATTTGTGCCGACCTTAGTCGTGCTCCATCAAAACGAGGAGATCGGCCGAATTGTCGAGTCGGCGAGCGTGAGTCTGGAGCAGGATCTGGTGGAAATCATCATGTCAGGGATTGGGAATAAATAATGTTGCTGCGCGATGTCAAAAACATCTATATGATCGCTATTTGCGGAACCGCCATGGGCTCGTTGGCGGCGATGTTAAAATCTCTGGGATATAAAATTTCTGGATCGGACAGTCATGTTTATCCGCCCATGAGCACCTTTTTGGCGTCCCAGGGGATCGAGGTTTATGAGGGGTTCGATCCAGCGCATCTTGATCCCCGGCCAGACCTGGTGATCATTGGGAATGCAATGTCCCGCGGTAATCCAGAAGTCGAGGCGGTGTTGGAGCGCAAGATTCCGTTTGCTTCCCTTCCGGAAGCCCTGAAGAACTTCTTTATCCAGGGCAAAACATCCATCGTCGTGACAGGCACCCATGGCAAAACGACAACAACCTCGCTGATCGCCTGGCTGCTGGAGTTCGCTGGCAAAGACCCCAGTTTTTTGATTGGCGGCATCCCTAAGAACTTTGGTCAGGGCTTTAAGGTCGGCGCCAGTGATCTGTTCGTCGTGGAAGGAGATGAATACGACAGTGCCTTTTTCGACAAGGCCGCCAAGTTCTTCCACTATCTGCCTCATATATTGGTGGTGAATAACATCGAATTCGATCATGCCGATATTTATGATAATCTCGATCAGATAAAATTGGCCTTTCGGCGTCTGATTAATCTTGTGCCGCGAAATGGATTGCTGTTGGCCAACCGAGAAGATGCCAATGTCATGGAGATTGCGCCGCGTGCTTTTTGTCCAGTGGAAACATTTGGAATGAATCATGACGCTTTCTGGCGGGCCGAGGCGGTTCATTTTTACCCAGAACATACGACCTTCGATATTGTTCAGCGCGATAAGAAATTTGCGTCTGTTTCGGTTCCATTAACTGGCTATCACAACATTCGCAATGTGCTGGCTGCGGTCGGTGTTGCTCATCGGATCGGCTTGACACCCGAGGTAATTGTCGCCGGTTTAGCCCAATTTCAGAATATTGTGAAGCGGCTGGAAGTGAAAGCTACGATAAATGGGGTGACCATTTATGATGATTTCGCCCATCATCCCACCAAGGTTCGATCGACCATCAATGGCCTGCGCTGCCGCTTCCCTGACCGCAAAATATGGGCGATCTATGAGCCAAGGACAGCGACCGCCAAGCGAAAGGTCATGGAAGATGAATATGCCACAGCGTTTGATGAAGCCGACGTTGTTATTTTAGCAGCGCTGCATCTGCCTGAAAAGGTAAGAGCAGAGGAACGGATGACAGTGGAATTGGTGGTCGAAAAAATCAAGCGACGTCAAAAGGAGGCTTATTACATCCCAACTGTTCCCGAGATAGTTGAATTCATCGCCCCTCGTGTGATGCCTGGCGATCAGGTGCTGATAATGAGTAATGGTGCGTTTGATAATATCCATCAGCGATTAATTACCAAGTTAACTGAAAGATTTAGTGCGAGATGATGGCAGCCATGGAAAAGAAAAAGCGAACGATTCGACGTGGTCAACAACAAGTTAATATGAGCAAGATCGATCAAATCCTGATCGATATTCAGCGCAAGCTGCGCGATTCCCTTGAGCCATACTGTGTGGAGAATCTCAATAGTTTCGAGCGCAAAAAGATCCATAGTTTTTTCGATACGAAAAAGGAAGAATATGAAACCAGAACTTATCGCCAGGGCGATCAGTTCGTTTTAAAAGTGATCCCGGTTGGTAATTTGAAGCGTCTTGCCAAACAGAATGCGGAGAAAGTCCTCCAAACCGGAGAAACGATCGTCATGCCCTATTTGGGCAATTATGAGCGATTTATTGTTCACAATTACCTCAAAGATTTTGATGGGGTAGAGACCAAAAGCATTGGCGAAGGCGCTGATCGTCGGTTGGAGATTCGGCAGGCGAAATTCGGCAGATCGCTGAAGAGGATCATCAAAAAAATAAAGATTCTTTAGGCGTGCAAAATTTTTCAATAATAGCTGTGTAAAAGTTTGCACCGCCGTCCAATTTTTAGCCCGCAACAAAGAGAACAATACAGAGATTTCAAGAGCTTAACCGTCATTTAAAACGGTTAATAAAATGGCATAATATTTGTGAATCACATTGTATTCACCCAAGGCGTATTTTTCGTTGTCACTCTCAGCACCAATTTGATCGTTCTTTGGATCGGGAATGAGTCCCGTTCATGCTCATCAATCGTTTCAAACTTGCAGTGCAGAGTGATCTCGGAATGAACGATCGCTCGATAGCGGGGAATTTACTGGTGATTGTCAGATCTTTGCACTAAATTGATATTGAACCCTGAGCAGAAAGACTTCAAAGCATCAAGAGCTTTCCAAATTTTTATCACTTACCCTATCGCAAAATTATGGTCATCGAGGAAGGAGGTGCATGTTCAGAAAAAAACGCTTCTGTTGTGTATTTTTTACTTTACTAAGTCCTTTAAGTTCTAATTAATTTAGAAGGAGGAGTTTCTATGAAGAGAAGCATCTTGTTAGTGGTTGTTATCGCTGTCGGTTTAGTTGCTGGCAACGTATTTGGCAAGGTTGACAGCAAAAAATCTAAATACGCGCTTTTAACGCCTGGCCTGTCCGATGGCAAGAACGAAAGTGTTATGATTCCGTTGACTGAAAAAGAGGCCAAAGCGCTGTTGAATCGGCTGGCTGGGATGCATAAGGTTAATAAGCCAGCGACAATCATTGATACTTTGTTCACCACCCCCAAAAATGCTGGTTCAACGTCTGGGCCATATTTTGGTGGTGATCCAGGAGATACTTTTGCTGTTTATTTTAGTCCCGGGGCTGGATGTAAGGTCCTTGAAGTCGCGTTCAATTGCGGCTATTGGCAGAACAACCCTGAGCTTTATCCGAAACTTTGGGATGGGTTGAATGTTTCACTGAATTTTGCCAATTATGATGGCAACTCAGAGCCAGGGGCACCGGCAAACTATATTTTAGGTCAATGGGTCAATGGCCAATGGAATCCGAATGCATGGTACGCAGCGAATTATCAGAATCCACCAGTAGGCAGTATGTTCTGGGGCAGTTTCCCTGCGACCATTATTGCCACTCCGAGCGACGTGGACGAAGTGATCAAAATGGAATATATGGGCATGGAAGCTGACTGCGAGGGCAAAGATTTTGTCATCGCTATTGTCCCCTATGGTCCTAATGATTCTGAAGGTGGATTTGATGACACTCAGGGAATCACATTAACCCGTCAGCAGATGCTCTGGAAGTGGTATGTGAGCACTGGCAATTGGCACCTGCGCCGGACGATTGGTTTTTATGCTTATGCCGTGGTAGAATACTATGAGAACACGCCACCAACATTAACGCCAGGTGGACCTTATGGATCGGTGTTGAGCAATGCCGCTCGGACCTTGGAGTGCTATGCGGTTGATATCGATGCCAATAATGACGCTAATGCGGGGGTCAAGGTAGCGAATATCGTCTACTGTGTCAACGGTGGTGATTGGAACAAAGCGCCCATGAGCTTAGCGGAGGGGAGCATTACCGATGGTCTCTGGAAAGGCGATGTCCCTGCTGGTGTGCTATCTCCTGGCGATGTGCTGACCTTCTATTTTGAAATGACCGATGGAGGTGGTTTGACGAGCCGAACCGAAGAATTCTCTTATGGCTATTTTGTCAAGACCACCGATATTCTGTTCTATTACAATGACGAAACCCTGTCAACCGGCGATGCGAATACCTATTACTGGTATCAGGCGCCGCATATGCATAATACCTGGAATGGCGTTGATGATGGCGCGGCAACCAGCGAGCTCCTCGATATGTTCGATTACATCGTTCGTATCGATGGTGGTGGGCCAGTCAACCTGGATAACGATGCGTTCAAGGCCTGGTTAGCCTCTGGCACGGCTGAGAAAAAGAAACATCTGTTCTGGTCATCCCAGGAGTTTTTAGGTTACGAGACCGATTGGGTTGATACCACCTATGCAAGTGACGATTGGCACAGTATATTTTTGGGCATCAAAGCGGTGAAACATGATTTGCAATATGCCGCTGCGGGTTACACTGGCACTCCCAATACACCCTGGCCGATTGATGCGGTGGAAAACGATCCGATCACTGGCGGCATTGCGAAACTCTGCAAGGATAGCAGCTTCCAATTGCTCCACAACCCAGCTTATGAGTTAGGTTTCAATGATTGGTCCGATGGATTAGACCCAACGGGTGATGCCGTGGTGTGTTTTAAGGATCATGCTTCGGGTCAAGGAATGGGCGTGCATAAAGATGGCGCTACGACCAAAACCGTCTTCATTGCGCTGGATCAATTGGCATTGGATATCAATCCGCCTTATCCCAATTCGAATTACCATTGGCCAGAATTTGATGCGAAGGAGACCAGCGTGCTCTATAATGCTTTAGTATGGCTTGGTGCTCCTGAAAAACCAGCGGCAGTGGACAATCCGCGTCCTGGTCTGGTGGTGAGCTACAATCTCTACCAGAACTATCCGAACCCATTCAACCCAGAGACCAAGATCAGCTACAGTATTGCCAAGGCTGGGCTGGTGAAACTGTCGGTTTACAATGTGTTGGGACAGAAGGTCGCGGAGCTGGTGAATGGACCGCAACCAGCTGGCAATTACCAGATTACCTGGAATGCCAGCAACATGCCCAGTGGCGTTTACTTCTACCGTCTGGAGTCAGGTGATTTCAGCCGGACCATGAAGATGATGCTGCTGCGCTAATTTTCTCTCTTTAGGGTAAGTGATGATTGCGAAGCCGTTGGGGAGAAGATGCTCCCCAACGGCTTTTTTATGCGAGGGAATTGCCATGGGTGGCCTGCGCCGGAAGATCGATCTTCATGCATCACTGGGCGAACCTTTTGGCCTCAATTGAGTACATTCTTATGCAAAAGGGATCAGCGCATCCAATTTGGAGCAGGAACAAGTTCTTGTCCCTCCATCGCTGGCAAAAATCATAGCAGCTTCCGAGACACATAAAATGAGAAGTCATTCTATACACTGGCAAATTTTCGCTTTGATATTCTTCCTGATGCCTGCGATGTCATTGGCGGCAAATCGCACGCTGGGATCACAATCAATTTATCTTCCAGGCGTCGTGGTGGCAAAGATCAAGGCCGAGCTGGAATCTCACGCCATTTGGCAATTAAGGCGACCATCTGCTGCCTGGCAGGCTGCGCCAGCCTTCCCGTTTCATGCAAGATCCAGCGAGCTGTCTCGGATCTATTATATTCATTTCGATCCAGCAATTCCGCCGGACCAAATGGCCATGGAGCTGATGAAGTGGAAGGCATTTGAATATGTCGAACCCAAATACATTTCTTTCACAGCAGAGTCGATTCCAAACGATTCGTTGCTTGCCCGGCAGTTTCATCTCGCTCAAATCCAAATGTTTCGCGGCTGGGATATCCAGAAAGGTGATGCCAGCACTGTCATCGCCATTGTGGACAATGGAACGGATTATCGACATCCTGATTTAGCCGCAAACATCTGGACCAATGTTGTGGAGGCGGCTGGATTGACCGGCGTGGATGACGATCAAAATGGCTATATCGATGATATTCACGGCTGGGATTTTGGAGAGAATGACAATGATCCCAGTCCCGGAACAGATCCAGCGTCCATAACCTCCCATGGGACTCACATTGCTGGGCTTGCAGGCGCAGTGGTTGATAATTTCATTGGGGTAGCCGGGGTGAGCTGGAATTGCTCGATCATGCCGGTCAAAACGAGCACCGATGGGGATACTCGCCAGATCCCATTTGGCTACGAGGGAATCGTTTATGCGGCAGATCAAGGGGCGCGGGTGATCAATGCCAGTTGGGGTCGGCGCGGCCATTTCTCCCAATTTGAGCAGGATATCATCGATTATGCGGCGGCGAAAGGTTGTTTGATTGTCGCTGCTGCTGGAAATTCTAATCTCAATGCAGACTTTTACCCAGCCAGCTACGTTCATGTGATCGCAGTGGCAGCGGTGAACGATCTCGACGAAAAGGCCAGCTATTCTAACTATGGTCAATTTGTGGATATTTCCGCCCCCGGTGGCGATGTCCGAGCCGGTCAGCCGGGGCTTTTCAGCACATTCCCGGTAGATCGAGGGAGCTATGGTGAGTTCTCTGGCACATCGATGGCGAGTCCGGTCGTGGCAGGCATGGTCGCATTATTGACCAGAAAGTTCCCCCGGTTCCCATCGCTACAAATCGCCCGGCAGGTGGTGATGACCAGTGATCCCATTGATAGCCAGAACCCAAAATACCAGGGATTGATCGGCCATGGTCGGGTGAACGCATTTCGAGCGCTCACCGAGGACGTTCAGGAGGAGGAGCCAGCCAGGGTCGCACTGTTTAAAGTGACATTCAATGATTCGGTATGGGGAAATGGAAATGGATTGTTCGAACGCAATGAGATCATTGGGATTGATCCCTGGTATCGGAACTACGCCATCAGCCCCGGCCGAAACTTGACAATCACTTTGCTGAGCTGGGATGAGGATATCATTCCAGTAAATCGGATCACCACGCTGCCAGAATTGCCCAGTGATGCCATCACCCTGATCGACCGACAGCTTCGCTTCCGGATCCGATCCCAGGCACGGCCGCATCTGGCACAATTGGTATTGAATTACAAGCTCGATAATGGCAATTCCGGAAGCGATACGGTTTATACCACGATTGGCAAGAGCGCCATTTTATTTGTGGATGACGATGAGAACGGCGAGCGCAATATCGAGGGATTTTATACAGCGGTGCTGGATCAATTCGGGGCGAGCTATTTGCTTTGGAATTATGCGCAATTGGGTAGTCCTTCGCCACAATTGCTATCGTTTTTTCCAATGGTGATCTGGAGTTGCGAGTGGGCCTTCCCAAGCCTCGAAGGCGCAGATCGAATGGCGATTGCAGATTATCTTGATCGAGGAGGCAGCCTGTTCATTTCTGGCCAGGATATTGGCTGGGACCTGGCAGATCCGGCTGGTGATCAATTTTCACTCTCAACTGAACAATTTTATCGCGATTATCTTCATGCCATTTATCGGGCCGATCATAGTGGCTCCCAGCATGTTATCGGTGTGCCGGGAACCATTGGTCAGGGATTGGAATTCGATATTTATCAGCCGCTGATCCCCTACCATTTTCAATTTCCTGAATGGATCGAGCCAACCCCAGATGCCCAACGTGCCTTTCAATATGAAAATGGCAGGGGGGCCGCGGTGAGCTTCGAGGGAATGCATTCGGTGCTCTATATGGGATTTGGTTTCGAGGCCGTGGATGCTTCGCAATTTGAACCACCAGATCGACCGTCAAAGGCACGAAAAGAACTGATGCATCGCATCCTGAATCGATTAGGGCCAATTCGGCATCAGCCAGCCAGGGATTTGCTTTTCGCCCCAGATTCTCTAACGCTATCGGCGAACCTTTCTCCGCTGGTTGACGATCTGCAATCACTGCTGCTCATCTGGAAGACAGATCAGATGCCTGGGTTCGATTCTGTGCCGATGACCCGAAAATTGAACAATGAGTTTATCCACGCTTTGCCTTTAAAGGGCTATTCTGGTCGATTGCAGTATTATTTTCGCTTGTTGACCCCTTACTATCAATTCCAAATGCCGCTGGCTGGATCAGATCGACCGTTTTCAATCTCGATTGGCCAGGATAAAACCGCGCCCGAATTGTTTCACATTCGATTGAATGATATTTTCATCCAGAAGCAAGCGCGGCCCGTAGCGGTATTCGTGCAGGATAACATCGCTGTCGATCCCAGCTCAGTCTGGTTACACTATCAAACCACCGGTTCCAGCGATAGCATCCGGATGACGCAGCGAGAAGCGGATTGGTATGATGGGGTTATTCCGCCCATCGCCAGGTTGGGGGAAAAAATATTTTACTGGTTCTCAGCCAGCGATTCATCCATTCCACCCAATCGGGCAAATACCGAGCTGTTCTCATACCGAATTGGCATCGAAGGCTTCGAGTATGGCCTGACATTCTGGGAGGCGGAGAACCATGGCTGGGAGCTCGATGAGCTGCAAGCCCATTCAGGGCGATATTGTCTTTCCAGTTTTCCCGGCAAAAGCTATCCAACCAATATCGATATTCGATTCAATTGCAAATTCGGCCTGCCGCGAAATCAGCTAAAAAATTTGATCCTCTCTTTTTGGACCAAACATCAACTCGAAAGTTCTGGCGATGTCGGCCTCGTCGAAGTGAGTGTGGATCACAGGGATACCTGGCAGACGATTGGCGCTCCAGTTTCCGGTATGGTGGATAAATGGTATCAGCGATTCTATCCGCTCAGCGATTTCTATCAGGAAGGACCGGACACATTGTGCTTGCGCTTCCGTATGCTCTCCGATGCCAGCCAGACGCAGCCCATGGATGGCTGGTTCATCGATGATATCGCCCTGGAGCTTGACGCTGAAGTGGGCGTCGCTCGCTCGAGTATCTCGCTGCAAAAGGGTTTTCTACCAATTCGAATTACGAATGTTGCGCCCAATCCGTTCAATCTGTCGGTTGAAATTCATTACGAACTTGCCGTCTCAGCATCGATCGAATTAGAAATATTTAATGTGATTGGCCAATCGGTCCTGAAAAAATCGCTTGGAGGGCAGCCGGCAGGGCAGTATGGAATTGTCTGGGATGGCAAAGATCAGCGAGGATCTCGATGTGACAGCGGCATATATTTCGCAAAGATCAGAATAATGGATCAAAAGGGAGACTCATCCCTGTTGGCTTCGAAAGCAATAAAGATGGTATTATTGAAATAGCATCGATCCATTGAATTATCAAATAGCTGGATTGTTGAATTGGTGAGAAGCGATGGCTCAACCGAACTGGTATCGGACATGCGTGGGATGCGGCAAAGCGAGGCATAAATTCGAGCTCTTACGAATCGTAAGGTCGCAGGATGGACATGTTGCAATCGACCCCGAGCAAAATAGAGCTGGGCGTGGTGCATACCTGTGTCGAAGCGAGGCCTGCGCAAAGTTGGCCCAGCGCAGGCGGGCGTTCCATCGCGCTTTTAAAGTAGATGTTCCCGAACAATTTTATGAGCAACTGATTCGTTGGGTAGTGGACCTTGAACATCGATAAATTGACATCGTTACTCAGCCTCGGCCGGAAGGGCCGGATGATCGAGATCGGCAAAACGCCGGTCGACATTTTGCTCAAACGTCGCCGGGCTGCCTTGATCATCATGGCGTTCGATGCCTCTGATAAATTCAAAAAGCAAATGGAAATCGACTGTCGCCGACATGGCGTTCCGCTCGTGCTTTTCGGCAGCAAATCGGAATTAGGCAAAATTTGTGGACGCGACGCGGTGAGCGTCATCGGTATTTCTGATAAACATCTCGCAGAAGGGATTAAAGCAGCCCTCGCATGACCGTGGGGATAACAAATGCTCGCTGAACAATAGATAGAGGGTTGTTTATTCTTTGAGCCCGATCACGATGAACTCGCACGGATAGGCTTCCGAGTTCGCTGAAGAACCGCTGGCGAATCGCCCGGTGGTCTCGTCACGTTTTTGCGGCAGGATTTTGGACGGGATCGATCGCTTGATGATCCGATCCAACCGAAAGCCTGAATTCTGCAGGCTCTCAGCAAACACCTCGGCGTTTAGAATATCAATCCCTTTTAATCGCGTGTCTCCGATCACATAACAACACCGGCCGCCCGGTTTTAAGATCCGAAAGCTCTCATCGAAAACCTGTTGCATATCCATGAAAAAAGCCGCGATTTCTTTCGCCATTTTTTTATCCCGCTCTGCCATTTGCGCGACGATCCGTTGGCCGATCACGCTATTCAGTTGTTGCTCGGCATATGCCTTGTGGGCCGTGCCGATAAATTCCTTCTTGTATTGGTTAAGGTCTTCGGCAAAATCCAGCCAGATGGTAGAAAGTTGATGGAGATCGGCGTATTCATAGCTGGTCACGTAGGGACTTGAGCTAACAATGAGGTCGACCGAACCATTTGGGACTGGTTGGTGTCTGGCGTCGCCGATTTTGATATTTAAAAATTGTCCGATATTGTCTCGCACATGCGCTGGCACAATCTGATAGAATTCAGCATTGCCGCGTTCCATTTTGGAGAGCTGCCGCTTGAAGGCCGAGAGCGGTCGCTCAGGCTGTTTCGAGAGATCGCGGGTCGGTTTGGTGCTGGTCTGCAACCAGATAGAGCAGTTTTTGAGGATATGGCTGAAGGCCACCAGGAAGAAGTCGCGATATTTAGGTTCAGCGGTTCGGTTGATCATCCGCAAGATGATCCCCAGTTCCTGCTGCTGGGATTTCGGGAACCAATAGTCGATCCGATCGCGATGCTGGTCAGGAATTAACGGGTCAATTTCTGGATTGATCGTTGGCTTCGATATCGAATCCAAAAAGCTGAGGCTGTCTAACAATCCAGCGATTTGTTGGGAAAGCGCATCTGGTGGCAGCGGGGTCGCTTTAACCCGAGTGATCAAATGGGCGACCTTATTGATGTCTGTGCCACTGGCCATCATTCCTCGTGAGATCGCCGTGACAATGGTTGTCCCGCTGCCGAAAAAGGGATCGTTGATGTGTGCGTCCGTTGATTGAATATATTCATCCATCAATTTCTCGACCAATTGTGGGATGAACTTGGCCGGATAACGATGAAAGTCATGGGTCCATTTGCCAGTTTGAGACGGTGTGCACCCTTCAAAAGACCAATCGATGTCGATCTCTTTCTCTTGAAAGCGCGCCAGAATATCTTCAGGAGTAAGCAACCTGGTCATGGTGATAATAATGATTTTGATGAATTGCTAATGACTGACTGCCGCCTTTCAGAGCCGGGCGATCAGTTGATAGAATGCTTGCTGCAATTTTTGGGTGATTGGCCCGGGTTTTCCATCGCCGATGATCCAATCGTCCACTTGAACGACCGGGGTGATTTCGACAGTGGTGCCGATCAACATGATTTCCTCTGCCTCGCGCAGCTCGGTCTCGAGAATCGGGAACTCTCGGACTGGAATTCCCAATTGGCTGCAAAGCGCGATCACGATTTCGCGGGTGATACCAGCCAGGATGTAATTCGATTTGGGCGCAGTGACGAGGGCGCCGTCCAAAATGGCAGCCACGTTCGTGTGCGTCCCTTCCGTAATGCACCCATCACGGACAAATACAGCTTCGGTGGCGTTGCGATCGATGGCCAATTGATGGGCCAGAATATTGGGTAACAGCGCAATCGATTTGATGTCGCAACGCGACCAGCGGGTGTCGGATACCAGGATGATTTTCGTCCCGTGATCCAACTCCTCCTGGTGAGGCTGAAAAGGGGCTGCCGAAACATAGACCGACGGAGGAGTCCCTTTTGGTGGGAATCGGTGCGTCCGAGGCGCTGCTCCGCGGGTGACCTGGATATATATGGTGGCCTGACCCTCGGTCAGCCTGTTCGCGACGACCAACTGAGTGGCTACCGCTAAAAGCTGCCCGGTATCGGCATAATCAATCCTTAACTGTTCCAGGCTGCGCTTCAATCGATTGAGATGTGCTTCGGCCATGAACAATTTGCCATGATAGCAACGGATCACCTCGTAAGCGCCATCAGCAAATAAGAAACCCCGATCATCTGGGCTGATTCGTATTTGTTCTTTTGGAAGAAAATTTCCATTAAAGTAAGCGATCATCCGATATCACTCAGTTCAATTTGTCCATGGGACGGGCGCTTAGGCTTCCAGGAATACCTGACACACTGCTGGGAGTCGCTGAATCAAGCGCTCGTTGTCCTTTTCTGCTGGTTCGCTCGGCAACTGAAATTTTTGGTGTGGCGAATTTGCGCATCAACAGCGGCTGAGAAGTCCGCAATGCCAATTTTCGCAAAAAGATATTCACAACGTAGGGCAGGCTTTCGGCCAGCCAGCCCAATTCATATAAAAATTCCCGCAATGTCAATGGATGAGATACATACTCGACTTTGCCCTGCTTGATGGCACGAATGATGGCCGGAACGGTTTTTTCTTCGGCATAAACATAAGAGTAGGTGCGGCCGAACTGAAAAGCACGATGCGCATCGGAGTTGCCGACCACTGGCAGATGCAATTGTTCGGCAATTCGAAGCGCTTTGCGATTGGGGTTGAACCATCGATAATAAAAATGACAAAACTCTATCGCATCAAAACAATGGTGATAGTGGATCAAATCATTCCCAAGACATTCTGGCAAAATATAAAACGGATGGGGCGCAATCACCAGCACATCGTCCCCTTTGTGGCGAAGCAAATCGTCATAGCTCAAGATGTGCTTTTTGGTCGAAAAATTAATCAGCAGCACATGCTTTTTGTGAATATAGGTCTCTACCCCGTTGATCAATAAAAGACCTTTTTGACGTGCGTAATCGGAAAGTTCCGAATCTTGATATTGAAGACCGTGATGCGTGATGGCGATGGCATCGAAATGCTGTTCCACCGCCAGATCGATCAATTGCTTCGGAGGGATTAAATTTTTCCTTCCAGCAACCAGTTCAACCAGATCATTCGATGTATGCAGATGCAGATCAACCTTCAGTTTCATGCACATTCCCTTCCACCAGTCAGTTCTCGGTAGTTAAACATCTCAGGCAGTCGACTAATGGTCGATTATAATCCAGAAGCAAAGAAAAGCTTGTGCCTGGCAGCACAATGGCCGATTGGATCGGCCAAATCAATATTTCAAAACATGCTGTTCCCACTGTTTGGCTTGATGCAGTGGCGCAACCAAAGGCGCAGCGGTCCGATTGGGAAAATGCTGTTTCAAAACGATCATGCTGAGATCGGTCAGCTTCAGCGAATCAATGGCAGCATGATTGATTTTGATCTGATATTGTTCTGCCAATTTGACCAAAAACCGATCGATCGCGCGGATGCGTTTTTCCGTCAGCGCATCCCGTTTCACCTGGCTCCACACTTGCTCGATCGGAAGCGGCTCGCTCTTTTGGATGTCGAGCACCTTGAAGATGGAGAATTTATTATCGTCAGTTCTCACTGGCCCGGCGAGATCTCCGATATTGAGCGTTCGGGCTACTGCGCCGATATTGCCCAACGCCGAGGGGGCGAAATAGCCCAGGACCCCATCGCTTTTCCGGCCCAGTTCACGCTGTGTGTACTGACGCGCCAGTCTCCCCATGTCTTCGCCGCGACGAATGCGCTGCAAAAGCCGGTTCGCCAGCGCCTCATCAGCCACCAGGATTTCCTGAAGATTCACCATTTCTGACGCCAAATAAGCGCCAGGATTTTGTTCATAAAATTGTCGCACCTCGTCATCCGATACCGTCACTGTATCGATGATCTGCTGTTTCAATTGCTGTGCCAGATAAGCATCAGTCCACATCTTTTTTTGGTACTGGACATAATAGCTACGATGGAGCCCAGCTTTCCGCCCTTTTTGAGCCAATGCCTCCAATTCGATGGTTCTTCGAATCAGGTGGGATAGGCTATTGCGGAATGCGTGCCGGGATTTATAATTCAACCGAAACGGGCTGACGCTTAACTTTTTAATGAAATCTCCCACAGTCCAAACCGTCCCATCGTTGAACCTGGCGAACGGTTCATCCAAGCGTTGGGCCAGGCTCTTGCTCTTCAGCGAATCGGGAGAAAGCTCGATCGGGTCGTGCAATCGAGCGGATGCATTGCTGCTGTCTTGAATGGGATAAAACTTCTCCAGTTCGGCTGCCACAAAATCGAAGATCTCACGCGAAACCTTTACCTGTTTATCGGCCATCAGCGAAAACATGAACTCAGCGAACAGCGCTGTCCGCTTTCGCTCTCGAATGGTTTGCTGAATCCTCGGCGCTTCCCGATAATAATCGGCTTCAGTGATCATCGCATTCGTGCGCTTATTGATGAGTTTGATCAGAAAGAAGCTGCCATCGGCTTCAACCGGATCCGACACTTCATTTAGCTGTAATTGATAAGCAGTCTGTTCGATGTTAGGATGAGCTTGCCCCCATTTGATCGTCAGCGTTAAGACAGAATCCGCTGAGATGAAAGTGTCGGTCTGAAAAATTCGCTTCACTTCATGCAGGCTTTTCCCTGCGAGAATCTGCTGTCGCGCTTGCTGGGCTTGCTCAATCGTCTCAAAGCTCAATATCTGGAGATCCAGCTCAGATTGCGATTGCAAAAAAGCCTGTTTGACCTCCTCTTTGGTCAAAGTGATCTTTGTAGCCACTTCTTTTTCGAACAGCGCCTCAATGATGGCCTCTTTCTCCATCTGCTGGGCATAGGTCTTGAATTTTTCACTGTTCGACAACTTGCGTCGATATGCCTCAGCAGCCAGCGCTTTCTCGCCCAAAAGGGCAACCAAGACCTGCTCTCGGTTTCGTTTGCTGTCTTTGGTCATTTGAAGATGCGGAGTAAATTCGTACCGCATCCGAAATTCCGAAAGTGGAATCATTAGTTTCCCCACCTGGGCAACGACCGGCTCTGGTGCTTTGCGGCTGCAACCGATGACCGTAACGATCCCAAAACAGATCAATAATTGGAAAGAGGCTCGGAGTATTGGTCTCATTATTCTAACTTGGACATTAATTCATTTTGATTTTATTTGAAGAAATCAATGACTGCTTTAGCGAGTGACGCCATTGATCCGGGTCAAAATTTCTTCAGCTACCTCTACATCATTAAAATGAATGGTTCGATCTTTCAAAGTTTGGGTGGTTTCATGGCCCTTCCCCAACAACATCACGATATCACCGGGCCGCGCCTGACGCAGCGCGAACTCAATTGCCTCATAACGATCGATAATGCGTTGATAGGGAGTTGAATCCATTCCCGCTGCGATCTGATCGATGATGGCCTCAGGATCTTCATTGCGAGGATTATCTGCGGTGAGCACCACTAAATCGCTATATTTCGCCGCGACTTTTCCCATGATCGGACGCTTCTCTTTATCCCGATCGCCCCCACAACCGAACACGGTGATCAGGCGCTGGGGTTTTAGATTTCGCGCCAGGCTGAGTACCTTTTCCATGCCATCCGGCGTATGCGCATAATCGACCACCACAGAGAACGGTTGCCCCCGATCGACCAATTCAAATCGACCAGCCACCCTGATCTTTTGTTCCAGACCGCGTTTGATAGTCTCCAGGTCGAAGTTCTGTGAGATGGCCGCTGCAACCGCTGCCAGGCTATTATAGACGTTGAACCTGCCTACCAGTTGCTGCTGAATATCGATCTCCCCCACTGGTGTGACCAGCCGATACTGGGTGTTTTTGATCGAAAAATTGATATCCTTTGCCATGATGTCGGCTGGCTGGTGAATCCCATAACTCAGCTTGTGAGCTCTCGTTGCCTCCAAAAAATATCTGGAATATGGGTCATCTGCATTCACGATGCCAAAATCATCTGGCTGAAGCCACTGAAACAATTTCATTTTTGTCTGAAGATAATGTTCCATGGTCTTATGATAATCCAGATGGTCCTGGGTCAGGTTGGTGAACAGGGCGACGTGATAATGAACGCCATGAACGCGGAAAAAATCGATCCCATGCGACGAAACCTCCATGACGCAGTAATCGACGTTGCGCTCGGCCATCCGAGTGAATATTTCCTGCAAGTCAGGTGGCTCAGGAGTCGTGTCTTTCGATTTATTGATCTCCCCATTGATCTTGTAATACAACGTACCGATGAGTCCCACCCGATACCGCTGCATGAGAATACTTTCGATAATATGGGTTGTCGTTGTTTTGCCATTCGTCCCGGTTACGCCGATCATTTTCAGCTTTCGCGAGGGGAAGCGGTAAAATCGATTGGCCATTACCGCCAATGCGTAGCGGGAATTGGGAACAATGATTTTGACCACAGGCCGAGACAAAGGGATATCTCGTTGCAAAACCACCGCAACTGCCCCATTCTGTATCGCTTGTTCGACCCGGTCGTGGCCGTCGGGAATTTCGATCTTATCTAATTGGGTGTAGATATTGATCGCGACATACAGGTAACCAGGCAGAATCCGAAGCGGGTCGTAGGCGATCCCGCTGATTTCAATGTCATCGATATTTCCGTATATTTGCTTGTCAGTTAATTCATCCAATAAATGCTTCAGTTTCATAAAATCCTCACAATATTTAATCCTCATTCATGATAAGTTAACAAGCTTTTCTGAGCGAGCTCCGCATAGGAAGCCAACAATTTGCTGCTTTTTATATTTAATCGTTCGATAAACTCCTGAAGTAATCGTTGGCCTCGTTCCCAGGCCTCTCGTTCAAATAAGATTTTCTCATCTCCTTTGTCCAAATTTAAACTATGCCAAAATTCGCCCTCCTTTCCCTGGTTCGACCATTGCTGCCATTGCTGGAAATGACCCGCTTCGTGAAACAGCAGGCAGACAGATGAAGTGAAGTCCTGGGTTTCGCATTTGTAGAAAAGATGGATCGTTGCAATCTCCCCAGTCGGTGGATAAAAAAATGCGACCGCGTCATCGATCGGGATCAGTTTGATCGACAATTGGCCGAATTTTTCCCAGCAAAGAAACGCCTTGGCCTCGAATAACAGCGATCGGTCGATCATTTTTTCTGCTTCAATCACGACGGCCTCGATTGGAACTTTCAGGGATCGTCAGAGTAACCACATCTGCTCCGACAAGTTACATTTTGAAACGGCAAATTTAAGCAATAAAAAGCCATAAATCAAGTATTAAATTTTAAATCGTCTCACTCAAATTCTATGTTGCCATATCAGGAAGAGGAGCTCCAATGGAGGGTGATGGTTTGTTCGAACAGTAGCTATCGGGAGAGAGATTTCCATGCCAGAGTTACCAGAAGTAGAAACCATTGTGCGTCAGTTGAACCAACAAATCGTCAATAAAGTCATTGCGCGAGTCGAGATATTGCGCCCGGATCAGTGGCATAAGAATGCACCTGATCAGATCGAAACGACACTGGTCCAACAGCGCATCATTCGGGTGTCCCGGCGGGCTAAATTCATTTTGATTCAATTTCACAGCGGCGGTCGTCTGATCGTTCATCTCCGCATGACTGGCAAATTGATATGGTCGGAAAAGGAGCCGATTCGTGACAAATTTACCCGCAGCATCTTTTATTTCACAGATGGCTCATGTCTGGAATTCAATGACACTCGCGCATTGGGCTGGTTAATATATCTTGGTCGCGACGAAGAATATGATTCGTTGCTCAAGTTGGGGATAGAACCGCTTAGCGATTCCTGGCAATTCGAGAGTGTCAAAGCCCTCTGCCGAAATTCATCGCTAACGCTGAAAGATTTTTTGATGGATCAAAACAAAATCGCTGGTATTGGAAATATCTATGCCAATGAGATCCTATTTCGAGCGGGTATTCATCCACAGCGACGGGCGAACAGCCTTTCTGATGCAGAAATTGCCAGGCTGTTCGATTGGGTACCCAGAGTGCTCGAACTGGCAATTGAGAAAATGGGGACGACCTTGGGCAATCGGGTGTCGGATTATCGTTCTGTTTTCAATATGGAGGGTGAATTCCAGAACGTTTTGATGGTCTATGGCCGCGAAGGAGAGCCATGTCTGAAGTGCGGAAGTCCAATTATTCGGATCAAACAAAAAGATCGCAGCAGCTTTGTGTGCCCACATTGCCAAAGTTAGTAAGCTTGAAAAAATGTTGAATGCCCATCAAGAAAATGCTGGTCATCTTCATAAGAGAATTTTCTCCCATCGATTGTTCAATATTTCAATAAGCCCTTGCAAGAATGTTTCAATTTTGATTATTGATTTCCTCGAAATTTTTAATTATATTTGCATCCAAAAAATCGGCTGGGAATTTCAAACGATGGAGGTACATCAATGCCAATTTATGAATATATCTGTCAGGATTGCAAGAAAAAAATCAGCCTGCTCATTCTAAGCCCAACCACGCAGTCACCGCAATGCTCCAAGTGTGGTGGCTCTAATCTTCAGCGGATCATGTCTCGATTTGCCGCGATTCGTTCCGAAGAGAGCCGACTTGAAAGCCTTGCCGATCCCAGCAAATGGGGCGATCTGGATGAAAATGATCCCAAGAGCATGGTGAAGTTCATCAAGAAAATGGGGCGGGAGATGGGGGATGAGTTGGGAGAGGATTATGATCAACTGATCGAAGAAGCAGAGGAGGAGGCGGCCCAGGCAACTTCGGATCAGAAAGATGATTCCGAACTTTAAGCATTTTCCCTGCTGTCTGTTCCTTTCGGCGCGTTTATGATGATAATTTTAGATGATGTTTGAGCCATGATAAAAGCGCGCTTACTCCGCGCTCAGAAAGATCGGAGAATTGATGCTATTTAGAAGCTGCGGAGATTTTGAGCGACTGAAACCATCAGAGCGGATCAGGTATTGTGCGCCCCAAGATTGGGGCGCAGTCGCAAAACGGCGATCTTTAGCGGACATCAATTTTAGGCACATTCGTCCCAAACAATTCTGCAACTTTTCAATTCATAGAAAAATTCAACAAGGGAATATCAGAGAGATAAGCAATGCCGTCAAGTATACCCTGCCCGAAATGCAATGAGTATGCGTTTCATAAATCCCATACCCGAAATTTATATGAGCGAACCAGAAAACGATTGCTGCGGCAGCAAACTTACCGATGTCACAATTGCGGCTATCGGGGCTGGATAAAGATTAAGGTTTTTAAGCCACGCCCATCTTTACGGCAGCTCATCCGTTATTTTTTGATTTTTTTACTGGCGGTACTGGTGAGCTTCTTGTTGTGGAGAATGTTGCAGTAGCATTCTGCAGCGAGCATGCCATAAAACCATTTTGATCATCAAACAATCCAAGAGAAAGTTTTGCCATAAATATCGCCTGCCAGGATGCCCATGCTGTTGCGAAGCAGCTATGGTTGTCTTAAAACGGCGATTCCGATAATAATAATTTGCTTGACGATCCGATAGATATGGCTCACCAGTTTCGCGTTCTTTTTTAAGGCGAGGCTATTGAAGGTTTCATGGATTCCTTTCGGATGCATTCGCTATTCGGAACAGTATCAAATCTTTCGCATCGAAAGCGATGGCTGATGGTTTTGTTGCGACTCCTGAAGATAGCTTGAAGGCTGCCAAAATCAGGCTGAAGCTGATGCCAGGGATGATCCGGAATTCAAAAAAAGATAAAAATGCTCGAAGTTGTTACGAAGACTTAATGAACACATGAATAAGTTGTTACAACTTAGAGAAAATACTTGCATTTTTGGAAAAATTGTGTATATTCATAATAAGCAAAAATCTTAATGAATGTTAGGCGGCAACTTTAATCAGCTTGTTAACCAAAAGAAATTACCTTGCCATGAGAAAAAAACACCTTTTCATGTTCATTGTGTGGTGGTTAGGCATAGCGACCGCCCTCCCCGCCCAAATTCCTCAAATCGTGAGCAAAAGTTGGAGCGATGGAAATCCATCCTTTCGGCTTGCCTCTGTGTCAAGCAATGTCCGGGTTGATTCGGTGGTGAGCTTGATTCCGACGCTGGGGTTTAGCGAGGAACCGCCGGGATTTAAGTGGATGCTTTCGGCATTCGATACCACGTGGGCATGGCCTCAGTCACCTGCCGATAAGGTGAAAATAACAGGCGCTACATCGATAGAATATTATCTGGATCTCAACAACGTCATTCATTATGTCGTTGCAGATCGCGACGGTGGCAAAATTGTTGATTTGATCCTTTCTCGGCCAGACCGCGCCTGGGTGCTTGATGCCATCGATTCGGATCGGCTGAATAATCCTACCAGTGTTCAAGTCTATAAGGAAAACGGTAATCCGATGTTTCTGATCACTGAAGAGGGCCGGCATCGGGTTATCAAATACGATCGCATTGGCGATGTCGTGAAATGGAAATTTGGGCAGCCAACATCCAACGAGCTGTTTTCGCCGCTGGATGCGGTCATCATCCCCGGCACCGATCAGGTGCTGATTTGCGACACTGGAAATCACCGACTGGTGCTGGTTGATGAGGCCGGGACCGTCCTCAATACTTTTGGTGTCGGAGTCCTGAATCGGCCAGTGGATATCGATTATATTCCCAGCACGCAGGAAGTGCTGATCACCGATCAAAACAACAATCGTGTTTTGAAATTGGATATCAGGACCAATGTGGTCACATGGGACTATGACATCGGCCTGAACCTGCCGTCAGATGCCGATCTGCTGCCCAATGGCAACGTGCTGATTTGCGATCGCGGAAATAATCGTTTGATCGAAGTGAATCTGAACAGGCAGATCGTCTGGCAGTTGGAGAGCCCGATCCAGAACTTGAGAGATGCCGATCGGTTGGGGATCGAATTGGGCCAGGAGTGGGTGAATAAACATCTGGTGATTACCAATGGTCAGCCGGCCTTGCTCGGCTACTTGCCGCGGGAATTCTATTCGGCACCGCGATACTTAAATCGGGCTGTTAGTTTTGATCAGCTCTTTTGGTCCGCTAAAACAGACAACAATACTTCAGTTCAAATTCAGTTTCGTACTGCTAATTCTCCTGAACAACTCACATCGCCCAATAATCCATGGCGCGGTCCATCGGACTTTGAGGCGTATTATACAACCTCAGGGCTTGCCATCAACCCAGTGCATGATGGCGATGCAATATACCAATTCAAGGCGATATTGTCCACCAGCGATCCACTATATACCCCAGTGCTCAACAACGTCAAAGTCACCTATCGCTACTATGATACCGACCTTACTGGCCAATTGACCAGCAATATCGTTCGCGATTCCAGTGACTTTATTATTACTAAATGGAAGTCGTTGAAGTTTAAAACGATTTTGCCGCCAAATCCCATTCATCGTGATAAGGTTCGCATCGAAGTGACGATTTTAGATGGGATCAGTGGAACGCCGTTGCGTACTTTTGTGGCCAATCCCTTCAATGCCATTAATGAAGAGCCATTAGACAATATCGCGAGCCTCCGGTTAAAGCAAAATTTCCGTTTGCAAGCAACATTTAATACCCTTACCACGGCAGCAACACCGATCCTGGATAATTGGGACCTGCTTTGGGAGGCAACGCCGCTGACCGATGCGAAGATCGATTTTGTTAAATTGATCAATCAAGAATTTCGGCCAACCGTTTATTACCGGGTGCCGATCCCAGGGCAGGATTATATCGATTATGTCAATGTCCGCCTGGTTGATCCCAATCTGGTCCCGATCCAATCGGCGGTCAATCTCCGCATTTCATCCTTGCTAACTCGCGATTCCGAACAAGTGACTCTAAGTTTGCGACCAGAAGGGTGGTACCTCATGGATACCAGCATTCCCGCAGTCATCGCTGATACGGTCAAAATCAATGACAGGATCTTGCAGGTACAGGATCGCGATCGCCTGGTAGTGACTTATGTGGATCCGATGAATCCTACGGATCAGGCCTCGGATACCGCTTTGATCGTTCAAAACACGGAAGGGATTGTCCAGTTCCTGGTTCGGGATGTTGAGGGATTGATCAAAATCCAAAATGACTATTATACCAAGATCGATTCCGCAGCGATTGGTGACACGATTTTCGTCTATTTTACTGGGGAAAAGGATCGAGATTTATCGCCAGGGCAGGATAAATTTTCGATTGTCGTTTTCGATTTTGAAACCGCAGATAAAGAGACGCTAAATGTGCTTGAAATTCCCGATAGCTTGTCGCGATATGAAACCGGCGATTTCCTCTCGGAGGGGCTTCCATTGGTGTTGGGAAGAACGCCGATATTTGATGACGGTTTGCTTCAGACTTTTGCTGGAAGTCGCATCAGTCTCACTTATGAAGAAACGATTTCTAAAATCCCCATCATTAAAGTCTATGACAAACATCCACCCACTCCGATCGAGCCGTACACTGGGCTTCAATCACTCGATTTTGATATTGCGCCCAACCCATATTATGAGGATCGCCATAATTTGTTAAGGATTCGGGTGGCATCGTCTATTGGGGACCTTATCGTAGAAAAGATAGAGATTTTCAATTTTGCTGGACAGAAGATCGCAGAGATCGCGGGATCAAGCTTGAAGTTCTATTACGCCTACCCCATACCAGCCGAACAATTTAGTTACGCGGACAATTGGTGGGATCTGAGGGATCAAAATTCCGTTCCAATTAGCAGCGGTACTTATTGGGTAAAGGTCTCGGGCAATACAGTGAACAGCAATCGGCGTTTTTCTCATATTAAGAAGCTGGTTATTGTCAGATAACTCAAACAATGAACACAATCAGCACGGACTTTTAATATGATAAATCACAGAACATCAGTCGCAGCAGCCGAAACTTGTGGCTGCCACCATCGCGTCGGAGTTGTTACCATCATCTTGCTGCTTGTGGTGACGCTTGTTACGCATTCGGGGCATGCTCAACCAACCCAGGGCATCGGAAAATATGGGGCATCGTTCCTGCAGATCAGCCCCTCAGCCCGGCAGGTTGGAATGGGAGAGGCGTTCACCGGTCTGGCCGATGATATCGGGTTGCTTCGTTATAATATCGGCGGGTTGGGTTATGTCAAAAATCCCACGCTAGGGATCCATTTTCATAATTGGATTGACGATACCCAGCAGGGCGCAGTTGGCCTGGCTCTTCCCACACTCTACGGTATTTTCGGATTTGAGCTGGATTATTTTAACGAGGGCTCTGTTGTAGAATTCGATCCCAATTTTAATCGCTCCGGTGCGGAGATCAGCAGCAACGATTTTGTGTTGACCCTGGGATATGGCTCGTTTGTCAATATCTTCAAAAGGCCGGTTTCATTTGGAGGCGCCTTGAAGGTGGTGCGACAGAACCTGGCGAATCAAATGGCCACAGCGGTCGGTTTGGATTTGGGCGTGCTACTGAGGACCAAATATATCTCTTATGGGGCTGTGGTCCAGAACCTGGAGCTCACCAAATTAGAATTCTTGAAAAAGAAGGACAACCTGCCAGAGACATATCGCGCAGGTATTGCGCTCCATTTCCCGATTGTCGATAATGTAAAAGCAAATACTGGGTTCGATGTGGCCTGGCTGGTTGATCAGAAAGTGCGAGCCTATTTCGGCGGTGAAATCGTCTTCAGCGATTTGATTGCGGTCCGAGGAGGATATCGGCTGCACGAGTTCGAGCCCAGCCGCTGGTCGGCTGGATTAGGATTGTTAATCCCAATGAGCTGGTTCTACAACTCGCAGACCCAATTGGATTACTCCTATAGCCCGCTGGATGTTTTTGATGCAGCCGCGCATCGCTTCTCATTGGTTTTTGCATTCGGCCGGGCGACTGCGATCGAGGCTCCAAGAATTGGCATCACGCCCCAGGATCAACGGGAAATTGCTCGACTCAAGGAGCAATTAAAGAAGGAGGTGGAGGCGGCTGAAAAGGCGCGACTTTCGGCTGAGGAGGCAGAACGGCGCGCTAAAGCGCTCGAAGATGAGATGAAAAAGCGCTTCAAACGTGTTCAGGAAATTGTCGAATCCAGTGAGGGCAAATTGGAATTGGTCACCCCAACCGTACCGAAATTTGGGGACAGCATTCTGGTATCAATGCGAATCAATTTCGATTTCGATAAAGCTGACATCCGACCGGATGAGTATGGCACAATGCACAAGGTGGCGGAAATCTTGAACACTTATCCAGAAAGCAAGGTCCATATCTCTGGTCATACCGATTTCATCGGCCCAGACGAGTACAACATTCGGCTGTCGCAGCGTCGCGTTAATAGCGTTATCTCCTTCCTCACGACCCGAGAAAAGATCTCCCATGATCGGTTCTTTATGCCCATCGGTTACGGAGAGATGAAACCAGTGGATACCAATACCACCCCAGAGGGTCGCTTCCGAAATCGCCGGGTCGATTTTCTCATCTATACAGCGCCAACAGCGCCAGCCGTCCCTGAAGGATCGGCCATCCAAGGCGTGGAAATCGTTGATGCAAAGACAGTCAAAATCGTTTGCAATGGCCGCGTAAAATTTGTCGATGAATTGATGGATAACCCAGATCGAATTGTGATAGATTTTCCAGGTATCTTCCTCCTGGATGACCGAAACACCTATGAATTCAATATGGGACCGTTTATCCGCGCGCGGCTTGGCTATCATCCAGAAGATCGATTCTCACGAGTCGTGATTGATTTAAGATCTCGAATCAACTATACAATCGAGACGCAGAACAATCTGATTTACATTAAGCAGCTATAGAGCTAAAAAGAAGTTCATCGCCGAAAAGATCTTTCGGTAGATATCAATCTGAACGACAAAACCCAACCAATGTGCATGAGAATTTTTACATTGGTTGGGTTTGTTATTTTGGATGTCCTTCCTTGCAAGCTTGAAATGCGGGTTGGACTCGTCTCAATCCTCACTTGCCTTTTGTCCCGTTCAAAAACGAACGGCGATAGATGACCTTCAGCCCCATCAGAAACAGCTTTTGAGCTGTTGCCAAACTTTCGAAAATCTAATCAGGATTCAGACGATAATAAAACGGATCGTCCTTCTCAATGGGCAAATTCACCTTGCAGCCGAGGCGATTCGATTTATAAATGGCAGTGAGCACCTGGAGTGAACGTCGGATCTCGGTTACCGGAATACTCGGTTGTCGCTGCTGCATCACTGCAGTGACGAAGTCTTCAATTAACCGGCGGTGGCTGGCCGGCGCGAATTGATAGTTCTTGCTGGCTAAAAATTGTCTGACCCGTTGCTCGTGGCTGGGATCAACCGAATGAAATTGCCATGGCTCATACGCCACGCCGTATGGATCCTCAGAGGAAATTGCTTCTAATTCGGTGCCTACAATTTCAAGATGACTGCGCTGCTGATGGGCGGTCACTGTGGCATTGATCGCCCCAAATGCCCCATTATTGAAGCGCAGGATTGCAGCGCCAGTATCTTCGATTTCAATTTGATACTTCATGGCAGCAACTTCGCCATAGACAGCGCTGATATCGCCCAAAATATAAATCAGAGCATCCAGGCCGTGGCACGCCAGCGTAAAAATGATGCCCCCTCCAGATCGCTCCCAGGTGTTCCGCCAGGGCACGTCGAAATATTCCTGGGTTCGATGCCAAAACAAATTGTTCGTGGCATAGATCACCTTGCCGAACAGCCCTTGCGCATGCAGGTCTTTGAGCTGTTGGATGCTCGTGCCGAACCGCCACTGAAACGCCCCCCCGAAGCACAATCCAGTTCGGTTCACCAATGCTTCGATTTCGTCCAATTGCGCCAGGCTTAATACCACTGGTTTTTCGCAGAGCACATGCTTTCCCGCGTTCAAACTATCGACGATCTGCTGAAAATGATCGCCTGGAGGGGAGCAAATGCTGATAATGTGAATATCCTGTCGGCTCAACAAGTTCTCATAGCGGTCGGTGGCAATGGGCGCTTTGAACTGTTCAGCCCGAGCGCTTGCCCGATCAAGATCCACATCCGAAAACGCCATGACCTTCACCTGATCCTTAAGCCTTGCAAAAGATTCTCCATGTCCTTCAGAAATTCCACCAGCTCCAATAATACCGACTCCTAATTTTTCCATCTACTGATCCTTTCTCACTTCGACCTTTGCCAGTTGTTCAGTGAATTGAATGATTGCACCATGATCCATTTCTCCCTTGCCATCAGCAATCAGCGCGGATAAGATTTGTTTCACCAGGCCGGTTAATGGTAATGGCACCTGCAAACCGGCCGCAGTTGCCAATGCATTGGTGATATCTTTATCATGTAATTTGATCTTGAAGCCAGGCTTAAAATTGCGATGGGTGATCATGGGGATTTTGGCATCCATCACGCGGCTGCCTGCCAGTCCCCCAGCGATGGCCTGATATAATTTTTCGGGATCAATTCCGGCTTTTTTAGCGAGCACAAACGCCTCGCCCAGGGCTGCCAGGTTCAGCGCAACGATAATTTGATTGGCCAGTTTGGCAAATCCGCCCGCGCCCACATCTCCAACTCGGACAATGGTCTTGCCCATTGCCTCGAAAATCGGCCGACAGCGCTCGAAGATCGCCTCCTTGCCCCCTACCATGATGGCCAATATCCCCTGAATCGCCCCGGGTTCACCGCCACTCACCGGTGCATCCAAAAATTCTACGCCGAGCTTTGCCGCTTCCGCCGCCAATCGCTTCGATACCAGCGGCTCAATTGAACTCATGTCGATGATGATCAATCCCTCCTTCGCTCCTTCCAGAATCCCTGCTTTGCCCAATACCACAGCTTCCACATCGGGCGAATTGGGCAACATGGTGATAACTACATCAGAGCGCTGGGCTACCTCTCTGGCAGAGCGCGCTGGCTGCGCTCCATCACGTGCCAGTTCATCCATGGCCGGCTGGCTTCGATTAAAAACAACCAAGCGATAATCAGCTCTGATAAGGTTCCGCGCCATCGGCTTACCCATGATACCTAACCCAATAAAGCCAATGTCAGGTCTCTCTCCGTTCATTCGCTACCTCACCTCCTGGTTCATTTAATCCAAAAACTGCACACACATAATTCAATCCAATAATCCACAAAGTGCCGTGATTCAAGATACAGACCGATTAAATTGCATTCTCATCTGTCCCTTGATAGCCCAATCACTTTTCAGTTGAAACCTCTAAGAGACGATTGGGACAATGTTGCTCATTGTTAGGACAATCAAGGCATCTTTCGGTATCGATAAATGAGTCGAAAGTTACTACAATAAGGCTGCTAATATAAAAAAATAAATCCCCAGTTGCAATAAAAACCTCGAGCGAATCGTTGAATTTGCCAGCACGCCCTAATTGATTTCGCTTCGGACGCAATCAATTTTCGGCACAATTTGAAAGCGACACAAATATACTTTCTTTCTATAGAAGCGTTCGCTGATCTACTGCAATGGTCAACCTAATGATTTTATCTTTATGGAGCTTCTTCATGAATTGATATTAGACATGGTTATGGGACAAACGTGCAGGGATCATGCGTCGCTTACTATCAATGCTTGCCAAAATTCCTGATAACGAACCATTGGTATCGATTTAATTGAAGGCAATAGATAAAAAACTGTTGTATTTTGTCTTAAAATTTTGTAAATATAGCCGCCGTTTTTTATCTATCGCTTGGGCAATTCTTCCAAAAATAATGCAGGCCAGGGCTGAATTGCTGTCTGTTAAAAATATTTTCCACTGTTAAGAAACAAATCCGTTCAGGCATCGTTAATTGTGAGCGATTTCGGATTAGAAGATTGGATTGGCGATCTTAACGCGAAACTTGAGGATGAGCGCATCGATACGCTTCACGATCCGCTTGGAATCGCTGGCTGAGCAATAGGACGTTGGGCGAGAGGAGTGAGATGAAATATTCGGAAGAATCTTGTCACAGTCATGTATGGACCAAGGCGTGACCGCAGTTTTTATGATTGAAAAGCGCGATCAACCCAAATCGAGAGTAATCTAACTCACTCAGTTTCGCAGAACAAGTTTATCGCTTAGGAAAAGGAGATCAGAAAATGGCAGATTTAAAGAAGATCAAGAAGCTGTTTTGGCGAGAGGCTGAAGTGCCGTCGGCAATCCCTTCACCAGCAGAGGTTGGGCCGATCGAGCCCATCCCCATGGCATCGGATGCTCCGAAGATAGCAGCCGCGAGCGATTCAGAGTTTTATGGTTCAATTGAAAAAGCGATCGCGAACACCATGCCTGCCGAATTTGCTGAGTTCTATAATCAGATGTCCGTGATCAATGAAAAATTTCCCAATCTGGACAAAGCGACCCGCTATCAATTGGCGTTCCATGCGGCGCAGACAGCGCTGAAGGGCCGCAATCAACAGCTCACGCCAGCCAGCCTCGTCAAATCCGTAGAAAGCATGGCAAGAGCCCTGGATGCCGAAAAGCAAGAGTTTGAGGCAGCGAACGAACAGAGCTATCGGAATAATTATCGGCAGGTGGAACAGAAAGTTCAGCAGATGAGCCAGGGGATCAAGGATCGGGAGAATCGGCTGCAAATGTTGCAACAGGAGATAGAGGCATTTCTTGCTGCCAAAAATGCCGAGAAGAAGAAGCTGGAGGATGAACGGATGCAGATGATCTCGCAGCGGGTGATTGCGGAGGGCGAAATGAATCAGCTTAAGCAGAAAAAGGCCGAGCGGGAGACCCAATTCAATGCCGCGCTGGAAGCGCATCGCCAGCGGCTCGCAGAGCTCAAAATTGAACTGGAACAGCATTTAAAAAACATCAAATAGTTTGGAGGACTTAAAATGACTGACATGCCTACCCTACCAGGTGCCGATAAAGTAACAACTTTTCTTTCGAAGAAACAAAAAGCCTGGGGTAACTTTGGTACCCTGATCCTGCTGGCAGTGTTAGGGGTTGGATTCTACGCTGCTGCACCCTATTTAATCCAGTTAGTCAATATGGGCATTACCCTTGTTGGCAAAACTATTTTGCTTGGTATTTTGGTCGTACTGGCTGCGATTCTGTGGTTCTTGTTCACCAGCAAAAAATTTTGGGCGATCCTCTGGTACTGGAGGGCGAAATTTTATCGCTGGTTCACCTCGCTGATGATCAAATCCAATCCGCTCGATATTATCTATGCCTACGTGAACGAATATTTGAGCGAGAAGCTGAATACCATTCGGAGCGCAGCGGATCATGTGTATGGTATTCGGAATGAGATCAGAAATAACATCGAGAATTATCGGGCACAGATCAATGAGCGGGTGCAGCAAGCCGAGGCACTTAAGAGCCGCTTCTACAAAGATGGTCAATGGACCAATGAGGAAAAGCGATTCCAATTTCAGAAGATCAGCAGCGAGGCCGGCATGTTACAAAGCAACCTGAATAAATCCGAGAAGCGGCTCGAGCGCGCCGAGAAATACTGCCAGATCATGAAGAAGATGCAACAGGCGTTTGAATTCTACCGCGACAAGACCAAATTTTTCGCCGACACGCTTTCTGCCGATTATCGTGAAGCACAGGCCATGGCCAAAGCCACGGAAGCCACCTCCAGCGTTTTGGGCGGCGATGCTCGCGTGGATATCTATGAGCAATCGGTCAAATACGTGCAGAACCAAATTGCGCTGTTCACTGGTCAGGTGGATCGCTTCATGCAGGTGGCGCCGCAATTCATGGCCGAGTCCGAAATCCACGACATGGTCAGCGAAGACGCCATGATGAAGACGCTCGAGCAATGGGATAAAGCCACCGATCAATTGATGGAGCAGGCTGAAAATATTGGCAAGGCCGGACAGGCATTGTCCGCTGGCGATACCAGCCAGGCAGTCGCCATCGTCATTAGTGGTGAAAAGAAGCAACTGGTCCCTGTCGAAACTGGAAAAATAGATAGCAAGAAAAAATATAGCTGGTGAAATGGCAGGTTCAAATCAAGATATCCAATCGAAATTCAAAGCGTTTTCCGCTTCAGGATTCGAGCAAATCCAATTTTGCACTGAGCGCCGCATGTCCTAAGTGCGGGTCGGATTCTGTGATTCAGAGGTCCTTGAGCGCGTTTCATCGAATCAAAATTGTTTAAATATGCAATCGTAAATCATTTGAGCATCCTGCGCTATCTTCGGTGCATGGATCAGAATGATCTATTTCATGATTTTTGACAACTCGATATGGGAGAAAGTTAAGGAGGAGCATAAAATGGCTAATCAATTCGGAGCAAAAGAAACCAAAGGGGGACTCACGACATTCGCCAAGATACTCATCGGTTTGATCATCATCGCAATTGTAGCCTATCTTGGCTGGAAATTCCTTCCTGGCGATGGAAAGATTGGGGGGAAAGAGCTTCGGGTTCACCTGGTCACCTATTCTGGCATGGCGCCAGGCCCATATTTCAATAACGGCATGTCACCCAATCCAGAATCACGCTATCTCAAAGAATATGGTTTGAAGGTGAAATTTACGGTTATCGATGTGATCCCGGATGCCATCCAGGCGTGGAAGGCGGGCAAGTTGGACATCATTGTCTTGACCGTGGATTCTTACCCCATCGGCTTGCAGGAATTGCTCTCGTTCAATCCCAGGATAATTTATCTCACCGATAAATCTCAGGGCGCAGATGTGATCATCGCGACTGCGGATATCCGCTCCATGAGCGACCTGCTTGGCAGGAAGGTTGGTTATGTTCCAGGCACGCCGTCACAGTGGTTTCTGTTAAATATGCTTAAAGCGGCAGGCATGACCATGAAGGACATTCAGGGGATCGAATTCATGGAAGTGCCGCAGGTGTTCAAGGCGTTCGAAACTGGCCAGCTCGACGCTGCCGTGGGCTGGTCGCCGGATGATATTGGGGTTCGTAATCGCGTTCCTGGCGCTCATGTGCTGAAGAGCACCAAAGAGGCCTCTGAGATGCTTTTTGGCATCATGTTCACCAGCCAGGATCTGATCGATAAGCGCCCCAACGATCTCAAGGCGTTTCTCGAAGGCTGGATGAAGGCGGCCGCAGAGCTGAACACCAATCCTTCAGCCCGAACTGCAGCAGCCAAGATCATGACCGCAGGCTATAGCGGCACGACCGAAGAATATTGGCTGGAGACCTTCAACAACGTCCGATTTGCCACCTATGGGGATAATGTGGCGTTCTTTGGGCTCAATCCCAATTATAAGGGAGTAACGGCAGAGATGGTCTATGACGAAGCCTGCAAGGTGTATCAGGAGCTGGGTTTTGCTTCGCCGAATTTGCCGCGCTGGCGTGCCGTTTCGAGCGTCAGCACCATCAACGCGATCTCCCTGGTCGGTCCAGAACATCTCGCCCAGGCGCCAGCGACCTTCGCACCACCAAGCCCGGGGATGCTTACGCAACCTGCTGTTGCCACCAAGCTGGTGCGAATCAATTTCGATTTTGATTCCGCAGTGCTGCGACCAGCAGAACAGTTGAAGCTCAAAAACGAATACGGGCAGATCGTAGCCATGAATCGAAATTCAAGGTTCCGGATCATTGGGCATACCGACAACATCGGTGATCGGGATTACAACATCCGTCTCTCCAAGGCCAGAGCCCGTGCAATCGTGAATTTCCTGGTGGAAACTTATGGCCTCAGCCCCAATCAATTTATCTATGATGGCAAAGGACCAGATCAGCCAATTGCCACCAACGAAACCGAAGAGGGACGCGCTTTGAACCGCCGGGCAGAGTGCTCTTTGTTGTAATAAGAAAATCAGATCGCACCGTTTCACTGGATTGGTGGAGATTGCAGTTGAGGCAAGGACTTTCTGCAACGCGAGCTGCTCTCAAATGGAACTATCCATTGGGAGGAGAGATCCTCTGAAATCGCTTTGGTTGCGATCAGGCTCGTTTTACTCGGTCGTCTCGGTATCAATTGATCTATTGAAGATCTATCGTGGAAGGAAAAGAATCGTGTCAGCTCTATTCGAATTGCGTGGCAGCTTGCCGAAAACCAGGCGCATCCAGATCGGCTTAATCGGCTTAGCAGGGATCATCCTTATCTGGTGGTTGGCTGTCACGCTGAAAATTTTTAACCCCAAAATTCTTCCCACACCGTTCGCCATTGTGGGCTGTTTGCCCGAGCTCGTGATAAGAGACCAGATGTTTCGGCATCTGGGGCTAACGATCTTCATGAACGCCATGAGCTGGTTGGAGGGGGCCGCGATCGCCCTGCCGATCGGCTTTGTCATTGGACTATTTCCACTTTTCAGCGCGCTGTTTGGTGGATATATTCAGGCAACCCGCTACATCCCCCTCACGGCCACAATTGTGCTGTTCATGGCTGCCTTTGGCATTTATATGTTCATGAAGGTCCAATTCCTCACCTTCGCCATTCTGGTCTATCTGATAACAGCCGTCGTCTTCCGTGTGCAAGAGATCCCTCAGGTTTATGTCGATGCGGTGAAAACGCTGGGAGCGAGCAAGTGGCAGATCATCAAAACCGTTTTTATCCCCCAGGTGCTCTCTCGCGTTTCTACCGATTTCATCAATATCGTTGCGATCAGTTGGACCTATGCGATCTATGTCGAATTGATCAATAAGCAGGAGGGTGGCATTGGCGCTTTGATCTACAATCTCTATTTTCGTCAACATGAGGCGGAAAAGCTCTATGCGCTGATCTTGATCATGGTGGCTGTTGGCTTTCTGTTTGACCAGTTGTTGCGCCTGGTCGATCGCAAAGCGTTTCCCTTTAAATATGTTTAATGGAGCCAAGGATGGCTGAATTCTTTATCAATACAAACCTGCCCGATATTATCGAACTTCAGGATATCTGTACCAGCTTTGATGGTGGCAGGACATTTATCATCAAAGATTTCAATTTGCTCATTGAAGATGTTCCCGAAAGCGGTGAATTTGTCGTGATTCTGGGCAAATCGGGCTGCGGTAAGACCACCATCTTGAAATATATTGCTGGCCTGATGAAGCCGACTTCTGGTCGGGTTTTGATCTATGGCAAGGATCGCTCCCATGATGTGCCGATCTCGCTGGTATTTCAGGAGCCATCGGCGTTGGAACACTATTCCGTCTTAAAAAACGTCATGCTTCCGCTGTTGTATCGCCATGTTCCCGAACGGGAAGCTGCCGATCGAGCGATGAATATGATCAAAGCCGTCGGATTGGAAGGCCATGAACACAAATACGCGAAATTTGGTAAGCTTTCTGGTGGTCAATTACAGCGCGTGGTGATTGCTCGAAGCCTCATTGCCAATCCCGGGATCATTCTCATGGACGAGCCAAATCGCGGCCTGGATAATGATACCGCATTGCAAATCGATCTTCTCGTGGCGACGCTTTGGCAACAATTACAATCCACGATTATTTTGGTCACCCATGATATTGAACAGGCAGTTTTTTTAGGCACCAAAATCTACATCATGGGCGGAAAGCCAGCCAAAATTATCAAACGCTTTGAGGTGAATCTACCCTTTCCAAGGACTCGAGAAACGAGACGTGCCAGCCAATTTTTGGATCTGAAAAACGAGATCGAAGATTTTATGTTCGGGCTTTAATCAGCGCGAATATTTTCTTTTTGCGATTGCTAATTTGAAATCCTCTGCAAATTCATTTAGGCATGTTCGATCGCTTATTAGCAGCTTGCTGAGGTAGGTGAGATGGTATCTTTTGTTCATGATTTCTATTAGTCAGATTTCACGAATAGATCGATGAATAAATGTCATCATGAGCGAAGCGAAAAAACCGTTTGTCGAATCGATCAAACGTGAAATGTCAAGATTCCTCACTCGCTTCATTTCATTCGGAATATCATGATTCGTTTTAATTTGACCAAGCAGAGCATCATTGACCATTATTAAGGGCCTATCACGATGATTCACCGCTTTAGAACCCAAATTTGCGCTACAGAACATTGACGATTTCAACAGATCGCGGACATCGGTGATCGTTACAGCTATGACTTGTCGAGCTGTCGAATTTTTTGAGACCAATTGAGGAGTTCGCTGTGATGAAGTCGAATAATATTGATATCGTCCTCGAAAACCAGGCGCTCAAAGCAGAATTTCAGCTTCGTAATCTGGATCTCTATCAGATCTGGCAGCCAACCCCTGACGACCTGGAACGAGAGAACGCTGAGTTGCGCGACTTGTTGGACTGGGTGGATCAATATCACCGGTGCAAAGGGAACCGGAAAAAGATGGAGGCGATGGGGTATCTATTTCCTCCTATCAGCTTTGATATCGAACCGGATAGCGATTGGCTCAGATTTGAGCGATGGCTGGCTGGAAAGCGGATTCGAGGGAAACTACGGGAGTTTCTTCCTAAACGTTTCATCATCACGGCACCAGAAAATTTGCAAGATAATGAGATCGAAGAAGCGTTAGAGCGACTAATTGAGGAACTGGCAAAGCGCCATTTCGCCGTCGATTTTGGAGACGATATGCCACCGCGACTGGTTTATGAGGCGCTGCTCGAAACCTTAGAGGATGAATTCGATCTCATCGCAAATGGCTGCTGGCATCTTGATTGTTGTACTGGTCGTTGTCCAGCCTGCGTTCGACGTCCTTGGTGTGAGGTGGGAGGCGGCATAAGCTGGGATGAGGATGAGCAAGCTGGCTATATGGTGTTTCCCGACAGCGCACGGCGCTACGTATCCCCCAGCCCTGTGTCGCTAACCATTTTGCGGATCGCTCAAGAAGAAGAAAATCGGAAGATGAGCCGTTATATGAAATAGCCCTTGCAAAGGTTCATCGCCGGTGCAAGGGCTGCTAACTTTTTTGCAGTTGATAAATCACTTCGCTTTGGTTGGTTCGATTTTGTAATTTGCTGGGACTTCAAATAGGCTGGCCTCTAATGACAGCACCTCAGCGCTCACCAGTTCGTCACTGATTTCCATCAGAACGTTCGCGCTTGACTCCGATTTATCCGATTTGACGAGCTTTTTGCCAAAACCCTTCATCAAACCTCCAACTGAAGTGGGGATCTCGGTTCCTTTTTTGTCAGCGTTCGTTTCTGAAGCGGCTGTTGATTGGGTTTTGGTCTCATAAATCGTATGGGTTCGCACCGCTACTCCTGATAGTTTCTTGCTTTCCTGTTGTAGCTTCTTCATGGCTTCTGCCAGTTGCGGATGACTCTGGCCGAGTTGCTGCATGAGCTGCTCCAGACCACCTTTCTCTGGCAGGAGTCCCAATTTCTCTGCCAATCGTATATGGAAATTTTCGATCTCTTTCTGCCCATCGAGCGATTTAACCATCCAATTGGAGGAAGTAACGATCAAATCTCCCTGCGTTGTCTGAGCAGGACCCTCACTGGTTGCTGGTTGTGTGGTCTTGCTGGTGACTTCCATTTTGAGAATAACTTTCTCAGCAGATTGTCCAGCAATCATTTCGGTCTCACCAGTCTTTGTCACATCGACCTTAAAATCCCATTCGACCTTGGGCTCGTCTTTCTTCTCTTTTTCCTGTCCCTTTTTCATTTCTTCGAGGGATTGCTTCATCATTTGACGAAACTCCTCGAAGGTCATCTGGGAATATTTCTTATCTTTGTGGTCGATATTGATGAACAATTCCTTTTCCAGGTCAATAATCTGAGATCTGGTGATTCGTCCCTTATCATCGATATCGTCCGACCGAGATACCTGGTCCTTATAATATTCAACGGTTCGAATTGGCTTTTCAGCGCCAAAAAACTTCATGATTGCACCGAGCGTGCCTTTAAAATCCATTTTTGTCCTGGTCTCTCGTTTGACGTCAGCTTGCAGGGGCAATGCAGAAATGAATAGCAGAAGAGACAATGTTACGAGCGCAAATTTTATCTTTTTCATTGGCATTCCTCCAAAGATGGATTCATGAGAGCAGCAAATTGCCTTAAAGCAAACGGTGGTTTAAATTTGTTCTTAGTTAACCCAATTCAAATTGAATTGTTCCCCCATATTTGATGAATGATCTAAAAAGTTGATCTGAAACCAAAAAGATGTTGAATTTTACTGATGAATTTAGTAAATAAAACTAAGCAACTACTATCCCAGCACTATTCATAGTTCCTTAACAGGAGATTTATGAGCTGACAATAGAAGCATCAACTGCAATTGTTATCATTGCCTCGAACCTATATTAGATGTGGCAGGGAAAAACAAAAATATTTTATCCACAGCATACTTGGATTGCCACGAAATCAAAGCATATAGCAAATTCTCCTAGCTCAAATTCGTACGTTTCGTGGCTGTCTTGAGGCACAACTTTTCATTTTAGAATTTCAGGTTTAATTTTTTGAAGCAGGGCTTGGTCGAAAAGTATCTAATGTCAGAATCCGATATATCTCGAAACTCAGTCAAGTTTAGAGGAATTTGAAATGCGAAAAATCCATTGCGCAGCGATGATGCTCTGCCTGATTTTGGGTCCGGTGCTTGTGAAGGCTCAAACTATGTCGTGTTCGAATGCAGCGAATGCGATCCTTCGAGATTACGTTGAATTTTATTCGCGCAATAATTTATGTCGGCTCATCTTAGGTCTCGGTTATGGTGCATTCTACGCCAACACCACTTTCGATGCTGAGATCCAAAACCTCTATCATGATTATTTTCGAACCAAAACAACCGACGACATCTCGCGGATCGTCAAACAATTTGGCAACGGGAGGTTGGTCGTGCCTTTGTATTTGGCAATTGCAGGGATTGGTTGTTTCGTCTCGGATCAGGGGACTTTAAAATCGATCACTAACTGGGGACAGGAATGCGCACGCGCATTGCTGGTTGGGGCTCCGTTGGTGCTGGGGCTGCAAGTGCTGACCGGTGCTTCCCGGCCCAATGAGGACAATGGTTCGAAGTGGCATCCATTCAAAGATAATAATGGCGTGAGTGGGCATAGCTTCATGGGTGCTATGCCTTTTTTGATTGCAGCAAAACGCACCGATAATCAACTGGTGCGGATCCCATTGTACTTGGGATCAACCCTTACCGCTTTGTCGCGCATCAACGATAATCAGCACTTTTTCTCCCAGGCATTTTTGGGATGGTGGATTGCCTGGCTGGCAACTCATTCCATTAAATCGAATACCATCCATATATCACCTGCGGCGAATGGGATTGAGGTTTTAGTGAATTTCTGAGCAGGCTACCATCCAACATCAAAGATGTTTCAGGAAAAAATGAATCGATTTGACAAACAATATTTTTTGATAATACTCGATCCGCTAATTTCCCTGGTCGGCCAATTGTAATTCAAACTACCAAAGATTAAATGAGGCATAAATATGGGTCATATTTCCTATGATAAAAGCCATTTGGTCCCCCTGATCGATCGATTGAACAAATATCCCATCGGCTTGGTCGATAACGAAATCCTTCGAGAAATATTGTCGCTACTATTCTCCGAGGAGGAGGCCTACGTCGGTTCGAAGTTTCCGCTCATGGAAGCTACGCTGCCCGAGCTATGTCATCGGACCGGGATGAGCGATGAGCAGCTATTGCCGATTTTGGAATCCATGGCCGATAAGGGTTTGATCATGGACATGCCTTATGGCGATACCACTTATTATTTGTTGATGCCTGGTGTGATTGGTTTCATCGAATTCAGCTTCATGAAGCATCGCACCGATCTACCTGTGGAGCGTCTTGCGAAGCTGATGACAGAGTATTTCCATCATGATCCCCAGCATGGCATGGCAAGCGAATTTTTTGGTAGCCCCACCCAATTAACGCGCTCTCTGGTATATGAAGAGCACATCCCAGTGACCAGTGTGATCACATCTTATGAGAGCGCAAGAGAGATTATCGAGCGATCGGACTTCGGCGCGGCTGGTTTATGTTATTGTCGACATAAGCGGCATCACGAGGGGAAATCTTGCAGAAAGGGCGCTCCCATGGAAGAGACTTGCATCTCCCTGGGGAATGGCGCCAGGTTTCTTTCTCGAAGAGGCTTTGCAGTACCGAAAAGCAAAAAGCAATTGCTGGAAATAATCGACCGAGCCCATGAATTGAGGCTTACCCACGTTACAGACAACATTCGCAATCGACCAACGTTCATTTGCAATTGTTGTGGCTGCTGTTGTGAGATTATGGCTGGCGTTCAGATGGGTTATTTTGACGGGGTGGCTAAGACCAGTTTCATTGCAACAATTGATCCTGAACGCTGCGACTATTGCGGTGAATGTTTTTCTGCCTGCAATGTCAAGGCTATTCGCCCGGATCGATCTGCTGCGACCAAGATCAGTCAGGTGAACAGTCAGATATGCCTGGGCTGCGGCGCCTGCATCTCTGCGTGCCCAAACCATGCGATCTCGTTAATCCCGCGGCAGAAAACCTCCATACCACCACGGACCAAGCGAGAATTATTTAAAAAAATCCTGATCGAAAAAGGGCGTCTCCGACCTTATCTATGGGAACTAACTAAACGAAAGCTGAGAAAATTGTTACCTGGAGCTCGCACAAAATAACAATGGCGATCCAACGCAATCATACCCAAGAATAGGGAACGATTCTCAACGCTATCTGCCGGCAAGGTGATCGAGCCTTCAATGAAATGCAGCTTTTTATTGGATAAGTTTTGCTTTCGAAGTTTTTGGCATCTAATCAATGAACCGTAAGCCGTCTAAAATGCTTTCAGCGAATCTGCTGAAGTTGTGCCAGCCGTTGGTGAATCTCACTCCGCGTGTCATTGACGAGGGTGATAAAAATTCGAAAGCTTTCATCCGCCATAAGTTTCTCGGCAATGAGGTGCTGAAATGCTTTGTCGCGCAACGCTTTCAATTGATCAATGGCTATCCGGCAGGCTTGTTCGTTGTTGAAATCGTCGATCTGAACCTGAATATCCAACACCTGTTTATAATACTCATCGATCCTATTTTTCTTGCGCCGCTGGTTCCAACGCGACAAAGCAACGATTCCGCTGACCATGGCCAAAAAAATTGAGAATACCACACCGATCAATTCTGCGTATCGTTCATAGAAGCTTGGCTTATCGCGCTCGAGGTAATGCCGCGCGCCCTGATGCAACGGGAATCTCAATTTCAATGGATCGAATTGCTCAGTAATTTGGCTGAGCAATTTGTTATCCAGGTCCATTACAAGATGCTGCTTGCGATTCAAAATAGTTTCAATGACATCGTGCACCACGGCTGGATCCATATCCTTTCGCGTCAGCAACACCGCATCAATGGCTACGGTTAGAATTGGATAGGTCGGGAGATTGGAATAAATGTTTTTTGGAATAATCAATGGTTTTGCCAAGGGATATTTGAGGCAAAATCCATCGGCCTCGGATCCTTTTCCCGCCAGATCTGGGTCGCCCAGGCTAAAGATTTTTCCCCCACGTTCCAGGCTTTTTTGCACTCGATCATTATTGAATCCGGTCACCATGCAGCAAATGTCCACAGAATCCGATAAAACGTTCTCATCAAAATTTACATGCCGCGCCTGATACTCATTAGAACCAATGCCGAATTCCTGAAAAACTTTTTTGGTTAACCTCGCTTCCCCGCTACCTTCTGGCCCCATAGTGACGGTTCGGCCCCGGATCAAGCTTGCCAGGGAACTGTCGGTGGGTTTTAAATGGGGTTTATAGAAAATAAACAGGATCTCGGGGAAGAGCGGGATGATGCTCTGCAAATTATCGAAGCTATTGGTCTTTTCCCCAGCCACCAGAGTCAGCGAAACGTCGTTTTGAGAGATCGCGAAATCCACTTTAGAATGAGATAAAATTCTACAGTTGTTCTGGGCATTTAATGCCAGAGTATCCTCGTCGATCACGATAGGGTCAGTCACTGCTTTTATTCTAATGCGACTATAGCTCGAAACCACATCAGCGATATTTCTGCCTACGCGATAATAGGAGGTTCCTGGCGGGCCGGATGCCAGCAAGTATGTCTGCTTATAGCTTTTGCATTCTGACAGAACGATGGTGATCAGTAGAAGAAAAAGGATGGGCATGAAATAGCCAGATTTGTTTCGCATGAATGTCCTTTAAAGCTAAAAGTAAATTTTAGGTTTCAAGAGCAATAAGCTTAATCAAATGATTGATGCAAGAATATATACCAAAAAAATAATATTTGCAAGCCCAGAAACGTTTCAAGAAAAAATATTTAGTCGAACGGTATTATAACAGGCCGCCTTAGTCTAACCAAATCCTTTATGCGCATTGTTAAAGGATGAGCTGTGCAAAGGTCTATCAGCAATGAGCGATATGAGAAAATTTTAAAAAAAGTGTTGCTTTTTTCAAAAAATGCTATTATCATGTCCGCGAGAACAATTGCAATTAACAGATCAGCTACTTTGGCCTCTCGGTCTCATCATGATTTAATCATAACGAGGTGACTGGAAATGGGGATCACAATCTACTATCGTGGCTCAATTGAAGATTTGTCCCTCATCGAGCCAATTCAAAAGGAGCTGGTAGCATACTGCCAATCAATGAACTGGAACTATCGCCTCTGGAACGAGGATCTGACCAAACCGTTCAATGCGCGGTTGGTTCAGACTCCAAAAGGGGCTTCAATTAAAGGGCACATTCCGCTGAAGGGGATCTCAATTTATAGCGATCCTAACAATGAAATACTGGATGTGCTGTTTAATCCAGATGGGCGGCTTTCCAGTTTTATGCAAGAAATTTTGATCCATGACGGGTCTATCACCTGGGATAAAGCCTGGCTGTTCGTGAAGACCCAATTTGGTACTGTGGATGCCCATATTGGGATCATCAAGCTATTGCAATATCTGAAGCAGTCCTATATACCCAATTTGGAGGTACACGATGAAGGGCAATATTGGGAGACGGCGGATCGAGAGCGGCTGGTGGGGCTCCGCGGGTACATCTTCGGTAAAATGAGCCAATTGGAAAAAGCGCTTTCATCGATCAAATTCGATCATGAACCAACCGAAGAAGAGATGCTCCAAAAGATCAACAGTGTTCTGAAAAGACTGATGAAGAAAAGGCGATGATTGCCATTTGGCTCTCCACACGAATGCAGAGGTGCGATAGATTGATTCAAGCAATGTTGAAAGATAATCCTATGGAACAACGAGAATGCAAAAAATGAGCGATTCTGATATCGTTGACCTCGGGGATGAATTGTTGGACCATAAAACGAATGGCGCCATGCATGCATAATTGATGGCGCTTTGTCGTGTATCAAGATCATCTTATCGATGTGACTCGAGCTCGCTCTCATAACGCATAAAAGTGAACAGCAGATCAGCCAGCCGATTGAAAAATACTATGATATTTTTATTGAATGGCTGCTGACGATAATAGGTCCACAATCGTCGCTCAGCGCGCCTGCAGACCGTGCGCGCAAGATTCAGGAATGCTGCGGGAGGTCTGACTGCGGGAACAATAAAATGGTTAAGTGGTGCTAATGCAGCATCGAATTCATCGATCAATGCCTCAATATATTCGACATCTGTTTCAGCGATGCGTCTGGGTAATAGCTTAATTCCCTGTTCATCTGCGGCCAGCTCAGCATTGATGTCATGGCAATAATCCTGAAGTTTGCTCAAAACCTCAAAAATTTTCTCATTAACGCCTGTGGTTTTTACGACAGATATCACGGCGCAAAGTTCGTCAATCGTGCCGTAAGCTTCAACTCTCGCGGAGTCTTTTTCGATCCGAGATCCCCCAAACAACGATGTTGTGCCTGTATCCCCAGTACGGGTATAAACATCTGCCTTTTTTCTTTGCATAGAATGGCTCCTTAATTGAATTTCTGCTATTAACTGGGCTGCTGAGATTAAGTTCCATATCGATCTTGGCTAATTGATTGCAAGTCGCCATACGGAGTACTAACGCACAGAGTGAGTAACAATTTCAGACGAATGTATTCTGGTTCTTAAAGAACTCTATGGAAACACAGAGATCAGAGAGGAGCAGAAAGATGGTCAGATAGTGCCTTTTCATGGATAGCTGAACACTCGAGAGAAAGCAGTTTTGATAATTTTTAAATCATCAGATTCTATTTGGACCGCCCATCAATTATTTGGGCCAATAATTCATTAAAATAAATGGAGCGAGCATGAGCAAGAGTCTATGGTTGATCCCATTGTTTTTGACCCTGATTCCGATCAGGTCCTATTCTTCAGGCTTTCAATTCATTGGAGACGTCACAAGCTTCGAGCGGATGAACAACACGATCGTTATCAAATGTCAGAATTCCAGTGCTAAAATCACAGTGCTGAGCGATGACATTTTTCGAGTCGAGGTAGCTGGTGGCGGTGGTTTTAGAATTGACAATTCGTATTCCGTTCTTCCGATTGAGATGACGCCATCCCAATTAGTCGTAGAAGATTTGCCTACTGAGATCAAAATGCGTACTGCAGAATTGGTCCTAATAATCAAAAAGTCGCCCTGCCGCCTGGCGTTTTATGATTTGCAGGGCAATTTGATCTGTAAGGATCATGATGCTTTTGGGACCGGTTGGAACGGCTCTAAAGTGTGTTGCTGGAAGGAATTGCATGATGAATGTTTTTATGGGTTGGGAGAGAAAACGAGAGGATTGAACAAACGAGGCAATGTCTATACAATGTGGAATTCCGATATCCCAGCTTATACGCCTACCCAAGACCCACTCTATCAGTCTCATCCGTTTTTTATCGGGCTATACCAGGGCCGTGGCTTTGGGATTTTTTTCGATAATAGTTACCGATCTCAATTTAATTTCGGTGCTGGAACCGATCAGTTTTTCAGTTTCAGCGCTGATGACGGGCCGATGGATTATTATTTTTTTTATGGGCCATCTTTAAAAAAGGTGCTGGCGCGGTATGGGCAATTGGTGGGAAACATGCCGCTGCCGCCAAAATGGAGCTTGGGCTATCAGCAATGTCGCTGGAGTTATTATCCTGAAAACGAGGTTATGGCTTTGGCCAATACTTTTCGCGCCAAGCAAATCCCATGTGACGTGATCTATCTTGATATCCATTACATGGATGGCTATCGCGTTTTCACCTGGAATCATAGCCGCTTTCCCCAACCGAGAAAGATGCTGGATGATCTGAGTAACATAGGTTTTAAGATAGCCGTCATCATTGATCCTGGGATCAAGGTTGATCCAGATTATTGGGTATATCAACAGGGCATCGAAGGGGGTCACTTTTGTAAATATCCTGACGGGACGAACTATAAAGGACAGGTTTGGCCAGGCTGGTGTCATTTTCCCGATTTTAGTAGACCGGCAACGCGAGAATGGTTCGGCCGACTCTATCAGGGAATCGTAGATGATGGAGTAATGGGATTCTGGAATGATATGAATGAGCCTGCCACCTGGGGTGGCACATTTCCAGATATTGTCCAATTCGACGACGAGGGGAGAGGGGCGGATCATTTGAAGATGCATAATTTGTACGGGATGCTGATGGCAAAGAGCACCTATGAAGGGGTTAGAAAATTGCGCCCTAACCAGCGGCCATTCGTACTTACCCGCGCTGGATTTTCAGGCGTGCAGCGATATTCGGCTGTCTGGACCGGGGATAATGTGGCATCATGGGAGCATTTGAAATTATCAATCAATATGTGCTTGGGATTAGGGATGTCTGGTGTTGCGTTTTGTGGGATGGATATTGGAGGTTTCATGGATGCACCAACGCCAGAGCTATATACCAGGTGGATTCAATTGGGGACATTTACGCCCTTATTTCGAACCCATACCTGTATCGATACCCCAGATCAGGAGCCATGGTCATTTGGGGATCGTTTTGAAGAGATCAATAAAAAATTTATTCAGCTACGCTATGAGCTTTTGCCATATTTATACAATGCTTTTTATCAAAGCTCAACGCAAAATGAGCCGGTTATGCGTCCTTTGGTCTATGAATTTCAGAATGATCCCAAAACCTATTGGATGGATGATCAATTTTTGGTTGGCGATCAGCTTATGGTCGCGCCAATCTATCAGTCGAATCAGACCTCTCGAATGGTTTATTTCCCTCATGGGGAGTGGTATAATTTCTGGACAGATGAAAAGATAATCGGTCCCGCTCATAAGCTGGTTGAGGCACCACTGGATAAAATTCCAGTGTTCGTTAAAACTGGTTCCTTTCTTCCGATGCAGCCCGCGATGCAATATGTCGATCAGTTTCCAGCCGATCCTATCGCTTTGCATATCTATCCCAAGCTCGGGATGAGCCAAAGCTCCTTATATGAGGACGATGGAGTTAGTTTCGATTATCAAAAAGGCCAATATCGGATTACCAATTTTGAATTGCTCGTTGAACGAAATAGTATGAATCTTTCGATAGAAAGAATAACTGATCGCTACTCACCAGGGAAGCGATCGCTGCTACTCAATTTTCATACAGTCGCTCTTAAGCCGCGCCAGATTAAATTAGACAACCAGGCATTACTGGAGACGAAAAGCCTGGATCTAATCCAACAGAACAAAACTGGATGGATATATAAATCTGTCGAAAAAATGCTCTATGTGAAATTTCCAGATGACCGGCCAAAAGCCAAAATCGAGGTGAAATTTTAATTTTTTAGGTTAATGAAACTGGATTCGTTTCAACGATTATAGTGGGGTCAGCAATTAAATTTTGAGGCATCGGTTAGTATTGTTTTGAGAAAATTGTTCCCGGCAGAAAAAAATAGACGATTTCAGAATACTTAAAAATGTATCTTCATATCCAGCTTCGTTTCAGTATCCTATGTTCTTGCTCAAAAAAAGAAATCGATATGGGGAATCTTGCTTATTAACGGGATCAGTCTCAGCAAGACTGGCATAAGAATGTGGTGTATAGATGTATAGAAGTCAAGCGAAAAAATCATTTCATTCTTTTGGCGTGGGAAAGATCCAATTAACCAGTCCATTTTTATTGAACCCAAATATCAAAAAGACCTTCGGTAATAAAAAGCAAAAAATTTCACCGGAAGAAAAGCATGAATTGACATGAAATCAAAGTAACTTTCTTGTATTTTTGGGTGAGGCTTTTGCTTTTTCTTGGCAAATTCCTGGTCAAGATTTATTAATTTTCATTTTTGGATTTCATTTTCATTCTCAATTAACCCCAAAGCCATATAAAAGCATAAGCCGCTGCCTAAGGTATTTAGGAAAAGCTGCTAATAATTAAGAGATACTTATCCGTGTGCTTTCGTGTATTTCGTGAGGCGACATTTATTTGAGAATTTTAGCAGACCGCGAGGTGGATGATGGCAGGAAAGAAAATTGGTTTGGTTTTGTCTGGAGGTGGAGCAAGAGGGGCTGGGCAACTCGGCATGATGCTTTACCTGGCTGAGCAAGATATCCAACCCGATTTCATATCAGGCATATCGGTAGGTTCATTGAATGCGACTTTTTGGGCGCAAGATGGGAATCTGAAACTGCTTGAGCAAATATGGCGGGGGATTCGGAGGAATTCAGATATATATAAATCGAATTGGCTACGCCCTTGGAGGTTATGTCGAGCTATTTACGACAATAAGCCGTTGTGGAGAAAAATTCAAAGATATGTCGATCTTGCAAAGTTAAGGCAGAGCCCTATTGATCTGAAAATTGGTGTAGTCCAACTACAATCGGGCGCTTTTATATTGATTAATAAAACTCATCCTGATTTTCTAAAGATGTTGCTGGCATCAACGGCCATTCCAGTTGTCTTTCCTGCTGTTAATTATCAGGGGCATCAATATGTTGATGGCGGGGTGAGGGATATCGCACCATTAAAAGCGGCGATTCAAGCTGGGTGTGATTCGATTTATGTATTGCACTGTTATTCATTAGAAATGGAAGAGCAGCAGAAAGATTATGGCAACTTAGGGATGATCGGCATTCGATCGTTTGCAATACTTTATAATGAGATAATGAAAAATGATATCAAAACCTGTGAAGAGATTAACAAGGCGCTTGTCGCGGGGAGAAAGTTTCCTGGGAAAAAATATCGATTGATCGAATTGAAACTGATCGCGCCGGCTAAAGATCAGTCCTTTGGAGATGAACTTGATTTTTCACCCCAAAAAATAGCTAATAATATTGCGCTCGGCTATCAAATAGCTAAGAAAAAGCTTGAGGGCTAATTTGGTTTTCAGAATTGAAAAAGTAAGGAAGTCGATCGATCACGATATGAAAGCTAGAATCAGGCAATTGCCAAGCAATAATAAAAAACCCTCTTGTACAATCAGAGAGGGTTTTTTATTAGCAATTTGAAAATTAAAAGTCTGTCTTTGTTTTACGGATCCGATGCAAGGAAAAATTATTCAAAGAAATATTTCGCTGGATCAACTGGGTCATCGTTGATTCTTACCTCATAATGAAGGTGTGGACCAGTAGCCCTTCCTGTTTCTCCAACCGCACCAATAATATCCCATCGTTTTACCTGTTGACCAGGTTTGACAAAGATTTTACTCAAATGGGCGTAAAGCGTTTTTTTGCCAAAACCATGATCGATGACGACATATTTTCCGTAGCTGGCATTAGGGGCATAACTGTGATGGACAGATTCCACATAGCCTGCTGCTGCAGCATAGACGGGGGTATTTACGGGGGCTGCGATATCCAAGCCCGTATGCATTTTGGGTCTTTCGATGAAAGGATCAATCCGATTACCAAATGTATCAGTGATCCTGCCATTTCTGACTGGATTTATCGTCGGCAAGTGCTTAAACCATTCACTTTTTTGTTCAAGCTTTTCTAAAATTTCTTGTTGACTTTCTTTAGCCAACTGTACTCTCTTCTCAAGCTGATCAACTTGAATTTTGATACTGGTGAGTTGATCGCGCGTATTATCAGGCAATAGATTCATGTCAGGAACGAAAGTTGCTAGCGATGGCCCCCCTCGTCCTGCGCTCCGCATATCCTTGTCAATGATGTCAAGTCCTGCAATAAGGCGCTGTTCATCATCGAAAAATTCTATTTTTTCGATTTGAGCAGTGACCGCATCAATGCGCTCTCGCATCTCTCCGAGTTGACTCTTTAAGATCTGATTCGTTTTTTGTAGAGTGGTGATTCTGGAATTCTGATAAAAGTTTGAAAAAAGACCAACAACTGCCCCAACCAGAATTATCAGAAATATGACCAGCATGGTGGAAAAAAGCAATATCTTTTGCCATGAAATATTAAAATCGCGGACTTCTGACCCCCTCATAGAAAAAAAAATCAGCTTGACGCGCTTGTCACGCATATCAATCTCCTTGCTTTGATTAATAGTGGTGACTTTTCCTCGGGAGCTGCATTCTATCCTCCTTAAACTTGGTAGGTGTCTGATCATTGGTGAGGCAATCTAAAATGACTCAAAATATAATAAATTAAATATTATTTGTCAAGAAAAAAATTAACTTTCTGTAAAAGCCCCCACTATTAATTAACTGCCTCTATCCACACCTCCGCTAAACTTCAATTTAAAGCCTTTTGGAATTTTAAAAATAAAATATAAGCATTTTCTTTCTGTTGATCAAGCAAAAAAGTCTTGCAGTTGTTTTTTGCTATTCAAATTCTAAAACGAATCTGCTATTATTGAGACCAAAATTTCAACATAATCTATGCTAACTTGTGACGAATCAAGGGTGCCATGGGTACTAAAATGATTTTTTGGGGATTACCAATTTGAAATCCTTTTGTGATTTTTTAATCCAAAGCGCTTTCATTTGTTAATTTCAAATCACCCCCTTTGAAGAATTTTTTATTTGAATTCAGCCAGCAGAAGAGATAAGAGTTGCATTGCGCTCCTTTTCGGCATTTTGATTTTCAAGCTAAACTAATATTCCAGAAAAAAAGCTTGACTAATAAATAATTTTTGCTATTTTAGATGAACATGCAAACACCTTATGGCAACCCAAGGAATGGCATAGACCAGTCTGGCTAATGGTTTAAGGAGGAGCTGAATGACATCTTTTTTGGAATGGCTATTATCTCTTTCGAAAACGGTTGTGACTTTTATGTGGGGCAATTGGATGATTTTTTTGTTGGTGGGAACTGGAGTCATGCTATCGATTATGACAAGATTTATCCAGATCCGCCAATTTGGATTGTCTATCAAATATCTCTTTCAAGGGGGCAAGAAAAGCAAAATTCTAAAGGATACTCAGGGTGACATCTCTCCTTTCGCTGCGTTGATGACTGCTTTGGCTGCAACAGTCGGAAACGGAAATATTGCAGGTGTCGCTTCGGCCATTGCCACGGGTGGTCCTGGTGCGCCGCTTTGGATGTGGATCTCGGGCTTTATTGGTATGGCAACAAAATATGCTGAGTGCTTTCTTGGGGTAAAATATCGTAAGGTTGCTGAAGATGGCTCAATGGCCGGGGGACCGATGTATTATTGCCGCTATGGGATCAAAAATGAATCGATCGGCAAGTTTCTTGGGATGGTATTTGCTGTATGTGGCGGAGTAACCGCTTTAATGGGCACTGGCAACATGATGCAATCCAATTCGATGGCCCTTGCATGGAAAAGCCAGTTTAATGTTCCAACAATTGTAAGCGCGGTACTCATTACCTTTTTGGTAGGAATGGTCATTATTGGGGGGATCAAGCGCATCGGTGCTGTATCTGAAAAATTGGTTCCAACGATGATATTATTTTATCTCGGTGGTGCGGTTATTATCTTAATAGCTAAAATATCTGAATTGGATGATGCATTTGTAATTATTTTCAAGTCAGCTTTTTCAGCAAAGGCGGTTGGGGGGGCGCTCATCGGCACTTCGGTCCAAAAGGCTATTAGCTTGGGGGTACGCAGAGGCGTGTTATCAAACGAAGCCGGATTGGGTTCTGCTGCGATTGCGCAAAGCGCCGCTAAGTCTCCTGATCCTACTTACAATGGCCTTTTAGGGATGACAGGAGTTTTTATCGACACTCTATTAGTAAATACAATAACAACGTTGACCATCGTTGTTACTGGCGTTTGGAAATTAACGCCAGCTTGTGGCTTGAATCTTGTCAAGGAAGGGGAACCATTTACTGCTCTCGATTCTCTTCCTCTGCAAGTTCACGAAATGGCCCAGAGCTTAGGCTATGATCTTACTGCAGGAGGCCTCTCAAGTACGGCGCTGACTGTCCAAGCTTTTAATTCAGTAATTCCTTATGGTGGAATTATTATTGCGGTCGCCTCCTTTTTTTTCGGTTACACAACTCTTTTAGGCTGGGCTTATTATGGCGAGCAGTGCATCGGCTATATCTGGGGCGTTAGGTCTCACATGCCATATCGCATCGTTTTCATTACATTGCTGTTTTTCGGTGCTTTGATGACTGGAAAATATCTGGATATTGTATGGAATGTGGGAGACACCTTTAATGCCATTATGGCGATTCCAAATCTAATAGGGCTGATTTTTCTCTCGCGGATCGTTGCGCGGACAACTCGAGAAACTTTTCATTGATATTATCCGAATCAGCAACGGGATTAAGCTTAGCATGGGACTCGAGAGTTAGTTGAATTTAAATAGAAACATTTTTGTCTATAAATGTTCGATAAAAAAATGCACTAAAATTGCTCCAGAGACTTTGACTTTTTTAATTCATGGTTAAAGGATGCTCAATTTTTGCAGAGCAAGCTCAGACTGCAAAGTTGCGTCCAACATCGATGCCATAAGGATCGTTTTAGCGAATTTCGATTAGATTTGATTCCATTGTGATCTTAATTTGGATAGATTTGAATATGCTGTACATTTCAAAAAAATACCGCCGCATTTACGAGCAGCTCACCAATTTCGAGCTCCAGCGTAGCACAAGAACTGACCAAATTATCTCTGCCGAGGAGATTTTGGGCGATTTGAGGGACAAGGTGCGACCGCATTTGTTCTTGAATTTTTATTCAGAGGAAGGCGTTCGCAAGGCATTAGAAGAATATGGCGTTTTCAAAGATCTCAATAAGCGGGGCTTTCGAGATTTTATTATTAAAATAAATGCAGAGGACCCTTATCGCCATACATTAAAAGCATATTTTGAAAGAGAAGATCCAGAACATCTTTTAGGGGAGCTTATAGTTCGGAAAAAAATGTTTATTGCTAAGCCGATTTTTCCATCAGGTATTGCTGGTCAAAAATTCAGCATGATTGTGATTGAATGGCTGACATTGCAGGATCCAACTGCTCAATTCGCTCCCACCCGGCCTCCATTGCCAGGACAAATCTACCCTGGACTTCGCATGGGGCGAAAAATTGTTGGCATTTTTGTCAATATGGCATTGCGACTCAAAACGGACGGACTGCTGAATATTCCTGAGCATTATCATAACGCTGTATTCTATTCAAAGCATTTCAAATATTTTAATCCGTTCACAGAAGGCCAGTTTCTTGCCATGCAACGCGATTTAAGGATGGTGGGGCTGTTCAAAGCGGCCTGGGCGGTAGAATTGAATTGCGTGGTCGAAAAAAAATCCGGCCAGTTTTGGAATTGGTTCACTGATGAACAGGTCCTGGCAGTCAGCGATAAATTAGCCAATTACTTTCAAGCTGACGAATATAAAGACCGAGTTGAACAATCTCTAAATCGCCACCAGTTTGAAATCGATCACACCAAGTTTAAGCAAATCATCAAAGACCATCCACTCTTGGGGCAATTTGCTGCGCAGTGTATTGATGGATTTTAGCTTTTGCTGATCTCTGTATTCCAGTGAAAGGCTCAAATGCACGCCGCTAATTCTTAGTTTAGTCACTTATTCAGTATGTGATTGAGGCGTCGGATTATTGTATCTGAGCGCTTTCTGAAAATGAAATGGCGGCGGTACTCTTGAATCGAGATTCCCATTGTGGACATTATCTGATATTCTAAGATTTGCCGCTTTTGAAATTTATTTCAACAAAAGCATCTTCCTTTTATAAGTGAAACCATTCGCGGTGAGCACCATCAAATAGATCCCAGAACCCAGAGTTTCTGCCTTCCATTGAATCGAGTGAAAACCAGAAGGTTGCTTGCCAAATACAAAGGCAATGATTTTTTGACCAAGTGGGCTATAAATCTGTAGCTCAACGTTCGCCATTGCTGGCAAATAATAGGAAATGGTGGTCGTTTCATTAAATGGGTTGGGGAAATTTTGCATCAGCTCAATGTTTCTTGGAATAGTATGCTTGGTCTCGGTGGCACTCGGGTATGTTACACGAACGGTTATCGTATCAATGTCGAAGCCGAGACTATCATCGAATACTTTAAAAATGACAGCAAGGGTCGCACTGAAGCGATATCTGACCTGAAAGGTGGCCGTTTTTTCGACGTTGTCGATCTCAACGATCAGTGAATCTTGATAGGGAGGTTGGACCTCGGCCTGCCACATGAGGCTTGATAATGGGTGATCAACATCGGTGACATAGTCATTTAAATTCAAAATCAGATTGGTATCGCAGGAAAATGAAGTGTCGGGCAGATTGAGTATTACGGGGGGATCGTTGATTTCTTTTACTTGAACCGCAAGGGTATCATGAATTTCGAACCAGAGGTCTTTTATTGTAACGATAACCGTTGCCAGCCCTGACCATTCGGGACGAAGAGAGATGTGAAGTCGATTGTCAGAGTCGATATGCGGGAGGACGGCAGCCTGATCGGACGTTGCAGAAAAATAGAGCGAATCACCGTCGGGATCAGTGTAAACCTCATCTAAATCAGCAATCATTGTGTCTGGCGCGTCTTCTAATAAGATCAAATCACTAATGGCTGTTATCTGAACCGGGGGGAGATTATCGGCAAAATCGACCTGCCAGATATCGCCCTTTTGTGTCCAAATACAAGGATCTGGGCCAGATGCCTTTGCCCACATCCCATTGATCTTAAATCTAATCGTATCTCCAGGGCTTGCCCCTTCATCGATGTTTTCGGTGAGGTAATTGTCTCGATAAACGAATAAGAACCCGTATTGTCCCGCCTTAGTAACCGTAAACGATCCACAATGAACACCATCATGGTCATAGGCGTCGATCACTGAACCGATTGGGATCGGCTTTCCCTGGAATAATGTATTTCGACCATAAAAGCTGACCCATTCATCGGTTGGTATGACCTGAGCTTCGGTTAGGTTAATCATTATCGCAAAGATCAAAACAATTTGGACCATGATGTTCTGAGCGACTTTTAATTTCATGAGGCTCCCCTTTCAAAATTCCGATCGGAAGAAATTTGGGGTGCCACATGCTGTATTGCATTGGCACCCCAGAAGATGAGATAATTAACGCTACTTCAGCATGATCATTTTCTTCGTGTTTTGATAGTCGCCAGCCTTTAGCTGGAAGAGATAGATGCCATTTGAGACCACCTTCCCGTGATTGTCCCGACCATCCCAGATAATATGGTAATATCCAGGTTCCATGTCCTCTTCCTTTAACGTTCGAACTTCCTGGCCCAACATATTATAGATCTTCAAAGTGACGTATTCTCGTTGTGGCAACTGGAATTTGATCGTAGTCTGAGGATTGAATGGATTGGGATAATTGTGAGAAAGATCGAATTTATCTGGGATATCTTGAAGTGTACAATTTAGCGATGTGATGAGCGGGGCAATGTCGATCAGATCGCCAAAGCTGGTCCATGTGATCTGTTTTGGGAGTTTCAGGTCATTGAAGTAGAGAGAGATTGATTCCCCAGGCCTGGCGCCTTCGTCCATGGATGTACTTGGGTCATCGCGATAGATCGGCATAAATCCGAAACGACCTGGAGTCGTAACAACAAATTCCCCACAAATTGTGCCTTGGGCGTCACGAGCTATGATATGCGTCCCAACAGCCAGTAATTCTCCGTTCAATTCAATTCCATCACCAAAAATATTGATCCATTCGTTGGTAGGCGTAGGATGATTTTCATTCGATTGGGCGGAAGCCATGAGATGCCCAGGTGGCTGCGATGCATCAGGACAGACCAGGCCTTGGATCGGTTGTGGATAAATCAGTGTATCATCATCGGTGAGATACATCCAATAACCGGCGTCAGGACATAAAATAGATAGAGTGCTGAATTCGGGATACTTGGGATCGTAAGTTTTGGCCCCATTTTGGAATCCGTATGCCCTGACCAGGTGCTCTAGCACGGAATGAAATCCATGAGCCACCGAATCAGGCTTTGGCGGAAGGAAGCTGACCAGGTTCCAACCGCGTTCGCAATAGATGGGCGTCGTGGTATAATCAATTGGATTGCCGGTGAATTGCAAAGTATCCGATTTAAGCATCTTGATCCAGTAACCATGGAGATAGTCCAGTCGTTTCAGATTGCTCAGGTCTGGGTTTTTGGGATCATAGACGAGAGCGCCTTGCTCAAAGCTCATCACAACAAAGGTATTGGGTAAAATATCTCTTAATAGCACGTGCGTGGAATCATTGGCTGGATTCACATGCCAGGAGACAAGATTCCAACCAGCAGCGAGTTGAATTCGAACCGTATCGATTCGTTCAACAATCAGATCAACATTGCGAATGTTGCCATGAGCGGTCCATATCGGGCTCTCTGGCCCCATCGGCTTTGCCAGATAACCGTTAATTCGGAACATAAGGGTATCTCCCGGCGAGGCTCCTTCATCAACCCCGGTAGAATATGGGTCATCGCGATATACTGGCATGAATCCATAGTGGCCTGGCGCCTTATCGACAGTATACACGCCGCAGACAACACCGTCGGGATCTTCTGCGGTTATAATATCACCCAGTTGGATCGGCCCGCCCCAAAAACTGGAATTCTTGCTAAAAAAGTCGACCCATTCCGTCGTTGGGATCATGCTGGGGATTGGTTTCAAATTAAAGTTCAAATTTGCGGTGTTTCCGACAACTCCTTCTTTAAAGGCTGGAAAATAGCCCTTGCAATAAACTCGAACGGTATAGCTATTTCCAAACGGTGGAACCATCAGATAATAGGCCCCGTCAACGCCAGTGGTATCGGAGTCAATAATCGTACCGATTGGATATTGATCCCAAACCTCGGCAATGGCATTGGCCAACGGCCTGGAGTCGGAGCCAATGATACCGCTAATCAATTCCGCGGTGATGACTCTCATCTTTACTGGAATTTGATTGATCGATGCCAGAGGATCATTGGATTTTACTATCACTTTGGCAGCGACAGTCGTGTCTGACAGAAAATTTTTAGCATAGTATTTAACAGAAATTGAATTGCTCTGACCAGCGCCAACAATTCCTGACCTTTGGCTGAGCTTAATCCATGGCAAACCTGTTGAGATGTGAATAGCCATGCGATCGTGAATGTAATCGGTGTTAAATGCGATTTCCAGACCATCGGTGCCATCGTGATTTTGAATCCCAATCGTTGCATAAGCCGAGCTACTCTGCATTAACAGATACTGAAATACAATCCGTCCATCTGGGTAAAGGAGAATCTCAAACGTATTATACTGTGATGTTCCTGTGAGGAAATTGTTATATTGAACGATCAGCTTTTCTCCATCGAAATGATAATAGGCTTTGCTGCTCATGTCAATATGAAGATCATCCCAGAATGGGGCGATGAGATCAAAGACGAACTGATTGGGAATTGGATCATTGGACCAATCGGCTGAGGAACTGGTAAAGCTGATAAAACCATTAGAGCAAAATCGAAACATGAAATAATTTCGGCCATAGAAAGGAAAGTCGAAACCTATCGGAAAGAAGCCGACATTCGAATCGTCAGTTAGCCCGGAGATCTGTACCCCTACCTGGGATATATCGATCCAATTGAACTTTGGACCTCCTGGCTCATCGCTGTCGATCCAAAAATAGCCGAATTTATCTGGACCACCCATCTTCTGAATAATCGGAGCCCCCACTCTCGGATCAGGCTGGTTTTTTTCTAATTCTAACGTGAAGTAGCTGGGAGGATAATCTCTGGTCGCTGGCGCAAAGGTTAGGTTAGAAGCAGTTGTGCTTGCAGGCATAGCAAATATCTGATACCTCAACGGCGCTACTCCGACATTATGAATCTGGATCGGCATCGGGGAAAGGAGACTATCCCCGGCAATCAAAGTAACATCATAGCGATCAGGCTGCAGTTGTATTTTTGCTGGAGGCGAGATCGAGATGTTATCGATAAACCAATCGTCACTGTAAAAGGGACTATTTAAGCCGCGACTTTTTACTTTTAATTGAAAGGCATTATGATGAGCTTCTTTCGGCAGAACAAGTTCCTCAAAGGTGAAGGTTGTATCTGATGTTCCGGTTCCGGTGTATTGCTTTAAGGGTCTCCACTGATCGGTGGCATCCAAAAAATGGATTTGCAGGTCTGAATTAATACCAGGAGGATCTGCAGTTCCGCCCCGTTGCCAGTAGTAGCTGAGAACAAGCAAGCTATCTTTCGACAGATCGATCAATTGAGAGCGGACTTCATCACCAGCAGTGGAATAGCCATTCAGATTTAAGGAATACGGCGGGCTCGGCTCATTTAATGCGAGGGTATTGACCAGAGCTGGTCCGTAGTTATAAATCCATTTGACAGGGTCCAACGTTGATGAAGTAAATTCGTCCGCCCATGGTAGGGTTGCTGGTTTCCCTATTGAAAGCGATCTAATGTAGCAGGTCCGCGTCAGTGTCGGTTTTCCTGCCGAGCGGATTTGAACAGTGGCCGTGTCGGTATTCCCGTAATTAGTGTTGATCGGGATTGCAACTTTTATGATCAGTTTTATTGCAGTTTTGGATGGTATTGGGCCAGTATTGGTTATGGCAATTGAGCCAGTCGAATCCCAAATGGTGGTATTCCAACGGCAATTCATCACCGAAAGGTCGTAACTATCAGTAGCCTGGCCATAGTTCTTTAAAGATATCTGATATCTCAGTGTATCCCCCGACTTGCCGCGGGCTTTTTGTTCTGTCGGAGCAACAGTGAAATAATAATCCGTTGTTTTCACATATAGCGATGCTGGAAAAGTAACAACTCCCTCGTCTGGGTCGTTGCTGCGAATCAGAACATCGACCGTATAAATGCTATCTGGAAGCAAATCCGCGGCGGAAACGCGAGCAAGGACGGTGTCGCTGCTTTCCGCAGCGATGGTTCCAGAATTGGGCTTGAATGTAATCCAGTTAGGCCGGCTCGGGGCGAATAGAAAGCGGATGCTATTATGAATGAGCGTTGGAAAGTCTCCAGTCCAATGGTAGCCATCCCCAGGCCAGACATTGATGGCAACAGTATTCGGTTTGGTGGCGACCAACGGCGTGTCATCATCCCAGGCTGCCACCAATTCGGCTCCTGAAGCCAAAGCTACATTGTTGTAGAATTCACTAATGCTCAGTTGAATTACACCTTGCATGATTGGGTGGTTCGGATTGAACCATCCAAGGGTGCGGGCAGCAAATTGAGCGCCGCTTAATGAAATGAACGGACTATATCCAGCATCAAAATAGCGACCGTGTGAATCGAAAGGATTGGCACTCCAACAATCCACTGTGGTGATGACCTTACCTCCCGTATCGATGAAATCGGCGAGCACATCGCCAATGGCATATTTGTCGAACCAGGGGTAATTATTCCAAGCAATCACCAAATGGTATTTGCTCAGGACCTCGAGACTGGGGATACTGCCGCTTGGATTTGCCAGCCAGGTATCGACCTTCCGAATATCTGGATAGCCGAGCAATATCGATCGGAGGGCGTTCGCCCCGTCATCGGCATAGATAATCAAGATGTCGACCTCGCTCGTCATGAGCTGTTCACCAGCAATATCATGCGTTGCTGGTTGAAGCGGGCGGTCCCGGCTGATAGATTTCGCTGCTTCTCCGGAGCTGGATGGGATCGGTGCAGGTATCTGGATCAAATGCGGCTTCGCAAGGGTCGTATTCAATTCTTTGGTCATGATATTGTAGGTCAGTGGCATTTGACCGGAATTTTCAATAATGACCGATCCCTGGGTACTATCGCCCAATTCAACAGAAAATTGAAATGGATCTGGATCGATAGTCACAGCGATATCGGGTCCAATCCCAATAAAAATGTCATCGATAAACCAATCATCATAATCCCCAATAGTGGCGATGTTCCGGAAGCGGATTCGGAAATTCTCATGATAGGCATTGGATGGAAGAGGAATGACATCCTGAATAAATTGCGTCATATCGATTCCATCCCCAGGGTATTGTCTCAGCTTATCCCAGGTACCTGTGCTGTTCAAATATTCCACAAAGAGATCTTCCCCGCTTTCTGGCGAATTGCCTTTTCCAGTGCGTTGATAGAAGTAGCTTAAGACGATGTTGCTCTCCTTTGAGAGATTAATATCGCAGGACTGAATTTCGTCACCGCCACTCAAACTGCCATTGAGATTTAGCGAATAGGGGGGACTGGGTGGATTTGACCCATTCGTGCTTACGGTCGCTGGCCCTCGATTAACGCACCATTTCAAGCTATCAAGAGTCGCGGATGGGAAATCTTCAAACCAGGGGACTCTGCCAAGCATGGTAACAACCGATTTAAGGGTTGCCGTTGCAAAGACGGTGGTATCGCTGGTGGAACGAACAATGATGCGGGCATGATCGCTCTCCCCAATTCTTGCCTCCTGTGGAATTGCGACCTTGACAATCACTGGGATTGCCTCGCGGGAAGATAGCAGGCCTGTATTGGCGATCGGCGTATTTCCAGTCGAGTCCCAGAAGGTTGTTGACCACCGATTTTCGATCGCCGCCAGATCGTAGCTATCGCTCAGCAAACCAATATTTCTGATTTTGACAAGGTACATGAGTGTATCCCCTGGCTCGCCCCGTTTGGTGAGCGACTGGGGGGTAACGGTGACGAAATAATCGAGCGCGATCGCTTCTCCCATTAATTTGATATTGTCTATTCCCCAGAACCAATCGTAATTCGCGTTATAATAATGCCAGCGGATCTGAACATTGCTCTGGTAATTGACGAATTCGGGGAGTCGAATCACGATATCTCTCGCTGCATCTACGATATTATAGGTGCCAGGGTCTTTGAAACTGGCCACCGTTTGCCATGGCCCCTGATTTATTCGGATATCGATGTCCCCCTGTTCGAGATAATCACCGCCATAATTTTGAAACCAATTATTGAATACGAGACGAATGTTGGAATACATTGAGCAATCGATGATAGGGCTGACCAACGAAGCATCCAAAGTCACCGTGCCCTCATAGTCACTATCAATAATTAAAAACGGTGGAGTCCAAACATCGTAGCCGACCCGAATCGTCCCTGGTTGATATTGATCATCAAACGTTTCGTTGCGATGGCCAGGATCGTCATCGTGCCAATATGGATCAGCGGACCAATTGGCGGGCAGCCCATAATCGAAATTTTCCTCAAAAAAGGTGAGCAATAAAGGGATTTTGGTCTGTGTAACTGCAGCCAGTGCATTTATTCTTCCCTCGCCCAAAAGTCCTGTCGAATAATTAGGGTTGAGCTGATCGAGGTCGCTGCTTGTCAGTACCAATCGATCTTTTTTTTCTTGCCAGTTCAAAGTTGGGAACTGGCTGGTAATCAGGCCAGTCAACCCAACAACGTGGGGGGCAGCCATCGATGTGCCGCGCAGCCACATATAGGTGTGTGAATTCGTGGTATGATCAAAATAGGTGCTATAGATGTTATTGGTCGTTGGTGGTGAATCACCGCCTGGAGCCGATACATCCACCCAATAGCCATAACTGGAATATGAGGCCTTCCTATCGTTGGGTTCAGTTGCAGCCACAGCGATCACATCAGAGCGTGAGCAGAGGTATGAGGTTTCGGGGTAATCATCATTTCCAGCGGCTGAAATGACCAGAACACCTCGCGATGTGGCGAAGCTTACCGCATCCGCTATTCCTCCAGTATTGCTTGAGCCCCAGCTACAATTAATCGCCACAGCTCCGTTCTGGACCGCATAATAGATCGCCTGGGCACAAAACGACATGTCCACCAAACCGATCTCGTACCCCGAATACTGTGCCGACCATCCAGCACGCAGAGGCATAATCTTACAACGCCAGCCAAGGCCTGCTACTCCTGTCCCATTGTCCGTAATAGCGCTGGCAATGCCAGCACAGTGGGTGCCATGGCCATTGAAATCCATGGGATTATTATCAGGCTGAGTTCCATCTTCCCCAGGGAATATTGGGTAAGTTGCGCTAACAACATCCACCCAGTCCCAACCGCGTACATCATCCACATAGCCGTTCTGATCGTCATCGATCCCAGCGATGCCGTTATATTCGAACCAATTGGTCCAGATATTACCCCTCACATACGGGCTTGGTCCTCCCAGATCAGGGTGTTGCCAATCTACCCCAGTATCCACAATGGCCAATATGATTGAGCTGTCTCCCTGGTTAACTTCCCATGCTTCAGGAGCACGAATTTTATTTAGCGCCCACTGCTTGGCATAATCAGGATCATTGGGTGTTATGCCATAGACCCGATGGATACCGATCGGCTCGGCTGACTCGATGTAGGAGTTCATGGCATACGCACGAACAACAGCCATAATATCAGCCTGATGCGGCATTTCGAGTCGATACATTCGATCGAGCCCAAATTGCTCCGCCCCATGCTGTTTCTCAGCACCAGGGAAAAGACGGTTCATCTGAGTCACTTTGAACTGCGAATGGAGCTGATCGAGCGATTTGATCCCGGTCGTGATCACGCCGTTCTTTTGGCCGAAAATCAAGGTGGGAGCAGTAGCTGATATTTTGATAACAATGCGATTCGAACAAAAATAGGGTTGAAATTCCCCAGAATAGGCTTGAAGCTTAGCGGACTGAGCAAAAGACAAAGAGTAGAAACTGAAAATCACAAAGATTCCCAGACAAAGCCAAATGACAGGGGCTAATTTCTTTCTGACTGGCATTTTCATTCCCTCTTCGGTTGGATTGTGAGCGGTGATTTTGTTTAAAAAATGATGGCATATCCGATACAATAGCTTTGGTTGGGTATTTTTTCAAGCTAAACTGAAGCAGTGCAACGCTGCTGAATCTGGGAATAAACAGAGGAGTAGCGCTTAGCAGTGATCCCAGCGGTGATCAATTAACATATAGCAGGAAGAAGCATTACAGGGCAACTCGGGCAACTAATGGAGCGATGAGGTCCGAATTGGTGAGACAATAATAATAAAAAAATATGAGAATGTCAATAACAAATTATTGCGATAGCAATATTTTTTGAGGTCATCAGCAATGCTATTTTTAAGATAGTTCGATTGGTTGTTGTAGTGGTTAACTGACCATAAGAAGGGAGCTAAAAAATGGTTATTAGGCAGAGAAAAGAAACCCACGAGCCATTGAATACATAAGCTCCTGTTGAACAAGAGTATTAATTTTTACTGGCTCGTGGGTTTGTGGAAATCGAGATGAGGCGCAGTTAGGCCACTTTTGGATAATCCTTGATCAGATCCAGAGTTCGCCTGATATCGTCCTCGGGGAGCTCATGGTCGGCTAATTTACCGGCGAAATAGGCGTCGTACGCCGCCATATCGAAATGACCATGCCCGCTGAGATTGAATAGAATTGTTATCTGGGTGCCCGCTTGTTTGGCCTGGAGTGCTTCATTGATCGTTGCGCGGATCGCATGAGCCGATTCTGGCGCTGGAATGATCCCTTCAGCTCGCGCAAAGATCTTGGCTGCCTCAAAGGTCTCCAATTGCTTGAAAGCAACAGCTTCGAGCAGTTTCTCTTTCACTAAGTGGCTAATCAACGGTGCCATACCATGATAGCGAAGCCCACCAGCATGGATTGGTGGTGGAATGAATTTGTGGCCCAAAGTGTGCATGGCTAACAGGGGCGTCATCTCAGCTACATCTCCAAAATCGTAAGCATAAGGTCCGCGGGTGAGCGTGGGACAAGAAGCAGGTTCCACTGCTACGCCTCGCACCTTCTTGCCATTGAATTTGTCATGGAGAAACGGGAAAACCAGGCCAGCAAAATTGCTGCCGCCACCGACACAGCCGATGACGACATCAGGATAATCGCCAGCCAATTCCATCTGTTTTTTCGCCTCAAGTCCCACAACGGTTTGATGGAGCAGCACATGGTTGAGCACGCTGCCCAACGAATATTTGGTATCTTCTCGCATCGCAGCATCTTCGACCGCTTCGCTGATCGCTACGCCCAGACTGCCAGGGGAATCAGGATCCTGCTCCAATACCATTCGGCCAGCATTGGTATCTGTGCTGGGGCTTGGTACCACCTGCGCGCCCCACGTCTGCATCATGATGCGACGATATGGCTTCTGATTATAGCTGATTTTCACCATGTAGACTTTGCATTCCAGACCGAATAGATTGCACGCCAGGCTAAGGGCGCTTCCCCATTGACCCGCACCAGTTTCCGTGGTGATTCGTTTCACCCCTTCTTGCTTATTATAATACGCCTGGGCCACTGCTGTATTCGGCTTATGGCTACCCGCCGGGCTGACGCCCTCCCATTTGTAATAGATCTTTGCCGGCGTATCCAGCGCTTTCTCTAACCGCCATGCTCGAAACAGCGGCGTGGGGCGCCAAAGCTGATAAATATCCAGCACCTCATCTGGAATAGGAATCCATCGCTCCGTGCTGACTTCTTGTTTGATCAATTCCATGGGAAACAATGGCGCCAGATCCTGAGGACCCACTGGCTGCTTGGTCCCTGGATGGAGCACTGGTGGCAGCGGCTTAGGAAGATCAGCCTGAATATTATACCATTCCTGAGGTAGATCCTTCTCTGAAAGAAGAATTTTTGTTGTCTTCATAGTTGCTCCTTTCGGTTAATTAGATTATTTGAAGAAATGATTGTTTGCCCCGGTTATGACACGCTGTGAGAATACTCCCTATTTTTGCTAAACCTGACCCAATGAGCGAATCTTTCACGAAAGCACATCCCAGAAATTTCGGTTTCATTTGACAAACGCGCGCCTAAGGCTTGACTTGCAAGGACAATCTGGGAATGTTGGCTGAAGAGACAACGCGCTTAAAAATTATCGGCGCGAGAGATTAATCAACCTCGATCCCAAAATGAAGTTCTTGGTCGAATGCCTCAGCAGCAACACAAAAAACGCAATGACGATTTCTTTCGTCTCTCGACCTTTGTGTCGATCAGAACCTCAGCGAGCTGTGCTGTCTGATGGTTCGCTGCGATGGTTCATTACAGAAGATTCAATTGAATACCGAATTTATTTGCAAGGAGAATGACCCTCCCTTAGAATGAATTAGCGATTATTCATCGAATAGGAACGTCGGCTCATGATAAAAGCGGATCGACTTGTCACGAATTTGCTCAGTAATTCGCTTCTGTAACCAATAATTTTTTTGCTCCACCGAGACGTCGAACCGCAGAATATCTAATGGCACATTAATCCGTAAGGCGCGTTTCGGCAAAATAATTCGTGTAATGCCACTGGGAATCCTGATCCCGTGGTTGGTGACCTCTACCAATTCCTCTTTTTCCAATTTGCGAAAAACTATTAGCGCACAAAATTGAGGATAATTAGCCTTCAAATGTTCGAGGTTGGTGTAACTGACTCGATCCATGTATTGAAAGCCCTTATAAATTTGAGTGATATTTCTGAGGTCTTTGATCCTTTGGAACAAGTCTGTATGGGCATGGACATCGTAAACGCTCTGATCGGCGAATTGGATTTGGCAGAGCAAATCGCCATTTTCATTATCGATTAAATGATTGCTGGGATTATTGGTGATTTTTATATCAGGGATCTGACTGATCTTGTCTAAGAATTCAGCTTTGGTGAATTTTTCGACCGCATGATGCCAATGGAGAAAGATCAATCCGGGATCGAACAAATCGATATGCTGGATCAACACGTCGGGGATGTTCAGCTCTTGCAAGGCAGTTAATCGGTTGGCACCGTCCAACAGGATATATTTATCGGTACCAGCATGGGTAGCGACGACCGGCGGATTTTTCAACCGATTCTCTTTCCTGATATACTCGATGAGCTTGGAGGATCGCTCAAGGTCTGGATCCTCATGAAAGATAATTTGGGAGATGGGAACGATTCGGAGATTCGGGAGTTCTCCAATCTTAAGCTGCTGATCATTTCTCAGAATCACGGTTCCTCCTGAAAGTTAAATAAAAAGCCCACTGAAAAATTCAAGTGGGCTGGAATTGATGAATTGTTTTATGAAATACCCTGAGGGTGATTAATTCCGCCCGATCATGGATGCCACCACCAATAGCAGCACATTTGCCAGAGGAGAGAATTAAAAGCAAACTTCAATTGTTTCATTGATTGTCCTCAAAAAATTTCTTGAATATATCAATATAGGCACTGAATGTCAAGCAAAATTTCATTAAAAAGCTATCAAGCAGCTAAAGCCTTATCAATTTTTTCTTTGATAAAATGCTTTGGCACTGCGCCGATGATTTGATCTACAACCTGACCATTTTTGAACAACAGTAACGTTGGAATGCTCCGGATGCCATATTTAATGGCAATACTTTGGTTCGAATCCACATCGCACTTGCCCACTTTAATTTGTCCCTCATAATCGCGGGCAAGCTCATCAACAATCGGTGCAATCATTTTGCATGGCCCACACCAAATAGCCCAAAAATCGATTAAGACAGGATGAGTAGCTTTCAGCACCTCGGTTTCAAAATTTTCTTCGTTGATGGCGATTAAATTGCTCATTGATGTTGGCTCCTCTTGGTTTTATTCACGATTATCGAGGGAATAATAGTTAGGTTGAACCCCAAATCAGCGATCACCAAATCGATACTGTTTTCGGCGATATTCAACCACAATGCGAAATCTACTTGAGGCAGTCCGATCTGGCAACCAAAATTGATGCTAAAGATATAAATTATCATTTAAAATTGCAAGCATATTTTTTAAAAAAATCAATCGAATCTTTATCTGTAACCTGAAATCCTAAAATGAAATTTATATTTTTAGAGGCCCACGAAATACACGAAAAGTCACTAAAAGAAATTTTTATCTCAGAAGCCTTAGCTGCAACTCGTTTATTCGGAGGGCAAACTGCCTTTCTGTTTCACCGTGAAGGTTCATATTGAAAATTTAACTTGATATTTTAATAAAGCCCTGTTCCGTGGCAGTTCCTTTTCCGTGGCCAAAAAATCATTGAGCAAGAAGCATCTCAAAATTTCGAGAGCGCGTTCGCGTTTAAAAGCATTTCTTGAAGAATGAGATGATACCCCAAATTCTAAGATGAAAACGATTATCGATAATTGCCCCACGGAACACAAGAAAAGGCACTAAGAGCTCCTTTTATTTCCAGAAATCAGTGTCATTCGGTGTATCCGTGGGCAATGGATTTTCATTTTCAATCGTTATAGTTCAATTTAGAAATTCAGGTATGAGAAATTGTCAGGGAAGCGGCGATGCTTTGATCTTCAATCTCAGCTGATCCGTATCAGGAAATCTTTAGCCCGCCCATCGATGGCGCTGTGGCGTTCGGTATCGACTTTATTGATCCCGGCCTCTTGAGTGACTGGTAGTATGATTCTCAATTATCGTTAAAACGAAATGCCAGCGAGAGCCAATTAAAGCAATATTACTTCAATTAAGAGATTGGTTCGTCGCTTCGCTCCTCGCAATGAACCCATATTTTGCCAATTTGGTTTGGAATCCCCCTATTAGAAAAGTGCTTGACTTTTTGCTCAGATTTGATTATCATTAGCACCAATAATTTAAGATGCACACAAAATTGAGAAAAAAAGTCGATCGATGTCTCATCATCCATCTTACCCAGAGGTCCTTCAATCTGCAGGCGGCCTGATATGGCGTCACAGCGCTGAAGGCAAAAGATTGGCTGTCATTCATCGGCCAAAGCATGACGATTGGACGTTGCCCAAAGGAAAATTAGAGCCAGGGGAGAGCTGGAGTCAGGCCGCGCTCCGAGAAGCGTTTGAAGAGACCGGCTGTCAGGTCGTAATTGAAAAATTTGCTGGCTGTATTTGCTACATGACGAACAAGACGCCTAAAGTTGTGCTGTATTGGAATATGAAATCCGTTGGCGCTGAACAATTTCGAGCGAATAATGAGGTGGATCAGCTTCAATGGCTGACAGTCGAAGAAGCTATCGTCCGGCTTTCCTATCAGAGCGAGCGGGAACTCGTGTTGAAAAATATCAGCGCGGCATCTTCGAGTGACTGAGGCTGACACATAATCGGGTGGCAGTCCATCATCGGAGAGAGAGATCGGATCAGGTAGCCATCAAACGATCTCAAAATTGCGGGCTAATTTATTTTTCCTAAAATTCATCATTCAACCAACTGCGAGGATCTCATGCCTACCATCCAACAAATATTGGCAATAAAAAAGAAGGTTCAGCTTGAGCTGATGAGCAAAAGGAACGTTGTGGGGATCGGAGTTGGCTATAAAATTTCGAACAACCAATCGACTGGAGAGATTGGCCTGGTTGTCTTTGTAACAGAGAAACTTTCAGCGACACAGCTAACCAGCCGCGATATGGTCCCGAGGTCGTTCAAAGGGATCGTCACCGATGTACAGGCTGCTGGCCGAATAGTCATTCATAAATTGCGGACCGATCGCTGGCGGCCCGCCCCACCCGGGGTGAGTATTGGGCATGAATATATCACCGCTGGCACTTTCGGCGCGGTGGTGTACGATAATGCCACGGGAAAGAGGTTAATCCTCTCCAATAATCATGTATTGGCCAACAGCAATGATGCCCGAAAAAAGGATGCGATTGTCCAGCCGGGCCCCATCGATGGGGGGTGCACGCCGCAGGACCTGATCGCTCAATTGGAGCGGTTCGTTCCCATTATTTTTAAAAAGAGCGATAAAGACGTCTGCTCGATCGCAGCGCGGGTGGCCAATATTGCGAATTATTTCGCTGCCAGGTTCGGTTCCAAATCCCGATTGGCGCCATATCGAATCGAAGACGCGGTCAATGAAGTCGATGCCGCTGTCGCAATGCCCTGGGGGGATAGCATCACCGATGAGATCCTGAACCTGGGCAAAATCAACGGCGTTGCCGAGCCTGAATTAAATATGAGGGTAACAAAGAGCGGACGAACCACCGCGGTAACGCAAGGGACCATCACCAGTCTCAACACCATGGTCGAAGTCGGTTATGGGAATGGCAAGAGTGCCATTTTCGAAAACCAGATCATCACGACCAATATGTCGGCCCCTGGTGATTCTGGATCACTGCTGGTGACCGCCGATGACCATAAAGCCGTGGGATTGCTTTTCGCCGGCTCTAATGAAGTAACCGTACATTGCCCAATTCAACGCGTCATGGATCTGTTAGAAATCAATTTTGGGCAATAGGGCTGCGGATCGAAATGGCGGCCTGGTCGGACCGAGAAAATTTTGCCGAATAAAAAATGGGGCGCCTCAGCCTGGAGCCCGCACAGTTCAGGCTTTCTGAGTGGTTGAGTCGGAGAGCCGGCAGGCTGGCTTCAAATCGATGGATCAGGTGATTCCGTGATGGCTTGAAATCGTTTATTGAGATGGCATGGATGAAGCGAGCTAATCTTTTCAATAGATAATCGCTCCGAGCTTATCGCGGCTTGTCTGACTTTCGTGCTAAAGTGATTTTTGATACCACAAACCAATTAGAGGAAATTATAATCGTATGACCCATCGTGAACGGATTCGAACGATAATTTCTGGTAAAGCTGCTGATCGTGTTGGCCTGCGGCTGGGCAAGCCGCATCCGGATACCGAGCCGATCTATCTCAAGGCCTTCAATCAGCCTGATATGGAACATATTCGTCAGCTTCTTCAAGATGATTTTCGTTGGATTTGTCCGCAATGGAACTCATACAAACATCCAGAGTGGAAACCGATTTGGGACATGCAGCGCAAGGGCAAGGCGCTCAGCGCCGAGGGCGTGTTTGCCGATTGTGACGACGTCCAGCAGGTTCATGAGTTCGAATGGCCGAATCCCGATTATCTGGATTTTTCCGAGACATTGGACGAGCTGCGTCGTGCTGGGGATGTCTATCGAGCGAGCGGATTCTGGTGCCCCTTCTTCCATGAGATCGCCGATTTCTTCGGCATGGAAAATTATTTCATCAAAATGTACACCAACCCCGACATGGTTCATGCCGTTACCCGGCACATGATCGATTTTTATCTGGAAGCCAATCGACGATTCTTTGAACAAGCAGGCGATCTGATCGACGCGTTTTTTTTCGGTAATGATTTCGGCACACAGCTCGACCTATTGATTAGCCCTGGGCTGTTCGAGGAGTTTGTCTTTCCCTATTTCAAAGAGTTGACGGAACAGGGGCATCGCTATGGGTATCAGGTTATTCTTCATTCCTGCGGCTCGATCTATAAGGTGATCCCACGATTGATCGAACTGGGCGTGGAGGCATTGCATCCGCTTCAGGCGAAAGCCAGCAACATGGATGCCGAGATTTTGGCCCGAGAGTTCAAAGGAGCGATCGCATTCATTGGTGGGATTGATACGCAGCAAATTCTGGTACATGCCAGTCCTGAGCAGGTCAAACAAGAAGTTCGCCGGGTGAAAGCGTTGTTGGGTCCTTGTCTGGTCGTTAGCCCCAGCCATGAGGCGCTATTGCCCAATGTTCCGCCAGAGAATGTCCGGGCAATGGCAGAGGCTGCCTTCGAGTGATATCAAGGTTGGTATTAATGAGTTCACTCTAAAAACACGAATTGCACGAATATCACAAATTTGAGTTTTATTAATTCCCATAGAATCAATTCGTGTTAATACGTGAAATTAGTGGTCTAAACCTTTTTAGAGTGGACTCATTAATTTCCCACGTATTTTGAGTACAGGCTTCGCGCGATCCCAGTGTCCGTAGTTCCTTTCACGATTGTCCGGCCATCCGGGAAAATCGATAACTCATAATTCTCGATCTCAAAGCGAATCAGATATTCATTGGCTTTGACTACCCCGAGGTCTGCCAGTTGGATTGCCAGCCAGGCCAAATCGAGCTGAGTCTCTTTGAAGGGAAGGATTTGGACGGCATTACGACCGCATAGGGTGGTGAACGCACTGCCGCGCTTGCCCTCCAGATAATCGAACCATCGCTGGTTGCAGACCGGGCAGTTCCTTTGAATTTTCTCTTTGGCAATATCGATGGTCTGGTAACTGTTCTGCCAGACATCGATGCTGATCAAATTGCGGTTGATGGCTGCTTTATTCCCGAGCAAAATCTTAAGCGCCTCGGCGCATTGAATCGCGGCGATGATCGCGACGATGGAGGCCAGTACCCCAACCGTCTCGCAGGTTGGTACCGAGCCCGGGTCTGGAATTCTATCCATCACGCAGCGCAGGCAGGCAGTTTCGCCTGGGATAATGGTCATGGTCAGGCCATAGGACTCAATTGCAGCGCCGTAAATCCAGGGACGGCCATGTTTCACACAGGCCTCATTGAGCAGAAAGCGCGTCTCGAAGTTATCCGTTGCATCGATGACAAGATCGACATCGGAAATAAGCCGCTCGATATTGAAGCGATTGGCGTCTGCAATGATCGCATCCACTTGAATCGTTGAGTTGATCTGTTCGATACGGCGCTGGGCAGCAATAGCTTTGGGCAAACCCTCTTTTACATCATGTTCCTCATAGAGAAGCTGGCGCTGCAAGTTGTTCAACTCTAAAAAATCGCGATCCACCAATCTCAAGAAGCCAACGCCTGCGCGCGCCAGAATCGACGCCGAGGCCGCGCCAAGACCTCCGCAGCCTAAAATCATTAGCCGTCCTCGCATCAAACGCTGTTGCCCGTCTTTCCCGATTTCATGAAACGCCATTTGACGCGCATAGCGTTCGCTCTCTTCTGAACCGAAATTTGTCCTCATACATTCTCGAATGATTTATCTATTTGATCGTTATTTTCTTTCAAATCGATTTTTGGTGATTTGAAGTGGATCGATCATCAGCCCATTGAAGCGATACCGGAAATTAGTGACGCTAATCTAACTTTATCAATTGGCTTCTAACGAAAGTGAAATTGCCGCGTTATTCTTTTTTCTCAGCAAAAATTCTATTCAAAGTGTCGGAAATCCGAAATAGCACCATAACGACCTCGAGATAAACGCGAACCAATATCACATAGATCACGAAAACGATGGGGGAAAGAATGATCGTGAGCAAGCCTGCGAAGAAACTGGCGCGAAATCCCCAGGCAATGAAGAAAAAGGCGCCGATCGCGGCCCCCAGAATCCCTATGACAAACAGGGTTTGAATGACCTTGGGAACAATGAACTCTGAGAATGAGAAATCGAACAATGTGGTGAAAAAGCCTTTGGGTTCTTCCATGGTTCCTCCCTGCGATTGGTTGATAGCTGTACATTCAACAGAATAGCAGATTTCGCTCTGAAACTGACAAACTCAAACTTGATAAATTGGGTGGTTGCCGTCGATAAATTGTCCTCGTGCCCCTTCGGGTTATGCCTTCAAACTGAAAAACACCCATAATGACTTCGTAGATTATTGAACCACGAGACGAAATGACGGATGTCAAATTTACCAATAGCCAGATAAAAAGTTCCCATTTCCCAGCAAGTCGAATTGATCGATCTGATAGTCGACTGAGTTTTGCCTCGTCAGATTCACCTCATCAAAAAGCTGCCCTCTCCTTTATCCCTCAATATTAAGCCCAAATTTCGAAGAGGAGCAGGCACGACTACCAATGAAAAGCCTTTGCTCACGGAATATATAGTGTAACACGAAATTAAAAGGCCGAAAAATGCTTTTAGTTGATTTTCGAGAGGCAAAGATGAATGATCTTTTTTTAGAATTCCAGGTGACCAAAATTAATCCCTTTCGCAAAGTATCAAAAACAGGCCGGGTTGTTATCCCTGTGCAAGCAGTCATCATGCCTGCATGTGCAAGAATGACATCTTTCTATTCAGTTTCGATTTTTGCAACAGGCCAATTCAATCGGAATGCGCAGAAAGATCTTATGATGAAATTAACCGGATCGAATTGGAAGTTGCCATCGGAGTTGGCTGCTATTGACGATCAATTTCTTTGAGGGATATGCGTCAAATGAGATGTCACTATCAATACCTATCCGACTCAGGCAGACATGACATGCTTAGTTGATGGTATGGCTACCTGGCATTGAGCTCGACCGATCTACGTTCATCAGACGGGTCTGGCTTGAACATCGATCCGAATGTTTTCGATGCCAATGATATTCGATAATTGATGAATCAATGCAGAGGAAGGCTGAGCAGTGATCTTTTTCGAGAGAAAAGTATACTCACCGTTTTCGGGTGTTTTAAGGTTAATGTAGACTGGAACCGAGCCGCGATTTTTGGCCAAGAGATTTTTGATTTCGCGCAGATGATGTTCGTTCTGCCGATTGGCCTGGAGCGAGAATTTGATATTTTTGACACAGCGATCCCATACCTGGTCAATTGGGATCAAATCGTCGCAGATAATTTTGGTGTCTTCATTGCCATTTTTGACAGAGATCTTTCCGATCACCAACAGTATCGAGTCCTCATGGATGATGTGGCGATGTTTTTCGAACGCATCGGCGAAGATGATCAACTCTGCGGTGCCGGTCAGGTCCTCGATGGTCACAAAAGCCATGTTTCGATTTTTGCGATCGAGATGTTTTTTGATGGTAGTGATGATAGCGATGGTTTTCACCTCGGTCTTATCAGCGAGCAGGTGGAGCTGGTCCAGCGTGTATTGCGAAAACATTTTCAGCTCGAGGCTGTACCGGGACAGTGGGTGACCGGAGAAGTAAAAGCCGAGCAGCTCTTTTTCTCGGGTCAATTGCTCGGAATGACTCCAGGGGGGCACATCAGGCAAGGGAGGTGTACTGGGGCCGAAATCGTGGCTGGCGGTATCGAAAATGCTGGTCTGCCCATTTGCGCGATGCAAATGGACGCGCTGGGCGAAGCTGGCAGCGAGATCGATACTTTGCATCAGTTGGGCACGATGGCCTTGGAGCGAATCCATGGCCCCTGCCTGGATGATGCTTTCCAGCACTTTTTTATTGACCAATCGGCCATCGACATGAGCGATGACATCAAAAATGGTTTTGAAGCGGCCCAGCTTTTTGCGGGCAGCCAAAATTGAATTGATAGCGTTCTTCCCCACGTTTTTGATTGCCCCAAGCCCATAGCGGATCTGCTGGTTCACCACGGTGAATTCGAAGTCGCTCTCATTGATGTCGGGAGGCAACAGCGTGAGTCCCATGCGTTTGCACTCCTCGATGAGCACCACGATGCGGCTGGTGTCGCTCATTTCGCTGGTCAAGTTCGCGGCCATAAATTCGGCTGGATAATGCGCCTTGAGGTAGGCGGTCTGATAGGCGATCAGTGAGTAGCCAGCAGCATGCGATTTGTTGAAGCCATAACCAGCGAATCGAACGATCAGGTCAAAGATTTCTTTTGCGGTCGACTGGGAGATCCCTTTTTTGGCCGCGCCTTCGATGAATTGCTCCCCCAACTGGTTCATCAAATCGATCTTTTTCTTGCTGATGGCCCGGCGCAATAGATCCGCGCCGCCGAGGCTAAATCCCGCCAGCTCACTGGCGACCCGCATCACTTGTTCTTGATAAATCATGATGCCATAGGTCTCTTTCAGGATCGGCTCCATGAGCGGATGCAAATATTCGATCGGCTTCTCTCCGTGCTTACGCGCGATGAAATCGTCGATCATATCCATGGGACCAGGTCGGTACAGCGCATTCATCGCGATCAGGTCACCAATTCGTTCCGGCTTCAAGCGGCGCAGACAGTCTCTCATGCCAGAACTTTCAAATTGGAATATCGCGATGGTTTCACCGTTGCAGAAAATCTGGAACGTGGCCGGGTCGTCCAGCGGCAGTTGATCCAGGTCCAATGTGATCCCGCGGTTTTTGAGCAGCTTCAGCGTGTGATCGATGACTGTCAGGGTGCGAAGTCCCAGAAAATCCATCTTTAAGACGCCGATCTTTTCCAGGGTCTTCATGTCGTATTGGGTGGTCACATCGCCCTGACTGGATTTGAACAGCGGCGTATAATTGGTCAATTCGTCTGGGGTAATGACCACGCCAGCCGCATGGGTCGAGGCGTGTCGCGCAAGCCCCTCAAGGATGAGCGAATTCTCGATTAATTTGCGATGCAATTCGTCCTGCTCTGCCATCTGGCGCAATTCAGCCACTTGTTCCAAAGCCTTTTCCAGCGTTGTGCCCAACTTTTCTGGGATCATCTTGGCGATCTTATCGACTTCGCTCAAGCTCATCTTCAAAACCCGGCCCACGTCTCGAATCACCCCACGCGCAGCCATGGTGCCAAAGGTGATGATCTGGGTGACATTCTGTTCGCCATATTTCTTTTTCACGTAGCGGATGATCTCTTCCCTGCGCTCGTAGCAGAAATCGATATCGATATCAGGCATACTTACGCGTTCGGGATTGAGAAAGCGCTCGAACAGCAGATCATATTTGATGGGATCGATATTGGTGATGCGCAATGCATAGGCGACGAGACTGCCGGCTGCCGATCCACGTCCGGGTCCTACGGGAATGTTTTCTTGCCGCGCATGATCGATGAAATCTTTGACAATTAGAAAATAGCCCGCATAGCCCATCTTTTTGATGATATCCAATTCGTATGTCAATCGGGCTTCCAGATCGGGAGTGACGTGCGTGTACCGTTCGCGCAGACCTTGCTCCGCCAAAAGGCGCAGATAGTCATCTAACGATATGTCGCCATAAGCTTCAGGCACACGATAGCGCGGAAGGTGGATGCTCTTCAGATTTAATTTGAGATTGCATTTATCCGCCACCAGTCGAGTATTGCGCAGCGCATCGGGAAAGTCATGAAAGAGCTGCTCCATCTCCTCTGGGGATTTGAAATAGACCTCGCTGGTATTGAATCGCATGCGATTTTCTTCTTCCAACGATTTGCCGGTTTGCAGGCAAAGCAAAATGTCGTGGGCGAAAGCGTGTTCGCGTTTCAGATAATGGGTGTCGTTGGTGGCGACAATAGGGATATTGAGCTTATTGCTTAATTGGGCAATGCCCTTTATGGCGATCTCCTCTTCGGGGATATTGTGGCGATGAATCTCAAAATAAAAATCATCTTGGAAAATTTCTTTGAATTCGTACGCAGCTTTCTCAGCGGCGAGAAGATCCTGTTGCAAAATGCGCTGTGGGACCTCACCTTTTAGACAGGCGGACAGAGCTATCAAGCCATCGGCATGCTGACGAAGGAGTTCCTTATCGATACGAGGCTTGTAATAGAAACCTTCAAGATATCCAGCCGACACCAGCTTCATGAGATTTCTATAGCCGACCTCATTTTTGGCGAGGAGGATCAGATGGAACGAAGCATCCTTTGCGCCTTTCGACGAGGATCGATCGAACCGGCTGGCTGGGGCAATATAGACCTCTGCCCCGAGAATCGGTTTGATTCCAGCATCGCGGGCTTTGGTATAGAATTCAATGGCGCCGAACATGTTGCCATGATCGGTCAAGGCCAGCGTATCCATTCCAAATTGCTTGCAGGCGTTGATGAGATCATCTATTTTGCAGGCGCCGTCTAATAAGCTATAATGCGAATGATTATGCAGATGAACAAAATCGCTCATAAAGTCGATGTCCCACGTTTTGACATGAACCGTGCAACGAATACAACAAACGAACCAATAGCCCTACGCTGCCTGCCAATGGTGTTTATGATCGATATAACGGAAAAAAGCAATGCCGTGGCTCATCGCTAAGCCAGGAAGGTGGGTAGCCGCCGCAGGATGTTGAAAGTGCTGGAAACCAGTTCTCGATCTGAACTGGTTTCCAGCATAAAGCTCATTAGAATTGGCTTAAATAGCGGTGCGCAGAATTCAAATACTCACTGGAGTTGTAACAGCTCACCAACCAATCGAATTCGGAGCGGGCATTGTTGAGCTCGCCCAATTTCAGATAAGCCAGGCCCAACATCAACTGGGCATCATCCTGCTTATCCGCCGAATCGTGGGCAAATACTTTATTGAATTCCACTATGGCTTGAAAATATTTTCCCTGGGCAAAGCGACACTCACCAATCCAATATTGACAATTAGCGGCCAGCGGGTGATTGGGATTCCTTTGGATCAATAGATCGAACGCTGCAATCGCCGGCTGATACTGCTTGTTGCGGTATAGCTCCAAGGCAGCGTTATAGGATGCTTCAAAGTCGCCTTTGCTGGCGGGGCGACTTTCAGTCTCTGGGGTGTAGGATTCCGCTGCCGACCAGGCTGGTGCTGGCTTGCTGGAGCTTGCGCTGCGAACCGGGGTGACGTTGCTCGGCGAATAGGCAGCCCGCTGGTACTCAGCGATTCTTTGATCATAGCTATTAAGTTCTTTCTGCAATCTATTCGCTTCTGTTGTCTTTTCAGCCAAGACACTCTCTAACTGGCTGATTTCCTCGGACAATTGATCGGCAGACGCCAGTTGCGGTGCTGAGGATGATGCATCGGAGTAGGCGGGTGCTTTAGTGGATTTTACTTTAGTATCCTCTGCAAACAATGATTGCAGATCGTCATCATCTCCGCTATCTTTCGCATCAGTCCCATCATCTTCCAGCAGCCTCAGAATTTCATCCATGCCGTCGTCGCTGTTCGTGGCTGACTTGCTTTTGTTATCTTCTGCGAAAAGATTTTGCAAGTCAGTGTCGTCAGATGATGAATCGCTTAATCCAGTCATAATATCTGAATCAGAGGAGTCATCCAATAATGCTGAAAGCTCATCATCGGAACTATCTGAATCCGCAGCGATTCCGCCCCCTTCAATGAGTGGCTCATCAAAATTGACACGGGGCGCTCGTCCCATGCATAACACAAACAGCCCCAGCGCAATAATGATCAGCGACACCAATGAAGAACTAATGAGAGCTCTGGTGTTTTTCATGATATTTTCCTCCTTAAAATTGGTTTCCACCGAATTTTAAATGATGCAGTGCTAAGTTGTCTTCAAATATCTTGCCCACTGAACCTCATCAGCTATTCAGCACGATGTGGGGCGAAATGGCCCAATCACCTCCAGATTGACAGGCGATGCTATTATAATAAAAAAGAATGAAAAATGCAATATTTTTGAAGATATCTCATTTTCGGTTGATGAATGAGTGGCTTTATTATTGCAATTTGCAAGCATCGTCTTTCAATTTGGAAATTGAAAACATTTCCTGAACGCAAATTGGATTTCAGCCATGCTGGCTCGCGATGCGTTCATCAGAAATCTTTTCATTGAGGCTCTGGCAATGAACAACTACCTCTTCTAACATCGCAGCAAAGATGACGAGCAATTAAAAATTTTACTCGTCTGGCGAATTGAACGCCTGCTGCTGATCTGATTAACTTACAATAATTATGCCAGGAACTGGACTATTGGGATCTGGATTTTAAAACCAAACAGCGACAGCGAAAATAAGCGCTATAAGCCGATAAATCGGACTCAGCACTGTTCAAAGCAGGAAATGATGATCAGAGCTCTACCGAATCGGCTGGACGGAGAGTTACCATTTTGTGAATGAGAGCATCAATTTTGGTAATTCGGGGAGGAGAGCTGACTATCGAATTTATTGGCCTCTTCGATAAGCTCCCGGGCAGCCTGGATATGAGTTTCGCTAACGGATTGGCCTCCCAGTAGCTTCGCGATTTCCACGGCTCGCTCATCACAGGAAAGCTTTCGGATATGCGTTTGGGTTGTCTCCCCTTCAACGATTTTTTCGACCACGTAATGCTGATCGCCCATGCTGGCGATTTGGGGCAGATGGGTGATGCAAATGATCTGGTGGGTTTTCGACAGTCGTTTCAAAGCCAGCCCAACAGCCTGGGCAATTCGCCCTGAGATGCCCAGATCGATCTCATCGAAGATCAGCACAGGGATGCGATCAACCTGAGCCAGGGATGATTTCAGCGCTAACATGATGCGCGAAATCTCACCACCTGACGCAACTTTCACCAGCGGCTTCAGGTCCTCACCAGGATTGGTGGCAATGTAAAATTCCACCTGATCAAGGCCGCGATCTGAAACGCGATAGCGCGTCTGATCGATGGTTACCATTCCCTTTTCATCTGATATCCATTTGATTCGGACGTTGAATCGGGCGTTCTTCATGCCCAACTCGGCCAACCGGCTGAGCACCTCGCGTTCTAATCGCTGGCCAGCTTCCTGCCGAAGCTGCGATAGCGACTGACTGAGCTGAATCAATTCTATCCGCTCCTGCTCGATCTCTTTTTGCTTGGCCGAAATCAGGTCATCCATGTTTTCGATCTGCTGCAACTCTCGCTCGATTTGATCGCGATAGAGCATCAGCTCGTCAATGGTGCGGTGATATTTTCGTTTCAACATGGCGAACTGGCCGAGCCGCGTTCGGATCTGCTCCAATCGATCTGGGTTAAATTCGATATTGTTGAAATAGCGCTGCAAAAAGTTGGCGATCTCTTCCACAGCTACCCGGGCAGCCTGGGCATCCGCTTTGATCCCGTCAAAGCGGCTGTCGATGGCTGACAATTGATCTAATCGACTCTGCGCTGCGGCAATGCGATCGAATACGGATGCCTCACTATCGTACAATTCCGCAAATAGCTCGGTCGTGGTCTGATATAATTTCTCGCTGTTCTGAAGGATTTTCTCCTCCTGAAGCAGCGCTTCTTCCTCTCCAGGCTTGGGATTTATTGCATTAATCTCGTCGCGCTGATATTCATAGAGATCGCGCTTCTCATTCACCGTGGCCTGCTGGTGTTTGAGTTCATTGAACTGATCGATCAATTCAATCAGGCGATGGTAGTGTTGCCGAACCTGAGAGAGCAATGGCTGATAACCACCGAATTCATCGAGATATTGGATGTGATAGCTTGTGTTCAACAGCGATTGATGTTCATGTTGCCCATGAAGGTCCACAAGCAAGTTCCCGATATCAGCCAGCACGGCGTTGGGGACGGGCGTATCGTTCACAAAGGCGCGATTCCTGAGGCTATCGGAGATCTCTTTTCTGAGGATGACGGTATCATCGAATTGATCGATGTCGTGCATCTGCAATACCTGATGCAACTCGGCATTCCCGGCAATCCGAAAGATACATTCAGCGACCGTCTTGGAAGCCCCTTTGCGAAGAGAATCGGCTTCGATTTTGCCGCCTATCGTAGAACCCAACGCGTCGATCAAGATCGACTTGCCTGCCCCTGTTTCGCCAGTGATGATATTCAATCCTGGCCCGAACTCGACATCGACCTGATCAATCACAGCAAAGTTTTCGACGTGAAGACTTTTTAGCATGTCAGATTACGACTTTAAACTGCATTTGAACTGAATTGGGAATATCGAATGATCGCTTATTTTTGCCTGGAGGAGAAGAACTGAACTTCGGCGTTAGCATGATTGTTGGTCCTTTGGCACGATCAATAGCACAATGCGCTGATTGATCCAACCCAAGCGACCGAACCAGATGAGAGCGCTTTCAAGCATCGGCCATCGAGAGGCGCGGATGAAAGCTGATGCCTCATTTCAGCGAATTACCGCCACTTTGCCGACATGATGCATGCCTGTTTCCTGGTTATAGATCACATAAATGTAAATCCCGCTGGCGACGTATTGTCCCTGGTCATCCCTCCCATCCCAGGTGTAATAATTTCCGAAGATCTCCTCATTGCTAATATGGCGAACCACGTGGCCATTTTCGTTCAGAAATTTAATGGCAACGTCATCGGCGAGCTCCATAAAAGTGAATTGACGTGCTTGATGGATGATGAACGGATTAGGACCGGCTTTCACCATGCTCAGGTCAATTCGTGGACGCGAATACGGCGTCTCCAAAACCGAGAGCCCTCTGCCGGTACCGATATAGGCCTTGCCGCTTTCCACATCGAAAGCGATCGCTGTCACATTGTCATACACCAGGGAACTGTTTGCGGTGGTGTAATGGCTGAAAGTATAGCCATCCGGGGCCAAAACGCTGATCCCAGCGGAGGTGCCGAACCACTTGTTGTTGCGGATGTCCACTTCAATGGTGTTGACGCTGGTGCTGAGCAGGCCAGGCTGATATTTCACCACTCCGCTTCTTTTGCTGTTGTCCCAATACCAGTAGTTTACCCCGGCGCTGGTAGCGATCCAGACAATGTTGTCCTGATCGATTGCGATATCGATAATCTGATTGCTCTCCAGTCCATCGTTGGTGGTCAGGTTATTATCCCTGATGATATCATCGGACTTGACGGCAAGGGTATTGCGATAATCGATGACGCTGACCCCGGCTCTTGTGCCCACCCAGACGCGGTTCTCCCAATCGATCGCCAGAGAGGTGACCGAATTGCTCAAAATGCCCTCTGCTACCGAAAAGTAATACCACGAACCATTGGCAGCGTACACTGCAACGACACGGCCGTTATTGGCTTCTGTATTGAGCGCCCAGACATTGCCGAACTCATCGACTTTCACGTCGGGGACGACGACGAAATCGGAGAAGGCGCCGGCGGGAGCGAGATAATCGCGATAGTATACAGTGATTTTTTCATCCGCATCGATGCGAATGAGGCCGCCGCCTTCGCTTCCAAACCATTTTCGATTTTGGGCATCGACAGTGACGCATTTAATCCCATCATTGATCAGCCCATCCCTGGTCGTGAACTGCCGCCAGGTGGATCCATCGAACTTGAAAATACCATCGCGCGCTGAGGCACACCATAACACTCCGTTGTGATCCACTGCTAATCCATTGAACTCGTTGCTGGCTGGTCCTGGGGGAACAAAATATTCCCATTGCTGCTGGGCAATAGAGAAATGAGCAAAGCCCCTTCCACTGCCAGATTTGTTGCGTCCTACCCAAAGATCGCCATTATCCGCCACTGCAAAGCAGCGCAGTTCTGTGACATATTCAGCGACATTCCGCCATAACATTTCGGCAGCGATCCAACGGCTCACATAACCATAGGTCAAGGCGTATAATGTGCCGTTTTTGGACAACAAACCTCGCACCTCGGGATAACTCAAATTTGTACTCCTCGATTCCCAGCGCAGCGCCCTCAGCACGGCAACCCCATTGCTGGTGGCTGCATAGATCGAATCGTTATGGCTGACGATCGCATTGATTTGATTGCTTGGCAGCCCATGGTTGATGGTGTAATTTTGCCAGCTCTCTGGGGCCATCAAATTCGCCCGATCGAAACTGGAACGAGCGATACCCAGGGAGGTCCCAGCCCAGATCTCGCGCTTCACGATAGTCACATAGTTCACTGCAGTGCCGCTTGGAAAGCTCCAGCCCAGCCGCTTGTAAGTCTCTTTCACTTCCTGCCGGCTAATATCATAAAGACTCAACCCGATATCCAGCGCAACGAACAGCGAATCCCCAATCAACTCCAGATCGTAAATGCGGCGTCCCACATAATCCTTGATGCTCTTCCATCGCTGGCTGGCGGGCTGGTAATAGTTGATCGAGCCATCGGCGAAGCCCACCCAGATCTGTCCCTGCTGATCGATTGCCAGGGCTCGCGCATCGATCGAGGTGAGGCCATTGGTATTATGAAAAAGCTGATAATTTCCTGTGACTATCTCATATTTGAACACGCCCCCGTTGGTGGCACACCAGATCGCATCCCCAACCAGCAACAAGTCGCGAACATCGGTCTGGCTGGTGTAGGTGGTCCAATCACCTACCCTGGCCACTGCTGGCAAAGATGACAATAACAACAAAAGGGCGATACAAATCGTTTCGAACTTCATTCGACGTAGGTCCATATTACAGGCTCTCAAGCAGATTGGCCATTTCCATAGCAGACATCGCAGCGTCCCAGCCTTTATTCCCAGCCTTGGTGCCAGCTCGTTCGATAGCTTGTTCCAATGTATCCGCAGTGATCACGCCATAAATGGTCGGAACACCAGTTTGAAGATTGACCTGAGCGATGCCTTTGGTGACTTCGGCCGCGATATATTCAAAATGGGGGGTGGCGCCGCGGATCACTGCGCCAAGGCAAACGACCGCATGGTATTTTTTGCTGCTCGCCATGCGAAGCGCAGTCAATGGAATCTCAAATGAACCAGGCACCCAGGCAATGTCCACCTGATCCATATCAACTTCATGGCGTTGAAAACAATCCAGCGCGCCCTCCAATAATTTTCCCGAGATAAATTCATTGAATCGGCTAACCACGATCCCAAATCGCTTGCCTTTTCCGATAATTTTGCCCTGCAATGTCTTCGGCATATTGCCTCCCCGATGTCGTGATAGTGATTGTCCCACAAAATTTCGTTAATGAATTGGAGAGCTGGTCCTATACTATGTTCCAATGATTGATCAGAAGTGAACTACAATTTTAGATACTGGAATCGATGGCAAAGCCAAAGCTTTGTGCATTCCTATTAGCCCAATAGCTTAATCAAGATTGCAATGCCTCTTCTGTCAGTGGCCCATTTAAGATCAGATGTCCTAACTTATCACGCTTTGTTTGCAAATAGCGGGCATTGACCTCGTTGGGTTTGATTTCGATGGGGATCCGTTCCACCACTTCCAGGCCGTAGCCCTTCAGCCCCACGATTTTCTTGGGATTATTGGTAAGTAGCCGAATGCGCTTGATCCCCAGATCGGCCAAAATCTGAGCGCCAATGCCGTAGTCTCTCAGATCGGCTTTAAAGCCCAATTCTTCGTTGGCTTCGACAGTGTCACGTCCGTTATCTTGCAATTGGTAAGCCATCACCTTATTGGCCAGCCCGATACCGCGCCCCTCCTGGCGCATGTAAAGCAACACGCCGCGCCCCTCCTGTTCGATGATCTGCATCGCCTTGTCCAATTGCTCGCCACAATCGCAGCGCAGCGAGCCGAAGATGTCTCCAGTGAGGCATTGGGAATGAACGCGCACGATGACAGGTTCATCGGTGGCCACATCTCCCTTGACCAAAGCCAGATGGTGATGTTCATCCACTGCGCTTCGATAAAGATGCAGCACGAAATTGCCATATTTGGTGGGGAGCTTCGCTGTGGCCTGACGTTCGACCAGTTTTTCGGTGCGACGCCGATACTCGATCAAATCCCGGATGGTAATGATCTTCAAATCATGCTTGCGGGCGAGTTTCATCAATTTGGGCACACGCGCCATGGAGCCATCGTCATCCATGATTTCGCACAGCACGCCGGCCGGGTACAAGCCAGCCAAACGCGCCAGATCGACCACCGCCTCAGTGTGACCAGCGCGGCTCAATACGCCTCCTTTCTCTGCTTTGATGGGGAAGACATGTCCCGGTCGCGCCAGGTCACTCGGCTTTGCATACGGATCGATCAATACCTTGATGGTTTGCGCGCGATCATACGCCGAAATGCCGGTGGTGGTGTTTTTCACAGCGTCCACGGACACCGTGAATTTCGTGCCATGCAGCGCCGTGATCCGCGGTACCATGGGATGGAGTTCCAATTCCTCCAATCGCTCCTCGGTCATCGCCACGCAAATCAAACCCCGACCCTTGGTCGCCATGAAATTGATCTTGTCCGGCGTCACCTTGGTCGCGGCCATGATGAAATCGCCTTCGTTCTCCCGATCTTCATCATCCACTACTATGAGGATCTTCCCCTCACGAAAATCCTCAATCGCCTCTTCGATGAGATTAAATTTATACATAAAAAATGATCTCGATTCTTAATTTCCGACCGCCCCGTCAAAAACCTTGTTGCTTTAACCATTCCATGGTGAGTTTTGTTTCGCCACGCTGGCGAACCATCTGCTCCACATATTTAGCCAAAAAATCAACCTCGATATTTACTGGATCCCCATTTTTCTTGAATTGGAAGATCGTCTGATTCCATGTATGCGGAATGACGGCGATCGTAATAAGTGGCCCATCCTTTTGGGCGATGGTCAAGCTCACGCCATCGATCGCGATTGAACCCTTAGAAATGGTATAGCGCTCAAGCTCAGGGGGAATCGCTATCGTTAGCTCGCCGCCACCTGCGGCAAACTGGATTCGATGGATCACCCCGATGCCATCGACATGCCCCTGGACGAGATGCCCGCCCAGTCGATCCTGCAATCGCAACGCGCGCTCCAGATTGACACGGTCATGCCGTTGCACCCGGGATAACGTCGATCGCGCTAAAGTCTCGGCGACCGCATCAGCCTCAAAAGCATGTTCCTCAGCCGCCACCACAGTCAAACATACCCCATTGACCGCGATGCTCTGGTCCACAGCCAGATCGCTCAATACCTTTTCCGCTCGAATCCGCAGCCGCATCGCCCCAGATCGCGGCACAGCAGATTCTATCATCCCAATTTCTTCGATGATCCCAGTGAACATTGATCTCTTTCGGTTAGGATATCAGTCCCAGCTCTTCATGCGCGGAGCGGATAACTAAATCCTGTTCGGGTAACGGATATCAGCCATCACCACATAATCTGGCCCTGCAGTCCGCAATCGCACATTGGTCAACTCGATGCTGTGATCTACGTTTTCAATCCCCAGGTCGCCGATCGCCTCGATACCCGCACCGATAATCTTGGGTGCAATGGCGATAACGATCCGATCCACCATACCTGCCTTCAGAAAGGCAGTATTGACCTGAGCGCCACCTTCGACTAATACCGAGCTCACATGAGCACCAGCCATCCTTTTCATTAATTCTGGGATTGAAACGCGGCCGCTTTGATCGCACGATAGAGTCCACACCTGCGCTCCGATCGCTTCGATAGCCTGCTTGCGAGCCTCATCCTGGGAAGTCGTTGCGACTATGGTCCCTGCTGCTAATTCGGGGCCCAGTAATTGGCTGTTCAGCGGGATGCGAAGCTGATCGTCCAGCACAATTCGGATGGGATCGCGGCCTCTGACGTGGCGTACTGTCAACTGGGGGTTATCCGCCAGCACGGTTCCAATGCCGACGACGATCGCATCATGCTCTGCGCGCAACCGATGCGCCAGCACCCGCGCTGGGTAGGAGGTGATCCACTGCGAGTGACCAGTGGCCGTAGCAATTCGGCCATCCAGCGATTGCGCGATCTTCAGCGTAACATACGGTAGCCCGGTGACAATATATTTGATAAACGCCCGATTCAGCTCACGGCATGCCCTCTCTTCAACTCCGCTCTTGATCTCAATTCCGTGTTGGTTTAAAATTTCAAGGCCCCGCTGGTTCACCAACGGATTGGGATCGATCATCCCAACTACGACCCGAGTGATGCCAGCCCGAATAATTGCATCTGTGCAAGGGGGGGTCTTGCCGTAGTGACAACATGGTTCCAGATTCACGTAAAGAGTTGCTCCGACCGCTGCCTCACCAGCATCCTTGAGCGCCATCACTTCTGCATGTGGTCCGCCGAAATATTGATGATATCCCTCACCAACGATCATTCCATCATTCACAATCACACAGCCGACCATTGGATTGGGGCTCACATGACCCATCCCGCGCCGCGCAAGCCGGATTGCTCGTTTGATATAATCGCTATCAGTCAATATTTTTCTTGTTGTGATAACTACGTTACCCTCCCAATCTATTCCATAAGACCTTGAACATTACCCTATTTCAATCGGCTGTCAAAGCGCCCGTTGCGATAACTTGAAATTGGACAGCCCATGCCTTATCATTTTTAGATCAAATCCATGAGTCCACACGATAAAGGGTCAAATCTTGAATTTTTGAAGTTCGTGCAATTTATGGTTTTTAGAGAGAACTCATCAATGAATATGAAATCAAATTGCTCTTCCGAACGAGCGTTTTGTCGATAACAAAGCCGAACAATATAACGATTCTTGCATCGCAAAGCAAGACTTTTTTCTGGTGCAATCGACACGCTGGCGTGCTGACTTTTTTGCACAAATAGGCTGCGTGTTATTATAGACTCATCGCACAAGCAGAACATTAGAATCTGCTATCCATTCGAAGGAGCGGAGAGCGAAATCAATTCATAATCCATACTCCCTAATCCAATCTCCTGGCCGTGCTGTAACTGCACCGTGGGATCGATGCTCGGGTACGACAACGCTGTTAAACTCTTGCCAGCATGTTGTGCGATCAAATCCAGGCTGGCCTTGTCGATCGCCACGGGATCGTTGCTGGCGAGCACGCCAATATCTTTTACCACTGGGGATTGCTTGCCGGTCAGGCAATCGCAATCTTTGGTGATGTTGATCAAGAAGTTCAAAAAAGCGACTTTATCCTTTTTGTGGATCACCGCGCCGAGCGCGTGCTCCGCCATCTTTCTTTGCAGGCTCTCGCTGGAGGTCTTCCAATTGTATTTTACGGCATCGAAGCGACAGACAGTGAGGCATTCGCCGCAGCCTATGCAGATTTTCTCATTGATCACAGCCACACTTCCGCTCATCGTGATGGCGTTCTCGGGACACCAAAGAATGCATTCGCCGCATCCAGTGCAGCGCGTGATCTCGATGCGCGGTTTCATCGATGAATGTTGCCGGAGTTTCCCTTTGCGACTGGCCAATCCCATGCCCAAATTTTTGATCGCCGCTCCGATCCCTGAAGCCATGTGTCCAGTGACGTGGCTGATCACCAACATCGCATTGGCCATAAGCGCTTCAGCCGCGATCGCGACCTTGTTAAACAATTTGCCAGGAATTTTGACCTCAATCTCGCTATTGCCGCGCAGCCCATCCGCGATAATGATCGGAATGCCTAATTGCCGCAGCCCAAAACCATGTTGCTCTGCCAGGCGCAAATGGCTCACGGCGTTGGCCCGCTGGCTGCGATAGAGCACGCAGGTATCAGTGAAAAACGGCTCTGCCTGCCTTTGCCGAATCGCTGCGATCAGCGGCGCGAGGTATTCGGCCGATACATGCGTGCTATTGCCTTCTTCTCCAAAATGAATCTTTATCGCTACCAGATCCTTAGCCGAAAAGCACCTATCCAATTGCGCCGCTTCGTACAATTGCATCAATTTTCGATGCATCAGTCCCACTGGATCTGCCGCTGTTGCCGGCATAAAATAAACTTTAGCTTTCACAGGCTCAGCCCTCAGTTGTTCTATCGATCTATCATCTTTCTCAGATTGCGGATTTGCACAGCCTGGCCGAAATAATTTATAATTTTTGGAACGAAATCCCAATCGGATGCCAGATGAAGCCCTTCTTTCGAAAATGGATCAATTCCCATTTCTTCCTTCTAAAAGATATGATCAGGATTCTGCTTATCAAATCAAACAGTGTTTATTTGTTCAAAAACTCTTTTAAAAAAAGATGGCAATTATCTGGCCGTTTACCATATCCCGCGGTCCTGGATATTGTTCATCTCATCCACGATCACTCGATCAGGACGATCCTTTGTTCTGAGCAAAATGCGACTTCTCAAATAGCGGTCGAATTTGTACTCAATCGTTGCTGTAGTGGAGCTATCAAAACTGCTCTGTTCTGAAGCTCGGGCTGCATTGAAGTAACTGTACCAGTCATCGATGGGGGCGATCCAAGAACTAAACCCCTGGCGTTTGAGTTGCGTGGCGAACTGCTGTGCCTCGGTTCGAGTGGAAAAGCCACCCACGCGGATGCGATAGCCCAATTTGCGATCATCCTGAAAGTACTTCAATCGGGCAAAATAGCCCAATTTCGCCAATCGCGATGCCAGCTTCTCCGCGGCTGATCGATCAGGTTCAAATCCGACCTGGAGCTCATATTGGGGCAGTGTGTACGAGATCGATTGACACCAGGATGGCATTGGCCAGTCATTCAGTTTTTGATCCACCGACCGATCGATGCTTCGCAGCATCAGGCCCTGATCGGTGACGCAGAGGTAGCGTTGATCATCCAACCATACCAGCGAATAGTAGCGGCTGCTATCGATCGGTGATAAATGCCCTGAACTCATTGCGTAATGAAACGTCTGGTGCCCATTGGGAGCGAGCACAGATAAGATTGCATCGGTCTGCCGGGGATTGGCACTGAGTAATCGCGGCCGGACATTCTTGAGTAGCACGGTTGCTGCCTGGGCCCGGAAACCCGATGGTTGAAGGACAAGATCATATCCTCCTGGCTCGGTACGAGCAATAAATTGAAGCGTCGCATTTTTCAGTTTCATCGCCTTTGTGTCGCTCGTGGGCGACGCAGCCTGCGGCAGATTGAATGTCGCACCGCGGATCTTATCCACTGCGCTCGGCTCCGCCCAGGTTAAGCCAGCCGCAGTGACTTGTGCCGTGGGAAGACGAAAATATTGTCGCACCACCTGTCCAGATGCTAGCTCGAAACGATCGAAATAAATGCCATTATTCTTCTTCAAAAAACCAAATTCCTGAAAATACCATTTCGCCGTCGGATCGCGAAAATAAACCTGAACTGGTGGACCAGGCGGATTCAGCGGCATGAGGTATAGCCCATAACTGCTGGAGAACAGCAAATGCTTTTTGTCCTGCGCGACGGTAAAATTTTCAGGCTGGGGATCAAGACAGGTCAATTGATCGCGCACCAGATTTTTAACCAGGACATTGATCCTTAGCCGTTCTGGTTGAGATTCGTCCAATAAAATACAGCGGAACGCCAACTGCTGACCATCGGGTGACCAGGTGAGTTGATCATAATAGGTAAATTGAACGAAGTCGTCTTGCGCCCATCCCAGCGAACAGAGACCCAGCCAGACCAGCCACCATTTGAATCGCCAAACAATGCTTTTCACCATGAGGCCCTCATGCACAATGGTTGTTAAATTTTTTTCACCAGAATTATAATAATTTCGAATGGAAATGTCAACTGATTTTTTAGACAGCGCTACGAGCTGTGGACACAGCTCCAGAAGTCTGCGAGAAAAATTATTGCTTCAGAGAGGATCGATCCCCTCAGGGAGATAAAAAATCTCTTGGATCGAGCTAAAAATATCTTTCAAATCAATTGAACAGGAGTTTATTACGCCTATTTCTAACCATCAAAGATTCGGCCTGAATTTCGAATATGAACAATGCGAAAAAAAATGTTAACGCTTTGCCCACGGAGTAAAACGATTGAAACGAGGTTAGAGGAATAAAAAGCGCTTGAGGCGCATTTTCATGAGTTTCGTGGAGCAATTTTAATTTCCATCTTCATTTCAGAAGTCCAGGTTCAATAAAAGGCCCAACGGAGAGTACAAAGCGAAGGCAGATCGGTTTTTCTCTTTCTGATGAGAAAGGCAAGATATTCACAGACGAAACATCCAATTCAAACTGCCACTCCAGTGCTCCATATCCATTCGCACCAGCATGAGATTTAGATGTTGGGATAACAGCAATCGCACACCCGCATTGATTTTTTGGGTATCATATTCCAGTACATAGATAAACCGATTTTTCCAACTGATCTCCAGCCCCCAGAATAGCCCAATGATGGTATGTCCCACTGGGAGATCGCGATCCTTCTTCGGCACACCGAGATGGCGCTTGATGAGGTCAGAGCCATAGCCAATATGCAGCCGCCACTGGCTTCTGGGTCGATCGACAATGGTTTTGCTGACGACCAGGAAGGTGGTATTGAGCAGAATGAAACTGTAAATATCGCGCGCACCAATGGCAATTGCTGGCATTCGACCCCGTTCATCCATCACAAGATATTGCAAGCTGATGATGCCATCTTTATAGGTGTTGGTCCCGTCATAGCTCTGCTGCCCAGGAACAATGGTTACGCCAGCGCTGAATTCCAATCGAGGCAGATAACCGAGGACGATGCATAATGGATAATTATGGAAATGGCTGGTCGCAAGATAGGCGGCATGCCGATCCACATAACCCAGACCGATGACAACCTGTTGGTCGCTGATCACCTGCGCTGTGGGGATATTGATGAGCCCGCTGGTCCCTGCCAAAGAAATACCAGCGCGGCCGGTAATTGGAACTACCAGCATGAGGATGAACAATCCTACGAAACCGCCGACAGCACGCGTCGGCTTGGTATAGCGAATGTTATGGATTGGCGTGCCCATCAATTCCCTCGACCTGCGAGTTCTTCGAACTGAAAATTTGGCTTGTCGAAATGGACATAGCGCCGTGCGTTTTTTAAGTGCTTGCTATTTGCCCGAATGAAGCTGAGGGTCAATTGATCCGCCATCGCATCAAAGCTTTCCCCAGTATTGAGGATCAATCCATCGTAGCAGGGGAGATAGCGATACTGCCAGCCGATGGAGGAGGGGAAGGTCACCCGCACTCGGCTGGGGGCCGCCTGACGGGCGATAGGGAAGGGTACCCGCACGGTCATGCCAGTGAGAAACTCCAGCGATTTGCTCCAAACGCCCATGAATTCGAGTTCCAATTCATGGAAACGTCGCATGACATCGATACGCCAGCCGCTATCGCCTAAAAGGTATCGTCCCCAGCTCAGGCGAACGCGAAAATCGAGTGGCTCGAAACGATAGTCTGTCTGGAAAATATAGGACCAGCGATTTGTTACAGGCTGAGAGAGCAATAGCCATTGGTCGATCGAATGCGTGTCGATCCAATCGGCTCGAAATGACATGCTGAGTCGGTCGCGCCAGACGTAATGCTTGAGCTGCGACGATATACCTGCGCATCCGAGTTCGAAGCTGCCGGCACTAAGAGATAAAAACGAGTGGCGAGGCAATCGAATGAATTGTTGAATTTGAACTGAACCAAGGTGAGCCCGGCGACCTGGTTGCTGGAATTCATCGTAAATTGGGGTGAATAGCTGACCGTTCAACTGGGCGCCCCTGGCTAAAGTGAGCGAGACATTCCCCGTTAGGCTAAATTGGAGCTGCGCAGGATCGCCAGGCAAAGCAAATTGAGCCTTACATCCAGGGATGAAACTGAGATCCAATTTGAAGGAGGAGGACTGTACCTGTGGGGTAGAATAGCCAGCATAGGGCGCTGGCGATGCCGGTTGCCAGGTGATTGCTATATCGGCCAGAAACTCATCCAATGAAATCTGATCGTTGATCCATTGTTCGAACCGATTTCGATCGACGGCGATGTGTTTTATCGGGATATTCCGATATTTTGGGACCAGGATGAATTTAATCGAAAATGGAAAACGTTGAACAGCAGAGTTTAAAACCACGCCCAGCGCGATCACCTCGTTTCTGAAACGACGATTCTCATAGGCGATCCATAAGAGTGGGCCCGGAGCCACCCGAATCTCAATGTTCTCCAGACCAGCAGCGACCAGATCGTTCTGGCAAGCAATAATGGCAGGATTTAAATCGATCTGGCTCGGCTGGCTGGCAGTACTGCGAATGAACGCCAAAAAAAATATCCCCACCATGAAAATCGAAACCTTGCTCATCATTTCCTCTCCTCCGAAGCTAGAAATGATTTAAACTGTCCGAATAATCATTTCAAATTAAATGGCGAATTCCCGTGTCATCGGGCCTGAAACATTGAGCTTCTCTTAGGCCGTTGATTAAAGAAAATCAGTTTAAGCAGTCAAAAAAACTATCGATCATTCGCGCTGAATCCGATGGCCGAATGCTGTTTTATCAGAAAAAAAGCTGGTCCATTTCCGAACCATCAGTTTCGGAACGTTGCATCCAAAATTTTATAGTTTTCGTTGAATTCCCAAGGCGTTTGGAATATGGAGAGACGCTATTTGACCCGATAGGGGGTATAATCAAACCCACTGATCATTGTCCCCTGTATTCAATTTACGAAGTTATTTTGGAAAATCAAGAAAAAAAATGGGCAATTTTAAGCGCGTGCCACAGCGCTTTCAATTTTGTAACACCCAAACAGCTCTGGTCTATACGAGGGCTTACTGTTGACCCTATGAGCGGAATATCTGCAATTATGAACGAATTCAATTTGAAAAAAGGGCTTTCTGAATGTGGCTAAGCAGCGCGCATATATAAAAAATTATTTTTGAACCTAAATTTCTAAATCGAATTTATCACAAAATGCCTGATGGCGGTTGATAAATTCCATTGGCTTTTGGATACAGAGACCTCAGAGAATCGCCGAGTTCACTGAGTGATAAATTCTAATCCCTTTCTCAGTGATCTCTATAATCGCTCGGTGATCTCTGGGTCCCAAAAATATCTTGGAAATTATGAATTGATTTTAGAATTTTCGGATGAATAAAAATATTTATGCCCAGGCTGAAACAAAATCAGCACTGGGCATGGATATGTCCTCGTGGTTATTCCTGTTTTTGCGGCTCGATGCCCAGGATTTGATATAGCTCCTCTTTTTCAACGATCTCTTTTTCGAGTAATCTTTGTGCCAGTTGCTCGAGCTGCTGTTTTTTGTTTATGAGCAATTCCCGCACTACCTTGTAGGCAGATTCCACAATTTGGCGGACTTCATTATCGATTTCTGCGGCGATTTGTTCGCTATAAGGCCGGGATTCTGGCATTTGTATGCCGAGGTACAGCCCACGCTGACTGCTGCCATAAGATAATGGTCCCAATTTTTCACTCATCCCATATTCAGCGACCATGGAACGGGCGATCTGGGTTGCGCGTTCGAGGTCGTTTTGAGCTCCAGTAGAGATTTCATTGAAAGTGATTTCCTCGGCCACGCGGCCTCCCAACAGCACTTTCAAGCGGCTCTCCAGCTCAGATTTGGTCATCAAATAGCGATCTTCGGTGGGCAATTGGAGCGTATAGCCCAGTGCCGCCACGCCGCGCGGGATGATCGAAACGCGATGGACTGGATCAGTGTTGGGCAGACTGGCGCCGACAATGGCATGGCCGGATTCGTGATAGGCCACAATCTCCTTTTCATGTTTATTGAGCACCCGGCTTTTTCGCTCCAATCCAGCGATGACGCGGTCAATGGCCTCCTCCAATTCCTCCATGCTGACGATATTTTTGCTGCGACGCGCAGCGAGCAGCGCGGCCTCATTGATCACATTGGCCAGGTCTGCGCCGACAAACCCGGGGGTTCGGGCAGCAATGACGCGCAAATCCACATCGGGCGCCAGCTTGACCCCCCGAGCGTGGACTTTCAAAATCGCCTCCCGTCCATTGATATCTGGGCGATCCACGACCACCTGTCGATCGAAGCGGCCAGGACGCAATAGGGCCAGATCGAGGATCTCCGGTCGATTGGTCGCCGCCATGATGATCACGCCGATGTTCGGGTCAAAACCATCCATTTCGGTCAGCAACTGATTCAATGTTTGCTCCCGCTCGTCGTGACCGCCAGTGACCGGGCTGATGCTGCGCGCCTTGCCCAAGGCATCCAGTTCGTCAATAAAAATAATGCAAGGGGAGCGCTGGGCTGCTTGCTGAAACAGGTCTCGTACCCGCGCCGCACCAACGCCAACGAACATTTCGACGAAATCAGAGCCGGACATCGAGAAGAACGGTACGCCCGCTTCGCCAGCTACGGCCTTCGCCAGTAGCGTCTTGCCAGTGCCTGGTGGCCCGACCAGCAGAACGCCTTTGGGGATCCTTCCCCCTAATGATTGAAATTTCGCCGGGTTCTTTAGAAATTCAACGACCTCTTTTACCTCCTCCACTGCTTCATCGATCCCTGCAACATCTTTGAAAGTCACCTTGGTTTGGCCTTCCACATAAACTTTGGCCTTGCTTTTGCCGATCGATAGCATCCCTCCGGTTGGATTCATTCGACGAAAGATGAAACCCCAGATGGCGACCAAGATGATCAATGGGAAAACCCAGACCAGAAAGAAATTCAGCAGCCAGCTTCGCTCGGGTTGGCCTGAGAACTCGATGCTCATCGCTTCCAACTGGTTCACCAAATCCGGATCTTCGACCCGCGTTGTCGAGAAACTGGCTAAGGATAACTCTTTTGCGGCTTCGCCGCGTTTGCGAATCGGTATGCTTTGGGCCAATGAATCAACCCAGGCATTAAATAATTTTCGCTTCGATTTTAACTCCGTGGCATCTTGAATCGTATCTGGCAAGACGCCAAATAGCTGATACAGCGAATCCAGTTTGGCTCGATCGGAAAAGAATCGCCCCGTAATTTTATCCTGACTGATCAGGCAATCTTTAATCTGGCCGTTGCGAACCATTTCTTTGAACTCACTGTACGGCAATTTAACGACAGTCTCCTTCAAAATCATGGTCTCTAACAAATACATGATCATGATGCCGAAGATGATGTACCAAATCGAAAAGTGCACCCGCTTCTCGATCTTAATCGGGCGTTTATTGCTCTTCTTGCTTTGTTTCCTGGGCTGTTCACTCATATTAGGCAGACCTTTTTTTGTTTGCATGAAAAAATCTGTTTGAAAGAGACCTGCGAATTCATTTTCCTGACGGACGGCAGAGATCGAAATTCATGATGAATTCTTGTTGCAAAACCTCAAAATCGTCTACATCCTCATGGTACTATGTGCAGAGAGTGAATCAATGACCCATCAAATGAAATTTGTCCAACGTCTCACCCGATGAATTTGCTCGAATCGCATTGTCCCCTCGAATCTCCGATACTGCCGATTAGGGTAGTAAAGATGAATCGACCGAGAGAACGAAATCACTCTGCATCTTGTTGAACAACGGGACGTCGGCGCAGGTCAAGGCTGAAAAGAATGCTCTTTAAAGAGCGGCGATTATTCGGACGCCATGGTTCATGAGTGACGTCCTCTGAAAAATACTGATCCAATTTGATAAGTTCTATATTGAACGGATTCATATCCAGAATATCTTGTTCTGCAAATTCATAGTCCAATGGCAGGCGAGTGAAGTTCAGTCGACAATAATCAACAAACGCCCGGCCAGCCTCTCGATAGAGGATGGGCAAACCATGAGTTCTGCAGATGATGGGTCTTACTGGATAAATCACACACCGGTCCTTGAGTAGCATCGGACAAGTTTCATCCACATTTTTGTAGAGCTTTCGAAGCCGTTTAATTCGCTGCGATGAAAAGTTCCGCAAATATTGTTCGATGATATATGCCTCAATAGGAAGCACTGTTCGCTCGACCCGACAGCATTGGCTGCAGCCCGGTCTGCACACCAAATGATCGCGATGTAGCTCCTCCAGCTTTTCACATCGGGAACTGACCTTGAAAATCAGATTCCGGTAATTGTACAGAATTTCATCAAGCGGCATTTATCCCAAAAATCTCATTTGATCGAGCATTATTCACATTTTTTGTCAATTCATTGTAATAATTTTTTCCGAAAAAGTCAAGGACGAATTTCGCTCAATCAAACAATGCTTAAAATTCAAAATGCAAAATTGTCCCACGAAATACATGAAAATACCCGGAAATGAATCTTTTGTTATGAGTAGCCTTCTCCGTCTCTCGCAGTCAGCGACCACTATTTTTTTATCGAGACGGTTCATTTGAGAATGATGAAATTGCAAAATAAAGATCTTTAGACTTGTTATGAGAATCTATAAAAAAAGCGAACATGCCAGAATAAAATACAAGAAAGTTTCTTTGTGTTCGTGTCTATTTGTGTATTTCATGGGTAAAAGTTTTTGCATTTTGTTGCTAAAGGTCATTTTAAAAATTTAGGCATTGGAGCAAAACTCTCGTTTAGCTTCCAAGAAGAAAATTGAAGATCGATTCATAAGATGCATTAATGGTGATCTCAAAAGGACATCCTATAGCATTTTATTCTGCCAATTAACGTTCTCAGACCAATTTTCTGATCAACCAAGAATCCTTTTTTATCTGCTGAGCATCTAATTTGCAACCTTCATATAGGCCGATAAACAAGCTTTTCATCTGGCTTCGCATCGATTGGTAATGTCGAACCAAATTTCTTTGAAAGAGCGATCTGGACAATTTCAAAAATGTATTTCGGAATTGAGCGATCTAAAAATTCTATGAATTGTTTAGGTAAAAATCAGATCTGGACAGATAAAAGGCTTGACAATGAAGGGGATATTAACTATATTTGCCGACTTTTTAACCCACTATGCCGTAAGAAAAAGCAATTAACCATCAGGAGGATTGATATGAGAAGATTCATTGTAACAACTCTATTGGCGGTTCTGTTTATAGTTCCGCTTCACGCACAATCGAATCTCGATAATGTTCGCTTATTTCAATCATATTTTTTTGACGCGCCCATTGCGAAAGCTGGATATGGCCAGGCTGGCTTGATGTACGCCAATTATGATTTCTGGAATAGCTTTCGGATCGGGGTTATGGGAGGCTATCCGCTTAATGATAAAATTGAGTTGGGCACCCAATTACATTTTGTGAACTACTCTCCAGATAAAGGAGATGGTCAATCGGGCATATCCGATATCGATGTTTTTGGGCGCTACAACGTGTTCAATCAAGATAAGACCAATATCTCTGCTGGCGCAATGGTTTCGCTGCCGATCGGTTCTGAGGATGTATTAGAGGGGAATCTCGATTTTGGAGCATTCGGGGCGATCCGACATGGTTTGAGCCCTCAGATGGCCGTGGTCGGCACGCTGGGATTGATGTTTTACGAGACAAAGGAGATCAAATTTAATCCTAACACCTTTGAGATGGAAGAAAATACCTCCTATGAAAGCTATCTCAATATTGGAGCTGGCTTGATTTACTCTGTCAATAAACAATTCAATGTCGTCGGCGAGCTGAACATCAGGAGCAAAGGGGACTATATGTTGCTCAGCGGTGGCGTTGATTATTTGTTGGGAAGCGGTTGCTTAAGAGGTGGCCTGGGGCTTGGTCTGGATGACGGCGCCCCCGATTTCATGTTGATGGCTGGCTATCAGCTTTCGCTTTCAAAGTAACGAATGCGGCTGAGTTGGATATTAAAAAAGGGTTGCCGAATTGTGGCGACCCTTTTTTGTTGAGTGATTTCAAATATGCGCTTGCTGAGCTTGCTTTCGCTGGAAAAATCCTTGTTTGATCGAAGCCAAATTCAAATTTTGACCATTGAAAAGATGCGAGCGATCATCTGCTGTAAAGTTCTATGGACTAAAAAACCTTAATGGTGACGTACTTTTTGGGATTCTGTTTTATATCTTCTGTCAAAATTGTTAGCGATCGGGTGAGTGAGAGCAACTGCTGATAAAGCAACTCGTCCTTCAAAAGTTTTCCGCCTGACCCTTCGCCGCGCTGCAATCCCACGAGCAAGGAATCTGCCAGCACCGAAATTGCTGTGAGATTCATATAAAGCGAAGAATCTGCCACCATTTTGCCCAGGCTGCCCTGACCTTGATTGATTTTGGTGGTGATTTGATCAAGGTTGCTTATCGTATGGTTCAACGAAGCAAACAATGATGTGTCCTGAACCATTTGGCCCAGATTGCCTTGTCCCTGGTTGATCCGTTCGGTGATTCGATTGAGGTTCATCAGTGATTGTGATATATTATGCTGTGCGGAGCCATCAGTCAATAACAGTCCCAGCGCCCCGGAGCCAGCCATCACCTGCTGGGTGAGGGCATTGATGTTCTCCAAAGTTTTTTTGAATTCCGCGATTGCCTCGGTGGCCGAAGCCATTACCGTGCTAATTTCCATCGATGAATTGGTCCGAATGAATGAACCCTCCTGAAGGGGAGGATCCTCGAAATTTCCCAATGAAATATCCACATATTTATCCCCTAAAATCCCCATGGTGCTGATGGTCGCTACTGAGGAGGTCGTGATTTTTTCTGCAAATTGGCGACTGATTTTTAGATCGACCACAATGCCAGGGATGCCATCTCTCTTAGCAAATTTCATATCGCCAACCACGCCGGCTTTGAGGCCTGAAAGGGTGACGAATGCGCCAGGGTTGAGCCCCTGGGCATTGGGGATAAACATGTAAAGATGATATTTGGTGGTAAACAGCTTTTGATTGGTGCCAACGATATAAAAGATAAACAGGATAATAAACAGCGCCAACGCCCAAAGCGATAGCACACCGATTTTAACTGCTCGACTGCTCCCCGATATCTGCATATATGACCTCTTCTGGTAGACATTCACTTGGCGTTTCGCTTTCCTCGAATTCATCCAAAATGGACAGGTCGAACACGCCGTCATAACTAATGGTCCTATTTTTTAACATCAGCAATCGATCGGCGACATTGGCAAAATGATGGATCTCATGGGTGACAATGAGGGATGTCATGTTGAAATTTTGTTTGAGTTGATCGATCAGGCTGACCACTTTTCTGGCCGCAAGCGGATCGAGTCCGGCAGTGGGCTCATCATACAGCAGCACCTCGGGATGAGTGATGACTGCTCGGGCAATGGCCACTCGCTTTTTCATCCCTCCACTGATCTGCGAAGGGTAATATTGCATAAAATTTTCCAGACCGAAAAATTTCATGATCCCTGTTACCTGATCATGAATTTCTTGCGTTGAAAGATGATCATTTTCGCTGAGAAAAAATCCCACATTTTGTTCCAGCGTCAACGAATCGAACAGCGCGCCGCTTTGAAAGACCAGGCCAAATTTCCGACGAATTGAATTTAGCTGTTTTTCTGATAGCGGAACAATGTCTTTATCGAACACGAAGATTCGGCCAGTGGTCGGTTTCAATAGTCCCAAGATCAGTCGCAGGATGGTGCTTTTGCCTGCGCCGCTGCTACCAACCAATACCGCGGTCTCGCCTCGCTGGATTTGAAACGAAATATTCTTCAAGATATTTCGATTGTTCAAGCATAATGACACTGCATCAAAGGCGATCATGATAGCCAGCCATTAGAAGAAAGAGATAATAATGATCGTTAAAATAAAATCCATCAACAATACAGCGATGGAAGCGTACATGACTGTTTTCGTCGCAGCTATCCCCAATCCCTCTGAGCCACCCTTTAAATTATATCCGAGGTACGCGCTGATGATGCCGATGAGTAACCCGAAAAAAGGTGGTTTGCTGATGCCGACCAACAGGTCTTTGAGCGACGGCCCTTGCTTGACTGATAGCCAGAAGAAATCGAAATCCACATTCAACAAAGTGATCGCTGAGAACGAGCCAGCGATAATGCCGACTGCATCGGCGATAAAAGTCAATGGCAGCATAACCGCGAAAGCAGCGAATACGCGTGGGGCAATTAGCCGCTTGATCGGATCTGTTCCATAAGCCCGCAAAGCATCGACCTGCTCGGTAAGCACCATGTTGCCGATCTCAGAGACGATCTTTGCACCAATTCGGCCTGCCATCATCAAACCAGTAATCACTGGCCCCAGTTCCCGCAACACCGCAATGACCACCACTCTTCCTAGCATCAACTTGGCGCCAAACGGCTCAATTTTTTTGCCCGTCTCCAACGTCAAAACGATGCTAATGAAAACGGTTGATAGGATCACCAGGGGCAGTCCCTGGTTCCCCAGAATGTACAGTTGCTTTAGGGTCTCTGCTCGATAGCGAAAAATCTGCCGAAAATTTAGGATAGTCCGAACCGAAAATTTCAGCCAGCTATAGGCTTCTTTAAAAAAATAGGATATATTTTTTGGAATTATAATTTTCACGAGCAAAATATAACGTACGCCAGGTCCAATGTCAAGCAAAATTTTTGCGTCACGCGGCTCAGGAATAGATCAATTTTCGCTCTGGTAATGTCCGCAATGGGCAAAACCGACCTGGGTTTTTCGGCGTCGTCGAGGGAGGTGATCGAGCAATTTTGTCCCAAAGAGTCGAACGCCTTTAATTTATATAAAATTTTTTATGGATTTAATTGTGCAATCCAGGAAACTTTTAGGTGGTATGGGCGTACGATAGAGCAGATTTAGAACGATAATCGTAAACTAAAACGCAATCCGTTTTATTAGAATGTCGTCGTCATGGAACTTGATAATCAAAAATTGCAGCAAATTTATGAAACAGCCAAAGCCATGTTCATGCGCTACGGCTTCAAGCGGGTATCTGTCGAGGAAATTTGTCGGGAAGCAGGCGTCAGTAAAATGACTTTCTACAAATTTTTCGACAATAAATTTGACCTGATAAAATTCATCCTGGAAAAGTTGACCTACGATTCCCTGTCGGAGTATCGAGCAATCCTCGACCAAGACATCCCTTATGCTGAAAAAGTCCAGCAGCTTATTCAAATGAAAATGAAATACACGGATGAGCTCAGCCAGGAATTTTTCAATGATCTTTATAAAAATGCTGAGCCAGAGCTGGTCGCTTTCTGGCAACAAAAGACGCAGGAGATGATGCAATTGGTGCTGGAAGATTTGAAAGCGGCACAGAAGCAGGGCGATGTTCGAGCCGAGATCAAGCCCGAGTTCATTCTCTATTTTTTGAATCATATTTTTGAAATGGTAAAGGATGACCGATTAGTACAGCTTTATGATTCGCCGCAGGCGCTGGTAAATGAATTGACCAGGTTTTTCTTTTATGGGATTTTGCCGAGATAAAATAGTAGGCAATCCTTGCGAAGGTTTGGAACCTTCGCAAGGATTAAATAATTTTCCAACGGATAGAAACAACCCAACGGATGAAAAAAATAATTTTAATAAACTTGATCATCTTTCTGGTAACTATACCTATCTTTGCCCAAGCGATTGATTTTCAGGGGCAGGTTTCTGGCTGGACAACGATCAATGGCAGCGATTTCGACAAATCTCAACTGGGTCTTCGCTATTTGCCCGAGCTGATGGCGGAGCAATCGCTGGCCCAGGGATTGACCCTCAATGCCGATGTCTCGTTCAATGCCTATTGTTCGGGGCAATTCAACGGCTGGAATAAATTTGACACTGATGGCAAGATCAAGCCCTATCGGCTGTGGCTGCGATTGGCTTCTTCTCAATTTGAAATGCGGTTCGGGCTGCAGAAGATCAATTTCGGCTCGGCGGCACTGCTGCGTCCCCTGATGTGGTTCGATCGGGTCGATCCCCGTGATCCGTTGCAGCTCACCGATGGGGTCTATGCCTTGCTGTTGCGCTATTATTTTTTGAACAATGCCAACCTCTGGCTCTGGGGACTGTACGGCAATGATGAGACCAAGGGCTGGGAGATGATCCCTTCGGATCGAAAAAAAATCGAGTTTGGCGGGCGCTGGCAGATGCCCGTTTCCAAAGGCGAATTTGCCATCACCTATCATCATCGTCAGGTGGATCTAAGAAAGGGACTGCTGGGAACAACTCCACTGGGCGATAACTCCATTCCCGAAGATCGCCTGGGACTGGATGGCAAGTGGGATGTGGGCGTTGGAATTTGGTTTGAGGCAGCGATTATCCATCAGAAAATCGACCTGCCCGATCTGAAGTATCAACGATTGCTGAATGTCGGGCTGGATTATACACTGGGTTTGGGCAATGGGCTTCATGCCATGCTGGAAAATTTTGCCTATGAAGCCTCGGACAGGGCGTTTGGCGCAGGGGAGAGCATCAAATTTTCTGCTCTCTCCCTGGGTTATCCGATAAATTTATTGGATCGGATAACGGGAATGATCTATTTTGATTGGAAACATGAAAACTGGTATCGCTTTATCAGTTGGCAGCGGAGCTATGACCGCTGGCAGATTTTTTTGATCGGCTTCTGGAATCCTGAGCGGTTTCAGATTTATCAAAATCAAAGGGAAAATAACCTGTTTGCGGGAAAAGGTGGACAGGTAATGGTGGTCTTGAATCATTAAAAATCAGACAGGGTGAACAGGATTGGCAGGATGGCTTTCTTAATAATATTGGGCGAAAGAAAAAAATCCTGTTACATCCTGTTCATCCTGTCAAAAAAATTGAATCAGACAGGATGAACAGGATTGGCAGGATGGCTTTCTTAATAATATTGGGCGGAAGAAAAAAATCCTGTTACATCCTGTTCATCCTGTCAAAAAAATTGAATCAGACAGGGTGAACAGGATTGGCAGGATGGCTTTCTTAATAATATTGGGCGAAAGAAAAAAATCCTGTTACATCCTGTTCATCCTGTCAAAAAAATTGAATCAGACAGGATGAACAGGATTGGCAGGATGGCTTTCTTAATAATATTGGGCAAAAGAAAAAAATCCTGTTACATCCTGTTCATCCTGTCAAAAAAATTGAATCAGACAGGGTGAACAGGATTGACAGGGTGGCTTTTAGAAATTATAAGCAAAAGAATTAAAATAGGTTTTAACAAAACTCTGTCCATCAAATTCAAGGAGGGTATCTTATGGAGTACGAAGAAATCACCCAGAAAATTATTGCCTGTGCTTACAAGGTGCATAACACCCTCGGTTTTGGTTTTCTTGAAAGCGTCTATGAGAATTCATTGGTGATAGAATTGCAGAAAGCAGGCTTTGATGTTAAGCAGCAGTTCCCAATTGATGTTTATTACGAAGGGCATTGTGTCGGCGCATTTAAAGCCGACGTTATCGTTGATGATTTGATAATTTTGGAACTGAAATCCGTTCAAAATATCGTCAAGGAATTTGAAGTTCAACTTGTTAATTACTTAACGGCCACCAGAAAAGATGTTGGCTTGATACTAAATTTCGGCCCCAAAAAAGTCGAAGTAAAACGAAAAGTTCGAGTATTGCCCGATAAATAAAATATCCTGTAACATCCTGTTCATCCTGTCAAAATAAATAGACAGGATTAACAGGATAAAACAGGATTATTGAGACTCTATCTTGTTCATCCTGTTAATCCTGTCCAATACCAAATTTAAAGAGGAATCCGAATGAATAATTCAAACATAATCGAAATCGAAAATTTAGTCAAGCGCTTCCCCGTCGGTGGGGGGTATTTCACGGCATTGAATGGCATCACGCTGTCATTTGGCAAAGGCGAATTTGCTGGGTTTGTCGGTCCCAGCGGCTCAGGTAAAACAACGATTTTAAATATTGTCGGCTCGTTGGATACGCCTTCGGAGGGAGAGGCTATCGTGTTGGGCCATGCTGTGAGCCAGCTATCGCACCAAGCCGCTGCCCGATTGCGGAGCGAACATCTGGGCTTTATCTTCCAAACTTACAACTTGCTGAATGTGTACACGGTGTTCGAGAACGTCGAATTTCCGCTGTTGCTGCTCAAGATGTCCCCAGCCGAGCGCAAAAAGGCTGTGCTCGATGCCCTGGAGTGGGTCGGTTTGACGGATAAAATAAATTCCCGTCCAGCCCAGCTCTCGGGCGGGGAATGTCAGCGAGTGGCGATTGCCAGAGCCATGGTCAAGAAACCTGAGATCGTGCTGGCGGACGAACCCACGGCCAATCTCGATGCCAAAAATTCGCATCACATTCTGCAGACGATGGAGAAGCTGAATCGGGAATTGAAAACCACCTTTATCTTTGCCACGCATGATGAGAAGGTGATCAAATATCTGCGGCGAAAAATTTCGCTGGAAGATGGGAAGGTGGTGAAGGATGAAAGTTTTGATTGATTTAAAATTTTTTTCCAACGGATAGAAACAACCCAACGGATGAAATTCCAATGATCAAAATTCAAATGACATATATTAAAGGGAAAAAGTCAATAAAAAAATATCTCCTGGTTCGATTTTTTCGTTTTTAAAAAATCGACGGCTTTTTGTTTTAGTTGGCTTTTTTCTAACGTG
>FWPV01000406.1_pt1 | contig 138988 bp, 132 predicted proteins | sample 2228371 | NCBI WGS metagenome assembly FWPV01 (sample SAMEA103939776, study PRJEB20133) | metagenome | reverse complement strand
TGACTCTTCAGGAACTACAGTCTATAACCAGTCCCAGAGTCTTGTGCTCAATGCAGGTGAAGATACAACAATTACTTTCCCGAACTGGACATGCTGTGGAACAACCGGTATTACTTACAACATAAAGGCATACACAGTGCTCGCTGGCGATATCAATCCAGCAAATGATACAATGACAAAGAATGTAATTGTAAACCCCACCTTCTGGGAAATACTTTCTGCAACATTCCCGTCACCGAGTTCAGGTCATTCAATGGCGACATTGCACGATGGCAAATATATGGTCTTTGGCATCAGGACAACCTCTAGCTATACCAATGAGACACAGATTTATGACATAAATGCTGGACAGTGGACACAAGGACCTAATAATCCTTATGGCTGTGGTGCCTATGGTTCTGCTCAGGGTGTAAATGGCAAGTACTATAGAATCGGTGGAACTGATTCCTGGCCCACTGCTTTGACAAGGGTTGATATCTATGATCCTGGTTCAACCAGCTGGTCAAGCGGTGCGAATTCACCGAGAGGTTGGATTGACCATGTTACAGGCGTGTATAAGGATTCGCTAATCCTCTGTCTTGGTGGCGGTAACTGGGGAACTGGCAATACTCCACACACTGATGTTTACTTCTACGACACATATAATAATACCTGGACTCAGGCAACTTCAATGACCGGTGTTGGTCGTGGTTGTGCTGCTGGTGGTGTGATTGATACATTCGCAATCGTTGCCTGCGGATATGATGGTTCATCAACCTATCGCAACGATTATATCGTGGGGATCATCAACCCAAGTAACTGCTCTCAAATTGCCTGGAGTTCGCCAGCAACAATCCCGGGTATGACCGTAGGTAGATATCGTGTACCAAGCGGGGTTGATAAAGTCAACAAAGAACTCTGGGTTGTTGGCGGACAGATTACAGGTGGGACAAGTGCCGAAACCTGGTCATACAATCCGTACACAAATACCTGGACAAACTGGAATGCACCTAAACCACAACCGGTTGGCAATGTTTCGCCAGTGGCAGTTACCCTGACTGCAGGTGGCGATGTCGGCGTATTTGTTGCCAGTGGTTATTATGGCGGTTCTTATGTGAATAACCATGAGGTATTCCATACGGGCAACATCCCTGGTGTCCAGGAGAAACCAGTGACTTCGCCGACGAATCTCAAATTCGGATTTGCACCCAATATGCCTAATCCAGCGAGAGATTATTCAGCGATTTCCTATACTACAACCAAATCCGGAAAAGTGACACTGAAGGTCTATGACGCAACTGGAAGATTGGTCAGGACACTCGTGAACAGACCCAATGAGCCTGCTGGTTCAAAGACTGTTTACTGGGATGCAAGAGACGATCACAAACAAACTGTGACTGGCGGTGTATACTTCTTGAAACTTGAGGCAGAAGGTAAGGTGGCAACACACAAACTTATTCTCGTGAAATAATCTTACACGAAGAGATCAAGACTGCCCCTTCCTTAAAAGGAAGGGGCAGTCTTTTTTTCTTGACATTCATCAGATTATATATATAATATAATGTCAAATAACATAAAACCTCAGCACTTCTTTACCTTTTTATTGGTCAGAAGCACTGCAGGAAATGAAAAAAGAAAAATTTGTCATTATCTATGAAAGGAGGTGCAAATAAAATAAGAACAGGTGGAAGAATGGCGCGGCAGAAGACAGGCTGAATTTTTTTTGAAGCTATTCAGTCTAACCGCGTCGTTAAATGGTGCAATATTGATTGCACAGAAGCAAATAAAAAAACAAAGGAGAAAAAATGAAGAAATTTGCATCCATGATTATTTTACTGGCGCTGGTCAGCGTGGCTTTTGCCAATAATGCTGATCTTACAGCACCAACCAGTGCAGTACCGCCACATGTGTTCAAGGCTTCACAAAGACCCGGCGGTATGCCCTATACTGGCCCCTGCGCCACACCAACCCTGGTTGATACGATCAATCTGAGTCCAATCAATAGTGCAGGTTATTGCTGGGGTCTTGCCTATGACTGGGAAAGAGACGCCCTCTGGGTTACCCAGTGGAATAGTGCATATCCCAAGATGTATGCGATTCAGAAACATTCACCCTGTACAAAAGTTGACTCAGTGACACTCGGCAGTGGTGTTCCCACATATCGCCTTGGTATTGGCTATGCAGGCAGTAATGTGATGTATATGGCTGGCTATGACAACACGGTCTATCGGATTAACATGACCACTGGAACTGGAACATCCTACAGAACCCTGCCCTGGTCAACCTGTGAAGGACTTGATTATAATGTTGTTAATGATGCACTTTATGCCTCTGATTGGGGTGCTAATCAGGCAGCCTGGGCAATTCCATCCCAGACCGGAACATGGCAGACCTGGTCAAGACCACAGTATCCCTGTGGTATGAGCGGTGCTTATAGTGCAACGACAGCACCAACATTACTATTCCAGGCAGAAGAGGCAAACCCAGCGCATTTCTATCAATTCCGTTTGACCAATGGTGTGCCCAATACCACGCCAGAATCAGTCTGGACATGTGATCCAGGTCAGACCCAGGGTTATGAAGCAGACTGTGCCTTTGATGGACAGTATGTCTATATCCTTGACCAGTCTGGTCCTGATAAAATCTGGGTATACGATGTAGGCATTATCCTTGATGATACGATCCGCTGGACATTTGAAACCGGCTGGCAGGGCTGGACACATACCAGTTCATATACTTTCCCGAATGCCTGGGGTGTTGCACAGTCAAATTTGCATTCTGGCTGGATGCCACCCAATGCCCAGGATTCCTGTCTCTGGTTTGATGATGATGCAGCAGGAAGTGGTGCACCTCCATTAAAAGATACTGCTTTGTCGCCAGTGATTGTGCCTCATTCAACAACAAACTGGCTAAAATGGGGTGTAACATATAATTATCTGGGTTCTCCAGAGAAACTTGAGGTCGGTATTAAATACTTTGATGGTTCTACATGGACCGTGGTTCCGCTCAAGACCTATACTGCAGATATTGCTGGTGCCTGGGATTCAGCTGATGTGAGTGCTTATAAGACCTATCCCAGATTGCAGGTTTATGCCTATTATGATGATGGTAATGGCTGGCAGTGGTATGGTGCGATTGACAATGTCACAATCAATGGTGAACTCTATGTTGCCCAGCACGATGTTGGAACCACAGCAATCAATCAACCACCCGATAATCTATTACCAAATACATCATATACGCCGACTGCAACCTATAAGAACTTTGGCAATAACGATGAGACCTTCAATGTCTATTTCCAGATTGACTCTTCAGGAACTACAGTCTATAACCAGTCCCAGAGTCTTGTGCTCAATGCAGGTGAAGATACAACAATTACTTTCCCGAACTGGACAACCGGTCCGAATGAAGGCATAACATACAATATTACAGTCTACACAGCACTTGCTGGTGATGTGAATCCGGTCAATGATACGCTTCATACAACAACAACAACTTCTCTTGTCGGTATATGGGTACAATGTCAGGATATGCCCAATGCCGAGCTGTCAAATGCTACCGGTTACGACCCAGTAAATGACCGAGTATATTCATTTGGCGGAACTCCGGATGGCGGCTACACCTATCATAACTACACCTTCTGTTATGACCCGGCAGGCAATGCCTGGACAACCCGTGCAAATATGCCTTATGCAGGCGACTGGATTGATGCCTCCTTCGTCAATGGCAAATTCTACATCTTTGGCTTGTTTGACGGTTCGGTTCATAACTACACAATGATCTATGATGTTGCCGGTAATTCCTGGACAACGGGTACGAACATGCCACAAGCACGCATTGCTGGTGGTCAGGTTGTATACAAGGATTCCTTAATATACATGCTCGGTGGGTACAGTGGCAGTGCGCCCACAAACAATGTCCAAATCTATGATGTATACAATAATACCTGGACTACTGGCACAAATCTGCCCGCGAATTTCATGATGGGTGGAGTGGCGATGACCGGCGATACAATCTGGATCGTTGGCGGTTATAATGGTTCTGCCTGCTACACAAACCTCTACTACGGAATAATCAATCCAAGCAATCCTCAAAATATTACCTGGTCAACTGGTGCTGCATTACCAGTTCCCAATTTCAATAATGGTGCAACACAGATGACACGTAACGGAAGCAGATACCTCTACATGGTCGGTGGATTTGAGAATGCATCAACTGCTACGAATAAAGCCTGGGAATATGATGTTGCAAACAATGTCTGGAATGCTTTACCAGATTATCCATTTCCAGTAGTCCGTAATGATTTTCTGGTTGCTCGCGAAGGACACAGAGAAATTTATGTTTGCGGTGGAGACGACAACGGAGACTGGACTGGAACAGCACAAACATGGAAACTACCATGGTACGAGGCACCTGGTGTAGAAGAAAAAGAAGGCTCTTCACAGATTACCTTGAATTTTGGCTTTGCTCAGAATATGCCCAACCCGACAAAGGGTTCAATCATTTCCTACACCATTCCCAGAGATATGAAAGTATCACTGAAGGTCTTTGATGCATCGGGCCGTCTTGTAAGCACATTGGTCAATGCCTACCAGACTGCGGGCACAAAGACTGTTGAGTGGAATACCCAGAATCTGACAAATGGTATTTACTTCGTAAGACTTGAGGCAGAAGGCAGAGTGGCAACGCAGAAGCTCATTCTCGTGAAGTAATCTTACACGGATGGATTAAACCGCCCCTTCCTTTAAAGGAAGGGGCGGTTTTTTTTGCTCTTTACAAGTCCAAATTTATATATATAATATTACAATGACAAGGGTAATTGTTTTAATCCTTGACGGTGTGGGAATTGGGGCATTACCAGATGCGGATAAGTATGGTGACTCAGGTAGTAACACGGTCGTAAATTTATCAAAGGCAATAGGCGGATTGAATTTGCCGTTGTTTGAAAGACTTGGTTTGGGCAATATTATGGATATTGATGGTTTGAGGAAAAGTGCCAGCCCACTTGCATGTTTTGGCAAAATGGCAGAAGTATCACCGGGTAAGGACTCAACAACAGGTCACTGGGAATTAATGGGTGTAATTCTTGAGAGAGAGTTTCCAACTTATCCTCAAGGATTTCCCGCTGAAGTTATTAATGAATTTGAAAGAAGAATAGGATACAAAACACTCGGCAACATTCCAGCATCAGGTACTGAAATCATTCAGCATCTTGGTGATGAACATATTCAGAAGAGAATGCCCATTGTTTACACCTCAGCAGATAGTGTGTTTCAAATTGCCTGTCATATTGAGATATTCAGTCTCGGTGAACTGTATAAATTCTGCGAAATTGCCCGTGAATTACTCCAGGGTGAACATGGGGTTGCCCGTGTGATTGCTCGCCCGTTTGCCGGGCAATCACCCAATTTTTATCGCACAGAAGACCGTAAGGATTTTTCTCTGAAACCCCCAGAACCAACTCTGCTTGACCGGGTAAAAGAAGCAGGTTATGAGGTGATTGCCATCGGTAAGATTGATGACATCTTTGCCCATCAGGGATATACAAAATCTTTTCATTCGGTAAACAATATCAAGTGTATTGAATATGTACTACAAGCGCTAAGAGAGACAAAGGCAGGGTTGATTATTGCAAATTTTGTCCAGTTTGACATGGATTGGGGACACCGAAATGATGTGAAAAATTTTGCTCGTGGTCTTGAACAAATTGATAGAGAACTGGAGCGTATCATTCAAACCCTGAATTCTGAAGACCTGCTCTTTATTACTGCTGACCACGGTAATGACCCAACAACACCTTCAACTGATCATTCAAGGGAATATGTACCCATTCTTGCTTATCATAGCAGGAAGAAAGGAGTAAATTTAGGTATCAGAAAGTCTTTCAGTGACCTTGCCCGAACCATTGCCCAGTATCTTGAAATTAATGGTATCAGAAATGGTGAGAGTTTTCTAAATGTTATTCTTGATTAACCTGAGAGTGCGATGAAGTTATCAAAGGTATTGATAAAAAAAGTTAAGGAAGTAAGTAGGTATTCATATGCCCCTTATTCAAAAATTCAGGTTGGTGCAGTCATCTGCTCTCAGAGTGGCGAGATGTTCACCGGAACAAATATTGAAAACAGTTCATTTTCTCTTACAATGTGTGCAGAAAGGCTCGCCCTGTACAAAGCGATCTCAGAAGGAACAAAGGATTTTTCAATGTTATTGTTATATTCCCCGCAATACGATTTTATAACGCCCTGTGGTGCCTGTCTTCAGGTTTTGAGTGAATTTGCGCCTGAACTGGTGATTGCGACCATGAACAAAAATGAGGAATTTAAGTTCTTTCCTCTCCGTACCTTGCTGAAAATGCCTTTTAGAATTTAATATACAAACTGGAAGAACTATGATGTACTATATTGGAATACTGGTCAGAGACCTAAAAGAGAAGCAATTTTATAACCTTCTGGAAAATCTAAAAAAATTTGGCTGCGGGATTGAGTATACTGAAAAGCACCTGATTATGTGTTCCAATGAGGAAATCAGTATCATTAATTGTATGACTAAATTGAAAGAGTCCCATACAGAAATCCGTTTTGGTATGTCTCAATATATTGGTATTGCCAAAGGACTCTGCAAAATCGCCCAGGTTGGCGAAATCTTGATTGCTGCTGACCTGGAACCCGCAGTTATAGAAAATTTTGATATTACTTCTCTGGGAATGTTAACCATTGAAGGAATGAAAACCGAAATGCTGGTGTATCGTATTGATAGCCCAAAAGGTAAAGAAACTTTTCCACAACCAAAGAAATACTCAAATATTATACCACGCACAATGATGCTTGATACATTCAAAAGTCTGCTCAATGTCACAAAGTCAGCACTCATCTTTGCGCCTGATGGGACTGGTAAAACCGTTTTTATTGACCAGCTGATTGAAGACTGGGGAAATGGAAAAGAGGTTCTGCGTACATTCGCCCCCGGGTATCTTGCTAACCTGACTCTAAAACCAATTACTGACATCATAACGCAGTTATTTAGAATTCAGGCAAATTTCACCCTTGAGGAAAAACAGAAGACTATTGAGAAAAAACTCAAGGAAATAGAAATCAGAGATATCGGAACAAGTTATCTGGCAATCCTTGATTTTCTTGGTCTTGGAGATGAAGAATCAATTCTACGGAAAATGGATCTGAGGGTTCGCAAAGAGCTGGTCATCAATACGATATGTGGTGTGTTGACAAATCTTTCGCACATATCACCGGTTGTAATAATAGTTGAAGATATTCAGAACCTTGAACCTTCTTCCAATGATTTTCTGCAGAATTTTGTTACGAAACTGGCAGACGAAGACATAACTTTTATCTTTACCTCAAATCGTTCACAGGTGAATATCAGGGGTTTGAAAGAATTTGAACTTTTAGAAATTGACCGCGCCCAGATTGAAGAATACCTCTACAATATGATCAATGAAAAGGTCAACCTGCCGGTCACGACTATTTTTAATGTTGCTCAATATTATTCCCTTTATCAGGAAGAGCAGATTGATTACTTCTATAACCGCTATGCCGGAGAAAGTGCTCTGATAAATTTTAGTCTGCCGTATACAGACTATAAGACAATTATCAAACGCAGAATTGAATTACTAGATGAGTCTCGCGAATTATTATTCGCCCTGGCGGTTCTGGGTTTTGAGATTGATCCGCAGGACTTTCCACTGCAGGAGGACATCAAAGAACAACTGGACATACTCATGGAACATGGCTTTTTGAAAAGAATGTCTAACCGCTACATTTTTACTTCACCGCTATTACATGAGGAAATTTATGACCTCATTCCCGATAAGAATCAGCGCCACACAAGACTTGCGGACTATTATCGTCGACGCGAGGGCTATGAAGAGTATGCCCTTTTCCATTATCTAAAATCAGAAAATTATAAAAAGGCAATGGAGTATCTTTTGAAATCTACCAAAATCGCCGTCAAAAAAGGTGGCTATGAGTCGGCAATTAATTATTATAACCAAGCCCTTGAACTTTGCCGCAGAGAAAAGGATGTTGCGGATCTGGAGACGGTAATTGCAATTAACGAAGGCCTGGCAGATATTTATCGCTCACTTGGTGACGAGGAAAATGCAATGAAATATTATAAAGTTGTTCTTGATAGTTACAAAGAAATACTGAAAGAATAATTCGTCAGAATCAGATGGTGATACTGGCGTAAACCACCAGAATGACCGCAGTATGATTTTTTTTATTCTCTTGCAGTTCAGTCCCGATTCATTGCCGTCCGATACCATGAATCTTGTCAGATATTCAGCGAAAACAATTACCTATGACCTTGATAGTTCAATTGTTATTTTGAATGATTCGGTATACATTTCATACCGGGATATTCAATTATTTTCTGATAGTGCGTATTACTATATTGATAGAAAAACCCTTGAAGCATTTGGGTTGTGCCACCTGAGGCAGGTTAATGACTCAATAAAAGGTACCCATTTGAGATATAATATTGAAACAAAAAAAGCAATGATGGATACAGGTAAAACCCAGATTGAAAAAGGATTTATTGAGGGCAAGAGAATCTACTGGGTTGATGAGAAGGTAGTAAATGCCTATGACGGCAAATATACAACCTGCAGTGATTCTCCACCACACTACTATTTCTATGCACCAAGAATGAAAGTCTATCTGGGTGACATGGTGATCGCACGGCCAATATATCTTTATATTTATGACATGCCAATCATTGCTGCACCGTTCTGGTTCGTGCCGATTTCTTCAAAAAGAAAATCTGGATTACTGCCGTTTCGTGCCGGAAATTCACGAGCCTACGGCAAGTTCATACGGGGATTTGCCTACTATTATGTCATTTCAGATTATGCGGATATGACACTACAAATTGACGCAATGGAGAAGAAGGGAATAATGCCGCATCTTGAAGGAGTGTGGGATTACAACCCTTTTTCTGAAGGTAGTTTTCATATCAACTACATCAGCGAAATTGATACAAAGAGAAAAAGATACAGTATTGAAGCCAGGAATAACTCTTCATACTTTTTACTTGGCTCAAATTTCAATTGTGATATAAAATACATGAGTGACAATCAATATCGCTCTGATTATGCAGAAACAACAATTATCTGGGTGGATAGGGAAATTACATCACAGGCAACATTGAATCGTGAACTCGGGCAGATAAAAAATACCATTACCTTAGAACGAACAGTGGATTTTGGCGATACTACAACTTTTGAAAAACTTCCCTATTACACAATGACGACACCCTCAAAACAACTTTTTTCACTTATCACTTATTCATTTTCAGGGCATATATCAAATATCAGGCAATCAACAGCCACTACGAAATCCCAGGCAGGTGGTGCAAATATCCATACCTGCCCATCGTTCAAACAGAATATTCTTGACCTTTTTTCAATTTCACCCGGACTTGACCTTGATTTTGCAGTCTTTAATGAAGATACTCTTGGGAACAAATTTCCCACCCGCTTTGGCTATTCATTCAGCACAACCGCCAGCACAAATCTTTTTCGTGTTTTCAGTGTGCAGATTTCTGGCTTAAAGGGCATTCTCCATAAGGTATCACCAAGTATTTCATATCGGTATACACCGAATATTGATTCTGGCAGATTTCCAGCCATTTATGGAATTCCCGGCTATTACAGGACGAGCAGTATTGGCGTAGCATTGAATCAGGAATTTGAAGCAAAAGTTGGCGAAAAAAATGAAAAAAAGAACTTTGCGCAGTTTTCCCTCGCAAGTGGCTATAACTTACTTAATGATACGATAGCGCCGCTTACTCTTTCGGCGAATTTCCCATTAAATCCCTTTCCAAAACCCATTACAGTTTTTAATGTTCGTTTAAATGGTATCTATAACCTTTACACAAAAGAATATACATATACGATTGATCAATCTGTGGGTCTGCAGACAACTCATTTCAAATTGAATCTCACACAGAATTATACAAAAGGCGGGAAATACCAAGTCTGGGTAAATGGTGAAATCAAACCGACACAATACTGGTCGGTCGCCTATAGTGGAAGATATGACCATGAACTCAAAAAGCTTGTTGACTATAATCTAACCCTGACAAGAAACCTGCATTGCTGGGAAGGTGTGTTCAGTTTTGTTCAACTGCAGAATGACTGGCGATATGATTTCAAGGTGCGTATAAAAGAAATTCCCGAGATTGCAATTGGCAGGGGTCTGCTGGGCTATCTAATTGAATAATATCCCGCTGTCATTCATTCAATAACAATTACTTTCACTACAGATATCTTTTCTTCGCCATGGGCAAATTTGAGTAACATTTTTACAAAATAAACGCCGGCTGGATAATCATTCAGTTCTATGCGGTGATTGCCTGGTTTTAGATTACCCGCATTAGCTTCGCCTACCAATCTTCCTGTAGCATCATATATTGCAAATTTCACTAATGCACTGCGGCTCAGCAAATAATTAAATATTAATCTACGGGTGGGATTTGGATAAGATATGAATTTGTCAATGCCTTCGCTTCTGACAAATTCCTCAATTCCCGTATGAACATAGGATTTGCATAATATCCAGGTATATGGATCAAATACTATGGAATCAACATTCTGACTCACGGGAAATTCATAATAGACTGGAGCCTCGGTAATGGGTATGTTCAGCAGGGTATCATTACTACTCATGTGTAACAAAATCTGAACAGGCATATGAAATACTGGTGGTGCATTTGTCTGATCCTGATGAATGCTTATCTGAAACAGATAGTTATTACCAGATGGCACACAGTTCCAGTAGACATTATATATGGGATAGCCCTGACCATAAACCCACTCGTCAAAAAACCAGTTAAGGTCATTGCCATAAATCTGAGAAAAAATTTGTTTTAAATCTTCAGTACTCGCACACCCATATTCAAATGAGTTGCGGTAGGCATGCAGGGCATTAAAGAATTGCTCAGGATTCAAATATCTTAGCATATGGACCACCCAAGATGCCTTGCAGTAAGTATGGCCCCAATCAAACAACTGGCTGAGCGGCGGATCATACAGCGGATGTCTTGACTGGACATCTGAAGCAAAATAATCATTCGCCCTCTGTCGCATTGTAGTAATGAAATTATTGTAACCAAAACGATACCAGTTATAGTTAGCATCACTATATGTTGCAAAACCTTCATTCAGCCAGATGTCTCTGAAATCAACACAGGTTATCATATCTCCCCACCATTGATGTGCTAGTTCATGCGCCATTCCATTTTCTGAACTATATAATATCCAGGCACGGTGGATAGTAGTTTGCTCCTGATGCTCCATGCCACCCCAGGCATAGGGATAAACTGCATCCTGTCCATAGCGACCAAAAGGATAATCTCCATACAAAGAATCAAATAAATACATCGCGTCAGGAAGATGCTGGAATGCAATTGTTGATTGAATTGAATCCTGGAGCCAGACAAAATGTCGGATTTCTACTGAATCGCCATCATTATCATGATACCACTGAGACCATTTTGCAAACCGTGAAATGCCGAAATGCATAAGATACGTGGTGATCGGAAAATTCTCTTGATAAATCCAGGTTTTTGTATTATCCGGATTGTTAATAACATTCACCAGCTCACCATTGGCACACACCACAAAAGAATCGGGCGCAGTAACAGTAATAACACAACCCTGTTCGGCTTTGTCAAATGGTTCATCAAAACAGGGCATCCATCTGCGTGCATCCCAGGGTTCGCCAAGCGTATAGGCTAATGAATGTAGAGTATTACTATTATAATTCTTGGGCCAGTAACAGAATCCAGTTTGATAGCCTGTTACACTCCAGGAGCCATGATAATGAATGAGGATATTGAATGAATCACCAGCGTTGTAGACCTGAGGCAGGTTAATGTGGAGTGTCTCATTGGCAGTAGAGTAACTGGCTGTGATACCATCAACCCTGACTGAGTCAATTATTAGCGTGTAACTGTGAAGGGTCGCAACATTAAGACCATTTGTATTGCTGCGGCATTTGACCAGATTTTTACCTGAAAGTGAACGCGCACTCATTGGTATTTTTACATCAAGTTGATACTTCAACACATTAAAGGAATGTAATGACTCGGCTCGCGACTCAAAAATACCTGGTCTGGAGCAAAAATACTTTGCTTCAGAAACATCAAATGTCCACTGACAGAACATAAGTAAATATATTAACATCCAAGCCTCCTAAGATTCTATTTTCATTATTGGATTGTTATCTCCAGAAACCAAAAAAGTAACCAAGCGCCCTGCTAATGACATAGAAATGAACCAGGGTGCTAATACCCAGAATTATTATCCAGATAAGATGCGGTTTTACTCGTGCAATTATCTGCTGTCTGTATAGTATCAGTGTTCCAGAAAAAGTAGCCACCATAGAAAACAAAAGTGATATGAAAGAAAGCATTGCTGCGGTTGTAACAAAGGTAAAGGGACTTGCACCTTTTACAAAATATTGAATACCAATGAGTAAAAATGAAATAATTAAATACAGAAACCACCACAGAAAATAAACCCCCTTTATGTTGTTATGATAGTAGCGCCTTATTCTCTCTGAAAGATTCCAGGTAATATCTGCATTCTGTCGCACAAGAGCCTCAGCAGTTGTCAATTGAGTATTGAAAAACAATAACCATGCCATGAACAAGAACAGAGAGAATCCAAATTTACCAAGAGGGACTGCAAAGAACTGCGCCTGGTGTTTCACCACATCAAAACCCTTTGGGATTAGACCTGCTGGTCTGAGGATTGAATCAGATAATCCAACAAAAATAAAAATTGTGAACAAACTACCCGCAAAGTAACCAGTCCATAATACAAAATGCGAGCGGTTAATCCAGACTTTCAACCTATTAATATTTGAATCGTTTTTTTCAGGAATAAAACCAGTGCCTACAGGATTCGCGGATTTTCCAATCCAGCCAGGTATGGCTTCCACATATTTTGCCATACCCCATCCTGCATCACGCATCCAGTAAGTATACCAGATGAGCGTTGGTCCAGCTCCAACCCAGGCAAGTGTTGAACCCAGCACCCACCAATCCATTTCTTTCGGGATATTCCAGAAAACGAGACTTGAAAACATTCGTGAAATGGTGTCAAATTTTATTGCGAGTATTGCCGCGATAATCAAAATAATCCACGCCACTATTGTTGACCATGTTGCAATATGCTCAACATACTTTCGTGCAACTTCAGAAAATGCTACAAAGAGAAATACCAATACAAAGGTTACATATGCCCAGAATACAGTACCGGTTTTTACATCTACAGGCCAGTTTAATAACTCTCTTAATGCTGAAGCAGCAGATGTTGCCCAGGCAGGAAGCATAAAGGCTAAAAACATAAAGAGACTGATGGATATTGTTGCGCCAGCATAGGAAAGTATCCGCGCATTTCCCTGCACTGCGTGTTCACCACTAATCACTGTCCAGCGAGCAAGTTCCTGTGCCCATGCTGTTTGCAAGAACAGTGTAAATACCATTAATCCAAGCCAGCCAACACCAAACCGTGATGTCAAATGCGGATATAAGATGACTTCACTCGTTCCCAGACCCAATGCTACAGTCATCATAACAGGTCCAATCCAGAGCATAAAATTCTTTTTTGAAGGAGGAACCGGAACTTCAGGTTTTGTTTCTATTCCTAAACAACCTATTTTGAGCTTCTCCATATATTTGATTATAATAAAATAAACCAAAAAATCAATATGAAAAATTTACAATTGACTGATGTTGAAAATTCTATATAATTCAATGGTTCTGTTTAGAAAACCGAATGGAGAAAAGTCCCTCTCTACATCGGGATGCCCGTTTTTTCAACCAAATCAAAGATTTGGGAAAAAACGGCAGGGGAACCCTCCCCCGATGATCCGGTGGTTATGCTCTATGAGTAATTCTTTGAGGTAGAGCAAACCTGAAAGAGCCGGATTAAGAGTGTGAGAACAGGTTAACGAGGGGGTTTCGAGGTCTCCATGAGGTTTTCGGTTCTGTTTAGAAAACCGAATGGAGAAAAGGGGGAACCTTCCCCCTTTGCGCCCGTAGTTCAATTGGATAGAACGGCGGACTCCGGCTCCGCAGGTTAGGTGTTCAAATCACCTCGGGCGCGTGCGAATTTTGCTGAAATTCAGCACCCCGAGTGCAACGAGGGGAAGAATTTAAAGGGAGCAGGAAATAAAATGCGAGCATTTAGAGGTCTTAATATTCAAGGAGGTTAAAAATGGAATTTTATGAGGTGATAAGAAAAAGAAAGAGTGTCAGAAAATATAAATCCGACCCAGTACCTGATGATGTTTTGAAGCGCATTCTTGAGGCTGGACGTATTGCGCCATCTGCAAAAAACATCCAGCCCTGGAGATTCATTATTATTAAAGATCCTGAAAACAAAAAGAAAATTGCAGAAGCCTGCCGTGGTCAGCACTGGATTGCTGAAGCAGATGTGATTGTATGTGGCTGTGCCCTGGAGAAGATTGCCTGGGGAAGAATGGGTGGTTATATGAGCTCATTTGCCGTTGATCTGGCAATTGCCATGGACCACATTATTCTCGCTGCAGCAAATGAAGGGCTTGGAACATGCTGGATTGGTGCATTTGAAGAGAAAAAAGTTAAAGAACTCCTGAACATTCCTGATGATGTCAGGGTTGTTGCATTAACACCAATTGGCTATCCAGCAGAAGAACCAAAAGACCGGGGTAGAAAGAATTTCGACGAAATTTTTGTGTATGAAAAATACCAGTAGTCTCTGTGCTCTGTAAAGAATGTAGTAAATCTGCTATTCTGTCTCAAAGCCTGCCTTATTGCCCTGAATGTATTCGCAGCAAATTTGAAAAATTACGACCCGAAATACTGAATATCCATAAACAAACCCGCATTGATTACAACCTTGTTTTGGAAATTCCACGCGACAAGAATGGATTGGTGTGCGGTCTCTGTGTGAATAATTGTATCATTGGTAGAAATAGTACTGGTTATTGCGGAGTAAGAAAAAACAATGGCGAGAGAATCGCTGGACCGGATGAAAAGCTGGCTTATGTAGATTGGTATCATGACCCGCTTCCAACAAACTGTGTTGCAGACTGGGCATGTAAAGGTAGTAAAGACCTGGGTTACAAAAACCTCGCAGTATTCTATGAAGCCTGCACATTCAACTGTCTATTTTGCCAGAACTGGCAATTCCGCACAAGAAAAAATAAGGCATCAATCCAGGAACTCGCTTCAGCTGCAGACCCTCTGACCAGCTGCATCTGTTATTTTGGCGGCGACCCAGCGCCATTTGCCTTGCATTCAATCGCGACGGCAAGAGAGATTCTTGAAAGAAATAGAAACAAAAAGTTCAGGGTCTGCTGGGAAACAAATGGTTCGGTTTCGCCAGAAATAATGAAAACCTGGCTTGAACTTGCCATTGATTCAGATGGTTGTATAAAAATTGATTTTAAGGCATTTTCTGAAGAATTGAACATTGCCCTTTGTAATGGTTCAAACAGAAACACAAAGGAGAATATCATGTTGATTGCCAAACATATGAGTGAAAGAGAAAAACCACCGATTTTGGTTGTCAGTACACTTCTAATTCCCGGTTACATTGACGAATATGAATTGACTGAAATGGCTAAATTTTTGAGTTCAACAGACAAAAATATCCCCTGGGCATTTTTATGCTTTTACCCCCACTTCTATTTTAGTGACCTGCCCCAAACCTCCAGAAAACAGGCTGATACTGCATTGAAAGTAGCTGCTGGTTATGGTATGAAATACACCCATCTTGGCAATGTGCATTTGTTGGTCTAATTCACTGCTGTATGAGTAACTTTCCACGATATTGATATAATCTCTATGTCTGAGCGTATTTTTTATACAGCGTGATGTTATTGAGCGGGAAAGTATTTTTTCTCAATACCTTTCTGTCAGGTATCATTGATTCCAGATTATTTTCTTTCAGGAATTTGAATGCCTCTATGCTTCTACCTCTACCAAGAAGTAAGAGGAAATACTCAAAAGGAAATATTTTTTCTTTTCCTTTTATTATTGTTTCAACCTTTTGTAGATCACGATAATACAACAAAAATCGTAATATCATTCCACCATCAATTTGCGCGGCATTAGCAACTTCATCGTGTCTTATCGCAAAATACCGCGCTCGAGTTTTGTTATCCAGCAAGACATAAAGATTCGTTAACGCAGAGAGGGCAATACGTTCCCAGTAAGGAAAACTGATTGTCTGTAAATTCTTGAGGCTCTTTTGAAGATAATTCTTGGAGACTTCAAAATTTCTCTTTAACATCTCTATCTCTCCAAGACGAAGAAGGGCTACTGCCTCGTTAAATAAATCACCTTCTTTGACGAATTTTAGGGATTGTAGAAAATAATTTTCCGCTTTCAGGTAATTATACTGTTTAAAATAAATCCAACCAATGTTATAATAGTGTGTTACCAATGGTTGTATAAGATTGTTCTTTCGTGCAATCGCCAGAGCCTTTCTATACATTCTTATTGCCATACGGTTATTATCATTCATATCGTAATAAATACCCTGAAGCTCTATTCTCGCCAAATTTTCTTTAATACTCAATGGGTAATGCGCCAGTTCCTGCAGAATCTTTCCCATCTTCGGATACTGAGAACTCCAGTCATATAATCCTGCAAGTCCGAACAATACCTCTTTTTTAATCAGCGCTATTTTTTTTAGTCTCAACAGAATCTGCTCAGCATCGTAGTAGTCAGATACTTTTATCAAATAAAGGGCATTAATATAAGCACTAATATTTCTGGTTTGCTCATCTTCATAATTATTCAATTTCTGTATTATTTTTGCAATTTCAGCCTGAAACCCTTGACGATAAAGCTCTTCAAATGTGTCAGCCCAGTATGGCAATGCCTTATACGGTTTTGCACCATCTGTAAGATGCTGTGCAATTTCATAAGAATGTCTTCCTTCCTTGATAAAAGTTTCGCCGATCAATCGCTCATATTTTTGCCGCAGAACAATAAGCATTGAATCCAGAATCGCTTCACGAAAAAGTGCATGCCTGAATTGATAAACACCTCGGTCTCTTATCAGAATATTTCTATCAATAATTGGTTTTAGTTCAATCTTTTTTCTACCGAGAATTCTTTGCATGGTATTATCGTGAAATTCCATACCAATACAGGCACCAATTTCAAGAAAGGTTCTTGCATTTCTTGATAAAGCATTGAATCTTGAAAGCAATAATGAATGAATACTGAAGGGCAGAGTTCTCGCATCATCACTGATAGAATATTGGCTTCCTTTATTGAATATGAGCTGTTTCTCCTTTAAATCCCGCATGATTTGTTCAAAGTAAAAAGGGTTACCCTGGGTGCGTTCCAGAAGAAAGTTAAAGAGTCTGTTGTCCGGTGGTGCACCTGCTACACTTTTGAAAAGCCTTTTCAGTGCCTCGGGAGACAGATTTGAAAAAAATATCTTTTCAAGTCTGAGAATATCAGCATATTTTTCACCGTCGGGTCTTGTTGAGGCAATTGCCTGGAATGGCAGTGGCAGCAAGTCTTTCAATAGCATTAAAGACACTCCATCAATCCATTGCAGGTCTTCTGTAAAAATTATTAGGTTAGGTTTTGTTTTGAATAACTTTCTTAACAGCTCAATAACTCTTGCCTTGGGCAGTTGTATAACACCATCAAAGTAATTCTTCAGTTCAGAAAATCTGTCTTCAGAAAAATACTTTAAAATCTCTTTTAACAAATACAGTGGCGGTGAGATTGGCGATAATGCTACTTCAATAATATTCTTCTGTGTTATCTTTTTTCTAAGCTCATAGAGCATGCGCGATTTTCCAACTCCACCCTCACCAACCAGACATATATTTTTATTTTCTTTAATAAGACCGAGCGCGCTCCTAAATTCTTTTTCTCTACCAACAAATTCATAACTGAATAGTGCAGGATTAAAGATACCAGAAATTCTCTCTTGAATTTTGTATATCCTTATCTTCTCTTTTTTCCCCTTTAATTTTACCAGACCCATGTCTGTGAAGTTATACCTGCCAATCAATTCTTTTTGGATCTCTTCAGAAAAGTAGATATTATTTTCAGGAACAATTGCACATAGTCGCGCTGCGATATTGACAGTATCACCTAACACTGCAAATTCATGGAATTTCTTCGTCTTAATTTCACCGGCAAAGACAACTCCTGCACCAACGCCTATTCTCAATCTGTAGCCCTTGAACTCAAGTCTCAACCTGTTGTATAAATCAATACATAATTCTGCTTCTTTTCCAGTAGATTCTGGAAAACCAGCAATGAGCAGTGCTTTGAAGGTATTCTTAAACGGGATCCATTTGACCAGTTTTATTTTTCCTTCCTGCTTACATATCAGTGAAGTCACTTCATGAACCAGACCAAAATCTTCAGGGACTTCCAGAAACATAATATAGGATGGACTGTGCCTGGGTGGGTAGCGTATTTTATGCGAAATTGAAGGAAAATCAGGCAGTGTAGTAGATTTCTGGCGCATGCCCGGCAGCACAAATACTCTTCCTGCTGGCGTTTTCTCTTCAAAAGTACTGAGATCGTAGAGTGCCTTTCCATTTACGAGCAGATCCTGATAATGATCTGACACCTGAAGCAATTCACCCTCCACAAATCCTGATACTGCAACAAATCTCGTTTTAAGATTGTTCTTCTTCAATGCATTTAGATTTAGAAGTTCATTCCCAAGGGTCTTCAAACTTCGGGGATTTACATCTGCCGGAAACATTGCGTAATATGCATCACCGGCAAGTTTAAAAATTCTTCCATTACACTCAAGAATTCTCTCTTCTGCTTCTTTAAAGAAATTCCCGATCACACTGGACAGTAATTCTGTTCCTCTTTTTCCCTTTTTTGAAAGTTCTTCACTCAGTGTAGTAAAACCACCAATATCCTGAATTGCTATCCAGTAATTACCTTTAAACTTCATAACAGGTTTATGGTGCTTTCGCACCAGACAAAAATATTATGCTTACCGGGCTATCGCAGTCAGATGATTCTTGATACGATTGACTCCTGCAGCTCAATATTTGATGTGAACAACACGCGAGACACCTGGGCATCCCTGAAATATTTTTCCACGGGGTAATCCTTCATATAACCATATCCGCCATATACCTGGATTGCATTGGTGGTAATCTCTGCTACACTCTGATTGCTGAAATGTCGGGCAATCGCCGCAGAGCGAGAAAATTCCTTGCCACTATCTCTTAACGCAGCAGTGTCATACACCAGTAAACGCAGTGTCTCTATTTTTGTAGTCATATTAGAAATTATTTCGCGTACCATACCAAAATTGATTATTGGCTCACCAAATTGGATTCGCTCTTTTGCATATTTCAACGCATTTTCCATCGCTGCCTGACATATCCCAAGGTTTATGGCAGCAAAACCAAGGTTTGCAAACCATGCTACTTCTTCTAATACACCCTTACCTTCATTCTCTTTACCCAGCAGATTCTCTTTGGCTATTGAACAATTCGCAAATACTAATTCTGTAATACCTGCGGCACGCATCCCGATGATATTGTCTTTTTTATTGCGTGTTACACCCGCTGCATTCTCTTCAACCAGCAGAATACTGAATCTGTTATTGTCATTTACACAACAAACAAATGGTGCACCGGTGACTCCATTGAGCAGAATTGAATTTCTTCCATTAACCACAAAGGTACTTCCAGCATTCACCGAACTTATTTCATTTGTCTGAATTTCAGCAAAACCACCAACAAGTTCCCCAGATGCAGCGCGCGACAGATATTTTGACTGCATTGACTGGTCACCAAATTTTGCGATCAGATATGAGAAAAGAATATCATGCGTTGCGATCACAAGGGCGGTAGAGGGACAAACCCTGGCAATTTCCTCAAGACAGACAATAAGCGAAGCAGTATCAAGATTACAACCGCCAAATGCCTCAGGAATTGTGGCACCAAGTATGCCCATTTCCGCAAGTTTCTTGATAACTTCAGCAGGAAACATTGCCTGCTTGTCAAATTCATCGGCTTTTTCGGCAATAACCTCTTTTGCAAATTTTCTGATTTCGTTTTGAAGTAATGTAACTTCTTTATTTAATTCCATAAACACTCCTTTATCTATATCCGATTTCTCTGATTATTTCGAGGGCAATCTGCGCCCGTTGAATCTGGTTTGTACCTTCATAGATTTGAGTAATCTTGGCGTCACGCAGCATTTTTTCAACATGGTATTCTTTAAGCACACCATAAGGTCCCATGATTTCAATAGCATTGAGCGTTGTCTTCATTGCAATATCTGATGGAAACAATTTTGAAAATGAAGCTGGTTTCGTAGTATTTTTAATACCGGCATCAATTGAACGGGCTGCGGCATAAATCAATGCACGGGCAGCTTCAATTTCAGTAGCCATATCAGCAATCCTTCGTTGAATGTACTGGTCACCAAGCAAATTCTTTTCAGCGGCGAATTTTAAAACTGTTTCGTATGCGCCCTGGGCAACACCAAGTCCAATTGCTCCAACGCCTGGTCTTGCGCGATCAAAATTACGCATGGTATAAATAAAACCCATACCTTCCTTACCCATTAGATTTTCTTTTGGCACCTTGCAATCCGAGAATACAAGTTCAGTCGTTACCGATGTCCTGATACCAAGCTTGTTTTCGTGTTTCCCAAACTCAAAACCAGGCATACCTTTCTCCACAATAAAGGCAGAAATCCCTCTTGCACCCCGCGATTTATCAGTTGAAGCAAGCACGACATATACATCAGCAATACTGCCATTAGAGATAAATTGTTTCACACCATTCAGAATATAATAATCTCCTTCTTTTCTCGCTGTTGTCTGCATGTTTGCCACATCACTGCCTGCCTGGGCTTCAGTAAGACCAAATGCACATAGCAGTTCGCCACTCGCAATCTTTGGCAAATATTTTTTCTTCTGCTCCTCTGAAGCAAAATAGACAATTGGACCTGAACCCAGGGCACCTACTGCATAGGCAGTCGCAACGCCTGCACATACACGAGACACCTCTTCGCAGGCAATACTCATATCCATTATTTTCGCACCAGTACCACCATATTCCGTAGGAATAAAAATCCTTAATAGCCCCTCTTTTGCCATTCTGTCAACTATTGCTTTTGGAAATTCTGCCTTCAAATCCAGTTCATCACGTGCAGGCAGGATTATTTCCTCAGCTATCCTGCGTACCTTTTCTTTCAACGCCCTTTCTTCATCAGTCAGAAAATATTCCATAAACCTCCCTTTGACATAGCTATTCAAAGAAAAATATAGGCTATATTCTAACAATTTTCATAGTGAAGTCAAGAAGGACACAGAGATTTCCGCCCGGGTAAGAACAACGAGAAATGTTAATTGCCTTCTAATGCTTTTAGTCTTACTTCAGTCCTCTTTAGATATTCCTGCGCCTAGTATGATTTGGGTTATACTTCAGTACCTCTTTAAACTGTTTCAAAGCCTCTCTGTATTCTCCAGCAATGAATCTTGATATTCCAGACTGGAAAAGTGCATCTATCTCTTCAGGAGTTTTTGATTTCTTCTCCGATACCTGTGCCTGTCCTGAACTCTGTGGTCTATTTTTCTTCATTAGCAAAGAATCAACCCTGTGCATACCCGCAATTGCCTCAACCTGCGTGGAATCAAATTCTGCCACCCTGCGATAATAATAAAACGCTTCAGCATAACTACTTGAATCCTCCCTGATGCGTGCCTGATGCATTAAACTATCTATCCAGACCTTTTGCTGATAGTGATATTTCTGAATGATTGAATCACTAACAGAGAATCCCTGATTTCTGTATTCCTGTAGGGACTTTAGCAAATTCTTTGCCGAAATCATATCCCGATTATCCAATGCATAATTGAAGGAATCAAGACACCTATTAAAAACATTGTATTTCTGTTTCAACAAATCCCGATCAGCCAATTTGACCATGTCAAAGATAAAGCTGTTGCTTGTTGTTGAGATAGTAATCTGTTTTTTAGTGTTTCATAATCCTGTGTCTCAAGAATAATAGTGTAGTCACCAGGAGGTAATAAAGGATAGAATGCGCTTTTGAGTGTGGTAAAGGATTTGTTCAGATTATTAATCCTCACCCGAACACAGGGAATCGCTGCCCTTGATAGTGAATCGACAATCTGGTATTGAACATTGATATTTCCGGACTTACTCTGGGCAAAAAGAGACTCTGTGACTATCATCACCATTAATACTGCTTTACAAAATGTGTTTTGTAATAACATAGTAGCTGATTATACACATAGAAAATATGCTGTCAATAAGAAAATGTAAACATTAAAGACTTGATTTTATGAGAAATACGCATAAAATAGATATTATGAAGATAAAAAAGCTCAATGAAATAAATCCAGAGATTCCTCAATTGCCTGGTACCAGAGATACAACTTTGCAGTGGTTGATAACAAAAAATGATGGTGCTACCCATTATGCCATGAGGGTTTTCACAATAGAACCAGGTGGTGAGATTCCATTGCACGCTCATAGTGATATGGAACACGAAATATTTATTATTGAAGGTGAGGCAATATTAAATACTGGCGATGCTGAAATTCCCGTAAAAAATGGAGACGCTTTGCTCGTTCAACCCAATGACAAACACGGCTTCATTAATAATACTGATGCACCTTTCAGATTTATCTGCGTAATCCCCATTCTTAAATAGTCTGCGTGGAAAGTTTTGATATAATTGTCATAGGCGCTGGCCCTTCAGGCAGCAGTGCTGCACTTGCGGCAGCAAAAGAAGGCGTTTCAGTATTAATTCTTGAGGAGCACGCGCAGGTAGGTGTGCCACTACAATGTGCTGAAGGACTATCACGAAGTACTATCAAAGACTATCTTGAAATAAAACCTGAATGGACCACTGTGAATCTTTCCGGATCAATTATCCGGGGACCTGATGGTGACGAATTTAAGATTGATTATCCCAATGTTGGCTGGGTTCTTAATAGAAAAATCTTTGATGCAGAACTCGCAAGAATGGCAGTTGATAATGGCGCAATCCTGAGAACCAATGCCCGGGCAATACATATCAACGATTATCAGGTTGTTGTGAATGAAAACAATGTTCTAAAGAAATACCGTTTTAAATTCATTATTGGCGCGGATGGGATTTGCTCAAGAGTTGGCACCTGGTTTAACATTGATACCAGACTGAGTCTGAATGAAATTGAAGTGTGTGCTGAGTATTTTGTTGAGAATATCAAGATTGACTCTGGTTATACGTATTTGATTTTTGACCATAAAATTGCACCGGGCGGTTATGCCTGGATATTTCCAAAATCAAATTCTTCAGCAAACATTGGGCTTGGCATTTCCCCAATCAAAACAGAAAAAAAGGCGAAAGAGTATCTTGACCAGTGGGTCAGCCATGATTTTCCAAATTGCACCATTAGAGAGAAAATCTTTGGTGGTGTGCCGGCAAAACTACTGAAACATTTCTCAGGTGAAAATTTCTTTCTCGTAGGCGACGCCGCAAGATTCACTGATCCCTTGAGCGGGGCAGGAATTGCAAATGGTATTAAATCAGGGTTCATAGCCGGTCGCAATGCAGTATTGAAAATCAAAGGGAAGAAAGCATTCTATGTTAAAGAAGTTGAAAAAGAAATTCTTTCTGAAATTAGATTTCATAAAAAAGTACGTGACATCTACCTGAATCTAAATGAACAGGATTATAGAAAGATTTTCCAGATCGGTAAAGAATTCTTTGAAGGTAAGACAATCAACGACATCAACACGCGTGATCTGGTAAAGAAAGTGATACTTAATTTACCTTATCTATTGCCCTTTGCCCTGCGGTTGTTAATTTAAAATCTTCCAGTTAAGACTAATTAAGAGAAATATTCACCGGATAACTGATCTCACCAAAAACGGTCTTGATATACGCCCTGGCTTTAATGCTATAGGATGCAGTTCTGAACCTCAATGCTTCAATTATTGCATCGCCAACTTTTGTGTATTGCAGGGTGATGGTTGTAGTGAACTCTTCTGATTTACCCGCAGGTATTTTCAATCCTTTTCCTGTAGTTCCAGAAAACACATCAGTTTGATTAACATAAAAGGTATAGTCAAGTCGGTCAAGTATTGCATCCACATCATTCGGGTTCTGAGCTTTCAGGTCAAAATCAACCTTTACATCCGAGAATGTAAAATCATGGGCACTTGCGGACAGGAAAGTGAACTTGCATTCTTTGATTGCCATTCGCTGTTTTATTGCAGAGCAGGAGACAATGAGCATAACAGAACAAACCACTATTAGGATTTTATTCATGGGCAATTATAACCATATACATAAAGAAATCAAGGTATCAGTGTAAAATGATCGCTTAAAATCTGGTAGAACACTGTAGCAGCGTGATTTATCACACAGAGTAAAGGCAATTAAAGGCAATACAAGGTGATAAAGGGCAGATTATCAGGAAATATAAAGGGAAGCAAGGGATATCAGGGTATCAAGATACCATGGTATCAGCAGGTGTAGGACAAGGCTTCTCAGTTTCAGCCTTGCAGAGATTTGTCTTTCAGGGGAACTAATTCCCTGCTCCTGTTTAACAAAGAATTATGTACCATAAATGGCACCGCTACACAACGCCACTGAAAATTGAACAATGCGTATTATGGGAGTTGATGTATGATTAAAAAAAGAGGGGAGGTTAACCTCCCCTCCTGTCGCACTGCATTAACAAACTATGCAGCTGGCTTAGCAAGTTTAAAATAGTGTTTTACTTTCCAGCCTTCACTGAGCAGTATGTAATAGCCATCATATCCTTGCGGATCCGGCTCTGCAAAGAATTCGTAGCGAACAAAAATCGTCTGGTCAAACTTTGCCCAGTTTTCTTCTGTTGTACCAGAACCATCTTCGCCAAATCTAAATTGGGCAGAAAGCCTGATATCATTTGAAGTGGTGATATCAATCGCTGCCTGTTCAGTAATTGTGCTATTGTCAAAGGTATAACGATACCAGGTTGAGTTCCAGTTCCATTTGAAATCGCCAGTAACGCGGGTTGTATCAGGTATTCCAACGACTGCACGGAACCAGATGTTCCTATTATCAGCAAGTAAACCAATATCCAATTTGATTATTGTGTCATTCGCATGGGTGGTATCCCAGATATCAGGAGTGAACATTAAGTATAGATGGCCTGAATCAATTGTCACGCCCTGGCTATCAACAGGGAATTTAATCACAAAGCGATAGTACAGATCAGCCCATTCTTCAGGAACATTGAAAGTATCCGGACCTTCCCACATTGGTGGTGCGGTAAGAAATGAATTGCTATAGGCATCAACATCAGTCATCATACCCAGCATTACTAATCCCTGTAGCAGATTTTGCGCCTGATACAATTCATCTTCATCAGTCTTTTTACCGCATCCAACAAACATTACCATAACCACCAGCAGACCTGCAACAACGAGTTTTGGCTTCATATTACCTCCTTTTTGTTATTCATTATTATAATCCAAAGTACTCGTCTGTCAATATCAAAATATGCAAATTTCATGCCAAACGACCACAACAATTATCACGAAAAATCGTCAGTCTGTTTGATTTTTCTCTGCACGATGTTATAAATTTGGGCAATATGTTGCACAAAAAAATAACCCGAGGGGCAAATAGCCCCTCGGGTTGAACATATTACTTGACCATTATCAGCTTTATTACTTCCTGATTGTCTCCAATTCCAAAGTATATCCCCTGGTTCAGATGATTGCCTTTTGCATCACAACCATTCCAGAAACCCATACCTTTTTTCAGATTGATTGTTCTTACGAGTCTTCCGCACGCATCATAAACTTTCACTGTGTTAACATGAGGTGCAAAGCTTATTTTGGTCAGTCTTGTAAAAGGATTTGGTGTTGCGCAGGCAGGGCTTGTTTTTGGTTGTACTCCAGGATGTGTTTCTTCAACAACGCCGGACCAGAGTTCAATGTTTGTCCTGATCAGTAAATCCACTGAAGTATTGTCACGGTAAGGTGCCCAGGAGCCAGTATATTCATAACTTCTCACTGAGAATAGTGGGTCAGTATCCATTGAGAAACCGGGTTCAGAAGCGTTCTCGGCAATTCCGCCCACATAAAAAGCACCGCTACCAATTATGAAATAATGGTTGGCAACATCTATGTGTTTCCAGCCCGTATCTGTTACAACAATTAATGTATCAAATATCACAGTACCCGGATCACCATTGGGTCCGTCATCATCGATCAATTGTATATGAACAGGGGCATTTCCGCTCGTCACTGAACCAAAATGTAAACTGAGCTGGTTAACTTTTACGGGATATTTTGGTGGATAGAATTTATTACCCCAGCCCGAGTTCGGACCATTCCATGACATCACCTGTTCGTATGTACCATTATCATACTGCAGTGTGGCAGGATAGGTTACAACCCTTGCTTCAACAAGTGTTGAATCATTTGACGGTGTCATATCACCACTGAGCAATGATTTAACTTTCACTGAATAGGGCCCGTTCACAGTAGGATTCCAGAATGGCGTAAAAACTAGAGAGTCTGTAGCGCCGGGTGCAAGACTGGAAACTGTTATTGTATCAGCAAAGACCAGCACATTTGAAGGGTTTCTTACCTGACAATAGACATCAAAATTGGCTTCTGGTTGATTTCCTGTGTTCTTGACGACAGCCCAGAGATTTACTGAATCGCCGTTATAAACAAAGAAACCTCCAGAAACATCATTCATGACTTTCCAGACCGCAATATCATGAACCTGGTAGGTTGTGGATTCAGGTGGATAAAACAATATTGCGAGGTTGGCGTGGATTGTATTATAGTTAGGTACATTATCATGTTGATATTGTAAACCGACAGTACCTGAAACATTTTCAATACCAACTGTCAAAAAATTTGTTCCACCGCCAGGTGTACCATTTTGAACAAGGTACTGAAATGTGATTGAACTATCTGGTTTTGACAAGATAATCTGAAAGGTATTGAGACTGGTTCCCACATTCCAGAAACGGACGCTATCATACTGAATAATGCAGGTATCATGACTGGCATTTGTCCAGTACCAGCAGGTGCCCTGCGGAGTAAAATCAATGTCACTCATAAGTGGTGCAAGAACATTGTTTGGTGTCTGAGAATTGGGCAGGGTCTGAAAAGGGTGTGCCTCAAGTGTTGGATCACCAAAGGCAATATAACCATTGGATCCTACATAGAAACTATTAACTTTATACCAGTAGTAGGGAAATTCAAAACCGATAGCAAAGGGTCCGACAACATTGTCATCAGCCAATCCTGTTATCTGTGTTCCAATGCCCTTAATATCAATCCAGTTAAAAGCCGGCCCTCCTGTTGTATCACTATCTATCCATCTGTAACCATACGCATCCGGACCACCCGCTCCTGTAATCACTGGTTCAGTGATATTCAAGAACGGTGAACCAACAACCTGGAACAAAACCAAAAGATATATCATGTAACCTCCTTTTAATTGATTATATCCAAGATTAAGATGAAGTCAATATCAAAACCTGAGTTTTCTAATGAGAATTTTGAAACTTGAAAAAAGGTTTTCAATATTGAAAAGTGTTCTTAAATTCAACCAGAAAAAACCCAAACGAGTACAAGATTTCAAATTTGCTTGATGAACAATTTTTTCAATTTCTTCTTTTTTTAAATGTGGGAATTGAATTATAGAAGCCTTCTGAACATCTTCAGGATAATAATCACCCTTAACAAACCAGTTTTCCCTTTTTGCCTTTGCATATAGTTCGGTTCCAGGAAAAGGCGTGCAGATATTGAACATAATAAAATATGGTTTCAATGCCAGGCTGCGCTCTATTGTTCTTTTAATTGTCTGTTTTGTTTCCAGGGAAGATGCTGCGATCAGAATGTTAAATTTTGGTTTAATCTTATGTTTCTTCAGCAATCGCATTGTATCGTCAATCTTTGAAAGGTCAATATCTTTGTGCAAGTCATCAAGAATTCTTCTGTCAAATGATTCTATACCAATATCCACATACTGACAGCCTGCTTCTGCCATATTTTCAATAAGTTCTTCATCATTCAAATGATCTACCCGTGCAAGACAACCCCATTTGATATGCAGATCTCTTATTCCCCGGCAAATTTCTTTTACACGCTGTGGCTTTAACAAAAATTCATCATCAATTATACTTACTGCCTTAAAACCCAATTTCCTTAAATACCTGAATTCAGCAATCACCCTATTTGCCGAAGCAAAGGTAACGGGCGGGATTCTGTCTGCACCATTATGTCTCTGAAATTCAATCTTCCGCGCAAAATTCAGCGAACAGGGTACGCAGAATGTACACCGATAAGGACAGCCGCGTGAGGTTATTATCGCAGTAAATGGTCGCTCTTTCAATTTTGGGTTGTAGTATTTTTCTTTAATGATCAAATCCTGGGCTGGAAAGGGTAACTCATCAAGGTCTGATATGAGCGGACGAAAAGGATTGTGCCTTATGCCCTGGTTATCGTAATAACTGACACCGGCAATATCGTCAACTCTCAAACCAGAATTTCCTCTTAAATAACGAATCAAATCTCTGACCGCATAATCAGGCTCACCCCTCACCACGAAGGTTTTGTTATCAAGAATAAAATCCTCAATATAATAGGTTGGAGCAGGGCCACAGAAAATCAATGGTGTGTCCGGATGATTTTTTCTTAACAACCTTGCAGTTGCAATGTCAAGATCTCTGGAAAGATTGACACTATAAAACACAAAACAGGCATCTAACCGATCCTGGAGATACCTGTAGAATTGTTCAAAGGTCATATTAATTACCGGTGCATCCACTATTTCTACATAGTTATTATCCTCACGCAAGATACTTGCCATACCAAGAATAAAAACATTAGGAATGGCATACAAACCGTAACTGCATCCAAATACCCGTTCAGGTACACGATTGTTTTTTCGGGCTGGTGGAATTACAAAAAAAATGTTCATTTTTCTACTTAAAAAAATCCATACCGGACATAGAATTTCAAGAATGCTACAAAATGATATAGTGCTTCCACCGAAAATATGCGGGCACTTGTGCGCCGGTATTCGTGCATTATTGTTACACCTGGATAGTAGTAAATATTCCAGCCCTTTTTATAAGCACGCCAACACCAGGCGACATCCTCAAAGCCGAAAGGGCTGAATTCATCAAAAAAGCCAATATCATTCAGGGCTTTTCTTTTAACCAAGAAAAATGCCCCCTGTACCCAATCAACTCTTCGTAGTGAATTGTGATCCCAATCCATCATTAAATGATTTCTGATAACCGGGCTATCAGGAAAGATACTGCCGAGAAAAGTGCGTCGGTATAGAATAGTCTTGAAATCATAGAATCTACGACATGTGTACTGCAATTTGCCATCTGGACCAACAATTCTAACACCGAGTCCTGCAGCATCAGCATGCTTTTGTAGCACTTCAAGCGCGGGCTTGATGTCGTTCTGGATAACAGTATCAACATCAAGGAAAAGAATATGGTCACCACGTGCAGATTTCAATCCCAGATTTCGCATAAATCCCACACCAAACTTTCGGGTACTTACTATCCTCACAAATGGAAATTTTCTTCTCATATCCTCTTCAGTATCATCATTTGATGGTTTGTTTACCAGGATAACTTCCAAATCTCTCACATTCTGCGTACGGACAATGCTCTCAAGACAATTAATAAGTTGTTTTTTCATTCTGTAGTTTATCAGGATAATTGAAAGCATTACTATAACTCTTTTCTCTTTAAAAATACGAGTGTCATTGGTTCATGAATAACTGGTGTAAGCACTCTTTCAGCAGTCAATGAGAATCCGTATTTACCAAGAACTCTTTCTGCTTCCTGCAGTTCCTTGCTGATACTGGCTGATTTATAGAAAATTGCCGTGGCATCAGGCTTCAATAAACAGGATATGGTCTTCATCAATCCTTTTATCTTGCCTGCTGCTCTAACGAGAACAAAATCAAAATACCGATTCTGGACTTCTTCAGCACGGGAATTCACAATCTCAATATCGGTCAAATTCAGTGTTTCTTTCAGATAGTTCAGAAAAATTGCTCGCTTCCTTACGGATTCAATAAGTGTAAAATGGATATCAGACAAAACAATTTTCAAGGGTATTGAAGGAAAACCCGCACCAGCGCCGATATCACATGCAGAACATCCGTTTTTCAGGTATTGCCATGTTAACAATGCTGGCAGAAAATGTTTTACACTGATTCGGGTGTAGTCTTTATTTGAGATCAAATGAAGTCTGCCTTTATAACTGTATAACACCCTGAGATAGGTTTCAAATTTGCCAAGAATATGATCGGATGGTTTCAATTTAAGTTCTGCAAGTCCCCTGCTTAATGTTTTCAACTCAGCATCTATATCGTACATAATGTAATTATATACGGTTTACAGATGACTATCAAGGTGAAAAATTATTTCCTATTTTTCACCCGATTCCAGATACGGTCCATATCTGCAAGGCTCATTGACGAAAGACTCATGCCCTTCTTTTCTATTATCTTCTGCATTTTTCTAAATCTTGCGACAAACTTTCGGTTAGCCTGGCGCAGTGCATCTTCTGAATCTATTTTGAAATGACGGGCAAGATTAACGCAGGAAAATAAAATATCACCCATTTCCGATTTCAGCATCTTTCTTGTTCTTGCTTTTTTCAGTTCACTAATCTCCTCTTCCAATTTTCTATAAGGTCCTGCCGGTTCATTCCAGTCAAATCCTACACGCGCAGCTCTTTCCTGAATCAATCTTGCAGCAATCAGTGCAGGCAGTGAATACGGGATACCTTCAAATATGTCTTTCTTTGTGCTGTGCCAAAACTTTATGATTTCTTTGGTGTTTTTGAATGTCTTTGAACGAAACACATGAGGATGTTTTGTTTGATACTTCTCTATGGTTGCTGAAATAATGTCTTTTAAAGAAATCCCCTTTTCTTCAATCATTTTGCAGATAAAAAACGCCCCAAAGAGTAAATCTCCAATTTCTTCAATTATCGCAGAATCATTTTTCTCTTCAATCGCATTTATAACTTCGTATGCTTCTTCAATAATATTATTCTTAAATGTACTGAGAGTTTGTTTTCTATCCCAGGGACATTTTTTGCGCAAAGTATGGACCAGATCAATAAGTTTCTGTAGAACATCAGAATTCTTGGTTTTCTTCTTCATTTCCTTCTTCATCGGCATTTGCCTCTACCAGATAGCCAGCATTCTGAAAGTCCGCATAAAAATTCTCTTCAAAATTCAGACAACATAATAGTTTACCACAGATACCCGACAATTTGCTCGGTGCGACAAAAATCCTTTGTTCCCGCGCCATTCTCAGAGAGATGGATTTTAGATCCTTTAAGAAGGCTGCACAACACGCTTTTCTTCCACAGGGACCAACCCCACCCATAAAACGCACATAATCACGGGCGCCTATTTGTTTTATAACCACTCTTTTATTCAGTTTTTGAGAAATGTAACGATGAAGTTTGCGAAATTTCATTTTCTTTTCTGCTGTAAAATAGAAAATAATCCGTTCTTCGTCATACTGACAGTGTGCATATACAGCTTTCATATCCAAATCAAATTCATTGATTGCGTTCCGGAGTTCAATCAAACAAAATTCTTCATATTCTTTCAGTTCTTCTAATTTGGCCAGATCATCGTTGTGAACAGAACGCAGTATTTCGCCGTTAATAGTCTCCATAATCGCTGTTTGAAATTCAGTTATGGTACCAATATCAACACCATCATTACTTTTAAAGACAACTCGCTCACCCGTTTTGTAAATATCAGCGCCTTTAACCCAGATCAACCAGAAAGGAGTTATCTCCAACTGATAATTCATTTTCTTAGGAAGTAAACTTTTTCTCCAGGCTTGATCATCCCCAGGTCATCCCTCGCTTTTGCCTCAAGCAAGGAGCCGATGCGATACTCATCAATCCTTTTTTTCAACAATTCGTTTTCAGCCGAAAGGATCAAAATCTGTTTGCACATACTTTTTTCTGCATAACAAGCATTCAATAACAAGAAAACTTTTCTTCCAATATATGCCAGCGGCAGGATTACCAAAAAAATAATGAACAGCCATCTCGTTAGAAGAGAAAGGATTTCTCTTTTCATAGTATGTGACAAAGCAATCAAGTCTTTATTTGTGCGTATTTAGGATATGAATAATAACGGTAACGATGATACCTCTGGGTTATATCAACACCATTCAACACATAACCAATAATCTTTTCACCGGCACGTTCAAGTTCATCTCTTATTTCCACCACAGCATCGCGTGCGGTTTTACCAACCATAACAACAACAAGAATGGCGTCAGAGACCTTGCCCAGAACCCGAGCATCTGCCACTCCGAGGGCAGGCGGTGCATCAATCAAGACAAAATCGAAATCATTTTTAAGAGTATCAAGTACTTCCTTCATGCGGGCAGAGCCAAGAAGCTCAGCAGGATTGGAAGGAATTGTACCACTTGTTACAAAACAGAGGTTCTCAAAAGGCGATTGTTTGATTACATCCTTTAACTTTACACGATTTATGAGAACATCAGATAATCCATTGTGATTACTGGGTGTAATATCATTGAAATATTTGTGCAATTTGGGTCTACGAAAGTCACAATCAAGAATAACAACTTTCTGTCCGGTTTGAGACAGTGTTATGCCAAGATTTATGCAAGTCGTTGTTTTGCCTTCCTGTGGAACTGTTGAGGTAATTAACAATGACTTAATGGGTCGCGCAGCAGCGGAAAAAGTTATATTGGTTCTCAGAATACGATATGCTTCAGCAATTTCCGAATATGGTTCTCGGGCTATCGGAAATTCTGCTGGCTGTCCATTCTTCATCATCGGGATTGTTGCCAGGACAGTAATACCGGTAAGTTCTTCTATTTCTTTTGATGTTTTTATTGATGTATCAAGATACTCAAGCAGAAAAGCACCACCAACACCTATGAGCAAGCCCAGCAGAAAACCGAGAATTGCATTCTGTTTTGGTTTGGGCTCAACAGGTTCATCCGGAATAGTCGCATAATCAATGATGCGCGCCTGGCTTATCTGCATTGCTTCAGCAATTTTTGACTCTTCCAGTTTGCCAAGAAGCATGGTGTAGATCTCTTCATTCGCCTTTTTCTGTCTTTCCAATTGTGCCAGATTTACTTCAGCCTCGGGCAATTGTTTCAAACGACGATTCTGACGCTCAATGATTTGGTTCAAAGCATCAATCCGGCTCTGAAGTGCAATGAGCCGGGTTTCACTATTAATAATATTGGTTATCAACCCTTGAAATACCGGATCACCAACAGAGGGACCGGCAAGGGCAATCTGTTTACTTGTCTTATTGATTTCCTGTTCAATAGCAGCAACCTGTTCTTCAATCTGTCTTAGTTTTTCCGGATCATTCTTGTATTCCTGTTTTTGAATTTCAAGGGATTTCAATTGATCTTTGAGCCTCAAAATCAAAGGACTGTTGGAAATTGTTGGAAACGATGCCATTTTCTTATAATAACCATAACTTGCTTCATCGCGTGCCAGTTCACTCTCAAGTTTTTTGATACTGCTTTCGGTTTCATGCAATTCAACAATCGCTTTTTCCTTTTCTACTTCAAACTCGGCGAGTGAACTAATTATCTCGCGTGCAGTCTCACTCAGCAAAAAGACACCGCTCTTCTGTTTATACCGGCGCAGATTTTCTTCAGCGCTATCAAGTTCTGTACCAAATATCTTGATCTGACTTTCAATAAATTCCTTTGAACCACGGGCTGATTCACGCAAGCTTTCCAGGGTGTATAGAATGTATTCCTGTGATAAAGTGTTGGCAATCAAAGAAGCAACTTCGGGCAGAGTTGAACGTGCTTTCAATAACACAAGTGAAGTATTCTTGATCTGGTTTGCCGAAACACTTTGCATTAAGTTATCGGTTGCCTTTTCAATATTCACCACATTAAATTCAAGAAAATATTTTTCAGGTTTGCTCTTAAGCAGAAATTTCAAGCCATTGGTTTTAAATATTGCGCCCACTCTACCTTCACCAATAGGTTCATCCTTTTCTTTTATATCAAAAACTTTAAAACCACCATCATCTTCAAATCTAATAACATATTTCCCGGCGGGGAAATTATCACTGATTTGAATAGAATCAAAAAGTTGACGATTATGATTTTTGACAACAAAGTGCAAATTGAGTTTCTTGACGACCGCTCGTGCCAGTGCACGACTTCGGATTATTTCCAGTTCACTTTCAACTGGGTCAACACGCTGAGGTGTATATAATTCAGTAAAGAATACAGGCCGTGCTTCAGAAAGTTCCAATTTAAACCTGACTCGCGCTTCGTAAACCTTTGGTAGGCTTAAACTTATTATTATTGCACCAAGTGTGGCTACTGCAACACAAATTATGACTAAAATGCGCCTTTTATAAATAATATCAATATAATCCTGGAATGTTGGCTCTTTTTTCATTTTGCGTAATATATTATCTGTAGAATCAAAGTACCTATTGAGAATAGGACTGACCACTCCTGCAATACCGGCATCAACCTGCGCGGCACTATTACCACATCCCCCGGACTCAAGTTGAGCTCTTCAACTTTCTTTCCCTGCTTCAATATTTTTTCAAAGTTTACAATCCGCTCTTTACCAAGATTAAGAATTTTTATTTTGCTCAGATTACCATTAGGAGTAGGCCCACCTGCAAGTGCCAGCAGATTGGAAAGATTTTCACTGCTCTTCAGATAATATTTCCCCGGTGACTTTACTTCACCAAAAATATTAATCTGGTAATATATGTTAATTGTAAGAAAGATATCCCCATAGTACTTGTGGAATTCATCAATCAGCATTCTCTCCAGCGAATCCGCAGGAATTGTTGTAACATCAAGTTTTCCCAGCAATGGTATATTCAAACTTGTATCAGCATCAACAATATATTTGCCACTCAAAGTAGGTTGATGCCAGATATCAATTTCAACTGCATCATTGGGAATTAGATAAACATGAGGCGAAACAGCCATCATGATCAGAATCAGCATAAGTTATAGTATATTCAAAAACCTAATATTGTCAATATTCAAAATAGCCCGAGCTGAGCATCAGTAGCGGTTGATTCCTCAAAAATCTTAATAGTTCCAAACTCGCCATCATAACCCGGATTGATAATCACATTTCCCAGGCGTGCCCTTTCAATACCCTGAGCAATTTTCTCCTGGGTATTATTCCTTAAATCTTGAATTGGTGTATTTAGCAGAATCTCAAACTCATTGCCAAAAGTCTTACAGAGTTTCAGGTACTCATTTTTTACTGCCATCGTATCTCTACCAACACCCATTGCCTCGGCAATTATTTCTTCAAGAGGGATAAGATTTTTGTAAGGAATTCTGTTTTCCGGCAGGTATCCTTCATCCCTATCCGCCAGAAGTTCAATCCGATGGAGCACACCGACTGTGATGGTTCTTGAACAAACAGGACAAAGGTTGTTATTTATCCGCGCCTCTTTTGGTGACATTCTAATCTGACATTTCCTGTGTCCATCAAAGTGATATTTGCCCTCTTCAGGGTAAAATTCAATTGTGTAAAGAAACCTGCTGCGATCTTTGTTTTTCAACACCTCTAATAGTGAATAATAGTTAAGTTCTTCACTGAAAACATTTGCCTCACGACCCAGGCGATTGGGTGAGTGGGCATCAGAATTAGAGACAAGCGTAATTCTATCTAACATTGAAAGACGCCAGTTCATTGAAGGGTCTGAAGAAAGGCCAGTTTCCATTGCAAAGATTTTATCCGTCAGCGGTCCAAAACATTCTTCAATTGAGTCAAAACCCGAATTAGAACCAAAAAGTGAAAACCACGGTGTCCAGATGTGAGATGGAATCAAGTAAATATCTGGCGAAATGTCAATCAATGCCTTAAGCATTTCTTCGGCTGGCAGAGTAATAATCGGCCTGCCATCAGCTTCAAGTTTTCCATATTTTGAAAGGTAACTATTTATCTTTTCTACACATCCAAAATCTGGTGCAAAGATAATATTGTGAATGCGACGCAGCTTTCCATTTTTTGTGTAAATATTATTAACTTCTACTGTTAATACAAATTTTATTCCTGCATATTCATAAACTCCATCTTTGTATTCAAGATAATCCTGTAATTCTTTTATCCAACCAGGATGGGTGAAATCACCGGTTCCGACCATGCCAATTCCCTTTAACCGGGCAAACTCTGCAATTTTTGGAATCGTCATTTCCTGCGATGTTGCTCGCGAAAATCTCGAGTGAATATGAAGGTCAGCAATCATTGCGCCCTCTTAGCGATCCCGAGTATTCTGGTATCAAACTCACTTGCCGGATTAAAAGTCAGGTGACGGTACAGATTTACTTCAAATCCCGAAGACAGAGCCAGAGTTCTAATCTCATCAAGTGAATATGCCTTTTCCTGGTGTATTTCACAGAATGAAAAAGTGCCGTGGTCTTCAAAAACATTGACTGTAAGTTTCAGTGTGGAGATATGTGTACGGGGATCAAAACTGTTATCCCATATTGAATGAATTGGTCCATCATGGCGTTCAAATGTCTGATTGCCCCATTCATCCTTGAGTGCGTGGATAGTATTCATGTCAAAAATGAATATTCCATCAGGTTTCAGATTTGCATAAACTGATTTGAAACAACTTAACAATTCATCTGCATTCAAAAGGTAGTTCAAACTGTCATATAAACATGTAATTACTGGAACTTTTTCTTCAAGCAAGAAATTCCTCAAATCTGCCTGGATTATTTTCACCATTCCATTTCTCATCAGTTCTTCCTCAAATCTCTTCTTGCATACTGCGAGCATGGACTCCGAGGCATCAACACCAATAACCCGATAGCCTTTTTTCAACCACAACTCAAGGCAGACACCAGTACCACAGGCGATATCAGTAATTATTTTTTCACGAATATTATACATCATAATAATTCGCTCTATATAACTAACCCATGAACGGTAATTAACAAAAGACATGATTCGGTCATAATAGGGAGCAATCTTTGTAAAAGGCTGGCTATATTCCCCTGATCTCATAATTGGGTGCTTCTTTGGTAATGGTAATATCATGGGGATGGCTTTCCCTCAAACCAGCAGGGCTGATCTTAATAAACCGCGCTATTCGTTGAAGTGTTTTTATATCCTTTGCTCCACAATAACCCATACCGGATTTGAGCCCGCCAATAAGCTGGAAAATTACATCTTTGACCAGCCCACGATAGGGCACCCTTCCTTCAACTCCTTCAGGAACAAGTTTTTTTGCTGTCTCTTGAAAATAACGGTCTGCAGAACCCCGCCGCATTGCCGACAATGAACCCATTGCCCGGTACTCTTTATATCTTCTGCCCTCAAAAATAATAGTCTCTCCAGGGCTCTCTTCGGTGCCGGCAAATAGATTACCAATCATGACACAATCGGCGCCACAGGCAATAGCTTTTACAATGTCACCAGAGTACCTTATTCCTCCATCAGCAATTACCGGAATGCGATATTTCTTCGCGATGCGTGAACATTCCATGATTGCAGTAACCTGTGGAACACCAACCCCTGCGACAATTCTTGTTGTGCATATTGAACCTGGGCCTATTCCAACCTTAATTGCATCAACATCAAGTCTAACAATATCTCTGGCTGCATCAGCACTGCCGATATTACCAGCAACTAACTCTATATCGGGAAATTTTCTCCTGATTTCTTTTATCAATTGTATAACACTATAAGAATGGGCGTGAGCAACATCAATTGAAATGGCATCAACTTCTGCTTCAACAAGAGCAGCCACGCGTTCCATAGTCTTCCTATCAACACCCACTGCGGCAGCACATCTCAATCTACCCGTTCTATCAAATATTGCATTGGGATGTTCCATTTTCTTAATAATATCTTTAACCGTTATGAGACCTTTCAATCTTCCATTACGGTCAATTATTGGTAGTTTTTCAATTTTATGTTTTTTGATGATTTTACGTGCCTTCTCCAGATCCGTTCCTTCAGGTGCAGTGATTACATTATCACATGTCATTATTTCCCTTACTTTTGTGCTTAACCGGTCTTCAAATATTATATCGCGATTGGTTAACATTCCCGCGACGCGATAATTTTGATCTACAACCACAACTCCGGAAATACCATTTTTCTCCATTAGTTCTTTTGCTTCTCTGACAGTTGTGTCCTCAGTAACTGTAATAGGATCAACAATCATTCCACTTTCAGCACGTTTTACCTTTCTTACTTCTTTCTGCTGATCCTCAATAGACAGATTCTTGTGGATAACTCCAATACCACCCTCCTGGGCAAGAGCGATGGCAGTCGCTGATTCTGTTACCGTATCCATTGCAGCACTCACCAGAGGTATATTTAATGTAATATTTCTCGTGAACTTTGTTCTTACATCACATTCCCTGGGCAAAACTTTTGAAAATTGAGGTATTAAAAGAATATCATCAAAAGTAAGTCCTTCTTTTATTTTTATTTCTTTCATCTATTATTATAACAAAAATTGTATTGTTGTCAATATCACTATGTGCGTGCCAGGATTGAAGTCTGTTAGACCCATCTGCTTAATTATTGGTAAAAAAAACAGCACGCCGGACAGACTGTAAGAAAATGTTTATTTTTTACCAGTTGTCGCAGATTCTTCATTGCTTCACAGTTCCACAGTTCAGAAAAGTCTTTTTCAAGGCAGTTACCCAGGACATAATCCGGGCAGGATTCAAGATTTCCGTCAGGTAAAATTGTTGCGGTATTCCACATTGCCCGACACCTGCCCCTGTAAAAAAGCGAGAAATCTCCGGGTTTTCTGTAGTATGCTAAAAACTGCTCAGCATTAAACGCCGGAAAGACATCAATCTGGACTTTAACTTTCTTTAATCCATGCAAAACGGATTGAATTTTCTCAAAATCAGTATCTGCAGGAACAAAATTGCTTGCCTGACTCCAGTAGTTTACCTTTCTATTTAACAATCGCATAAGAAATGCTTCATGGTTTTTAATTGCTTCAACATTCAGGTGTAATGGAAAAATGAACTGGACAACAGAAACATGATAAGCCTGTGCAAGAGCAATGACCTCTTTCATTGTTTCGGGATTTTCAAAATTGATCAGTGAATTTATCTTCAATACTGGAGTATTATGTTTTTTCAGAGAATTCAATCTATCAATACCTCTTACTATTTTGGCATATGTACCCGCTATGCCACGGATGCGGTCATGCACTGATGCCGGTCCATCAATGGAAATATCCAGACGATTCACCCTGAGTCGAACAAGTGCTTCAGCATAAGTTTCAAGCATTGTACCATTTGTTGTAATACAAAGATAAAGATTCTGTTTTTTGATGTACTCAATTATTTTGATTATATCTTTGTAAATAAATGGTTCACCGCCAGAAATGTGAATACGGGGATAGAATTTTTTTATCCGGCTAATTATTTTTAACCAATCAGTGATACTCAGTTCGTTTTCAGTCTCGGCATACTTTTCAAAACACATTTTACACTTCAGGTTACATCGAAATGTCGGATAAATATTTACTGTTTCCGGTAACAAGGCACGGTTCTGTAGTATATGATAACTGAATTTCGTGGCAATTTTATGAAAAAATATCCAGGGGATATTTTTCTTGCTTGAAATCGCAGTCTGAAGTTTCTGAGATAACCTTGCCATTTCAGAATTGGTTGAGTGCCCAGAGCGCAGTCTTTTTGAGCAACTGATTACTACTTTTGGTAAATTTTTCAACAATGGGTATCGTTTTTCTATCCCTGATATTACCCAGGGCAATTAGCGCATTCCTTTTTATTGCTTCAAAATGTATCCACCGTGCACTAACCTGGTTGTTTCCATATCTTTTTCGGTAGGTCTGTTCGTTCATATTGAGAATTTCAACAAGGGGAAGATATGCACCAATAGCACCGATTTCTGTCATTGGCTGACCGGGTTTCACTTTTTTGTTAACTGGACATACTTCCTGACACAATGAACAGCCATAGATCCGATTATCCCATTTCTGAGCAATATCGGGTGGTAAATAACCAGAATAATTTGTCAAATCCTGTAAGCACCTTTTTCGGTCGATTATATATGGCTCAATAATCGCACCTGTTGGACAGGCTTTTATGCAGGCATCGCACTCACCACAACTCATATTCAAAACATCATCAGGTTCTATTTCTAAATCAGTGATTATTTCTCCCAGCACAATCCATGAACCCCATACTGGATTTATGATAATGCTGTGCTTGCCATAGTATCCAATCCCGCACCGCCGGGCAATTGGTTTTTCAGCAATCGGTCCACAGACATAAACAATACATTTCGCTCCATATTCCTTCCTCAAAAACTTTGCCAATTCTTTCAAACGGTTCTTTAATTCCTTGTAGTAGTTGCGTCGGGTATATCTTGCGACAACACCATACGGCTGACCGGGTAATGAAGGATCAGGTTCATCCGGTGTCAAATAAAATAAGCAAGAACCAATTATTGACCTTGCATCTGAAAGCAGGGAATGGGGGGTGCAGAAATTATCTATCTTTCTTTTATACCAGAATCCATTTTCACGAAACAACTTTCTGTCATATTGTACTTTTATTTTCTCTGCTTCTGTAAGAAATGGACGGGCATCAGTAATTCTTACTTGAATGCCAAGTTCAGCTGCCTTGCTTTTTATCGCTGCTGAATTCATACACGCTTTTCAGCGACCATCTTATTATAACATATTTTGTGATGCAGAAGTGATGTTAAAACAATCTCGCTAATTGCTATTTGAGGAGAATCCCGAGAGGAAAGAATACAAGATAACCAAGCACGAGCAGAATAGGTGCCAGTACAATATCGCCCTGTCGCAGAAGAATAAATCCAATAATAATTGACAGAAGTCCGGCACCGAAAAAGAGGTAGTTTTTCTTCGTGAATTTAACCTCAATCAGTACATCTGATTTCTTTTCCTTCTTCTCTTTATCTTTTTTTATCAATTCTTTTTTCGCCATTAATACCTCCGTTTAATCAATCTTGATTTCAGCAAGTTTAAAAAATTCCCCATTCTTAATTGTCCAGATATCAAAACTTTTTTCTCTCAGCAGAACTTCACCTAATTTGCTGCTCAGATTTATACGTTCATATTCTGACAGCTGGCGCAATGACCACAGAGTTTGAAAGAATTTGGATGTGATAGGATCATTTATTTCAAGTTTATGCTTCTTCAATTCCTTTTCTGCTACTGAATCAATTTTTGCTGATGTTGCGAATATCGCCGCTTCAACATATTTTTCGCCAAGCCTGATTATCTTTTCGTTTTCAAATGCCTCGGTCCCCAGAATTTTGATATTCTCAAGCCCGTAATAGAAAATCTGTGGTGTGGTGTTTATTAACATTTCAGTATCCATCGCCAGGAAAATTGCCTCGGGTTTTTTTGCTTTAATCCTTTCCAGTTCCCGCCTTAATGTTATGGAATCCTGATCAAATGATTCTACAGCAACAATCTCACCACCACTTTTTTTGACTTCCTCAACAAAAACACCTGCGAGTGCGCTATACCTGGTGACTTCAGGAAAAATCACGGCAAATCTGACAAGACCAAGTTGTTTTGCACTATAGCGCGCAACTGCCTTTGCTTGTTGCTCCAGTGTCTGGGCAGGTGTAAACACTAAGGGAAGACTACTCAATTTCAACTCAATATTAGCTGGAATTATGAGCGGTATGTTACGGGCGCTCGCATATCCAGCAACGCCCAGTGCTTCAATTGAGAATACTGGACCTATGATAAAATCAACCTTCTTTTCATCAATAAGGTTGGCTGCAGCAACTACTGCATCAACCGGATCAGATTTTGTATCAACCATGATGGTTGCAAAAGAGAAATATTTCTGTTCATTGAATATCTTGAGAATTTCATGAAGTTTTGTTCCATAACGAGAGAATTTACCTGACAGTGGTAACAGAACACCTGCCCTGCCGGTTGCTGAACCAAGCTCTGTAACCTTTTTGAAATTTGCGAACTCTTCGGCATAAATTGTTTCTGGAAAACGTCGCACAAGAACCTTAAAATCCCTTTCTGCATTTTTATCCTGACCTGCCTTGATTTCAGCCTTTATCAAGTAATACAGGATATGTTCATCAACCGGCTCGCCCAGAAAGTTACGGTGCAATTTATCAAGATTTTCAAGTGTCATTTCCGAAAGAAGTTGCATTATTTTTTTATGTGCTGCCTCGCTTTCCACGATATCAGTTGACTGCTTATGAAATTTTATCAGGTAGTATGCTGCCTTGTAGTCATTTACCAGCTTCAGATTTGCCTCGCCAAGCATACCGAGTATCTTTGTCAGGTAGTTTGAGTATGGAAATTCTTTCAAAAACCGTTCGCCATAATATACAGTGCGTTCAAAATTGTTTATCCTGAAATAAGAAAAAGTCAATAGATAAAGCGCTGGCTCATAAGCCTGGGATTTTGGATAATTGCAGACTATCTTATCAAATTCAACAATTGCCTTTTCGTATTCCTTTCTTTTGAAATAACCATTTCCATCTTCAAAAATTTCTGCGGATCGCTCATCGGCATTAAGAAATCTCGCCTGAAACCGAGCACAATTAATCTGGAAACAAACCAGCAACACAAAGGTTATTATAAAAATCTGTGCAGACAGATATTTTTTTTTGTGCATAATTCTCATGACTGAAATAATATTAGTCAAAAATATTCACTTGTCAATGTTAACAAAAAAGTGGGCAGGGAAGGATTCGAACCTCCGAAGACTTTCGTCAGCAGATTTACAGTCTGCCCCCGTTGGCCACTTGGGTACCTGCCCGCAAAAATCAACAATTTTATATAGTTTATAAACCTGTTGACAACTTTTGAAGCCGACAGAGGGATTTGAACCCCCGACCTATGGTTTACAAAACCATTGCTCTACCCCTGAGCTATGTCGGCATTCTACGGCTGATTTCAGTAACAGACAATAATATCTGAAAAAAGAATCAAGTCAAGGGTTTCTTGCGGAATGCAAAATTATTTACCGCATTTCATTGTTGATTTACTGGATTAATTGAATATAATTTTTCAATGAAAAAGAAAAATCCCATTCCCACTGTGGACATTATCATTGAAACTGACTCCGGCATAGTTCTGATTAAAAGAAAGAATCCTCCTTATGGTTGGGCAATACCTGGCGGTTTTATTGATTATGGTGAATCTGCTGAACAGGCCGCAATTCGGGAAGCAAAAGAGGAGACAAATCTTGATATCATGGACCTGAAACAGTTCCACACCTATTCTGATCCTGGTCGCGATCCACGATTTCACACCATAAGCGTAGTTTTTGTTGCCCGGGCGGAGGGGATACCCAGGGCAAAAGATGATGCGATTGATATAGGTATTTTCACAGCGGACAGGCTACCTGAAGAAATTGCCTTTGACCATAGAAAAATCCTCAACGACTATTTCCAAAAAAAATATCCATGCTAATACTCCATACTGCTGACCTGCATCTTAAGCAAAAAGAACCGTCAAGATTCAAAATCCTGGAATGGATTTTGAATAAGGCGAACACAACACAGGTTGATGCCGTGGTTATTGCTGGTGATCTTTTTGATTCTGATACGGATGCAAACATACTGCGCCATGAGGTTAGAAAAATTTTTGAAAGAACAAATGCTGAAATTATACTTCTGCCCGGGAATCACGATGCGGAGGCGTATAGTGTGAACTATGACTATGGTAAGAATGTGCACCAGTTAATACAAAAGCCATTTACTCATTTCACCATAAAAAATATTGATTTTGTTGCCATTCCATTTCAGCCAGTAAAATTATCAGAATGTACATTGGATCTGGACAAAAGAGTTGATATTTTGATTGCTCATGGCACGCTGTACGATTTCTCCATTGTTTCCCAGTTAAGAGAAGAAGATGTTGAATATATGCCCATCTATCCAGACGACCTGGAAAACCTCTGCCGCTGTGCATTGTTAGGTCATATTCATTCATCATTCATTGATAAGAACTACGACAAAACCAGAGTTCTTTACGCTGGAGCACCGGTCGCATTGAGCAAGAAATGTCATTCCCCACGAAAAGTGATATTAATAGAAATGGATAAACATCAACTTAACACAACCATTATTGATGTTGAAATTTCTCCTTACTATGTCAACCTGACCTATTTTGTTTTCCCGGGTAGCGAAGAAAAAGTTATCAGCAATGTTGATGAAGCACTGCGGAATATTTCTGATAAAAATGTCCTGCCCAGTATAAATATCTGTGGATACATCGCTGAAAGTGAAACTGAATTCAAAAAAAGACTCACCGCAGTTACAGAAAAATATCAATCCAATATTGGGGAAATACTTATTGAAATGGATAATATAAAATACTGGGAAGGTTTAATGAAGAACTCCTTCGTGCAGCGTTTTGTTGAAAAAACTGCAGGATTGTCTGATGAAGTAAGACTGAAGATATTTGAATTGATTTTTCCCCATTTTTCCGAAATTGTGTAATGAAGATAAATAGAATTCTTATTAAGAATTATGGACCGATTAATTCATTTATTCTGGATGCTGATAATTTCAATGTAATTTTTGGCAGGAACGAATCAGGAAAAACTGCAATTGTAGAAGCATTGACTTATGTTTTATTCAGGAACCTGTCTGGCCGGTATGGTAAACCAACAGATATAACGCTTGAAATTGAATTTAATGGACGAACACTGACACTGCCTTCTACCAAAACACCGCCACTCCTACCAAGGCAGGAACTTGCGAGTCTGCTGTATGTTACGGCATCAGATTCAATGGTCTACAAAAAAGCAAATGACCAGGCACGATTCTGGGATAGTCTGAAATTAATGCTCAGTAAAACAGGCTCACAGATTCCATTTGCGCGATTGATAACCAAAATACGGGAAGATATCGGCTACCAACCCAAAAGAGAAGAGTGGAAATATGAAAAGAAACAACTTATAGATGGCGATAGAAACCGTATTGAGCAACTTAAGGAATTTTTGAAAGAAATGGGAGAAATAGAAACCAAGAAAAAAGATTTGAGAAAATTATCTGAGGAACATACCAAATTATCAGAAGAATTAAACACAATTGAAGCCTGCCGGAAATATCAGACTTACAAAGAACTAAAAAAACTCTACAACGACTATGTTGATGCAAAAAATAAACTCTCATTCTTCTTGCGATACGACAAAATAGACTTTGAGAAATGGCAGGACCTGGAAGTGAAACGAAGAAATTTTGCAGAAAGCAGAGAAATAAAAAAATCCATTGAGGATCAAACAAACAAACTCCTTGAGGAATATGACGACATTGTCCGGAGATTGGAGCAGATCGAAAAATATAATTTAAAAAATGAAATTGAAAAATTTCGGGCACAAGAAAAAGAGCCGAACTACTTCTACCCAATCCTGACATCTATGATTGGATTCATACTCCTCCTGCTGAGTTTTCGTATTGGCTTTTCCATATTCATACCAATCACAGTATTTATGTTAAGCATTTGTCTATTCACAATTGTTGCAATAAAAAAAGCCCGAACCAGAATTCATAGAATCAGATTGGATTTATTACTCAACAAGGCTCAACTATTCTTAGCTTCTGAAGTAAAAACGCTTGATGACATGAAAAAGGCAATAGAGAAACTTGAAGATGAGAAAATCAGAGTTTACACAAGTATCAACGAAAAAAAGCAACAATTAAAAAGTCTGGATAAGACTGCAACGCTTGAGGAGATTGAAGAACAGATTGAAGAAATGCGCAAGAAGACCGGTTGCGGTGACATTGAGCAGCTGAAGTTGAAAATTATGGATAAACAAAAGATTGAAAATGAAATTGACAGACTTTCTCTCAAACTTTCTGACTTTCTTAATGAAAAGGATGATACAAAATGGCAGAGATTGATTGACGAGAAGAAAGTTCCGCCACCATTGAAGGAATGCGACATTGCGCAAAAAGATGAACTTGAAGAACAACTTCAAAAAGTGAGGACATCCCTGAATGACCTGAAAAATGAGATTGACTTTTTCTACAAGTTCAAAAGAAAGCAGTACAATGTGGTTGATGAAAGAAATGTGATAAAAGAGATTGGTGAGATTGAAGACCGCCTGAAAAACTGTGACCTTGAACTTGAGGCAGTGAAAAAGGCAACAGAAATTCTCAATCAAATGAGCAATGAACTCGATACCTTTCTTGAAGGTTTACTCACTGGCAATGATAGTCTTAGTGCTTATTTCAATTTTGTGACCCAGCGATATACAAAGGTTAAGATTCAAAATCAAGATTTTGTTCTTACTGACAATAGCGGACAGGATTTTCCAGTTGAAGCCTTATCAAGTGGAACAAGAGACCAGTTACTTATGTGTTTCCGGTTTTCAGCACTAAGAAAGTTGTTCCCTGATGGAACCTTTCTTATTCTGGATGACGCCTTTATTTTTGCAGATTGGGAAAGACGTCGCCGCCTGGCTGAATTACTGAACAAATTTGTCAACGAAGGCAATCAGATATTATATTTCACATCGGACGAACACAGCCGTGATCTAATAGCAGAAACTGGAGCAAAGGTTATCACACTCTGATTTTGTTAACGAACCCACCTGATATTGGTTTATTGTTATCAGGCATAGCAGCCCTATCCCTTGACACAATGGGCAATTTCCTTATAATTAACGCACGAAAGGAGAAAATAATGGCAAGAAAATGTGCAATATGTGGCAAACAAGCACAGGTTGGTTCCAAGATCAGCCACGCCCATAATGTTTCTAAAAGAAGGTTTAATGTGAACCTGCAAAGAATAAGGGTAAAAATTGATGGCAGGATAAAACGCGTGCTGGTCTGCACCAATTGTCTGAGTGCGGGAAAAATAACAAAGGCATAATTAACAAAAAATCAGCATGGTAGTTTCGTTATACACAATTACCAGCGTTGTAATTGTAAGTCTGATTTCGTTTATTGGCATCCTGTTCATCACTATCAAAACCCAGAGGTTATCAAAAATCCTGCTTTTTCTGGTAAGTTTTGCTGCAGGTTCGCTATTCGGAGATGCCTTTATCCATCTCCTTCCTGAAGCCTTTGAACAATTTGAGAACAGTCTTGTTGTTTCACTTCTTGTAATTACCGGTATCCTGATTTTCTTTATTCTTGAAAAATTCATACGCTGGAGACATTGTCATATTCCGACATCAAAAGAACACCCTCATCCAATGGTTACTATGAACATGTTAGGTGATCTCATTCACAACCTTCTGGATGGCATGATTATCGGAGCAAGCTATTTTGTCAGTATCCCGATTGGAGTAGCAACAACACTCGCTGTGATTTTCCATGAAATACCTCAGGAAATCGGTGATTTTGGAGTCTTTATCCATGGTGGTCTGAGTATAAAAAAAGCATTGTTACTTAATTTCTTCTCTGCGCTGACTGCAGTTCTGGGTGGTATTATCTCTTTGGTAATTGGTCCGATGGTAAAAGACTACTCAATCACATTATTGCCCTTGACCGCAGGTGGCTTCATTTATGTTGCAGGCTCTGATTTAATTCCTGAATTGCAGGGTTGTGAAACTGCAAAGGCTTCATTCCTGCAACTCGTTTCAATGATCTGCGGCATTGGTGTTATGGCGTTATTGGTACTTCTTGATTGATAAGAGAATTGAAAAACCAAAAAAATTTCTGGTATTTATTTGACTATCTTTTCATTCTTAGACCCCTCATTTTAATCCCTGTCTGGAATTTTTTTCTCATTGGTAATTACCTGGCATCACCAGAAAATAGATTCGCACTCAAAACCTTTCTTGGCTTGGCAGTCTATACAATGCTCATAGGCGGAATCTATATCCTGAATCAAATTACTGATATTGAAACCGACCGATTGAACAAGAAACTATTTATCTTATCAGAGAATCATTTACCAATAAGAAACGCCTGCATTGAGATGTTCTTCTTATGGTTCTCGGCTCTATTATTTTCCTGGTTTTTTGGTTATCTCTTCTTTATACTGTCAATTATTTCACTGATTATCGGAATCCTGTATTCCCTGCCTCCGGCGAAACTGAAAGGCAAACCATTCCTGGACACGCTCAGTAATGGAATTGGTTATGGAATGATCAATTTTGCCGCAGGCTGGTTAATGCAAAGACCTCTTGAATCAGCAGTATTTATGAAATTTTTGCCTTATTTCCTCAGTATCAGTGCTGTATTTATTAACACTACAATCGTTGATATAGCAGGAGATAAGAAAGCCGGTGAAATTACTACCGCAGTATTTCTGGGCGAAGCAAAATCTTATGTCGTATCTCTTATTCTAATGATATCCGCCATTCTACTCTCATTACATCAAAAAGATCTAATCTGTTTGATTCCAGCAGTGTTATCAACACCTCTATTTTTATATGCTGCCGTTTATAATCTCCTTAAGGGTAAAATTCACCGTTCAGCCACCATCGTTTCATTCAGACTACCAGGACTGATATTGACTATCATCACCTGTATTCTCTATCCAGTAATAATCCCTTTCATAGTAATAATTATTCTGGGTATGAAGATTTATTATAAGAAGCGCTTCAACATCATTTATCCCACGCTATCAAAAGGATAAAAAAGGGGATTGGTTGAACCAATCCCCTGAATTATATTATTTTGATAATACTATTTTACCGCTGATTTAAGCTCGCGACCTGCTTTGAATTTTGGCACGCGCTTTGCTGGAACCTTTATCAATTCTCCAGTCTGCGGATTCTTTGCAGTTCTTGCCTTTCTCTTGGCAGCTGAGAAAGTACCAAATCCAACGAGTGTTACTTTATCTCCTTTCTTAAGTGCAGCAGTCACTGATTCCACAAATGTATCAAGTGCTACACCGGCTGCCTTTTTACTGATTTTTGCCTTCTTGGCAATAGCATCAATAATTTGTGCCTTGGTCATTTTATTCACCTCCTCTCTTAAAGATGGTCAATTATACGCATAATTAATTCTTTGTCAAGCACCAAAATCATAGAATTGTCTTGACATTGCTCATTTTTATAATTATAATGACTGACTGGTCAGTCAGAATAAACTATTTTGACAAAAAAGGAGTCTAAATAGGTCGTTATGAAGAAGGATATGCATAAGAAGATTCTTGAGACGGCAATGAGGATATTTGCCCGAAAGGGTTTTTTTCAAACAACTGTTGATGATATTGCCCGCTCAGCAAAGGTTGCCAAGGGCACATTGTATCTTTATTTCAAGGACAAATCAGATATTTATATCAGCATAATAGAAAACCAACTGAATTCTGCACTTTCAGATTTGCAGGCAATAAACAAGAAAGATTTAAAAAACGGCGAAAAATTAAGCAGTATCGCTGAAGACTGGCTTGGGCACTCAGTTGAATTTCACAGGTTCTTTCCGGTGATTTCAATGGAAAACATAAATCAGGCACTGAATATAATGAAAGAGATAAAACCAAGGGTTTTTCCAATAATCACCAAAATCATATGTGCAGTTGCTGAAATAATAGAAAAAGGAATTGAGAATGGTGAATTTCGCAGGGTAAATCCAAGGGTTGCAGCCATAATCTTTCTCAATATTATGCGGACGCCTCTTCTACTGAATCTTTTTGGTGCTGAAAAGATAAAGTCATGTGACGACATACTTGAGTTATTTTTTGATGGTCTAAAGGCAAAAAGGAGTTGAAATGAATCCAATTTTCTTATCAGTATTATGTTTTGGGATTTTTAATCCCCAGCTTGATGCACGGCAGATATATATTGCACCAGCCTATTCATCATATCTTCTGTATCAAGATGGTGAAGAAGAAACCAAGGGAAAATGGAACTGGGGTATACAGACGGGTATAGCGAATCTAATCCCAAAAATCAGTCTAAAATTGAGTGGTGCAATGCTGCGCTATGATGCGCCGCCTGAGACAGGTCCCTATGCTTATAAATATACCCCCTTGACTCTGACAACAAATTTTAGTCTATTGCCTTTCCTGAAAATTTCCTGGTTAACAGTCAACCTGGAAACAGGGCTGGGGCTTTATCTATGGCAGGGATTATATAATAACCAGGTAATCATACTGCCCTCTGGTGAAAAAATGGATGAAAAGGATTTGGGATTTGTTGGTGGCGGTGAATTACAGATAAAACCGTTTAATAATGTAGCAGTCTTTGGATACTTTCAGTATCATTACCTTGCCAGTGCAAATATCTACAAGTATGGATTTTATGACAAAGATGAAAAACTAATGGTGAACGGTTTTGGAATAAGATTTTTTTATAGATAGGAGGCGTGGTGATTCCAATCATTATTAGCATTTTTCTCTTCACTGACAATACATTAAGCCTATCACTGTCGGAAGCCATTGAATATGCATATACGAACAACGCCGAGCTAAAACAAATGGAGATTAATGTTAGCAAAGCAACAGCTGACATTGGCGTGGCTCGTTCATCATTCTATCCCACGGTTTCAGCAACCGGTTACTATGCGTATCTTAGCGATGTTCCGCTGTTCCAGATGGACAGTATATATATACCTATGGGTCAGCATGAAAATTACAATTTTCAGGTTTCGCTTCAGCAGGTTTTGTTTACCTGGGGTAAGTTATACGATGCCTATCGACTCGCAAACCTGAACCAGGACATTGCACGACTGAAATATATCAGAAAAAAACAAGAAGTCAAAAATAGTGTTACGAAAATGTTTTACAATATTCTTGTGCTCAGTAAAACAATTGAATTAACGAATGAAAGTTATAATCAACTAAAACGACACGAGGAGGCTGTTAGAAAACGCTATGAAGCAGGTCTCGTTTCCCAGTTTGACCTTCTGCGCGCACAGGTTCAGTTAGCCAATCTGAAACCAGCATTGATACAGGCAGAAAATGGTTTGAAGCTTACGCGCGAAGCATTCAAGATGCTCATAGGTATGCCCCTTGATAATGAATTTGAATTGAATGGCGAACTTGAGATGGTTGAGGAAGAATATAACTTTGATACACTGATTGCAGTAGCGATGGAAAATCGTGTTGAGATAAAAAACTTGAGAAAGATTGAGAAACTTGCGGGCATAAGCAAATCATTACTTTTGAGGTCAAATTTACCAACGCTTTTCGCGGGTGTCACCTATGACCGCAAAAAGCCTTTTGGCTTTGGCGGCAATGATTGGGGTTCCAATATAACATTCAGTATTGGCTTTCAATTTCCAGTTTTTGGTGGATACAAAAATCTTTACGAATATAAAAAGGCAGAACTGACTTTAAGGGAGGCAGAACTTGCCTTTGAAAATCTCACAAAGGGTATTATCCTGGAAGTTAAACAGGACTATCTCAAATGGCTTGCGACAAAAGAGGCATTGCTGGCTGCCCAGGAAAATCTTAATCAGGCGAATAAAGCCTTTGAGATCATTGAAAACAGGTACAAGAATGGTCTGGCAACAAATCTTGAGTATCTTGATACCCAGCTGGCTGTTATGCAGGCAAAGAACAATTATCTTAATGCCCTGAAAGATTATCACAGCGCACGGGCAGACATTACCTTTGCGATTGGTCTGGAGGAATAGGTGAGGATATCAGGGGATCAGGGTACCAGGATATCAGGAGAAATTTTAGGGAGGTAATAATGGGAAGTTTGAAAAAAATAGTCATTATTATTATCGTTATTCTGGTTATTGGCGCAGCATTGCGCATCATGTTGAATAGAAAACCCGTAAAGACTGCAGTTGAAAGAATAGCATTGCCGGTTGAAGTTATATCTGCAACAAAAACAGATGTGGTTCGCTCGTGTGAGCTTGTAGGAACCATCACTGCGGATAAAACCGTGCAAATTCTGCCTGAAACAATGGGCAGAGTAACAAAGGTTATTGCTCCGGAAGGTTCAAGGGTGAATAGAGGCGAAAGAATCATTGCCATCAGAAATGAATCTATCGGCTTTGAATTTGAAGAGGCATATGTAACATCAACGATCAGCGGCACTGTAGCAAAAATACTTGTTGATGTGGGTGCAACAGTCAGCCCTCAAGTGCCAGTAGCACTGGTCGTTGATATGTCAACACTAAAGGTAAATTTTAATGTCGCAGAAATGGATGCCCAGTGTTTTCGCTCAAACAACACGGTTATTGTATCAGTAGATGCGATCCCGGATAAAAAATTTATTGCGCGTATCAGCGAAATCAGCCCGATTGTAGATCCGTTGACTAAAACAGTGGCAGTGAAAGCAACAATTGTGCAGCCTAGTTCCGGGTTAAAACCGGGTATGACAGCAAGAGTATCATTCAAACTTGGTGAACGCAAAAATGTAATTGCCGTTCCAGCTGATGCGATTGTTGATAATAGCGTATTTGTTGTATCAAACGATAGTCTGGCTCAACGTCGCAATATTAAAATAGGACTTACTGGTGATGAAATGGTGGAAATATTAGAAGGTTTGAATGAAGGCGAAAAAATAGTTGTTCTTGGTCAGCAAAGGCTTTCTGGCGGCGAAAAGGTTAATCCAAGTGAGAGGACAAAATGAAAATTACTGAAGTTTCAATAAAAAGACCATTTGCCATTTCCATGGTATTTCTGGGTCTGATCGTATTTGGATTCATTTCCATTACCAAACTGCCTGTTGACCTATTTCCCAATGTCACATTTCCAATGATGGTTGTTCTCACCACTTATCCGGGTGCAGGACCTCAGGAAATTGAAACACAAATTACCCAGCCATTTGAAAAAATTCTTGGAACGCTCAATAACATAGACAAAATCACCTCCACATCCTCGGAAAATACCTCAATGATTATGCTTCGCTTTACCTGGGGGACCGACCTTGATGCGGCAGCAAATGATGTCCGGGATAGGCTTGGCTTAATTCTTCCATTTTTGCCTGACGATGCCCAGCAACCATTGATCTTTAAGTTTGATGTTTCCCAGCAACCCGTAGTAATGTATACAATAAAAGGAAATATTGACCCACTGGAAATGGACCGTATTGGCGATGAGATTGCAGATAGATTACAGCGTCTCGGTGGCGTTGCGGCCTCGTTTGTTGAAAGTGGTGTGCTGAACGAGGTAAAAATTCTCTTCAACTATCAAAAACTTGAAGGTCTGGGCATCAGTCCTGAACAGGTTATGGGTGTACTCAAATCCCAGAATGTCAACTTCCCTATCGGCTCAGTTGAATCCGGTTCAAAGGTATACACATTGAGAGTTATCGGTGAATACAAAGACCTCAACGAAATCCGAAAGACTGTGATTGGCAACAAGAATGGCGTGCCGATTCTGCTGGAACAGGTCGCTGAGGTAAAACTTGGTGCATCAGAACCCACCTCCCTGACCAGGGCAAACCAGGCGCCTGCAATATATGGGTATGTTCAAAAAAGAACTGATGCAAATACAATAAATGTCTGCAATCGCGTGATTGCAGAAATTGAACAGATAAAGAAAGAATTACCACCGGGCGTTGGTATTGACATACTCTTCAATCAGGCAGAATTTATTAACCGTTCAATAAACAGCACCACCAATACTCTGATTGTTGGTGCAATTCTTGCTATCATAATTCTATTTATGTTCCTCGGCAATCTGAGGGCAGCGGTCTTTGTTGGAGTTGCAATCCCAATTACTGTGTTCTTTGCCATGTTTATGATGTTCATTTTCAATATGACCCTGAATATTGTATCGTTGAGTGGCTTGACCATTGCTATTGGTATGGTTGTTGACAGTGCGATTGTAGTCTTTGAAGCAATTTACAGATACAGAAGGGATAAAGGGGAAAATCCAGATCTTGCTTCAATTCTGGGTACAAAAGAAGTGGGTATGGCTATCACTGCCTCAACCCTTACTACAATCGCGGTATTTTTGCCCCTGTTATTAGTGCGTGGCTTTGCCTCAGTATTCTTCAGCCAGCTCGCCTGGACTGTTACTTTCGCCCTGGCTTCTTCGCTTGTTGTGGCAATCACTATTGTGCCCATGCTCATGGCGAAATTCTTAAAATTCAAAGCAGAACCAAATCGTATTGAAATTATTACGCAGACTGTTTACAAAAAGGTTGAGAGCTTCTATTTAAGGATAGTTCGCTGGGCATTGAATCACAAACTTGCAATCATTCTGGGAACAATCCTGTTATTTGTTATCAGCCTTGCGCTGCTCAAGTTCATTGGTGCCGAGCTCACCCCAAATGTTGACCGCGGTCAGATACAGCTTCAGGCTGAAATGCCTGTGGGCACAAAACTTGCAACAACTGATTCAGCAATGATCAAGTTGGAAAAAATTCTTGCTGAAGAGGTACCCGAGATAAAGAGCACTTTTGTTTCAATCGGTGCAGGAACAGGCTTTTCTGCACTTTTTGGCAGCACTGGTGGTCCTCACACTGCAACTGCATTGTTAATGCTCGTTGACCGTGAAGAAAGGGCACGTTCAGTGGACAAAATCCAGCATGACCTGAGAACAAAACTTAATTCAATACCTGGATTAATCGTCCGTTTCACATCCAATGAATCAGTCATTATGGGCTCTGGCAGACCAATAGAGATAAAGATTATTGGCTATGACCTTGCCAGGGCAAAGGCATTATCTGACGAAATAATGCAAAAACTAAAGACAATAAAGGGTATTGTTGATCTGGAGTCCGATTTCAGCCAGGGTAAACCCGAAATTCAATTCATTGTTGACCGGTATAAGGCTTCGCAATTCGGTCTGACACCATATCAGATTGGACTTGCCTTGAGAAGTAAGATTGAAGGTATGATCGCTACCCAGTATAGAATTGAAGGTAAAGAGTACGATATTCGAATCACCCTGGACAAAGAATACAAAGACAGTCCCCAGAAGATAAAGGCGATGACCATTACTACACCTGTTGGCACTGTGCCATTGCGTAATTTCCTGATTGATACAATTACCATTGGTCCGGCACGCATTGAACATGAAAATACCTTCCGCGTTGTGAAGATAAGCAGCAATGTTGAAGGAAGAGACCAGAATAGCGTCGCAAGAGATGTGCAGAAAGTTCTAAAAACAATCACGGTACCACCTGGATTCAGGATTGAGCTGAGTGGCGGCTTTGAAGAAATGCAGACCACATTCAGGGATATCGGATATGTGATTCTACTGGCAATCTTTCTGGTTTATATTATCATGGTCGGACAGTTTGAATCCCTGAAAGAACCTTTTATCATTATTTTTACCATTCCCCTTGCAATAATCGGTGTTTTATGGATGCTCTTCTTTACCAATACTACAATCAACATGCAAAGTCTCCTTGGTGTATTGTTACTCGCAGGTATCGTCGTGAACAATGCCATTGTCTATATTGACTACACCAATCAGTTGCGCAGAAAACAGTCCCTGCCCCTGGTTGATGCCCTGATTGAGGCAGGCAGAGTAAGACTCAGACCAATTCTAATGACTGCCCTGACCACAATTTTTGGCTTAATCCCCATGGCACTCGGTATTGGTTCAGGAAATGAGTTGCGTGCACCAATGGCACGTTCAGTTATTGGTGGACTTGTTGTTTCAACCTTTCTGACCCTGGTTTTTATTCCCACATTCTATATGATAATTGAGAAGGGAAGGGCCGGGCAAAATCAGTCTAAATGATTTGTGGAGTTTCGGCTCGGGATTAAAAGGAGCAAAAATGAGACCCTCAACCCTTTCCTCTCCTCTGCCTGAGGCGGACAGGCTTGAAGGGAGAGGATTAAGGTGAGGGTGAAGGAGGTTATAATGTCTACTCGACAAAAGGCATATTTTGCCGGTGGATGTTTCTGGGGTGTGGAATACCATTTTGAACACGCAAAGGGTGTTATTTCTGCGGTCTCTGGCTATATGGGAGGAACAAAAGATAACCCTGCCTATGAAGAAGTAAAAACCGGAAAAACAGGTTACTTAGAAACAGTTGAAGTTACCTATGACCCTGATAAAGTGAGTTATGAAGAACTTGCCAGGTTATTCTTTGAAATCCACGACCCGACTCAGGAAAATGGCCAGGGACCTGATATTGGTGAACAATACAAATCCACTATATTTTACAGCAACGAAGAAGAAAAACAAACTGCTGAGAAACTGATTGATATTTTGAAGCAAAAGGGTTACAATGTAGTAACCAGACTTCTGCCTGCAAGCAAATTTTACAGGGCTGAGGAATATCATCAGGATTACTACGAAAAGAAAAAGCAGAAACCAGTCTGTCATTTTTATACAAAGAGGTTTTAAGAAATGAAGGCAATAGTGCTTGAAAAACAGGATAGACTTGAAAACAAACCCCTGCAATTCATGGATATTCCTGCGCCTGAACCAGCGCATACACAGATAAGATTGAAAATAAGTGTCTGTGGTGTGTGCAGAACTGACCTCCATATTGTTGAAGGTGAATTACCTGCGCACAAACTTCCAATAATCTGTGGACACCAGATCATCGGCAAGGTTGAAAAACTTGGTGAACAGGCAAAAAGATATAAAATCGGTGAAAGACTCGGTGTGCCATGGCTATACAAAACCTGTGGCAGGTGTAAATACTGTAAAGCTGGAAAGGAAAACCTCTGCGAAAATGCAAAGTTTACTGGTTATGATGTAAATGGTGGTTTTGCGGAATATGTGATTGTGGACCAGGATTTTGCCTATCCAATACCTGAAAATTATAGTGATACAGAGGCTGCACCCCTTCTCTGCGCCGGGGTTATTGGCTACCAGGCATTCAAGGCAACCAGATTGAAGGATACTGGTAGACTTGGACTCTTCGGTTTTGGTTCAAGCGCCCATATATTGCTTCAGGTCTGTAATTACCTCGGCATTGAAACCTATGTTGTATCAAGAACAGATGACGAACTCAAGCTTGCCCGGGAACTTGGTGCAAAATGGACAGGCAAAATTGAAGAAGACATGGGTGTTCTTCTTGATGCAGTAATTGTTTTTGCACCGAGTGGGGAACTTCTGGTAAAGGCATTGAACAAGATTGATAAAGGTGGAATTGTTGTTTCAGCCGGGATTTATGCCTCGTCCCTTCCGGGTTTTGACTACTCATATATTTATCCTGAGAAGACCCTCACCTCAGTTGCCCATACAACGCGAAAGAATGTCCAGGAATTTCTGGAAATTGCGGCTAAGTTCAAAATCAGGACAAAGATAAACGAATATCCATTGAGTGATGCAAATACTGCATTATTGAACATTAAATACTCAAAGGTATCTGGTTCATCGGTTTTGATAATCAAAAAATAGAGTTGTTCTTCATGTGAATAAATTCCCTGTCCCTGAGAAAAGATTCATCGTTTATCGTTGTTCGTTTTCGCAGCCCGTATCGTTATTCGTTATTGGTTAATCGTTATTGAAAAATTACCGAATGACGACAACCGAATGACGATACGGACGGCGACACCCACAAACGCACAATGAGTTACTTCTTTTTCTGTCATGCTGAATTTATTTCAGCATCTCAAAAATCAATTTAAGACCCTTAAACAAGGTTCAGGGTGACATACAAAGATCTGGTCTTTTTGGTTTCTTTGAGTCTTTATTGTAAGGACAATCCACCACACTTTTTTGCGGATTATCCTTGTCCAAAACATTGCACAACCATCACCGATTTTTGTTGACAATAGTCATAGTTTAATTATAATTGGTCATGAAAGGAGGCATAATGCGCCATTTTAAACTAATCCTACCCATAGTGCTTGTTGCTATCATATTCTTTGGTTGTCCAAAAAAACAGGTGGTAAAACCAGTTGAACCAGTTGAACCACCACCTGAGACAACAATCATGGTTCCAGAAGAACCTAAAGAACCTGAGCGACCTGCTTTAGTGCTCAACCGGATCTTCTTTGATTTTGACAAATCCGATATCAGAGCCGATGCAGCAGATATATTAAAAGCCAATGCTGAAATGTTGAAAATCTACCCTGAAATAAGTGTTATTATTGAAGGGCACTGCTGTGAAATTGGCACTGCTGAATACAATATGGCGCTCGGTGAAAGACGGGCAAAAGCAGCACGCGATTATCTTATGATGCTTGGAATTTCTGCAGAAAAACTTTCAACTGTTAGTTATGGTGAAGAAAGACCTCTTGACCCAAAAGTGCTTGAGAAAAATCGCCGTTGCGAGTTTGTAATAAAGAAATAATAGATTACAGAACAACTTATCTTTCCACTTCCCTCCCCATATCAAAGGGGAGGGTTAGTGGAGATGATATCACAAAACTGACATCAATGATAAAACCAAAGATGAAAATTAAAGGAATAATTTCTGTTCTTATTTTGTATATGATATTAATGGGTAATGCCTGCTTTAATCGCACCCGCTTAAACAATTTCAACTGGCAGATGGATAGTTTGCGATATTATACTACGAAGTTTGATAGTATCCTGCAACAGCAGTCAAAAGATATGATGCTTCTGCGCACTGATTTCTATACAAAATCTGAAGAACTGGCTGAAAAGATGGAAATGCTCAATACCAGATTGAACGAATCCGAAACTCAGTTAACACAGATAAATGAAAAATTGTCACGAGGCAAAAAGGTCTCGCCTGATTCTGACGAAATCTCATCAGTAGGTCCTGAGGCAAGAATGATCTATGAATCTGCCTACCTTAATTATGTCAAGGGCAGTTACAATGAAGCAATAAACGGTTTCAAATCTTATTTAAAAATCGCACCTGATTCTCCACTTTCTGACAATGCTTTGTACTGGATTGGTGAATGCTACTATTCAATGGGCAAACGCCAGGATGCAGTTGATACATTTAATGAGTTAATAACCAAATATCCGCAGAGCAATAAAAGACCCACCGTGCTATACAAGACCGGCATTATTTATGAAGAAGCAAAGGAATTGAAAACGGCGCGGACTTATTACGAGCGAGTCATTAAAGAATTCCCGAATGCACCAGAGGCGTCTCTGGCAAAGGAGAGATTGAAATAATGAATATCTTCAGGGTGTTTTTAGACTCAAGCCTTGCAGCACAGATAATCATGCTCTTGCTGATAATTTTTTCCATCTGGTCATGGGCACTCTTTTTCAAAAAACTGTATGAACTCTCAATGACCAATAAGAGAAATCACGCATTTCTAATGAGTTATCAATATCACAAAAATATCAGAGAACTGGAAAACCTCGGACACCTTCTGATTGACAATCCCTATGGTAAAATCGTCAAGAGCGGTATTGATGAATTCAAATCGCTAAAAACTGCAACAAATCCTGGAGTACTTGAGCTTGCAGACAATATTAGACTGTCAATGGAGCGCACAAAAGCGATGGAAATCGCCAGTCTTGAAGCAGGGCTTCCTTTTCTGGGAACAATCGTTGCTGCAAGCCCATTTCTGGGGCTTCTTGGTACGGTCTGGGGTATCATGGAATCATTCCTGCAGATACGTGCCCGTGGTTCAGCCCACATCACTGTTGTTGCACCGGGAATTTCCGATGCTTTGATCACCACAGTTTACGGACTTCTGGTAGCCATACCAGCCCTTATCTTCAACAATCTACTGCGCAGCAGGATTATCAAACTGGATACCCAGCTTGATAATTTCATCAGTGAGGTCTTTGCAAAACTCAAACGGGGTTTGATTGAAAGCGAATAAAAATACAGGATTGATCCAGGATTTGAATTTCACAAACCTTGTTGATGTAGCATTAACGGTTCTTGTTGTATTTATCATTACCGCACCAATGATGACACCAGGCATTGATGTCAATCTTCCCCGCACTGATGCCTCCCTGCCCCATGATGAAGAAGGTATTACTATTTCAATAAAGGACAACAAGAGTGTTTATATTGAAAATGACCGTGTTTCAATGAATGATTTTGAGTTGAAACTTAAAAAAATACTTGAGAAGAAACCACCCGGTATAACAGTCTATCTCAGGGCAGATAAGAGTGTTGACTATGGTTTCGTTATTGAGGTTGTCGGAAAAATGAGAAAAGCCGGGGTAAAGGATCTGGGGCTTGTTGCAGAAATACCGCAGGAACAATGAACCGATTTACAATACTCTCAATTGTTCTACACTTATTGCTTTTTGGCACGATTGCCCTATCAAGCAGAAGCAGTTTCCGAAACATCCCAAGACTTGAAGTTTACAAAGTCAGTCTCGCACCTCTGCCACAACCAAAAATCATGGGGTCACCTGAGGAATCAGTTGAACCTCAAATAATCAAAGAACCCGAGAAAAGATTAGAAGAGAAAAAACCACCCGAAGAAAAAAAGGCGGTTGCAAAAAAAGTAAGTAACGAAACCAAACAAACTAAACAAACCAAACCGACAACCAAAAAAGGATTACCTGATGGTTTGCCTGATATCAGACCACAGATATACACAGGCAGTGGCAGGGGCTTTACCTATTCTTATTATCTGAACATTCTTCTGAATAAAATTGCCCAGAACTGGAACAATCCGTACCGGGGCAAGGATGTGATACTGAAATCAATTGTTTATTTTGAAGTGGACAAGAACGGTGTCATATCAAATATAAGAATTGAAGATGATTCTGGCGACGAAATCTATAATGAATCCACAATCCGTGCTGTTGCATTGGCGAAAAAACTTCCACCCCTGCCTGAAGAGTTTTCAGATGACTATTTGAAAGTCCATCTGGAATTCCTGACTGCACAATGAAAATAAAGATCCTTCTTATTTTGCTAATAATTGGTGTCGGACAAACACAGGATGTTTACCTGCGGCTTACTGATTATGCCGGTGGTAAAACCAATATTGTAATTGAACCATTCAATGCCGAAGGAACAACAGATTTCTATACAAAAATCAAAAATGTGGAAACGATTATCAAATATGACCTGGACTATTCTCTCTATTTTGATGTTTATGCTGATACCTCAGCAATCAGAGCAAACCCGAGAAAAACCGGTATAATACTAAAGGCATATGCCAAAGAACCAAAACTATCAATCACACTGATTGACCTGGAAACAAAAGAAAAAATTGGTGAAATAAATTCCGAGCTCAGTGGTGAACTGCGGAGTTTTGCGCATAATATATCTGATAGAATAATTGAATTGCTTACCGGTGAAAAAGGTATTGCCTCCACAAAGATTGTTTTTTCGTATAAAACTGAACGAGTAAAAGAACTCGCTTTGATTGATTATGACGGATACAATTTCACACCACTGACAAGTGGTAAGAACTTCAGTCTGTTTCCCTGCTGGTCACCTGAGGGAAACAGGGTTTTGTATTCAACCTATGACAAAGACCGATTAAATCTTCATATGCTGGATATTCACAAGAAAAATCTCACAATAATCGTTACGCATAGCGGTCTAAACTATGCACCAGACTGGTCGCCCGACGGCACAAAAATCGCAATGACTCTGACAAAAGATGGTAATGCCGAGATTTATTTATTGGATCTTGAGACCAGGCAGTTACACCGCCTGACCAATAATCGTGCCATTGATTGCTCACCCTGCTTTTCACCGAATAGCCGCGAAATTGCCTTCGTCTCAGACCGTTCTGGTATGCCCCAGATTTATATTATGGATATATACGGTGGCAATGTGAGAAGATTGACCTATCATGGAGACTATAATACAAGTCCTGCCTGGTCACCAAGGGGAGATTTAATTGCCTATGTTTCAAGACAGTCAGACTACTCCCAGCAAATCTGTGTTACTGACCCCAATGATTTTCAACCAATCAGGTTGACATTTGAAGGTAATAACGAAGAACCTTCCTGGTCGCCTGATGGACTTCACATAGTTTTTATTTCCAACCGTACAGGACAGTATGAACTCTGGACCATGAACTGGGATGGCACAAGACAACGCAAACTCACACAGAACCTTGCTGCCTATGCCCCAGACTGGTCGCCATTTTTGAAATAAAGTTTAAAGAATTTAAACATTCAAGAGTTTTTTTCTTGAATTGCGAAGTTTTAACCAGACATTATACGTGGCATACAAGATTATGATACCAACAAATAACCAGAACCAGTAAGGTAGATTATGACCAAAAATTGCAACATAAACAAATGGAGCAACGATTGTAGTAGCGAGGATAATTCCAAAAACCCTGACCTGAGCAACCTTTCTATTTTTCAGCCCGGCAATAATCTTGTATATTGAAAACCAGAAAATCGGTGCACAGCCAAAATAGATTATGGCAAAAATCACTGGATTTACACCATAATTTTTCTGGATCTGTGAAAGCCAGTTTTTCAGGTAGTCAAATATCATCAAGATTTATAGACTCTGATCAATCTGGTCAAAGATAATCAATTTTTCTTCGGTCATCTCTTTAATTGCAAAATCTGGCCCTTCCCTGCCCATACCGCTGCCTTTTACACCACCGTAGGGCATGTTATCAACCCTGAATGTTGGTATTTCATTTATCAGAACCCCTCCAGCTTCAATCTTCTTTGCACACACCAGGGCAAGGTCCATATCTCTTGTAAATACGCCTGCCTGAAGTCCGTATTTTGTGTTATTGACCTTTTCAATTACCTCATTCAGCGTCCTGAACTTGTTAACTGCCACCATTGGTGCAAATGCCTCTTCCTGAATGATTTTTGCCTGTTCTGCAACATCAAAAATTATTGTTGGTAAAAAAATCGTGCCCTGTCTTGAACCACCAAGAATTAGTATTCCTTTATGTCTTTTTGCATCCTCAACAAAATCCTCTGCTTTTCTTAGCGAAGATTCATCAATCATCGGCCCCATTTCAGTATCTTCAAGTATGGGGTCAGCGTATCTTATCTGCCCGACCTCAAGCGACAATTCTCTGAGGAATTCATCAACGATTGATTCTTCCGCATAAACCCTCTGCACTGAGATACAAACCTGGCCTGCAAGTGTATAACCACCTTTACGAACCTTTTTTGCTACAAGTTCCAATGGCGCATCTTTAAATACCACTACTGCAGAATTTGAACCAAGTTCCATTGTTACGCGTTTCATCCCACAATTTGCCATAATCGTTTCACCTACTTCAAGTGAACCAGTAAAACTGATCTTTCTTATCTGCGGTGCTCTTACCAGTGCCATACCAATTGTACTACCAGAACCAACGATTACTGAGATCGCCTCTGGCGGTAAACCCGCTTCAACGAGTGCCTGGGCAAGCATGATGCCTGACAATGGTGTTTTTGTTGCAGGTTTATGAATAACTGCATTGCCCGCAGCAATTGCCGGACCAATTTTATGACAGCTCAAGTTCAGTGGAAAATTGAATGGTGAAATCGCAAGGACCACTCCCAGAGGAACCCGCATGTAAAATCCCATTTTCTTTGACAAACCACTAAGATCCATAGGTACGGTCTCGCCTTTTAAAGTCATTGCGGCTATGCTGGAAAGCCTCATTGTATTGATTGCCCGGTCTACCTCTGCTCTTGCTTCATTAATTGTCTTGCCAACTTCCAGACAGATGATTCTGGCAAATTCTTCTCTCTTTCCCTGAATAATATCTGCTGTGCGCTCAAGGATCTTCGCCCGCTCACCTGCAGGCATCTTTCTTAGAATCTCAAATCCCTTTTGAGCAATTGTTATTACCTGCGCTACATCACTTTCATCAGCCTGTGCAACTTCTTCTATGATTTGATTATTAAACGGATTGAGTACACCAATGGTTCTGTTCTTAGAAATTCGTTTTCCGAGGATATACATACATTATTATATTCATTTACAAAATATTGTAAAGATAGAATCTTGCAAAATTAGTCAGTTTAAGTTCCTATCTGCAGAATAAAATCCTGTATTCTCTCCTACAATTTGTAGAGTAGATATATCATCAAAAACACAAAAACTACAGTCAGCACTGTGATGTTAAAGAATAATCCAAATGATAAGGTAATAAATCCCAGATTGATGTGAACCGTTGAAAAGCCGATCTTCAGTGCATTGAAGAAAAATCCCTTCACAGGTCCCGGTGGGAATATGCCGGCAAGAAAATATGATAATGCCGAACCAATAATTCCACCGATTATAATACCCAGAAATATTGTCCGGAAATTTCTCTTTGCTGCCATAAGCCTCCCTGAAAGTTAAACCCAGAATTTCGATTTACTATTTTTGTGAAATAAATAATCATTGCTTTCAGAATCATAGTATTATGTTGATCTCTTTCCCACATTTTGCACAACAATTTTTTTCCAAACCCTTGACCAGTGCCTTAAAATATAATCGTTCTATCAAAAGATTTCCACACTTTGGACAATATGTATTAGAACCATCCTCGCCCGGCACATTACCGAGATAAACATAATTCAATTTTCTTTTTGCTCTTTCATATGCATCCATCAATAAATCAATAGAGGTTGGTAGCTTTGTATAATTGTAATTTGGAAAGTATCGCGAAAAATGCAATGGAATTTCTGGGCTGATATCTGCCACATAGTCAATTAGTTTATCAATCTCATCAGGTTTATCATTTAACCCGGTAACAATAAGATTGGTTATTTCAATATGACAGAACTGATGGGAAATCTCAATTGTTCGCTTCACAGTTTCAAGATCTCCACCCAGTTTCTTTTTATAGACATCGGGATTAATGGATTTGAGGTCAATATTCATCGCGTCAATTAGCGGCAATAATTCTCGTAATGGTTCTTCATTTATTAAGCCATTTGTTACAAGAACATTCTTACCATTGTTTTTTCGGATTAATACTGTCACATCAAGCAGATATTCAAACCACATCAGAGGTTCAGTATATGTATAAGAAACACCCAACGAGGGATGCTTAAGGAATATTTCCACAAGCATTTCTGGAGAAAGATACTCAGTCTTTGCGTCCTTTTGAGATATTTCCCAGTTCTGACAAAAGGGACAGCGCATATTACAACTATTACAGGCGATTGAAAGAATTTGTGAACCTGGATAGAAATGATATAGAGGTTTCTTCTCTATTGGGTCCAGGGCAATAGATGTTGTTTCTCCATAGTCTATTGCCCATAGTTTATTACCTTGGTTCAGACGTGCGCGGCAAATCCCTTTTTTATCAGGCAGGATCTTACAAAAATGGGGACAGAGATTACACTGCACATAACCTTCAAATTGCTCGTAGTATCTTGCCTCAACCTTCATTTGCTTTCCAGTCTTTCAAGTCCGCCATCTTTTTCATAATATATTATACCTGTTATCCCAATTGAGTCAAGAAATTTTTTGCCTTTTTCTGCACCCATTACTGAAACTGCTGTGGCTAATCCGTCGGCGAAACCCGCATTTTCAGAAAAGATTGTCACTGATGCATAATTCACTGCCGGGTAGCCTGTTTTTGGATCAATAATGTGGGCGTAGCGAACATCATTCACTATGAAAAATTTCTCATAATCTCCTGAGGTAGATAATGCCCTGTTGCTTAAGACTACTTTTTCAATTATCCCCTCACCGCGCGGGTTTTTAATACCCACTGTCCATGGTCTCTTTCTTGGAGAATTACCAATTGCAACAATTTCACCCGCAATATTGATTATGGCAGATTTTATTTTATAATTTTTCAGTATACTTGCCACCCGATCAGCAGCATAACCCTGAGCAATACCACCAAGGTCAATCTTCATATTTTCTGGTATCATAATAGTATCATCACCATTTAATTTTATTTTCCGGTAATCAACAAGTGCCTTTATACTTGTTATTTCCTGTTTTGAAGGCACGCGCTTTTCATTACCATAAAAACCCCAGATTTCAAGTAGCGGTGCGATTGATATATCAAACAGCCCATCAGTAAGTCTTGATATTGAATCACTGAGAACAAAAATATCTCTAATATCTGAAGGGATAACTGCCTGGTGTTCCCTGTTTATTAAGCTCACCAGACTATGCGGAGAAAAATAGTTCAGCAGTGAATCCAATCTCTTCAATTCAAAATCTATTTCATTCAATACTTTTCTTCCTGTATACTCACTGCATGTATAAAATTTTATTTCACAGGGACCACCAACCAGAACATTTTTGTAACAATACTCTTTGTCTGTTTTTTGACAGAAAATAAGAAACAAAATCAGCAATCTGGAGTCAAATTTAAACATCATAACGACCTTTTGTTTATAAGCATTCCTATTCTGCACGGCGACGCAGACGTTTGACCAGTTTTTCTATTTCAACCGCAATAAAGACAACACTCGATAATACAATGCAAAGGATTAATTCAGATAATCTTAATGGTTGGGTCTTAAATATTTGATTTAAAAATGGAACATAGATGATCATAAGCTGGAGTACAAAGGTCAAAAATACTGCGCCGAGCAAAAGTTTGTTTGACAAAAGTCCCAAGGTAAAGAGTGATTCTTTTTCTGAGCGAATCGCTAATGAATGTCCCATCTGACTCAAGCATAAAATTGTAAATACCATTGTTTGCCAATGAACTTCACCAGTCATCAATCCCCAAACCTGAGTCAACAATGGCACAATACCCATTAATAAACCGACCCAGATAATATGTGCACCAAGGCCATGGGCAAAAATACTCTCTTTAGGATGTCTGGGCGGACGATTCATCACATTTCTTTCTGGTGGTTCTGCGGCAAGGGCAAGCCCGGGCAGACCATCAGTCGCCAGATTTATCCAGAGAATATGAATAGGAAGCAGTGGAACTGGTAAGCCAAAGACTGGTGCCAGTGATATCGCCCATATCTCACCGGAATTACTAGTCATTGTATATTTGATAAACTTGCGAATATTGTCAAATATCCGCCTGCCTTCTTTTACTGCCTTTACAATTGTTGCAAAATTGTCGTCCAGCAGAATCATGTGCGACGCCTCTTTACTTACCTCGGTGCCCATAATCCCCATTGCCACACCAATATCAGCACGCTTTAAAGCTGGTGCATCATTCACACCATCACCGGTCATTGCCACATATTGACCGCGATCCTGTAATGCCTTCACGATTTTGAGTTTTTGCTCGGGTGCCACCCTCGCATATACCCGTATATGCTCAACCTTTTTTTCAAATTCTTCCATGGGCATCGCGTCAAGTTCTTTGCCAGTAATAATTGCCTGAGTATCATCTGTAATTATCCCCAATTGATACGCAATTGAGCGGGCAGTTACCGGATGGTCACCGGTAATCATCACAGGAATTATTCCAGCGGTCTTACATTGCTTAATAGCCTCTTTCACTTCTTGACGCGGGGGGTCTATCATCCCTACAAGTCCCAGAATGATGAGTTTGTCTTCAATGTCTAATGGATTCAGTTTTTCGGGCAAAGTATTCCATGTTCTCATTGCAATTGCTATGACTCTCAAACCATTTGCCGCCATCTTCAAATTCGCCTTGTTGACAGTTGCAAGATTTTTATCTATTGTGCCATTATTCAGAAAGCCAATTGACCTCTCAAGCAGTGAATCAATAGCCCCTTTCGTGAAAGATACATTCCTGCCATCTTCTAGCTTATGGATCGTCGTCATACACTTTCTTTCAGAATCAAATGGGATTTCGCCGATCCGCGGAAATTTTTCATTCAAATCAAATTTATTAAAACCATTTTCCATCGCCAGCAAGCATAGTGCAGTTTCTGTTGGGTCACCAATAATATTGCTATCCTTATCAAAACGGGCATCGTTACTCAAAGCAAGGGCGGTAAAAAAGTCGGGATATTTTGTCACAATATTTGGTAATTCATCAACCTTAAATATCTGGTTTTCAATAAAGATCGCTTGAACCTTCATTCGGTTCTGGGTCAGGGTACCGGTCTTATCAGAGCAGATATAGGTAACTGAACCAAGTGTCTCTACTGCCGCAAGCTTTCTTATCAAGGCATTCTCTCTTACCATCTTTTTCGCACCCAAAGCCAGAGAGATTGTTATCACTGCAGGCAAAGCCTCAGGTATTGCCGCAACCGCAAGACTCACTGCGGTCAAAAACATCAACGCTATCGGTTCGCCTCGTAGCACACCTAAGATAAAAACAATCGCACAGATAGCAAGGCAGACAAGTGAAAGCCATTTGCCAAAACTTGTCAATCTCTTCTGCAGCGGTGTTTTAACTTCTTCTTCCTCCTGAATCAAAGCTGCAATTCTGCCCAGCTCAGTCTCCATACCGGTTGCTACAACAACACCAGTACCCCTACCATAGGTAACAACAGTGCCTTTGTATGCCATATTTTTTCTATCACCCAGAGAAACCGAAGGATCGTGCATCTGCTGTGAAAACTTTTCAACAGGAATTGACTCACCAGTCAAAGCGGATTCATCAATCTTCAGTTGAGCAACTTCCAACAATCGGATATCTGCTGGTACGATATTTCCAGTTTCCAGCATAACAATATCACCGGGCACGATTTCACTTACGGGCACACTGTGAATAGCATTATTTCGTCGCACATTGATATAAGATTCTGCCATCTTCTTTAATGCCTGAACTGCCTTCTCTGCACGGTATTCCTGGACAAAACCAACAATACCATTGATGATGACAATAACAATTATTGCAATTGTATCAATGGGTTCGCCGACAATGCCCGAGATGATTGCCGCAGCAATAAGTATGAGAATCATAAAATCTTTGAACTGGTCAAGGAACATTTTGAATGGGGTCTTCCTTTTTGTTTCTTTTATTTCGTTATAACCAAACTTTTCCAGACGCTGTCTTACTTCCTCTGAATTTAAACCTTCAGTGCGGGTCCTTAAAGATTCAAAAATAGCACCTTCAGACAATGTATGCCAGTATTGTTTTGCCGTCATTTGCAATAATATCTATTTTCTTGCTACTGTCAATAAACAACTACTGGTGTTGTTGGGTTAGTAAAGTATAAATTACTGCTTCTTTGTCTTTCTGCGTCCAACCTTAATCCGCACCAGTGCCCGCTGGAAGGCTGCCATTGCTTCAGCATGTGAAATTCTATCCCCTCTTTTTTCTTCCATTAATTTCTGGGCGCGTTCTCGGGCACGTTCAGCCCTCTCAAGGTCAATCTCTTCAGCACGTTCAGCAGCATCAGCCAGAATAATAACCTTATTAGGAATTACCTGAACAAAACCTCCGCTGATTGCCATATATTCAACTTCATTGTTCTTCTTTATTCTTATCTCACCAGGATTGATTAATGTTACAAGGGGAACATGCCTTGCCAGAATACTGATCTCACCCTGAACTGTGGGTACGGTGAGTACATCAACATCATCTGAATAGACCAGGTGTTCAGGAGTAACTATCTCAAGATGGAATTTCATTTCAAATCACTGAGATCACCACACATATATAAATTCTGCTCGGCAAGATCATCACATGCGCCTTCAAGTATTGATTTAAATGCCTTAATCGTTTCTTTCAACGGTACATATTTTCCTGGCCTGCCGGTAAAGGTTTCTGCGACGAAAAATGGCTGAGAAAGAAATTTTTGAATCTTTCTTGCCCTGGTTACAGTCAGTTTATCTTCTTCTGATAATTCCTCAAATCCTAAAATTGCAATTACATCCTGCAGGTCTTTGTATCGCTGGAGTACACGCTGAACACCCCGTGCGACATTGTAGTGTTCTTCACCCACAAATCGAGGATCAAGAATTGTAGAAGTAGAATCAAGGGGATCAACCGCAGGGTAGATACCCAGTTCAGCAATTGGTCGGGAAAGAACAATGGTTGAATCAAGATGACCAAAAGTTGTTGCCGGTGCCGGATCAGTCAGGTCATCTGCCGGGACATATACTGCCTGGACTGAAGTAATTGAACCATGTTTGGTTGAGGTAATGCGTTCCTGGAGTTCTCCCATTTCAGTTGCAAGAGTGGGCTGATAACCAACTGCTGAAGGAATCCTGCCCAGCAATGCAGAAACCTCTGAACCTGCCATAGTAAAACGATAGATATTGTCAATGAATAGCAATACATCCTTGTGCTCCACATCACGAAAATACTCTGCCATTGACAAAGCAGTTAAACCAACCCTTGCTCTAACACCAGGAGGTTCATTCATCTGTCCAAAAACCATTACAGTCTTGTTGATCACACCAGAACGAATCATTTCAAAATAAAGATCATTGCCTTCGCGTGTTCTTTCACCAATACCCGCAAATACTGAAACACCACCATGTTCAATGGCAATATTCCTGATCAATTCCATAACCACCACGGTCTTACCAACTCCTGCGCCACCAAATAAACCTACTTTACCACCCTTCATAATCGGTGCTATCAAGTCAATCACTTTTATGCCTGTTTCCAGAATTTCCACCTGAGTTGACTGTTCTTTGAATTCAGGAGGTTTACAGTGAATGGGACGCCGTTTTTTTCCATTTACCTTGCCCTTTTCATCAATTGGTTCACCCAGAACATTGAATAACCTGCCAAGGGTCTCAGGACCAACCGGTACTGTAATGGGTTCTTCCAGATCAACCACTTCCATTCCCCGGGCAATATTCTCTGTTGGTCCCATTGCAATTGTTCTTACAACATTGTAGCCAAGATGCTGTTGCACTTCCAGAATAAGCTCTTCATTCTTCAGATTAAGTTTCAATGCCCCATATATTTCGGGCAGTTTCTCAGCAAATTCAACATCTACAACAGGTCCCATTACCTGTAAGACTCTGCCTTTATTCATAGCCTACTCCTTTTCACAATTATGCCATTTATTGCCTTTTCAATCACCATTAATTGCCCTGAATTGCCTTCCATACTCTCTCATCCCAGTCGCTCAATAACCGCCTTGGTTGTGGAAAGCTCTGTCAATTCTTTGGTAATACCTTCCTGTCTTGCCTTATTGTAAGAAAGCGTCAAATTCTGAATCAGGTTCTCAGCATTATCTGTAGCATTTTTCATCGCCATCATGCGGGCAGCAAATTCTGATGCCTGTGATTCCAGTATTGCTGCATAGACTTTGTATTCAAGAATCCTCACGAGCAATGTAGCAATAACTTCTTGTGCTGATGGTTCATAGACAAACTGGGCAAGAAAAGCATGTTCAGGCTGTTCCTGTTGTAAAGGCAATAACCTCATTGAAACTGGTTTCTGCACTACATTTGACACATAGTCGCTGTAAACAAGAACTACTTCATCAGCTCTGCCATTTACAAACTCATCAATTATTATCTGCGAAATCGGTAAAATATTGATAAATGGAACCGGAGCACCCATACCAGTAAACTCAGCAATGACATGATAACCGCGCCGAATAAAAAAATCCCTGCCCTTTTTCCCAACCGCCAAAACAGAACAATGTTCTTTATCTGTAATATTTTTCAGGGCTTCGCCAATAATATTCATATTGAATGCACCGCACAAACCACGATCAGATGTTATCAGCACAATCAACCTGTTTTTCAGTGGTCTTGTTTGTAGTAAAGGATGGAGTTCCCGTTCAGTCCTGGGTGCAAGATTCAGAAGAAGATTCCAGGCAAGTTGTGCATAGGGTCTTGAGGCAAGTAAAGCGGACAGGGTCTTTTGCATCTTTGCTCCAGCAACCATCTGCATTGTGCGGGTAATTTTCTTGATATTACCCACTGATTTTATATGCCTCTTAATGTCACGAACTGAAGCCATTTATTATTTAAATCCCAAATTCCAGATACCAAACCCAAAATAAATTACGGTATTCATATAAAAAGACAGTATAAACCATCATTTTACGAATAACTCTCTAAATTCCTTTATTGCTTTTTTGAGTTCTTCCTCAGTCTCTGAATCAAGGTCCCTGGTCTGTTTTATCTTTTTTCCAATCTCAGGATGGCTTGTATCCATAAACCTCAAGAATTCATACTCAAACTGCTTTATCTTATCAACAGGAATGTCATCAAGCATACCTGATATTCCTGCATATATGATCATCACCTGTTTTTCAACAGCCATTGGCACATATTGACCCTGTTTCAGTATTTCGGTCATAATCTTACCTCGTGTCAACTGCTTTCTTGTTGCCTCATCAAGGTCACTGGCAAATTCAGCAAATGCTGCCATTTCTCGATATTGAGCAAGATCAAGCCGCAGTTTACCTGCTACTTTCTTCATTGCCTTGATCTGCGCTGTGGAACCTACCCTTGAAACTGAAAGTCCAACATTAATTGCCGGTCTTATGCCCTGATAAAATAATTCAGGTTCCAGATAAATTTGACCATCAGTAATTGAAATAACATTGGTAGGAATATATGAAGTAATATCCCCGGCTTGAGTTTCAATAATGGGCAGGGCAGTTAGTGAACCACCACCATGGTCTTTGTTCAATTTTGCTGCCCGTTCAAGCAATCTTGAATGAAGATAGAAAATATCACCAGGATATGCTTCCCTGCCTGGTGGTCTGCGTAAGAGCAGAGAAATCTGACGATATGCCCAGGCGTGCTTTGAAAGGTCGTCATAGATAAGGAGCGCATCCTTTCCTTTATCCATAAAGTATTCACCCATTGCACAACCGGCATAGGGTGCAATATACCATAATGCCGCTGGGTCAGAAGAACCCGCACTGACAACTATCGTGTAGTCCATTGCACCATGTTTTTCTAATTCAGAAACAATTCTTGCAAGTTTTGATTCCTTTTGCCCGATTGAGACATAAATGCAGTAAACACCCTCTTCTTTTTGATTGATAATTGTATCTATTACTATGGCGGTCTTCCCGGTCTGACGGTCACCAATTATCAATTCACGCTGGCCACGCCCTATTGGAATCATACTATCAATTGCTTTGATACCCGTCTGTAGTGGTGTGTTTACCTGTTCGCGTAGAATCACACGGGGAGCAATTTTCTCTACTGGATAATGGGTTGCAGGCTTTACCGGACCTTTACCGTCAATAGGCTCGCACAATGGGTTGATTACTCGTCCAAGAAGATTCTCGCCAACGCCAACTTCAAGAATTCTACCAGTTCCTTTTACAATATCGCCTTCTTTTATCTTTTCATAATCGCCGAGCACAACGGCACCAATTTCGTCTTCAAGAAGATTGAGTGCCACACCATAAACACCATTGGGAAATTCAAGCATCTCAGAAGCAAAACAATCCTGCAATCCATGAATATGAGCAACCCCGTCTCCTATTTCAATAACCGTGCCCACCCTTTCAATCTGTATTTTCTTTTCAAATTTAACAATGTCTTTCTTTAATTCTTCAAGAATTTTTGTTTTCAAATCCTGACTCATGATTCTCTATCCTTGTTTTAGATTTCTTAACAAACCCTGGATTTTTGCGCGAATACTTGCATCAATCAAAAGATCACCGGTTTTTATAACCATTCCACCGATAATATCCGGGTCAATGACATTCTTGATTGCTACTGGTTTTTTTAATCTCTTCCCAAAACTACTCGCAAGTTCTTCTTTCTCCTCACTGGTCAGAGGCACTGTAGTCTTGACCTCAATCTCGAGAATACCGGTGTCCGTCCTTGTTCTCCGATAACTCTTAAGAATATCATTAAGAGATGGCAGGGCATTTGTTTGTAATAAAAGAAATATGAACTCATATGTTTTCTGACTGACATAATCCTTGAACAGTTCTTTTAATACCTTCTGTTTTTCCGCAAAAGGAATACGAGGATTTTCAAGATAACCCCGTATTTTTGATGAAGACCTCAAAGAAGAATTGATTAACTCAAGTTCCCTGATAACCATCTCCGGCGTAATCTGCTGGGTTATTTCTTCACTCGCCACTGACTTTTTCAAGTTCTCTCTCCACCTCTTTTATTGCCTCTTCTATCAAAGCTCGCTGCGTCTTCTCATCCATTCTTTTCTTGATCATTGATGCACTTAATTCAACGACCATCTCACCCACTTCCTTTTTTATGTCAGCCATGATATTCTGTTTTTCCACAGCAATTTCCTGCATGGTTCTTTCAACAATCTTTTTCGCCTCTTCATTTGCCATTTCAATTATCTTCTTCTTCTCCTCATCACCAAGTTTTGTCGCCTGTTCAATAATGCGATGTGCTTCTTTTTTCGCCTCGTCAAGATACTGCCTGTGGCGTTCTTCTGCTTCTGCTGCCTGACGCTTGAGGTCCTCAGCTGTTTTTATTCCAGTTTCAATCTTGGTCGAACGGTCTTTAAACAGTTTAAGGATCGGTTTATAGAGAAACCGGTTCAATATCCACAAGAGAATCAAGAAATTTACAATCTGGGCAATGAGCAGAAGTGGGTTTATTCCGAGTTTGGTCAGGGCTTCCATGGCTACAGAAACTTGATAATCAACGCCACAACCAGAGCGTAAATTGCGATTGCCTCCGCAAAAGCCAGTGCGAGAATAAACAAAGTCTGAATTTTTCCTGTTGCCTCTGGATTTCTGCCCGCGGCTTCAGTCGCCTTGGCACCAATAAATCCTATACCCAGACCAGGACCGAGAGCACCAAGTCCTATTGCCAGTGCTGCTGCTAATGTTTTCATTGTTGCTGGATCCATTATTCAACCTCCTTTTGACAGATCCTTATTAGCCCATAAACCAGGGCACATATATTATGCAATTTCATAACACCAATCCATTAATGTTCTTCTTCTGTAGTGGCAATCTTTATAAAAAATAAGGTAAGAAAAGAAAAGATAATTGCCTGAATTAAACCGACAAAAATTTCAAGTGCAAGGAATGGTAACGGTACGACAAAAGGGAGCAACACAAGCATTACCGTTAACAAAACCTCACCGGCAAAAATATTACCAAAAAGACGGAACGAGAATGAAATGATCTTTGCAATCTCGGCTATCAATTCCAGTATACCCACAAAAAACATTATCGGGTTTTTAAGTTTGATGAATCGCTTGAGGAATCCCTTAAAGCCTAAAACCTGAATACTGTATATCTGAGTAAAAATCACAGAAATCAATGCCAGTGCAAGCGTGGTATTCAGATCAGCTGATGCACCACGGAATAGCGGAACAAAAACTTTATGGTGTTCTTCATTGGCTGGATGTTCTGTATTAACATGTTCTTCTCCTGACAGATGTTCTTTGTTTTCTACAACCTGTTCCTGGTGTTCTTCCCGATAAAAACCAATAGAACCAACACCAGGGAGTAGTCCAAACCAGTTGACGATAAGAACAAAGAGAAATATTGTTACAATTAAGGGAAAGAATTTACGACCTCGCTCTTCGCTTCCAAAAACATCACATATCAAATTATAGAAATACTCCATTATATATTCCACAACATTCTGCAGACCCGCAGGCACAATATTCCTCTTTGCTCTGACAAGCAGGACAATAATTAAAAACAGCAAAATGGTCAGATAAGTTACCAGCAACGAATTCGTTACAGGAAATGAACCAATTCTAAATAGTTCTTCAGCAGCAATTGAAATATGCATAGCTTAATTATATAAAAAATTGAAAAAAAATCAAGGGTATAATCAAAATTCATTCTTACCATTGACTTTTCTGATAAAATCAGTAAAATACACCATGAATTGGAGAAAATTATGATGCAGAATTTCCGCCGGAACACGCGCATTATATTATTCATTGTGGTCGTAGCGTTTGCCCTGCTGATATTTTTTCAATGGGGGCTCGATATTACCGGTATAAGCGGAAGGGAAGAAGTAAATATTGCACAGATAGATGGAACACCCATCCCTTATACCGACTATGTAAAGTTTATCCAGAGCAAAGAAAAGGAAAATAGGGGTATTACCCGTGAAGAAATCTGGAGTTTGATGCTTGATGAAATCATGTGGAATAATCTGATCAGAAAAGAGAATATTCGGGTTGCAGATGAGGAAATCTGGGCAATCATTAGAAGCAATCCACCACGCCCAATATACGAGTCTGAATACATGAAGGATAGTGAAGGAAAATTTGATTACAACAAGTATCTTGACCTTTTGAAAGCACCTCAAAGCCGACAGTGGCTCTTAGAATACGAATTTAATCTGCGCAAAGAATTACCCAGAGAAAAACTTCGTTCGCTCATCTACACAATGGCATGGTCATCTCCGTTTGAAGATAGTATGATTGTTTCCAGACACACAAATCGCTACAATTTTTCCTTCCTCAGTTTACCATTATTCCGCCTGAGGGGCAAAGTAGAGGTTTCTGACGAAGCCCTGGAGAATTATTACAAAAAGAATATTAAGGAGTTTACAAACCCTGAATTAAAAGTATTGAAGTATGTCTTTTTTGAAAAGATACCATCAAAAGAAGATACGATTGAAGCACGGGAAAGAATGGAAGACTTTTTGCAGCGGCTCAAAGAAGGTGAAGATTTTCTGGCGGTTGCCTCTGAAGTCTCTGATGATACATTAGTAGAAAAAAAATTCAAGAATGAAAATGAACTTCTCCCTTATGAACAGGATGTTTTCAAAAAATTAAAAGATGGTGAAATTTCCAACATCATTCTTTCATCAAGAGGTTTTGAAATCATTAAAAGGGTTAATAAAAGTACCATCTACTCGGTGAAGGCTAATATTAATGTTTCTTCAACAACCCTGTCTGAAATAAGCGACCGTATTGAATCGTTCAAAAGTTCAGTAAAAGAGATGCCTTTTGAGGAAGCCGCAAAGGAGTTTGGGCTGAATGCCCACAAAACTTATCCTCTGAGTGCTGAAAGGATAAATTTTCCCGTGCGTAATCAGGATGAATTCGCAAAAGTCCTCAGAAAAAAGCTAAATCCAAAAGAGATTATTGGTCCTTTCAGTAGTTTCGGTGGTTATTATCTATTCATGCTTGATTCAATCATTCCCTCAAAAACGCTCAGTTTAACAAATGAAAATGAGAAAAATATCATTAAATCAAGGTATGAAAGGGAAAATTTGAAAATCACACTTGAACAATATATGAATGAAATCTATGCTCAATTACAATCCGGGACCCCATTAAAGCAGATTGCAGAAAAAGAAACCCTGTTATTATTTCAAACGGACATTGTTAATATGACTCTTTTTGATGTTGAAAATAGATATGGACAGGAATTTGCCGGCGCGCTTGCCAACCTTGAACCTAATGAAATATCAAAACCATTGATTACTGACTGGGCAGGATATATTATTCATTGTGACGCAAAAACCGTTATGCCACCTGATTCGTCAATGATCAGGTATATTCAGTATACACGACAGATGAGATTGCAGAATATCAGCCAATCTATCTTTACACCCAAAAAGATAATTGATAATCGGGATCGGTTCTTTGAATAGACTTTGTTAACTGATCTTCTGCTGTATTATTCTTACAAGACTATCTGCGTCAATACCATAATATCTGTAAAGTGACTCAGGCTCATCTGAACCACCGTACTGATTGATACCAAGTTTTATGAGTTTTGTAGTTATGCCATGTTCAGCAATAATCTGAGCAATGATACTGCCAAGTCCGGTATGGGTTATGTGATCTTCATAAGTAACGATTAAACTAGTCTCAGCTGCCTCCTGCACCAGACTTCTGTCAACAGCAAAAGGTGCTGAAACATTGTAGATTCTGATAAATTTACCAATTCTGCTCAAAGTATCATATGCCTTAATTGCCTGGTGAACCATTGGACCCATGGTAATCACTGAACAACAATCTCCTTCGCGAATCAAATCTGTTTGTCCATATTCATATTCATATTTCTCACCAAAAAATATCTCACCGCTAACATTCTTGACAATTGGCAGTTTTGTACGTCCAACTCCAATTACCCAGTTTCCGGGTTGCTTCAACACATACCGCACAATATGGTCGGTTTGATTTGGGTCTGCAGGAATCACAACCTTAAATCCAAAAAGATTTTTTAGAAGACCCAGATAGTCAATACAATGATGGGTTTTGCCATCCGGACCAACATTGTAGCCAAGATGGGTTGTAAAAATTTTCAAATGGGTATTGTTGATATCATTGAGCCTTAACTGATTATATACCTCATCGATCGAAAACACACCAAAATCTGCCCAGATACTTGTTATTCCATTTATTGATACTGCTCCGGCAATTGTTGCGGTGTTATGTTCGCTGACACCAGCTTCAAAAAAATTCTCGGGAAAAGCACGGGCAAACCTGTTTGTCTTGACTGAATCAGCAAGGTCACAATCAAAAACAGCAATGGTATCTGTTGAATTTAGTCTGCCGATTTCCTCAAGGGCGTCGCCAAATACCATTCTCGGATCAGTTGGTTCGCTGTATATTTTGCATTTTCCCGTATTTATTGCCGGTGGCACAATGTCAATTTTCTTATACCTCTGCACAGACTTGCCTTTATGTTTGAGCAATTCATCAATATCATCTTCAATACCAAGTTCTTGCAATGCCCTTCTGCATTCCTCTCTGGTCAATGCCTGTCCATGGTATCGGGCATTGTTCTCCATAAAGGAAACACCCTTACCAATCGTTGTTTCACAAATAATTGCATAGGGATTATCTCCATCCGAGATAGCCTCACTCACGGCTTTGTATATTTCTTGATGGTTATGCCCTGAAATTTCAAGAACCCTCCAACCATCCGCGAGATAATTTCCTCTGATATCCACGGGCATGACATCCTCAACCCTGCCCGAGATCTGAAAGTGATTATAATCAATGAGTACCGTAAGCTGATTCAGATTGAATTTTCTGGCAAACCGTCGTGCCTCAGAAACCTGTCCTTTTGCCTGTTCTGCATCACTCATTACAACAAATGTGTGATAATTCAATTTCTTCAGTTTTGAGGCAAGCGCCATTCCGCAGCCTGCTGATAATCCCTGCCCAAGATTTCCTGAAGACCATTCAACGCCTGGAACATTACGCTCAATATGTCCTTCAAAAGGGCTGTGAATTCTCCTAAAGCCGACGAGAAGATCTGCCAGATCAATATAACCCAATCGGGCAAGTGCTGAATATAAACCCGGTGAAGTATGGCCATGGCTGACAACAATTCTATCACGCCTAAGCTCATCGTAGTTTTCCGGAGTAATATTGGCGAAATAAAACAATGTGAGATAGATATCTATCGAAGACATTGAACCGCCAGGATGTCCTGAACCAGCAATAGTTGTCATTTTCAGTATATCGCCGCGACATAACCTGGACAGTTCACTTAGATTTCTCCAGACTTCAATATCAATATTCTTTTCAAGAAAAGTTCTCTTCATAGAACAGAAACCTTGAAATCATCTTCAGCCATTGTAAAATCAGCATTTATTTTCAGAATCAGGTTACAATCCCGGGCAAATTTTGCAAGAATATCAGAACCGCGTGTCGTCAGAAAATCAGCAATGCGGGGAGAAACCTGCAATTCAACAATCTTGTTCTTAATTGAACGGACATTATTGAAGAACCATCTTTCAATATCACTGATTACGCTCATCTTTGACATAATTCTGCCCCTGCCTTTACATATTGGGCATACCTCGCTTAACGAATAGGTAAGACTTGTCCGTGATCGTTCACGGGTAAACTGAAATAACCCAAACTCACTGATTTCACCAATTCGATAACGAGCACGATCGTTACGGATCAATGATTTAAACTCTCGAATAATTCTATCCAGATTTTCCTTTTTCTCAAGGTCGATTAGATCAACAACGACAAGTCCACCAATGTCACGCAATCGCAATTGTCGTGCAATCTCTTTTATTGCCTCAAGGTTGGTTAGCAATGCAAGACGCTCTGCTTGCTTTTCTTTTGAAGATTTTCCAGTGTTCACATCTATTGCCAGAAAAGCCTCAGTGTGATCAAGAACAATATAGCCACCACTGGGCAGCCAGACCTTCCTTTCAAAGATTGTTTTCAGTTGTTCTTCAATACCGTACTTAAAAAATAGCGGTTCAGGTTCCCGATATAGTCTAACACGCGAACGCATTCGTGGAGATACATTATTCAGATACTGAATGATTTCACGATACCTTGCCTCATTATCAACATACAAATTTCGCACTTCCTGGTTAAATAGATCGCGCACAATCTTGATTAAAGTACTTGGTTCAGGGTGTATCAGACATGGTGCTGGCTGTGTAGTAGCCTTCAAACTTCTTTCCCACATTGACTTTAGATAATTAACCTCCTGTTGTATTTCTTCGGGCCGGGCAGTAGCAGCAGCAGTCCGTATTATCAGACCCATGCCAGGTGGCTTGATTTCCTTACCAATGCGGGCAAGTTGTTCTCTCTCATGTCGGTTGTGTATCTTCCTTGAAACACCAACATTCTTTGCATTTAACAACAAAACTACATACCGCCCGGGAATGGAAATATATGAAGTTACCCGTGGTCCCTTAACACCATAGGAATCTTTTGTGATTTGAACAATAATTTCCTGATTTTCCTTTAACTTGATACCTTCTGCTTTAACTTCTTCATCAATCTCAATATCCTCATTCTCAAACAGTGCTGAAAATTCTTTGAAGGGAATCTCATCAAGTGGCAAAAAACCATTCTTTTCCAGTCCGATATCAACAAACGCTGCCTTCAATCCAGACATAACATTAAGCACACGTGCTCGATATATATTACCCACGAGACTGATCTGGTCTGGACGGTCAACATGGAATTCTATGAGGACATCGTTTTCCAGTACTGCGATCCTGGTTTCAGATGTAGCAACACTAACAAAGATATCCTTTCTGGTCATTTTACCTCCATTGGCGAATACAACAATCCCTCTTTTTTTATGAACATCATTGTTCTCGTAATTCTGTACTTCTTTACCTGTTCAAGCGGATTGTCAGTAAGGTATGAGCAAAGCTCATAGATATTTACATACTTTTCTCCATAATACAGACCGCAGGTGAGAATGCCATCATTATATGAAATTGTCTCAATCGTCTCTGAAATATTCTTCACACGATTCTTGGAATTAATGTATATCGGTTGGTTCCTGAAAATATCTATGGGCTTACGCATATCACTCGCTGGCAGATTTACCTCGTAGTAAATAAGGTTTATTGAATTTGAAAGCGACGGCGTACTCTGAGAAATTGCCCGAACATCAAGAATGCGGACACCGGGTGGAAATTTTGCGTTCAACTCTCTTGAAATATTGCCGAAATATTCACCTTCCAGATAGAAATCAAAGTAATCAGCCTTCGTAATCTGACCAACACTCTTTGGAGGACCGAAAGAAACCCTGGGAATTGGAGAAAAACCTGAGGTAAAGGCAATTGGTAAATCAGTGCGTCTGAGTGCACGATATATGGTTCTGGTAATATCCAGATGAGACGCATAACGGTAGTCTTCATTGATCGAATATTTCACGCGATAGATCAATGATTGCAATACCTTCTTTGGATACCTTCCATACCCGAGGTATTTTTCTTCGCTCTTCTGAAACTTTACCATCTTTCCATCGCAGGCGCCACAACCGGTGCACTTATTATAGTAACAATTTGCCGTAACAATTCCGCTTTTTGCACGTTCGTATTCTGATTTCAAAAACTCTTTTTTTACGCCAACATCAATAAAATCCCAGGGCTGGATTTCCTGTGCTTTAAAGTAATCCAAAGGATTAATGCCCGTTTTTTCAAAAGCACTTTGCCATCTGTTGAAATCAAAAAATTCACGCCATTCCTCAAATTTGCCGCCATTCTTATAAACATCCTCAATTACCGGAAATATCTTTTCATCACCGCGGGAAAGAAAGGCTTCAATAAAAGAGACTTCTGGTGCCTGGTAATTTAAATCCACTCTATTTTTTCTTATCCCCTTGATTAATGCAATTCGCGCTCTTATCTCTTCCATACCCAACATTGGCACTGTCTCAAAAGGTGTATGGGGTTTGGGAATAAATGCTGATACAGAAAGTTTGATTCCACCCCTGGGACAGAGCATTAATATTTCCTTGATAAGTCTTTTTATTTCAAGCAAATCTTTCTCAACTTCAAATGGTAGTCCTACCATAAAATACAATTTGATCTGGCGCCATCCCTGCTCGTAAGCAGTTCTTATGGAGCTTATCAGGTTCTGCTCAGAAAATGGTTTGTTTATCCGATTTCTCAAATCCTCTGAACCTGCTTCAGGTGCAAAAGTAATACCGGTTTTTTTGATTTCCTTTAATAAAGATGCTAATTCTTCGGTAAAAAGTTCACCCCTCATTGCGGGCAATGATATGCTGATATTCTTTTTTCTTAACAATTCGTTCAATCTTCTTATCAAATTAGCCAGTCCCGGATAATCAAGTATTGAAAATGATAGTAATGAAACTTCTTCCCAGCCTGTTTCCCTGATTCCTCTTTCAACTGCCTTCAATATTTCTGAATCGGACCTTATGCGCAAGGGACGATTTGTGAATCCTGCCTGACAAAAACGGCAACCATGAGTACAACCCCTCATTACTTCAAGTGCCAGCCGATCATGTGTAATATCACATATTGGGAGAATTGCAGGAAAAGGCAGGGTTTTTTCGTTCAACTCATTAACGATGCGCTTTCTTATGATAGTCTCTTTTCTGTGAATCTGGGGAACCCAAACACCTTCAAGCTGACTCAGTGCTTTCAGACGTTCAAATTTCTTTTCGCGCGGAATATCCATAAGAATCTGGCTTATTTCTCCAATAACCTCCTCGCCGTCACCAATTACAAATGCATCAAACACTGGACTCAATGGATTGGGATTCAGTGTGCATGGACCACCCGCAACCAGAATTGGGTGTTTTTCGTTTCTATCAGTGCTCTTATAGGGGATATCAGCCAGTTCAAGAAGGTAAAGTACATTTGTATAATTAAGTTCGCTCTGAAGTGAAAAACCAAGAAGATCAAATTGTCTAATGGGCTTCTTTGTCTCAAGACCGTATAAAGGAAGATTATGATTTTTCAGCTGCTCACCGAAATCAGGCCAGGGTGCAAAAATTCTTTCACATTGAATTGAAGGAATACTATTGAAAAGATGATAGATAATCCTCATGCCGAGGTTTGACATACCAATCTCATATAATTCAGGAAACACAATACCGACAAAGATACTCGGATTTTGCTTTAGTTGAACATTAAGTTCTCCACCGGTGTAGCGGATAGGTCTTTTTACCAGAGGTAGTATACTATCAAGCATATATTTTGTCTACACTGCCAAAAATAAATACTCCTGAAAGGCCGGTATTAGAAAAATCGCCTTTTGATAAACAACCTATTATCAAATCAATTCATATCCCTTTTGCAATGCATTATCATTCAGAATAAGCTGTTCTTCACTCGCGCGCGAAAATCTCTTGCGCTGAGCCTTTTTTACTGTTTCAATATTGATTACTCCAATTTTCTTTATCAGTGTACCGAGCATTACCATATTTGCTATTCTGCCCTGACCAAGTTCTTCAGCAATCTTGTTTGCCTCTATTGGTATTACCTCAATATCAGTTCTCTTTGGCTGAGACTTTATCAATGTCTTATTAAAAAATAGTAAGCCTCCAGATTTAACCATCGGTTCAAATTTCAAAAGTGATGGTTCGTTCATTATGATCACAACATCGGGATTTGTAACAACTGGTGAGGCAATTTTTTTATCAGATATTACTACTGAACAATTTGCAGTACCACCGCGCATTTCAGCCCCATAAGAAGGGAAAAAAGTCACATTTAGATCTTCTAACAATCCGGCATAGGCAAGAATTATACCAGAAGACACTATACCCTGACCGCCAAAGCCTGCTATGATTATTTCCCTGATCATTTTGCCTCCTTTGCCCGATTACGGAATTCGCCCATTGGATAGTATTTTGCCATAACTTCGGCAACCCATTTTTTCGCCTGAACTGGACTTACGCCCCAGCCAGTTGGACACATTGAAAGAACTTCAATCAGTGAGAATCCTTTGTTTTCAAGTTGGTACTGAAAAGCGGTTTTTATTGCCTTTTTGGTCTTGATAATATTCTTTGGTGTGTCAACTGCAACCCGTTCAAGATAGTATGGACCATCAAGACCATTTAACAATTCACAAACCTTTATTGGGTAACCCTGTTTTACCACATCCCGCCCCTTAACCGAAGTCGTAGACCTCATGCCTGGTAAGGTAGTAGGTGCAAGTTGACCTCCGGTCATACCATAGATCGCATTATTGATAAATATTATCGTTATATTTTCGTTCCGTGCTGCACTATGGATTGTTTCGGCTGTGCCGATTGCTGCAAGGTCGCCATCACCCTGATATGAAAAAACAAAACACTCAGGCCTTGCCCTTTTAATGCCAGTGGCAACTGCTGGTGCCCTGCCATGAGGTACCTGAATCATGTCGCAATTGAAATATTCGTCAGCAAAAACTGAGCAACCAACAGGTGCGATGCCAATTGCTCTTTCCCGAATATTCATCTCAACAAACAACTCACCAATAATTCTATGAACAATCCCATGTCCGCAACCCGGACAATAACGTTGTTTGATTTCTGTCAAACCTGTTGGTCGTCCAAAAATCATCTTCATTTCTTACCCCTTATTTCAAGTATTTTATCATAAATCTCCTGGGCATTAGGCAAACCGCCGCCCGGATGACCAATGAAATGAACTTTTGAGCGCCCTTCTATTGCAAGTCTAACATCATCAATCATCTGACCCAGACTCATTTCTACAACCAGGAAGTCTCTAACTTTCCGTGAGATTTCTGATATTATATTGGCAGGAAATGGCCAGAGGGTAATGGGTCTTAATAAACCCACCTTCACACCTTTTTCCCGTGCCAATCGCAGACCTGCTTCAGATACCCTTGCTGATGTTCCATAAGCAACAATAACTATCTCTGCATCATCACATTGAATTGCTTCAAAGCGCTGTTCATTTTTGATAATACTCTGGTATTTTTCCCAGCGGCGCCAGTTCCATTCTTCCAGTTTACCTGGTCTGAGGTCATAAGAACGGATTACCCGCCTTTCCCTGTTCTTACAGCCAGTCAGCCACCAATCCTGTTCAGGCAATGTCCTGGGATCAACCGGCTCTCCTTTTAGTTCCACTGGCTCCATCATCTGACCTAATAATCCGTCAGCCAGAATGAGTGCTGGATTTCGGTATTTTTCTGCAAGTTCAAAAGCAAGTCTGGGAAACTCAAACAATTCCTGGACAGAATTAGGGGCAAGAACAATTGTATGATAATCACCATGGCCACCACTTCGTGTTGACTGATAATAATCAGATTGGGCAGGTGCGATATTACCCAGTCCTGGTCCACCACGCACGACATTCACTACCAGCACCGGCACATCTGCACCCGCAATATATGAAAGACCTTCCTGCATTAAACTAATTCCGGGTGAAGAAGAAGAGGTCATTGCCCTGGCACCTGTGGAAGCAGCGCCAAAGAGCATATTTATTGCCGCAAGTTCACTCTCAGTCTGTAAGAACACGCCACCAACCTCGTTCATTCTTATGGACATGTATTCGGGAATTTCATTCTGGGGTGTAATCGGATAACCAGCAAAAAACCTGCAACCAGCGTGAATCACACCCTCAACCAGGGCATGATTCCCATACATCAATTCTTTCTCAGCCATTGTATACTCCTCTATTATTTATAGACTTCTATTGCCGGTTCAGGACACGACATATAACAATAGCCGCAACCAATGCACTTTGACATATCTGTTACTTCAGCAGGATGATAACCACTTAAGTTTATACGTTCTGGCGAAAGTCTCAAGATATTAACCGGGCACACATTATCACAACAGAGCCCGCATCCCTTACAAACTTCTTCCAGGATCTTGATTTCTGGCATTAGTCCTCCTATAACATTAAGAAAAATAATTCATTTTTCCCGTGGTTGGAAAAGGAAGTGCAAAAATAAATAATTCCGGGAAAAACAGATAAAAAACCAAGCAGCTTCCCTTATTATTAGAACCAATATTTGCCAATGTTTGCTTTATAACCTATTATATTGAAATCCGGCTTGAAGTCAAGGCTATTCAAACGCTTTCTTTTTTATATTATTCAAAAATTTATCTTCACGGTCATTATTATATTTTTGAGCAATCCTTCGCGCATTTGAGATCGAGCCAAAATAGAATCTGTTAAAGGCAAAAGTAAATACTAATCCTGCATCAACATATTGCTTTTTTTTCACTGAATAGTAGAGCAGATAACCGCTGATACCAGTTAGCAGAAAATCATGTATGCCCTGTTTGATATTTCCGGCATAAACCTCACCCAGACCTGGAATGATGGCAGAAAAAAGCATTGCCCTGGTCACAGACTTCTCTGGTATGTGCATGAAATCATTTATCTCTCTTGTCAAACTCGGTTCTATCTTCTGCGCCTGGTTAAAAGCCTTCGCATACTGCCGGTTGAGTAAAAGCGCATATATTGTTAAATCACAGACAGGCAAAGAATCAAGGATATTCATCGCAAGGTAATAGTTACCGACTTTCAAAAGTTCCCTTGCCAGAATCATCAATGAATGTGTATCAATAACAGGAAAATCATGTAGCAAATTATTCACCTCTTCATAGCAAGAGTAATTCTTCTGACGCAGGCTGGCAATAGTATAATGAAAGCGTGATTGAAAACTGCTACGGGCGGTGGAATCAAAAAGAAATAACCTCTTGTATTCAACCAGTGCCAGGTCAAAATAATGGTGCGAAAAAAGGGACTCAGCAAGGCTAACCTGGGAAAAAAATAGCAGTATCATTGTTCTTTGCAAAAAATTGTTTTGCGATACTTTTCATTTTCAAAATAATTGTAATTTTGAACTGCATTGATGCCACCATAGATATTGCCTGCATAGAAGATTGTGCTGAACCCAAGGGCAATATAAAATTTTGTTTTTTGATTTTCGTGATAATAGTAATAAGTGATAAGTGAACCAGTGGCAATTACGAGTAATGAATATACCCCATCGCCTGTCCTGCCTGCATAAAAATGTCCACCACCAGGAAAGAGTGAGTACAATCCGCCTAGAACAGCGCTTTTGTGCCTGGGTAGAGGGTTTGGAAGTTCAAGATATTCTCCGGCTTTGGGAAAATTGAATTCACCGGCATAACTCAGACCGATGAGCCGGCGAGCCATATTGTCGTCAACCATGTTCTGTAGTAAACTTCGCACTTTTGGAAAATCACCGGTGAGCAGATATATACGGGACTTTGTATACCTCACCAATATCGTATCATTAAGGTAATCAGTCTGTTTTATTGCCTCATCATATCTTTTCAGGCGTACCAGGCAATCAATAATTTTGCCATAAATCTCCTGTTTACCAGTATCAGATAGAAATAAATATCGACGGTATTCGTTCAATGCTGAGTTAAAATCCTCGTGGAGATAAAGATAATCAGCGAACTTCAAAATCTGCTCAGGGCTATAGCCTTCTATCTGAAAAAATAGAAACAATATCATCATTCAATTATTGTGGTGGTATCACTAACCGATTTGTTAATCGGCGAAAGTATGAAATTACTTTCAGGAGGATCGTAGATCTTCCCATGTCTGATACCTCCATAGTAGGTATCAAAATAGTTAACTGCATTGGGATTACAGCGCACTAATCGGTCTGACGCCATCAGGGTACCCCAGAATACACCATATTTTTGAACAGCCTCAAATGCAAAATTTGAACATGATGGATAAAAGTTACATACATCACCCTGGGCTGGAGAAATGACCTTCTGATAAATTCGTATGCCTGCCCCAAAGACAATTTTTACAGGATTTGTCTCCTTAGGTGCTTGATTGTAAATGAAAAATAACAGTATGATGACCATATCAATATTATTATTATATAGAAATCTGAATTCTTAGCAAGACTCTCGTTTGCAAAAATCCTGTTATGCAACTTGACACAAATCTTGTTATCGCTATAATCTTTTTGTGAAGAAATTTTGGATATCAATCCTGCTGATTTTAATTTATTGTTCAAACAACGAAAAAGTCACAGAGGTAATTGATGGCGATACATTCAAGACAGATTCGGGCAAAACAATTCGTCTTCTCGGCATAAATGCACCTGAGATGACTGATCCCGGCGGTAATCTGGCAAAGGAATTTCTTAGAAATATGATCTTGAATAAGAATGTAATATTAAAAAGAGATATTACGGAAAAAGATGATTATGGACGCTATTTATTTTATGTATACTGTGACAAAATTATGGTTAATAAAGAAATGGTGCGATGTGGTCTTGCAGAGACACGATTCTTTCCACCTGATACCCTGTTTAAAAAAGAATTTCAGGAAGTTGAGAAGATCGCAATAAGAAACAAAAAGGGATTGTGGGCATTTCCCGTTTTTCAAATACCTGATACGAGCGGCACTATTACCAAACAAGCGCCCCTTGCTGAAGTAGAACCAGAGGTTATCTCCTATATTGATGCCCACAAGTTTTACGGCAAAACAAAAACGGTTGAAGGAACTATTGTTGTTACGAATAATACTGGTAAGGTCTGTTTTCTCAATTTCAATAAAGACTGGAAACGACACTTTACGGCAGTAGTCTTTGCCAGTGATTTTGGAAAATTTCCTGCAAACCCTGAAGATTATTATTTAAATCGGAAAGTTCGTATAACCGGGTTAATTAGAGAATACAAAGGTAAACCAGAAATTATTGTGAAAAGTCCATCACAAATTGAAATAATAAGGTAACACTGAACAATGTTTTTCTATTTATCCTATTTTAGGAGTACCTGGGGAACATTCTTTTCGGGATGTAATACTATATCAGTTTCAATACCATAAACTTCCCTGATCGTTTGCCGGTTAATAATCTCTTCTGGACTACCAGTCCTATGAATACCTCCTCTGTGCATAAGAACCAGTCTTTTACAATACTGACTGGTAATATTCAAATCATGGTTTACGCTGACAACTGTGATTCCCTGGTTATTCAAATTCTTCAAAAGTTCCATTATTGCGGATTGATGATAAATATCAAGATGGCTTGTTGGTTCGTCAAGCAGTAAGATTTCCGGTTCCTGGGCAAGGGCACGCGCAATCACAATCATCTGTCTTTCTCCAGCAGAAAGTGCATTAATGTACCGATGGCGCAGTGCTTCTGAATGGGTCTGTTGAATTGCCCACTCAATTGCTGCAATGTCCTTTTGACTCATTCTCTGGAAGGGTTCAAGATAGGGATACCGACCCATTGCAATGATGTCTTCGACAGAATAATTCAACTGGAAATAGGTTTCCTGCGGTATAAAGCCCAATATCTGAGCAAGGTCCTTTCGCCTCAAAAATTTTGCTTCTTTTCCTTTTATCAATACCGTTCCTTTATCCTCCTGCAAGATTCGGGCGATAATACGCAATAGTGTTGATTTACCCGCTCCATTCGGTCCAATGATACCACAGAATTCGCCTTTTTTTACTACCAGATTGATACCTCTGAGCACCTCCTGATGATGATATGAAAAACAAACTTCTTTGAGTTCAATCGCATTCATAATCATTTCTTTTGATATAGATAAACAAAAAAAGGTACGCCAATGAGTGATGTTATAATACCTGTTGGCAATTCATATACTGTCAAATTACGTGCCAGTCCATCAGCGAATAATACAAAAGCCATGCCCAGAAATAAAGAACCCGCAAGATTCTTGCTGTGTTTTGGACCAAACAAGATTTTTGCAATATGGGGTATAACCAATCCAACAAATCCAATCGCACCGACAATTGAAACAACAAAACTTACCAGCAGGGTAATAATAATAAAAACCTCAATTGAAAATCTCTGTAGATCAATCCCGAGACTCATTGCAGTCTCTGTGCCCGAAGTGATAATATCAAATTCACGACAATATCTGTAAAGATATAATATCAGAACTACTGAACCAATCAAAAGAACCAAAATCATCAAACGATTCTGGGGTGTAATAATCAAACCCAGATAGCCCATTAACATATAGATTATCTCATACAATTCTTTTTTCCCTGCAATCATAATGATCATTACGAGTGAACTGCACAGAAAACTCATAACAACACCAGCAAGAATCAGTCTGTCCCTTAATAGACCTCCTCCTGTTCGGGCAATGGCAAAGACAATTACTCCAATGCCCAATGCTCCCAGGAATGCAAAAACCGGACTAATATACCCAAAAAGTGTAATACCCACTGCAGTACCAAGTGCCGCACCAGAGGCACTACCAAGTGTATAAGGTTCGACAAGAGGATTGCCAAACAAACTCTGCAATACACCACCGCTGAAAGCAAGAACACTTCCGGCAAATATGCCGAGCAACACGCGATAAAGCCTCAGCTGGATGATTTCTCTAGTCATGGTACCGGGTCCTACAAACAGTTCAAGAGCAATGGCAATTATCAGAACGATACCTATAATAAATGTCCTATTCAAATATTCGCTCCAGTTCTTTGAAACCAAACACAAGCCTTGGCCCGGGCCGCATAAGCCAGTCCTGATTTAAATCAGTGTAGACCTTATTACTCTTTATAGCAGTGACATTCTGCCAGCCAAGACGTTCCATTACGGGTTCAGGATGAAGTACGATTATAATTTCAGGATCTCTAAGAATAACCTGTTCTTGACTGATGACCGGATAGTCTTTTTTCATATCAGCAAAAATATTCTTACCTCCTGCCATTTCTATTAACTCATTAAGATATGAATTTGCTCCAATTGTAATTAGTGGCTTTGGGCTCAGTTCAATAAAAACCCTTTTTCTTTTATAGTTATGTGCCCTGATATTCATTCTCATATAACTGACAAGTGAATCTGCTTTGTTTTCTTTCTTCAATATTTTACCCAGTAATAAAATTTCAGCATATATATCATCAATGGTTTGAGGCGAACTATCAAATGTTCTAATACCGAACTTCTCAAGTTGCTGCTTGATACGGCTCTGCTCCGGAAGATTAACAATAACTAAATCTGGTTTTAATTCAAGAATTCGCTCTATGGACGGATTTGAAAAATCACCAACCTTATAAATTCTTTTTGCAGCCTCAGGATAATCACAGTATGTTGTTACTCCAACAAGATTTTTTTCCTCACCCAGGCTGAAGAGAATTTCGGTCATTGCCGGCGAAAGTGAAACAATCCTAAAATCCGTTGATTTGACTGGATTACGGCAATTAACCAGAATAAATAATATAAACAGATAGAATCTGCTGTTAGGCATATCCTATGATTATATTTAATTCGTTTAAAAAATCAATCAGAATACTGCTGATTATCGCCCCTAACAGGGATCAGGGGTTTTTCAACCTTCTTATGGCTCTTGACAGTTATTAAAATATGGATAGACTTATATGCTTATGAAAGATTTTAGCAAGGTGCTTCTTTTCAAATATCTTTCACCGCAGGAAATCAACTGGATGATGGTGAAATGGGAAGCAAGGGATGTTGCCCAGGATACGGTTATAATAAAGGAAGGAACGACTGGTGATGAAATGTATTTGATAGAATCAGGCACGGTTGAGGTATTTCTGACACGCGGAGACCTGGTACTGGTTCTTTCAGAATTAGGTGAATCCTCTTTCTTTGGAGAAATGGCTTTGCTAACTGACAAACCACGCTCAGCCACGGTAAAGGCAAAGACTGATTGCCGGCTTTATGCGTTGAAGAAAAACCAATTTATGGAAATTATCAATGAAAATCCCAAAATTGCTGCGAAGTTTCTCCTGGCAATGGGCGAGGACCTTTCACACAGAATAATGACAACCAATGCGAATCTGGAAAATTACTTTTTAATCAACCGTGCGATCGTGGATAATGAGTCTTTCAGGAATCTTTATATTCTGACACATAAGGCCCCATCGTCTAGTGGTTAGGACATCACTCTTTCAAGGTGAAGATACGGGTTCGACTCCCGTTGGGGCCACATACTGTCTTCACCAGTATTTACGGGCAACGTACGTTCGCTCGAATTAAAAATAAATAAATCGTGCGAGTAATATCAGTTATTTATTATTGTGTCGAAAAAGGAGGTTTGATGAAGAATTTATTGCTTTGTCTTTGCTTGTTACCGGGATTTTTCATAGGACAGGAAATATCTGTCTATGGAAACCGTGGTATGTTCAAACTCCAGTATGCTGAGCCACACAATATGGGTGTGCTTTCTTTTCACTTATCGCCCTCAGAACGATTTGAAGAACTAACATCAGTCCAACAGGGCATAAACACAACTGACCGCAAACACTTCTTTACACTCTCTGAAGGCATTTCTTATGCAGTCATTGACTATCTGGAACTGCGTTTCCGTATGACTGAATTCCTTAAGTGGTTTGAAATGAATAACTATCCGATAAAACGGGGCGACCCTGATCCACCATGGGGTATAGAAACAATTGAAATTGGCGGTAAAGCAGGCTATTGCATAGTTGCAGATAAGAATACGCCACTGAAATATGCATTTGGTGTTGAAGGGCATGTCAACTGGGGACCAACCCTACCAGAAGATAAACAGGCATTTGATAAGGCATTTTATGCAGATTCCTTTACTGATGCAGGTGCCACACCAGTGGCTCCTCATTTTCCACCATATATTCCACATGAACCCGATTATGCAGTAAGCGGACTGATTGATTTCAGGATTGGACCATTTGCAACCCATGTGAACTGTGGTTATTTAATGACCGGGACAGACCACAAACCCCCATATGTTGCTGATGCAGATTTTCACCCCAGACCTGACTATATTATTCACGGTGGCGGCATTGAATTGATACCTTCTGAAGATGTTCGGATTCTCTGTGAGTTATATGGCTATTATGACATGGATGCCCAGGAGGAGTCACTCTGGATCACGCCAGGATTGAGGTTTGGCGCGAAGAGTGTCAGTTTTGATATTGGCTGTGAGATAGGTTTGATAAACGCACCATTAAATAGTAATTGGTGGAAGGCATTCTTCAATATCTCGGGCGGTGCTGATTTGATCAAAAAGGTTGAAGTACATATTCCTGTTGCTAAAGTTTCTGGCAGGATTTATGATGCAAAAACTGGCGAACCAGTACTTGCAACAATTACATTTCCAGGTTCAGATAAACAAGCAATTCAGACCTCAGCAAATGGTACTTATGATGCCTCATTTTCACCGGGCAGTTTCCGGATCCATGTTGAGGCAGAGGGCTATCGCTGGAAAGAACAGGGTGTAGTTTTAAAAGATGGCGACCAGATAATCCTTGACTTTGCCTTAAACAAGAAAGAAATTGCCAAAGTAATCGGAAAAGTTTATGATGCAGAAACCAAATTGCCGATTGTGGCGAACATAACGTTCCCTCAAACCCAATTACCTTCAATTACTTCTGACACATCCGGTATGTATTCTGTTGTACTTACCCCGGGTACATTTAGAATCCACATTGAAGCAACCGGTTATCAATTTGATGAAAAAGTTGTAACACTGCAGGAAGGAGATACAAAGGTCATTGATGTAGGATTGAATAAGATAAGTCTTGCCCAGGCAACACTTGTCGGAAAAGTCTCAGATATTGAAAATGGCTCTCCATTGCTTGCCCAGATTTCTTTTGTTGATGCAAACATTCCAGCAATTTCAACTGATCCAGGAACCGGCATATACAAAGTAACAGTTGCGCCAGGAACTTATGTGGTAAAGGTTGATGCCCAGGACTATATCACTGAGACGAGTCCAGTTGTGTTGGTAAAAGATGAAACAAAGGTTCAGAACTTCTCTCTGCGCAAAGTTCCCAAGGTTGGTGAAAGAATAATTCTCAGGGGAATTTACTTTGACTTCAATTCAGCAGTTATCAAACCGGAATCATATCCTGTTCTTGATGATGCAGCAAAGGTACTTATTGCCAAACCCAAGATGCGTATTGAAATTGGCGGTCATACTGACAGTATTGGTTCTGATTCTTACAACATGACACTATCTTATAACCGCGCAAATGCAGTGAAGGACTATCTTGTGCGCTATCACAATATTGATCCTTCACGACTTGAGGTTCGAGGATATGGTGAAACCCAGCCTATAGCAGATAACCGCACCAAATCTGGTCGCGACCAGAACCGTCGTATTGAGTTCAAAATACTGAGTGTAGAGTAACAATTTGAGGGTTGGGCTAATTCAAATATAGCCCAACCCTTTCTGTGGTGTAGTATCATTTTTCTCTGGAGATATCAACAGAAGCAATTTCGTGTTCAACTCTATCAAGATACAGAAGATTACCCAGTCTCATATAGATTTCGTTCGCCCTCAAAAACATCTCCATCGCATCCTGATACTTACCCTGTTTTTTATAATTAACACCCTTCAGAAAACAGATATCCGCAGTAAAATAATTATCGGGCAATCCCGCAACAATGTTTAAGGCACCATCACAATATCTATTTGCCTTTTCATAATTCCCCATTGCTGAAGCAACCTTTGCCTGATAAATATACGAATAAACCTTTCTGCTGATGTCAGGGTGTGATTTCAATTTATTGAACAAACTATTGCTCAATTGAGCAGCCCTTTTGAATTGTTTTGCCAGAATTAGATACTCAATTTGCTCAAATTGACAATCATAGAGATATTGACCTATCTTTATCTTTCTGGCAAGTTCGAAAGCCTTACCAAGACATTTTTGCCATTGCTTTTTCTTGCCGATTTCACGGAAATATTCACTCATATATAAGTTAATGAAGATTATCCCTTCTGTGAAATCAGTTTCGCGTGCATAATCCATGGCGATACAAAATTTGTTAAATGCATCGTCGATCATCATTCTACGAAGATTAATCATTGCAAGATTATTGTAAAGGTAGACCATATCGCGTTTCAACCCAATCAATTTTGCAATTGTTAATGATTTAAGGTAATACTCTTCCGACTTCAAAAAATTGAAATGATAGTAGAGTGAGCCAAGGTCGAGCAAGGTTATGGCTATCCCTGCCTGGTATCCGATTTCTTCGTATAATCTCAGGGCATGGTTGTAATAGTTTTCAGATAATGTAAATTTGAGTTGTTGTTGATAGGCAACTGCCATATCAAGATAACAGGCTGCCATTCCTCTTTTGTCGTTCAATCTTTCACGAAGTTCCAGTGCCCTTTTGAAATAGTATACTGCTTTTTCAATATCGCCGAGATTCAGATATGCAACTCCAAGCGTAATATTAACTAAACCAAGCTCTTTCGCTGGTACTTTTTTTGCGACTCGCAAAATAGTTTCGCATTCCCTTTTCGCCTTAAAGTATTCACCCATTCGCGCATAGATCCAGGCAATTCCTGCCCTGAATTGATACGAAGACTCTGAATCTTCTGTTATTTTCAACCCGTATCTATATACATCAAGTGCCTTCTTATACTCAGCAATATTCTCATAGATTTGGCCCAGCCTGCCATAAATCCTTTCATCACCAACCCGCATTTCTTTGCATACATTAAGATTGGCTATTGCCTTTTCAGTATCTCCCATCAAGAGATAAATGTCCGCAAGGCTGAATTTAAGATTGTAGATTTCATCAATATTATCCTCGTATTTGAGGGCATGGGTAAGAAATTCAACTGCTTGCTGGTGTGCATAATTTTCCTTACATTTTGCACCAGCCAGTTTTGAATAATAAAGCGCCTTGGTAGCGTCACTGGCAATAATGAAGTGATGAGCAAGCTGTTCATAGTAATTTGGCAAAGAGCCGGCAAAGTATTTTTCAATTGCATTACCAACCTGTTTGTGATATTTCAGCAAATTAGCTCGCTCTGTGTTTTTGTAGACCACCTGACGGACAATATCTTCGTTGAAGAAAAATAAATCCTGTCCCCGTTCTTTCACAAATCCCAATTTCAATAGCCGATCAATATGATCCATCACTTTTCCAACATTCTGTTGAGCGCAGAGAGCAATGATTTCAGCATCAAACTCCTGTCCATATACTGCGCAAATATCAAGAATTTCTCTGGTTTCAGCATCAAGAAACTGACTTTTTTTTGAGATTGTTGCCTCAATACTTGATGGTATGTTCAGGTCTCTGTCAAAGAGCAAAACCCATTCTTTGCCATTGAAAAAAATCCGGTTCTGCCGTTCTAATTCCCGCATAATCTCTTCTATATAAAACGGATTACCACCACTGAGACCATATATAAATTTTGCAATCCTTTCTCCAACCTGCCCCATTATTATCTCAAGAAGTTTAATGGTCTGAGAATAATTAAGTGGCGTCAAATCAATTTTTGTATAGAGATTTTCCCGCGCCCAGATGTTCAAAAAATCATTAATCGGTGAATTTTTGATTTCTTCCTTGCGATAAGTACCCAGAATCTTGATACGATTATGAGCACTGCGCATCATAAAATCCAGAAGTTCAGAACTTGAACGATCAATCCAATGCAGATCATCAACAAGCACCATTACGGTGGCTGGTGCGTAAATTTCGCTGATTTTGTTAAAAAATGACTTAATGCTTTCAAACAACCGATATTTATCAAGTTCTTCAATGCTTTTGCTCTCACGCTTTTCTTCAGGTAATAATTTCATTATCTCCTGACGATAGATTTCTGGCAATTGCTGGAAAACTCTCTGTACCAGGAGAAAATTCTGATTGACCAGTTCCATAAACATATTGCGGAAGGGATGATAGGGAACAGATGAAAGCGCAGCATATGCATTTGCCCGAAGATAGATATTCTCAGAATAGATATTCCTCAGATCAATAGCAAGCCTTGTTTTACCAATGCCCGCTTCGCCAGCGATAAATAATGTATGATACTCTTTCAATCTTTCAGTGCAAACTCTGATCTCTTCATCACGACCAATAAGCATCTTTGCAGGCATTTCTATCTTTTTGGTAATCTCAACCTTAATTCCAATGCGATTCTTGCCTTCTTTTTTTGCCTGATACATCAACCTGTCGGCCTGATTGATAAGTAAATCCATTGTCATCCCATCATCAGGATAAACAGCACAACCAATGCTACAGGAAATCTTATGATTGGCAATCATGGTCCTGTTCAGGCTGGTCAGGATGCGCTGGGCAAGGTCCATAAGTCCATGCATATCAGTGTTCGGCACGAGAATAATAAACTCATCTCCGCCATACCGAACCAGATTATCAACCTCCCGTATTGAATTTTTGAGAAAAAGGGCAAATTCTATCAGCACCCGGTCACCTTCAAGGTGTCCGTAGTTATTGTTTACATCGCGAAAATTATCAAGGTCTATCAGGATCATACCGAATTTTGTGGCAAAGCGGTTTGCCCTTTTGATTTCGTTATCTACCCAGTAGTGTAGAAATCGCCGGTTATAGATTCCAGTCAATTCATCGTAATAAACTGCTTCTCGTTTCATTATGAAATTATATGCAGGAAATTTTCTGCGTCAATCCATTTAGTGATCAGTAAAATCGCTATTCATACCGCAGGGCTTCAATGGGATTTAATGAAGCGGCTTTGCGGGCGGGGTAGATACCAAAAAAGACGCCAACTGCGGATGAAAAACCAAAGCCCAGCAGAATCATCCATAGCCCAACTGACGCCTTCAGGGGTGAAATAAGTGAAATAATCATAGCGAGCAAAACACCAAAAATTATACCGACAACCCCACCGATCAGTGCGAGAATAACCGACTCAGTGATAAATTGCAGCAGTATATTTTGATTTGAAGCACCAACTGCCTTACGAATGCCAATCTCTCTGGTTCTTTCTGCAACCGAAACGAGCATTATATTCATTATGCCAATCCCGCCAACAATCAGCGATATTGCTGCAATGGCAACAATCGCTATAAAACCAATACGCGTGATACTTTGATAGATTTCAAACAACATCTGCTGAGTACCCAGTTCAAAATCATCAGGCTGGTCAAGGCGTAGACCATGCCTGCGTCTCATCAGTTCTCGCACTTCATCCATTGCCCTTTCTACTTTTCCAGGTTTGGGCACAACACTGATTGTATAACCACCAAAAGCCCTTTCAAATACAGTGGTTCTGCGCCGGGGGAAAATTTTTTCATAAAAGGTGTAAGGGATTGTTACAAAATTATCCATATTTTGACCAAGAAATGCACCGTGCTCCTTATAAACACCAATGATTCTTATGCGATGGCTACCAATATTCAGATCCTTACCCAGTGGTGATTCATCACCAAAGAGATTTTTGGCAACATACGAACCAATAACTCCGACATTCCTCTTATGGTTTATATCATCGGCACTGAGGTCCCTGCCAATTTCAACAGCATAATTGTGCGCCTTTCCAAAATCCTCTGTTGACCCTTCAATTTGTATCATTGCAACTTCTCTATCACGATACTTCAATTTAGTGAAGTTCTGCTCAATGGTAGGTACTGCTGTTTCCACTGAAGGCAATTGTTTTAGTGCCCGTGCATCTTCAGGAGTCAAATCAGGACGCTTGGCAATTTCTTCAAAATTTGGTGGTCCCATTCTCACCATTGAAAACTTTGCGACATAAATCAGATCTGACCCGATTGAACGTATCTGCTTTGCCACGGACTGATTCAATCCCTCAATCAAAGAAAGAATTGCAATGACTGTGGTTACGCCAATGATAATACCGAGTGTGGTCAAAAAAGAGCGCATTTTATGTGACCGGAAAGTCTGCAGTGCTAAACTAAGTATTTCAGCCATTAACAATCATTCCATCCGTTATTCTTATTATTCTCTTTGCCTGGGTAGCAATATTCAGGTCATGTGTGACAAGCACAATCGTATGCCCCTCAGTGTGTAACCTATTAAATAGTTCCATAATCTCTTTTCCGGTTTTTGTATCAAGATTCCCGGTTGGTTCATCGGCAAAAATAATCTTCGGATTATTGATCAATGCCCGAGCAATCGCCACGCGCTGGCATTCGCCACCTGAAAGTTCATTGGGCTTATGATTCATCCTTTCTACAAGACCAACCTTTGATAGAATTTCTTTTGCTCGATTAATTCTTTCCTTCTTATTTATGCCAGCATATATCAATGGCAGTGCGACATTGTCCAGTGCGGAAAGTCTATGAAGCAGATTGAAATTCTGGAACACGAAACCAATAAAACGATTTCTAATCTTCGCAAGTTCTAAATCAGTGAATTCCGAGACATTCCGATTATCAAGAAAATATTCTCCCTTTGTTGGCACATCAAGACAACCAAGAATGTGCATCAAAGTAGATTTGCCTGACCCTGAAGGACCCATAATTGAAACATACTCATTTTCATCTATTTCTACAGATACGCCACGAAGTGCCTCCACCTCTACTTTACCCAGGCTATATACCTTATGGATATTAACCGCCCTGCAGAGCATTATTTCCTTTTATAATCGGCAATCTGAATTAGGTTTAGAACAATCCCATCTGCTGTTCTGGTATACCTCATTATGCTATTCTTGCACTCCTCGATTTGTTTCTTCTTTTAATTCCTTTACCTCTACTCTGTCACCATCTTTCAATTTTGAAAGCACACGGTATGGACCTGCAATTACAGTATCACCCTCGTCAACACCTGAAACAATTTCAATTTCATTATCACCTGCAATACCGGTTTTTATTTCTTTCAACACTGCTTTACTGCCTTTAACAATAAAAATTGATTCAACCAGCCTATCTTTCTTTTTACGCCTGCCCACTGCCTGAATCGGAACAATCAGAACTCCAGATTTCCTATTTGTAAAAATCTCCGCTTTAACATTCATCCCTGGTCTCAAATCATCAGAAAAATCTTTCAATTCTATTTCTACTTCAAAATCAGTCGCCTGTTCTGTGGCAGTTATTGAAGTAATGGGCATCAGACCAACTTTTGTTACAATGCCGGAATAAACTGAATCAGGCAATGCATCTGCAATTATCTCTGCATCCTGTCCTGCCTTTACCTGCGGGACTTCGGTTTCGTCTATTTTCACAACTGCAATCATTCTTGACATATCTGCGATTATTGCCAGGACTGTTCCTGCATAATTCATTGTTCCCATGACCGCAGTCTCTCCTTCTTCAATATTTACCTTCATTATCTTACCTGATATAGGAGCATAAATCTTTGTTTTGTTGTATGAATCCAGTGCCTGATCATACCGTGCTCTTGCCGATTCAAAGTTCAGTTGTGCAGTTTCAAAGTTTTCATTGCTGATCAATCCCTTTTCATAAAGATTTTTAACTCGTTTGTAAGATTGTTCAGCTTGTTTTAGCTGTGCTTCAGCAAGATTATAATTCGCCCTCGCCTGAACATCATCCAGTTCAATCAGCAAATTTCCCTTTTTAACAAAGTCACCTTCTTTGTAGTAGATCTTTTTTATTCTGCCGATAGTTTCAGCAGAAATATCTACCTGTGCTTTCGCCTTCAGCGTACCATCAGCACTTACCTTTGAGGTAATATCACCTTTTTTAGCAACCTGCACCTCAACCGTCTCCGCCTTTGATTTCTGGGTTAAATTAAGTACAACAATCAGGAAAATTATTACTACAATTCCAATTATGAGAAATATCTTTTTCATTCTTACTCCTCAATTGTTGTCTTTCCTAATAAATAGGAAAGTGTTGCTCTACTGACATAGAAATCATTCAATGCCCTTATGAGACTCACATGCGCATTGTAGTATTCCTCTTCAGCACGCAGAAGGTCAAGGATTGATATTGCACCCAAATTGTATTGCTCATGAGCAAGACTTATTGCCTCTTCAGCCACTTCAAACGACTTAGCCGCAAACTGCATTTTGGTTATTGACTCCTGCAGCCCAAAATAACTGGTATATAGAGCCTTTTCTGATTCAAGCATAACTTTTTGACTGTCAAAGTGTCTGATCTTCACCTCTTTTCTGGCAGCAAGATAATCAAAAATCAAGGTCTTCAGTTCAAAAATCGGTAACTGAACATTAATACCATAGTTCTTTGATGTATTATCACTCCAGTATTGAAAATCAAATATGAATGAATCAACAGCAGTATTGTATCCATAAAAGAATGAAACCTTGGGCAGAAATGCCAGAGTAGAAAAATAAAGGTTGACCTTGGAAAGGTCGCTTGTCTGTTTTGCGATCTTAACAGCTAAATTTGCAACTTTCAAAACCTCTCTCAATGAATCAAGGGATGGCAGACTGAATGTATCTGGCATGAGAAAAGAATCGCTGGCATAAATAATGCGGTCATAATTTAGCATTGACCGTAATTCCTGTTGTGCCACAACCTCAAGTGTTCTTGCCTGAGAGATATTTTGCTGAGATTGAAGGTAAAAAGCCTCGGCTTGCAGGAGTTCTAACTTTGAAGCCGAACCCAGGTCAAACTTCGTCTGCACCAATTTCATATTTTCTGTCGCCCTTTCCAGTGTTTTTTCTGATGAGCGGAGCAGCTCTTGCGCAGTAACCAGATTATAGAACGATTTTTTTAAACTCAATATCAGGCTGGCGATTTCCTGCTGGTGTTGTATTGTAGTATTTTTCACCTGCCCTTTTGCAAGAATGATTGAACTGACAATATCCAGATCAAACAGGGGTATTGAAAAATTTATCGCGCCTGTATATCTATCAGTTGGAATATTTTTGAATTCGGAATGTGTCCAAGCACCGGTCGCAGAAGTCGTAGGTAGCAAATAGGAAAGTGCCTTGTAGTATTGAATCCTGGATTTTGCAAGTACCTCCTTTGATTCCAGATAAGACGGACTCCTTTCTAATGCTATTTCAACTACCTGATTCAGGGATAGAGAATCTACACTTAACAGAAGGAAAAAAATGATTGTCATACAATAATGTATACGGCAGTATGATTCAAAAGTTTCATCCCATTAAAGAATTTTTACGCATGAGGCAACTAATGTCTGCCAAACGCGCCACCAAGGGCAATACCGAGTAGAATTGATGCAATCCAGACGACAAAAACAAGAATGTATGAATTCTCTCTTTTTAGATTATTCGTAATACTGATTCCAAGAGCAACAAGAATCATTTCCCATAAAAGAAAGAAATCAATACCGCTGAGAAACCTGTAGACAAAAGATTTCGTATCCAATCCTGGGACAAAAAGGGCAAAAGAAGTACTTACATGCAGGGAATGTTTTAGCATAATTAATATCCACCGGATAATGGCACCCGGAATTTTGACCAACGCTGAATAGGAAACAACCGAAAAAACCATTCTGTATGAACCTTCACCACCCAGCATAGGGATAAACAGATTAAGGATACCCGCAAAGATAAGCAGAATAACCAGTGTTCCAATAATTGAACCAATACCGCCAACAATTATCACAAATGGTCCAGAAGTGAATTTCATTGCCTGTTCAATTTGTTCATCAGTCATATTGCGCTCTTTCATTGCTTCAATCTGCTGGGCACTGATCAGGTCATGGGTTGTTGCTATCGTAAACATGGACAACAGTGCAATTCCGATGAGTACAATCCCAAGTGGTATAAACCATTCTGGTTTTTCTTTAACCCTTGAAAAAACTGCGCGGGGATTAATAAAAGTATCAATAATGTTATTCATAAAATATTATACATAACAATACAACCAAGTCAACAATAAATTTGGGGTCAAATCCAGACAATATAACAAACGACATAAAATTGTAGCGGTGCGACCCCTGATTTAACATCAGGGCAGGTTCATCGCACAGAAAAAAATTCCTGCTGGCTGTTCGTTGTTTCGGACAGGGACAAGCCCTGTCCCTACATTTGCTTGCCACGGGGCGGGAATGGATGCCGTGGGGTCAAATCTCTAGGCGGTGTCCAAGCAATTGACCGTGCGGTTAGAGGCAGAAGGTAGGGGCAATTAAAGGCAGCATAAGGCGACAGAGGGCAAAGAAAGACAATGAAGGGCATAAAGGCATTTCAAGGCAATTAAATACAAATCACGGTTAGAAACCGCTCCTGCAGAATGAATCTATGGTTATTGGGCATGGCTGCCAGTATGATCTGGTTTCTTTGGTTTCTCTGGCCTATTTAGTTTATTTGGTTTATCTTTTGTTTTGAATTTGGAATTTATTTTCAGCAAACGTAGCGATCCTGTAAGCGTAGCGATACTGCGTTTCCTGCATATTCTGTTTTCGTGCTTCGCATTTCGCGCTTTGAATTTTGAATTTGCTTTTTGCAAGCCTATTGTTCGTGCATTTTTTGTCCTCCTTGACTTTCAGAAAAGTGCGAGTATAATGCATTCAGGAGCTTTCTTGGAACTCATAGTTATAAACCAGAAGAAAAACAAAACACTGAACTTTATTGTCAACTGGAGTATTCTTGTTCTATTTATTCTTTTTGTTGTTTCAATTCTGATTCTCTTTATCTATGGAGTAGTCAATTTTGCCCGTAACAGAGGTGATTATAAGAAATTACACATTTTGACGCAGGAAAATATGCTTGTGCAAAAAGAAATTGAACTCCGCGAGACAGAGGTCAAAGCATTGAAGATAATCCTTGATAGTCTGACACAAAGCGATACAATTTTAAAAGATTTCTCATCACTAAAGCCTCTCAAACAAATCCTGCTGCAAAGTAATGAACAACATGCTGAAAAAGATTCTACAGACGCTATTGAGATTGATAAATTACCCGCAATCATTGATGAACTTTTATTGAAAGCAACGAGTCACTATTCCTTAACCAGGGCAATTACTTCCCACCTGGAACAGAATCAATCACTAAAGGATTGTGTGCCATCAATTGCGCCATTGAATGGCTGGTTTATGAGAGGTTTTGGCTATTGCCTTGACCCTTTCACTGGTTCGGCAAAAATGCATGAAGGTATTGATATTGCAGCACCGGCCGGCACACCAATCATTGCCTCTGCTGACGGTATTGTAAAGAAAGTGGAAAATACCAAGGATTTTGGTACCACCATTGAAATAGTGCACGAACGGAATTTCACAACAATATATGCCCACTGCCAGAATCCAAGGGTGCACGTGGGGCAATCCGTGAAAAGGGGAGATATCATTGCCGGTGTTGGTATCAGTGGTAAAACCTCTGGACCACATCTTCATTATGAAATAAGAGTAGCAGGCGTACCGGTTGATCCCCTGAACTATATAATTTTGAACAAAACTGCAAATAAGTAACAGGTACTATGAATAACTTAATTCAAAAAATAAAAGAACTCAAAGCAAAACGGGATGCTGTAATTCTGGTTCATAACTACCAGCTTCCTGAGGTTCAGGATATTGGTGATTTTGTCGGTGATTCCCTGGAACTTGCGCGCATATCAAGAGATGTGCCATCAAAAGTAATACTATTCTGTGGTGTGCATTTCATGGCTGAAACAGCAAAGATCTTTAATCCGCAAAAGACTGTTTTGATGCCTGATCTGCATGCTGGTTGCCCTATGGCGAATATGATCGATCCCCTGCGATTAAAAAAGGAAAAGAAAAAATACCCTGACGCTGATGTTGTAACATATATCAATTCCACAGCCGAGGTGAAAGCGCTTTCAACAATCTGTTGCACTTCTGCTAATGGGGTTAAGGTGGCACGTTCAACCATAAGTAAAGAAATTATCTTTGTGCCTGACAAATATCTGGGTGCCTATGTTGCAAAACAGGTTCCTGAAAAAGAATTCCATCTGTATAATGGATACTGCCCTACTCACATGCTGTTCACGAAAGAAGGTGTTATGCGGCTGAAAGAAAAATATCCTCGTGCTCAGGTTCTGGTTCATCCAGAATGTCGTATTGAAGTTCAGGAGATTGCTGATTCAGTCTGCTCCACTTCTCAAATGATTGCTTTTGCAAAGAAAAGCCCGGCAGGGCAGTTTATTATCTGCACTGAGATTGGATTATTGCATCGCTTAAAAAAAGAAAATCCAGACAAGGAATTCATACCCGGAAATCCCAATGCCATGTGCCCGAATATGAAATTGACCACCCTGGAAAAAATTCTCTGGGCGCTGGAGGATATGAAATACGAAATAACTGTGGATGAAAAGATACGAAAAAAAGCCCTTGCTGCGATCGAACGAATGGTCCGGGTCTAATCTGCTTTAACTCGCCTTTATATCATAAAAGACCAGTCCGGAAATTAGTTTGGGATAGAAATCAGTTGATTTCTGAGGCATTCGCTCCTTGTTCGCTGCGACATCACATACCTGTTCAGGTTTTGTCGGATTCATAAGAAAGGCAAACTGAAACTCGCCTGAGTCCACCCTGCGCATGGTCTCCTCTATACCCCTTTGATACCTTATATGCTCTTCAATCCTTTCTGGCTTAATACCCAGTGTTTTTTCTATTAAAAGTGAATGGAGTATTGCCACATCAAGATTTTGATATTCCTTACTGCGATCAGGCAAAATCTTCCCCATTATTTTTGAATCCCTGAGCGATAGAATATAGCTTCCCTGAGAGGAATAATAACCAAAGGTATGTAATTTTTCCTGCTCAAGTTCGACTTTTATCCTGTTCGCAGGCACTTCTCTAACTTCAAAAAATTCTTTTGTTTTCTGCAAAAATGCCCTTTCATCAAATCCCTTTAAGTTCATCACCAAGCGATGGGTTGGTAGAATGACAAGTCCGGGGTCCTTAATATTTACAAGGGTAACCATCTTGAAATTAGCAGGATGGTTCTTATCAATATCACCAAGTTCATTCCGATAATTGAAAAAAGTCTCATAACGATGATGCCCATCAGCGATAACAAAAATCTCCTTGCTCAATCTTTTAGCAATATTCTCTATTAAACCCTTCTCCGAAATTCGCCATAATTTATGGGTAATGTTTCGATCATCTTCAACATTAATGATTGGTGGCTTCAAGCAGTATTGTTCAATCAGATTCATCACAGAATTCTCAGGATCAGTGTAAAGTAGAAAAACTGGTTCAAAGTCCTTTTGTGTTATTCGAGTAAGATTCAGTCGATCTTCCTTTGGTTTTGAAAGAGTTCTTTCGTGTGGTAGAATATTACCTTTACCCAGTTCTTCAAGTCGCAATCGGCAAATAAAACCCTTTCGGCTGTAATTTTTGCCTTCCAGTGAGAATGCCTGAAAATATGGATATATTGATTCCTCTTCATCCTGGATAAAAATTTCTTCATCCAGCCATTTTTCCACACATTTCTTTGCATTCTGGTATTCCTGTTCTCGATTGTGGCCCTCAGCATAGTGTGTCAGCACAAGATTCACAAAACTGTAAGGACTCCTGTTTTTGTATTCCTTCTCCATTTCATCAGTAATCTGGTCATACGGTTGCGTAATAACATCAGCAAGATTCTTGATTTTTTTAGGATTGTATCTTATTCCTTTAAAAGGTTTGACTTCAGGCATTTTCTCTCCTTTTTTTGTTAATTAGTGCTTACTGCCTGCTATTTTCCTTTCAGCGCATTTCCGACCAGTTCTGCAATCTGAACACCGGCTCGCTGTTGTCCTTCCTCGGTTTGAGCGCCAATATGTGGTGTCAGGATTACCTGCTCAAGACTGAAAAGTTTATTTTCTTTTGCTGGTTCAACTTCAAAAACATCAAGACAGGCAACCCTTACTTTACCTGATACTATTGCATCATAAAGTGCTGATTCATCAATAACACCACCCCGAGCACAATTAACAATAATCACACCATTCTTCATTTTATCAAATGCTTGTTTATTCAAAAGATGTGCTGTTTCTTTTGTTTTTGGGATGTGTAAAGAAATATAATCAGAATTTTTAAGTAGAGTATCAAAATCGACAACTTTTGCAAATTCTGAAGTCGACACATAAGGGTCATAAGCAAGAACTTCCATACCCAATGCCTTTGCCCTCTTTGCCAGTTCTGAGCCAATCCTTCCAATACCAATAATACCCAGAGTCTTTCCATAAAGTTCAGAACCATGGAACTTCTTCTTTTCCCATTTTCCCGCTTTTGTTGAAACAGTTGCCTGGGGAATCATTCTCGCAGCAGAAAGCATCATGCCCAGTGCAAGTTCTGCAACCGAAATTGAAGTTGCTGCTGGAGTATTCACAACCTTTATGCCTTTTGCACTTGCAGCATCCTTATCAACATTATCCAGCCCAACCCCGGCTCTGCCAATTACCTTCAGATTTTTACCTGCTTCAATTACCTCTTTTGTTACTTTTGTCGCGCTCCTGACAATTATCGCATCAAATTCAGGAATTATCTTTATCAACTCTTCTGGCGGCAACCCGGACTTTTCAACAACCTCAAAACCCGCCTTCTGTAAAATCTCAATTCCTTCTTTGGCAATTGGATCCGAAATTAATATTTTCATTAAAGCCTCCTTTTCATACACCAATTATAGCCACAATTAAAACAAAATCAATATTACGATTGACATTTATGTCATATTTGGTATAATATCTTATGCGCGGTACAACAATTATTGGAATGTATCGTAATGGAAAGGCAGCAATCGGCTGTGATGGTCAGGTTACAACCGGCGAGACCATTATGAAGCAGCATGCGAAAAAAATTCGCAAAATGTACAATGACAGGATTCTTGTTGGATTTGCTGGAGCAACAGCCGATGCACTGACACTTTTTGAGCGTTTTGAAGCAAAACTGGAGGAATTTCGTGGGAATCTACCACGGAGTGTTATTGAGCTTGCCAAGGATTGGCGACAGGACAAAATTCTACGCAGACTCGAGGCATTTCTGGCAATACTCAATCAGGAGAGCGCCTATATCGTATCGGGTGCCGGTGATGTAATTGAACCTGATGACAATATTGTTGCTATCGGCTCTGGTGCACCATACGCCCTCGCTGCTGCACGCGCTCTTGCGAAAAATACACAGTTATCACCAACTGAGATTGTTAAACAATCAATAGAAATCGCTGCCCAGATATGTATTTATACGAATAACGAAATTTCTATTTTAGAATTATGATAACTAACCTACACAGGGACTGTTTTACTTAACATATTGTAGTATCAATTTTAGTTTTTTTAATGCATTCTCCCTTATCTGACGCACCCGCTCCTTAGTAATATTCATCAAACGACTGATTTCTTCAAGACTTTGACGGTCATAATCACCGAGCCCAAAATTTCTTTCCACAATTTCCTTTTCGCGCGGGCTGAGTTTTTTCAGTGCTTTTTGAATCCTTTCGGTCTGTGTTTTCTGCTTCAAAATCTCTTCGGGTGACGGTGCAACAAATTGTTCGGGCAGCATTTCATCAATAGATAAGGTCTCAAGATATGGAGTTTGTCCATCTTCTGAAAAGGTCTCGTCAAGTGACAGAGTGGGTAATAGTTCTGTTAATGCATTTGACACCTGATGGGCATCAGCATGTAAATCCCTTGCAATTTCCTGAACCGTTGGTTCCCGTCCATGTTCCTGCACAAAAGAAGGAATGAATGCTTTAATTCGCTTTGCGAGACGACTCTTCGGAACTATCTCCTGTTCTGAATAGATTGCCTTATAGATTGCCCTTTTTATCCACCATGTTGAATATGTACTCAAACGGTAGCCCTTACGTTCATCAAATTTTTCAATCGCATGTATCAAACCCTGATTACCGGCATTTATCAACTCTGCAAGTGAAAGTCCACAATCACGAAAATGCTTACAGATATGAATAACAATTCGCAGATTCGAAAGAATTAGTTTCTCTTTTGCAGCATTATCCTGTTTTTGTCTTGCCAGTCGGGCAAGTCTAAATTCTTCTTCTTTTGACAGAACTGGATACTTAGTTATTTCATCAAAAAATTTCCTCAGTTCCTTCTCTGTTACATGATGGAGCTTTTTCATCAATTATGGTGTCAATGCTACATACCTCTTTCTTTCTGCCCTTTGAATCTGGAAAATAACTGGTTTTCCCTTTTTAAGACCTTTGATTGCACTTCTGAAATCAACGATATTATCTACACTTCTATTGCCAATACTGATAATCACATCACCAACCTGAATACCCGCTTCTGCTGCTGAAGAATTAACCTTAACATTAACCACGACCACACCTTTCTTTGCCGAAATATTGTATTCTTTTGCCCGTGGATTGTCAATATCCACAACCTCCAGACCAAGTTCATTCTCTTCTAATTGTTCTGTTCTTGCAGTGACACTTTCATCCATTTCTCCTATCTTAACTGAAAGAATCATTTCCTTGCCATTTCTTATTAACTTGACCTTAACATTTTGACCTGGAGGTGTTGAAGCAACAAAGATTCTAAATGACTGAACATCTGTCACCTTCTTACCATCAAATTCAATAATGACATCGCCTTCTTTAATACCAGCTTTATCAGCAGGCGAATTGCTTATCACTTCATTTACAAGAACACCCTCAAGCGCAGGAAGATTCAATGCCTCTTTGAGGTCTGCGGTAATATCATCAAGGTATATACCGAGATAACCTCGTGTCACCTTTCCCTTAGTCTTTAGTTCTTCAATAATCGTGCGGGCAAGATTTATCGGTATGGCAAAACCAATACCGCTATTACTACCACTGGTAGAGGTAATTGCCGTATTTATGCCAATGACTTCACCCTGCAGATTTAATAGTGGTCCACCAGAATTTCCGGGATTAATGGCTGCATCAGTCTGCAGAAAATTCTGAAAATCAGGACCTTCGCTCAATGGAATATGACTTCTGCCTTTTGCAGATATGACACCAACAGTAACCGTACCTTCAAGATTGAAAGGATTTCCCACCGCAACCACCCAGTCACCCACCTTTATTTTTTCAGAATCACCGAGTTTGAGAAATGGTAACTTCTCTTTTGTTACAATCTTAAGCAAGGCAACATCAGTTCTTGGATCCGAGCCAACGATTTTAACATCATCTCCTTTGTATTCTTTTTTGTCCATAAGTTTAACCACTATGTTTGAGGCATTTTTGACCACATGATGGTTGGTAATCACATAACCATCTTCAGAAATAATGAATCCTGAACCGAGGGTTCGCGTCTTGCTTTCACCAGGTGGAAAATTCTTAAAAAAATCCCTGAAGAAGTCCTCAAATGGACCGCGAAAATCCCATTCAAATCTATCAAAACCAGTTTTCACAGTCCGTTCTGCTGAGATATTTACCACAGCTGGAGAGGCTATTTCGGCAACACGGGTAAATGGACTTTCGTATTGTTCATTTGTGAACAGCATTGACCCCGGGGCTGACTGACTTGCCTCGGTTCTATTGGTAAAAGTTGGGATACCAACACTAATAATCAATCCAAACAAAAAAGCAGATACTGCTGCAATACCCGCAATTATTCCTGCAGACTTCAAAGAGATTTTGCCATCCATGTCCTGCTCCTGTTATTTCTGTTTTATTTCATCTCAACTTCAATTTCTTTTGGTTTCATTATCTCAAGTTTTGGAAGGTTAATATGCAGAACACCATCCTTATATACTGCTTTTATTTTGTTAATATCAACCTCGCTTGGCAGAGAAATAGTCCTTGAGAATTTTCCGTATAGTCGTTCAACACGATGATAGGTCTTGTTTTTTGTCTCCTCTTCTTTCTTTCTTTCACCTGAAATCGTCAGAAGGTTACCCCTAACAGAAATCTTGACATCCTCTTTTTTTAAACCCGGTAATTCTGCCTTAACAATAAAACTTTCATTATCTTCTTCAATGTCAACCACGGGCAACCAGACACCTTCTGATTCCTCAACATAATGTTTTCCAAAGAAGGTATTAAATAGTCTCTCCATATCATCACGCATGGAAATCAATTCGCGAAATGGATCCCATCGTTTAATTGGTCTATCAGACATAATAACCTCCTTTCATCATTTGTTTTTTTGACCGATCGTTCTATATTCGATTTCTTTTTTTCTGATCTCATTCTTGATTCTTCTTATCTTCTGAACGAGATGTTTGATTTTTTGATTACTTTTGAAATCCTCGTTTCCCTTCAGTGGAAAGAATGAATAGAAGTGTTGACCGAGTTCCTTAAACAATTCCTGTACCTGCCGTTTTAATTCAAAAATCTCAATCTTCAGTTTCCCTTTCATAGTCAGATCGCCGGCTTCCTTGCTCAGAACCCTTGAGGCATCCTCAAGCCAGCGTGAAAAATCATCAAGAAATTTTCCCATTATTCCTCCTGCTAAAATTTAGACAACCCTGTTGACGGATAGTTTAGTTTATGGTATACGTAATTCCAGATTTATATAATTACAGTTGGCTTTGATTCCAGGATAAGAAGAAGTTATTTCTGCGAAGTGAATTGTTATACTTCCCTGATTTCTTTTTCTTTCCTCTTTAATATTTCTTCAACCTTTTTTATATATTCATCGGTCATTTTCTGGATTAACTCCTGTGCTTTGAAAGAATCATCTTCAGAAATTTTCTTTTCTTTTTCAATTTTCTTTAGCTCACTATTAGCATCCCTTCTAATGTTTCTTATTGCAACACGACATTCTTCGGCAAGTTTCTGTGTTAGTTTTACGAGTTCTTCCCTGCGTTCACTTGTAAGCGGTGGCAAAGACAGTCTGATTACATTACCATCACTATTGGGTGTTAAACCAATATCTGCCTTGTATATCGCCTTTTCAATCGCTGACAACGCCTGTTTATCCCATGGCTGAATCACAATCAAGCGTGGTTCAGGAATGCTAATACTGGCAACCTGATTCAAAGGCAAAACACTGTCGTAATATTCAACCTTAACCCCATCCAGAAGTGCCGGGGTGGCTCTACCAGTTCTTATTTTTGCAAATTCTTGTGTCAACAGATTAATTGATTTTTCCATCTTCTGTTTTGTATCATCTTTGATTTTTTGTATCATGGTCACTCCTCCATAGAACAATCAATAAACAACCGTACCTACTCCTTCGCCCAATACAACTTTTTTCAGGGGATATTTCATGAAATTATATACACATATAGGCATTTTAGCATCCTTGCAGATCTTGAATGCTGTCAGATCCATAACCTTTAAATCTCTGTCAATTGCCTCTTGATATGTCAGATGATGATATAATTTCGCCTTTTTGTCCTTCTCAGGATCTGCTGAATAAACGCCATCAACCTTTGTCCCCTTTATCAACACATGAGATGAAAGTTCGACTGCACGCAATGCTGCGGCGGAATCCGTTGTGAAAAGCGGATTTCCTGTGCCTCCAGCAATAATGATTATTCCGCCCTGTTCGTAAATCAACCTATCTTCAACTTTGTTGAAACATTTAACAAAACCGGTAATTTCAAAACTACTTCTCAAGTAAACCCGCTCAGTACATTTTTTCAAAGTAGAATACAATACCATACCATTGATAACTGTTGCAATCATTCCACAAAGATCGGCATCAACCGCATTTAGCCAGGATACTTCTCTACCCCTGACAATGTTGCCACCACCAATAACCACACCAATCTTAACCCCAAGATTGTGAACCGAAATGATTTGTTTGCAGATATACTCCAGGGTTTGGGGCGAGAAGATTTGTGAATCTCTACCAATGATTTCACCTGAAATCTTCAGTAGAATTCTCTGGTATTTAACTCTGTGTTTATTCACCAAGGCGAAAACGTATAAATCTTCTAATAACTATATTTTCGCCGAATTTAGCAATCTGTTCTTTTAAATAATCACCTACGGTCTTTTCTGGTATTTTTACAAAGGGCTGTTCAAGGAGGCAGACCGAGTTATAAAATTTCTCCATTTTGCCTTCAACAATCTTTTCAATTATTTCTGCGGGTTTCTTAAGATCCTGAATCTGGCTCCGGTAAATCTCCTTTTCGCGTTCAATAACCTCGGCACTCAGTTCCTCACGACTCACAACAAGCGGTTCACTCGCTGCGATCTGCAGGGCGATGTCACGCACAAACCTTCGAAAATCCTGGTTACGGGCAACAAAGTCTGTCTCGCAATTCACCTCAACAAGCACTCCAAGACGATCTCCAGGATGAATATAAGCATCAATGATACCCTCTTTTGTTACCCTCCCAACCTTTTTTGCAGCAAGCGCAAGTCCTTTCTTTCTTAATATGTCAACCGCCTTTTCAATATCACCTTCTGCCTGACCAAGGGCTTCCTTGCAATCCACTATACCAGCACCAGTTCGTTCTCTCAGTTCTCTGATTTTTTCCATATCCATTTATGCCTCCTTTTCTTCGGTTTCAAAACCTTTTCTGCCTTCAATTACCGCATTGGAAATAATCTTCGTTACAAGCGAAATTGCCCTTATTGAATCATCGTTGCCGGGGATTGGATAATCAATACCCGTAGGGTCAACATTCGTATCAACAATAGCAATAATCGGCACACCAATCTTTCTTGCCTCCTTCACTGCGGTCTCATCCTTGACAATATCAACAATGTAGACAAGGCCCGGCAATCTATCCATCTCCTTAATGCCCTCAAAATACTTGGTAAGTTTGATAAACTCCCTCTCAAACTTTGACAATTCCTTTTTTGGTAACATTGCCCAGCGTCCATCATCTTTCATCTGTTCAAGTTCTCTCAGACGCTGAACCCTGGTATAAAGGGTATTGAAATTAGTTAATAATCCACCGAGCCATCTTTCAGTAATATAGAATGCTCCAGCACGCAGAGCTTCTTCTTTTATTACATCACGCGCCTGCTTTTTTGTACCCACATACAATATTCCCTTTCCCTGTTCAGCAATTCTGACTGTTGCATCATAGGCAATTCTCAATGCCTCCTGAGTTTGACGTAAATCAATGATATGAACGCCATTCTTCTTCCCAAAAATATACTTCTTCATCTTGGGATTCCAGCGTTTTGTTCTGTGTCCAAAATGAATTCCCGTATTAATCAAATCCTGCAACGATACTATCTCCAATTTGCCTCCTTATGGCATCATCGTTTAGAAAATTGAAATCTCTTGCGTCTCTTTGCAAGACCGTACTTCATTCGCTCTTTTTCTCTCGGATCCCTCTTAAGCAATCCCGCACTCTTAAGGGTAGGCCTCAATTCTGGATTAAAATTAACAAGTGCTCGAGCAATTCCCAGACTTACCGCACCAGCTTGACCCGAAATTCCACCACCAGAAACTTTAGCATAGATATCAACCGTTCCCTTTACTCCAGCAGTTATCAGTGGAAGATTAACCAGATCAACCAGGTCCTGCCGGCAAAAATACTTCAGGGGATCTTTCCCATTTATCCTGATAATCCCTTTTCCCGCTTGCAATCTTACCTTTGCGACTGCTCTTTTGCGAGAACCATTGATTATTGCTTCCATTAACTAACCTCCTCTATATCTGAACCTGACCGGGTGATTGTGCTTTATGTGGATGTTCGTTACCCAGATAGAGTTTCAATCGCCTTAGCCTGCGGGCGCGAAACTTGTTCTTTGGTAACATACCACTAACTGCATGATATATTACCTTTTTGGGATTCCTTTCCAGTAAATGTTTCAAACTAATTGCCTTCAACCCACCTGGATAAAACGAGTGCCGGTAATAAATCTTGTCAGTCATTTTCTTACCGGTAACCCTGAACTTATCAGCATTCAAAACCACAACATAATCCCCACAATCAACATGAGGCGAATACTGTGGTTTGTTTTTACCTGTTAACATCTGGGCAATCTTTGCCGCAAGTCGTCCCAGGATCTTACCTTCGGCATCAACAACGAGCCAATTTCGCTTGACTTCACTTTTCTTTAAAACCTTTGTTTTCATAGTCCATATTATAGTTAATTTCCAGGAAAAGTCAAGAATGCGATTAAAGTTTCAATTTTTCAATGAGTTGTGGCAAAATCTTACCTGCAGGAAATTGAAGAGATATATCCACAATCGGTGTTATCGGTGTGGGTTCAAGATTTATTTCTATTGTTTTTGCTCCATAAGTACATGCCATTTCAGGTATGGCAGCTGCTGGCCAGACAACGCCAGAAGTACCGCAAATCAATGCAATATCAGCCTTACTTAGAAATTCAATTGCCTCCTGCCAGATATTACCAGGAATTGATTCACCAAACCACACCACATCCGGTCTTAACATGCCTCCACATGAACAATGAGGTAAGGGGTCGTTACTGTCAATATCAGATTTTTCTATCTTCCCGCAATTCAAACACCTTGTTCTGAAGATATTCCCGTGCAATTCCAGAACATTTTTTGAACCAGCTCTCTGATGAAGATTATCAACATTCTGGGTGAGTAACAAAAATCTTTCAAAATATTGCTCCATTTCAACAATCGCATAATGACCTGGATTAGGTTTCGCCTGCAAGATTATTTTTTGCCGCCAACGATACCATTCCCATACAAGTTCGGGATTCTTTGAAAAGGCTTCAGGTGTTGCAAGCTCTGTGGCTGAATAATTCCTCCATAACCCATCTTTGCCTCTGAATGTTGGAATGCCGCTTTCTGCTGAGATACCCGCGCCGGTCAACACAAAAACACTCTTTGCTTTTTTCAAAATTTTCAGGGCTGACTCAATCATAGTAGATTATACCCTGTTCTCTGTTTTTTGCAAGCGGGTATTGACAGGGCATCTGGCAGGATTATACTTCATCAGATGAAAAAAAATCGGGAGATTGCCAGCATATTTAACAAAATTGCCGACGCGCTTGAATTCAGAGGAGAAAATCCTTTTCGTGTTGTTGCATATCGTAAGGCAGCGCGGATTCTTGAAGAACTTGCCGAAGATATTGAGGAACTCGCACGGTCAGACCGATTGAAAAACTTACCAGGCATCGGTGAAGGCATGGCAAAAAAAATTGAGGAATATCTCAAAACCGGGAAAATGAAGAAATACTTTGAGGCAACAAGGGGAATCCCTGAAACTCTTCTTGAGTTACTGAATATCCAGAATCTGGGTCCAAAGACGCTCGCACTGGCGAATAAGCAACTTGGAGTAAAAGATTTGAATGATTTGAAAAAAGTGATTCAGGATGGCAGTCTGGCAAAACTTCCACAGATGGGAGAAAAAAAAGTTGAAAATATCAGGAAAGGTATTGAACTTTACGAACGCAGTCGTGAGCGATTGAGCATAGCTGTCGCAGAAGGAATTGCGCAAAATGTCATTGACTATCTCAAAAAAAATGCCCCGGTTTCAAATATTTCGCCTGCGGGTTCATTGCGGAGATGGAAAGAAACTATTGGCGATATTGACATTCTGGTCACAGGTAAAGACAACAAGAAAATTACAGAGGTTTTCACAAAATTTCCTGATGCCGAACAGGTCATCTCTGCCGGTGAAACAAAAAGTTCAATAATAGTCAAAGGCGGTATCCAGGTTGATATCAGGATTGTTGAAAGAAAATCATTTGGTGCTGCTTTACAATATTTCACAGGTTCAAAAGCGCATAATGTCAAATTACGGAGTATTGCAGTTTCAAAAAAATTGAAGTTAAATGAGTATGGTTTATTTCAGGGCGAAGAAAACATTGCTGGCGAAAAAGAAGAGGATATATACAAAGCACTCGGATTACAGTGGATACCACCAGAAATGAGAGAAGATCGCGGTGAGATTGAACTTGCCCTGCAAAAGAAAATCCCCTCACTTGTTGAATTTTCTGATATTCGCGGTGACCTTCAAATGCATTCCAATTATTCAGATTCAAGCGCAAAGATTGAAGAACTTGTCTTGTTTGCTCAGAACATGGGATATGAATATGTTCTTATTACTGACCATTCACGTTCAGCAAAATATGCCCACGGAATGGAACTTGAGAGACTATACAAGCAATGGGAAGAGATTGATTTACTCAATAGAAAATACAGAGATATCAGAATCTTGAAGGGTATTGAGGTGGACATACTTCCAAATGGCAAACTTGATTATCCTGAAAAAATTTTGAAGGAATTTGACTTGGTTGTTGCCTCAATCCACCAGGGTTTCGCTAAAAATGTAACCGAGCGAATCTGCGATGCAATGAATAATCCCTATGTTGACATCATTGGTCATCCTACCGGTAGATTGATTTCAAAAAGGGAAGGCTATGTGGTTGACATAGAAAAGGTTATTGCCGGCGCAGCCCAGACAAAGACCTATCTTGAATGTAATGCCTATCCAGACCGACTTGACCTGAATGATTTGAATTTGAAGCGTTGCAAAGAGGCAGGAGTAAAGATCAGCATTGGAACTGATGCACATGGTGTTGATGAACTAAAGTGGATGAAATTCGGTGTTGCCACATGCCGTCGGGGCTGGTTAGAAAAAAATGATGTAGTAAATACCTATTCTGTCAAAGAACTTCTTGCGCGAAGAAAAATCAATCAGAAATAAATTCTGAGAGTCCTGAAAAATTCCAGAATCTGCCTTTGAAAAACCACCACAATTACACCAGCAACACTTAGAAACGGACCAAATGGTATTGGATTATCCTTACCCTTGCGTGTTATACTGAGATAAATGATACCGGCAATTGAACCGATTAGTGCCGCAATAAATATTGCTGGTATGATCAGAGGAAATCCCACAAACGCACCAATTAGCGCAACAAGATACACATCACCCATACCCATTACCTCTTTCTTGTATACCCAGCCACCAAAAACTCTGATCAGAAAAATCAAACCGCCACCAAAAAGTGCACCAACCAGACCAAAGATAAAGTGATGATTTAAGAATTGATAAAGCATCCCAAGAAAAATTCCAGGAATTGAAATAATGTCCGGTATTAGTTGATGAGTAAAATCTATACCTGAAATAATTATCAGCATGATAAAAAAGAGTGACAGAAAGAAAAAATCTATCTTTAGAGAATATTTGTTGAATGACCATAAAAGCAGGAGTGCAGTTAACAATTCAACCAGAGGATACTGAAAAGATATGAGTGCACCACACTTACTGCACCTGCCCTTCAAAAATACAAAACTGATAACGGGAATGTTTTCATACCACTTTATTGGCTTTTTGCAATGGGGGCAGAAAGACCCCGGTATGACAATGGAGAGGTTTCTGGGAATTCTGTAGATAAGGACATTTAGAAAACTTCCAATTGCAGCACCAAAAACGAATACTACAATAGAATAGAAAATTTTCAAACTATGCATCCTTACCCTTAAGATTGTAATACACTGCGAAACAATCAAGACACTTACATATCGATTCCATACTTTCTTTTATTATTACGAACACCTCCTCTGAATTACTCTGCATAACCCTGGGTATTACAAGAACTGCTTTCTTTACACCAGGGATAAGATCTGAAGTAATAATATCATGTTCAGCGAGACTGATAAAAACATCCGCATTGTTCAGGGGTGTGCGATAATCATTTTCAACAATAATGGCATTTCCAATATCAACTAATGTTTTTGACAATCCATAGAACAAATATTTGATCTTCTCACACAGACGAATTTTGTCTTCTGGTCCATAGCGGTCAAGCTTGCCGGATATGGTTTTGATTTCTTCAATGTTCTTTGACATGGTTTCATATACTTCTCTGAATCCTGCTGCATCCATAGGATATTATATCTATAACAGAATTTTTGTCAAGAAATTCCTTACAACAAAAAGGTTAATAAAAATATCAATCTGTGATATTTTTCAAACGCAAACAGGAAGCACATTTACCGCACATTTGTTTGCCACCGAGATAGCAGGAATAGATATATTTCAAAGGTGCATTGTATTTCAACCCCATTCTGTAGATTTCTTTTTTTGTATAATTTGCCACATAACTTACAACCTTCACTTTTCTCAGCGTGCTCAGAGAAAGGGATTTATTTATTGCCCTTGTGAATTCTATTGTGTTATCAGGGAATTCCTGTGCCTCTTCGTAATTAAAGCCAGTAACAATCAGGTCTGCACCATAATATTCAGCATAGCACGCAGCAACATTGATAAACAAACCATTACGATTCGGCACCCAGACATCCTTCAATCGCAGAAAATCTCTGACCGAAATTTTCTGCGAAGTAACTGGTAACCCGTAATTGGAAATTAAGCTACATCTCTTAAATTCCTTGAAGAATGGCAGTTTTATGACCTTATGCCTGATTCTGAGTGCCTTGCAGATTCTCTTTGCGGCAAGGATTTCCTGTTTACCTGCCCGCTGACCATAATCTATGGTCAGGGCAAATAGCACCTCTGTCCTTCTCACTGCGATTGTTGCACTCACTGTTGAATCCAGCCCACCTGAGAGTAAAACAATGCTTTTCTGTTTCATATAGATAGTAAAATTATCCTTTTCGCCTCTTTAGAATTGAAAATGAACAGGGACATCTTTTAGATTTGTAATATCTTCTGCCATTAATTTTCGGGCTAAGTATATCAATTCTACTCTGAATATTTTTTCATTATAATGTTTTGATAATATTTTAAAATAAGGTTCTACAGAATAATTGAAACGAAAATCCCTTGCCTTTGCATAACCGCCCTTGCCACTTTTAAATACTTTTCTGCCATAATGAGGATAGAGCTGACCATTAGGGATACATATTAATTTTAAAGCTTTGAGATCTGGCTTCGCATGTTCGTAAATGATTTGAATAACATAGGTTAAGCAGGGTTTTGCTTTATTCCCATCTGGTTTATAGTATTGGGGTAAATTGGGCGAAAATACTTTATTTACCCTATATGAAGTTTGATTAAGAGCGATGTTTATCTTACCCTTATAATCAGCAGGGTTACCTACAAGCGCAGTTTTTACTTCAATATGTATAAAGGCATCAGGCAAGACAAAGATTAACAAATTATCAATGGGTAATCCAATAGGATACCGGAAAATTTGTTTAAATAAATAATGAAAGAATGACCCTAAGTTTTTCTCCTTGCCTATTAAAGACTTAATCTCTCTAACCAGGGAATAACATTGTTGCTGCAGGTATAGCCTGATAAAATTAAAATAAATCAATTCTAATTTTTCTCTATCTAAATTAGTCATTATTTTCTGCTCTCATATTTTTCTTTTGACTCTCTAATAAATAATGATAACTGGTCTGCTTTTTTGATGTAGTATTTGGGAAAACTAAATTCTTCTGAACATGTGATATTAGTAATATATTCTGAAAATTGCTTCATTTCATGCAAAGCTTCAGCAATTGTAATGGGTTCGTTATAGTGCCTTATATTAGGGAATGCCTTTGTATAATATTCAACAGTCTTCCCCATCAAAATAACAAAAACATCTGCTTCAGTTATTAACATATTAGATTTGATTGTGCGTTTTGTCCATAACACTGCCTCTTTTAATATAATCTCTTTCAAGGATGTCCAATTATTGTTATTCCATCTACTTGGTCTTTTACGGCAGACAAAAATACAATCGTATCGTATATTCCCTTCACTTGAATGGAATCCGCTTTTACCCTCTGATCTGATAATAGGGCAAGACGAAATATAGAAGCCTGCATCAAGAAGAATCTTAGTAATGCTCTCCCAGGCCCATAGTTTATTATGATGAAATGTAAATATTAATAGTCCATCGTCTTTAAGTACACGGTGGCATTCACTAAAGACTTTTGTCAAACCTGTATTGAAAAACTCCATTGTCTTTCCCATTTTTTCATTTTTAACTATTTCATTAGGACGGAAGGAATATTGTGGTTTAAAATAAGGATAGAAATCCTTGAGTCCCAAACGTAGCCAGACATAAAAGAAATCAGCAAGTTCGGAATACTGAATATTGTCAAAATAAGGTGGATCAGTGATAACAACATTGACGGATTTATCTGGTATAAAAGTCATGTCCTCTGCTGTATCGCACCTCAATAAGGCACTGCGTTTATGATGTCTTAATTCTTCAAAGCTTTGAACCAACCTTCCAGCGATATATTCATTCTTAATATATTGGTGATAGTGATGAGAGCAATTTGTCATCTGGTGTTCATATGGTTTATTACAAAACATTTTTGCACGCTTTAGTTTATCAAAACTTTTGGTAAAGGTGCCGCGACCGAATTTCGTTCCCCAAACATTATTTTCAGTTGGCCGCTCAATAGGATGATAAGCGTGCAGGCCAAAAAATAATGAAATATTATGCCATTTTATTTCGTATTTACAGAACATATTGTTAGCATCCAAACAGTCTGAAAATGCTACCAGCATTAACTCTCGGATGTTAGAATCAGAAATCTTCAATATCTCTTTCAATAACCGAGACAAACATAATAACTGCCGTTCATTAAACATATCTTTAAAATAAAGATATCCGTGATTGATAGGCCGTGGGTCGCTCCTACCTTCTGGGGGAATTTTCTGACGAGGGAAAATCAATTTATTTTTCTCTCTCCCATACTCTCTCTTAGCTCGTTTCCATAGTGCAACGTCATCATCATCTACTTTTTTAAAAAACTTTCCACACAAATCACAGTAACCTTCTAATGCGTATAATTCAAGTTCCAGAGATTTTCCATTTTCTCTTATTACATCCAAAATTCGTTGTTCTTTTTCACATTTTGTGCATCGAAATATACCTCTGGTGGTTACGCCTTTGAATGGGTTGAAAATAGTATTACATTTCGTGCATCTCACTTTAGGATTGTTATTAACAACCTCCATAATTTCCAAACAGTGAGGGCAGAAGACAATACTAATATGATTATGCCTTGATAATTCGTAGTTTGTAAATAGTCTTATTCTATTTTTACAAAAAATACAATGGGCAATCTTAACCCAAAAAAAGTTCATTACATCTGCATTATGGCCATTTGGACATTTAGTACGATAGTATTCCTTTATGAACTTCCCAACATTAATTTCAAGTCGCTGATAAGCGTCATCTAATCTAATTAAATCAACGGGTTCTATTGCCTTTTTCGTGATAAACCAAGCCACCGGGTTGATATCAATACCAATTACTTTGCATCCCAATCTATTTACCTCAATTATAGTTGTCCCACCACCCATAAAGGGATCAAGCACAATGATATCGTTAAAATCTGCACCTTTGCAAAATCTAGACCAGATGTCTGCACTTGATACTTTTTCATCACACAATGCAGTTAAAGTTATCATTCGAAATATACTGCTGAGTCGCCGTGCCCACCATTTATGCATTTGATAAATAGGTTTCTTAGAATTTCCTTCCGCCATTGCTATAGGATTTAACCATTCAATAGGAAAGTCTTTTTCAATAAATTTCATAGACACCTATGAATTATAGTCTAACAAATTTTTCCACATTGAATTGCCACTTTTGCCATATAGCTTTGCAAATTGTTTTTGCAATTTCATAATTTTCATATCTAAAATTTGAGCAAGGGTCTGCCCCTTATTAATTCTAAATCTCTCGCTGACCTCACCAATAATTTCGTAAATTTCATCTATGCAATTTGGGTCTTCCGAAATAAATTTCCAAAAATCGCGACCGGCTATCTAATTTATACCTCCTTCCTGTTCAACATATTTTTTTACAATACTACTAACTTGCTGTTTGTTGCCGTAACACATCCCCAATAGAGCAACTGAGCCGCGATTTCGTCTTTGAGCAGACCGAAGTAATTGGGATATACGGACTCCCAAATCTTTTGGAATCGTATTCGGTCCGCTTTTTACTTGAATGTGATAATGTCTATTCTCTTTTGTTTTCAAGATATCTGCACCCTCAACTCCTGTTCCTTCACTAAAAACCTTGGCGGCTTCTTGTAAAGCGATTTCAAAGGATGTAACTGTACCTCTTTCTAATCGCTGGTTTATAAGCCATTTAATTATTGTCTTTGCGTCATTCAACCCCATCTCTTTTGACAGAATACGGATCAAAAAAGGATTTATATTTAAATCCTCAATCTTTAAACGTTTGATCGTATTTGCTCTCTTATATAAAAATTTTTCAAAAATTTTTGTTATCTTATTTCTCTTATTCGGTTCAATTGGCATATAACCTCCTAAAAAACTTTTACTCTAATATTATTCCTATTATAAATATTAAAACCCCAATCTTACATCCTTGCCTCATATACTATTATTATAGTAAATCTCTTTCAGGTGTCAAGATATTGAATTTTGGGCATTAAAGAGTTGTTATTGACACTGATGAAAATATTGTTATTATTAAAAAAGGAAAGGTGGAAGATTATGAAAAAAATAAAGACAATCAAAGCAAAAAAATCTGGAAATTTTGAAAGATACATCCAGAAGGCGAAAGACCTTGGCATCACCAATGCAAAGATTATTGATACAAAGACAGTAGTAGTTGCAAACTGGGTGAGGTTAAAATGCCAGTTTGGTTGCAGTGGATATAATAAATATCTCACCTGCCCACCATTCTCTCCAGCACCCGAGTATATGAAGAAGGTTATTAATGAGTATAGAATTGCATTACTTTTACAGATTGAAAAGATTCCACCAGAGAAAGAGGATTATATCTGGCAAAAACTAAAGAAAGCAGTCGTAAAATTGGAAAGGGAAATCTTCCTTGATGGCTATTATAAGGCATACGCATTATCTTCAGGACCCTGCCATTTCTGTAAAAAGTGTAATACAACAAAGCGGTGCATAAATCCCTATCTGGCAAGACCTTCAATGGAAGCCTGTGGCATTGATGTCTTTCAAACAGTGCGTAATAACGGTCTAAAATTAGAGGTCGTTAAGACCAGAAAATCTCTATGCTCCTATATAAGTTTGATATTGATAGAATAAATTGAAATTATGCAATTTGAAAATTATATTATCACAGTTTCAAAACGAGCAACGCCGCAGAAAGTCGGAGTAAAGGCGTGGAATTTATTTCTATTAAAAGAAAATTTTGCAATCCCGGAATTTGCAGTTATCAGCACTGATGTATTTGATTATTATCAGCAGAAAAAAAATATCAGCACAGAGATTAAAAAGGAACTGAAAGAGACACTTGGATCCTTCATAAAGAATGGCGCGGTTGCAATCAGGTCATCAGGAACAGCAGAAGACCTCACAGGCGCTTCATTTGCAGGAATGTACAAGACATCTCTTGGAATCAAGGATATTGAAAGCGGAATCAAGGCAATCATGAATGTCTATGAGTCAGTGAATTCAGAAAGGGTAAAATCATACTGCAAGGAAATGAATATCAAAAACGGCTCAATGGCAGTGATAATTCAACATCAGTTGAATCCAGAGACAAGCGGTGTAATAATCACGCAAAGCCCATATTCTATTAATGAAATATTAATAGAATGCTGTTCTGGACTTGGTGAAAAACTCGTTTCTGGTAATATAATGCCTGCGCGCTACAGAGTAAGAACAGATGAAATAACCGAACATACAGGCGAAAATTTGCTAACTGTTGAACAGGTCAAATATCTTAGCCAAACAAGCAAAAAGATAGAAAATATTTTCAAATCACCCCAGGAGATTGAATGGGCAATTGAAAATGGCAGGATTTATATATTGCAGGCAAGACCAATAACTGTGCAGATTGCAAAGCCAAGACGAAAATGCACGGTCTGGTGCAATGTGAATGTCCGTGAGACAATTCCTGACCCGATTTCACCAATGATGTGGTCTTTCTTTGATAAATTCCTTTTTCCAATGATTATGCTGGATATCTTTGGCATTCCTGTATCTCAAGAAAAATTCAAAAAATATCCGCCAGTTGAAAATCTTTCAGGAAGATTATACTGGAATATTAACAACACGATTGCCTATGGCAAAGTAATCGGGCCTCTACTCGACCTTCTTGAATCACAAAAAAATTTGGACCCGCAAATGGCTATTGCCTTTAGGTCTATTGACAAAAACAGCATACCGTCCTTATTATCTCCAATCCGTTCTTTGATGTTCGGCATTGTCTCTCTTATTCGTCTAACAAAACTTATTGTTAAAAGTTTCTTTTTCCACCGCGCATATTCCAGAAGCATTAATGATACAAATTTAAAATTTGAAGAAACAATTGAGCAGATGGCGATTTCAGGCGACTTTAAACAAGGAGTTAAGAATATTGAAGACTGGATTGCATTGAAGAATTTTGCACGAAAATATTTTGGTGGTCTGTTTTTGAGCCTGTTTTATATAATCATTCTTGAACGCATACTTGGCTGGCGCCTTGGCAAAAAAGGAAAGACTATCGCCCGCAAGTGTGCATTGGGAATAATTGACAATACTGTTTTGATCGTAAAAAATCTTGATAATTTAGCAAGTATGGCAAAAACAAAACTAAAAGATGTCAATATTGACAAACTAAAGGCTTTGTATGAAGAGGATGCAACATTCAAATCTGCATTTGATAAATTTATTAAAGAATTCGGACAAAGGGGTCCTGGAGAATTTGACATTGCAAGCAAAACATATAGTGAAGACCAGGAATTAGTAATGCACCTGCTCTGCACTCCAAGAATGCATTACGGTAATTTAGATTGCCGAAATAAAATTATCAAAGAGATTATGAGCGAATCAAAACCATTTGAAAGGACAATAGTGAAACTATTTCTACCCAGGCTTGAGTCATATCTACCTTTAAGGGAAAATGGCAAGCATTATTATTTCAAACAGATGGCAAAGATAAAGGAACAATTATTTACAATTACAGAAATTCTGATAAGAGAAGGGTTCATAAAAGAAAGAAGAGAGATATTTTTCATTACATTTGATGAGTTGAAAGAAATTGCCGATAATAAAATCAAAAACATTGAAATCGCAGGAATCGTTGAAAAGCGTAAACAGGAGTGGGAGTTATTCAAACAGGCGACGGTTCCAGATATAATCTATGAAAGTGGTGAACGGATAATTGCTCCATTACCCACAGGTAATATTATCCAATGTGAGCCATTGAGTTTTGGCAAGATTCGGGCAAAGGCGCGTGTCTTGAAAGAATTAAAAGAGGCTTATCGTTTGAAAAGCGGTGAGATCATGGTCACCCATCATACTGACCCGGCATGGACGCCCTTATTTTCAATTGCCTCAGGCGTTATTATTGAGGTCGGTGGATTTGCCTCTCATGCTGCTACAGTGGCACGGGAAATTGGTATTCCTGCAGTTGTCATAAAGGGCGCATGTTCAATATTAAAGGATGGCCAGGAGATTGAACTTGATGCGGATTCAGGCAGGGTGGGAATTAAACAATTGAAAGAAGATGTTTATTATTAAGTTTGTGTGATATAATGACAGCTAAAAAGTGTAATAAATTTTTTCTTATTCTTATCTTTTCTTTTATCATATCAAGGGTCATTTTTTATCTTATCGGTATCCGTTTTGATAATTCAACCTTGACCTGGTTTTATCAATTCCTTGACATCCAGGATTTGAAGACCGACTTGTTAAGGAGCATATTTTACTTACACATCCAGCCTCCTTTATTCAATCTCTTTCTGGGTCTGGTATTAAATTTAACACCAGGTAAAGAGCTATTCGTATTCCAATTTATCTATTCACTGATGGGACTTGCAATGGTTATACTGTTATTCAAATTGCTATCTGAGTTTAATGTGCCTGCTATCCGGGCATTGATTATATCTCTATTTTTTATGATAAGTCCACCAGTGGTTCTATTTGAAAATTGGCTTTTTTATGAATACCCGGTGGCTTTATTATTGCTTCTTTCCTGTTATTTTTTATAAATATCTAACCAGTGGTCTGTAGTTTCATAATCTGCTTTTCTTCATTTGCCTGACTTTGATTGCATTGACCCGAACAATCTTCCATCTTTTCTGGTTTCTAATTTTGGCAGCAGGGATAATTCTCTATTATAAAAAGGATTTGAAGAAAACTCTCATATTCAGCCTCTTGTCTTTTGTGATTGTCTGCAGTTTCTATTTTAAAAATTATTTTATATTCAGACATTTTGGATTGAGTTCCTGGTATGGTATGAACCTTATTAAAATGACCTGGACAATACCGTTTGAAAAAATAAATCCCCTGATTGAAAAGGGACAGATCTCTGATACTGCAATAGTTTTACCTTTTGGTGAACCTGAAAGATACAAAAAATATACAAATTTTGATACAGTTACTCATATCCCGGTTCTGGATAAAAAATATAAATCAACTGGCTATATAAATTTCAACCATATCGGTTACCTATCAGTCTCTGAGCAGTATTACAAGTCAGCCAAAGAACTTATTAAAAACTTTCCTCAATATTACCTTGTTTCAGTGGCAAAAGCCTTCTATGCCTTTTTTAAGCCGTGTTCAGACAGCACTATTCTTAAGGGAAATAATCGGGAAAGGATTACTGGATGGGTAAATATATATGTATACTATCTACTCGGCGGATTCTTAAAAGAAATCTGGCATACTACATATACAAATAGAATAAATCAAACTGATGTGATAAGTTTGAATCTTCTCTATATTTTTATTCCCTTGATTTATCTCTGGGCAATTATACTATTCTGGAAAGGAAGTCTTTAATTTTATACAGCCGCAGGACATCCTTTTGAAATTCATTGTCTTTAATATTTTCTATGTGACCATAATCGGAAATTTTACTGAGACAGCTGAAAATATGCACTTCCGTTTTCTAATTCTGCCCTATTATTACATTTTAATAGGATTATTTGTTAAATATCTGTCACCACATAAAAAAACTCTGATTTAAGCAACAATTTGGGTTATCCCAAAATTCTCCAGTTCAGTCTCTGTTCGTTTTTTTAAATTATACAATAGTTCGTCTTGTTGTCACTTATAATAATTGGGCTTCAATGAGCCAGACCAGTTGTGTGAGTTGTTTGCAATGCATCTTATTCTGAATATGTGATTGAATTCTCCAGTCCTTCCCAGACTGTAACTGATTTTACATTTTTTATTTTCTGGTTTAATCGCTGATGGATATAGACAGCAATCCATTCTGCAGTTGTGTTATGTTTTTTAAAAAAACTCAGGTTATTCAAATTTTTGTGGTCAAGTTCACTCAAAATTTGTTTTAAAATCTTCTTTGCCTTTCTAAAGTCCATTGCCATACCGAGTTTATCCAGTTTTTCAACCTGAAGTTTCAATTCTACTTTGTAGGTATGTCCATGCACACCTGCACAATCACCTTTGTAGCCCTTTACCCGATGGGCTGCAGAAAAACTTCCCTGAACAGTCAACTCAAACATAAAAGCTCCTTTTTTTGAATTTCTGATTAATGCCATTTTTCTTTTCTGTCATTTTCATTTCTCCCATTCCCTTTTCTCTTCTATCATCCCCGCCTCTCTTCTATCATTCCAATCTCTCCTCTATCATTCCAGTCTCTCTTCAGTAATTCCCGCTCCCTATCTATCATTCCCGTCTTTCTTCTGTCATTCCCGCTCCCTTTCTGTCATTCCCGCGAAAGCGGGAATCCAAAAAAACCAGATATTAGCAATTTCCCTCTTTGCACAGGACTGACACAAGAAAAATTATGGCTCAGCATTCGCGAAAATGCCTTTTTTTCCAAACCAAAAAGTGTATATGAAACATTAAGTGATGCTCCTATTTGAAAATTGTGTAATTGTCCTTTCTTTCAACATTCTTCTTGCTTCAGTAAAGAATTTTATTGCTATTTCCTCACGATAATCTGGATAGGTCCATTCAAGGGGGATAAACTGATTTTTTTTGTAAATTAAAGTAACTTCAGCATAAATTCCCTTACCAAGATAGATTCTATGCGCATAATTCTTTGTAGAGGCAAGAATAATATTACTCAATGAAATCAATCCCGGGTCTATGTTGATTTTCCTGCCTCCCGAATCATTCATGAAAAGATTCTCAATCTCATTTGATTTGTGCTTCAATTCAATTAGCAGGTCAGGAAAAATCAAATTTTCAAAGACCACCCATTGCCTCAAAAGTCCTTCACCCATTTCTTTGTTGTAGTATGTAGTATGGGTAAATGGTATTATCTCTGATTTTTTTATCACGCTACCCAGCATCTCTTTAAACTTCAAGATTACATTTTCAATTTCAAATCCTTTTGTGAATATCAACCCTGAAAAGGCAAAAACTCTTTGTGGCTCTTTAATCTCTGCCATTACAGACCTTCACACATACACCGCAGATATACTGACCGATTCCTGGTAATCGTGAAAATTCTTTTAGTTTTTCCAGACATTTTTTCAAATCAACTCCGGCCTCGCTGATTGCACCTGCCGGACATACTGTGATACACTTTTTACAGACACCGCAATCTCCAGAAATTCTTTTGTCAGGTTCAAATTCAAGATCCGTAAGGATTGAGGCATACCTGGCCTGTGCACCATAAACAGGATGGACCAAAAGCCCGCTTCTTCCAATATGACCAAGTCCACACTCAACAGCCAGTCTTTTATGTGAGATATGACCTTTTTGATTCTTCCAGTCCACAGTCTGAGATGCAGGGATTGCCAGCGCCTTAAAACCTTTTTCTTCAATAAATTGCACAAGATGATAGGCAGTCTGGTCAAGTAGCCAGTTTACGGTCTTATAATGGTGTTTATAAATAAGTGTGGGCTTATCTTTGATTGTCTCTAATACACTGCCTGAAATAGGATAACCGAAGACAATTGCCCGTGGAAACCTGATACCGAGTTCTAATATCTCAATATCCTCAGGAATTTTGCCAAAACCAATAATTCTTACACCAAATTTACTTAGAAATTGCCTGATTTCTTCTTTTACGGACATTAATCAGTGAGGTCTTTAAATTCCTCTTCCAGTGAGTCATCAGCCCTTTCTCGCTCCTGTTCTACTGTCTCTGGTTCTGGCGCAGTTGCTGATTGTATATTATTTACTGTTTCAATTGCGGGTTCAGCAAAATCCTCTTCCCTGGGAAGCTCACTCAAATCACGCAAGCCAAAATATCTGAGAAATTCATTGGTCGTAGAGTATTTTATCGGTCTACCTGGTGTAGGAAGCCTGCCACAGGTTTTTATCAAACCCTTTTCCATAAGACTTTCCAGGATGTATGAAGAATCAACACCCCTTGCCTTTTCTATCTCAGCACGGGTAATGGGCTGGTGATAGGCAATGATTGCCAGGGTCTCAAGCGCAGCCTTTGATAGTTTTTCTTTTTTTTGTTTCAATTTGCCGACAAAATCTGCATACTCGGGCAATGTGTAAATCTGATATCCACCTGCGACTTCTTTTATCTCAAATGCCCGGCCCGTATCTCTGTATTCCTGATTCAATGTTTCAATGTGTTTTCTCACTTCCTCAGCCGGACAGTTTACTATTCCAGCAATTCTATCCACGCTGAGTGGTGCATCAGTTGCAATCAATAATGCTTCAATAATCTGTTTCATATAATTCTATCAGCCTTTTCACTATTCTATCCCAATTGAACTTTTCGTCAATACTCTTTTTTGCGTTCTCTCCAAGTTTTCGACAAAATGTCTTATCCAGGGCAAGTCTTTTTATTGCCTGCGCAAGTGTTTCAGGATCATTATGGGGCACAAGAATACCATTGTCCCCATCAATTACAACATCAGTTATTCCACCAACCTTAGAGGCAATCACTGGTTTTGAATATGCCATTGCCTCAATCATTACCACACCCAGTCCTTCGGTATCACCATGTTTGTCATAGGTTGCGGGTAGAACAAAGAAACTGCAATTCTGATAATACCGGTATAACTCCTCGTTTGAAACCCAACCCGTGAATTTGATTCTCTTAGTCAATCCATATTCCTCACTCATTCTCTCCCATCTCTTTCTTTCTGGACCATCACCAACTATTACCAGATTATGCAGAATATCTTTATGAACCTGCTTATAGGCATCAATAAGAATATGGACACCCTTTCTCTCAACATGCCGACCAACAAAGAGTATATAACGCTCGTCTGATAATTCCGCATTTTTTGATTCCACCGTGATGCTAAAAGGTATTATTGGAATATTTTTCTGGACTATGCCCTTTAATTCACTGGCAGTATGATTTGATATTGCGGTTATTACATCCGCACGATTGATTAAATAAGAAAAGGGCTTTATGAAGAATGGAAACTTTTTCTTGAGCCAGCGGATTTCAAGCCCATAAAAAGTGGCAAAGACCTTGCAATCTGAAACTGCCTTAGCCGATAGTCCAAAAACGATATGCGGAAATGGCCAGTTGATATGGACTATATCAAATTTATTTTTCTTCACAAGACAGGCAATGGAGATTGTGCCGAAAAATAGATATAATGCACTCAATAAAATATTCAAACCACCCTTGCCAAATTTATCCACTGCGGTCTCTTCATGAGTCAATCTCTCGTATTTTTTGAAGAAATATCTAAATCTATACACATTAATACCCCGCCAGACCTGATTCCCCATCCCCTTATAACTTGATGTGAAAACCGAGACTTCTATACCTTTCTTCTGCAATCGCTGAATAAGTTCAGTCATCCAGGGTGTAATCACATCCCCTTCATACCTGGGGAATGCAGTGGCAACAAACAAAACCTTCATTTTTTTATTTTCCATTTCACTATATTCCATATTGCCTGGATACCATCCTTGATGCCAATTTTTTTACCCTCTTTACGTGCAGTATAGGAAATTGGAACTTCATAAATCCTGATTCCTTTTCTCAAAAGTTTGCAGGTAATCTCGGGTTCTATTTCAAATCTTGATGAAACAAGGTTCAAACCCTGCATTAATCTTCGGTCAATCATTTTGTAGCATGTCTCCATATCGGTAATGTGACCATGATACAGAATATTTGTTAAAAGTGTCAGAACCCTATTTGCAAAATAACTCTTCTTTAAAAATTTTCCCTTACCAAGCATTCTTGAACCATACACCACCTTTGTCTTTCCAGCAATTATCGGCGCAAGCAATTTGGGATATTCACCGGGTGAATATTCAAGGTCTGCATCCTGAATTACAACGACATCACCCGTTACAGAATTCAATCCAGTGCGAATTGCCGAACCTTTACCCATATTCCTGCTATGAAATAATATCTTCAGCCCCTGCAGATTCTTTAAATAATCCCTTGTCCCATCCGTAGAAAAATCATCAACAATAATCAATTCTTTTTTCACATTTACCGCTCTGACGGTTTCAACAAGTTTCTCAATATTTTTGATTTCATTGTATACCGGTATAATCACCGAGAGAGTCAATTCAGTTCGCACCAGAAGATTATAGCAAAAAAAGGGCGAATGTCAATGTACAGCCACCAGGAATGCAGAAATTCTTGACTTATTTATTACTCTGAGTAGAATTATGAATGCAGGTTTGCCGATTAACAGAAAAAGACCATAAAAAATGGGAGGAATTTGTTGCCCAATCAAATAATGGCACAATCTTCCATTCACTCAAGTTTCTTAGCTATCATCCATCAGAACGGTTTAAAAGCTACCATTTAATGATTAAAGACAAGGAAAAAGTTATTGCGCTGTTTCCTGCTGTGATTGAGGAAAAAATCATCATATCACACAAAGGTGCATCATACGGTGGGTTTGTGCTTAAAGAAGGTACGGGTATTCACGAAGTTTCCTTATGTGTATCACATCTGGTTGAATATCTGAAGAACACAGGAATCAAAAAAATTATACTAACGCAAACACCTCTTGTATACTATCAGGAGCCAAATCAATACATTGATTTTGCATTAATAAAACATGGATTCAAATACAGAAAAAGAGAGATAACCGCAGTGATACCTTTGAATGTCGCAGAACCACTACTGACCTTTCATCCTGATGCACGGCGCTCAACAAAAAAGGCAGTGAGAGAAGGTTTGAAGGTAAAGATTTCCAATGACTACGAACAATACTACGAGATTTTGAAAAACAATCTCGGTATGCGACACAATGTCACACCGACCCATACGCTTCCAGAACTCTTGAAACTGAAGAATCTATATCCTGATGAAATTATTCTCTTTGGCGTATATCTCAAAGAAAAAATGATTGGCGGAATGGTTGTATTTGTAACTAATCCGCGGGTAATCCTTGCATTCTATATCAGCCATAACCAGAATTATCAGACATACCGTCCGGTGAATCTCTTATTTTATGAGGTAATAAAATGGGGAAGGCTCAAAGGCTTTAAATATCTTGATCTGGGAACATTCACTTTAAACATGGAACCGAATTGGGGATTGGGTAGATTCAAAGAAAATTTTAATGCTCGGGGATTTTTGCGCGATACATACGAGTTAGATATGTAGAAACAAAGAGGAGGTGGGATATGGCAGATAAAGGAATAAAATTCTGTATAGGATTTATTCTCTATATTTCCTTTCTACAATCCGAAGAAATTGATTCTGCAAGGATATATCTCCAGCTTGCCAATACTGCACTGACAAAAAAAGAATATCTCCAGGCAATTGATAATTACAAATCTGTATTACGATTCCGACCCGGACATACTGCAGTAACATATAATATTGCCTGCGCCTACAGCCTTTTGAATAACAAAACCGAAGCCTTTAAGTGGCTCAATAAGGCAATCGAACTTGGTCTGTACTCTTTTGATGAAGACGAAGATTTGAATAATATCAGGGAGACAAAAGAATACAAGAGATTGCTTGCGAAAGCAACAAAATTACTAAAGCAACTAAAAAACCAGGTATTTGAACCAGTTGTCCTTATGCCCGAAAATTATGATACAACCATAGAGCAACCATTAATCATTGCCCTTCATGGCTGGGGTAGTAATCCTGTTGATTTCTCAAGGGCATTAGAAAAAATACCTGATTATACTGGTCATATTCTTTGCTGCCCTTATGGACCATATATTATGGGTAAATCAAGTTTTGGCTGGTCAGAAAAAGAGGATGCTGAAAAGCGAGTTATTGAAACAATTGAGTACATACAGGTAAAGTACAGGATTGATAAAGAAAAAATAATTCTTCTGGGCTTTTCCCAGGGTGGCACAACTGCTTATTTTCTGGGATTAAAGGATGCGGATCTGTTTAAGGGTGCAGTTGTCGTTGCGGGTTTTTATGATTCAACATTTAATCAATATTTGAATGTTGCAAAAGAAAAAGGAATAAGATTTGTCATAATGCTGGGTGAGGACGAACCAGCGCATAGAATTGAGGCGAATATCACCGCATTGGAACAGTTCATCAAAGCCGGTATTTCTGCAAGTTTTCAAGCCTATGCGGGCTATGGTCATACAATACCCGGTGATATTGAATTTGAAATCAAAAGAGCAATTGATTGGCTGGAAAAATAGATGGTCAGAAACAAAACAGCAGTATAGGTAAACATTCGGACATCAGGATTATTTGACCCAACCCAGCCTCTTATATTCGCCATAGATCAAATTCATTACCCTTCTGGGATGCACGAATTCCCTTACCCACTTGATACTTTCTTCTTTTTTCTTCAGTCGCAATTCAGGATCAGTCAGGAGTTGATACAACACCTCTTCAAGGTTATTTCTGCTGGCATTCAGAAATGGATGTCCGGGCAGTAGATGTTCGTATTCAACAGGGATTTCAGTAATTGTTGGTATGCCAAGAGCCAGAAATTCAAGTCCACTGCGTCCGTAAGCAGTACCTGCGTAATTTCCGATTTGATCAATACCAATATCGCAGGTTGCTTTCAATTTCATACACTCATTGTGCGGAATACCCTCAATCAATACAAACTCAAATTTGACCTTTCTTTTTAACCTCTTCACGACCTCAATTATCTCTTCAGTACCTTTTGCCGTACGTCTTGTTGGCGAGTGACAGACTCTGAGAATTCTATTTTCCATCTGACGGGGTGTTATTTTTTCTGCCTCAAAAGGTATAGGAACAAATATGAGTGAAGGGTCAATTTTGGGATGGTCTACCTCTGAAGTGAACTTAAGTTGGGCATACTCTCTTAGATATGGATTCATTCCCCATTTACGAAGGTCACTGCCAAAAAAATGTGCTACAATTTTCTTATTTCTGATCTTTTTTAATATCCTGTCGCCGTATATAAATGGTATTCCACCATCAAAGTGATAAATATCAAAGGAACCAAATTCATATCGGTGCCAGAATTTTCTCAGGCGATAAAGCCAGAGCCAATCACGAGTTTTAAAAAATAACCTTTCACTCATGTTGGAACCTTTGATTCTAAATTTGAGCTCATTTTCAGGGACATTGACATTATCTCTTTTTGTAATCTTACGAAAGGTTCTAATAAAGTCAGAATTTAGCAGCGGGTAGTTAAGCAAAATGCCGTTTTCAAATCCGAGAACCGAGCGGGTCATAGTAACTAATACTCCTTTATCGCCAAAAATGCTATGAGAACGACTCAATAGTCCAGCAACATCCTGAAAATTCTCAAATGTTACATGAAGGATTTTCATAACAAAATTGATTTACTCGGGAAAATTCATTTAATCGCGTTCACTTGCTATGTTTGAATTTCAGTTTTATTAAATTTGAGAGTTTCTTCAGTTTCTCCGGATTTGCCAATTTTGTTAAACCCAGCTTAAAACCTTCCCAACCACTGAACCTCCTGGTATAAATGCGCATGGCAATCTGTTTCAGTTCTTCGTAACCGAGCTGGGGTTGAATTAGAATTGGAATGCACCGTGATTGCATGATTACCTCGTTTCGTGGTTCATCATATGGCATGCTCCAGCTGAAATTTTCAGGTAAAAGGTTATTTTTCAGTGCATAGGTTTCAAGATAGGTACCAGGATATATCCTTATACCTGCGCCACTCGCAACAACACTAATCAGTGTTTGGTTTTTCTCAATAAATTCAAAGGTCTTTTCTACATCTGCCATTGTTTCGCTGATATGCCCGAATGAAAAGAAAACCTTTGTTTTGATTCCAAATCTATGACACATCTCCAGGAGTTCTTGCGCCTGTTCAACTGTAATACCTTTGCGCATTAGATCAAGAACCTTTTGACTTGCGGATTCAATTCCAATATCAACATAGTAGCAGCCAGCATTTCTCATTTTTACCAGTAATTCTTCATCAACAGTTCCCACCCTTACTTCACACTCCCAGGGGAAATCTAAATTCCTTTTGATAATTTCATCACACAGGGATTCAATGTGTTCGCGATCAAGGGTTAGTGTGCTATCAAAGAATTTTATCCCCTGGTATCTGTAATCCTGTAGCAATTTCTCGATTTCATCAACAACAGTCTTTGCGGAGCGCACCGTTAGCAAATTATTAAACAAACGGCTTGCTGAACAGAAACTGCAGTGATGCATGCAACCACGCGAAGAAATAACAGCAATACCTCTCTTATTGATAAACTCCATATTAAGTCCATACTTTTTCATATCCAGATGATGGTATGAGGGTGGGGGTAATAAATCCAGGTGCAATCTCTTTGCCGGCGGATTGATGACTATCTCATCGTTCATTCTGAAACTTAATCCTCTAATTTTTTCAAATTTTTGGTCCGTATTCAGGGTCTTGATAAATTCCAGAAGGACTTCCTCGCCTTCTCCGCGAACAACATAATCTATTTCAGGGACATTTTTCAGAGTATCATTTTGAGTAAAGGTAGCGTGAACACCGCCATAAATCGTAATAATTTCTCGGTTGTATGCCTTTACTTCACGCGCCAATCTAAATGATTCAAAACGGGTATGGGTGGTACCTGAAATACCAACTATTCTTGGCTGATATTTTTCCAACCAGTACTTCAAATCCTTGTGTTCAACTTCAAGGTCAATAATTTGCGTTGAGATATCATTTACCTCAAGATATGCAGCAATAGATGCCAACCCGAGTGGCGGCATTTTTTCAAAAAAACCACCCTTTTCAGCAGGGTTAACCAGCAGGATGTCAATCATGGTTTTGAGATAGTAATCATTTTCAATGCTTCTGTAAGCGGTGTTCTTTTATAATTTAGTTCACTCTTCGCCCTATCGCAATTTCCGCACAGCGGAATCTTACCAAGATTCAATTTTTTAACTACCTTTCCTGTTGCCTTCCCAATTTCTTTAACCAGTTCTTCAACCGCCACTGGTTCTCCACAGATGTTAAATGTCATGCTACCAGGAGTATTTCTCACATTAATCAATGGTTCAACAATGTCATCCACAAATGTAGGACATATTGTAGCATAATCAGTTTCAATAACACCCGACTTAATGGCTTCAATAAAATTGAAAATATAACCATGATTTTGATTGCTACCAAAGGGAAAAAAGATACGCAGTATTTTTATCTCAAATGATTTTGTATAATAGCGACAGAGCGTCTCCGCGTGAAATTTTGTTGTGGCATAAAAACTCCGTGGATTATAAGCAGCATTTTCATTTATTTCAGTACCGTAACCATAGACTTCTCCCGATGAAAGAAAAATGAACTTTTCAACGCCCACTCTTTTTGACCACTCAAGAAGCAGTAAGGTTGCCATGACATTAGCCATAAAGACTTTTGGAAATGAGCCGGCATAAAGCTCAAATGTGTGAAAAACATTCTTTGCATACCGGGGCAGACATTTTTCAATATTTAAGTCTTGGTCAAACTTTGCAAATCCGTATTTGAGATTGATTTTACCGAGGAACGACATCGGTACATCTTTTGGTGTGGGGAATATCGTATGAACAGTCTCTCCATGCTTCAGAAGCTCACTGATTAATTTCTCACCTACCCCGAATGGACTCGTAACTACATTTGTAATTTCCATACTTAATTATATAAGAAAATCTGCTTTAGTCAACTATTTTGCTAAAAATCTCAAAATGTACCTCATGTGCGCAAAATATGCTCCAGTTCAAGCATGATTTCTCTTGCCAGAAATTTCTTACTGTGTGATACAAAGCTTGGTACAACTTTTTTGCCATAATACAGGTTTACCAGATTGTATTCTCGCACCTTTATCAAGCGCCGGAACAAATGATAATCCAAGAAACCCGGACGATTGAAAAAAATCTGTTGAACGCCCATGATTGCTGCCTCCAGGGATGCAGTTCCGGAACAGGTAATCAACAGATCACAATTGCACATTGCCTGATATCGGTCTGTCATTATCATTTTGATGAATGGAAAATCCCTGGTCAAACCTCTGAATTCAAACTCATTGGCATTGTCCGGCTGAATAATCAGGCAGAATTCCCTGATGTAATCCGGCTCAATACGGGATTTTTGCACGAGTCTGGTGATTATCTCCCTGATCACAGAAAGGTTTCGCCTGATTTCGCTCCGGCGTGAGCCAGGCATAAATCCGATTCTTGTAGTATAGTCAGTCCTTTTAAACTTCTTCAATTCCTCAAAAAGAGGATTGTGCCATAAGTAAACATTTATGTTCCTCTTAATATAGTACTGGTATTCAAAAGGGAAAACCGAAATAGCAAAGTCTACCCATTTCCTGATAAAATACTTTCTAAAGTCTCCCCATGCCCAGATCTGCGGTGGGAGCAAGAAAATTACCTTTGCACCAATTTTTTTTGCATATCTGCATAGTAGCAGGTTGATCCCTGGATAGGCAACAGCAATAAACAAAGATGGTTTTGACCGGTATATCTGCCTCGCAATTTTTCTATACATTTTGAAGTTCTTACGCAGGGAACACAGGACTGATGTCAATCCAAATGTTTTAAGATCTGTGAATTCATAGTAGTTCTTAATATTGACCTTTTTCATCTGGTAACCACCCACGCCTTCAATTCTGCAGTGAGAATTTCGTAAATGATGTTTTACAAAAAGACTTGCGTATAAATCAGCTGAAGGCTCACAGGCACAAATGAAAATACTGTTTTTTTGCTTTAAATCAGGGAAACAAAATTTTTTGTTTAGATCAATCTTTCCAATCTTCTTAATGCCTCGTCAGGTGTAATTTTACCTTTTTCCAGATCTTCAATTACTTTCTTCTTTGAATATCGCGGAAAAACCATAATATTCATCAGACCGAGAAAGATCAGAATCAGGGGCCAATCCCTTGACCATAATAGAATCCTGAAATTTGCAAGCCAGAAAAAGATAGCGAGAAATACAAAACTTATAACAAATTTCATTTGTTAATTACCTCTTTGATTTTTGGAGGCAACAACTCAGGGTTTAAGTTCAACTGTTTGAGTTCTCTGATAAAAATATCCTCTTTGGTTGAGTTGGAAAGACTCTCATTAATAATAAAAAAAGATTTTTGTCTTAATCGACAAAAACCGCCTCTACCAAAGAACCTATCATACTTGACCACAATTGAAAGTTTCCTGCATAGTTCTTCAAACATCTCTATAAGAGTGGTCTTCTTCATTATTTACCACCAAAGAGTTTTGAGAAAAAATTTGTTTTTTTAGGTTCAAGTCGCTCAATACCCTTAAGTGCAGCTTCATTTTTTCCATCCCAGTTAAGCGCTTCGTTATAGTACTTAAGGGCTTTCTCCTTGTTACCAACAAATTCATAGGCAAGTCCCATATTCACATAAACAATCGGATTGAACATCATCCTCTTTGATGCTTCCTGCAACCTTTCAAAACCTTCCTTCTGGTATTGTCTTGTATAGACTAAAGCAAGCCCGAGATAGGAAAGATAAAGTGGTTGCGGGTCATAACGGCATGCAATACGCAAAAGATTGACAGCACGCCAGGGATCTTTGTGTTTCAAAAACTCAAGTGCTCTACAAAAAGCATTCTTCGCCTGTGTTTCCTGGATTTGATCCTGGGGTTTCGTACCTTTTTCCAGGGACTTATCGTATTCAGCCCTGAGCTTTTCATCTGAAAGAACCCGGTACGCAGCAGTTATTTTGGCAAAATGCTCATTCGCCTTCTTTTTCTCCTCCTCATCAGTAAATCTATCAGGATGATACTGCCGTGCCAGTTTCATGTAGGCATTCTTTATTTCTGCCATGGTTGCAGTATTGGTAACTCCAAGAATGGTATAATGATTCTCCATTTTTACAATCGTGATATTATATATAACTCACAAGAAATGTCAAGGGGCAAAATTACTGAGTCCTCTCCACTTTTTTCTTGACATAATTATGAATTATTTATATGATGATGGGGTAAGGAGGATATATGAAAAAAATGCGAATTT